>Ga0265331_10000020_pt1 | contig 258149 bp, 253 predicted proteins | sample 41923metaG_FD_202088 | JGI IMG/M metagenome (GOLD analysis project Ga0265331, IMG submission 202088) | Rhizosphere microbial communities from Carex aquatilis grown in University of Washington, Seatle, WA, United States - 4-19-23 metaG | ecosystem: Host-associated > Plants > Roots >... | reverse complement strand
CCCTCACCCCGGCCCTCTCCCCCAAGGGGGAGAGGGAGAGTTTGTGCAAAGGAATAACAAGATGTCCTATCTGAACAGCGATCTCATCGGCGTTCCCGGCGGGCGGGCGAAGATTCAAACCCCAGCCCTTGTGATCGATCTCGATGTGCTGGAACGCAACATCGCGCGTATGGCCGAACATGCGAAGGCGCATGGCATCGCGCTGCGGCCGCACGCCAAAACCCACAAGAGCGTGGAAATCGCCAAGCGCCAGCTCGCGGCGGGTGCGCTCGGAATCTGCTGCGCCAAGCTGGGCGAGGCCGAAGTGCTGGCGGCGGGCGGGATCGAGTCCATCCTCCTCACCTCGCCGGTGGTGACCGATGCGGGCATTGCCCGCGTGATGGCTTTGAACGGGCGGATGCGCGAACTGATCGTGACCTGCGACAATGCCGTGATCGCCGAACAGCTTGCCCAGGCCGCGCGCGCCAGCGGCAAGCCCCTGAAGGTTTACGTCGATATCGATCCGGGGCTGGGGCGCACCGGCATTCGCCCCGGCGATGGCGCGATTGCGCTGGTGGAGCAGATCGTGAAATCGCAGGATCTCGAATTCGGCGGATTGCAGTGTTACGCGGGCCAGGTTCAGCACATGGAATCGCCCAATGAGCGCCGGTCGCGCTCGCTCGAGGCGCTGAAAGAACTTGGCGGATTGCGCGATGCGCTCGTCGCCAGCGGCATTGCCGTTCCCGTGCTTTCCGGCGGGGGAACAGGAACCTTCGACATCGATCCCGATGCGCGCGTGCTGACCGAATTGCAGGTGGGCTCCTACGTCTTCATGGATCGTCAGTACAATGATGTTTGGGAAAAGCCGGGGGATCGCGCGCCGTTCGAAGTCTCGCTGAGCGTGCAGACAACCGTGGTCAGCGCCAATCGCGAAAGCATGGCCACAACCGATGCGGGTCTGAAGGCGTTTGCAACCGATGCGGAAGCCCCGAAGATTCTGTCCGGCGCGCCCGATGGCGCGAACTATTTTTTCTTCGGCGATGAACAGGGCGGGGTGTTCTATCCGCCGGGCGATGCCAAATTGCGGCCGAAAGATGTTCTTTCCTGCGTGGTTCCGCACTGCGATCCCACCGTCAATCTCTATGATTGCTATCACGCCGTGCGCGGCGACATTTTGGAAGCGATCTGGCCGGTGGATGCGCGCGGCCGCTCCGCCTGACACGGGTTCCACGGAACGCCGCCAACCTGAAAACGTTGTTCATGCTGGGTTCAGCCGCCCGGAGCGAAGGTGACGCTTGGAAAAGCTGAGCGTTCGGAGAACAGCTATGAACAAAATTGCCAAGATCGCGCTGGGCGCCGCAATGGTGGCGGGTGCCGCAACGTTTGCCGCCGCGCCTGCATCCGCGCGCGTGAGCGTGGGAATCGGATTCGGTGTCGGGTATCCGGGATATTATCCCGGTTATTATCCTGGCTCCTATTATGGGCCGCGATATCGCTATTATCGCTATTGCGATCCCTACAGCCCCTATTACGACCCGTATGATTGCGGCGATCCGTATTACAACAGCTACTACGATGATTATGGCGCGCCCTACTATGGCGATGTCGTCTTCTTCGATGGCGGCTGGTATCGCGGTCCGTTCCGCTCCCGTTATTATGGCGGCCATCGCTGGTACTGGGTGAACAATGGCTGGCATCGCAACGAATGGCGCGGCGGCCACATTCCGCGCAACGTGACCTTCCGCAATGGCGGCGGCTACAACGGCTTCCACGGGTCCGACCGTTCGCGGGCGCCGGGTGATTTCCGCAGCCATGTGCGCGGCGGACCATCGGGCGACAGCCGCTTCAACGGCAGCAATACGATCCGCGGCGGCAGCTTCAATTCGCGCGCCACATTCGACAATCGCTCGTTTAACGGGCGCTCGTCCAACGGCAATGCGTCCGGCGGGCGGTCGCATTCCGGCGCCTCCTTCCATGGAGATGGCGGCGGCCATGGCGGCCATCATGGGCACTGAACGCGAATCGCGAGCCTCGAGTTAGGCAACGCGGTTTGCAAAGCGGCCCCGGCATTCGTGCCGGGGCCGCTTTCTTTTTGGGGCACACCCGCGCGACAATGATTTGGTTTCGTCATATTGTTTGGCGTGCCTTTATTTGGAACGAATGGGTTCATCGTCAGTTCAGGTGCGGATTGTCATGGTGCAAATTCGAACGGGTTTTTTGGAAAGGACAGTTTGATGCGAACCGCTTTCAAGATGTTGGTTGGTGCGGCCGCGATGGCGAGTGCGGCGACGTTTGCCGCGGCGCCTGCAAAGGCCGATGGATTCGGATTGTCCATCGGGCCGGGCGGCGGCATTTCGTTTTCGGTTTCGAGCGGCGGCTATTGCGACCAGTGGGGTTGCCCCGATGATTATTGGGGTTACCCGGTGTTCTATGGCCCAGTCTATTTTGATGGGTCGTGGTATCGCGGGCCGCTTTACTATCGCTATTATCGCGGCAGCTACTGGTATTGGGTGCATGGCGGCTGGCGTCGCGATGAATGGCGCGGGCCTCGTCCCGGCTGGGCACGCAACTATCGCTATGGCCCGGCGTTGAGCCTCGATTACTACCGCAGCCATGGTTTCCATGTGCGTGACCGCGATTGGAATCGCTATCGCGTGTGGAGCCGCACCCACGATTGGGATCGCGATCACCGCGATTGGAGCCGTGGGCACGATTGGAGCCACAATGGCGGCGATAGCCGTTTCGGTGGCAGCAACGATCGCCGTGATCGTGGCGACAATCGTTTCAATGGCGACAATCGTTTCAATGGCGACAATCGTTTCAACGGTGACAATCGCTTCAACGGCGACAATCGTGTCGGTGGCGACCGTCATGATCGTGGCGATAACCGCTCTGGCGATAACCGCTTCGGTGGCGACAATGGCCGCAACAACCCGGTGATCCGTCAGGACAATCGCAATATCGTCCAGGATCGTCAGGATCTGAGAAACGATCGCCAGGATCAGCGCGGCGATCGCCAGAACTTCCGGGGTGACCGTCGTGAGCTGCGCAACGATGTGCAGCAGGGCGCGGCCAAGCCGGAGGTCCAGCAGGATCGCAGCCAGTTGCAAAACGATCGGCAGGATCTGCGTCAAGGCAATCGGGACAGGCGGTCGGACAGGCAGGATCTTCGCCAGGACCGCAAAGACCGGCATGACGACAACACCGGTGACAATCCAAACGATCACCGCAACCGCTAATTGATGCATCACCTCTGGGGCCCCGGTCTTTCGACCGGGGCCTTTTCTTTTGCGGGAACAGGGGTTTGTGAAATCTTCTGAGGCTTGAAGCCTCGGGCGCGCATAACAGATGCGTGAAAACATTATATTTCAAACGCGCTTGACGGCTTCGGTGGCCTTGCGCGATGTCAGCGGTGCCGAAACCGAACGAGGCTTCCATGCGCATCGGTGTTCCCAGGGAAATCAAGAATCACGAATACCGCGTGGGCATGACGCCTGCGGCGGCGCGCGAGCTCACTGCGCGCGGCCATGAGGTGTTCGTGCAGACACAGGCCGGCGAAGCCATCGGCCTGCACGATGAGATGTACACCCGCGTCGGCGCGAAGATATTGCCGGATGCCGATGAGGTGTTTGCCGCCGCCGACATGATCGTGAAGGTGAAAGAGCCGCAATCGGCCGAGATCAAGCGGCTGCGCAAGGGGCAGACGCTGTTCACCTATCTGCACCTCGCCCCCGATCCCGAGCAGACAAAGAGCCTGCTCGAGTCCGGCGCGATCTGCATCGCCTATGAAACCGTCACCGATGGGCGCGGCGGCCTGCCGCTGCTCGCGCCGATGAGCGAAGTGGCGGGGCGCATGTCGATACAGGCGGGCGCGCATTCGCTGGAGATCGCGCAAGGCGGGCGCGGCATGTTGCTGGGCGGCGTGCCGGGCGTGCCTGCGGCGAAGGTTGTGATTCTGGGCGGCGGCGTGGTCGGCACCAATGCGGCGCGCATGGCGATGGGGCTGGAAGCCCATGTCACCATCCTCGATGTTTCGCTGCACCGGCTTTACGAACTCGATCTGCAATTCGGCGCGATGCTGAACACGATCTATTCGACCATCGACACCATCGAAGAACAGGTGACGGGCGCCGATCTGGTGATCGGCGGCGTGCTGCTGCCGGGTGCTGCCGCTCCCAAGCTCATCACCGAGGAAATGGTGAAGCACATGAAGAAGGGCTCGGTGATCGTCGATGTCGCCATCGATCAGGGCGGCTGCGCGGAAACGAGCCACGCCACCACCCACGCCGATCCCACCTATCTCGTGCACGGCGTGGTGCATTATGCCGTGGCCAACATGCCGGGCGGCGTTGCGCGCACCTCCACCTTCGCACTCAACAACGCGACCTTGCCCTTCACCATCGCGCTTGCGGAAAAAGGCCCGGAAGGCGCGATGAAGGCGAACCCGCATCTGATGGCGGGCCTCAACGTCTACAAGGGCACGTTGACCTACAAAGCCGTCGCGGATGCGCAGAAACTGCCGTTCAAAAGCGCGGCCGAGGTGTTGGGCGCATAACACACAGCATTTGTTCCATTTTCCCTGCGCGAAAGCTGCTTGACTAATTCATAACTCGTGGGTTATGAATCGCGCATGGCAACAGCGACCGAAATTTTCGGCACCCTTGCAGATCCCACCCGCCGGGCGATTTTCGAACGGCTGTGCCGGGGCGGCGAGCAAACGGTCTGGATGCTGACCGAGCAGGCAGGCGTCTCCCAACCCGCCGTCTCCAAACATCTGGGTGTGCTCAAGCATTCAGGCCTGGTGCGCGACCGGCGCGAGGGCCGGCAAACCCATTACAGCGCCACGCCCAAAGGCCTCGCGCCGCTCGTCGACTGGATGAATGTCTACACCGCCTTCTGGCACGAAAAAATCGACGCGCTCGAAGGTCTGCTCAAAAGGATGGACCAATGAACACCGCGGCCGAAACCCGCTCCGTCGTCATCGAACGCGAGATCGCCCATCCGCCGGAAAAGATCTGGCGCGCGCTCACCCAGCCGCACCTGATCGCGGAATGGCTGATGCAGAACGATTTCAAGCCCGCCATGGGTCATCGCTTCAATCTGCGCACGCAACCCTATGGCGATTGGAACGGCGTCATCGATTGCGAGGTGCTGACGATCGAGCCGAACAAGACGCTTGCCTACACATGGGATTCCGGCAACGGCCCCTTGCGCGTGACCAGCGTGGTGACATGGACACTCACGCCCACCAGCACCGGCACCCATCTGCGCATGGAACAATCCGGCTTCCGCTCCGACCAGCCGCAGAATTACGCGGGGGCTAAATATGGCTGGCAGGCATTCTTCGCGAAGCTGGAAGAGGCATTGGCGAAGGCCTGATCTTCAAAAGGAGCAAACATGAACTGGAATATCTGGATACGGCAAACCCATCGCTGGCTGTCCATCGCCTTCACGCTGACGGTCATCGCCAATTTCGCCGCCATGGCGCTCGGCAAACCACCTATGTGGCTTGTCTATTCGCCTCTGCCGTTTCTCTTTCTCATGCTGTTCACCGGCCTCTACATGTTCGCGCTGCCCTATATGGCCGCGAGGCGCGCGCCATGATGAAGAAGAAAAGCCCGGCCTCGAAAGCCAAGGAAAGCAGTTCTCCCGCAAAGCTGATTGATGGCCGGATCAAGGAGCTGGGCGATTGGCGCGGCGAAACGCTCGCGCGCATCCGTAAGCTCATCAAGGAAGTCGATCCCCAAATGGTGGAGGAATGGAAATGGCGCGGCGTGCCCGTGTGGGAGCACAACGGCATCATCTGCACCGGCGAAACCTACAAGGCCGTCGTGAAATTGACCTTCGCCAAAGGTGCCGCCCTGGAAGACCCGTCGAAACTTTTCAACTCCAGTCTGGATGGCAATGTCAGGCGCGCCATCGATATAAGCGAAGGCGAGAAGATCAACGAGAAGGCGCTAAAGGCGCTGGTCCGCGAAGCCGTGACCTTGAACACGTCCAAAACCAAAAGCAGCCGGAAATAGCGGCTGGCAATTGCCCTTTCTCAAGGAGAGGGTTTGTTTCTAAGCCAGCGCACCGCCGTCGATCACAAATGTCTGCCCGGTCGTGAACGCGCCCGCCTTCGAGGCGAGGAACACAGCAGCCCCCGCGATCTCGTCCGGCTCGCCGATGCGGCGCAGGGCGGCGCCCGCCGTCGAACGCTTCAACGTTTCGGGATTCTCCCACAGCGCGCGCGCGAAATCGGTTTTGATCAAGCCGGGCGCGATGCAATTGGCGCGAATGCCATGCGGCCCGTATTCCACCGCAAGGTTGCGGGCAAGCTGCATGTCGGCGGCTTTCGAAATGCAATAGGCCCCGATCACCGGCGAACCGCGCAAGCCCCCGATGGAGGAAACGATCACGATCGATCCGTCCTTCCGCTCGACCATTTCGGGCAGCACCATCTGGCAAAGCCAGTGGTTGGATCGCACATTGGCGGCCATCACCTTGTCGAAGGCATCGTCCGGCATTTCGGCCATGGGGCCGTAATAGGGATTGAGGGCCGCGTTGCAGATCAGCACGTCGATCTTGCCGAAGGTCTTGCGGGTTGCGTCGACCAGGGCCTGAAGCTGTTCCTTGTAATTGATGTTGCAGGGAATGGCGGCTGCAACCGTCTTGCCCTTGCCGTATTTGGCGTTGATATCGCCGGCCACCTTTTCACAGGCATCGGCCTTGCGGCTGGAAACGACCACATTGGCGCCGTGTTCGGCCAGCCGGTGAACAATGGCCTCGCCGATGCCTTTGGTGGAGCCCGTCACAAGGCAGGTTTTTCCGGTCAGGTCGAACAATGTCATGGACTGTCTCCGTGATTTTTTGGGAATTTCTGTGGCGCTCTTTTAACAGGCCGTGGCGCCGCCCGACAGGGAACTTTTTCGCCGCCCTGGCAGGGGCGCATCCCGCAGCCGGGCATGACATGGCTGGACCGCACACCCGCGGATTGTGATAAGACCACCCAGATTGTTCGCAGGCGAGGACTTGCGGAAGGCCGGGCGGCTCCGCGAGTTTGTTGCACCCCTTCAGGATTGGCGGAACCCGCTTGGCGGCGGAGGTTTCTTGTCTAATATCGCCGCCGTCCGCGCCACCACGCGCCTTGGGGGATGCTTGTTGCCTGCCAATCGCCTCACATTGCTGTTCGGCATACCTGTACTGCTGCTTCTCACGGCGGTCTCGGTGATCGCCTACCGCCTGGCGGTCAACGAGCGCGAGCAACAGGGCTGGATCGTCCACACCTATCAGGTGATGAACGAGGCGCGCGCGACTTTGTCATCTCTGCAAGATGCCGAGACGGGCCAACGCGGCTATCTGCTCACGGCAGACCAGAGCTATCTCGAGCCCTATCGCAATGGGCGCGCGGCATTCGAACGCCATCTCAAACAGTTCAAGCAGCTGACGCAAGATAATCCCGCCGAACAGGTGCGGGCAGCCAGGTTGAAGAAGCTGGGCGAAGACCGGCTGAACATCCTTGAAGCATCGCTCGTGCTGGGCCCGGCAAACCATTCGCCCAAGGCAATCGCGACCATGGCTCTCGGCAAGGACAGGATGGATTCCGTTCGCGATGTCGTTTCCGATGTGTTGCGGGCCGAAGAAACTCTTCTCGCGGACCGGCGGGCGGAACAGCACAAATACGAAAACCTGATGATCGTTACCGCAATCGCCGGTGCCGTGCTGGCGCTTGGCATCCTGCTGTCGGCGCTGCTCCTCGTCGTGCGCAACAATCGCAGGCTTTCGCGCAGCGAAGCCGCGCGCGCGCGGCAGGCCGATATCCTGCAAGCCACGCTGGATACGATCCGCGATGGCGTGGGCGTGTTCGATGCCGAAGGCGCTTTGCGCGCCTACAACGAAAATTTCCTCTCGCTTCTGGGATTGCCGCGATCATTGACCCAGCCGGGTGCAACGCTTGGCGATTTCGAAAGTGCCGCGCGCAAGGTGGGCAATTCGCTGTTCGACAAGCTCGCGGCCACGGGCGACATGCAGCCGGATCAATATGAGCAGCTTCACCTGGGCGACCGGGTGCTCGATATCTATCGCAATCCCATTCCCTCGGGCGGCGTGCTGTTCGCGGCGGAAGATGTGACCGCGCGCGTGCGCTCCGAATCCGCCCTGCGTCAGGCGCAAAAGATGGAAGCCGTCGGTCATCTCACGGGCGGCGTGGCGCATGATTTCAACAACCTGCTGCAAGTCGTCAGCGCCAATCTCGATCTGATCTCGGGCGAAGTGCGCGGCCTGCCCAAGGTGGCCGAGCGGTTGCAGAATGCCGTGGCCGCCGTGCATCGCGGCTCGCGGTTGACCGCGCAATTGCTGGCCTTCGCGCGGCGCCAGACATTGGCCCCGCGCTCGACCAATATCGGCCGCCTCGTGCAGGACATGACCGACATGGTTCGCCGGACATTGGGCGAACGCGTGCAGGTGGAATCCGTCGTCGCGGGCGGATTGTGGAACACGCTGATAGATACCAACCAGATCGAAAACGCCGTGCTCAATCTCGCGATCAATTCGCGCGATGCGATGCCCGATGGCGGCAACCTGACCATCGAAGTGGCCAATGCCTTCCTCGACGATGCCTATGCATCGGCCCATGAAGAGGTGGCGCCGGGGCAATATGTCATGCTGGCGGTGAGCGACACGGGAACGGGCATGGCGCCCGAACTTGCCGCGCGCGTGTTCGAACCGTTCTTCACCACCAAGCCCGAAGGGCAGGGCACCGGGCTCGGGCTCAGTCAGGTGTATGGCTTCGTCAAGCAATCGGGCGGCCACATCAAGATCTACAGCGAAGTGGGCCAGGGCACGACGGTGAAACTCTATCTGCCACGCACCCGCGCGCCGGAAGAAGGGCTAGGCCCCGTGGCGACCGCCCCCGTCGAAGGCGGCAGCGAAACTATCCTCGTGGTGGAAGATGATGAAGGCGTGCGCGCAGCAGTGATCGATATGTTGACCGAGCTTGGCTATGGCGTGCTCAAGGCGGGCAATGCCGAACAGGCGCTTACGATTCTGGGAAGCGGCGCCACGATCGATCTTCTGTTCACCGATGTTGTGATGCCGGGGCCGATCAAGACGCGCGAACTGGCGCGCCGCGCGCAGGAACTGCATCCGGGCATCCAGGTGTTGTTCACCTCGGGCTATACGCAGAATGCCATCGTGCACAATGGGCGGCTCGATGATGGGATCCAGCTGTTGAGCAAGCCCTATCGCCGCGATGACCTCGCGCGCAAGCTGCGCACGCTTCTGGGTGGCGGCCGCAAGACGGCTGCCCCGATGATCGGCGAATCCTCCGCAACGAAACCTGCATCTGCAACCGCTCCCGCGCAGGCGCCCGCGGTCGCACCGCGAAAGGTGCTGGTGGTGGAAGATGTTTCGCTGATCCGCATGACGACGATGGATATGCTCGAAGACCTGGGTTTTGCCTCGGTCGAGGCGGGCGATGGGCTTTCGGCGCTTGCCTTGCTCGATGGCGATGCTGGGATCGGCGTGCTGCTGACCGATCTCGGGCTTCCCGGCATGAGCGGGCAAGAGCTTGTCGGCGAAGTGCGCAAGCGCAGGCCGGATATCAAGGTCGTGGTGGCGTCGGGCTATTCAGCGCAGCAGGGCGGCGGCACGCTCGATGACGTGATCGTGCTGACCAAGCCGTTCGACCTGGAGCAATTGCGCGCAGCGCTTTCTTCATAAAGCGCGCGCAAAACGCGATCAGCCGCCGAAGATCGTGAAATTGTAGGTGATCGTGCCGACCACGGTGGGGCCGCACCAATTGTTCTTCGGCCCGTTAAAGCCCTCGCAGGTCGATCTGGAAATGTCGGTGTCGATGTAGCGGATGTCGAGCGAGATGTTGTTCCATGTCGCCGTCGCCCCGAGATCCCAATGCGTGTAGGGATAGCCCGTCCCCGAATTGTTGAGATCTTCAACCCATTGGCGGCCGATATTGCCGCTCAGCGAAACCCAGTCGTTGAGCACATAGCTTGCCGTGCCGCCGATCCAGACGCCCGTGCCGGTGCCGCCGAAATAATCCGGCGAGACGGCGACGCTGCCGGTCAGGGTGAGCTGGTCGAATGTGTGCGAGAGCGCGGCGATCGCTTCGAAATAGCTGTCATCGGCGGTGCCCGGAAATCCCGAATGGTCGGGATAGGCATAGTAATAGGCCTCGATATTGAGATCGGAGCCCGCGATATCGATATGCTTGCCGCCATAGATATCCCACTCCACCGAGGAATTGTGGTGGGCGGTGAAGGCGCCCGACGGGCCATCGTTGAAATTGATCTTCGACGCCCAGCTTCCGACATAGAAGCCATAAGGCCCGCTCCAGTTCAGCGAGGCCTGCGCGGCGGGATCTGTGTCGTTCTGGCTGATGCCGCGAAAGCGATAATCCGAGGTGAGCGCGACCGAGCCGCTGAGGCTGCCCAGATCGTCATCGGCCAATGCGGGCCACGCAATAAGGGCTGTGGCCGCCACCGCATACACGAACTTCAAGCTGCCGGGTTTCATCGCATTGCCCTCTCGCGCGCCACTTGCGCCTCCATAACACAACATCCCGCCCTTCGGAAAAGGGCGGGATGCGTGGGCAACCATAGGACTTCGTTTTGGCCTGGAGGCTTACTTCACCAGGGGAACGAAGGGATGTTGTAGGTCAGCGTCGCCACAACGGTCGGGCTGCAAAGATCTTTTGCACCTTGCGTCCAGTAGCATTGGACCTTCGACAGGTTGGTGTCGATATAGCGGAGGTCGAGCGCGAAGGATTTGTAAGTGAAGGTCGCGCCGATATCCCAATGCGTGTAGGGCAGGCCGGAGGCTTGCAGCGTATCCTCGCTGTCATACGAGGAAGGGATGGCATAGTTGAAGCCATCGACGCGGCTGACCCATTGGTGGCCAAGATTGGCGCTCAGCGAGAGCCAGTCGTTGACCGTATAGGCGGCCGTTCCTTCGATGTACCAGCCCGTGCCGGATTGCGCGAAGAAGTTCGGCGAATAGGCGGCGGTCGCGGTCAGCGTCACCGGGCCGAAGGGATGGCTCAACTGGCCGATGGCTTCGAAATAGGTGTCGTGCCAGTGCGAACCGTAAACGTTCGTCGCGATGTTGTGGTCGGGATAGGCATAGAGATAGGCCTCGAGATTGAGGTCCGTGCCCCACAGGTCGGTGTGCTTGCCGGCGTAGAAATCGGTTTCCAGCGAGGTGTGGTCCGACATGCTCACGCCATTGTCGAGCGCGCCCTGGAAGTTGACCTTGGCAAGCCATGTGCCGGCATAGAAGCCTTCCGGCCCCGTCCAGTTGATCGAGCCTTCCGGCGACGGATCGTTGGCGTTCTGGCTGATGCCGCGGAAGCGATAGTCCGACTGGACCGCCACATAGGCGGAAAGCGTGCCCCACGGGTTTGCGTCGTCATCGGCGAACGCAGGCGCGCTCGCGCTCAAGGCGGCCAAGGCGGCTGCCCCGAAAATCAGTTTCATGCCCTTCGACGTCATTGCTAGTCCCTCTTCTTTCAATGCCGCTCTCCTCTGGGCCGCGCCTATTGTGCGCTGCCGCAAAATGTCGGCTGCATTGAACTTTCGGGAGCAGGGGCAGAAAGACAAGTGAAAACAGGGCAAAAACGTATCTTGTTTGCAACATCGCCTACACAAAGAACGGCAAAATATTGCGATGCATCAAAATTGTGCACGATGCTTAGGCAACCCGCCGCAAGCTTAGGCAATCAGCGGCGCGCGCCCGCCATCACGGCCAGGTGCAGCCCGCTGTCGGTGAGCAGGAATTCGCCCGTCACGTTGCGAGATTCGGGGCCGCAGAAGAACAGCACCGTGTGCGCGATTTCCGCCCCGTCCGCCGTGATGGGAAGCAGGTTCGCCTTGCCCTGGTTTTCCTTGATGCGTTCGGCCGCATCGTCGCCGAAGCGTTTGGTGAACCAGGTGGTGGCGACATAGCCGGGGCACACCGCGTTGACGCGGATCTCTGGCGCCAGCGCGCGCGCGAGCGACAATGTCATCGTGTTGAGCGCGCCTTTCGAAGCGGTGTAGGCGATGGAAGACCCGATCCCCGCCACGCCCGCGATGGACGAGATATTCACGATCGCCCCTTCGCCGCTTTTCTTCAGCGCGGGCACGCAGGCGCGCGTCATCTGAAACGGCCCGATCACGTTCACCGCATAGATGTTCTGGAAATCTTCCGCCGTCAGCCCGTCCAGATCGCTGTGGTTGACGAATTTGGTCGTGCCCGCATTGTTGACCAGGATGTCGATACGCCCCCACGCGTCGAGTGCGGCGGCGGCAAGCTTGCGGCAATCCTCATCCCTGGAAACATCGCCCTGCACCGCGCGCGCATCGCTGCCGAAGCCCTTTGCCTGTTCGGCGATTTTGTCCGCATCGGCCTGGCTTCGCGCGTAGTTGACGATCACCTTGGCGCCGCGCCTGGCCAGCCCCAGCGCGCTTGCCGCCCCGATGCCCGTGGCCGCGCCCGTGACAATGGCGACTTTGCCCTCAAGGTCCCTGTGTTCCATAAGCTTTTCCCCATATGTTCTTCCGGGTTGATCCTATCGTGCCAGCGCCATGCCGCAAGAACCCATGACGACAAGGCGATCCTTGCAGGCCGCGCATGAAAAACACGCAGCAAGCGGGCCTGCGCGCGTGATCCTGATCCGCCATGGCCAGCCCGCGATCGCGCTTGCGCCGCGCACTTCACACAGCGGCTTTCGCACCTATATCGATGCCTATGAAGATGCAGGCCTCGATCCCGAAAGCGCGCCCCCGGAAGAGTTGCGCGATCTCGTGAAAGAGCTGACCGAAATCTTCACCAGTGGACGCCCCCGCGCGCTCGATAGCGCGCGCAGCCTGGCGCCCACGGCGGAGCTGATCGTCGATCCGCTGTTCGTGGAAGCCCCGCTCGCCGCGCCGAAGATTCCGCTGCTGAAAATGCGCGTGCAGAAATGGGCCGTGGTCGCGCGCCTTCTGTGGCATGCGGGCTACCACCCGGAGATCGAACCCTATGCCCGCGCCCGCAAACGCGCGGCCGATGCCGCGAACATATTGATGACGCGCGCGCGGCTGGATGGCGCCTCCGCACTCGTCGCCCACGGCTATTTCAATTTCCTGATCGGCCGCGAATTGAAGCGCCGTGGTTTCCGCAGATCCGGCGTGCATCGCGCGCGCTATTGGAACGCGGTGATCTACGAGAAAGAATGAAGCGCCAATCCGCGCCCGAAAGAATTCGAAACCGCAATCGGAGCATCCAATGTCCACCGTCAATCTGTTCGAGCCGCTCACCCTTGCCCATGGCCCCGCGCTGAGGAACCGCTTCATGCTGGCCCCGCTCACCAATCTGCAAAGCCATCCCGATGGCATATTGTCGGATGAGGAATTCCGCTGGCTCACCATGCGCGCCGAAGGCGGCTTCGCCCTGACGACGACGTGTGCGGCCCATGTGCAGGCGGGGGGCCAAGGCTTCCCCGGCCAGCTCGGCATCTTCGGCGATCAGCATCTCGAAGGCCTCACGCGGCTGGCCGCGGCGATCCGGAAAAACGGTTCGGTCAGCGCGGTCCAGCTACACCACGCCGGAAACCGCTCGCCGAAAGATCTGGTCGGCACCCCCGTCTGCCCGTCCGACGATGCGGAAACCGGCGCGCGCGGCTTAACGCTGGGCGAAGTCGAGCAGCTGCGCGATGATTTCATCGCCGCCGCCAGGCGCGCGGAAAAAGCAGGCTTCGACGGGGTGGAGATTCACGGCGCGCATGGCTACATCCTCGCGCAGTTTCTATCGGCAGAGATCAACCGGCGGACGGATCGTTACGGCGGCACCCCCGAAAACCGCGCCCGCATCGTGTTCGAAATCATCGATGGTATCCGCAGCTCTTGCCGCCCCGATTTCCAGCTCGGCATCCGCCTCTCGCCCGAACGTTTCGGCCTGAAGCTCGCCGAAATCCGCGAACTGGCTCGCGAACTCCTGCATCAGGAAAAGATCGATTACCTCGACCTGTCGCTGTGGGATGTCGCCAAGGAGCCGGTGGAGGAAGAATTCAAGGGCCGCACCCTGATGAGCTATTTCACAGAGCTTCCGCGCGGCCGCGTGAAGCTGGGCGCCGCAGGCAAGATCATGGGCGCCCAAACCGCCCGCGAAGTTCTCGAAGCCGGCTGCGATTATTGCATCATCGGCCGCGCCGCCATCCTGCGCCACGATTTCCCCAACCGCGTGGCGGCAGACGCCAACTACACCTCCCCCCCGCTACCGGTAACCGCGCAACACCTGCGCGACGAGGGCCTAAGCCCCGCCTTCCTCACCTATATGAGCGGGTGGAAGGGATTCGTGGCGGAGGAGGGGGCAGTTTCAGCCTAGCAACACCAGACGCGCTATCGTCTCCCGAAGATACCAGATCAACGAACCACTCTGCCTTCTCATCCGCACCGCGGTCGGTTGCAATCAGAGAAAGCGAAGATGAGCGCCAACGCGCGTGAACGCAGGCAATGCAAAAGCTGCTTTAAATCGCTGTTGAAAGATAAAGAATTTAAGCAATCTTCCGGCGTGTTTCGAACTGAATAACTTTGGCTTGCGAATGGTTGGAATAAGTTTCCCAAGTCGGCCGGTAGCCATCATCCGCCTGGTTTCCCCACACCCACCATTTCGGCCTTGTTCCACGGGCGAACAACTCTAAATACGGGCCCGGGCTGCAAGCTTCGATGATATTGTACATTTCATCGGGTTTGCGTGAGTGCTCGCGCTTCTGTGTGGCGAGAAAATTCACCTGGCTGCGACCCGGTTGTAGTGTTCGAGCATTCTTACCACGGGTGCCGAACAGTACGACTTCGGTGACATTGCGGAAGTAAAAACCGACACCGCGACCATCGGGTCCGCCGTCTTTTCGAATTTTGTGCCAGATAAGATTGCTTTTGTACTGAAAGCCCCAGGCTTCCATTACACGCAGGCCTTCCGGTAGCAGGGCGTTGGGTACCCACAAATATAGGTGAGCGGGATCATCAGCCAGCGCTCGTACGGGTAAACTTAGAATGTCGTCAAGGTGCATCGTGTCATAGCGATTCAATCGCTTGTGCTCCGGTGCCATTTTCCCAGTTCGATTCTGGAATTGCCATGGAGGGTCGGCAAGAATGGTTCGGAAACGTTTGTCACCGAGTTCTTCTAGGAGGTTCGCGGCAGGGCTAAGAATTGGCTTTTTCATATTCGGCCCAATCGGTGATGAGTTTTGGTGTTATACCTAAAACAAGTACCGGGCATCCACCGTGTCGTCCAGCATTCAATCGATAAAGGAGCTTGCCCATCCATGTGGTGCTCGCGCCATATTTCGTTTTCAGAAGCTTGGGTTTTCCGCTCTTGTCGGTTTTGGGGGTGCCGTCGCTATTCAGTTCCGGCCCAAGCTTGTTGAAGACAGGATTTAGCGAAGCACTGCGCGTTAGGAGCACAGCGGCATCAATCAGATCACATTCGTGAAAGGCACGAAAAGCATATAAGTCACGATCGAAGGTTTGATCTTTGCTATTCCATTCCATGTCGAAGGCTACCCGGTGTTTGACATAATCGACCTTGTGGCCATCGAGAAAATTCTCGCGCTTTATCTGCTCTACTGCATAACCTTTGCGCCGCAATTCTTCCATGTTCTCAAGCGTATCTACTTCGTCTTCCTCCAGTTCGTCATCGGACGTTTTCTTTCTTTTGTTACTTCCGGCTGAGCCGGAGATTTTTTGTATCAGAAGGTCGCCTTTGATCCGTGTCTCTTTCCATTCTTTAGCTCGCAGTAACTCCGAAATTCGTTTGGGAATATCGGACTCGTTGCCTCCTGGTTTGCGAATGTCCGCTAGCGTCAGGCGAAACGACCTTAGCGCCTCGATTAGCTCTTGAAATTCTGATTTACAGCCAGTTGCGAGAACTTGTGCGGCGCTGCGATAATTATGAACTTCATAAAGTTCACGAATGTCTTTCGGGATGAAATCTTCCGTATCGACTGTCGTCATATACCTTGCGGCGATTTTGGCGCAGTCCTCAACGTTGGGCTTGTCATGATTCGTTTCCAACTAGGGCCGCGAGATTTGCATTAGGGAGATGTTCGGGCAAGCGACAAGAGAAGCCTTCATCGTTGAGGGAGTATTTAGCTGTTTTAGCTTTCGCCTAGTATAAGGACTGTTCGGTGCGGAACTGTCCCCAACCTTATCTGTCACGATCTTCGCGAATCCATTTCGTGGCTTCATCCGCGCGCGTGATCGTCAGTTTTTGGAGGCGGTTCACAATTTCGTCCGGCGGCTTCTTCCGCGATGGTGTGGTGACCTCGTCAATGAGCGCGCGCAATTCGCCCTGTAGCGAGCGGTGATTGCGCTTGGCGCGTTCGCGCAGGATTTCGACTTGTTCCTCCGGCACGTCCTTGATCGAAAGATTGATGCCCATTTTCAGCTCCGTACTGGAGCCGATATGGCGCCACTTCGGACTTAATGTCAACGAAGTCCCAATTTATTTTCAAGTATAGTCTTGAAATCCTATTATAGCTTCTATATTTTCCTTTTCGAACGTTTGAAGGAAACAGATGAAGCTCTAGCTTTACCGCAAGACCATACAGGCAAGGATGCAAGCTTGCGTGCATCCGCGCGATCCGGAGATTTGCTTTCCAGGCCAAGGGCTTGGAGGGGAAGGGGGCCGGGGTGTCGCAAAGGCTGGGGCAGAGGTGGAAGTGAGAGTGCTTGTGGTTGGCCGTCCGGTCTTCGGCAGGCCGCTGTGTAGCGAGGAAGCCGGACAAAGCCCAAATCGCATGGCCACGCGATTGGGCTTTTTGTTCATCCGCCCCTGTTTCGTCATCCCCCGGTTTATGCGGGCGATGACGAAGGTGAAGGGCTAAAGCATCGCGGGGATCACGCGGTCCGGCGGTTTGTGGCCGTCGGCGAAGGTTTTGATGTTGATGATCACCTTCTCGCCCATGTCGATGCGGCCTTCCATCGTGGCCGAGCCCATGTGGGGGAGAAGCAGCACGTTCTTCAGCTTCAGCAGCTTGGGGTTCACGGCGGGTTCGTGTTCGAACACGTCCAGCCCCGCGCCCGCAAGCTGGCCGCCTTCGAGCATGCGGGCCAGCGTGTTCTCGTCGATCACCTCGCCGCGCGAGGTGTTCACGATATAGGCCGATGGCTTCATCAGCTTCAGCCGCCGCGCCGAAAGCAGATGATAGGTGGCGGGCGTGTGCGGGCAGTTGATGGAGACGATATCCATCCGCGCCAGCATCTGGTCGAGGCTTTCCCAATAGGTCGCCTCAAGCTCCTGCTCGATGTCGTGATGGACGGGTTTGCGGTTGTGATAGTGGATCTGCAGGCCAAACGCCTTGGCCCGGCGGGCAACCGCCTGGCCGATGCGGCCCATGCCCACGATGCCCAGCCGCTTGCCCCAGATGCGGTGGCCCAGCATCCAGTTGGGCGACCAGCCGCGGAAGTTCTCGTTCTCCAGTTCCTTCACGCCCTCGACCAGCCTGCGCGGCACGGCCAGGATCAGGGCCATGGTCATGTCGGCAGTGTCTTCCGTCAGCACGCCCGGCGTGTTGGTGACGGCGATGCCCCGGTCGAGCGCGGTCTTCACGTCAATATTGTCCACGCCCGTGCCGAAATTGGCGATCAGCTTCAGGTTGGGGCCAGCCCGCACGATCACCTTGGAATCGATGCGGTCCGTCACGGTGGGCACCAGCACATCGGCCTTCTGCATGGCCTCGATCAGCTCGGCCTGGCCCATGGGGGTATCGTCGACGTTGAGGCGCGTGTCGAACAGCTCGCGCATGCGCGTCTCGATGGCGTCCGGCAGCTTGCGCGTGACGATGACGAGCGGCTTCTTGGCGGGCATGGGGCCTCCGGCGGGCCAACCATTGCGCGGGCCCCGTTCATGTCCGGTATTAGCAGATGAAGCCGGGCGGTCAAGGATTGGCAACCGCCCCACAGCCCCTTTTGCGTGCCTATGACGTTGAGGTTACAGTTCTTTTTCATAAGGACAAACAGGGAGCCGGCCGACGATGCGGCGTATGCGCGTTTTTGGATATGTCGCAGTCTTGGCAGTCGCCTTGGGCAGCATGGGTTTCAACCGGGATTCGGCGCCTTCGGTGCGCCGCTATGTGAGCCTCGCCCGAAGCGAAGTGAACATGCGCGAAGGCCCCAGCTTCGATCACAAGGTGATGTGGGTCTATCACCGCGAGGGCCTGCCGCTGCTGGTGCTTTCGCAATACGACATCTGGCGGCGCGTGCGCGATTCCGAAGGCACTGTCGGCTGGGTACAAAGCACGATGCTCTCGGCCGCGCGCTCCGTGGTGGTGACGGGCGACAAGCCCGCGCCCATGCGCGATGCCAAGCGCGTGGATGCACATATCTCCGCCTACATGGCGCCCGGTGTGGTGGCGCGCGTGCAGACCTGCTCGAAGCAGTTCTGCGAGATCATCACCGCCGGCGCTGTCGGCTGGATCAACAAGAAATTCATCTGGGGAGTGGACCCGAGTGAAACCTTCTGATGAACCCGCCTCACGCGGGTTCGACGCGCCGGGGGGCGATGTATCCGGCAATCCCGCCATTGCGGCGGTTGCGGAGGCTGAAGGTTTGGCAAGATGGATGCGCTCGCCGCCCGGCGTCTCGGCAACAGGCGATGGCATCGCAAGCCCGCTGGGCCAGGTTTCGTGGGCAACCTTCGAATGGGCCCGCAATCCTTACGTGCTGCTCATCACGATCTATCTGTTCGCCCCCTATTTCGCGAACCATGTGGTGGGCGATGGCGTGCGGGGCCAGGGGCTTTCGGGGGCCATTCAAGCCTATAGCGGAATCGTGATCGCAATATTGGCGCCCTTTCTCGGCGCGATTGCCGATTGCGGCGGCCGGCGCAAACCCTGGATCGCGCTCTACACGGTCATCCTGGCGGCCGCGATGATTCCGATGTGGTTCGCCATGCCGCATTCCACGGGCATGAACCTGTTCGCTATCGGCGCCCTGATTGCGCTGGCCAATGTGGCGTATGAGTTCTCCGCGGTGTTCCACAATTCGCTGTTGCCCACGATCGCGCCGGTGCGCGGCGTGGCGGGGCTTTCCGGGCTGGGGCTCGCGCTCGGCAACGCGGCCGGTGTTGTGTTGCTGTTGTTCATGCTGTTCGCCTTTGCGTTGCCCGGCGTGGTGCCGTGGAGCTTTCTACCGGCGCATCCATTGTTCGGCATCAACCAGGCGCTGCATGAGCCGGAGCGGCTGGCGGGGCCTGTCTGCGCGATATGGCTGATCGTGTTCAGCGTTCCGCTGTTCCTGTTCACGCCCGACCGGCCGTCGTCGAACACACCGCTGTTTCAGGCGATGATGCAAGGCGTGAAGAGCGTGATCCGCACCACACGCAGCCTCAAGCATTATCGCAATGTGGGCGCTTATCTTCTGGCGCGGCTGTTCTTCAACGACGGGATGACGGCGGTGCTGGTGTTCGGCGGCATCTATGCGTCGAGCACCTTTCATTGGGGCCCGATCCCGATGCTGATCTACGGCATCGAACTGAGCGTCTTCGCCGTGCTGGGCGGGTTTCTGGGCGGCTGGCTCGACAATCATCTGGGATCGAAGAATGCAATCTTCGTGAGCATCGGCGGCACCACGATCTTCGGCCTGCTTTCGCTCACTATGGGGCCGGATCGGATCCTCTGGTTCATTCCTTATGATGTGAACGGGCCGCATTTGTGGGCCGCGCCGTTCTTCAGCACATGGCCCGAGCTAATCTTTCTCGGCATCGTGAACTTCATCGCGGTGCTGATCACCGCGGGTTATGCCAACAGCCGCACCATGCTTGCCCGCATCGCCCCGCCCGAGCGGATGACGGAGTTTTTCGGGCTCTATTCGCTCTCCGGCCAGTCGACGAGCTTCCTCGCCACCGGCTTCGTGGGCTGGCTGACGTTATATTCCGGCAGTCAGCGCATCGGGCTTCTGGGCGAGACGCTGTTTCTTGTGATTGGGCTTGTGCTGATGTTCTTCGTGAAAGAACAGCGAACCGGAGCGATTTGAATCTCAGTGCCGGAAGTGGCGCACGCCGGTGAAGGCCATCGCAAGGCCCGCCTCGTCCGCCGCTTTGATCACTTCATCATCGCGCATCGAACCACCCGGCTGGATCACGGCGGTGGCGCCTGCTTCGGCAACCGCGAGCAACCCGTCCGCGAAAGGGAAGAATGCGTCTGATGCCGCAGCCGAACCCTTGGTCATAGGTTCCGGCCAACCGGCGGCAAGTGCCGCATCTTTCGCCTTGAGCGCGGCGATGCGGGCGGAATCCACGCGGCTCATCTGGCCTGCGCCGATGCCCGCGGTGACACCGTTCTTCGCGTAAACGATGGTGTTGGATTTTACATGCTTGCCGATGGTGAAGGCGAACAGCATGTCGGTGAGTTCGGTTTCGGTGGGCGCCCGTTTGGTGACGATCTTGAGATCGGCGCGCGTGGTGTGGGCGTTGTCGCGGGTCTGCACGAGGAAACCGCCCGCCACCGTCTTGAACGTCCAGCCCTGGGCGCGCGTGTCGGGCAAGCCGCCCGCGATCAGCAGGCGCAGGTTCTTTTTCGCGGAGAGGACACGCTTGGCATCGGCATCGGCATCCGGCGCGATGATAACCTCGGTGAAGAGTTTGGAGATTTCCTCCGCCGTCGCGCCATCGAGCTTGCGGTTGAACGCGAGAATGCCGCCAAACGCGCTGACGGGATCGCAGGACAGTGCCTTCCTGTAAGCGTCGGCCAGGGATGACCCCAGCGCCACGCCGCAAGGATTGGCGTGTTTGATGATGGCGCAGGCCGCGCTTTCATCGGGCGCGAACTCGGCAACGAGTTCGTAGGCCGCGTCGGTGTCGTTGATGTTGTTGTAGGAAAGTTCCTTACCCTGCACCTGTTCGGCGGTGGCAACGCCATAGCGTTTTTCGCTGGTGACGTAGAAGGCGGCTTCCTGATGCGGGTTCTCGCCGTAGCGCAGCGATTGGCGCAATTGTCCGCCCAGTGTGCGGCGCCGGGGCGGAGCCTTGTCGCCTTCCTTGGCGAGCTCGCGGGCAAGCCAGCCGGAGACTTCGGCATCGTAGGCCGAGGTGCGGGCATAGGCGATCTGGGCGAGCTTGCGGCGCAGTGCCAGTGTGGTGGCGCCGTTGTTGGCATCGAGTTCGGCCAGCACGGCTGTGTAATCTTCGGGATCGACCACCACCGTCACATAATCGTGGTTCTTGGAGGCGGCGCGGATCATGGCGGGGCCGCCGATGTCGATATTCTCGACCGTCTCCTCATAGCCCGCGCCTTTGGCGACGGTGGCTTCGAACGGGTAGAGGTTCGACACCAGAAGATCGATGCCCTCGATCGCATGATCCTTCATCGCCTTGGCGTGTTCGGGGTTGTCGCGAACGCTCAGAAAGCCGCCATGGATCTTGGGGTGCAGCGTCTTCACGCGCCCATCCATGATCTCCGGGAAGCCGGTGACTTCGGAAACATCGGTCACCTTCAGGCCGGCATCGCGCAGGGCCTTGGAGGTGCCTCCGGTCGAGATCAACTGCACGTCGCGGGCGGCGAGCGCGGTGGCGAAGGTAACGAGGCCTGCTTTGTCGAAAACCGAAAGCAGCGCGCGACGGATCGGGCGGAGGGTCATTGGGCGGCGGGGAATGAGGTTTCGCCCGGTCTTACGTCTGGCCGCTCCAAAAGAGAAGGGTTCAGAAAGCCTCAGGGCCGGTTTGCGTGGAGAACGCTGTGGATCGCGCTGGTTAGCGTGGCAAGATCGGCGTCCCCGATGGTCAGGGCGGGGGTCAGATAGACGATATTGCGGAACGGGCGGACCCAGACGCCCGCATCCACCAGCCGGCGTTTGAGGGTGTTCATGTCCTCGATTCGCTCCAGTTCCACCACACCGATAGCGCCACGAACGCGCACATCCCTGACGCCCGGCAGGGCCAGACAGGGGCCGAGGCCATGGGTGAGCTTCTTGGCGATCTCATTGGACTGAAGCAGGCGCGGCTCGCGTTCGAACAGATCGAGCGAGGCGTTGGCGGCGGCGCAGGCAAGCGCATTGCCCATATAGGTGGGGCCATGCATCAGGGCATGAGCCGGATCATCGCTCCAGAAGGCATCGAAGATCTTCGCGGTGGCGATGGTGGCGGCCAGCGGCAGCGTGCCGCCGGTGAGGCCTTTGCCCAGTGTGATGATGTCAGGCGCAATTTCGGCGGCCTCGAAGGCGAACATCGAGCCCGTGCGGCCGAAGCCGGTGAAAATTTCATCGAGGATCAGTAGAGTGCCGTGCTTGTCGGCAAGGCGGCGCAAGCGGCGCAAACACATCTCGTCGTTGAACACCATGCCGCCTGCACCCTGCACCAGCGGTTCAACAAGGATGCCCGCGATCTGATCGGTATGGGCCGCGAGGAATGCATCCAGCTTTGCTTTGCTCTCCTCGTCGCGCGGCAGATCGGCGATGAAATGTTCGGGCAACACACCGGTGAAGAGGGAATGCATGCCCTCTTCGGGATCGCAGACGGCCATGGTGGCGATGGTATCGCCGTGATAACCGCCCTTGAAGGCCACGAATTTGGTGCGTCCGCGCACACCCTGGTTAAGCCAGTATTGGGTTGCCATCTTCATCGCCACTTCAACGGCGACCGAACCGCTGTCGCTGAAGAAGACCCGGCTGAGTTGTTCCGGCAAAAGATCGCACAGGCGTTTGGCCAGCGTCAGCACCTGTTCGTGGACAAGGCCGCCCAGCATGACATGCGGCAGGGTTTCGAGTTGTTGCTGAACCACTTTGCGAATGTGCGGATGATTATAGCCGTGGCAGGCGGTCCACCATGACGCGATACCGTCCACCAATTCGCGGCCGTCGGCCAGTGTGATGCGCGTGCCATCCGTCGCGGCGGCCGCAAGCGGAGGCGAGGCCGTCTTCATCTGGGTATAGGGCAGCCAGATATGCTTCAGGCCGTCTTCATACCAATCGGGCTGGTTGCTCATCGAAGCGGAATGCTTCAGATCGCCATCGGGTTCATGCCGAGCTTGGCAAGCAATTGGCGATCCTGATCCTGTTTCGGATTGGCGGTGGTGAGCAGCTTGGGGCCGTAGAAGATGGAATTGGCACCGGCCAGGAAGCAGAGCGCTTGCGCTTCTTCGCTCATGTTCTCCCGGCCTGCCGAAAGGCGAACCATGGATTTGGGCATGGCGATGCGGGCGACCGCGATGGTGCGCACGAAATCAATTGCCTCAAGCGACTGGCCCTTGGAGACAGGTGTGCCTTCAACTTGCATCAGCATGTTGATCGGCACGCTTTCGGGATGCACCGGCAATGTGGCGAGCGTGTGCAGCATCCCCACGCGATCTTCGAGTTCCTCGCCCATGCCGACAATACCGCCACAACAGACATTGATGCCTGCATCGCGCACATTGGCCAATGTGTTGAGGCGGTCTTCGAATGTGCGGGTGGTGATGATCTCGCTGTAATATTCGGGCGAGGTGTCGATGTTGTGGTTGTAATAGTCGAGACCGGATTCCTTCAGGCGCACGGCCTGTTCGCCGGTGAGCATTCCAAGCGTGACGCAGCTTTCCATGCCGAGTGCCTTCACGCCTTCGATCATTTCACAGACAGCTTCGAGATCCTTGTCTTTCGGCGAACGCCAGGCAGCCCCCATGCAGAAGCGCGAGGCGCCCGCATCGCGCGCGGCTTTCGCATCGGCCAGAACAGCGTCCACATCCATCAGCTTGTTGGCTTTGACGCCGGTCTCATAAGAGGCGCTTTGCGGGCAATAGGCGCAATCCTCCGGGCAACCGCCGGTCTTGATCGACAGCAATGTAGATATCTGCACCTCACGCGGGTCGAAATGCATCCGGTGGATGCTTTGCGCGCTGAACACCAGTTCGGGGAAGGGCAGCGCGAAAAGCGCCCGCAATTCCTCGCGCGTCCAATCGTGGCGCGGGACAGCATCGAAGGAGGGCGAGGGCGCGTTCATGGGGGATTTTCCTGGAGATTGGCCTGTAAGGTCCAAAGCCATTATATCGGGGCGCAGGCCCATGCAAGGGAACACCGGAAACTCATGTCTTCGCTGGATAAATTCGCTCTCGACAAGCTGTCGATACTGGAAGCGGCCAACCGGCGGCGCACGCTTGTGGATTCCGCGCGCGAAGACGGGATTTGGATTGTGCGCGGCGGGCGGCGGCTGATCTCGTTTTCCTGCAACGATTATCTCAATCTCACCCACCATCCGAAGGTCAAGGCAGCGGCGATTGCGGCAATTGAAAAACACGGTACGGGGGCGGGCGCTTCGCGGCTTGTCACCGGCAATCACCCATTGCTCACCAGCCTCGAAGATCGGCTGGCGAAGCTGAAGGGTGCCGAGGCGGCTTGCGTGTTCGGATCTGGCTATCTGGCCAACACCGGCATTATCCCCTCCGTGATCGGTGAGGGCGATTTGGTGCTGCTGGATGAGCTTTCGCATTCCTGCCTATGGGCGGGCGCGCAGATTTCGCGCGCGGAGATGCTGACATTCCGGCACAACGATGTGGAACATGCGCGCGAATTGCTGGCACAGCATCGGGCGCATCATGCCCACGCGCTGATCGTCACCGATGGCGTGTTCTCGATGGATGGCGATCTGGCGCCGCTGCACGAATTGTCGGCGTTGGCGGCGGAGCATGACGCATGGCTGATGTCGGATGACGCCCATGGGCTGGGCGTGCTGGGTGGCGGGCGCGGATCGGCGTTTGCGGATGGGCGCAAGGCGCGCATCGATCTGCAAATGGGTACGCTGTCAAAGGCGTTGGGATCTTATGGTGGCTATCTATGTGCGTCGCGGGCCGTGATCGATCTGGTCAAGACGCGCGCGCGAACGTTGATCTACTCAACCGGATTGCCGCCTGCGAGCGTGGCGGCGGCGATTGCCGCGCTTGATGTGATTGAGGCCGATCCGGTGTTCGCAGCCAGTGCCGTGGAAAAGGCGCGCCTCTTTACGCGCGCGCTCAACATGGCGTTGGCGCAAAGCCCCATCGTGCCGCTTGTGCTTGGCGAGGAGACGGTGGCGCTGGAGGCGCAGCAGATTCTGGAGAAGGCGGGTTTCCTGGTGACGGCGATCCGCCCGCCAACCGTGCCCGCGGGAACCGCGCGGCTGCGGTTCGCCTTTACGGCGGGCCATCCCGATGAAGAGATCGCCCGGTTGGCGCAGGTGGTGCGCGAACGCGTGATGGTATTGGCGCCATGACGGCTTATTTTGTCACCGCCACCGGCACCGATATCGGCAAGACCTTCGTGACGGCGGGCCTCATTCGCCATCTGCGGGCGCACAAGCAGAAGGCTTCAGCATTGAAGCCCATCGTCAGCGGATTCGATCTGGCAACCGCCGCATTGAGCGATCCTGGCGTGCTGCTTGAGGCGCTGGGCGATCCCGTCGTGCCGGAAACGCTGGATCGGGTTTCGCCCTGGCGATTTGCCGCGCCGCTTTCGCCGGACATGGCGGCAGCACGCGAGGGCAGGGCAATCGATTTCGACGCGCTGCTGCGGCTTTGCCGCGAAGGTGCTGCCGTGCAAGGCGGCACCATGTTCATTGAGGGTGTGGGCGGGATCATGGTGCCGCTCGACCGGCGGCACACCGTGCTCGACTGGATGGCCGAACTGGGCTTGCCGCTTGTCGTTGTCACCGGCTCCTATCTGGGCACGATCAGCCACACGCTGACAGCGCTCGATGTTCTGGCGCGGCGCAATCTGCGCGTGGCGGGGCTGGTTGTGAACGAAAGCCCCACCGACATTCCGCTCGCCGAGACCATGGCGGTGCTTGCGCGATTCGCCCCCAATGTTCCGATGGCGGGGCTTGTGCGGCACAAGCGGGCGGTCGATGGCGCCGCCGAATTTGCGGGGCTTTGGCGCATGATCTCGGGCAGCGGCGATTGAACGCTTGCAGGCCCCGTTTGGGCAGTGTCTAAGTTTCGGGCTTCAAACAAAGGCGTTGGCTCGCGTGGCTGCTCAGTACAATTGTCTCAAGTGCCCGGGTTATTGCTGCTCCTATCCGCTGATCCAGCTCGACAAGCGCGACGTGGAGCGCCTAGGCAAGCATTTCGGCCTCAGTTTCACCAAGGCCCGCAAGAAGTTCACGGTGATGAAGTGGGGCTATAAATACCTCATGCGCCGCAAGGCCGACGAGCATTTCGGCAAGATCTGCCAGTTCTTCGACACCAAGAAGCGCCAGTGCACCGTCTACAAGGCGCGGCCCGCCGTGTGCCGGTTCTTCCCCGGCACCACCCGCTGCGGCTATTACGATTTCCTCGCCTTCGAGCGCCGCTCGCAGGAAGACCCGGATTTCATCGCCACCACCAACAGCATGTAGGGGCGGTGGCTGGCTTTGTTGACGGGGAGCGCGCCACAAGTATTATCCCGGCCGCTATCATAACTCTCCCTTCGGATGCCCCTGTGGCGGAATGGTAGACGCGGCAGACTCAAAATCTGTTGTTGGCAACAACGTGCTGGTTCAAGTCCGGCCAGGGGCACCATTCAGTCTCGCGCGGTTGGCCGCTCGCGATCGGTCGCGGCGCCGGAGAGAAAGCGAAAAAGAGCCTTAGCCCGATTTATGAAGGATTGGTCGCTCGCCACGGCCAGCAGGCGCGAACCTTTTCCGATGCGGCCGAGCGAATAAAGGCGCCAGAGGCCCGGGGAAACTTCGCTGAGAATGTCCATCGACTGAAGCTCCTTTGGCGCGAAGAGGGGCACAAAATACGGGTCTATGGCACTGACATTTTCCGTCATGATGATGGCCCGGTGCGCGCCGGAAATCTTGGCATTCACTTCATAGACGATGTCACCCAAACGGCTGTCGTCCACCCAATAATATAGCGGTGCGCCCTGCGTGAGTTCGGCAGCGGAGAAATCCGCGCGCCGGTCGGCGCGTGCCGGGCTCTTGAGAGCCGATGCCTCGGTGACCAGCGGGCGCAATTTCGATTCCGTCGTCGACCAATATTTGACGTGGCGGAGATTTGAAACGGCGCCCGCGCGCGCGAGCAGGTCGTTCAGGGTTCCATCAAATCGAAAGCTCCCCACCATCTCAATGACCAGCCGTGTCGGTGTATCGGGCGACCAGTTCGAACACGCGGGCGGCTTCCAATGGGTGCGGGTCAGTTCGTCCAAATGCAGTATCCGGATCGCCGGTTCCAGATCGGGGCCGGGAATGGCCAAGCCATCCGGCACATCACAGGTTTCTGGGCCGCTGGAAGATTGCGCGGCGGTTGAAACCGTCATCAGAGACAGCAAGGCGAGCAAGGCGATGTGTTTGTCTGCGTTTGCCGGGCGCATTTTTATCCGATCGTTCATCTGGGTATCGAACACCTTTTCGACCGATCGCTTGGGTCCAGTCTGCCATTGGCGGTCGCGGCATGGCGCTCACGCATAAGCCGAAATCAAGGGTTGTGAAACTGTGCGACATTCCAACAAGTTATTCGGCATTCTGAAGGCCGGCGGCCGGGGCCGCAAATTCGGCCCGGCGGAACTTCCGTGCCAGCCCGGCGTTAGCATCGAAATCCGAATGGGCTGTAGGATGCGAGGGGGTGTCTTGGCGGCCCGTTGAACCGCAAATCAGATGGAGAACTGCGTGAGCGATAGAGGCCTTGGTTACAGCGATCTGGACGATGTCGACCAAACCGTTTCCGATCTGAAGGACGATGTGTCGGCGCTGGCCGAGGAGCTTGAGGGCAGCGCGAGCGATGCGATGCGCCAAACGCTCAGGCGGATCGAGGATGCGGTCGCCGATATTTATGAAACCGTGGCGGAGCAGGGCAGCCGCGGGGTCGAGGCCATCGAACGGCAGGTCGACGAGCGGCCGTGGACGAGCCTTCTGGTCGCATTTGGGCTTGGTTGCCTGGTGGGCCTGCTTGTCCGGCGGGAGGATTGAACATGGTCGCGAAGCTCGAACGCAAAGGTCCGCGGCGCACAACCCGTCCCGCCCGCACCCGCAAATCCTCACCGCATGTCCCCACCGTTTCGGAACGGGCCGCCCGCATGGGCAAGTTCATCGCTCTGGGATCGCTGGTGGCGGCAGGCATGCTTGCCGTGATCGGCGCAGGCGCCGTTGTGCTTCTGGTCACCGAGCCCTCAAAACGCAGTGGCAGAAGGGGCGGATGGAATTTGAACGATCTGACGAATTCCGCTCGTGAAGGCCTGCGCGCCAATGTTCCGGCGGATTGGCGCCGCGCGGTGCGGGATGATTTCATCCCCGAAGCACGCGAATTCGTGGCGCGGCAGACCCGCCGTTTCTCCTAAGCGCGGACGTACGCGTGGCCACGTTGCGCCAAAGTGCTCCTGCACTTTGCGAATTTCATCGTTGCACTTATTCTGATGCTCGACCGGGCTTTGATTCTCTCGCGTCCAAGGGCGGGCATGGACGGTCATAGTGTCATCAATTACGGGGGCAAGGGCTCTGCCGCGTGCAGGCCGCCCTTCACAAGGAGAATGCAATGGCTGCGAAGAAGAAGAAAAAGGGTGGCGCGAAGCGCAAGGCGAAGAAGGTCGTGAAGGCCGTCGCGAAGCGCGGCAAGAAGAAGGCGGCGAAGAAGGCCGCAAAAAAGACCACCAGAAAGGCCGCCAAGAAGGCAGCGCCGAAAAAGCGCAAAGCGGCCCGCCGCAAGAAGAAGGCCGCCGCTCCGGCAGCCGCTCCGGCTCCGGCCGCAGGCTAGCGAAACCCCGGCGCGGTACGCTTTAATGGCAGCATGAACTACCGCCACGCGTACCACGCCGGAAATTTCGCAGATGTCATGAAGCACACCGCCCTCGTGGCGGTGTTGCTGCATCTGCGGAAGAAGGATGCCCCGTTTGCGGTGATCGACACCCATGCCGGGCGCGGGCTTTACGACCTCTCGGGCGAGCAGGCCGAGAAGACGGGTGAAGCCAAGGAGGGCATCGCGCGGCTGGGCGATATCCCTCACGGCCAGGAACTTCTCACCACCTATCTCGATCTCGCGCGCGGGTTTGGCGCGGGCCGCTATCCGGGCTCTCCTCTGATCGCTGCCCGTCTTCTGCGGCCGCAGGACCGTCTGGTGGCCATCGAGAAGCATCCCGAGGAATACGAAGCGCTGGCAACGGCCCTCAAACCCTTTCGCAAAGCACAGGCTGTTTTGGGCGATGGCTATGCGCGGCTGGGCGCGCTGCTTCCGCCGCCCGAGCGGCGCGGCATCATTTTGATCGACCCGCCATTCGAGGCCACGGACGAGTTCGCACAGATCGCCGATGGGTTTGGCAGGGCGCTGCGGCGCTTTGCGAACGGGATCTATCTCATCTGGTTTCCGATCAAGACGCAGCATGATGCCAATGCATTGAGCGGCGAATTGCTCGCGCGCGGCGCCACGAGATTGTTGCGCCTCGAACTGGATGTGGGATCACGCGCGGAAGGGCGGCTTGGTGCGAGCGGCCTGCTGGTGGTCAATCCTCCCTACGGGATGGACGGGCTGATGCGCGAAACCTTTGCCGCACTGGCCACCCCGCTTGGCCGCGAGGGCCCGGCGAAATGGCGGGTCGAGTGGCTGGCCGGAGAAGGCTAAGCAGCGGGCGAACCTGCGCTTTCGGTCCAGGCGTGAAGCGCTTGCAGCCCCGCAGGCGTGCCAGTATGGTCCCGCCGCCGCGGACAGGTGGTCGAGTGGTTGATGGCACCGCACTCGAAATGCGGAGACCCTTTACGGGGTTCGTGGGTTCGAATCCCACCCTGTCCGCCACGTTCTTATCTCAGTCCTTACGCTTCAATGACTTACCCCCTGATTTGGCAAACCAAGTATCAAGGTTTGACACTGGATGTTCGCCTTCCGAGCTTTTCGATGGCTGATACGGCCAGTGCCCGACGGTCTGCCGCCTCGGTATAGCGTGTAACCTCGCGCAGGGTCTTATGGCCGGTAATCGACATGATCTGATGTGCCGTGCACCCGGCCTCGGCTAGGCGCCGCGAGGCGGCTTTGCGCAGCCCATGTGCCGCGCAGTTGCTCGGCAGTCCAGCTTCGCGACAAACGTCTTTGAACCAATTGCCGAACCCGGCAGCTGTGAACTGGCTCCCAGCCGCCGTAGTCAGGAACGTCAGATGGTCGCTGGGCGTTGCATCAAGGATCGTGCGCAAATCCGGGTGCATCGGAATTTCCACAAGCGTACCAGTTTTTTGCTGGCGGATAACGATAGCTCCTTCCCGAATGTGCTGCCGCCCCATCCTGATCACATCGCTACGGCGTTGAGCGGTATAGAGCAGAAGACCAAATGCCTTGCGCGCGCGCGACCCCACGGCATGCGTGGCTTCGAACTTGGCGATTTCTTCCTCACTCCATGTATGGAAGCCCCCCTGCCTCATCTTTGGTGATTTAAGCCCAACCGTAGGATCATCTCTGCGCCAACCATGTATGACAGAAAATTTCATTATCAGGCGGATCATTCGAAGCAGGTTGTGGGCAGCGGCAGGCGTTCCTGATTTTCCGCTCATCATCCGCTGAACGTGTTCACGTTGCAGCATCACCACTCGCTTAGTGCCATGCTCTTCGCGGAAGCGTTCCAATATCCCCCGATAAGTGGTTTGGGTATTCTCAGAGAGAAGCTTGAAGTCACCGGAACTGAAATAGGCAACGCAAAGAGCATTTATCGTCCCGGGCATTGTCCGGTCGGCTCCAACCTCGTGGCGGGGCAAGACTTCACCCTTCATCGCGGCTTCGTGAACGGCCATGAATTCGGGAGACCACGGTATGCCGGGCAGTACCAAACTCTCATAGCCCGCCCGACGGAAATAGTAACGGCTCTTTCCGTGCCGATCAGTGAAACCATGTACGTACTTTGGCAACTTCACTCTCATTAGAGAGCATCCCACTCGTTATCATTTGAGGGCTCGGGCAGGCTGAGCTTGCCGGGCATCGACACGACAACGCCGTCAATCTTGATTTCGATGCCATATATCCGATCCAGCGCCCGCGATTGTGCAATCACTTTCAACATCATTGCAAGAGTTGCCCGCTGCGAGCTGTGTTTTTTTCGCATTTTCCATCCGCCAAATTGAAGATCGAGATTAGCGTTCGGGTTCGCATGGCTTTTATGCGACAGCGCTTCTCGGCCTTTCTCAACTTCCCGCAAATGATAGAAGGCGGGGGCGCGAGCGCAAGGGCACTTGCAGCACGCCAAAAAACGCCAAATTGAGTTCACATCACAACGTCAATCGCGTCAAATAATAGCAATCTCTTTTCGTTCGACGTTACGCATGTCCACGGGATAAAATGGTCGAGCGATAACGTTATCGCAGCAATTCATGTTTAAGGTTGCTAAGAGCCAGAACTCTCCCCAATTCGCAATTCGCGTGAATCCGCCGCACACCAAATGTCACTCCGTGGCGTCGGTGAGAACGCAAGCGGACAACGCCACGAGCATCCGTTCCCACTCTTAATTGTATAAGAACAAGGATGCGAAAACTGCGAGTCAGCACCGTGGTGAACATCTAACGGAAAAGAACGAAGTTGCTGCTCATTTCTTGGTGAAGCCACGACCGACCATCGCGATATGTAAAATCCGCAGTGCAACATTGTGCAACAAGCTATCCAACAGCACTTTTCTGCTTGCCTCCTCCGCATTATCTTCGATTTGTAAACACCCAACGTTCGTAGCGGGTTGATAAAATGGATCGAGAGAGATGAGCCAAGCCACCTACGTCAGCTACCGACGCGTTTCAACCGACAGGCAGGGGCGTAGCGGGCTGGGCCTTGAGGCCCAGCAAATGTCCGTCCTCGGCTACGTCACGAGCGCTCAGGGGTTATTAATCGGCGAATTCACGGAGATTGAGACTGGAAAGCGTAGGGACCGGCCGCAACTCAACGCTGCTTTAGAGCTATGCCGCCGACGCAGAGCGACGCTTGTAATTGCAAAACTAGATCGCCTTGCCCGCAACGTCGCCTTCGTGTCATCGCTTCTCGAAAGCAAAGTAAAATTTGTGGCTGTCGATATGCCAGAGGCCGATGTTACGTTTCTCCAGATGGCGGCAGTTTTCGGAGAATGGGAAGCCCGTCGAATTAGCGAGCGTACCAAAGCAGCGCTGGCGGCTTCGAAGGCACGGGGAAATCGACTGGGGTGGTCGATGCCGTCACGCATCTCGGAGCAACAAAGTGCATCGCGACAAGGAGCGAAAGCCAACCGGATCACCGCGCAGCGGTTTGCAAGTAACGTATTACCGATAGTTCAAAGTATTCAAAGCATCGGAATAAGATCGCTAAAGGGAATAGCGGAAGAGCTTAACGCACGCCGTATTCCCACCGCCAGAAAGGGCCAATGGCACGCAAGAACGGTCCATAATCTTATCGCTCGCGCGCAGAGCTTACTGGAGCAATGATGCTCGAAACGGGGAGCCGGTGACATCTGCATTAAGTCCTGCTCTATGTGCTACGAAAGCTTCACCTGAATTGGGAGACAACATGAACCGCGCAAATAATCGCATTCCAAACGAGGCTATGCCTTCATCGGTGCGTATCACACTCACCATATTACTGGGACTATTTCTTAGTTCGTGCACAACAGTCCCAGTGCCGACAAAACCCGAGGTCCAGTCCCATCTAATCTCAACGACAATTAAACACGCAAATTATCTCGATTTAGCAAGATATTGGGATCTGCATGCCGAGAAGCAGACAATCGACTTCAAAGGCGCCTCCTATCTGATGGTCTGGGAAAAGGAAGGAACGGCTGAAATCACTATCGGTAATGGGCCATATTATGGATTGATCGAACTCGTAAAGGTCGATCAGTCCTCAACCATCGTAAAAACTTATGCGTGGGGCTATTTTACAAAGCGCATGATCGAATGGCGCGACCTCATTTTGTCAGCACCCGGTGAGTAGACCAGCTCGTTGGGGTAACCGATGCCATCGGCGGTGATTATGACCATTGCTGGGAGCTTGTTGCGATAACGTTATCGCCGGGGCCGCGGCCTCTAGATTTTTTCCACGTTCAACCGAAGAACGTCCCCTATGCTGAGTGATGAAAAAATCTCTGGGAATTCTTGAAATCAAACGCCTAGTTAGCGTTGTCGACCAGAAATTATTGAGAAGATCGTTTGTGCCTTCCGCCCAGTAAGGGCTTAACGGGGCCGCGCCCTACTGCGACTGGGTCGAATAACTCTCGGATATCTGATTTCAGAGCCGCGGCCAATCGCTCCAGAACCGCTACCGAGGGGTTCTCAAGCGATCTTTCTATGCGGCTGACATATGTGCGGTCTATCCCGGCGTCCACTGCCAGATCTTCCTGCGAGACGCCAATTTGGACCCGCAGGCGTCGCAAATTTCTGGCTACAAGGTGTTGCGCCTTCATGGGCGCACGCGACCATTAAGGGCATTTTAAAACCACGGACAATAGTGCTACTATTTTACTTCAACTAGGGGCCGGTGCATGCGCAACTTTGCTTTATTATCGCTAGCTTTAATCTTGACGGGCTGCGTCTCGAATGCCGACAGACAGCAAACCGAAGCCAACATAAGTATTGCTCATGAGAGGTTTCGGCCTGATGTCGAGGGAAAAGCATGCCTCGATATCTTTAAGTCGAGGATGAACGATCCTAGCTCATTCCAACAGGCGGGGGATTTCAGACCGTACGATGAAGTGACACGGCTATCTCATAACGGGACCGTAGCATTCGTTGTGCCGGTGCGCGGAAAGAACGCGATGGGAGGTTTAGTATTGAAGACTTTGATCTGCGAATACCAAGTGACGGGAAACAATCTCACATATTTCTTGTCGTTCGAAGAATAACTCGAACCGATATGATGACGTCGTAACTGGGCGTGATGAACGATCTTTCCTGAGAAATTCAAAGGATCAGATGCGGCAACGAATATTAAAGGAGATAAACATGCGTAAGTATATTTTTGCCTTGGTAGCGGCCTGTCTCTTTGTAATGCCCGCGATTGCTGCAAGCCAAGTCAGTCCGGCGCGCCTCGCCCACGATATGCGGTGTTACGGGTATGTCTCGACGGCATACAGTTATTTCATACAAACGGCCGATGAAGCACCTATGCATCAAGCCGAGGCACTACAGTTTCTTTATACGTATGAAACGCAAAGTCGGGCCGCAAAACAGGAGACCAATTTCGTGGCGCTCATGTATACACAGCCGCACTTGCAAACAGTGTTGCAATTCGCCAGTTGTCGCGACGCGGATATTGACGATGCGGAAGCGATGACCGCCCTTATTCCCGATTACGCGGAAAAAATGCGCCCGGCTGAGGATAAACTGAAAGCTGTTATCCCCGGCGCGCAGAACGCATGGGACCAAAAATACAAGTTTGAGCACCCGGACCCGGACGCGATTGAGCGTGAGCGCATGGCTACCGCTCGCGACGCCTGCGTTACAGACGCTATTTTCGCTCATCCCCCCGGAGCGGGTTTCGAGGCCTGCGTCGCTAAGGCGACCGCCGCGAGTAACGCAAAATAGCCTCTTGCGGGCGGGTGTGCTTCGAAGGCCCCAGCTCGTATGGCCCCCCGTTGCTTGTGGCTCGCACCGGCAACGGCGCCACATAATCTCTTAGAACCGATCCGGAGAATTTCATGTTTAAGCATCTGAAAAGGTTCGTTGTGTTTTCATGTATCTTTCTCATCGTCGGCTTTGTTTCAGAGGCTTATAGCCAAACAACACCTAAACAAGCCGAGGCATATTCACACTTTCGGCCGAGCGTCGAAGGAAAAGCCTGCGTTGAGTATTTCAAGTCCACAATGAACGACCCAAGCTCTTTTCAATTAGCGGGAGATTTTGTTTACGACGGTTCTGACACTTACGGTGACCCCGATTTGTTGGTAGTCGTGGCCCCGATACGCGGCAAAAATGCAATGGGCGGTCTCATACTAAAAACATTGGTGTGTTCCTACCATTATGTATTCGGGGATCTGGTGGTCAACGCGATAATCGATAGGTAATTTCCCCTTTGCGGGCGGGTGTGCTCCGAAGGCCCCAGCCCGCACAGACCCCGCCGTTGAATGACGATCATCCCGCCTTCCTTGCATCACATTTCGCATATGTGGCGGCGCGCGGCATCCAACTACGATTGGAAACATGCTCCATCGCTTCGAAGCTCGAAATGGTGTGCTGAATATTTAGTAGCGTTTAGCGGCGCGGTCGCTCGCCCCGACTTTCCTTTATCGGGGGGATGGAGCGCAGAAGAGTTGCCTGTGATAACGTTATCAATGAGCATCATACGAAGCTGGCTTAAGTAGCCTTCAACTTCTCGGCGCGAGGCATTTCTCAGCAACCTGCACGCCCGAATTGTGTCCCACGGATGTTTGCGCGGCCTTCCTGCCAGTATCTCAGAATACTCCCGTATGAGGCGCTTGTATGTCTTTTGAGTGTGGGGTCTCAATCGCTGGAATTCTTCTGTTTTAAACAAGACGTTTGCGTAGATCGACAGTCTTTCAGCACGCTTCGGATTACATTTGCCGGGCTTTATTGGCATTTGGCATGCCAATGCAATTTGATAGGCAGCCATAAACTCCGGCGACCATAATCTTCCAGGTAAGCGAACAGTTTTAAAACCAGCCCTATAAAATTGATATCTGCGAGGCCAATAAAACACACGACATCCGCGCCCTAAACGAGCTCCATGACGTGTATGTCGCCGCAGAATGTCCCGCGTGTACTTCGGTTTCTTTCTTGTCGGTTCCATAATTATGTGCATCGCGTCCGCCCATACGTCTCACTGCAAATCATTTCCATATAATATGATAGGTGCGGCCCGCCGCAAGAGCTCAACGATAAGTGCTGATTTGCGTTCAACTTCGATGTAAGTTCAGGAACGCGCCCATGATACGCAAATACGATATGCTGCAATATTAATTGGCGATTAATCGATAAAGCCTTCAGAACCGATATAGCCCATTTCTTCGAATTTTCTTTCAAACACATTGATCTAAGATTTTGAGGCGCGTCGCAAACGCACCACAAAATTCAGTTAATATGCATCTTATTTCTGCGCCAGTTAAGTATTCCGAGGCGATTGCTCCTTTCTGCACGAGCAAGCACCCAACGCGTTTGCTATGATCTAAGGCTTTTTTTGAAAATCTTCGAAGACGTTAGGAACGTAGATGGATTGCTACCTTGATGCTTGAACTTAGCTATCGACTGAGATCTGACAATCTCTGCAAAATCTCTAACAAGCAGAACAACAAGGCAAGTAGAACAACGAAGAATGACATTACGCAGGTTCCCCGCGACTTCTAAGCCGCCGTCTGTAGTTTTTGGTATTAGTCTTTGTATCCTTGTTTCTGTTTCTGTATATCGCTTCCCTATCGATACAGCTCCGATACCGTATCGATAGGGTAATTGCGAACTTTGTTGCTTAATTTGATGACCCCCGCCGCATGTGAGGCGTGTTGAGTAGATGTCGCGCCCTGGCACTTGCGGGGTCATTATCTTGCATATCTGACGGCATGGGATATTTGCGCTTTTCCCATTCCTCTTGGAGAGCCCTACTGACCTCCATCCGCAGAACTTCGGATTGAATTTTTGATACTATCCGCTTTGTACCAAGGAGATGCTTAGGATTCATTGGTGGATTGTGCTGAAACCACTTGTCGATGAATACCTCAGTTGTCTGTTCGTCCGTCAAAATAAATGTATTGGCTCTCAGCTCATCAAGCGCTTTGCGATAATTTTCGATTGACCAGCCGCCTAGGTCGTCACAGGCATACCCGGCTGGCAGTCGATAACATCCAGAACTATTTTGGTGCGTGTTTGTCAGCAGATATAGGAGTAACAGCTTTGCTTCTGCGCCAAGCGCGTTGAAGCGATTTGATAGCCAAATCTCGGGGGCTAATTTTGTAAATACACGCATAGGGTCCTCTTTGGTTCGACTCGTTACTGAAACAGTCTTCAATTTTGTGAAGACCATTACAGCCGCCGTGGTTTGCCAGGCTGATAAATATGCCTTCTGGATCAATAGCGCGGATTTCAACGGTTAGCCGATGTAACCTGTTGGAATTGTTAGATGGTGGTAACCCCACCCTGTCCGCCACTTTGCGTTCAAGCTCGCCCTGTTGCGGTCGCGGGTAACATTCCAACGCTTCGCGAACGCCCGTGTCATAGCAATATCCAAAGCGGCTGCTTGTAAGAATTTCCAATGCACAACCAGTGCGCGTACTGTTGCCGCTGGTGATTCGAGTCGCATGGCTTGATCGCATTCTGCCCATGCGGCGATTTTTGCATCGGAGCGGGGCATGGATGAGATTGAACAATTGTCTCCCTGGTGGGGACGCGCGGTTGCGTTCACGTTTGTGTTCGGATTTGCAGTTCTCATTCTGCTGACAGTTAAGGCTTATCAGAACGCGCCCCCCGTTCCCGATCGCGTGCTCGATACTGCGGGCACCGTTGTTTTCACGGGCGATGATGTGCGCGCGGGCCAGGAGGTTTTCCTCAAATACGGCCTGATGGATAACGGCACGATCTGGGGTCATGGCGGATATCTGGGCCCGGATTTCGGGGCGGCCGTGCTTCACAATTGGGCGCTGGATCTCGCAAGCCGCCGTGCCCAGATACGTTTTGCGAAGAGCTACGATTCACTATCGAATCTGGAACGGGCCTCCATTGATGGCGAAGTCGGCAATCTGCTCAAAACAAATCGCTACAATCCCGATACCAGCGTTCTGACGCTCCTGCCGTCCGGCGCGGAAACCTTCGCGGGCGAAACCGCGCGATGGAAATCTTATTTTGAAAATCCCGAATTGAACGGTGGCCTGAAGGCCAACCTGATCTCCGATCCGCGCGAGATACACAATCTTACGGCATTTTTTACGTGGGCCGCATGGGGCTCGGTCGCGCAACGCCCAGGCACGTCACACTCCTACACAAACAATTTTCCCTACGATCCGCTGGCGGGAAATTATCCCACGAGCGGCGCCCTGTTGTGGACGGCCCTCAGCTTCATCTTCCTTCTGGGCGGCACGGCGGCCGTTCTGCTGGCCTTCGGAAAATTTGATTATCTCGGCTGGCATGGCGCCCCTGCGGCGATGGAGAAATGGAATATCAGCGATGCCCAAAGGGCAACTCTGAAATACATGGCCGTGGCTTCCATCCTGCTGCTCGCGCAAACCTTCTTCGGCGCAGGCGTCGCCCATTATCGCGCCGATCCCGGCTCCTTCTATGGGATCGATCTCGCGGCATATTTTCCAAGCAATCTTCTGCGCGTTTGGCATTTGCAATCCGCCATTTTCTGGATTGCGACCTCCTATGTTGCCGGTGCGCTGTTCGTGGCGGAAATGCTTGGCAGAACGAGCCCTCCAAAACAGGCGCTCGGGATACACATTCTTTTCGGGGCGGTCGCTGTCGTTATCGTCGGCAGCATGCTCGGAGAATGGGCCGGCATCCTGCAATGGTTCCCCAAAACCTGGTTCTGGTTCGGCAATCAGGGATGGGAGTTTCTGGAGCTGGGCCGGTTCTGGCAGGTGCTGCTGGCGATCGGGCTTTTGTTCTGGTTCTTCCTTGTGTGGCGCGCCGTGGCGCCTGCCCGGCGTGATCCCTTGCGCCGTGGATTTGCAAACTTCTTCCTGATCGCGGCTTTTGCCATTCCTTTGTTCTATCTGCCCGCTTTGTTCTACGGCTCCAAAACCAATTACACGATCGTCGATGCCTGGCGGTTCTGGATCATCCATCTCTGGGTCGAAGGGTTCTTCGAATTCTTCGTCACGGTGATCGTGGCGGTCATTTTCCACCAGATGGGCCTCGTCCGCAGGATCACCGCGCTTCGAACCATCTATCTGGATGCGATCCTGTATTTTGGCGGCGGTCTCATCGGCACGGGCCATCACTGGTATTGGACCGGGCAGACAGAGGCGAACATGGCAATTTCCGCCGCGTTCTCTGCGCTGGAAGTTGTCCCGCTGACCCTGATCACGCTGGATGCGTGGGATTTCGTCAAAGCAACCCGCGGAAGCGACAGCATCGTCAACCGTCATCGCTGGACGTTCTATTTCCTGATGTCGGTGGGGTTCTGGAATTTCGTGGGCGCGGGCGTTTTCGGCTTCCTCATCAACACCCCGATTGTCAGCTATTATGAGGTCGGCACAATTCTGACGCCCAATCACGGTCATGCGGCCATGATGGGTGTGTTTGGGATGCTGGGTGCGGGGCTGATGGTGTTCGTGCTGCGCGAAATCGTGGCGGATGCAATCTGGCTCAAGCTATCGCGATTTGTGCGCGTTGCTTATTGGGGCTTGAACGGCGGCCTGGCCATGATGGTGTTGTTCAGCCTGTTCCCGGGCGGCGTCATGCAAGTGCTGGATGTTATCGCAAACGGCTACTGGCATGCCCGCGGCCTGACCTACACCGCATCGCCGATCGCACGCACGCTGGAATGGATGCGCATGCCCGGAGATCTGGTTTTCATGTTCGCGGGCGCGGTGCCTTTGGCGATTGCGATATCATGGGGTTATCTGGCAAGCTGGAAAGTGGGAAACCGTTCGGAGTAACGCGCGCTTTGCGGTCCTGCGAATTGCCGAACGTCGCCGTCAGGCGGCGACGCTTTCCCGGGCTTGCACTGCCGCCTTCGCCTTTGGTTTGGAAAATTCCATCGTGCCGTCATTCATGGAGCCAAAGCGCAGGGTCAAAAGGTCGAGCGCGTAGTTCTGGTAAAGCTTCCACGGCTTTTTCGAACCCTGGCGCGGCAAAATGTCGAGCGCGCGCTGCACATAGCCCGAGGAGAAATCCAGCCAGGGTTCTTCCTTGACTGTCGGGTCGTTCAGCAGGGGTCTGGCTTCTTTGTAGCCGTGCTTGTCCATGTAGTTCAGCATCCGGCAAACATATTCGCAGGTGAGATCGCATTTCAGCGTCCACGATGCGTTGGTGTAGCCGAAGGCCGAGGCGAGGTTGGGCACGCCGCTATACATCATGCCTTTGTAACTCATCGTCTTCGACATGTTCTTGGCGACGCCATCAACGCTCACCTGCATGCCGCCCAGAAGTTCGAGCTGAAGCCCCGTCGCGGTGACGATGATGTCGGCGTCCAGTTCCTTGCCCGATTTGAGCTTGAGACCGTTCGGCGTGAATGTTTCGATCTGATCGGTGACGACCGAGGATTTTCCGCTTTTGATGGATTGGAAAAGATCGCTGTCCGGCACAAGGCACACCCGCTGGTCCCATGGATTATAGCGCGGCGTGAAATGGGTTTTCACGTCGTAGTCAGGGCCGAGTTCCTTGCGGACCAGCCCGATCAGATTTTTCTTCACCTGCGCTGGGCGTGAGCGCGCGAGCTTGAAGAAGAACATGCTGAGCAGCACCATGCGCCAGCGCGCGATGCCATAGGCGAGTTTCGCGGGAAGGTTGCGGCGCAACCAGTTGGCGAACGCATCTTCGCCCGGCCGCGATACGACGTAAGTCGGCGAGCGTTGCAGCATCACGACATGCGCCGCATCTTTCGCCATTTCGGGCACAAGTGTAACGGCGGTGGCGCCGCTGCCGATGATGACCACGCGCTTGTTCTTGTAGTCGAGGTCTTCGGGCCATTTCTGCGGGTGGATGATCCGGCCCTTGAAGCTGTCGGTGCCCGCGAATTCCGGCGTGTAGCCGCCCGCATAGCTGTAATAGCCGCTGCACATGAAAAGGAAATTGCAGGTGTAGCGAACGATGCGTTTTTCCGGGCCGGTCTCGGCCTCGATCGTCCAGCGCGCATCCGGCGTCGACCAGTTGGCGCGCTTCACCATGTGGCGGAAGCGGATGTTCTTTTCGATGCCGTTGTCGGATGCCGTATCGCGCACATATTTGCGGATCGAGGGGCCATCGGCGATGGCCTTTGCCTCCCGCCACGGTTTGAAGGAATAGCCCAGCGTGTACATGTCGGAATCCGAACGGATGCCGGGGTAGCGGAAAATATCCCATGTGCCGCCAATCGCCTCGCGCCCTTCAAGGATCGCGTAGCTCTTTTGCGGGCAGTCGGCCTGCAGATGATAGGCCGCACCAATGCCCGAAAGCCCCGCACCCACAATGATGACGTCGAAATGTTCCATCGGCTCGAATCCACCCTTTTGTGGCGCCACAATTGCCTATTTGAGAGAAAATGACAATATGTCAGTCCAGCACCCTCGAGGGAGGGGCTGCCGGGGAGGGGTGTGGCTGGGCTAATTTTGTTGCGCAGCCAAGGCGTTGACCCTCTCTGGCCCGATATCTACATCAAAGAGACACAGCTATCCCAAACCAGAGGTCACTATGCCCGAAGCTCTCATCATCGACACATGCCGCACGCCGCGCGGAATTGGCAAAGTCGGCAAAGGCGCGCTTGCTGACATTCATCCGCAGCAATTGGCGGCGACTGTTCTGAAAGCCATCGCCGAACGCAACAATCTCAACACGGCCGAAGTGGATGACATCATCTGGGGCACATCTTCCCAGCGCGGCAAGCAGGGCGGCGATCTTGGCCGCATGGCAGCCCTCGATGCGGGGTATGACACCAAGGCGAGCGGCGTCACGCTGGATCGCTTTTGCGGCTCCGGCATCACGAGCGTGAATTTCGCAGCCGGGCAAATCATGTCCGGCATGGAAGATCTCGTGATCGCGGGCGGCACCGAGATGATGAGCTACACGGCGTCCAGCGCGGACCCGAAGGCGCCGCCGATGATGGATAGCGGAAACCTGCGTCTGCGCGCGCGTCATCCGCAATCGCATCAGGGCATCTGCGCCGATGCCATCGCCACGCTGGAAGGCATCAGCCGCCAGGCTGTGGACGAGCTGGCGCTTGTCAGCCAGCAGCGCGCGGATGCGGCGATCAAGGGCGGCCATTTCAACAAGAGCCTTGTGCCGGTTTACAAGGAAGATGGATCGCTTGCACTGGACCATGAGGAATTCCCCCGCCCGCAGACAACGCTTGAAGGCCTGGGCGCCCTCAAGGCCTCGTTCGCGGCAATGGCGGAATTTCCGCTGGATGAGAACGGCACGACCTATGGCGGTTTGATCCGGCAGGTCTATCCCGATCTGAAGTTCAATCATGTCCATCATGCGGGCAATTCGTCCGGCGTGGTCGATGGGGCCGCCGCGATTCTTCTCGCATCGCCCGCTTATGCGAAGAAGAATGGCATGAAGGCACGCGGCCGCGTGGTTGCCATGGCCAATGTCGGCGACAGCCCGACCCTGATGCTCAATGCGCCGGTTCCCGCCGCGCGCAAGGTGCTCGCAAAGGCCGGCCTCACGATCGACGATATCGACCTCTTCGAAATCAACGAAGCGTTCGCGGTGGTGGCCGAAAAATTCATCCGCGACCTGAAGCTCGATCGCGACAAGGTGAATGTGAATGGCGGTGCGATGGCGCTTGGTCATCCCATCGGGGCAACCGGATCCATCCTTATCGGCACGCTGCTTGATGAGCTGGAACGCCGCAACCTGAAGCGCGGCCTCGTCACCATGTGCGCGGCAGGCGGCATGGCGCCCGCCATCATCATCGAACGCGTGTGATTTGGGTTTAACCCGCTGAAAGCTGCACGGTGGGCCGGGAATAAATGCTTTTCCGGCCCAGCAGCAACATGCAAATACCGGCGACAACAAAGGCAGCACTGCTGGCATAGAGCACGATGTCGTAGTTGCCTGTCTTGTCGAACGTATACCCAAACAGAATGCCGCCCACGCCGAGCGACGCGCTGATGCAGACCATCAGCAGCGAGAATATCCGCGAATACATCCTGAGATCGAAGATACGCGCCACGAAAAACGCGACCTGATCGCCTTCGGCTCCCTGCGCGATTCCGAGCATGACGACGCCGACAAGAACAATCGCCATCGATTGTCCGGTACCCACCAGAAGAAGCACGCCAATCGCAGGCAGCGCGAGGGTAACAAAAGCAACACCCGGCGCCCAAAAGCGGTCAAGCAGCAGCCCCGCGCACAACCGGCTCGCCACAACGGAGATACCGAACACCGAGGCCATCAGCGCAGCGCTATGCCCGTCGATCCCCTTGTCGGTCAGGAGCGGCTGCAATTGCAGCGCCAGCCCGCCGATGGGGATGTTTGCGGCAAAGGCCGAAAGCATCAGCAGCCACAAGCGAATATCGCGCAAGGCCGGGCGCAGGGACAACGCTTCGGCCACCGGCTCGATCGGAACTTCGATAATTTCTGCTTTTGGTATCGGCTTTTCGTAGAGGAAGGCGATGAGTATGGGCAGGCCGATGCAAACCGTCACCGCGCCCAGAAACAAATATCCCGCGCGCCAGCCCCAATGCGCGATCACAAATTGCAGCGCAGGTGCGGTGAATATGGTGACGAGCGAAACCCCGCTCATCGTGATGCCGATTATCAGGCCGCGATTGCGCTCGAACCAGCCGACCACGACTTTGGTGAACGTCATCGCGCCGACGGCCGGGCCAGCGATGGAAAGAAACAATGTGATCAGGTAATAATTCCAGATCCAGCTCGTCATCGAGGCAAGTGCTGCATAACCCAGCAGCATCACACCCACGCCGACCATTGCCGTGCGCCGCGCGCCGTAACGGTCCACCAGTGTGCCCATGATGGGCGCGGTAAGCGCGGACATGAAACCAACCGCCGAGGCCGCCGCGATTTCGCTGCGCGTCCAGCCGAATTCCTCAAAGAGCGGCTTGATGAAGAATGTGATGGAGGCGACGAACAGGCCGACGCCGGTGCCCATTCCAAGGCAGGCTGCGAAAGCGGCGGGAATACCGCTGCGGGTTTGCGAATTCGGGGTGGAATTGCCGGCCAAGCGCAGACCCGTTCGAAAATTGATTAGGATACGAATGATTTGCCGGTTTGGCCGCAGCCTGTCAACGCGCCCGGGCCCGGCCGCGCTTTGGCGCGCTTTTCGGCATGGCTATCAGGCGCGCAGCTGATCGCGCGGCGCCCAGCAGGCATGGGTGCCGCTGCATAGCTTGTGGGGCAGGGCGATGCGGCAGACGGGGCCATCTTCCAGATGGCGCGCATCCAGCAGGATGCATTCCGATGTGCCGGTGTTCTCGTCGGTGACGAAGCTGACGAGATAACCATCATCTTCCCCGGTCGCACCAATGCGCGGGGCAAACGGGGCTTCGCTTGCGAAGCGGTTGGGTGAAAGCGTGTATGCGCTGGTCTTGCCGGTCTCGGCATCCGTCTTGGTGAAGCCCTTGAACAGGAACCAGCCGGGTTCGGCCAGCGTGCTGTAGGCGTAGCGATATTTTCGCCCGCCATGGCGGCCATTGATCATGCCGAATTCCAGCACGCGGTCGTCAAGGCGTTCTTCGCGGGTTTTGCCCGTGCGCATATCGAAGCGCCAGCGATGCAGCTTGGGCCGAAAGCTGTAGGCATCGAGGAACGCCATCATATGTTCGAAACCGGGCGGCGCATCGCTGTGCGGCCCCGGTGTCGGCTCCTCCTGAAAATAACCGTCGAGGATCACCTCATCGCCTTCTTCATAGGCGTTCACCCAGTGCAACACATAGGTGGGCTCGGCTTCGAACCAGCGCACGTCTTCGGTCTTGCCATGGCGTGGAACGATGGCGAAGCGTGAGGGCAGGCCATCATGCTTGCGCACCGCATGAACGTTTTTCTTCAGCAATTCGGCATCCCAGAAAACCGGCAGGTCGTTCAGGATGGAATAGTGCTCGGTAAATGCCATGTCGTGCGGCAGGCGCGGGCCCGCAAGCGGGATGGGGATATAATTTGTCAGCCGGTTGTTGCGATCGACCACGCCGTAATGCAGGTATGGCGCGTGTTTGGAATAGTTGAAGAACGTCAGCTCGCCGGTGTGTTCATCAACCTTGGGGTGCGCGGAGATTCCATCCAGCGGCACCCAGCCTTCGGGGCCGCGCTGGTCCAGCGTTTCGGGGTCGAGGCGATAGCCTTCGCCGCATTGATAGAAGGTGGAAAGCGCTTCGCCCGCATGCACCACGATGTCGGTGCTGGCGCTATCCTTCAGTGAGCCGTGTGCGCCAAAACCCGGCCGCAGCGAAAGCCGCGGCGAATCCGCGAGCCCGCCCCAGAGCGATTGGCCCGCTTCCTGTTCGGCGGCAAGGCAGCGGGTGCGCACGAAGCGGTTGCGATAGGAAGCGCGGCCTTCGCGGAAACTGATCTGGTGGATCATGCCGTCGCCGTCGAAGGGGTGGAAGCGGCCGAGCGGCTGGTGAATCTGGTTTTCGGTGTTGCGCAGGTAGATGCCATCGATATCGGCGGGAATGCTGCCTTCGATCACATCGAGATCGCTGGCGTTGACCTCCTCATGCAAAGGTGTCCACGCGCCGTTCAGATAGGGATGGTTGCTCGGCCTGAGCGAGGTTTTAAGGGGTGCAAGGCGCTCGATTTTCATGATGTTCCTCGCCCCTTTCGTGCCGTCTGCCGGGCCATTGTCCCCTTATATAATGCGATTGACCGGCCCGTCGATCAGATGCCTCGAAAGATTGTTACGCGGCCCTGCGAAAAAAACGTCCCGAACAACTACGAATGTCGGCTGCCCCATCCGTTTCATTGGGTGAGGACGTAACATCAACCCTCGAAACGCAGGGGAGCGCTCCAGGGGGATGACTGAGACACCGGACAAAGGCCGTGAAAACGCCGACCCACGCGGATCGGCCGCGGCCATGACTGTGTCCGAAGTCGACGCATGGTTCGTTCGCGAAATCCTGCCGCTTGAGGCGGCGTTGATGCATTTCCTGCTTCGCAGCCGGCGAAGCCCAAGCGAGGCCGATGATCTTCGGCAAGAGGTTTACGTGCGCGTGTATGAGGCCGCCAAACAGAAGATACCGCATCCGGCAAAGTCGTTCGTCTTTGCCGTGGCGCGCAATCTGCTGGTCGATCGGGTGCGTCATGAGCAGGTGGTGGCCATCGAAACCGTGGCCGATGTCGATACGTTGGCGGTCGCGATAGATGAGCCGGGGCCGGATCGCAGCGTGATCGCGCGTCAGGAATTGCGCCGTCTCGAAGCCGCCATCGCGCGCCTGCCGCGCCGCTGCCGCCAGGTGGTGGTGTTAAGCCGCATCGAAGGGCTTTCCCGGCGCGAGATTGGGGCAAGGCTTGGCATCGGCGAGGCCACGGTTTCAACGCATCTGACCGAGGGCATGTATCGGCTCGCGAAAGTTCTCTACGGCGAGCCGGATGCAAAAGGAGGCAAGCCATGAGCCTCGCAGGCCAACAGATGGCGCATGGCGGCGCGAAGGATGTCGATCTGCGCGCGGCCGAATGGTTGGAACGCCGCGAGCGCGAAGATTGGAACGAGGCCGATCAGGCCGCACTGGATGGCTGGTTCGCGGCTTCCTCGGCCCATCGCATCGCCTATCTCCGGGTCGAGGCCGCGTGGACGCGTGCCCATCGGCTGGGTGCGCTCAGGCGCCCAAACCGCACCGGCGGAGTGTTCGCGGCCACAGGGAGATTGCATCTCCTGGCAAGGATCGCGGCGGCGGTCGCCATACTATCGGCAGCGGGCGCAGGCACGGCGATCTATTTCAAGCCGCTCCCGCAGAAGGTTTATGCGACCGCCATCGGCGAACGCAAAACGCTGGCGCTGGGCGATGGCTCCAGAGTGGAAATGAACACCGACACGGTGCTGCGCGTCGCCGCCGATGGCAGGGCGCGCACGGTCTGGCTCGAAAAAGGCGAAGCCTATTTCCAGGTCCGCCACGATAGCGCCCATCCGTTCACCGTGATGGCGGGCGGCCACCGCGTCACCGATCTGGGCACGAAATTCCTGGTGCGCACGGATGCGCAAAAGCTTCAGGTTTCGCTTGTCGAAGGCAGCATCCGTTTCGATGCGCCGGATGGCCGGATGCGCGAGCCGCTGCTGCTGGCGCCGGGCGATTCCGTCACCGCCAAACAGAACACCATCGTGGTCACGCGCAATTCCGAACGCGAACTTGCAAGGGATCTGGGCTGGCGTCGCGGCGTGCTGGTGTTCGACAACACCACGCTGGCCGACGCGGTGACCGAATTCAACCGTTACAACCGCGAGAAAATCGTCATCGCCGATCCGGCGGTGGCACAACTGCGCATCGATGGCACGTTCCCGAACGAAAACCTCGCGGTTTTCGCCCGCGCGGCGCAACAGCTTTTCGAACTGCACATCGTCGAACGCGATGGCAAGACAGTGATTTCACGATAATTCAAATTGGGGGGAATGATATGATCAACCTGAAACACCTGCTTTTGACAAGCGCCTGCGCCGCATTGGCTGCCGCGCCGGCCATTGCCATGCCGTTCGATATTCCCAGCGGCGATCTGAAAACCGCGCTCGATGCCTATGCAAGGCAGGCCGGCGTTTCGCTGATCGTCTCGGCCGATGCGGTGCGCGGCGCGAAAACCGATGGCATCAAGGCCGATGTTTCGGCGGATGCGGCGCTGTCGCGCCTTCTGTCCGGCACCGGCTTCACCACCCGTAAGGATTCGGGCGCGGTGGTGGTGATGCACAACCAGTCTTCGGCCAATGTCGAACCGCAGATGCTGCAACTTGCCCAATTGAGCCCGCACGTTGCCGCTTCGGTCGAAACCGTCACCGTCACCTCATCCAAGCTGGGCAGTGCTGATGTGCAGAGCGTGCCCATCGCGATCACGGCCATGAGCCAGGAACAGCTCACCTCGACACAGACCGCGGGCGGGCCCGATCTCGTCAAGAATGTCCCGAACCTGACTTTTACCAAGACCAATTTCAGCGGCTATTCCATCCAGATCCGCGGTATCGGCACGCAGGCCATTTCCGTGACGACCGATCCGGCCGTCGCTGTGTCTTTTAACGATACGTCCTTCATCCGGAATCACTTCTTCGAACAGGAATTCTTCGACGTAAGTCAGGTCGAGGTCCTGCGCGGCCCGCAAGGAACATTGTACGGGCGCAATTCCACCGCCGGCGTGGTCAATGTGATTTCGGCAAAGCCGACCGATGAATGGGAAGCCCGCGCCTCGCTCGACGTTGGAAATTATGAATCGCGCCGTTCGGAAGGCATGCTCAATATACCGATCCTGGGCGACAAGCTCGATTTGCGTTTGGCCGGCGAATGGACAAAGCGAAACGGCTATGCCTTCAACCAGATGCAGAACAACAGCGTAGACGGTCGCAATTTGTGGTCAGGCCGCGCGTCATTGCTTATGCACCCGATCGAAAACCTCACGGCAACCTTCGTCTACGAACATTTCGACGAGGATGACGATCGGCTGAGAAGCGGCAAGCAGCTTTGCGACCGTGATCCCGGGGTAACCTCCATCCAGGGGCAGAACGGGCCGGTCGATACGACCACGTTCCAATACAATGGCTGGATCGGTCAGGGCTGTCTTCCGGGCTCGCTCTATGCGCCGTCCGCCTTCGGCACCCCGAATGCGAATGCGAACCCTTTCGTGGCCGCGCTCCAATACATCGTTGCGTTTATTCCGCGTGGAACGGATCCTTATGCGGACGTGGAGCAAACCAAAAGCCTTCGGGTGATAGATTCCTACTTGAACCCGACATACAAGGCCAAGAACGATACATATGAATTCAACGCCGATTACAACGTAACGCCTCAACTCACGCTGACATCGCAGACCGGCTATAATAAGGACAGTCTGGCGTCGTCGGAAGATTATACGCGCTTCAAATCCATCTCGGGTGTCTTTATTCCTTCAAAAGGGCTCGGCAAGGAAGTCGTCGGTCAGGATGGGCAGTTTTGCGATCCGCAATTCGGTTGTTCGGATCGGCTCATCGGGCAAGATATTTCCAGCCAGAATTCCTGGCAGTTTTCCCAGGAAGTGCGCCTGGCTTCAACGTTCGAAGGCCCGTTCAATTTCAGCGTCGGCGCGAATTATCTCCACTATCAAACGCGGGAAGATTATTACGTCTTTTATAATGCCATCACGCTGCTTACCCGCTTTTACAATCAGACCTATGGCGGTCTCGGCGGGCTTTCCAATCCTGCTGTCGAGCACGCCGCCTTCGATGGGGACGTGGCAAATTATTGCAATCCCAAGCAAGCCACTTTGCCGTTCAGTGCGGTGGGCACATTGCTTGGATTGGGTTGTAGCTACATCGATCCCAATCCAATCGATCAGGTCGATGGGCAGGGCCACAATTATTTCCGTAGTAACAACCCCTATCGCCTGAATTCCTGGGCGGCCTTTGGCGAGGCTTACTATCAGGTCAGCCCCGATGTGAAATTAACTGGCGGCTTGCGCTTCACCAACGACCGCAAGCACTTCACGGAATTCCCAAGCTGGACCGCGATTGCTGGCAAAGGCTATCCGCAAGGCGATGTCATCGACCAGGAATGGAACGAAGTTACCGGGCGAGCAGTGGTCAACTGGACGCCGAAATTGGATTTCACCGACCAGACCTTGGTCTACGCATCCTATTCGCATGGGTATAAGGCAGGCGGCGCCAATCCTCCCGGTGTCAGCCCGATTGTTGTCGGCACGCTCAGCCTATCCTCATTCGGCGCAGCAACGCACCCAAAGACCTTCAAACCGGAATTCAACGATGCGTTTGAGGTTGGAAGCAAGAACACGTTGCTCGATGGCGAAATGACACTCAATTTGAGCGCCTTCTACTACAGCTACAAAAACTACCAGATTTCGCAAATCGTCGATCGTACGTCGGTCAACCTCAACTTCGATGCGAAGGTGATGGGAACGGAACTGGAAGCGACATGGGAACCGATACCCGGCCTTCGCTTCAACCTGGCAGCGGGTTACGAAAACGCGCCCGTCGATGACGGCCAGTCGGCCATCGACTTGATGGATCGCACAGCCGGCCATCCGGGATGGTTGGTCTTCAAGCCCTATGTGACGGCAACATCCAACTGCATCCTGCCCAGTGCCGTCATCGCGCAGATCAAGGCCAGCCCGACAGCTTGCCTCTTTGCATATGGCACGGGAACGACCAGCTATGGCGGGTTCGACCCCACAACCGCGCCCAACAACGGCCAGGGCTTCGCAAAGTCGCTGGATGGCAATCAACTTCCCAATACACCTCCGGTCACCCTTTCCGCCGGTTCGCAATATTCGATGCCGCTGAGTGAGGATTGGGCCGGAACCCTGCGCGGAGATTTCTATTGGCAGGCAGATTCCTATGCCCGCATCTTCAACAGCCGCCCCTATGACGAATTGCACGGCTACACCAACATCAACCTCGCCCTGATCTTCACCAATCAGGATGGTTGGCAGGCGATGGCTTATGTCAAGAATGTGCTCGATACCACAGCGATCACCGGGGCCTTCCTGAACTCCGATGATTCGGGCCTGACCACCAACGTGTTCCTCACCGATCCGCGCCTGTTCGGATTGCGCATCACCAAGAACTGGTAACAGGAAACCCCACGCAGACAGGCGGGCGGCGGAGCAATCCGCCGCCCGTTTGCGTTTGGCCGCGCACGATTGTTGCGCCCATTTTTCTCGCCCCGCCCTGCGCCCGACTGGGTTGTTTGCGCCGGCCATTCGTTGAACCTAGTGAGGTCGAGAGCAGCAACCCTCCTAGAGACAGGAGGCCGTCGGGGGATGGCCGATATTCCGAAGACCGGTCGTGACAGCGCAGATCTGCGCCCCAGTGGCGTAGGCGCAACCGTGCCCGCGCTTCAGGAATGGTTTGTCCGCGAGGTGCTGCCGCTTGAGGCCATGCTGACGCAATTCCTGCGCCGCAGCGGGCGCAGCAAAAGCGATATCGACGATCTGATACAGGATGTTTACGTGCGCGTTTGCGAAGCCGCAGCCAAGGAAATCCCCGATCCGGCGAAGCCTTTCGTCTTCACGGTGGCGCGGAACCTGCTGATCGACCGGCTGCGCCGCGAACATGTGGTGCCCATCGAAACGGTGGAAGATCTCGATGCCCTGAACATCGCCATCGATGCGCCGGGCCCCGACCAGGCCCTGATCGCGCGCGAAGAGCTGCGCCGCGTGCAGGCAGCCCTCGACCAGCTGCCGCGCCGGGCGCGCGAGGCGGTGATCCTGCGCAAGGTCGAAGGTCTTTCGTGGAAGGAAATCGGCCAGCGCATGGGCATCGCCGAACGCACGGTCAACCGCCACCTGACCGATGCGATGCACGCCCTTGCCGACACGCTTTACGGCGACCCGCCGGACGTCAGGAGAAAGCCGTGAGCGACAACACAGAGGCCCTGCGCGCCGAAGCCGCCGAATGGCTTGCGCGCCGCGATCGCGGGCCATGGAGCCCTGCCGATCAGGCCGCACTGGATGCATGGATCGCGCAATCATGGGCGCATGCGACCGCGTTCTGGCGGCTCGATGCCGCCTGGGGCCGGGCAGACAGGCTGGGCGCAATGCGCCGCGCGCCGGAAGGCCGTTTCGGCCGGCTGGGGGCGACGATGGGTGGCCGTTTCCTGCCGGTGCTGATGCGCGCGGCGGCGGCCTGTTTTGTGATCGCGGCGGTTGGCGGGGCGGTGTTCTATTCCCTGCCGCCATCCGGCGAGCGCAGTTACGAGACGACAGTCGGCGGTCACGAAACGCTGACGCTGGGCGATGGCACCAAGGTCGAGCTCAACACCGATACCAGGGTGCGCGTGTCGCAAGACCGCCGGAAGGTCTGGCTGGAAAGGGGCGAGGCATATTTCGACGTCGTGCACGATGCGGCGCGTCCCTTTGTGGTGATGGTCGGCGATCATCGCGTCACCGATCTCGGCACCAAATTCCTTGTGCGGCAGAACGCGAGCCGGGTGGAAGTGTCCCTGTTCGAAGGGCGCGCGAAGCTCGATAGCGTTGCCGATTGGGCGCCGCACCGTTCGGCCATGCTCGTCCCCGGCGATATGGCCGTGGCCACGACCAATTCCATGTCGGTGACGAAGAAACCGGAGAAAATTCTGACAAGCGAGCTCGGCTGGCGCCGCGGCGTGCTGGTCTTCCGCCACGCCTCGCTCGCGGAAGCCGCCGCGGAGTTCAACAGGTACAACCGCCGCAAACTTGTGATCGAAGATGCGGCTGCCGCCCGGCTGACAATCGACGGCACATTCCAGGCAGACAACATCGAAGATTTCACGCGGCTGGCCCAGCTTGTGCTCGGCGTGCGCACGGAAAATCGCGGAAGTGAAATCGCCATCATGCGCTGATGGCAAGGGTGAAAGCATCGAATTCGGGCGCACAGATCGCGCGCCTTTCAGGGGGGAAGCATGACGAAACATTCTCAAATCAGAATCGTGTTGCTGGGAACAGCTTGCTTCGCGGGGCTCGGCAGTGCCGCCCTTGCCGAAAGCTTCAACGTGCCGGAAGGCGATCTGAGGGCCGCCCTGAGCGCTTATTCGAGCCAGGCCCATGTGCAGCTCATGGTTTCCGATGAAGCCGTCAAAGGCGCCCGGTCGGCGGGCGCGACAGGCGATTTCTCCGCCGATACCGCGCTTTCCCGCATCCTCAAGGGCACCGGATTTTCGGCGCACCGCATTTCGTCGGGCGCCATCGGCATCGTGCCGGATGCCACGCAGAGCAGCGTCGAATCCGAAACCTCGGCCGTTCAACTCGCGCAGGCCAGCACCGGCGCACGCGGCGCGGTCGAAACGGTGACGGTCACATCCTCCAAACTCGGCGGCGCCGATGTGCAAAGCGTGCCCATCGCGATTTCCGCGTTCAGCCAGGAACAGCTGACCGCGACGCAAACAACCGGCGGCCCAGATCTCGTGAAGGTCGTGCCCAATCTCACCTTCACCAAAACGAATTTCAGCGGCTACAGCATCCAGATACGCGGCATCGGCACGCAAGCCGTCTCGGTGGCCACCGATCCCGCCGTCGCGGTTTCCTTCAACGATACGCCGTTCATCCGCAATCACTTCTTCGAACAGGAATTTTTCGACGTCTCGCAGGTCCAGGTGTTGCGTGGCCCGCAAGGCACGCTTTACGGGCGCAATGCAACGGCGGGTGTCGTCAACGTCGTGTCCGCCAAGCCCTCCGATCATTATGAGGCGCTGGCCTCGGTGGATGTCGGAAATTACAACAACCGGCGGCTGGAGGGGATGCTCAATATCCCCGTTTTCGAAGACAAGGTCGGCCTGCGCCTTGCAGGTGAATGGACCAAGCGCGATGGCTATGATTACAACCTGACCACCGAGCACGCGGTGAACGGCCGCGATCTCTGGTCCGGCCGCGCCACGCTGGCGTTGAACCCGACCAGCTGGCTTCACTCCAACGTGATCTGGGAGCATTTCCAGGAATACGACAATCGTTCGCGCACGGGCAAACAGCTTTGCCATCACGATGCAGGCCCCGATTCCGTCGGCAGCGTGACGAATCTGGACAATATGGCCCGCGGCGTTCTCAGTCAGGGCTGCCTGCCGGGTTCGCTCTATGACAAGGGCGCCTTCGGCACGCCAAACGGGATCGCGCTCAACTTCGTTCTTGCCGCGGAAGGCGAGCAGACGGGCAGGCTCGGCTACAAAATCGGAACCTTTGACGAGGTCGATATCCTTCAGCGCGGCGTGGATCCTTATGGCAACATGATGCAGTCCACGAATCTTCGCGAGATTGCATCCATCAGAGACCCGAAATTCCGCTCGAAGAACGACACGCTGGAATTCAACACCGATATCCAGGTCTCACCCGGCCTCACGATCACATCGCTGACCGGCTACAACAAGGATACCTACTACTCCACGCAGGATTATAACCGCTTCAACACCGTGCCGATCTTCAACAGTTCGGATGGGCTCGAAACGGGATGGCCCTACACTGGCCTCGAAGATCCGATCACGCCGGGCGGAATCTATTGCGATCCGCAGATCGGCTGCTCCAACACGATTGCGGGTTTCGATATTTCCGAAGCCAAGAGCTGGCAGTTCTCGCAGGAACTGCGGCTGACCTCCAATTTCGACGGCCCGTTCAATTTCAGCGTCGGCGCCAACTATCTGCACTATCACACGGTCGAAAATTACTATGTGATCTTCAACGTCCTGTCGGCGCTCGCGCAATCATACAGCGTCATCGGCAACAACAGCGCAAATCTGGATACCTGCTTTCGCGATGCGCTTGGCCAGGTGCCGATCACGTCGCCGGATGGGGCGGGGTGCCTCTATATCGATCCCAATCCGATCGACAAGATCGATGGCGAAGGCCACAATTATTTCCGCAGCAAGAATCCATACACCGTCAATTCCTGGGCGGGCTTTGGCGAGGTCTATTACAAGGTATCGCCAAACGTGAAGCTCACGGCGGGCCTGCGTTACACCGATGACAACAAGACCTTCACACCCGTTCCCACCCAGCTGCTGCTGTCGAGCGGGTTTTATCAGGGCGGCACGGTGGATCGGGGTTATCCCAGCCTGCCTGATATCAAGCAGCATTGGGGCGAAGTCACCGGCCGCCTCAACGCCGAATGGACGCCGAAGGTGGACTTCACCGAACAAACCCTCGTCTACGCATCCTATTCGCGCGGCTACAAGGGCGGCGGCGCCAATCCGCCGGGTATCGGATACAGCACCGAACCGCTGTTCAACGATCGCGCATGGAACCAGGTGTTGCCCTATTCGCCGACCTTCAAACCCGAATTCGTCAACGCCTATGAACTCGGCACCAAGAACACGCTGCTGGATGGCGCGATGACGCTGAACGGCGGAGTGTTCTATTACGATTACAAAGACTACCAGATTTCGATGATCCGCAGCCGCACCGCCGTCAACGACAATTTCGACGCCAAGGTGTGGGGTACGGAAGTCGAAGCAAGCTGGGAGCCGATGCCCGGTCTGAGGTTCAACTTCGCCGGTGGTTATGAAGGCAGCCGCCTCGATAAAAACCAGTATTCCATCGATCCGATGGATCGGCTGAACGGACATACCGATTACATGGTGGTCAAGCCGTGGGTCCAATTGCCGGACAATTGCGTCGTCAAGAAATCCGTTGTCGAGCAATATATCGCCCTGAACCGCTCGACCTATTTCAACGACGATTATATCCAGCTCAATTCGCTGTGCCCTGGCGCTCTCTTCCCAAATCTCTTCCGTTATCCCGATGCCACGCCGGATATGACGACAAACAATCCCAATTGGCCGTTTGATGAAGACGTGCTTCCCAATCAGGGGCAAGGTTTTTACAAGAATGTCGGCGGCAACGAATTGCCGAACACGCCGCCCTTCACCTTGTCCGCCGGTGCCCAGTTCAGCATGCCCATCAGCGCAGACTGGGTGGGAACGTTGCGCGGCGATTTCTATTGGCAGGGAAATTCCTTCGCCCGCATCTTCAACGACAAGCCGTATGACCAGCTTCATGGCTACAGCAACGTGAACATGACGCTGATCTTCACCAACCAGGATGGCTGGCAGGCGATGGCCTACATCAAGAACGTGTTCGACAAGACCGCGCTCACCGGGGCCTTCCTCAACTCGGATGACACGGGCCTCACCACCAATGTCTTCACCACCGACCCCAGGCTGTTCGGCATACGCCTGACCAAGAACTGGTAAGGCCCGGTTAAAATGAACCCGGCGGGCGGCAGAGCGATCTGCCGCCCGTTGGCGTTTGGGCCTAGGCCGAAGAAAGAATAGGATTATTTATCAGATATTTAGCAGAAATACAGAGAGTAATCCTAAAATCACTTGACCAGCGCAACGCTCCACGATACAATTTCGTCATCCTCGGAATTCTGTCCGGAACAAAAGGCGCGCGGCTCAGCCGCCCGTCTGGTCGATGCCGAGTTCGCGGTCTTCTCCCAGAAGCATCCGTTTCAGCAGCATCAGCCCCGTTGGGGGGCGGATGTGAATGGGGTCGAGGTAGTAGGGGCTAAGTTTGCCGTGCGCGGCGGCATCGTCCCGCGTGATCCGGTTGGAGGTCATGAAATCGAACAGGTGCACCTTGTTGGGGCAGGTGGCGTTGTGGCGGAGCACATCGTCGCGAACGGTTTGCTTGAACGCAGCGAAGCCTTGGCGGTCGTTTGCCAGATAGTGGGCGATGATCGCCATGTTGTCGGGCGGAAAATAAAAATAGACGGCGGCTTTCGATTGGCAGACGGCCGCGAGCGATTTTTGCAGTTCGCTTTTTTGCCAATCGGTCAGGTGCATGGTGCGTTCGGCGCGGCGGGTAAGTTCGTGCTGGAATTTCGCCGGCGTCATGTGGCCGTATTCGGTGAAGACATCGGGTCGGTCTGCCGCCAATTGGCCCGGGCCCAGTTGCGCCAGCAGCCAAACGCCCAGTGCGTGCATGCCAAGCGCCCCGCCGCTCAGATAGCGTGAGGTGAAGAGCCAGAGATCGCGGCGCGGTGTGGGCGCGCCTCGCGGGGTCACGGCAAGGCGCAATTCGTCGAAGCCGCCGCCGAAAGGTTGTGCGGCACTGCCGGAGGTAAAGGCATCGAGCGCCACGATGATGGTCTGGATGTTTGGTTGGGCCGCGGCATCCTGAATGAAGCGCCGTGTTTCGTAGGCAGATGCGCTGGAGACGCCGTAGTTGAAGCTTTTGACGTGGAATTCAGGTTCCACCAGCGTGGGATCGAAAGCGATGCGCGCGCGGCTGGAGCCGATGAACACCATCGAGGGTTTGATGGAAACAAGCCACGCAGGCTTGAGAACGCGCTCGAAGCCCGAAACGAGTTGAACACTCGCGCCCGCGCGATGATGAAGGATATAGGCATCCGAGAGCGCGTTGAAACCGATCGCGAGCGTCACGATCGCGCCCGCGATACCGAAGAACCAGGAAAGGTAGCGGCGGCTTTCCATCAGAACTGGAAGTAGATGAAGGGGCTAAGGTTGGAAAGCGCCATTACGCTCACAACGAACAGCAGGCCGAAGACGATGGCAGTCGCCGTGTTTGGTTTCCATTGCCAGCGCGTCGCGCGCAGGCCCGCATCGCGATAGCGGGTTTCGAGCGCGGGTTTCAGGCGCCAGGTGATCTCCATGCTGTTGGGCGTAAGCCAGATAAGCGCGAACAGGGTGGCAAGCGCGCCTGCAGCCAGTGGGCCGAAGGTGAGCAGGTGGCTGTTGCCGCCAGCGCCGGCAAGGCCCGCGATCATGCGCGCCGCGCTGGCGAAGCTTTCGGCGCGGAACACGGTCCAGGCGAAGACAACCGCCATGAATGTGATGAGGATGGAAAGAGCATGTGTAACGGGTTGCAGCGCGCGTGGAGCAACAAGGCCGAATTTGCGCGTCAGCGTGCGCCAGCCATGATTGACGATCAGATAAACGCCATGCAGCCCGCCCCAGATCACAAACGTCCAGTTCGCGCCATGCCACAGGCCACCGAGCAACATGGTGAGGAAGAGATTGAGGTAGCGGCGCGAAGGTCCGCGGCGGTTGCCGCCCAGCGGTATGTAGAGATAGTCACGCAGAAACGTCGAAAGCGAGATATGCCACAAGCGCCAGAATTCTATGATGCTGGCGGCCTTGTAGGGCGAGTTGAAATTCATCGGCAGGCGAATGCCAAACAGGCACGCCGAGCCCAGCGCCATGTCGCTATAGCCGGAGAAATCGAAATAGATCTGGAAGGCGAAGAACAGCGTGCCCATCCAGGCATCGGCCATCCCGATGGCGGCGCCATGATGGGCGGCCGAAAACACGGCATCCGAGAATGGGGCAAGATTGTCGGCGATCAGGGTTTTCTTGGCGAGCCCGATGGTGAACAGCGTCATGCCGACGGCGATATCGTCGCTGCGCTTGTTTTGATCGCGCGATTGCGCGAATTGGGGGATCAGATCGTTGTGGCGGATGATCGGGCCCGCGATCAGATGCGGGAAAAAGCTCACGAACAGGGCGTAATCGAGAAAGCTGTAGCGCGGGGCGCGGCCGCCCGCAGCATCGGCCAGATAGCTGATCTGTTCGAAGGTGAAAAACGAGATCGCCAGCGGCAGGAACAGATGCGGAATGGGAATGCCGAACGCGAAAAGTTCGTTGGCGCTCGCCGCCAGCAGGCCCGCATATTTGAAGCAGGCGATGAGGCCGAGGTTGAAGGTGAGGCCCGCAATAAGAAGCGGGCGGGTGTTCTGGCCGGCATGGTGGCGGTTGGTGATCGCGGTGCCGATGGCGAAATTGACGATGGTCGAGCCGAGCAGGAGGGCCAGAAAATCGACCCGCCACCAGGCGTAAAACACAAGCGAAACCAACAGCAGGAATGTGCGCTTCAGGCCGGGAAGGCGCTTTTCGAGAACGCAAAACGCAGCCACGGTGAGCGCGAGGAAGATCAGATAGGGATACGAGCTGAAGATCATCGTGCGCTGGCGGAATCGTCGAACGGCCGGGAAGACTTAGCTGTCGGACGTGGGCGGCGGCAATGGCGGGGCCTTCAGCGCCCATTCCACGATCTGTCTGAGGCAGGCGGTCAGTGCCTGATTGGCGGCGATCACCACATTGTCCACGCTGTTGGCGCCCGCGGGCACGTCCTGGGAGACCTCCAGCGTTTGCACAATTTCGCGGGCATGGCTGCGGACCAGCTTGACCATCATGCGCACGCGAACCTTGGGGGCGGCATCGGGCGTGTCGTAGATGGCGTTGAAATCGCGGATTTCGGTTTGCAGCATGTAGTCGGAGCGCAACCCCGCCTCGTCCGGGGCGACGGCGGTGATCTTTCCGCTGCGTTCGAAAGCCTGCACGAGGGCTGCCTGCACAAGCTGGGGCAGGCGGTCCGGCCAGGCGGCATTGGCGTAATAGTCCATGCGCGCGGGCGGATTGAAAAGGGCTATGCGCGATGAGTCGAGATTGTCGGCAGCATCGGGCTGGGCGATATCGAGCGCCCATGTCACGGCCGGGCCTTCGGCAGGACCGAAATCGGGTTTCAGCAGGTAGAGCTGGGGGGATTTTCCCGGTCCCAACAAATCGCCGCCGCCGCAACCGGCGAGAAGAACAAGGGTGGCCGCCCCAAGCAGCAGGTGGCGGCGGTCAGGGGAGACGGAGGAGTGCGCGCTCATTTGGGTGTGTATCCTTCATGGCGGTCGCCGAACAGAAGCTGGGTCGGCTGACGATTGAGCTTGTTCGTAAGGCGGGTGAGACTTTCCACAAGCCTTCGCGCATCCCCGACCAGTTGGCCGAATTGCGCCAGGCCATCGCCGGTGACGAACTTGTCGCTGTCGTAGGCGAGTTTTCCGATTTGCTTGATCGAGACGTCCGCATCGCCCACGGCGAGATCGACATGGCCAAGCGTTTTCTGCATGTCGTCGAGGCTTGCATTGAGCTTCTGGGTGCCGGTGGCAAGGTTGCTCAAGGTGGCGTCGATATCGGCGGAGTGGCGTTGCAGAACGCCCGTGGTGTCACGCAGGTTGGCAAGCGTGTCGCTGATGGCACGGCGGTTCTGCGGGTTCAGCACATCGATCAGGGAATCGGCGATCTTGTTGAGCTTTGCCACCACTTGCGGCGCGGTGTCGACCAGTTGCTGGATGGTGGAGGGGCGCGAATTGATGATGGGGTAACGTTCGCCGGGCTTGCGCGTGACAAGCGGGGATTTCTTGCTGCCGCCGTCGATCTCCACATAGGTGCCGCCGGTAAGGCCTTCGCTGGCGATGCTGGCCAGCGAATCCTCATGGATATTCACCTCGGGATTGATGTCGAGTGTCGCGATCACGCGTTTGGGATCGTCGGGATCGAAGTCGATGGCCTTGACGCGGCCGACATCGATGCCGTTGTAGCGAACCTTCGTTCCGTCCCCCAACCCGGTGACGGAGCCGGTAAAATAGGTGCGGTAGGTTTCGAACTCATGGCTGTATTGCGCGCCCGCGAGCCACAGGATGGCGATGACGATGCCTATCACGCAGGCCAATACAAAAGCGCCGACTGCGGCGTAATTGGCTTTGGTTTCCATGACCGGCCCTTCCTATGAATCCAGCGCCGCGCGGCCGCGCGCACCGGAGAAATATTCTTTGATCCACGGATTGTCGTCCTTGCGGAGTTCCGCAATGGTTCCGACCTTGATCTTCTTGTCGACCAGAACCGCGATACGATCGGTGGTGGCGCGCAAGGTATCGATGTCGTGGGTCACCATCAGCACGGTGAGGCCCAGGCTTTTCTGCAAATCGCGCACCAGCACGTCGAAATTGGTGGCGGAGATCGGGTCGAGGCCCGCCGTCGGTTCGTCGAGAAAAAGAAGCTCGGGGTCGAGCGCGAGCGCACGGGCAAGTCCTGCGCGCTTCTTCATGCCGCCCGAAAGTTCAGAGGGGTATTTCTTCGCAGTGTCCTCCGGCAGGCCGACCATGGAGAGCTTCATTGAGGCGATCTCGTTCATCAGGGTTTGCGACATCTTGGTGTATTCGCGCAACGGCACCTGGATGTTTTCGGCCACCGTCTGCGAACTGAAGAGCGCACCTTCCTGAAAAAGCACGCCCCATCGCATTTGAAGCGCGCGCATCGAAATGTTGTCGGCATCGGCGATTTCGTGACCGAAGACCTTGATCGAACCCTCCTTGGGGCGGTTCAAACCGATGATCGAGCGCAACAGCACGGATTTGCCGGTGCCGGATCCGCCGACCAGACCCATGACCTCGCCACGCTTCACATCGAGATCGATGTGATCGTGGATAACGCGGTCTCCGAAACCGTTGACGATGCCGCGCGCGCTGATGATGACATCGCCGCTTTTCCCGTTGGTCTGTCCGTCCGCGCTCACGGTCATATCCCCAGGATTGAGAACATGATGGAGAAACCCGCATCGAGCACGATGATAAGAAAGATGGATTCGACAACGGAACGGGTCGTAAGCCGCCCAACGCTTTCGGCGTTACGCTCCACCTTCAGTCCTTCGAAGCAACCCACCAACCCGATCACAAAGGCGAACACGGGCGCTTTCACCATGCCCACCATGAAGGTGTCGACGGTTATGGCCCCCTGCAACTGGCGCAAGAATGTCGGGAATGTGATGCCGAGGTCGAAATAACACATGACCGCGCCGCCAACCATTCCCATAAAGTCGGAGAAAAAGGTCAGGAACGGCAATGCAACCACAAGCCCGGCGATGCGCGGCAGCACCAGAACGTCGACCGTGTTGAGGCCGATGGTCTGCATCGCGTCGATTTCTTCGTTCACGCGCATGGTGCCGATCTGCGCGGTGAAGGCAGAGCCCGAACGGCCCGCAATGATGATGGCGGTGATGAGGCCGCCCACTTCGCGCAATATCGAGACGCCGAGAAGGTTGATGGTAAAAATTTCTGCGCCGAAGCGCCTCAATTGATCCGCGCCCTGATAAGCCAGCACCACCCCGATCAGGAACGACAGCAACCCCACGATGGGCAACGCGTTGATGCCGGTTTCTTCCACCTGATGGATGAAGGCTTTCCAGCGAAGCTGTTTTTGCGGGCCGATGGTCTCGACCGTCTCGACCGTCACACGGCCGAGATATCCCAGCATCTCGTAGCCCTGGTTCACCGCATGCATGAAGCCGCGGCCGACACGGTAGAGGAAGGGAGGCCTGCTCGATTCTTCGGTCGGCGGGGCCTTGTGTTCGCGCTCCAGCGTGCCGAACAGCGGCCCGTAAGTTTCGGGGATGACAAAGGAGCGGACTTTCGCGCCACCATCTTCCAGCGCCCGCTTGGTGCGCAGAAGAAGCCATGCACCGGCGCTGTCCAGCTTGTCGAGTTCTTTGCCGTCTATCTCGGCTTCGCTGATTTTGGCGAGATCGAGCGCGCGCAGCTTCGGGTCCAGCCGGGGGGCTTCCGGCAACGTCCAGTCGCCGCCAACGACAAAACGCAGAACATTGTCGCGCCGCTCGGTTTTGAACCAGGCGCGTTCTTCTACCGGCCGTACGTCGCTGAGGCTGACCATCCCGAACCAACATTAGCGGCAGGCCGCGCCAGCCCCTAGGGGCTGCACGACAATTTCGTTACCGCACCTGTGCAGAAGGAACTATTTATTCGTTGCGAGCAACCAGATCACCCCAAAAGGCCTTGGAGCCCCGGGCTGCCACCAGAGTTCCCAATCGCTCACCCCAGAAGCGCTCATTGCCCCCCTCGGTCTGCCACGCCCAAAGGCGGCGTGTCAGGTGGTGGAGCGAGTATTCGGCAGTGAAGCCCATTGCGCCGTGGACCTGATGGGCGATGCCGGTGGCGGTGCGCGCGGCCCGGTTGGAGCGAAGCTTGGCGGCGGCGATCTCGAAGCCCGCGTCACCACGGTCCATGGCCTTGAAGGAGGCCGCGGCCGCCATGCCCGCGGCGGCGGTTTCCTCCGCCAGAACTGCCAGCTGTTGCTGGATGGCCTGGAACTGGGCGAGCGGGCGGCCGAATTGCTGGCGCTCGCGGGTATAACCCACGGAGAGTTCGAGCGCGTGGTCGAGCGCGCCTGCGATCTGGCCCGTGCGCAGCAATGCCAGGGCCGGCAGCATGTCGGCTTCGACAAGCGCGTTTTCGACCTTGGCGCCTTCAAAGCGCAACGTGTCGCGCGGTTCGGCTGCCGGGTTTTGGTGTTCTTCGATTTGCGCGTCGGCGCGGGATGCGACCAGCAACGTGCCCTCGATCAGGGCCACGATGTAGGATGCATTGCGGCCCCATGGCACGCCGCGCAAAGTGCCTGTGAAGCGCGTGCCGTCAATCTTGCCGGTTGCGTTTGCGCAAATCGTGACCATCCCGTCGGTCAGGGCGACGCCGGCTGCTTGCGCAAGATGTGTCGCGAGAATGGCTTCCGGCAGCGGGGCAGACGTAGCGAAGTGGCCGCATGCTTTTACGACGATCAACGCGTCTTCCCAGGTCCCACCGAACCCGCCGCTATCTTCGTTTGCCAGAACGTTCGCAAGGCCTGCGTCGGTGATCCGTTTCCAGGATGCTTCGAGCGAAGCGTCTCTAATGTCGCCCAGAACCTTCATGGTGGTGTCGGCGAGGAGGGTTCGCAGTTCACTCATCTGAGGCCAAGCTCCTTTGCGATGATGCCGCGCAGGATTTCGCGCGTACCGCCGCGCAGCGAGAACGAGGGCGAGCTTTGCAGCAAATAAGACAACGTATCGTCAAACGGATCGCCGCTTTCGAGCGTTACATCCGCGCGCGCACTGGCTTGCACCAGGCGGGGCAATTCCTGCTCGAAGGACGTACCGAGGTCTTTCACCACGGCGGCATCGACGGCGGGGTCTTCTCCCGCCGCAAGCTTGCCCATCACCGACATGGACATCTGGCGCAGCGTCCACATCTCGGCGGTCATGCGGCCGAGGAGTTGTTTTTCGAGTTCGCTTGGATTCTCACCGACCACACGCAGAAATTCGAGGAACAGGCGGATACTGGAAAGATAGCGTTCGGGGCCGCTGCGTTCGAAGGCAAGCTCTGCCGTCACCTGTTGCCAGCCGCCACCTTCGTTGCCGATCAGCATGCTGTCGGGCACGAACACATCGTCGAAAAACACTTCGTTGAAATGGCTTTCGCCGGTGAGGTTGGCGATAGGTTTCACCGTCAGGCCGTCTGTTCGCATGTCGACGAGGAATTGCGTCAAGCCTGCATGGCGGGTTTCGCCATCGCCCGTGCGTACCAGCGCGATCATGTAGTGAGCGTGCTGGGCGGTAGACGTCCAGATCTTCTGGCCGTTGATGCGCCATCCACCTTCGACCTTGCGGGCGCGGGTGCGCACGGAAGCCAGATCGGAACCGGAGCCCGGCTCGCTCATGCCGATGCAGAAGAAGGCCTCGCCGCGCGCGATCCTGGGGATCAGTTTTTCACGCTGCTCCTCGGTGCCATACCGCAGGATCAAGGGGCCGCTCTGACGATCCGCTACCCAATGCAGGCCGACGGGGGCGCCGGCCACGAGCATCTCCTCGATCACCACGTAACGCTCGGCATAGCTCCTCTCATGGCCGCCATATTTCCTTGGCAGCGTCATGCCAAGCCAGCCCTGCGCGCCGAGCTTCCGGCTGAATTCGGCGTCTCCACCGGACCATGAACGGGCTTTGGTGGCCGGCGCCGTCTTCGGCAATTCCTCGTGCAGGAAGGCGCGAACTTCGTGCCGCAAGGCCTTGGCGGCCTCGGGCATCTCGAATGGGGTGAAATGAAATTTACGCAAAGGGGTTCCTCCGATAACCCATTGTGGCCGGGCGCGCCGGGGTGCGCAATCGGCCGGACTCATTCAACGCTCGGTTGTCGCCGCAATCCGCACACCGGCCACTGCCGCATGCAAAATCGCGGCAAGCCAATCCGGCTCTGAAAGCTGCCCGTTGAAAACCGTGTGTGTCTGGGGATTTAGGTAAGGTGGTGCGTGGAGGGTTGGGCGCGCGTAAAATTTAATACGCGCGAGCTATCGAACGCAGTTATGTTCAAATTTGGAAAATTTCTGGAGAAACATCATGGAATATGTGCGGCTCGGCAAAACGGGATTGAAGGTTTCGCGCATTTGTCTGGGTGCGATGACCTATGGCTCGCCCAAATGGCGGGACTGGGTACTGGATGAGGAGGCGAGCAAACCGTTCATCCGGCGCGCATTGGAGGCGGGGATCAATTTCTTCGACACCGCGGATATGTATTCGGTGGGCGCAAGCGAGGAGGTGCTTGGCCGCGCGCTGAAGGAGTTCGGGCCATCGCGCGAGAACATGGTGGTTGCGACCAAGGTGTTTAATCCAATGGGCGAGGGGGTGAACGAGCGCGGGCTTTCACGCAAACACATCATGCATGCCATCGACAATTCGTTGAAGCGGCTGGGCATGGACTATGTCGATCTCTATCAAATCCACCGGTTCGACTACGGCACGCCCATCGAAGAAACGGTCGAGGCGTTGCACGATGTCGTGAAGGCGGGCAAGGCCCGCTATATCGGGGCGTCCTCGATGTTTGCGTGGCAGTTTGCCAAATATCTTTCGACTGCCGAAAAGATGGGCAAGACGAAATTCGTTTCGATGCAGAACCACTACAATCTCGTCTATCGCGAGGAGGAGCGCGAGATGATGCCGCTGTGCCGCGCGGAGGGGATTGGCGTTATTCCGTGGAGCCCGCTGGCCCGCGGCTTCCTTGCAGGCAATCGTCGGCGGCAGGACAAGGGCGGGACCACGCGCGCCAAATCCGATGAATTCGCGCACCGGCTTTACTACAATGATGGCGATTTCGCCGTGGTGGACGGGGTGAGCGAGATTGCGGGCAGGCGCGGTGTGCCGAATGCGCAAGTGGCGCTGGCGTGGCTGTTGGCACAACCCGGCGTGACATCGCCGATCGTCGGCGCGTCCAAACCGCATCATCTGGACGATGCGATTGCGGCGGTTTCGCTAAAACTGAGCGAGGAAGAGATCAAAGCGTTGAAGGAGCCTTACACACCGCATCCGGTGCTGGGGCATAGTTAAGCGTCTTGCCCCTTTGAGCGGGTAATCGCTTCCTAATCCGGGTTTACCGCTGTTCAGGCAATGCGGGCTTCGACGTCGCGACTGGCCACGCCTGAGTGTTTTCTTCCGCAGTCTGTGTCCAGCCTCCGCCAAGCGATTGGTAGAGACTGACATTTGCCTGCAGGCGCGCGAGGCGGGTTTGTACCAGCTGATCCTGCGCGCTGAACAAGGTCTGTTGCGCCTGCAACACCGCGAGCAGATCGGCCACGCCTTCGCGATACTGGATTTCCGAAATGCGCAGGGCTTCGCGGGCGTTATCGGTTTCCACGCCCAGATAATGTTCCTGTTCGGCGAGTGCGGAGACAGTGCCGAGTGAAGATTCCACATCGGTGAAGGCGTTCAGCACCGAACTGCGATACGTCGCAATCATTTCAAGTTGCTGAGCCTTGGCAAGATCGCTCTCGGAGGCAAGCAGACCGCCGTCGAAGATCGTTTGCAGCACGGATGCGCCGATGGAATAGAACAGGGTCGTACCACTGAACAGCGAACCCAGTGCGGCGCTCGCGAAGCCGCCGGAGCCGGAAAGGCCGATGCTGGGGAAGAATGCGGCGCGTGCGGCATCGACATTGCCATGCGCTGAAGCGAGCGAGGCCTCGGATTGCGCGATGTCGGGGCGGCGCAGCAGGAGATCGGAGGGCGTGCCGGGTTGCACCGGCGGAGGCTTGATGTCGGTCATCGTTTGCGCGGTGACATCGAAGCCTTCGGGCGCGCGGCCGAGCAACACTGCCAGCGTATAGCGGGCTTGGCGTTCCTGTTCGACGAGACCGGGGATCTGCGCCTGCTGGGCGGCGACCTGTGCCTGCTCCTGCGCCAGATCGAGGTTGGACGAAACGCCGTTCTGAACTTTCGCTTTCACGATCTGCAGCACGCGGTTGACGGCATCGACATTGTCGCGCGCGATCTTGATGCGTTCGCGCAGGGCCAGCACGTTGATGTAAGCGCGCGCGGTATTGGATTCGATGGTGAGCGCGACTGTCTGCTGCGCATAGCGGCTGGCACGCAGCGCATCCTCGGCCGAGAAATAGCGATCGCGATTCTGACCGAAGATGTCGAGCTGATAGCTCGCGTTGAGGCCGAGATTGAAACTGTTGGACGATGTGAAAGGTCCGCTGGTTGTCGTCACGCCGCCGCCGGGACCGGTGGTGACGCTGCGGCCATGCGAGCCCTGGCGGCTCGCGTCAAAGCTGCCGCCAAGTTGCGGAAACAGAGCGGAGCGCGAGATGCCCGCTTGCGCTTCGGCTTGCAGCACGCGCGCATATGCGGCCGCAAGATCGAGGTTGTTTGCTTGCGCATCGGTAACGAGGCCCGCCATTTCGGGGCTGCCAAATGTCGTCCACCAATCGGTCTTGGGCCAGACTTGCGCGTCGGCGATGATAGGTGCGGTGAAGCCCGCCGCGGGAACGTCCGTCGTCTTGAGGGCTTGGGGGACCGGTGTTGCGCATCCGGAAGCGACCAGCGCCAACACACCTGCCGAGGCGGACATCAGAAATCGGTTCATTAAAATCACTCGCTTGCGAGGGCGACCACAGGGTCGAGCCATGCTGCTTTCATAGCCGGTGCGAAGCCGAACACAAGCCCCGCCGCCGCAGCACAGGTGAGCGCCAGAATGATAGGCAACGCCGCAAGCGCGATCGGGGTTCCAAGCGCTTGAATTGTCAGGGCGGCTTTCCATCCGGCGGGAAGCAGTAATCCTGCCGATATCGGAAACTCTAGGGCCCGGCGCGCGAAGGTCCTAACGCTATGTTGGCGCTTTGCCCGCCCATAAGTGCCCGCCGGGCAGTGCCACGCGCGTCGAATTCGGGGGGAGTGGGAGGGAATGTTGCCATCGCGGATTTCGATCATCCAGGTTGGCGTTTGCCGTTACGTTTCTGTCATGCGTGGTGAGAATGACCGTGTGGCCGTTAGCGGCGAGGTCCTTCAATAGCGACGCGTGCGGGGAGCGAGAGATGAAAAAAGCAAAGCGGGCCGCGTGGGAGACGCGGCCCGCTTTTCGATAGAACGAATGAAAGCGATCAGGCGCCGCCGAGGCCGCCCGTGCGCTTCACCTGGAAGCGTTGCAGCTGCATGCTGGCGAGCCCCATGTTGGGGTCGATTTCCAATGCTTTCTGGAAATCGTCGTAAGCGGCGCGGTTGTTGCCGAGCGCTTCGTGCACAATCGCCCGGTCGTAGTAAGCGATGGCGAGGTGGTTGGCACCGAGTTCAATACCTTTGGTGATGTCTTCCAGCGCAACCTGATAGCGATGGAGTGAGATCATCACCGCGCCGCGATCCACATAGCCTTCGCCCAGCTTGTCGTTCAGCTTGAGGCCCGCATTGTAATCCGCAAGCGCGCCGTGCAGATCGTCTATACGGCCCTTCAGGATGCCGCGATTGATCAGCGTGGCCGCACGGTCCTGCACCGACAAAGATATGTTTTCGAGAGCCGAGTTGCATGTGGCGACACCGCCAACAGGTTCGCCGTCGAATTCGGCGGCCTTGTAGCAATCGGTGGCGGCACCGCCACCGAGCACGGTAACCGCAGCGTTTGCCGAGGTCATAGTCATCATCAAACCCGCGGCACCCACCATGGCTGCCGATGCGTTACGCAATTTCATGATATCCCTCCCCTATGGAGCACTTGATAGTTGCACAAAAGCCGCATCCGGTCCATGGCAGGAATAAGGTATTTCCAAGGCATTTGGGGGCTTAACCCGCTCATCTCTTTGCCGAATTTCGTGACTTTCCAACTTGCGAATTGTCTCGCATTTTCACATTCAAACGCTCTGCAAAGGAGATTCCATGTCCTGGTCCGCGATCGCGCCGCTGCTGCTGCTTAGTGTCTCAAATGTGTTCATGACCTTTGCCTGGTATGGGCAACTCAAATTCCCCAATACCTCGCTGCTGATCCTGATTCCGATCAGCTGGGGGATCGCCTTCTTCGAATATTGCTTTGCGGTGCCCGCCAACCACTACGGGCATCAGGTCTATTCGGCCGCGCAACTGAAGACGATGCAGGAGGTCATCACGCTTGTCGTATTTGCGATCTTCTCGGTGACCTATCTGGGTGAGGCGATCCGCTGGAACCATATCGTGGCGTTCGGATTCATTGTGTGCGCGGCTTTCTTTGCGTTCAACAAGTGGAGCTAGTGCGTGAACGGGTTCTCGCTGAACTCTTCAACCTTGCGCAGGGGCACGTTGAGGGCGGGATTGGCACCGAGATACATCACCAGCGTCATCTTCTTGCTTTCCGCATCCCAGATCATTTGGGCGGCGATATGGCCGGGTTTGCGGAAGGTGTGGCCGTCGAAATCCATCTTGCGGGGTTCGACGTTGCCCCAGCCGGAGGCAAGCCTTGCCACCATATCGTCGCGAATGGACTGGAGCTCGGCCTCGCTGGCATCCGGGGGGATGTTGGTTGAATCGGGCGCACTGACGCGGATCTGGCCGCCTTTGCCGATTTCCAGCCAGGCGGCGACGATGGTGCCCGAGTTTTCATAGGTGCCCTCCCACCGGCCCACGGGCGGGGCAGGGCGCGAGCAGCCGGCAAGCGCCAGCAGTGCGACAACGGCCACAACGGTCCAGCGCATAGGGTTCCTGCCTCCGACTCAAAACCGGAATCTCGCAAGAATAGGCTCTGACGGGGGTTTCTGCATGGCAGATGTGACGATCCCACCCTTGCGCCTTGTGGGGGGCGGATTATACCCACGCCCTTCGAGTTGAACGGGATTTGCCATGTCTGCCCTGCCACAAGGATTTCTGGCCCAGTCGCTGAACCGCATCCAGCCGTCGCCCACCATCGCGGTGACGCAGAAGGCGCGCGATCTGAAGGCGGCCGGGCGTGACGTGATCGGGCTGGGCGCGGGCGAACCTGATTTCGACACGCCGGACAACATCAAGGAAGCCGCTATCGCCGCCATCAAGCGGGGCGAAACCAAATACACCGCCGTCGAGGGCATCCCCGAACTGCGCGCGGCCATCGCGGCCAAGTTCAAGCGTGAGAACGGGCTGGATTACAAGGCGTCGCAATGTTTCGTGGCGCCGGGCGGCAAGGCGATCATCTACAACGCGCTGCTCGCCACCTTGAACCCCGGCGACGAGGTGATTGTGCCGGCGCCTTACTGGGTGAGCTATCCCGATATCGTGTTACTGGGCGGTGGCACGCCCGTGATCGTCGAGACCAAGATCGAAGAAGGGTTCCGGCTGACCCCGGCGGCGCTCGAGGCCGCGATCACGCCCAAGACCAAATGGATCATCTTCAACCAGCCTTCGAACCCGACCGGGGCCTGCTACACGCGCGAGCAGCTGAAGGGGCTGACCGATGTGTTGATGCGGCGCCCGCAAGTCTGGGTGCTCACCGACGATATGTACGAGCATCTCGTCTATGGCGGCTTTCAGTTCAATACTATCGCGCAAGTCGAGCCGGGGCTTTTTGAACGCACGCTGACGATGAACGGGGTCTCGAAGGCCTACGCGATGACGGGTTGGCGCATCGGCTATTGCGCAGCACCCGAGCCGCTCATCAAGGCGATGGCCAAGCTGCAATCGCAATCGGCCTCCAACCCGGCTTCGATCTCTCAATGGGCAAGTGTCGAGGCGCTGAACGGGCCGCAGGATTTCATCCCGAAATTCCAGCGCATCTTCGAAGAGCGCCGTGATCTTGTGGTTTCGATGCTGAATCAGGCAAGCGGGATGGAATGCCCCAAGCCGGAAGGTGCGTTTTATGTCTATCCCTCAATCAAGAAGCTGATCGGGAAGAAGACGAAAGCGGGCAAGACGATTGCGACCGACGAAGATTTCGCAAGCGAACTGCTGGAAGCCGAGGGCGTGGCGGTGGTGCACGGCGCGGCGTTTGGGCTTTCGCCGTTCTTCCGCATTTCCTACGCAACCTCTACCGAGGCATTGGAAGAAGCCTGCCGCCGCATTCAGCGGTTTTGCGCGGAGTTGCGCTGATGAGCAGCGATTTCCAAACCTGGGAATGCGAGAATTGCGGCTTTGTTTACAGCGAAGCCGACGGTTTGCCGGAAGACGGCATAGCGCCCGGCACGCGATGGGCAGATATTCCGGACGATTTCGCGTGCCCGACCTGCGGCTTCGAGAAGGCGCAGTTCAAGATGGTGGCTATTTAATCCGCCTACGGATCAAGTCGCGAACTTTTCCCGCGGACGCAGCCTCGTGAGCGCATAGGCAAGCGCTACGAAAATACCCACGCCGATCACGCCACACACCGCTTCGGTGTAGAGCATACCATTCGAACCCCATTTTTCCTGCCCCCAACCATCCACGATGGTCATGTAGGCGATGGGCATGTTCGAAACGCTGGCGAGCAGGTTGTATTTCGTGGCTGCAGCACCGGTTCCGATGGCTTCGAGCACCACCGCGCCGAAGGCTGCGTAACAGAAGCCCAACGCGAACGCATACAGACTGACAAAGAACGCGAAGGCCAGTTCAGTGTGCGGGGCAAATGCCATGGCGACGGCGCATGCCGCAGACACGATGCCGAACAGGCAATAGGCCCTCTTGCGATCCATCAGATCGCAGATGAACCCACCGGCGATACAGCCGACCATCGATACCACGCCGCCAAGCGCGCCGTTGACGAGAGCGACAGTATCGGCGCTCGCATGCCAATCGCCCGCCACCGCCGACCACAGGTTCGAGGCAGCACCCGCACCGATCGGTAGCGTCATCAGGAACAGGGCAAGAACGCCTGTTCGCGCGCTTACCACCGACCATACATCGCGCCCGACATTGACGAAGCTTTTGGCAAGAGATTCACCGCGGTGATCGGAAATGGGTTCTTCGATGAAAATCGCGGCAAGCGAGCTTGCGATGCAGATGAGGCCCAGCACTGCGCCCGAAATCCAGATAGGATGGACATGCTGGGCAAGCCACAATCCCGCGCCGCCGCCAAGCCCGGAGCCGCCGAGATTTCCGGCCTGGCTCCAGCCGCCGGCGCGGCCTTTCTCCGAGGGCGGCGTGGCATAGGCCATCAGGCTGTCGGCCGCCATCGCGTTGAAGCTAACCGCAAGGCTCACGGCGACGACTAAGATTTCGATGAAAATGAGATTATCCCGCGTTGCTGGCACCAGCGCGGTTGCAATCATCCCCGCGCCGATAACGACCGCCGAAAGCAGGAACCAGACCTTGTTGTTGAGCGTGGTATCGACAATCGGCGCCCACACCACTTTCCACGTTTGTGGAAACAGGCTCCATGCCACCAGCGCCGCGATGGCGCCCACCCCCACGCCCGCGTGCGAGAGAATGTAGGACAGCGTCACCACGACATAACCGTTGGTGATGCCGAGCGGCAGGAAAAGGATGAGGAACAGAACAGGGTGCGCGTCGCGTGGCTTTGGCGCGGCGTCTGTCACGGGGAATTCCTTGAGGGGTTCCCGAGAATGCCGCGTGGCCGTCACACAAACAAGCTTGCCAAGACCGCGCATCGGCGCGAGCATTGGGCTTCAAGCGGGGCGCGTGACGCCGCCCAGCCTTTGGGAAAAGCGCCCGCCGCGCCTCGATCCCCTTGCAAATTGGCGAGGGTGAGGAGGCACTTATGCCAAAATCCACTGGAGGAAATGGGCCACGCACAGTGGCCCTCGTCGGACCTTACGGCAGCGGAAAAACAACGCTGCTGGAAAGCCTTCTGATGGCAACTGGCGCTATCCACAGGAAAGGCGCGGTAGCCCAGAAAAGCACGGTGGGCGATGCGAGCCCCGAGGCCCGCGCCCGCCAGATGAGCGTGGAGGTCAATTGCGCGACAACCACCTACCTCGGTGACAGTTTCACCTTCCTCGATTGCCCGGGCTCTATCGAATTTTTACAGGACACACTGAATATCTTGCCTGGCATCGATGCCGCCGTGGTGGTGTGCGAACCGGAGCCCGCCAAGGTGCAGATGTTGAAGCCCTATCTGAAACGGCTCGACGATCTGAACATTCCGCACTTTCTTTTCGTGAACAAGATCGACAAGGCGGGCGGAAGCCTGCGCGCGCTGCTGACGATGCTGCAGGATGCCAGCGACAAGCCGCTACTCCTGCGCCAGATACCGATCTGGGAAAACAATGCGGTGACGGGGTTCGTGGATCTCGCCCTCGAACGCGCGTTTGTCTATCGCACGCACGCCGAAAGCGAGGTGATCGAACTTTCCGGCGAGGCGAAGGATCGCGAGAAAGAAGCGCGCTTCCAGATGTTGGAGAAGCTTGCCGATTACGATGAACATCTTATGGAGGAATTGCTCTCCGATGCCGAGCCGCCGCGCGACGAAGTGTTCGACGATCTGGCGAAGGATCTGGCGGATGGGCTTCTCGTGCCCGCCCTGATGGGTTCCGCGGAAGGCGACAATGGCGTGCGCCGCCTGATGAAAGCGTTGCGCCACGAAGTTCCGGGCGTGGGCAAGCTCGTTGAAAGGATGGGCCTCAAGCCGGGCACCGATGCGATGGTGCAGATCGTCAAGACCTATCATTCGGCGCATGGCGGCAAGCTGAGCCTGGCGCGCGTGTTATCGGGCGCGTTGAAGGAAGGCGCGGTCTTGCACAACCGCGATGGTGCCGACATGCGCGTCGGCGGGATCGCGGCGTTGAAGGGGGAAGCCCAAACCAAACTCACCGAGGCGAAAGCGGGGGAAACGGTCGCGTTGTTGCGGTTGGAAGAGGCAGCGACGGGCGACACGCTGTCGACCGCGAAGGGCGCGAAGTTGCCAAAGATGAAGATCGAGCAGCTGGAGGTCGTCTATGCGCTTGCCATCGAGGCGGCAGATCGCAAGGACGAGGTGAAGCTCACAGCAGCGATCCACAAATTGCAGGAGGAGGACCCCTCGCTGCATTTCCGGCAGAGCGCGGAACTGCATGAGATGGCGCTTGAAGGGCAGGGCGAGATTCACCTAAAGGTTGCGGTAGAACGGCTTGCGAGCAAATATGGCCTCAAGCTCAACACCCATCAGCCGCGCGTGCCTTATAAGGAGACGATCCGCAAAAGCACCTCGCAGCGCGGCCGTCACAAGCGGCAATCGGGCGGACATGGCCAATTCGGCGATGTGATGATCGAGATCAAGCCGATGCCGCGCGGTAGCGGCTTCGTGTTCCAGGATGAAATTTCGGGCGGCGTGGTGCCGCGACAGTTCATTCCTTCGGTCGAAAAAGGTGTCGCCGATTATCTGAAACAGGGGCCGCTTGGATTTCCGGTGGTCGATGTGGCGGTAGCGCTGACCGATGGATCATATCACACGGTCGATTCATCCGACGCCGCATTTCAGACCGCGGGGCGCATTGCGATGAGCGAGGGCATGCCCAATTGCGCGCCTGTTCTGCTGGAGCCGATCATGCATGTGCGTATCCATGCGCCCAACGATGCTACCTCGAAGATCAATCAGGTGGTGAGCGCACGGCGTGGGCAATTGATGGGCTTCGATGCCCGCGACGGATGGAAAGGCTGGGACACGATCGAGGCGGAAATTCCGCAATCGGAACTGCATGGCCTCATCATCGATCTGCGCTCGTTGACGCAAGGTGTGGGTACGTTCGAGATGGCGTTCGATCACCTTGCCGAACTGACGGGCAAGTTGGCCGAACAGGTGGTGTCGGTCAGGAAGGCGGCGGCTTAGATGTCTTCTTTCATCCTTCCCTTACGAGAGGGTGAAGCTGTTTTCAAAGCGTTGCGGCGCTGAACGTGTCGCATTGATCCATGTCCCCGGTCGAAAGGCCGCGGCGGAACCAGCGCACGCGTTGATCGCTGGTGCCGTGGGTGAAACTGTCAGGCGCCACGCGTCCTTGTGTTTCCTTTTGCAACGTGTCGTCGCCCACGGCGGTGGCCGCGGCGAGGCCTTGTTCGACATCGCCGGTTTCGAGGATGTGAGATTTCTGGTTGGCCGCGTAGGCCCAGACACCGGCGTAGCAATCGGCTTGCAGCTCGAGACGCACCGATGCGCCGGTGGAGCCGCTGCCGCGCCCACTGGAGAGTTGGGCCTGCACATTGTCCATCGTGCCCGTGATGTTCTGCACGTTGTGACCGATCTCATGGGCCAGCACATAAGCTTGCGCGAATTGACCGGGCGCGCCGAAGCGCGTGGCGAGTTCGTTGAAGAAGGCGAGATCTATGTAAACGCGGTGATCGCTTGGACAATAGAACGGCCCCATCACGGCCTCGCCTTCGCCGCAGCCTGTTTGGGTTGCGTTCGTGAACGGCGTGAAGGTTGCTGCCTGATATTGGATGCCGCGCTTGGCGAGGATCGCCGTCCACACATCCTCGGTCGAGCCGATGATCTTGCGGGAGAATTCGAACGCTGCCTGATCTTCCGCCGAGGCAGGCTGGCTTTGCGTCGGGCCGGGGCCATAGGGCAGGGTGCTCTGGCCGCCACCGGCCACCTCGTTCAGAAGGCCGCCAACATCGCCGCCATTGGCGAGCAACGCGATCACGATGAAGGCCACAAGCCCAAGCCCGCCGCCGCCCATCACGATATGGCGGCCACCCAGGCCAGTGCCGCCAAACCCGCCGTCTTGGCCGCGGCGGTCGTCCACGTTTTCGGTCGGGCGAAGGTCGTCGAGACGCATGGAATTTCCTCTTTAGAATAATTCTAAACTACTTGATCTGGACCTTGTCAGCGTCTAACGTAATGGCGGATTGAACCAGAGGATTGTTTCCCCATGGAAATAGACATTGGATTGAAGAAGGCAGATCGCAAGGCGATTGCTGACGGACTCTCGAAGGTGTTGGCCGACACTTATGTTCTCTATCAGAAAACCCATGCCTATCACTGGAACGTGACGGGACCGATGTTCTCCTCGCTGCACACGATGTTCGAGACGCAGTACATGGAACTGCACGACGCGACCGATCTGATTGCCGAGCGTATTCGCGCGTTGGGGCATTTCGCGCCGGGCAGCTATGCCAAATATGCCAAGCTCACCTCCATCGCCGATGGCGACGATGCGCCGCCCGCGCTCGACATGGTGAAGGCGCTGGTGGAAGGCAACGAAGCGGTCACGCGAACCGCGCGCGCCGCCTTCAAGCCTGCGGAAAAAGCGAGCGACCAGCCGACCATGGATCTGCTCACGCAGCGCATGCAGGCCAGCGAAAAGGCCGCATGGATGTTGCGCAGCCATCTCGGTTAACCCGCGTCAGACCCTGACGATCAGCTTGCCACGGTTCTTGCCGGCGAACATGCCGGTGAGGGCCGACGGCATTTTCTCGAAGCCCTCCACGATATCGACTGGGGCCTTGAGCTTTCCGCTATCGAGCCAGGCCGCAAGCGCGTCTTCGGCCTGTTTGCGCCGGTTGTAGAAATCCATCACCACGAAGCCTTCCATGCGGATGCGCTTGGTGACGAGGAAACCGGGAACGCCCATCGGCCCGCCTGCAGGAGTGGCGGTGTCATATTGCGAGACGTTGCCGCAACAGGCGATGCGGCCCCACTGGTTCATCCGCGCGATGGCCGCGGCAAGAACATCGCCGCCGGTGTTGTCGAAATAAACGTCGATGCCTTCGGGGGCGGCGGCTTTCAACTGTTTGTAGATACCGCCCGCCTTATAATCGAGCACTTCATCGAAGCCGAGATCGTTTTTCACCCAGGCGCATTTGTCCGCCCCGCCCGCCGTGCCGATCACGCGGCAGCCAGCGATCTTCGCGATCTGGCCCGCGATGGTGCCAACCGCACCCGCCGCGCCAGACACAAGCACGGTTTCACCGGGGCGTGGCCGCGCCACATCGAGCATGCCGAAATAGGCGGTGAGCCCGGTGATGCCGAGTGCGCTCAAAAGATGTTCCGGCTTGTGTTTTGTATCGTGCTTGGCAAGTGCCTTGCCGGACATGACGGCGTGCGTCTGCCAGCCATATTCGCCCGAGACGAGATCGCCGGGCGCAAACCCCTCGGTGTTGGATTTGATCACCTCGCCCAATCCCCAGCCCGCCATCGTATCACCCGGCTCGAGCTTGGAGCGGTAGGTCACGCCCGCCATCCAGGCACGGCTTGCGGGATCGATGGAAAGCATTGTGGTGCGCACGAGCACTTCGCCTTCACGAAGCTCGGGCACGGGAGCTTCGCCCAGTTCGAAATTGCCGGTTTCGATTTCACCCGCCGGCGGCCGCGCAAAAATCCAGCGCTTGTTGGTGATCGTCATTGGCGCCTCCCTTGTTCGTTGGGGAACGGTACGAGGGAGGCTTTTCAAACGCAATCGCCGTCACAACCGGGGGGCGGCAGCGACGGCGTCTTGCGTTCGACAAGAACGACGCGTCTTCATCGATGGGGGGCATCGCGGAAACGCGCACGAAGCTCAGCTTCGCAAAAACAGTCTAGCCGATCAGCGCTTGGCCACCTTGATGCAGATCAAAATTTCCATTCGCGGGCGGAGCGCACAAGAAAGTCCCGGAATGCCGCCACGCGCTTGGAATGGCGCAGCGCATCGCAATAGACCAGATGCACATCGAAGGTAGGGCCATCGATATCCGGCAGCACGCGGATAAGATGCGGGCGTTCGGCGGCAATGTAATCGGGGATGGCGGCTAGCCCCATGCCCGCCTCCACGGCCCGCATGATGCCGGTGAAATTGTTGATGCGCAGAGTTCGTGGGCCCGTGCCCTGCTTGCCCATGCGGCGCGTACTTTCGATCAACCAGTTTACGTCGCGGATTTCGGGGGCCGCGCTTTCGCCATAAGCGATCAGGCGGTGATGGACCAGATCCTCGAAAGTTTGCGGCGTGCCGTGCTTGTCTAGGTAATCCTGTGTCGCGCAGGTGTGGTATCGCACGGTGAACAGCTTGCGCTGTATCAGGTCTGCCTGGACTGGCGCGCGCATCCGCAACGCGAGGTCGGCTTCGCGTTGGGCGAGATCGAGTTCGCGATCCTCAAAGATCAGGCGCATCTCGATTTCCGGAAATTCGGCGAGGAAGCCTTCGAGGCGCGGCAGAAGCCAATAGGTGCCCAACCCATGGCTCGCGGTGACCTTCAATTGGCCGCGCGGAGCTTCCTGCACGTTCTTGAGTGCTTCTTCGGCTTGCGCGAGGCGCTGGAGCACATCGCTCACCGCGCCGTAAAGAAGTTCACCTTCGTCTGTGAGGGTCAGTCCGCGCGCGTGGCGCTGAAACAGCGGCGTCACCAGTTCTTCTTCGAGCGCGCTGATCTGGCGGCTGACGGCGGATTGGCTGAGGGTCAGCATCTGGCCGGCATGTGTGAAGCTTCCTGCCGATGCGACGGCGTGGAAAATTCTCAGTTTGTCCCAGTCCATCTAGTTTCTCCGGGCCATCAGTGGCTCTCCGCCAGAAAGCGTTCGGCTTCGAGGGCTGCCATGCAACCCATGCCCGCCGCGGTGACCGCCTGCCGGAACACTTTGTCTTTCACGTCGCCCGCCGCGAACACGCCGGGAATGCTGGTCTTCGTGGAATCCGGAGCGGTCTTGATATAGCCGCTCTCATCCATGTCGAGCTGGCCCTTGAAGATGTCCGTCGCCGGGGTGTGGCCGATGGCGATGAAGAGGCCATCCACAGCGAGGTTTCGGGTGGCGTTCGATTTGGTGTCGCGCAAGGTGAGTGCGGTAACACCCCTGGGATCGCTTGTGCCCAGAACTTCGTCGACGACCGTATTGTAGACGACCTCGATCTTCTTGTGGGTGGCAAGGCGAAGCTGGTTCGTCTTGTCGGCGCGCAAATGATCGCGGCGGTGAATCAGCGTGACGTGATCTGCGAAATTGGTAAGGAACAATGCTTCCTCGACCGCTGTGTTGCCGCCGCCGACGACGGCGACGCGTTTGTTGCGGAAGAAGAACCCGTCGCATGTGGCACATGCCGACACGCCGAAGCCCTTGAAATTCTCTTCGGATTTCAGGCCGAGCCAGCTTGCTTGCGCACCGGTGGCGATAATGAGGGTCTCGGTGGAATAGCGCGTGCCGGAATCGCCGACCAGCGTGAACGGGCGCTTGGCGAGATCGGCGGCGATGATGGTGTCGGAAATCAGCTTGGTGCCCACATGCTCGGCCTGCGCCTGCATCTGCTCCATCAGCCACGGGCCCTGGATGGCCTCGGCGAAGCCGGGATAGTTTTCGACTTCGGTGGTTATGGTGAGCTGTCCGCCCGGTTGAATGCCGCCGACCAGCACGGGTTCGAGCATCGCACGCGCGGCATAGATCGCCGCCGTGCATCCCGCCGGACCGCTGCCCAGAATCACGACTTTCGATGGTCCGGCATGTGACATGTTTTTTCCTTGGCCGGGGGCAATAGGGAGGCCGCGCTGGACCGCGCGACTTGCCCCCTCGGCGTCTTCGGCGGATTGCTTTTGTTCATATCGGGAGGGGCGGACAAAACGTCAAGTCGGATCCGGAAAGCCATGGCCGGCTTGTGTTTTCCGCGTAAACATTAGGGCCCAAAGGTTCGATTCTTCCAGGGTTCTGACCGAATCGTGTGCGTTCACTATCTGCTGTGAATTGATGCACCGCACCCTCGAAACATTATTGCTAAACCCCAGCTTGGGGGCGGTATAATGAGGTGTATAGAAATTAGGGTTTACCTCATGGAACATCACAAGCTCGACTCTATCGACATGCGCATCCTTTCCGAACTGCAATCGAATGGACGGATTACCAACGTCGAACTTTCACGCCGCGCTAAGATTACCGCTCCTCCTTGTTTGCGCCGTATGCGCGCGTTGGAAAAAGCCGGTTACGTTCGCGGCTATCATGCCGATCTCGACGGCAAGCTTTTGGGATACGAAGTATCTGGTTTCGTTTTTGTCGGGCTCGCGAGCCAGGCCGAATCCGATCTCAAGCAATTCGAAGAACAGGTTCGCGCGTGGCCGACGGTCCGCGAGTGCCACATGCTTTCGGGCGAGGTCGACTTCCTGCTCAAGGTTGTCGCAAAGGACCTCTCCGCATTCCAGACGTTCATCACCGATACGTTGACAGCGGCGAAGAACGTGGCAAGCGTGAAAAGCTCTCTTGTGATCCATCCGACGAAGCATGAACCGGGTGTGCCGATAGAGGCGCACTAAACGCGTTCTAACTTGTGATGTCCCGGCCTTTTGTTTCGGGCAGGAAGAACAGCGTCACCAGGAAGCCTATTCCAGAGATGATCACGGGATACCAGAGACCCGCATAGATATTGCCGGTTGCCGCCACGATGGCGAAGGCGGTTGCGGGGAGAAAACCCCCGAACCAGCCGACGCCGACATGGTAGGGCACCGACATCGCGGAATAGCGGATGCGAGTGGGGAACAACTCAACCAGCGTTGCAGCTTGCGGCCCATAAAGGGCGGCGGCTGCGATGATGAAGACAAGAAGGGCTGCGAGTGCGCCCATCATGTCGATGGCTTTCGGATCGGCGACAGGTGGATAGCCGGTCGCCCGCAATGCGTCGCGCAGCGTGGTTTCGAAATAGCCGCGTTGCTTGGTCAGTTCCTCAGGCGACAGCTTTCGTCCGTCAAGGCTTTCTACCGGCAGGCTTCCCACATGCACCACCGTATGTGCACCGGGGTTTGCGTTTTCCGAGTGATAGGGCACGCCCATCTTGGCAAGCGCAGAACGGGCGATATCGCACGAGGTTTTGAATTGCGCGCGGCCGATGAGATCGAACTGAAGCGAACAATTGGCTGGATCGGCGCTGACAATGACGGGCGATGTGATCGCCGCCGAAACGAGCGCGGGGTTCACGGCCTGCGTCAGCAGATGGAACCCGGGAAAGAAACTGACGGCAGCGAGCCCCAGCCCGAACAGCATCACGGGCTTTCGGCCAATACGATCGGAGATCGTCGCAAACGCCATGTGCAGCGGCGCGGATACCAGCGTGATGATCATGATGAGAAGGTTCACCGTCGCGGGTTCCACCTTCACCACGCGTTCAAGGAAGAACTGGGTGTAAAATTGCGCCGTGTACCAGACCACGCCCTGTCCCATCAGCAGCGCGAACAGCACGATCAGAACCAGCCGAAGGTTGGGCCATTGCAGGAACGCTTCCGACAGTGGCGCCTGCGAGGTTTGACCTTCTTCCTGCATACGGCGGAAGACCGGGGATTCATCAAGTTGCAGGCGAATCCATAGGGAGATCACAAGCAGCAGCACCGACACGAGAAACGGGATGCGCCAGCCCCAATCGCTGAATTGGTCTTCACCAAGGGTCGTTCGGGTAACGTAGATGACGCCCAGCGCAAGCAGCAGGCCGAGCGAGGCGGAAACCTGAATCCATCCTGTCGCCTGGCCGCGGTTCGCGGGCGAGGCATGTTCGGCGACATAGATCGCGGCCCCGCCATATTCGCCGCCGACCGCGAAGCCCTGCGCCACGCGCAACAGCACCAGCAGCCATGGGGCGAGCAGGCCGATGGAATTGTAGTCCGGCAGGAAGCCGACAGCGAAGGTGGCCACGCCCATGATCGTGATGGTCACGAGGAAAGCGCGCTTGCGGCCTGTGCGATCGCCGATGTGGCCGAACACCACGGCGCCGAACGGGCGCACGAAAAATCCGGCGGCGAAAGTGAGAAGGGCGAAGATGTAGCCCTGAACATCGCCCGCGCTGGTAAAGAAGTGTTTGGCAATGATGGCGGCGAGTGAGCCGAAGATGAAGAAGTCGTACCACTCGAACACTGTGCCGGCGGCTGACGCCGTCACCACCCATCCAATGCGCGTTTTCAGCGGTGCGCGGCCCACATGTTCGGCGGTAGCCATGGCGGTTTCTCCCCCGGCAAGTGCTAGCGGGGGGGAAGGTTTAAGGCAAGGGAAGCGGGATTTAGGCCGCGCCCGGCAGGGATTTGACGCGTTGGGGGAGCTGCCCGCCATTGGCTTTGGCGATTTGGCGGGCCATCAGCACCTCGGGGCGGTTGAAGACGAAGGCATGCAGGATGACGTTGGCTGTTTCGCCATCGTCCGATAGCGGCAGAAAGATTGCGTCGAACGCCTCGTAGCCCATTGCAAATGCATCCGCGTCGCCGAAGGCATGGATGGGCGTGCGTTCCCTGGCGGCGGTCCGCATCACGGCGAGGACGGCATGTGTGACTGCGGGACCAAGCTTCTGGAACGACTCGCTCACCTTCATGCCGGTGGCTTCGGTGATAAAATATTCGGTGACCAGAGTGCCGATCAGGCGGTAACGGAAATCCTCCCCGCCCTCCAGCACATCGGCCATGATGACCCAGGCGAGATGCTCTTTCAGTTCGGAGGGGCGGATGTCGGCGCGGCTGGGCATGCGCCGATCGCCACGCTTCTTCTCCCAATAATCGCGCAGGAAGGCGAGGGTAGGATTTTCCAGCTTCCCGGGATTCATTTGAGCGCCTACATGAGGCATGAGTTCAGACATTTTGGTGGCCCCCGGGCAATGCGATCACTATGGGCGCAACGTAGTCGGGGGCCGTTAATGCAAGGTTAGAAAGGCGCCATCTTCGTGACGCGCTGATAAAGCGTCAGGCGAGGCGGCTCGCGCGCATACTGTAGAGGAAATAGACGGCCAATCCGATCGCGTTCCAGCCGAAGAAGAAGAGTTGTGTTTTGCCCGGTAGGTTCACGAACAAATAAAGACAGCCCGCCACCGCGAGCGACCCGACGAGCCACCATAGAGGCGTGCGGAATACCCGAGCACGCTGGGGTTCGCGCAGGCGCAATATCATCATGCAGGCGGCAACCGCCACAAAGGCGCAGAGGGTGCCTGCATTGGCGAGTTCGGCTATCGCCTTGAGCGGAGCGAAGCCCGAGATCGCCGCGGCCCAGATGCCGGTCAATACCGTCATCAGGACGGGAGTGCCGGTGCGCTGGCTCACGCGCGAAAGCGCGCGCGGCAGCAAACCATCGCGCGCCATTACGAAGAAGATGCGGCTTTGGCCATAGAGGAACGCCATAATGACGCTTGGCAGCGCAACGATGGCGGCAATTCCAATCAAATTGGCGGCAACCGGGTGGCTCAGTTCGCGCAGGATGAAGGCCAGCGGTTCGGCGCTTCGGGCGAGCTTTTCCGATGGTGCGGCCCCGATCGCGGCGGCGGCCACGATCATGTAGATCAGCGTGCACAGGATCATCGAGCCCACGATGCCGATGGAAAGATCGCGGCCGGGGTTCTTGGTTTCTTCCGCGGCGGTGGAAATCGTGTCGAAGCCATAGAAGGCAAAGAAGATTAGCGAAGCCGCGGGCACGATACCGAGTTTTGTACCCTCGGCTGTCAACTTGAACATCCCATTGGGCGCGAAGGGGGTGAAGTGTGCCGTGTCGAAAGCGGGCAGGGCAAGGAACACGAATGCACCGAGCGCCACGAGCTTGATGACCACGAGGGCGAAATTCAGCGTTGCGCTTTCGCGCGTGCCCAGTACAAGCAGGCCAGCCACAACCAGCGAAATCAGAATGGCGGGAAGATTGACAATGCCGCCGGCCTGGGGGCCCGCGAGCAGCGTATCGGAAATACCCAAGTGCAACGAATGGATTACCCCCGCGGCATAGGCCGACCAGCCGACCGCAACCGCCGCACAAACGACGGTGTATTCAAGGATGAGGCTCCAGCCCACAATCCAGGCGATCAACTCGCCGATTACGGCATAGCTATAGGTATAGGCACTTCCGGCCACCGGCATCATCGTGGCCAATTCGGCATAGGCCAGTGCGGCACAGGCGCAGACCCCGCCCGCCAACGCGAAGGAGAGAATCACCGCCGGGCCCGCGATCCCCGCCCCGATGCCAGTCAGCGTGTAGATGCCGGTTCCGACGATGGCGCCGACCCCCAGCGCCACCAGATGGGGCCAGCTTAGAGTCGGTTTCAGGCGATGGGTCGCGGATAGGCTGTCGGCCATATCCACCGATTTGCGCCGATTCCAGAAGGACATTCGTACATTCCCCTTGATGGCGAAGGCTACGCGCCCGCCCGGCCTGGGACAATGCCGTTTACTTTTCGTAAACGCGATCCAAACAGGGCCGTAACCATTTCCTTGTAGTTTGCGGCTATGACCCGGGGAAGCCTGTTTGCCCTAGTGCTGGCGTTCGTTTGCGTCCATGGCACAGCCATCGCCGCTACAGTTTCCATTGCGATCACCGATGCGGATGGAGCCCCGGCCGCGAGCGCGATCGTAAGCCTGATGCCCGTGAAGGGGACGCCGCCGCAACCTTCAAACATGGCTGCCAGCGCCGTGATCGATCAGCGCCACCAGATGTTCCTGCCGCTGATTGCGATTGTCCGGCGAGGTGGCCATGTCGTGTTTGCCAACAATGACGCGACGATGCATCAGGTCTATTCGTTTTCGCCGATCAAGCAGTTTGAATATGAGATCCATCAGGGCGAAAAATCTCCGCCCGTGCAGTTCGACAAGGCCGGTGTGGCCGCCATCGGATGCAATATTCACGACAACATGGTGGCGTTCGTTTACGTGGCGGATTCGCCATGGACGGTGATGACCGACGCACTTGGCCGCGCGGTGATCGATGACGTTCCCGATGGTGCTTATCGCGCGAGCGTCTGGCATCCGAAACTGGCGCCGGGCCGCGCGCCGCCTTCGGCCGAACTCGCGGTTGCGGGCGCCAGCGCCGCTCTTTCGATGTCGGTGCCGCTGCTGGGCGGCGCGATGCCTGGCATGAAACATTCGCACAGCCAGGATTACTGAGGCCATGACGTTTCGCCGCCGCCTCGCCCTGTTCCTGATCGTGGCGCTCGTCGGCGTGCAGGTGTTGAGTGGCGCTATCGGCTATGTCCTTCTTCGTCATTCGCTCGTGGAAAAAGGCAAGCGCGAGCTGACGACAGAAGCCGCGGTGTTCACACGCCAGCTCAACGTGCTTTCGGAACGCGCGACGGAAGGGGTGGAAGTTCTCTCACTCGACTATGCGTTGCGTCAGGCCATCGCACAGCATGACTATGACACCGAATTGTCCGCGCTACGCAACCACGGCCATCGCATCGGGGCGACCCGCATGCTGTTGGTCGGGCTTGACGGGAGGATTGCGGCCGACACCGGGGCGCCCTTCGAACAGGGAGACGCATTTACCTATTCAAGCCTTCTAAGCAACGCGGCCACAGACAACCGAAGCACCGCTCTTGCAACGCTTGATGGCCGTGTCTACTGGATAGTGGCGGTGCCGGTTCTGGCGCCTGTTCCGATTGCCTTCATCGCGGCGTGTATCCCCGTGGACAACGCTCTGCTCGACAAGCTGCGCGCGATGAGCACGGAACAACGCTCCATCGCGCTGGCCACGCAAAGCGATAGTGGCGCATGGCAGGTCGTCGCCAAGACCAAAGGTTACAGCAACGTTGCTCTGCCTAGCAGACACGCCGTCGAGGCCCAGGTGGTCAACACAAACGACCGCGAATTCCTGACGGTAACGGCGCCGCTTGAAACGGCGGCACATAGTGCGCCGGTATTCGTGATTCTTGACTATCCGTTGGACGAGGCGCTGGCGCCCTATCTTGCCATTGCCAAGCCCATTCTCTTGTTGCTGGCTGGCGCGCTTATCCTGGCGCTCGCCGGATCGATGCTGATCGTGCGCACCTTCTCGAAACCGCTGGAACAACTTGCCGCTGCCGCACGGCGCATCGCCGGCGGCGATTACAGCCGCCCCGAACAGGTGAACCAGCAAGACGAGTTGGGCCACCTTTCGGATGCGCTTATCAACATGACGCAATCCATCGCCGAACGTGAGGCGGCCCTGACATCTGCCATCGGCAGTCTTGAGATCGCGCGCAACGAGGCCATCCGCGCCAACGAGGCGAAATCACATTTCCTTGCGAATATGAGCCACGAATTGCGCACGCCGTTGAACGCCATCGTGGGCTTTGGCGAAATGCTGCATCAGCAGGTGCTGGGGCCTTTGGGTGTCAAACGCTATTCGGAATATGCGGGGGATATCGTTTCTTCGGGCCATCACCTTCTGTCGCTGGTGGCCAAGATGCTCGACCTCGCCGATTTCGAGGCGGGCCGCATGGATGTCAACCGCACTCAGTTTTCGTTGGGTACGCTGGTGCAAAACAGCGTGGCGTTGTTGCGGCCGCTGGTCGAGAAAGGCGGTCTGGAGCTTCGTATCGCCGAGAACGTCTGCGCCCAGCCGGAAATCAATGGAGATGCTTCCAAATTGGGATCCGCCATTCATGGCATCTTGCACAACGCGATCAAGTTCACGCCGAAGGGCGGTGTGATTTCGATTTCGGTTGTGCAGCTTCAGGGCAGAATCTGCCTCGCCATCGAAGATACCGGTATCGGGATGACGCCGGAAGATGTCGAAGTCGTTGTACGGCCCTTTCACCGCTTGCGCTCCGCACTGGATGGGCTGCATCAGGGCGCAGGGCTTGGACTGCCATTTGCCAAGGCCGTTATGGACCAGCACAACGGCACGTTGACAATCTACAGTCTACCTGGCGAGGGCACGCGCATTGAAATCGTTCTGCCGCTGGCGGCGGACGCGCTGAGCAATGCCGCATGAAACACGGGCTCGCAACCGCCGTCTTCTTTTGCGCCGCGCTATGCGCGCCGAATGTTTATGCCGTCGATTTTTCGTTCGATGGCTATGGCGACCTACGGTTTGTCGCGCCCTCTGCCGAAATATCCTATCTCGATGGCGGCCTGGGGAAGTTGCGTTACGGTTTGGAAGACGGCCGACCCAATCTGCATCTTAGCGAGCTTGCGTTGCAGGCTCGCGCGCAGATTACTCCAGGATTTTCCAGCGTGGTCGTGTTGCGGTCTGACCCCGATCACGGATTGGCCGTCGATATTCTCGAGGGATATGTGCGCTATCGGCCGGTTTCGACGAATGCCTGGCGTTGGTCGGTGAAGGCTGGCGCCTTCTTTCCGGCGATTTCACTCGAAAACACCGAAGTGGGGTGGACGAGTTACTGGACGCTCACACCATCAGCCATTAATTCGTGGATCGGCGACGAATTGCGCACTATCGGCAGCGAGGGCAAGGTTGAATGGCGCGACGATGCGCGCACTCTAGCCGTCACTGGCGCGCTATTTGGGTTCAACGATCCCGCGGGCGTGATGATCGCCCATCGCGGCTGGACGATGGATGACCGGCCCACCGGTTTGCTGGAGCATAGCCGCGAGGCCGATGCGATCGCGCTTTCTTTCGGTGAGCCCATTCCCTATCAGGCGCAAAGCTTTGCCGAGATCGATCATCGAGTGGGATGGTATGCGCAGGCTTCATGGGAGGAAGCGGGAATCGGGCGGATAGACGTGACGCATTACAAGAATCGCGGGCAGAACGACGCCTCGATGGATGATCAGTTTGCGTGGGAGACGAATTTCTGGAGCGGCGGCTTGCGAACCGGGTATGGCGAGTTCACGTTTCTGGCGCAGGCAATGACCGGCTACACGTCCATCGAGCCGCGCAAGGATTTCGAAGTCGAAACCTATTTCAAGGCGACCTATGCGTTGATCGGCTGGGAACGCAACAATTGGCGGCTGGCGGCACGCGGCGACATATTCCAAACCCGCACCGAGACGCCCTTTGGGCCGACCACGGCGAGCGAGGACGGGCATGCGTTCACATTCGCCGCCTCGTGGCTGCCACGGGAATGGTTGCGGCTGACGGGCGAATTCCTCAGTGTCAATTCCACGCGTGCCCAACGCGCCGTTGTGGGGCTTGCCCCCCACCAGATCGACAATCAATTCCAGTTCAGCGCGCGCTTTTATTTGTAGACGCGTTGCGGCACACTCGCCCGTCAGCGAGGTACTATGAGCTTCAAAGAACACACCGTTGCCACGGCCGATGGGCTGAACCTGTTCGTTCGTGATTATGCACCGCGTGGCGGGGAACGCGGATTGCCTGTGCTGTGCCTGCATGGGTTGACCCGCAATTCCGCCGATTTTGAAAGCATTGCGCCGCGCATTACCGATATGGGCCGCCGTGTGATTGCGCCCGATGTGCGCGGCCGGGGGCGCTCGGATTACGATCCCCAACCTGAACGTTATCAGGCAATGATTTATGCGCAGGACACATTGCGCATCCTGGATACGCTTGGCATCGGGCGCGCGGTGTTCCTGGGCACCTCGATGGGCGGCATCATGACGATGCTTGTGGCGTCGGTTGCGCCCGCACGCGTAGGGTCCGCGATCCTCAATGATATCGGGCCGGTGATCGATCCGCGTGGTCTTGTCCGGATTGGGAGCTATGTCGGCAAGACGGTTGATTTTGAATCCTGGGATGCGCTGATAGCCTCCACCAAGGCGACGCAGGCTGCGGCCTTTCCCGACGAGGATGACATGTTCTGGCGAACCTTCGCCCATCGCGTCGCGAAAGAACTGCCTGGCGGCCGCGTCGCGTTTGCATACGATCCCGCCATTGCCACGACTTTCGCAAAACCCGGTGACGCATCGGCGAACCTGTTGCCGCTCTATGCCGCGCTGGCGACAAAGCCGGTGCTTTCTGTGCGCGGCGCGTTGAGTGATCTCCTGTCGCCCGAGGGGGTAGAGGCAATGCGCGCCGGTAGTTCGAATATGACCGCCATCGAAGTGCCACGCGTTGGTCACGCACCGACGTTGGACGAGCCCGCGGCATGGGGCGCCATTAAGGAATTTTTGCGGAAGGTCGATTGAGGGGGGCATGGAAATCAACGGCATTGCTCACGTCTATTTGACGGCTGGTAATTTCGCGCGGTCGCGGGAATTCTACGGCAAGCTATTGCCGTTTCTGGGGCTTCGCGTGGTGTTGGATACCGACCATAATTTCTATTGTGTGGGCGGGCGCACCGCGGTTGGGATCAGCGCCCCCGATCCGGCGCATGAGGGCGAGCGGTTTGTACAGCGGCGTGTTGGCATGCATCACATATGTTTTCGCGCGCGTGAACGTGGCGATGTCGATGAGGCTTTTGAATTTCTGAAGACATTGGGCGCGGCCATTGTTCATGCGCCGCAGCAGGATGTTTGGGCGCCTGGTTATTATTCCGTCTTGTTCGAGGATCCAGATGGAGTTCGCCTGGAGATCAATCATGTTCCGGGCAAGGGCTTGCTTGGAACTCCCGAAGCAAAGCTCGGCGCGACCTGATCTGCATGGGTGATAGGCCGCACATCACGACGGATGCCGGCGAAATCGCCGATGCGATCATCGCCAGCGTCGGCAAGACGATCGTGCTTGGTCTGCCGCTTGGGCTTGGCAAGGCCCCGCACATCGCCAACGCGCTTTATGCGCGAGCGGCGGCCGACCGTTCGATCCGCCTCACGATCTTCACCGCGTTGACGCTGGAAAAGCCGCGGTACAAAAACCTGCTCGAACGGCGCTTTCTGGAACCGGTGATCGAACGGCTGTTTGGCGACTGGCCGGAGCTGGCTTATGCGAGTGCCCTGCGCGCAGGCACGCTTCCGCCGAACATCGAGGTCAATGAGTTCTTCTTTCTTGCTGGTCGGTGGATGGGCGTGCCGCTGGCGCAGCAAAGTTACATCTCGGCGAACTATACTCATGCTTCGCGCTATCTCATCGAGCGCGGGGTGAATGTGGTCGCGCAACTCGTGGCCAAGCGTGGGGGCCGCTACAGCCTCTCGGGCAATACCGACATCACGCTTGATCTGTTTCGGGCACGCACGGAGGGGCGGGCGCGTTTTGTTGTGGCCGGGCAGGTCAATTCGCAATTGCCGTTCATGCCCGGCGAGGCCAATCTGCCTGCAGAGGCTTTCGACTACATCCTCGATGGTCCGTCTACGGAATTTTCGTTGTTCGCACCGCCGCATGAGCCCATCGGAATTTCCGAATATGCCATTGGGCTTCACACCGCCAGTCTCGTGCCGGATGGGGGCACATTGCAGATCGGCATCGGCAAGGACGGCGATGCGGTCGCGCAGGCCCTGATCCTGCGCCATCGCGACAACATTGCTTTCCGTAAAGCATTGGCGGCGATTTCGCCCGATGCGCAAGGCCATCTCGCGCCGCTTGGAGTGGGGCTGCACGGCCTTAGTGAGATGCTTGTTGCGGCCTTCCTGCAATTGATCGAAGCGGGGGTGGTGAAGCGCGAAGTGGATGAGGCGCTGGTGAACGCAGGCTTTTTTCTCGGACCAAAGGCGTTCTATCGTACTTTGCGCGAGATGCCCGAAAGGCAACGCGAGAAGATCCGCATGACGGCCATCTCGTTCACCAATCAGCTTTATGGGGATGAAGATACCAAACGCCGCGCCCGGGTGGATGCGCGCTTCATCAACAGCACGATGATGGTGACGTTGTTGGGGGCGGCGGTTTCCGATGCGCTGGAGGACGGGCGTGTGGTCAGCGGCGTGGGCGGGCAATACGATTTCTTTGCCCAGGCGTTCGCACTCCCCGGCGCGCGCGCAATTCTCACTTTGAACGCCGTGCGGGGTAAGGGCGCGCGTGCGACATCGAACATCCGTTGGTCTTATGGGCATGAAACCATTCCGCGTCATTTGCGCGATATCGTGGTCAGCGAATATGGCGTTGCTGATTTGCGCGGGCGCAGCGACGCGGAGGTGATTGCAGCACTCCTCGCCATTGCGGATTCGCGTTTTCAAAATGAATTGCTGGCCCACGCGAAGGATGCAGGCAAGATCGCGAAGACCTATGAAATTCCGGCAGCTTATCGCAACAACACGCCCCAGCGTGTGGCGCGCGCATTGGCGCCATTTCGCGATGCGGGACACTTGCCTGCCTTTCCCTTTGGCTGCGATTTTGACGAGACCGAGCAACGGCTGCTTCCCGCACTGGAAAAACTCGATACCGCGTCGCAATCACCCCTGGCTTTGCTGGCAATGGCCGTGGCCGGTTTGCGCGGAGGCGAAGGGCCAGCTCTGGCGCGCATGAAACTGGACAAGCCGCGCAATGTTACCGACCGCTTCTATCGCCTGCTGCTGCGGGGCGCCCTGCGCGGGTGATTTGCCGCGATTTTGGGTCTATCCTTCCGGCAACAAATCTGCGGGAGGATTGTTATGGCGAAAAAATGGGTATTGGCGCTTGGCGGTGCGGTTGTGTTTGCCAATGCTGCCTTGGCGGCCGGAACTTCGTCAATGCCACAAAACATCGCCGCCGCCATGAGCGATCCGATGCGGCCTGCGGACGACAGGGCGCGCGATGCCGACCGGAAGCCGGGGGAGATGCTGGCGTTTGCGGGGGTGAAGGACGGCGATCATGTGGCAGATGTGATGCCGGGTGCGGGATATTTCACCAGATTGTTTTCGAAGGCCGTGGGGCAGGGTGGCCATGTTTATGCATTCTTCCCGACCGAAGCCGACGCCGCGATGGCAAAACGCGGCAAGTCGATTCCAGGCCCGGATTCGAACTATCCGAATGTCAGCGTCATCCATCAGCCGTTGGTCAGCTTCACAGCGCCCGAGCAGCTCGACATGGTGTGGACGTCGCAAAATTATCACGACATGCATGATCCCTTCATGGGGCCGCCCGATATAGCCGCGGTGAACCGGGCGATTTTCTCGGCGCTGAAACCGGGCGGTGTGTTCCTCGTGCTCGATCACGCGGCGGCAGATGGGTCCGGCCTGAGGGATACGAACACCTTGCATCGCATCGACGAAGCGGCGGTGAAAAAGGAGGTGGAAGCGGCGGGCTTTGTGTTTGAGGGCGAAGACAATGCGCTGCGCAATCCCAAGGATACGCGAACCGTTGCTGTGTTCGACCCTTCGATCCGGGGGCGCACCGATCAGTTTGTGCTGAAATTCCGCAAACCGCGCTGAGACGGCTTGCCTCTCTGGACGGCGCGGCGCGCTTCTTTATATAGGGGCCCGCGTGGCCTGTGTTTGGTCGTGGGGCCGGGAGCCGCCTGGAAGCATGTTTTTTTCACATGATCAGATTGCGCATTGGATTGCGACTTATGGATTTGGGGTCGTCGTTGCGCTGAATTTCGTTGAGAGCTTCGGCCTGCCCGTACCCGGTGAGACCGCGCTCATCGCCGCGGCCGTCTATGCGGGCACCACACACAAGCTCAATATCTATCTTCTGATCGGAAGCACCGTGGCCGGCACGATCGTGGGCGACATTGTGGGTTTTCTGCTTGGGGGCTGGGTCGGCTTCTGGCTGCTGACGCATCACGGCAAATATGTCGGGCTGCATGAACGTCGCGTCAAACTCGGCCAATACATGTTCCTGCGCTACGGCACGACGATGGTGTTCCTTGTGCGCTTTCTGCCGATATTGCGGGGGCTGATCGCATTTCTCGCGGGCGCCAACCAGATGACGTGGCGGCGCTTTCTCACCGCTGCGGTTGGTGGCAGCGTTGTGTGGGCATCGGTGTTCGGCTTCGGGCCATATTGGCTTGGCGAGGCAGCCCATCATCTGGCGCGCCCCTTGTGGATTTCGCTGTTGTGTATGGCGGTATTGCTTGTCGGCGCCGCCGCCATCTTCCTCCATAACAATGAGGCGCGGCTGGAAGACGAAGCGGAAAAAGCGCTTCCCGGGCCTGTAAGCCCCTTGCGTGCACGTTCGCGCCCTTAGGCACCGCGTGTTCCTGCCGGAGTAAAGGCATTCGGGCCTGGCAACTCGCGCCAGGCCCAAAAGCGTGCGGTCTTACTCTTCTCCGTCGTAATAATCGCCATCCGACGGATAGTTGCGATTGTCATAGCGGTAATCCGGCGGGGGCGGCGGGGCGTAGCGGTCGTCATAGCGGGGCGCGTCGTACTCATGGGCATTCTGCGATGAGATGATCGCGAGCGCGCCCAATGCGAAGATGCCCAGGCCTATTGCTGCTGCGGCATCACCGCGGTCGTGGTGATAACCATAACCGTGATGTGACCAGCCACGATTGCCGCCCTGCGAATAGTGATGTCCGCCCCAGCCTTGGGCCGCAGCGGCGGTCGAGCCCAGAAGGGTTGCGGCAAGCGCGAGGCTGATAATGCGTTTCATCGATATTCGTCCTGTGTGCACGCCCTTTTGCGGGGCGCGGCTATGACGGCGTTTGCGTCATCGCCAGGACAATGACCTCTGTCGGATGAACCTTGCCTGAAAGCTGCCGATAGCCCGCCGTTCATCCCCCGAACGGGGCAGCACGAACCGAACATACGTGGGTGGTGAGCTATTTTCTCGATGTTGCAATAGCTTATCGCTCTCTCCTCAACTCTTGGCCATCTCATGGTTAATGATGACGGCGTCAAAAGAGTTTACACGTTGGGCGGTCGAGATGTCTAAGCCATTGATCTTTCAAGAAATGAAATATCGGCACGAACTATGCATCCTTTGAAGCAACGAAGATTGCGTGGGGTTTTGCGTAACCCTTTCAAACAATCGCAAACCTAAAACAGGAGGGTATTATGGGTTCTCGTTTGCTAAAATCCCTGGCCATCGGTGTCTCGGCTGCTGCCATGACGCTGGTCGCCTATTCCGCTGCGGAAGCAGATTATCTGCCGGTGCAGAATCTGACTTTCTCGACCTATAGCGGCGCCAATCCGAAAGATTATTTCTCGACGGTCAATCCGTCGGGCTGGTATCGCGGAACGCCGGGCGTTAACGGCGACCTCGTCTTCATCGATGCGCCGGGCACGGCGACCACCACTGGCGGTGGCCCCAATTCCTATGCCGTTTATGGTCCCTTCGCAGACCCCCCGCCGGGCGGAAATTTCGTTCAGGCGGACGGCAATCCTGACTATTTCAGCACGTTCAACCAGGACATCACCGGGCTGGTTATCGGCCAAGTGTACACGCTGAGCTTCTGGCAGGCCGCCGGTCAACAGGTCGGCTTCACCGGTGATACGACGGAACAGTGGAGGGTCTTCTTCGGCAGCAACTCCGCTACCAACTTCCTGTCGAACGCCGAATACGATTCGCCGGTCATGAGCACGCCGTCTCAGGGCGTCAGCGCCTGGAACCTCGTCACCCTGGAAATCACTGCCCAGGCGACGAGTGGCACCTTGACGTTCCTGGCATGGGGTGACGGTGGCAGCACCGTAAATCTCCCGCCGACAGTGTTTCTGGCCGGTGTGAACACACCGACTGGTGCACCTGAACCCGCCACGCTGTCGCTCTTGGGCGCCGGTCTTGCCGGGATCGCGATGCGTCGTCGCGCCAAGCGCAAGGCTTCCGCCTAGTCGCTTTATCGGTTATGGGGATCCGGCGGTGCCGGATCCCCTAAACCGGCCCCATCCGCGTAACAGTTGATTGGGATGGTATTTGTGCCAGCGTTTCTGGATCCGCAGCACCTTCTTGTCTTCCTCAGGGAAGTGGCAAGAGCCAGCGCATGGCTTGTCCTGATTACCCTGCTTTTCCTGCCGCTTGAGCGATTGTTTGCAATACGCCCGCGGAAATTCTTTCGCCGATCCCTTACACAAGATCTCAGCTACTATTTCATCAACGCCCTGGTCCCCGGCCTGCTGCTGGCGACGCCGCTTTATTTTGTCGCCTTGGGCGCCCATTACGTCGTGCCCTGGCGCGTGCAAACCGCGATTGCCGCATGGCCTCTGTGGGAGCGGGTTGCGGTTGGTTTCGTGGTCGGTGAGATTGGCTTCTACTGGGGCCATCGCTGGTGCCACCAGATTCCCTTTCTCTGGCGGTTCCATTCCATTCATCACAGCGCAGAAGAGGTCTATTACCTTGTCAGCGCGCGTGCGCATCCGCTCGACAATGTGTTCATCCGACTGTCTGGCCTGATCCCGGCCTGTATCCTGGGGGTAGCGAGCCCGCTGACCCCGACGGGCAGCATTGTCCCGGTGCTCATCATTCTGGTTACGACCACCTGGGGGTTCTTCATCCACTCGAATTTGCGGGTCCGGCTTGGCCCCTTCGAATGGCTGCTTGCCACCCCGGCCTTCCATCACTGGCATCACACGCACAGCGATCACAAGGACCACAACTACGCCTCGATGCTTCCCGTCATGGATTGGGTTTTCGGGACGTTCTATCTCCCCGCCAAATGGCCCGCTGCCTATGGAACCGAGACGCCAGTGGCGCCCGGCCTGGTGGACCAGTTGCTGGACCCGATGATGCCGCCGGCAAAGCAACTGGCCGAGCAACGCTCCTCCGTTTCCTGAGGCCCAATTTCTGGTTGGTCATTGAGCGGCACGCTTGGCTGCCGAGGCGATAATGGCGGACAGGGTGGGATTCGAACCCACGAGACGGTTTCCCGTCCACACGCTTTCCAAGCGTGCGCCTTCAGCCACTCGGCCACCTGTCCGCAATCCGGCATGTCCGGAAAACGGGCGGACTATAGCGGTCAAAATCGGTTGGGCAAGGACCATGTTCCTTGCGGCGCATCGCCCGAGCCGCTATTGAAACCGGCCATTTCAGGCGGCCCGGAACACATGAGCGAAACCAAGACTTTTCGCCCGAAAGCGCGGCTTCCCCGCGGCTTCCGCGACCGGGGGCCGCGCGAGATTGCGGCCGAACGCGCGGTTCTGGATACCATCCGCCGCACCTATGAATCTTGGGGGTTCGAACCTCTGGAAACGCCTGCCTTCGAATATACCGAGGCATTGGGAAAATTCCTGCCCGACTTGGACCGGCCAAACGAGGGTGTGTTCTCGTTGCAGGATGAGGACAGCCAGTGGCTTTCGCTGCGATATGACCTGACGGCCCCCCTTGCCCGCTATGTGGCCGAGAACTTTCAGAACCTGCCCAAGCCCTTCCGCCGCTATCAGACAGGTACGGTGTGGCGCAACGAGAAGCCGGGGCCCGGGCGGTTTCGCGAATTCACACAGTTCGACGCCGACACCGTGGGGACGAATTCCCCTGCCGCCGATGCCGAACTGCTGATGATGGTGGCCGATACGCTCGACGCGCTGGGGCTGAAGGGCGATTACGTTATCAAGATCAACAGCCGCAAATTGCTGGACGGCATTCTGGAGGCGGCAGGCGTTGCCGAGGATCGCGCACGGCGAGGCATCGTTTTGCGCGCACTCGACAAGCTTGACCGGCTGGGCGCGGATGGCGTGGAGGCTTTGCTCGGCAAAGGCCGCAAGGATGAATCCGGCGATTTCACGAAAGGCGCGGAACTGGCGCCCGAGCAGATTGCCTGCGTACTGGCATTTGTCGCGTCAACTTTCACAAACGACAATGGTGCGCAGCTTGCGAACATCGAGAAAGCCATTGCCGGGAGCGCGACCGGAGCTGCAGGCGTTTCAGAATTGCGCGAAATTGCAAAGATCGTCGAACAAAGCGGTTACGGCGCCGATCGCATTCGCGTCGACACCGGCATTGTGCGCGGGCTCGATTATTACACAGGGCCAGTGTTCGAGGCGCAGCTTACATTCCCCGTCACCAATGAAGACGGCGAAACGGTGGTGTTCGGATCGGTCGCAGGCGGCGGCCGCTATGACGATCTCGTCGCACGGTTCACAGGGCAGCAAGTCCCGGCGACGGGAATTTCGATTGGTGTCAGCAGGCTCATCTCCGCATTGAAGGATCGCTCGGCCGCTGTTGAGCCGCTGGTGGTCGTGTTGGCGATGGACAAGGAAAATGTGGGTGACAGTTTTGCGATGGCGCGCGAGTTGCGTGCTGCAGGCATTCGCGCCGAAGCTTATGTGGGCACGAAGAAATTCGGCGATCAGCTCAAATATGCGGACAAGCGCGGAGCGGCGGTCGCGATCATCGAGGGAGCGGATGAGCGGGCGAAAGGCGAGGTGCAGTTGAAGGATCTGGCGCTTGGCAGCGAACTGGCCAGAAGCATCGAAAGCCGGGCGGAGTGGGTCAAGGATCGATCCGCGCAAATTTCGGTAAAACGTAACGCGCTTGTTGCAGAAGTGCGCAAGATGCTGGCGCGGAGCTAACCATGGCCGGATTTCCCACCTACGACGCAGCTGAGATCGAAGCTCTGGAGACGCAGGCCGATGCGATCCTGGGCGTGCTGAAAAAACGCGGTTATGCGCGCGTTGAGCCTTCAGTACTGCAGCCTGCGGAGATTTTCCTCGACCGATCGGGCGAGGAAATTCGCAGGCGGACATTTGTGCTGACCGACCCCTCGGGGCGCGATCTTTGCCTCAGGCCGGATCTCACCATTCCTGTCTGCCGGATGCATGTCGAGCGCGGCGGAAAATATCCGGCGCGTCTTTGCTACAATGGCTTGGCGTTCCGCCATCAGCCCGGAGAACCCGACCGGCCGGCGCAATTCTATCAGGCAGGCGCGGAGCTTCTGGGCGCGAAGGATCGAAAGGCTACGGATATCGAGATCGCAAGCGTCGCAATCGAGGCGGTGCAGGCGGCGGGGCTTTCGCAGTTCGAGATGAAGATCGGGGATCTCGGCCTTTTCTCGGCGCTGATCGACGCGCTCGATGTGCCCGTGCAATGGCGCGGGCGATTGAAGCGGCATTTTTGGCGTGCGGGTTATTTCGAGGCGCTGCTTGAAAAGCTTTCGCGCGGTGGGGCGAGCGATGCGCAGCGCCTGCTTGCGCATCTGGGAAATCTGGATGCGGCGGACTCGCGCTCGGCGTTCGATGGTTTGATGGATTTGTTGGGGGAAGCACCCTATGGCGCACGTACGCGCGAGGAGATTGTGGAACGGTTGATGGAGCAAGCAGCCGATGCCGCTTCCATTCGGCTCGATCCGGCCATCGCGCAACTGATTGCGAGCGTGCTCAATGTTTCAGGCCCCGCGCCGAAGGCCTTGGCCGAAATCCGCAAGCTTGTGAAGGCTGCGCGCGTCGATCTCGGCGAACCGCTGGAAGCGATGGAAGCGCGCCTGGCCGCGCTGAAGCCGCTTAATGTGGATGCCTCGCGCATAACGTTTGCGGCACGGTTCGGCCGTAACATGGAATATTATACGGGTTTCGTGTTTGAACTTTGGTCGCGCGACAAGGAAGGCGCTGTGCAAATTGCGGGCGGTGGGCGGTATGACCGGCTGCTGGAAAATTTTGGCGCGCCCGCGAACACGCCTGCGATCGGCTGCGCTATCCGAACCGAGCGCGTGCTGGCCGCGTGCCGGGCGCAGAAGGGCCGGAAATCATGAAAGCGCTGACGCTTGCCATCCCTTCCAAAGGACGGCTCCAGGAACAGGTGCGCGACTATTTCCGCGATGCGGGCATCCCGTTGAAGCAGGCGGGCGCGCGCGGTTATCGCGCGGCACTCGAAGGGTTTCCGGCGGTCGATGTCATGTTGTTGTCGGCATCCGAAATAGCGTCCGCGCTCGCGCTGGGCGAAGTGCATTTTGGCGTCACCGGCGAGGACTTGATCCGCGAAACCGCGAATGATGCGCATATCGCCCCTGTCATGCCGCTGGGATTTGGCTTTGCCGATGTCGTGGTCGCCGTACCGCAAGCCTGGATCGACGTTTCGACCATGGCTGACCTCGATGATGTGTGCGCTGCGTTTTTCCAGCGTCACCGCCGCCGTCTGCGCATTGCCACGAAATTCGTCAATTTGACGCGCGGTTTCTTTGCCAAGGCGGGGATCGCGGATTACCGCATTGTTGAAAGCGCGGGCGCGACCGAAGGCGCACCTGCTGCCGGAACGGCGGAAGCCATTGTGGATATCACCACAACGGGGGCGACGCTCGCCGCCAACGGGCTGAAGATACTTGACGATGGTGTGATCCTCCAAAGCCAGGCGCATCTGGCGGCGAGCCTCGCGATTGCATGGAGCAAGGACGCCCGCGGAGCCGCAGAAGCGCTGCTTTCGCGGTTGGCAGCGCGTGAACGGGCCAAGGCGTCTCATATTTTGCGTGTGCGCATTTCTGCCAGGGCGGACGCGGTTACCGCCCGCCTTGCGAAGGACGCGGGTACCACTGTGCTGTCGCGTTCCACGGCGGGTGATTTCTCGCTGCTGTGCCCGCGCAAGCGTTTGATGGACGCGGTGACATCGCTGCGCGCGCAAGGGTGCCAGGGCGGGGTGGCGGTCGAAGACGTCCAATATGTCTTCGAAGAAGCCAACCCGATTTTTGCGCGCCTCGAAAAAGCGCTTACTGGGGCGAAACGGGCCCTGCCTTGATGTCTGGATCGTTCAGGTGTTCGGCCTTCCAGCGCATCATCATCGAAATACGGCTGCGCCCCGAGGGGTGATCGAAGAATATCCACTCTTCCCAAGGAGAAGGCTCCAGCTTGCGATACTCGCTGAGCTTCAGCACGGATGTCGCAAATGCATCGGGTTCACGCGCGGCGTTGACGCCGAAGATGTCAGCCTGGGCTTCTTGCGTGCGGATGATCGTGTTGACGAAAGGGCTGGCGAGCAGCATATAGATCGTGAATGCAGCATAGAGGGCGGGCAACCCGGCGGGATCATCCACCGTCCGCACATCCCAGTTCCCGCCAAACAAGCCAATGAGGAAACGGAAGACGCGATCGGCGAACCAGAAGCCGACAAGGAATACGATCGCGAACCACAGCAGGTTCACCATCACATGATTCATAACATAGTGGCCGATTTCGTGTGCAAGGATCGCCCTGGCTTCCCGAAGGGTGCCGCGCTTCAGTAGGTTATCGGTTACCGATATCCGCGTTGTGCCGAACATGCCCGAGACATTTGCCGAAATCCTGTCGGATTGGCGAGAAGCGTCGAACTCGTAGACGTCGGTTGCGGGCACCCCGTTGGCCCGCGCCAGCGAAAGCACCTGCTGCTTCACTGGGCCTTCCGGCAGCGGCTGATAGTGATTGAGCATTGGCGCCAGATAGACCGGATAAATCAGCATCACGGCCCCCATGAAGAATACCGTCAATGCGGCGCCCCATAGCCACCAGCCGCGGCGCGCGGCGCGGATGCCCGCATAAAGCAGCGTAATCATGATCGTAAGCAAGACGAGCGTGGTCGCGATTTCGATTGCATAGTCGCCGAGCCACTGCGCGAAGTTCTGGTTTGACAAACCATAGGCGTGTTCGCGGAAGAAATTTTCATAAAGCGTCAGCGGAAAAGTGGCGACGGTCGCGATCACGAAAAACTGAACGAAATAGATGGGCACCTGCCAGAAGCGGGAACGTGTCATGTTCTGTGCGACGTTGCGCATTCGCGCGGAGATTTTCAGCCACAGCAAAAGGCCGACCACCACCAATGCATAGACGACATCGACGACCTGCAGCATATAGCCGCCTTCAAAATAGGAATCCGATCGCGCCCGCTCCGGCCCCTTTATGCGCGCGAGATAGGCGGCGGTCGCTTTTTCGGCATTGAAAAGGATAGGCTTTTCCATCGAGGGAAGCTGATGCACTTCGACATCTGTGGTAGGTGCCGCGTGTGGTGGGGCCCCCAATTGCTGGGCGTGGGCGATGGTGCACAATGCAAGGCTTGCGAATGCGAGCAGCACAGCGCGCGTCAGCGATTTGAACATCTCCGGCTCCCTTTTGCGCGGGATCTCCCGCGTCGCTTGAAGGCGGCTTCCCGATCCGGTTCGTGCGGGTTATGTATGGCCTGGAATTGTGCCGCAAATGCGATGCCGGACCTGAAAGAACTGTCACGCCCCGACGGCGAAACCATCGCGTATAAGGCGCGCGAGGGCAAGCATCCAGTCGTAGTGTGGCTTGGCGGATTCAAGTCCGAGATGGACGGCACCAAGGCCGAGGCGCTGGATGCATGGGCCGCGAGGGGGGCACACCGCTATCTGCGTTTTGACTATTTCGGCCATGGCCGATCAAGCGGCGATTTTCGCGCTGGCACCATCTCACGCTGGGTGGATGATACGCTGGCCGTGCTCGATGGTCTAACGAATGGGCCACAAATACTGGTCGGCTCCAGCATGGGCGGGTGGCTGGCTCTGCTTATAGCGCGGTCACGGCCGGGCAAGGTGGCGGGGCTGCTGCTCATCGCGCCTGCCGCCGATTTCACCGAGGCGCTACTTTGGGCGCGCTTGCCCGAAGCTGCGCGGAACAAAATCGTGGAAGAGGGCGAATGGGAGCGCCCTTCGGCCTATGATCCCATGCCTTATCCGATCACGCGCGGCTTGATCGAAGACGGGCGCAAACATCTCCTCATGGGGCAGGCCATTCGGCCTGGTTGTCCGGTGCGTATCCTGCAAGGCATGCAAGACCTCGACGTGCCGTGGGAGCATGCGTTGAAACTCGCCCGCCTGATCGACGGTGACGTTACGCTCACCCTGATTGGCCATGGCGATCACCGCCTTTCGAGCCCGGAAAATCTCAGGCTGATAGAGCGCACGCTCGATAGCCTTATCGCGGATGTAACAAAATGAACCTTGCCATATCACCATACGCTCGCTCTATTTGCATCATGCGCTCATTCTTCACTACGTTCCTGTTTGTGCTCGCCGCAACACAGGCATTGGCACAAAGCGATACCGCGTTCTTCACTGACACCACGCTGAGCGGCCCCGAGCGCTACAATCGCTGCCTCGCTCTTGCGGCGAAGGAGCCACAAATTGCATACGAGAAATCCGCAGCCTGGCGCGGGCGCGGCGGCATGATGTATGCGGCACATTGCGAGGCGGTGTCGCTGGTCAATCTCAAGCGCTATCCGGAAGCCGCGCGGAAGCTGACCACGCTTGCCAGCGGTAAAGTGGATGCCGATACGCGAGTACAGCTTTATATCCAGGCGGCGAACGCCTGGATGCTGGCCGAGCAGCCTGGTGAAGCATTGCCGCTTCTGTCGGATGTGCTGGAAATTTCGCCCGGCAACATGGACGCGCTAATCGACCGCGCCCGCGCGCGCGCCATGCATCGCGATTGGCCGGGGGCCGAGGCCGATCTTTCACTCGCGCTTAGCAAGGATCCGACACGCGCCGATCTCTATGTCCTGCGGTCCAGCGCGCGACACGCGATGGGCAGGAAGGATGATGCCCGCGCCGATATCGACCGGGCGCTGGATCTGGTGCCCGGCTATGCCGAAGCGCTTGTCGAACGCGGCGGGATGAAGCTCGAAGCGGGTGACCGGGCAGGAGCCCAGGCCGATTGGGAAGAGGTCGTGAAGAAGGCACCTGCCGGGGATGCGGCAGAATCCGCGCGCGTGCGCCTCGAAGCGATGGGTATCAAGCCGCCACCGAAATAGCGTTTTTCCATTCGTTCAAGACATCGGCATCGGTTTCGGCGGTCATGCGCGCATTAGCTACCGCTTTTGCCTGAGTTGGTGCGAGCCGAGCCAGCGCCCACACCGCCATTGCCCGCACCAGTGGCGAAGGGTCGTCCAGCAAATGCTCTGCTTCGGAGGCAAGCGTGGTATCGCCGGAATTTCCAATCGCGATGAGCACGTTGCGAACGAAGCGATCACGCCCGGTGCGTTTGACGGGTGAGCGGCGGAAGAGCGCGCGAAATTGTTCATCATCCAGCCGTGCGAGATCGCGCAGGGCAGGTTCTTGCAGTTCGTCCCGGGCGTGAAATTTCGCTTCGCGTGCGGTTTGCGCGAATTTGTTCCACGGACAAACGGCTAGGCAATCGTCGCAGCCATAGATGCGATTGGCCATGGCTGCGCGAAATTCAAGCGGGATATGCCCCTTGTGCTCGATGGTGAGGTAGGAAATGCAACGTCGCGCGTCGAGCTGGTAGGGCGCGGTAAAAGCATTGGTGGGGCATGCGTCGAGGCAACGTTGGCAATGGCCGCAATGGTCGGTTTCGTCATCGTCCGGTGGCAGATCGAGGGTGGTAAAGATCGACCCGATGAACAGCCACGACCCGAATTCGCGGGAGACGAGATTGGTATGCTTGCCCTGCCAGCCGAGGCCTGCGCGTTGGGCCAATGGCTTTTCCATGACGGGGGCGGTGTCGATGAAAACCTTTACGTCCGCCTTCAGTTTCTGATGCATAAAGCTGGCGATGCGCTTGAGCCTGCCCTTCAGAACTTCGTGATAGTCATCGCCTTGCGCATAGACCGAGATGTTACCACTTTTTCGAAGGGCTAACTTCTTCATCGGATCGGCCTGGGGGCCGTAATTTGCGCCGAGCACGACAACGCTGCGGGCTTCCGGCCACAGCGATTTTGGCCCGGCACGGCGAGAAGGTTCGCGCGCCATCCAGTCCATGGTGCCGTGATGCCCGTCCGCGAGGAATGCCTCAAGGCGTTTGGCAGCAAGTGGTGCGCTATCCGCGCTCGCGAATCGCACGACATCGAAGCCTTCCTCTCGCGCACGTGCGCGAATGGTTTCAGAAATCGAGTTCGGCATAATGCTGTGTCGGCGGCTGGCCGGGAACACGATCGGCGAGCAGCGAGCGGAACGAGGGGCGTGATTTCATCCGCAGATACCATTCGGCGGCGGGGGGAAAATCGCTCCACGGCACTTCGCCAAAATAATCGAGCGCGGAAAGGTGGGCGGCAATAGCCAGATCGGCGATGCTGCATTCCTTGCAGGCCAGATAGCCTCGGCGTTCAGCGTTGTTGCCGATCATTTCAAGCGTGCTCAACAGCGTTTCGCGGCCCTGGCGGATCACGTTCATGTCCGGCGTTCGCCGCGCGGATGCGCCGGTGAAGCGTTGCGAGGCCTTCTCATAGACGATCTTGCGGGTAACGTTCTCGTGGAACGAACCCATGGCCCAATCGAGCAACCGCAGCGCTTCGGCGCGCGTGGCCGGATCTTCCGGCGCCATGGGGTGATCGGAATAGGTGCCTTCGAGATGATCGACGATGGCCCACACACCTTCGCAGGTGCTGCCGTCAAGGTCGGTGAAAATGGGCAGGTGCGCGCTCGAATCCTCCGGGGCCACGAGATCGCAGACAAGCCGCTTCTCCCCGATCAAAAGCCGGACGAAGCGGGAGGGTGGCGAAAGCAGCAGGTGGGTCAGGCGGCGCATGTTGGCTGATCTATAATAAAGCGCGGCGCGGGCCTAGTGCTTGACGCACACATCCAGCCCATCCCTGTGCACCACCGACAGTCTGCCGCGCAGGATGGCTGTGCGCCGCGCCACATAGGGCCCGGGCCGGGCCGCGTTCCAGTCGTCCGGATCGGGCAGGATGGCGGCCAGCCGGGCGGACTGGGTGGGGGAAAGGTGCGCTGCCGAGATATGGAAATAGGCCTGCGAAGCGGCTTGCGCGCCATAGTTTCCATGGCCCCAATCCACGAGATTCAGGTATGCCGTGAGGATGCGCTTCTTGGGCCACAAAGCCTCGATCAGCACCGTGAGGTAGGCCTCCGCCCCTTTGCGGATCCAGCTTCGCGCGGGAACCAGGAACAGGCTCCGGGCCGTTTGCTGGCTGAGAGTACTGGCGCCCCGCAGGCGGCGGCCGCGCTCATGTTCCTTCACCGCCTTGTCTATAGATGCCCAGTCGAATCCATTGTGGCTGCAGAAGCGCTGGTCTTCTGCCGCAATCACGGCGGACGGAAGAGAGGGAGCGATCTCATCGAATTCCCGCCAGGAATAATGCGCGCCTTCGCCAGACAGAAGGCCCAACACCATTTGCGGCGTTCCCGGCACAGGCACGAAGCGGAAAACGAGGATCAAAACGACGGGCATCACAAATACGATGCCGATGAAAATCGAGAACCAGCGCATCGGCCGCCCGCGCGGCTTTCGCGAAGGGGTTCTTGACGCCATGCGTGCATCCATCGCCTACGCCCCAAGGAGGAGATTCGGATCCTACTCTATATCGAGAACGGTGATTTCCGGTGGGACGCCAAAGCGCACCGGCAGCATGCTGGCGCCGATTCCGGTGCAGACATAGAGATAACGTGCGGCTTCCCACACCAATCCGGCGGCATAGCGCTGGCCATAGTGGGAGGGCACGATCAGCCGGCCAAAGAACGGCAGATTAACCTGTCCGCCATGGGTATGGGCCGCAATGGTCAGAAGGCAATTGGGCGGGAGGAGCGGAAACACATCGGGCGAATGGGTGAGGCATAGTGCCTTGCGAACAGGCGCACCGCGAAGCGCCGCATTGTAATCCGAGGGGCCGGTATAGAAATCATCGATTCCCGCGATCCACAACGGCCGCCCCCCGCGGATGACGAGCGCCCCCTGGTTGATGAGGAGCGGAATCCCGACCCGTCGGAATGCGGCTGCGGTTCGAACCGCGCCATCCCAATTGTCGTGATTTCCAGGGACTGCATAAACGCCCAGCGGCGCATGCAACGATTTGAGAGCTGTGGCAATGGTTTCGATTGGAATGTAGTGGCCGCCGATCACGCCATCGATCACATAGTCGCCGGCCAGAAGGATGAGATCGGGCTTGGCTGCCATCGTTTGGCGCACAACGTCAGCCATTTTGGCGCGATCGATGAAGGGCGAGCCCGCATGCAGGTCGGCGATCACCGCGATGCGCAGGCCTTTTAGGTTCGCGACTTCAGCACCATCGACATGGATGGTGTGTTCGACGGTGCGCAGGCTCGCGGGCTCCAGCCAGAAGGCATCGACCCCCAGCACACCGCCTGTGATAAGGAGCACGGCAAAGATGACCCCGAGGATGCGCAGCAAGATCAGGCCCGCACGGCTTGGGCCGCATCTGCGAGCGGATGCGGCAGGCGCGATATCATCTCCTTCGGCACAACTTGCCAGAACTGTTCCATCTCGCGGTCCCAATGGGCGAGCAGCTCGGTCCCGAAGACCGATCCGGTTTCGCGAACGTGTTCTTCGATCAGCGTGTGCAGCAAGCCCTGCCAATGCCGCGCGGTAACGCGCTGCCAGACCACGCTGTCGGCATTGAGATGGCTTTCGAACAAACCATCGGCGTCATACACAAACGCCATGCCACCCGTCATGCCGGCCGCGAAATTGTCACCGATCGCGCCAAGAATTACGGCGGTTCCACCTGTCATATATTCGCAGCCGTTTGAGCCGCAGCCCTCGATCACCGCGGTTGCGCCCGAATTGCGCACCGCAAAGCGTTCGCCGGCCTGACCCGCCGCGAACAGCTTGCCCGCTGTCGCGCCATAGAGAACGGTATTGCCGATGATCGTGTTTTCACGCGCTACGAAATGAGCCGATGGTGTCGGGCGAAGCGAGATGGTCGCGCCCGATAATCCCTTGCCGACATAATCGTTGGCATCGCCCAGCACTTCGAACTTCAATCCCTGCACAGCGAATGCGCCCAACGACTGGCCGCAACTCCCACGCAGTCTGAGCGTCAGATGCCCCGGCGGCAGGCCTGTCATTCCCCATTTGCGCACGACGCGGGAGGACATGCGCGTGCCGATCGAGCGCAATGTGTTACGCACGTTATAGGTGAGCTGCATCTTTTCGCCATGATCGAGCAATGCACCGGCGTCCTTCTCGATCTGCGCGTCAAGCGTATCGGGAACTTCGTTGCGGCCCTTCTGGGTGGAATAGCGAGCGTGGTTGCCCGGATCGGCCTGCACCAGCAGTGGGTTGAGATCGAGATCGTCGAGTTCTTCAGACCCGCGGCTCATCTGATAGAGCAGATCGGTGCGCCCGATTGCTTCCTCAAGCTTGCGCAGACCCAGCGACGCCAATATCTCGCGCACTTCCTCGGCGATGAAGCTGAAGAGGTTGACCACTTTCTCCGGCGAACCGGTAAACTTCGCGCGCAACGCCTCGTTCTGGGTACACACGCCAACGGGGCAGGTGTTCGAGTGGCATTGGCGCACCATGATGCAGCCCATCGCAACCAGTGCCGCCGTGCCGACGCCGAATTCTTCCGCGCCCATCATCGCGGCCATCACCACATCGCGGCCCGTGCGAATGCCACCATCCGTGCGCAGCACGACGCGGTGGCGTAGATTGTTGAGCGTGAGAACCTGATTGACCTCGGTCAGCCCCATTTCCCACGGCGCGCCCGCATATTTTATGGACGTTTGAGGTGAGGCGCCTGTGCCGCCATTGTGGCCCGCGATCAGGATGACATCGGCCTTTGCCTTTGCCACGCCCGCCGCGATGGTGCCGATGCCGCTCGCCGAAACGAGCTTCACGCAGACACGCGCCTCGGGGTTGATCTGTTTGAGGTCGTAGATGAGTTGCGCCAAATCTTCGATGGAATAGATGTCATGATGCGGCGGCGGCGAGATGAGCATCACGCCCGGCGTCGCATGACGCAGCTTGGCGATCATCTCGGTGACCTTGAATCCAGGTAATTGGCCGCCTTCTCCGGGCTTGGCGCCTTGCGCAATCTTGATCTCCAGTTCCCGGCACTGGTTGAGATATTCCGCCGTCACACCAAAGCGGCCGCTGGCCACCTGCTTGATGGCGGAATTGGGATTGTCGCCGTTCGGCTTCGGCTTGAACCGCGCCGGGTCTTCGCCACCTTCGCCGGAATCGGATTTGGCGCCGATCCGGTTCATGGCGATGTTCAACGCTTCATGCGCCTCCGGTCCCAGCGCGCCTAGGCTCATACCGGGTGTGACGAAACGTTTGCGGATTTCGGTGATGGACTCAACTTCCTCAAGTGCCACCGCAGATGAGCTCGGCTTGAACTCCATCAGATGCCGCAACGAGACGGGTGGCAGCGCCCATACCCCATCGGAATATTTTTTGTAGGTGCCGTAGGAATCGCTTGCGACGGCGCTTTGCAAAAGATGAATGAGATGCGCACCATGTGCATGTGTTTCGCCACCGATGCGGGCCTTGTAAAAGCCGCCGACGGGCAGGGCAATCACATCTTCGTCGAATGCCCGTGCGTGCAGGCGCGCTGTGCGCGCTGCAATGCCTGAAAGTCCAATGCCAGAAATGCGGCTTGGCATGCCGAGAAATATCTCGGCCACCATCGAGCGCGAAAGGCCGACAGCCTCGAACAGGTAGGCGCCGCGATAGGACGAGATGACGGCGATGCCCATCTTTGAAATAATCTTGAGCAGGCCCGCGCTCACCGCATCGAGATAGCGTTTCACGCAAATGCCCAGCGGCAGCTTGCCGAAGAGCCCGCGCGCATGGCGATCGGCAATACATTCCTGTGCCAGATAGGCGTTGACGGTGGTTGCGCCGACGCCGATCAGGACCGCAAAATAGTGGGTGTCCAGGCATTCCGCCGAACGCACATTGATCGAGGTATAGCTGCGAAGGCCGCGGCGCAGCAGGTGAGAATGTACTGCACCTGTCGCCAGCACCATTGGCATCGCGGCCCTGTCTATCCCGACTCTTTCGTCGGTCAGGATCAGATGGCTGTAGCCCTGCCGTACCGCATCCTCCGCTTCCGCGCGAATGCGATCGATGGCGCGCGCAAGGGCACCCTCCTCCGGCTTTCCGTCATGTACCTCGAACACACAATCGATTTCATAGAAGCGACCTTCGAGATGTTCCTTCAGGCGCTGGTACATGCCGGTGGATATCACGGGGCTTTCCAGTACGAAGACTTCCGTCTGGCTTTCGTCCTGGGCGAGCACGTTGCCGAGATTGCGGAAGCGCGTCTTCAGGCTCATCACGCGCTCTTCGCGCAACGGATCTATCGGCGGGTTGGTGACCTGGCTGAAATTTTGCCGGAAATAGTGTGACAGAGGCCGGTATTGATCAGAGAGCACGGCGAGCGGAGTGTCGTCGCCCATTGAGCCGACAGCTTCCTTGCCGTCTTCCACCATCGGGTGAAGGATCAGTTCCAGGTCTTCAATGCTGAAGCCCGCAGCCGTCTGGCGCTGGCGCAAATGCTCTTTGTCGAACAGACGTGGCTCCGCACCTGGCCCGATGATGGAATCGAGTTCGACGACGTTTTTCGTCCATTCCTCGTAGGGGTATTCGCTCGCGAGCTTGTCTTTGATTGCGCGATCTTCATAGAAGCGGCCCTCATCGAGGTCGAGCGCAATCATCTGGCCCGGGCCGACGCGGCCCTTTCGCACGATGCGCGCCTCATTCAACACCACCATGCCTGCTTCGGAACCGACAAACAGCAGGCCATCTTCCGTGATCGCATAGCGTTGCGGCCGCAGACCGTTGCGATCCATGCCCGCGATTACCCAGCGCCCGTCGGTGGCGGCCAGCGCCGCTGGACCGTCCCACGGTTCCATCACGGCGTTGGCATAGGCATACATCGCGCGATGGGAATCCGGCATGGTCGAGGCTTTCTTCGACCATGCTTCCGGCACGAGAATGGTTTTGGCGAGCGGTGCGGTGCGGCCCGCGCGCACCAGCACTTCGAACACCGCATCAAGGGCGGCCGAATCCGAACTGCCGGGTTGGATGATCGGCTTGATGTCGTCGCCCGCTTCTCCGAAAAGCTGCGAGGCCATCTTGAATTCGTGGTTTTTCATCCAGTTGACGTTGCCCTTCAGCGTATTGATCTCGCCATTGTGAGCAAGCATGCGAAAGGGTTGCGCCAGTCGCCAGGTTGGGAACGTGTTGGTGGAATAGCGCTGATGGAAAATCGCGAACGCAGAAACGAAACGCTCGTCGTTCAGGTCTGGGTAAAATTCGGATAGGTGCTCGGCAAGGAACATTCCCTTGTAGATCAGCGAGCGCGAAGACAGCGAGCAGATGTAGAAATCCTGTATCGAGGCCTCCCGCACGCGCTTTTCGATGCGGCGGCGGCAGAGATAGAGCCTGCGATCCAGCGTTTCGAGATCCATCTCTTCGCCAACATCGAACATCACCTGTTCGATCTCCGGGCGGGTAAGGTTTGCTTTCTCGCCGATGACGGAAAGGTTTATCGGCACTTGCCGCCAGCCATAAAGGTAGAAGCCGACGCGCAGGATTTCGGACTCGACGATGGTGCGGCAGGTTTCCTGGGCCGCATAATTGGTGCGCGGCAGGAATATCTGGCCAACCGCGATGCGGCCCGAACGCAACTTGTGACCGGTTTGCGCCACGGCGGCGCGAAAGAATTCCTGAGGCACCTGAAGATGTACGCCGCAACCATCGCCGGTCTTGCCATCGGCATCCACTGCGCCGCGATGAAAGACGGCTTTCAGCGCATCGATAGCGCGCGACACGACTTCGCGGCGTGGTCTGCCGTCAAGCGCGGCCACGAAACCCACGCCGCAGGCGTCATGTTCCTGATCGGGTGAATAGAGGTGCGCGTCTTCCAGTTTCTTCGCATTGGCGAGGTAGCGCTTGATTTCCAGTTCTGCGGTCATCGCCGTCACTCCGCCGCGAGCGCAATATGCGCTTTGGCTTGCAGATATGTGTGGATCGCCGCTGCCGCATCGCGGCCATCGCGGATTGCCCATACGACCAGCGAAGCTCCGCGCACAATGTCACCCGCCGCGAACACGCCATCGAGATTGCTCATCAGGGTAGAGGGCTTCACGCGCACGGTTCCCCATTTGGTAACGGAAAGATCGGGGGCTTCGAAGGTCTCCGGCAAATCTTCCGCATCGAAGCCGAGCGCCTTGATGACAAGATCGGCGTCGAGCGTGAAATCCGCGCCCTTCACCTCTTCCGGGGCTTTGCGGCCGGAAGCATCGGGCATGCCCAGCCGCATGCGGGCAATGCGGATGCCTTCGACATCTTCTTGGCCCAGGAATGCCTTGGGCAAAGTCAGCCATTCGAAGACAATGCCTTCTTCTTCTGCGTTTGCGACTTCGCGCAGGCTGCCGGGCATGTTTTCGCGGTCGCGACGATAGATGCAGGAAACCGATTTTGCACCCTGGCGCATCGCGGTGCGCACGCAATCCATCGCCGTGTCGCCGCCGCCGATCACCGCGACGTGTTTGTCTTTCGCATCAAGCATTCCGCTTTCGGAGGCCGGCACATTGTCGCCCAATCCTTTGCGGTTCGAGGCGATCAGGTAATCGAGCGCGGGCACGATGTGCGAAAGCTCAATCCCGGGCGTCTCGATTTCGCGTGGCTTGTAGACCCCGGTCGCGATCAGCACCGCGTCATGCCGGGAGCGCAGCTCGTCGAGGCCGGTGTCGCGGCCGACTTCATAGTTCAGCTTGAATTGAATGCCGCCATCGACAAGGCGTTTCACGCGCCGTTCGACGATTTCTTTTTCCAGTTTGAAATTCGGAATACCGTAGATCAACAACCCGCCTGCGCGATCGTGCCGGTCGTAGACCGTCACACGATAGCCTTTGCGGCGCAGTTCTTCCGCGGCCGACAATCCTGCCGGACCTGCGCCGATGATGCCGACACTTTGGCCGCGGTCACGGCCGGGCTTCAGTGGTTTCACCCAGCCTTTCTGCCAAGCGGTGTCAGTGATGTATTTTTCGACTGCGCCGATGGTCACGGTGCCGTGGCCGGATTGCTCGATCACGCAATTGCCTTCGCACAGCCGGTCTTGCGGGCAGATGCGGCCGCAAACTTCCGGCATATTGTTGGTGCCCTGGGAAATTTCGTAGGCCTCCTCGAGGCGGCCTTCGGCGGTGAGTTTGAGCCAGTCAGGGATGTTGTTCGAGAGAGGGCAATGAACCTGGCAGAACGGCACGCCGCATTGTGAGCAACGGGAGGCCTGTTCGGCGGCCTTGGCGGCGATAAACTCGGCATAGATCTCATGGAAGTCGCGCGCGCGCTTCGCCGAAGGCCGCTTCGCAGGCGGCTCCTGCTCAAGGGAGACAAAGCGCAACATCTTCTCGGCCACTGGCTAATCCTTTCCGCCGCAACTCACGGGCGACTCCTTGTCTTTCGATAATCGAGGATTTGAGCCAAAGCGAGCGGTTTCTTGCCTTTAAGACAGTTTTATTGCCGTATATTTAAATTATCACTGGAATCTTGTTCTTGAGTGGGTGGATTTCCGGATATATATGACAGAAATATTGTCTAAATAGGCAATTTCTCCTTTTGCCAAAGCATGTTAGGCAGTGCCCCGTGATTTTCAGCGAGTCAGGCCGTGCACGACGCCGTGGTTGCAGTGCTTTTGGGGATCGTCGAGGGACTGACCGAGTTTCTGCCGGTTTCCTCCACCGCCCACCTCTTGATCGCGCAAGACCTGCTGGGCTTTCACCCGCCGGGGGAGGTGTTCCCCATTGTTATCCAGTTCGGCGCGATCCTGTCGGTGGTTGTGGTTTATTGGCAGCGGTTCTGGTCGGCGCTAGTTGGGCTGCCGAGTAGCAACGAGGCGCGCCATTTCGCGCTCTCCATCCTTGTCGCATTCCTGCCCGCAGCCGTACTCGGCGCGGCCCTGCACGGTTTTATCAAGGAAGTGCTGTTCCGCGAGGACATCGCGCCAATGGTGATCGCCGCCACGCTGATCCTCGGCGGCATTCTCATTCTGGTCTTCGAGCGGCTTGCGCCCGCGCCGCGTTTTTTCGATGGGGACAAGCTTCCCTATTCGAAAGCACTGCAGATTGGTTTTTTCCAGGCGCTGGCGATCATTCCGGGTGTGTCGCGATCGGGTGCGACCATACTCGGGGGTGAATTGATCGGCGTGGAACGCAAGGCGGCGGCGCTCTTCACCTTCTATCTTGCTGTGCCGACCATGCTGGGTGCCACGGTGTTTGATCTCTACAAGAACCGGCACGCGCTTGATGCGAGCGCTGGCATCAATATCGCCATCGGTTTCGTGGTGTCGTTCTTTGTGGCCTATTTCGTCGTGAAGACGTTCATAGACTTCATCGGACGCTATGGCCTGAAGCCGTTCGGCTGGTATCGGATCGCGGCGGGCCTGGCGATTATTGCGGTTTTGACGCTGCAATAAACTTTTCGTTGGGTAGCCTGGCGTATTGGCCTTCACGGCGGAAGCGCCACAAATACAGCGGCACGACGGCTTCCACCGAATCCGGTGCGATGCCGAGATCGGCGAAGGTTTTCGCCCCTTCCGCAACCACGTTGTCGTGCTTGGAATATTTCACGACATCGCGCGTCAGCGGCGATCCGGGGATGAGCCCCATTACAGTGGCTTGTAACATCATCAGCGGATAGGGCACCGAAATCAGCAGGCGCTTGCGCCCGGTCTCATGCAGGATCAGTTCCATCATCTCGCGGAATGTATAAGCACGGGGGCCGCCCAGTTCATACGTCTGTCCCCGTGTCGCAGGGTCTTCGAGACATTTCTGAATAGCGGCTGCAACGTCGCCCGCAAACACCGGCTGCAATCTTGTGTGACCGCCGCCGGGAAGGGGCAGGGCGGGGCTATAGCGCGCGAGTGCTGCGAACTGATTGAAGAACTTGTCCTCCGGGCCGAAAATCGCGGAGGGCCGCAGGATTGATGCTTCGGGGAAGCTCTCGCGCACAGCGAGTTCGCCTTCGCCTTTTGTGCGGGCATAATCGGATTCGCTCCCCACATCTGCGCCAATGGCAGAGACGTGCACGAACGATTGCGTACCTTCGGCACGCGCCAGTTTCGCGATCATGGCTGCTGCGGTGACATGAATGTCGTCGAAGCTCTGACCGCGCGCATAAAGCGCGCCAGTCAGATTTATCGCGCCCTGCGCGTCCCTGAGGGCGGCCCGCACCGCATCTTCGTTGCGTACGTCAACCTTGCAAAGCTGGATCTGCCCAACATGGCCCATTGAAGTCAGATAGCCAGCGATGCTTGGCCTGCGCACGCCGACCCTGAGCCGATATCCCGCCTTGGCCAGGGCCCGCACCGTGTAGCGGCCCACCAGGCCTGCGCCGCCGAAAACCGTGAGGAGCGTTTCTTTCGTCATGTCATCCTGCCTGCCGAATACTCGTTTCTTACTGCAAAGAGGCGGAAAGGAAAGCGCCAAACCGCCTCATTCCGTCACATATTTCCGTTCGCCGGTCTTGGGGTCCAGGTAAACCGTCACCGCTTTGCCCGTCTCATCGTCGATGAAGCGCTCTGCCGTGGGAACCCAGCCGCTGCCGGGGCGGACGGCTTCCAGCGGTTTGTATCGATAGCGCTCATAGATCGTGCCAATCACCACCAGCGCGCCCCAGAATGCGAAGATCGCGGCCGGCGGAAAGGCGTGCACGGCGAGCGCGAAAAGGCCCGCCAGGAATCCAATTGCGCCGAGGGCAAGAACTGTGGCGCGCAGCATGTTCAACTCTCTGCTTCCACGATTACGGCGGTGCCATACGCCACGATCTCGCTCATGGATTGGCCGATCTCCGAGGAATCGAAGCGCATCATCACCACGGCGTTGGCGCCCATCAGGCTTGCGTTGCGCACCATGCGATCCAGCGCCTGTTTGCGCGTTTCTTCCAGAAGCGAGGTGTATTCGTGAATTTCGCCGCCGACGATAGAGCGTAAGCCAGCCATGATATTTCCACCAATCCCACGCGAGCGAACGACAAGACCGAACACCTGTCCGATGGTCTGCTTCGTTTTATGGCCTGCAACATTTTCCGTTGTAGCAACCAGCATCTTGCCCTCCGTCTAAATTTTTGCCTGCATTTGCTCGATAATCTTGGACAGCTTTTCGCCCAAATTCTTGTCCGACGCCAATTCCATCGCACGAGCGACTTCCGCATCGACGATCTGCAACACCATGGGCCGCAGGCGCCAGATCAGCTCGGCCAGGCGCGGCACTTCCTCCGGCGGCGGCAACGCATCCTTTCCGTAACGGTCGAAGATGTATTTTGTCGTTAGCGCCATCAATTCGCCCGCGATGCGTTCGGAATCGGCGCGGATTTGCGCCACGATTTCCAACAGTTCTTCCAGCGGCACGCCTTCCTTCGCCAGAAGCGCGCCCGCCTGCACCAGCTTGATACTCGAAACGTGGAACGCATCACCCTCGATCCGCACAATCCCGGTGTCGATGGCCTTGGTCATGGCGGCGTGCGTGAGCGTTTCGCCAAACATTTCCTGAAACTGTTCTTTCGGGATGACCGCGGGCGGCTCGTTTGACCAGGGGCTTGTGATCGCTGCTTCCAGCCCGAGCAGTTTGGAGATGTCGTGCCCGCCCTCCCAGGCCCCGATCAGTTCGGCCACATTGGCGAGCGAATAGCCCCTCTCCAGCAGGGGCCCGATGATCTTCAGCCGGGCCAGATGGGCTTCCCCATAGATCCCGACCCGGCCCCTTCGTTCGGGGGGCGGGAGCAGGCCGCGTTCCTGATAGGCGCGGATGTTGCGCACGGTGGCCCCAGCTTCGCGGGCCAGCTCGTCGATAGTGAATTCCGATGTCGGACTGTTCATGACGGTAGGTTCTTGACGGCTCACAATTTGGCCACTATACACTGTGCCATTGAACGATGGCGAGATATTTGGGGTACCCGCGATGACCATGGCGACCATGACTGCTTCGTGGACCGACGGCAAACGCTATTGGTGGCTTTTAAGCCCTGCCATGCCCCTGTTGGTGTTGATCGGCCTGATCAACTTCCACATCAATGGCGACGTGCTCGGTGCCTGGGGCACGCCAATCATCGTTTATTTTGTCGTCCCGTTTCTCGATCTGCTGGTGGGCTCCGATCGGAGCAATCCACCGGAACATGCCATCGCGGATCTGGAGCGCGACCGCTACTACCGTTGGATCGTCTACGCCTACATTCCGATCCAGTATGGTGTCACGATTTACGGTGCGTGGCTTGCGATGCGGCCCACGACAAGCTGGCTTGCCTATGCGGGGCTCATCTTCAGCGTGGGCATGATCAACGGCATCGGCATCAACACCGCTCATGAGCTTGGCCACAAGCGCGAGAACCTGGAACGCTGGCTTTCGCGCATCACGCTGGCGCCGGTGGCATACGGCCATTTCTTCGTCGAACACAATCGCGGCCATCATCGCAACGTGGCCACGCCCGAAGATCCGGCAAGCTCGCGGCTGGGTGAAAGCTTCTGGGCCTTTCTGCCGCGCACCATGATCGGCTCTTTGCGATCTGCCTGGTCTCTCGAGCGCGAACGCATGGCGCGCCGTGGTCACGGGGCCTGGCATTGGGAAAATGAAAATCTGCAATCTTGGGCGATGACCGCCGTTGTTTTCGGCGCGCTTGCGCTGTGGCTGGGCTGGGCAGTCTTACCGTTTCTCTTCTTGCAAGCCTTCTATGGCGCGTCCCTGCTCGAAGTCGTGAACTATATCGAGCATTATGGGTTGCTACGCCAGAAGGATGCGCAAGGGCGCTATGTTCGCTGCCAGCCCGAGCATTCGTGGAACAACAATCACGTTATGTCGAATGTGTTTCTTTATCAGCTTCAGCGCCATTCCGATCATCACGCCAATCCGATGCGGCGGTTCCAGGCGCTGCGCCATTTCAAGGATAGCCCGCAACTGCCCGTGGGCTATGCCGGAATGTTGTTGCCTGCCTATTTTCCATTCTTCTGGTATCGCCTGATGAACAAGCGCGTGCTGGCGCACTATAATGGCGACGTTACCAGAGCCAATCTGCAACCATCGCGCCGAGAAAAATTGCTGCGGCGCTACGCGGGGATCTGAAATGGCCCGGTTTGCATGTCCCGAATGCGGTTTTGTCTATGATGAAAGCAAGGGCGTGCCGCGCGAAGGTTTTTCACCTGGCACGCAATGGGCACAGATACCCGATAGCTGGGCGTGTCCGGATTGCGCCGTCCGCGACAAGGTGGATTTTGTTCCCGAACAGGAGAATTTGCGATGAGCGGCGAAACAATCGAGCCCCGCAATCTTCACTTTGCTTTCGACAAATCGCTGCCTGCCTATTGGCATTCGGGAAACCCCGTCATCAGTTCTTACTATGATGCGCTCTCATTGACCTTTCCCGAAGGCGAGCGGTTCTTTATTGACAGCGTGAAAAACTATGCACGCCAGATCGAAGACCCCGTGTTGAAACGCAATGTGCGGGCTTTCACCACGCAGGAAGCCATCCATTCGCGTGAACATGATGCCTACAACGCGCTGCTCGCCGGGCGCGGCATCGCCGTCCACAAATTCGACCGGATGATCAAGACGGTCACGCGGCTGGCGCGCAAATATCTGCCGTTCCGCGGCCAGCTTGCCGCCACCTGCGGCTACGAACATTTCACCGCGCTGTTCGCTGAACACGCGCTTGGCGATCCGCGCGTGATGAGCGGGGCGCATCCGTTCTTCGGCGATCTGTGGCGCTGGCATGCGATGGAGGAGGAAGAGCACAAGGCGGTCGCGTTCGATGTCTACCAGGCGATGAATCCGGGTTTGGGTGGCTATATCGTGCGCTGCTTTGCGATGGTGATCGTGACGCTCGATTTCGCCTCGATGAGCACATTCCTGCCTATGTGGATTCTCTGGCAGCGGGGCGAGCTGTTCAACATGCGGGCCTGGGCCAGATCCTTCTGGTATCAGTGGATCGCGCCCGGCGTCTGGCGCCATGTCCTGATGGGAATTCCAGGCTATTTCCGTCCCGGCTTCCATCCGGCCAAACGCAAGGTAAAGCCGCAGGTGCTGGCCTGGCGAGCGCACTATCTGGCCACCGAAAACCGGGCCCCCGAGATGGCGGGATCGATATTCGCCCACCCCTGATCGTCCTTTATTGACAGTCCCTTGGCGGCCCCATACACATCCGCCCCCTGAGTGCCCAGATGGCGGAATTGGTAGACGCACTAGTTTCAGGTACTAGCGCTTCACGGCGTGGAGGTTCGAGTCCTCTTCTGGGCACCAAAAATATTATAACCAATTGATTCTGCGACCATTCAGGGTCTCACCCAGTCGGCAAGCTGCGGTACCGGACCTACATCAGCAGCCATGTACTGGCGACCCTGGCGCCGAACCTCACCTTTGCACATTCGCACAATGACATCCTCGATACGGCCCAGAGAACATGATGGTGTTCTCCGGTTCCGGCTCGGCGCTCGTCTTTTTCGGCGATGGATGGAGCGCACATTTCGCAATGTCGTGGCAGCTTTACCTCCGGCGTTGGCGGCGTGTTGCATCTAACCCAAAACATAGGCCTCAGCACCAGCATCGGTATGCCGATCGAAACGGCTGTGCCAGGTGAAAAGGGTTATCAGCTCTACATCCAGCTTGCCGCCAGCTTTTAATACCTGTCCGCTCACAGTTATTGAAGATAGCTCGATTGCCGGCCGGAATTTGCGATGCACCGGCATGCGCGCGCACTCTACATACTTGGCACAGGATGCGTTGAGGCGCGTTCGGCTCCGAGTTATAAGACGGGGCTTACTTTTGGGCTCATTCCGTCATGATGAGCCACCCGTCTTTATCTGACTGGTTGGGAAATGCCTGAAACCATCGATGAGAGCCGACGTCGACTTCTGGGTATCGTGGCTACCGGTTTGGCTGCCACCGAGTTCGGGCCGACCGGCGCTGCGAGCGCAACACCCCGGTCGACAGTTCCGCCGGGACCACACAAATCGGGGGCCGACGCTTCGTTCGCCCCGCTGAAGCAAATAGAGGCCGGCGTTCTGAATGTTGGCTATGCGGAAGCAGGCCCGGCCGATGGGGCCCCTGTTATCCTGCTGCACGGATGGCCTTACGATATTCATAGTTATGTCGATGTCGCGCCCCAACTGGCGGGGAAGGGCTATCGCGTGATCGTACCATATTTGCGTGGTTATGGATCGACCCGATTTCTTTCGGACGAAACCCCGCGCAACGGACAGCAGTCTGTGGTCGCGGTCGACATCATTGCCTTGATGGATGCGCTCAAGATCGAGCGGGCAATCGTCGCGGGCTTCGATTGGGGTGCGCGAACTGCCGACATTGTGGCGGCCCTCTGGCCCGAGCGCTGCAAAGCTCTTGTCTCCGTGAGCGGCTACCTGATCGGTAGTCAGGAGGCCGGAAGGATTCCATTGCCGCCCAAGGCGGAACTCCAATGGTGGTACCAGTACTACTTCGCCACGGATCGTGGGCGCGCCGGTTACGACAGATATCGACGCGATTTCGCAAAGCTTATCTGGCAGATCGCCTCGCCAAAATGGAATTTCGACGACGCCACCTTCGAACGCACTGCGGCGGCGCTGGATAATCCGGACCATGTCGCAATCGTGATCCACAACTATCGCTGGCGGCTGGGGCTGGCGAACGGTGAATCGAAATATGACGGCCTTGAAAAACGGCTTGCTGCTGCTCCGGTGATCGCTGTGCCCACAATCACGCTCGAGGGCGATGCCAACGGCGCCCCACACCCGGACCCCAATGCCTATGCCGCGAAATTCTCCGGCCGATACGAGAACCGGATTATCACCGGCGGTATCGGGCATAATCTACCCCAGGAGGCTCCGCAGGCCTTCGCCCAGGCGGTGATTGATGTGGACCGTCACTGATCCGCGCTTGTGTCGTCGGCGCGCTTGTATCAATGCTGACAAGGCAAGTTCAATTCGGAGTTGATTTTTCATGGCAATCGAACCTGGTGTCGTTGCAGATGGAGAGGACTGATGAAGATCAATCGACAAGGCTCAGCCGTCTGGGAAGGCGGTATCAGGGATGGTAGGGGCACGATTTCGACCGAAAGCGGCGCGCTCAAATCTTATCCCTATGGTTTTGCAAGCCGCTTTGAAGGCAAACCCGGCACAAATCCGGAAGAGCTCATCGGCGCGGCACATGCAGCCTGCTTCACAATGGCATTGTCCCTGATCCTGGGCGAGGCCAAGCTCGTTGCCGACCATATGGAGACGTCCGCCAAGGTGACTTTGGAACAGGTCGCGGGCGGATACGCGATCACGGCCGTCCATCTTACCCTTGTGGCAAAAATTCCCGGCGCCGATCAGGCCACGTTTGAAAAGTTGACCACAGCGGCCAAGGCGGGCTGTCCAGTCTCAAAGCTCTTGAAGACCGACATCACACTGGATGCGAAGCTAGTGACCTGAAGTGAAGAAGCCGTATCACAACGCCTGACGATTACGCCGAAGGGCGAATAGCACCGCATCACCCACTCATTTTCTGATCCTTCCGGCGACCTTGCTTCGTGCTCGGGGCTTCGGTTTCGCGGGCACTTTTGTGGTCTCGCGCTGATTGGCTTTTCTTAAATAGGCTGCAAGAACGATTGCCTGGTTGTGTTCCATGTCGTGCGCCGAATATAGCAATGTGACGTGCCGCTTTTTCGTCAGGTCGCGGGCGTCTTTGGCAGCCGGATTCTTGGCCAGTTCGGCAAGATATTTCCGCTTGAATTCGCTCCAGCGTTCCGGGCGATGATCGAACCATTTGCGTAGTTCTGTGCTTGGCGCGATATCCTTCAGCCAGTAATCCAGTGCGGCAGCTTCCTTGCGCATGCCTCGGGGCCAGATGCGGTCCACCAGGATCCGGAGGCCATCTTCCGGTGCGGCAGGTTCATAGACGCGCTTTATATCCACCGCCGCCATTCAATTTCTTCCATTTTCGCAGGAATTTCCGTTGTTTGGGACCGCCCCAGGAAAAGGCATTTGTACAAAGGGGTAATTACTATACATCTTAATGTTCGCCAGGGCCACGGAAGCTCGGCGCGGAGGCGTGACCATGCACCTTACACTGCACACCGATCTTGCATTGCGGCTTTTGATGTTGCTGGCGTTGGAGCCGGACAAGCTGCACACGATCGAAGAAGTGGCCCGGCGGTACAACGTATCGCGCAACCACATGATGAAGGTTGCCCAGACGTTAACACAGGAAGGTTTCGTCGACAGCTTGCGGGGCAGGGGCGGCGGGTTGAGGTTGGCTAGACCTGCGGCACGCATCAATCTGGGTCAGGTAGTCCGCAAAACTGAAGACAGTTTTACTTTGGTCGAATGTTTCGATCGTGGGCGGAACACTTGTATTGTGTCTTCTGCCTGCGGCCTTCGTGGCCCGCTTGAGGAAGCTTTGGCTGCGTTTCTTGCGGTTCTGGATCGCTATTCACTTGCAGATCTGATCGCCAACCCAATCTCGCACAATCGCTTGCTACGGTTGCTTGCCGAGAATTCCCGGATCGCATCCTAGACGATCATAATGTCGCAGTTTTCAAAGAATCCTTGAAGCAGCAAAGCCATCTCTATAAAGAGGTATTGAAAATACTTCTTTGAGAAGGAAATGGAATCCCAAGATTCTGCTCACGACGAGCGGCGCGCACGCATCGTTCAATCTCTCGTCGACAAGACGGGCGTGGATGAGGCAATGGTCGTGAGTGTGGTTCACGCCTTCTACGGCAAGGTGCGGCACGATCCGCTGATCGGCCCGATCTTCGAACGTGTGATCGGTTCGAACTGGGATCCTCATCTCGCCAAGATGTGCGATTTCTGGTCATCGGTGATGCTGATGACGGGTCGCTACAAAGGCACGCCAATGGTCGCCCATATGCGGCTTAAAAGCGTTCGTCCCGAACATTTTGAGCGTTGGCTCGAGCTCTTCCGCCAAACTGCATCGGAGGTTTGCCCGCCGGAAGCGGCCGTTGCATTTGTTCTGCGCGCCGAAAACATCGCGCGCAGCCTTCAACTGGGAATGTTTTTTCGCGCGGACCGACCCGCCGACAAGGAGCTACGGTGATGCAAGCAAGCCACGCACGTGGAACAACCACGCCGGTACCTGTTGTGCCAACCCGTGTGAAACCTGTAGCCCGATTGGCAGCCACCCCGTGCCGGAGCGCGATGCATCCCGCAATTTACAAGCTCGCCGTTTTGAACTGGGCAATGTTGCTGGTCGTGTTCTGGGTGACGTTCTTCGTAAGCGCAAATGCGTTGTTCATGGTGGTGGTGGGAACGTTTTATGCGCTCGTTTTCTTTGGCGTTCCGTTCATCATGAGCCGTATGGCTCCGAAGGGCGACGCAAGCCCGCTATCCCTTGATGCCTTCGTTCGTGGCAGGTTCGACACCTTCTGCGGGTCTGTGAGCGGATTTGATGCGTTGCTTCAGGTGATCCTGGTGCCGTTCGCGCTCAGCATCGGTGGAATGGTCATAGGATACATCATCCACTCCGCGAGAATAGCAAACGGCGGCTGAGGCTGGCGCCTTATGCCGTGGCGTCATTCGCGCGGGCGATATTGTCCTCATGGCTTTTCAGCATTTTTGAAAAATCTGCATGGAGCGCATCATCCCGGATTTTGGGTAACATTTCGCGCAATTTGCGCGCCACCCAGCCCTGGCCCCGGTTGAGAAAGGCGATGCGCTCCGGCAAGCCGGCGATTGCCATGCATTTCTCATAGAAGGCCCCAACGCGGGGTGACGCCTCGCCCTGCAATTGTACGATCCACTTCAGCAACATGGCGCACCAGCGAGCTTCATCGCGATAGATGTCCTGCATCAGCGATTTCATCTTGGGATCATGTATTTGCGATGCGGTTTTTGCGGTCACCCTTGCACCGGCACGCTCTGCTTCGAGAAGTTCATTGAGGGATGCCAGAATTTCCTCGCGATTTGCATATCCCATATAGGTGTCGTCTGCAGTCTTGGCGTAGCAAACGGGAGAAGCCGCGGTATCAGGGGAGGCCTCAGAGCGGGTGCTGCTGGGGGCGGCGGCCAAGATGGCTTCGGCATCGCTTCGGATTTCATCGAACCGTTCGCGAGCTGATATGATGGAACGGATTTGTCCCGCGCCTTCGCCTGCATAAAGCGCCATTTTCTCGAATTCGCCCGTCATGGAGCGCAACGGGGAATCGGTGCTGAACAGCCATATGGTGCGGCGGCCTTCTGCGCCGATCGCCTGCTTCTCTCCAGAGAAGGGATCGCCCCGTTCACCGCGCGTGACCGAATTGGGTAATACGCGAACGAACGCGCCCTTCGGCCAGTTCACATGGAATGCATCTGTTCGGATTGTTGTTCCGGATTCGGCCTCAACAATTCGTTGTTTGTGGTAATCGTGGGCAAACGATTCCGCGGTGGCAATGAACGCCGTACCGAACAGCGCGCCCTGGGCGCCCAGCTTTATGGCTGCGGCGAGCCCCTTTCCATCCACGATGCCCCCGGCCGCTATCACCGGAACATCCGAATTCGCGATGATCTGCGGCAACAATGCCTGGAGTGCAACCGTGCCACGCACATGGCCGCCGGCTTCGACGCCTTGCGCTATCAGGATTTGCGCACCGGCCATTTGCGCGTCTTCGGCTTCTTTGGTGCTGCCCACCTGACAAACGACCAGGATGCCCCGATCGCGCAGGCGTTTAATAATCTCGGCCGACAAGTCCCAGAACAGCGCCACGACCGGCACCTTGGCTGCGATACACGCGGCAAGTTCCGATTCAAGTAATTCGGGCTTGGTGGCTGCCGGAATAAGGCTAACTCCGAAGTCCCGATCCGTATGGGCGCGCACGCTTGCAATTTCTTTGGTGATCAGTTCCGGGCTTTCCCGAACCATGCCCAGAAACCCGAAGCCCCCTGCCTCGGTGACGGCCGCCACGAGTTCAGATCGTGCGACGCCGCCCATGCCGGCAAGCAGAATGGGCGTGGTACAACCGAGAAGGTCACACACCGGTGTGTGCAGTGATGAGGGGCTGGTCATCTTCATGCCTATCGAGACGGCGCAGTATAGCGCGCACGAAAATGAGGAAGGGGGGACAAAATGTCTCCGCGTGAGGGTGGCGATGAAAGCACTCGTCTTGGGCGCTTACGAGAAGGCGCCGCCAGGTTCGTTCGATTCATTCTCCATGCGGGGGCTGAGTGTGTCGCGCCATCGAAATGTGGGGCCCTTGGGCCATTATTGCCCATGCTTTTGAAAGGGCCATTCCCCGCGAAGAGGATACCAACTCTGCCTGAAGCTTGCCGCCAGTCGCCAAGCATCTGCGCCAGCCCATTTTTATCAGGAAGAACAGGGGGTTGCCAGACTGCAACTTTTAGCAACGGCGTGCGTTTCCCGATTGCGTTCTTGTGCGTTCCATAAGGGAAACAAATACACGGAGGATATTGATGCCTACTGCAAAAAAATCTGGCTCCGCCGACGGGTCGTTTTTGACGGACGTGAAAACGTTGCGCGCGCGGGCCCGGCAACACCTTTCCAAGGGCAATGTTACCGATACATACAAGGGCGACGCGGACAAAACGATTGAGATCCTTCAATCGGTGCTGGCCACAGAGATCGTTTGCGTGCTGCGCTACACAATGCATTCTATCGCGGCCACCGGCATTTCCAGCGAGGGTGTGAAAGCTGAGTTCGCCCAACATGCCAAGGAAGAACAAGAGCATATGATGGCGGTAGCCGAACGCATCAACCAGCTCGGCGGCTCACCCAACTTCAACCCCGATGGTCTGGCGAGCCGATCTGCGTCCCAGTACGTCGAGGGCAAGAATCTTGTTGAAATGATTCGGGAAAATCTCGTCGCCGAGCGTATTGCGGTCGATCACTACCGCGAACTTATTCGTTATTTTGGCGACAACGATCCGGCGACCCGCGTAATGCTCGAGGGCATATTGGTGGTCGAGGAAGAGCACACCAACGACATGCACGATCTCCTCGTCGCGCACGAAGGCAAGCCGATGTTGCCCAAGGGTTAGGGGGGTAAACCCGAATGGCTTGCCGTGTGTGAGGGCGGGTAGGTCGGACAGATGCCGTTGCAATCTATTCTGCGGCGATCGCCACCGGCGATATTGCGGGTGTGTCATTCGGCGTGGAATCGCAATGCATCATCAGCTTTCGCCGTCCGGCAGCTGTAATCGCATAATTGGATTTGCCGATAGTGGCTTCTGTGATCTTCAGACACCCACTCAACGCAAGTCGGTCCGCGACATGGCGAAACCGATAATCGGCGATGGAGATGCCGCCGACCGGGGCGTTTTGTGCGCTTTGCAGAACGATCTGTTCGCGGTGATCCACGGAATTCTGTCTTTCGCCCATCTAGCAAATAAACGCCCAAAAGGAGAATTCGATCCTCTCCGCCAAATTGCTCTATTCCGCAATGAAGAGGCAATTTTCGCGATTGGCGCATGTGAGTTATTTCGCAGCGCAAAAATCTCGTGATGCGGGCTGCAGCGCGTGCGCTCGCAACAGGCGCGATGGCCGGATTCGTTACTGCATCGAATGGGCCCGGTAGCACTCAGGCTTTGCGGCGAGACAATTCAATTAAGCGAGCTTCAACTTGAGGCCATTCCGCCGCTACGACCGAATAGCGGGCCGTATCGCGCAAAGTGCCATCGCGCCCGGGCCTGTCAGCGCGGCGAATGCCCTCGAACTTCGCGCCCAGGCGCGCAATGGCGTTGCGCGAACGGGTATTGCGTTCGTCGGTCTCGAAATGCACACGATGAACTTTCCACGTTTCAAAAGCGTGGCGCAGCATCAGAAGCTTTGCTTCGGTGTTGCAACTTGTGCGCTGTGCTGTTTGGGAAAGCCATGTGCCGCCGATCTCTACCGCATCCGGGGTGGTCCGCCCGGATTGCGGATTGCCCTCCGGCCATTCCCAGAACTCGATGCGAAAATAACTCGTCCAGCCCACAACCGAGCCACGATAAAGCGTGACGAAGGGGTAGCGCGTTCCTTCGCGTCGTTGCTGCAGTGCCTTGTCCAGCATTGCACGGGTTTCCCCGATGCCATCCGGCACCCATGTCCATTGGAACGTCTCGCGCGATAGCGCGGCAGCGTTTGCCAACGCCTCCGCGTCGGCCGAAACCAGCGGACGAAGGATAACGTCTTCACCTTCAAGCGTGAAATCAGGAAGCATTGCAATTGGCATGAGCGCAACATGCCGCAGAATGTCACTCGCGCAAACCCGCCAATTCGGAATGCCAGCCCCGCAACCGCCTCAGGATGACCGCCTCAATTCCGCTTCGAGATTATCCAGCATCGCCTCGGTCCCTTCCTTGCGTTCGGGCAGGTGGTCTGTGCCGTCGAGAAACACAATCTGCTCGGTGAAGATCATACGAGTTCCCGCGCCCGCGGGTTTGAACTCTACCGTGGCAAGTGAAACCGTGATGCGCTTGTCGCCCAGGTGCATATCGAAGGCATAGATGATGCGCTCATCCGGAACGATGTCGTAGTAGGTGGCACTGTAATGATGCGTCGGTCCATCCACGGGGCCGCCGCTCTCATATTCGTGACCGCCTACGCGAAAATCAAGACCGTATTTTTCCTGCCCCCATTCCTCCGGCCCCTTAAACCAGCGGGCCTTCGCCTTTGGGTCTGCCCAGGCGCGAAACACGAATTTGGGTGTAAAATCCAGGCTGCGCTCGATAACGAACGTTGCATGGGTGGTGGATCTCTCGGTCATCTTTTTTCCTCAATCGTCGATGGCTTGATACGCAAGTGTGTAAAAGTCCGCATGCAGGTTGATGACGGTCTCGTCGAACATTCGTTGCAGAAGCAGGATCGTCACAAGCCCCTCCTGTGGATCGGAACTCCAGGTGGTGCCGAACCCGCCATCCCAGCCAAAGCGCCCCGGCACCATGGAAACACCGTGACGCCGAGTGATCGTCGATATTCCGAATCCGTAACCGTGGTTGTCCCAAAACCCCGGAAAGAATGGCGATATCGCCTTCTGGCCTTCTGTTATGTGATCCGCCGTCATCACCTCGACAGTAGGCCGCGCCAAAAGCCGCGCGCTATCATGCGCTCCGAAATCCAGCATCATTCGTCCAAAGGCAAGATAGTCATCAACGGTTGAAACCAACCCCGTGCTTCCAGATGGAAACATCTTGCCCCTCGATGATTGTCCGCCGCGACCTTCTGGGAAAACATCAAGCTTTGTACCATCGTGATGGTAGCAGGTGGCCAGCCGATCGGCTTTGCTATTCGGCACGGTGAATGCGGTGTCGCGCATCCCCAGTGGATCAAAAATGCGTTGCGCGAGGAAATCTTCCAACCGCATTCCTGTGGCGCGCGCGATCACAACACCCAGAATATCGTATGCATTGTGATACATCCATTTCTCGCCCGGCTGATGCATCAGCGGCAGGTCGTGGTAGCGCGCCATCAGCTCATCGGGCTCGAAAGGCGGCGGCATCGGGTGGGGCCCAATATCAAGATCGGAAATGATCTTCTGAATGGGGTAGGTACCTGCGGGCGCCATCGTCGCGCCGATACCCCAGCGCATTGTTAGAATATCACGCAATGTGATCGAGCGTTTGGCGGGCACTGTGTCATCCGGCGCGCTTTCCATGCTTCGCAGGACCTTGCGGTTTGCCAGTTCCGGCAACCATTTTTCAATTGGGTCATCGAGGCGGAGCGTTGTTTCTTCCACCAGCATCATCGCAGCCACCGCGGCAATAGGTTTCGTCATGGATGCGATGCGAAATATCGTGTCGCGTTCCATGGCAGGGCCGCCACCCAGCCGCATTGTGCCTTCCGTAACGACGTGCACTTCGTTCTGCCGTGCCAACAGCGCTACCGCGCCCGCAATCTCGCCGCGCTCGACGCTGCCGCGCAGGAGATGTGACAATCGGTTCAACCGGCGTGCGCAAAATCCTCCGCCCATGATTATCTCGGGAGCATTTTGAAATAGGGCTCCGCTTCTTTAAGCACACGCGCGTAGGATGCGCGCTCCATCAGCCGCTTCAGATAAGCGTCGGTATTGGGGAATTCTTTCTCGAGCGGGGTGATGCGGTTGGCATAGAAAAGGGCAGGGGCTGCCGAACAGTCGGCCATGGTGAATATGTCGCCCATGGCCCACTCTTTCGACCCGATTTCCTGTTCCAGCATGCCCATTGCGGTCCGCATCTGCTTTATCGCTTGTTCGACACCCATCGGATCGCGGTTGCCTTCGGGCCGTAGCACATCTGTCATCGCCTTCTGCATCGGCGTATGGATGTGTAGGTCGAAGAAGCGATCACGCATCCGAACTTGCCGTGCCAGGTCGGCGTCCCTGGGTATAAGCGCTGTCTTGCCGGGATAATGTTGGGCCAGATATTCAATGATGATGCTCGATTCCGGCACCATCCAGCTACGGGTTGTGTCTTCGATTACCGGAAATTTTCCGATTGGCCAGATCTTCAGAAACGCCGCTCTGGAAGCCTCGTTGCCGAGATCAACGAGTACAGGTTGAAATGGCGTATCGTTCTCATAAAGCGGGATGAGAACCTTGTGGCAATAAGAAGAAAGCGGATGATAGTAGAGTTTGAGTGTCATGGCGTCCTCACAAAGGCTTCTTCACATCTGCCCATTTGGGCCCGGTGAATTCGGTTTCGATGGTTACGTCGACATCGTCGCTCACGCCCATCGTGGTGCCGGGGGCAGGGATTCCCAGTGTGATCCCAAACAATGACCGCTTGAACGAGCCATGGGCCGAAAAGCCGATGCGCGCATTCGGATCCATCGGGTGGCCCGCGTACCCGCCGTTGAATTTTGCGTCGAGTATTAAAGGCTTTATTACACCGTGCAGCGAAAGATCGCCGGTGATCCGCGCGGTGTCCGGTCCGGTCATTTCTATTTTGGTCGCGCGATAGGTAACTGTGGGAAACGCAACCGCGTTTAGCCACTGCACACCACGCAGGTCATCCAGAAACCCGCTCGGCGGATTGTCGCTGGCGATAGAGGCCGGGTTGACGGTCGCTTCCATCTTGGCGTTTTCAGGGTGCTTCGGGTCGATCTGGAGGCTCACATCGAATGTCGTGAAGCGCGCGGTGAAATGCGAGAAGCCAAGGTGATTGAGCCGGACGATCAGGCTCGCATGCGCCTTGTCGAGCGTATAAGTGCCACCCGGCACGTTTGTTTCTACCGGCGTAATCGCCGCCGCGTAAGCCTGGGGCGCCGTCAGCGCCAGCAAGGTGCATGCCGCAAGAAAACTTTTCATGATGTACCCCCTAGTTCTTCTTGATGAGTGCTTCGAGGCGCTCGAGGCTCTGCGCCCAGCCGGCATCCATGCCACCGATCATCTGTTGGGCGATTGGGCCTGTGGCTTCGGCGCTGCTCTGAACGGTCATTCGAGTCTTACCCTGTTCTTCTGCCAAGGTGACGGCGGTGAACCCTTCGAGCTGCTGTTTTCCATCGGTATCCGGCGCAAGACTGCTGAAGGAGAACTTTTCGGGTGCCACGATTTCGCGAACAGTGGCTGGCATCGGATATTCCGCACCATCCGGCGCGCGCATGACGATGCGCATCTTGCCGCCGACGCGCAGGTCGATCTCGCAAACGGGATTGGTGAAGTGATGCGGTCCCCACCATTGGGCAAGCTGCTTGGAATTGGTCCACGCGTTGAACACCATCTCGCGGGGTGCATCGATGATGCGGGTGAGTGCGAGTTCACGTTTGTGGCTCGTCGTTGTAGTTGCCATGACATTTTCCTTTGAATACCCGGCAGCCGATTGGCCGCCGGGCGTTAATCCCTACTCGTTTGCGCAGTTCACCATCCACGGAATACCGAAGCGGTCGGTCACCATGCCGAAATGTGCGGCCCAGAATGTTTTCTGCAACGCCATGGTGACAGTCCCGCCCTCGGAAAGTTCCCGGAAGATGCGTTGCGCGTCTGCGGCCTTGTCAATTCCGAGTGAGACGGTCAACCCTTGCGGCGTCTTGTAGAAGTTGGCAGGCGCATCCGAGCCCAGCAGGATGGCGCCGTTTACGTTCAGCCTCACATGCATGATCTTGTCGCGCCATTCGGGCGACATTTGCATCTCCGGCGGCGCATCCTTGTGCGTCATCGTCATTTCTATTTTGCCGCCGAAACACTTCTCATAAAACTTGAAGGCTTCTGCGCAATTTCCGTTGAAGTTAAGATAAGCTTCGATGTGCATGGTCACTCTCCTTGTTGTTCACAACTCGCCCTTGGCGTAAGCGCTCTAGTTTCGTCGCAAAGTGTGTCGGCCATGGTGCGCCTCACATATTTGCCAGATATTCGTCGAAGCGATCGAACGTGCTGTTCCAGCCGCCGCGATGACCATTGCAGTTGCTCACCGTGTCGAAAAGGAACTGTTTAAACGTCATGCGCGTTTTGCCATTCACGTCTTCGAGTTCGATTGTAACGAAGGTCTCGTTGGGGGGAGTACCGCCTTTCATGCCTTCCCACGCGAATGTGAACGCAAGTTTCCGCGGTGGCTCGATCTCGCGGTAAACGCCGCTTTGCCACAAATCCTCGCTGCCATCCGTTGCGCGCAGCCCAATGCGCCACTTTCCACCAACGCGAAAATCATTGTCGGCCTGCATCGCCGGATAATCGCGTGGGCCCACCCAGCGTGCGAGGTGGGTGGGTTCGCTCCACAGCTTGAACACGAGCTCGCGGGGCGCATCGAACAGGCGCGTGATGACGAGCGTGCGCTCTTCCGTTGCGATGTCACTTGCGCTTGCGGGCATCTTTTTTCTCCATGGCTTGCAGTTCGCGCAGATAATCTTCCAGGCGGTCGAAACGTTCTTCCCAGAGGCGGCGATAGCGCTCCAACCATTCGTCAACGCTTTTCAGTGCCTGCGGCTCCAGCTTGCAGGGCCGCCACTGCGCATCGCGCCCGCGCGTGATGAGGCCCGCATGTTCTAGAACCTTGAGATGCTTTGAGATCGCGGGCGCGCTCATCTCGAAAGGCTCGGCGAGTTCCTTCACTGAGGTCTCTCCCAGGGCCAGCCGAGCAAGGATCGCCCGCCGTGTTGGGTCGGCGAGGGCAGAGAAGGTGGCACTCAGGCGGTCGGTCATCCGTATTGAACCAATAGGTTAATTAACTGGACGGTGAAGTACGGCGAAAGCGCCCCGAAGTCAAGCAGGCCCTCCAAAACGTTCCACGATTGACGACCATCCGAATTTCGTACAATGTACGCGTACGTTGTACGAGATGTAGATGCCCAGAGAACTCAGCCAAACGCATATTCAGGATTTCCGCGCTCGCGTGGGCGAAGCGGCATCCGCGCTCTATGCCAAAGGTGGCGAAGGCGCGATCACGATGCGCGAGATCGCGCGAGCGCTCGGCTCGAGCCCCATGGGCCTTTACCGGTATTTCCGGGACCGGGATGAGATCATCGCCTATCTGCGTACGGATGCGTTCAACCATTTCGCGCAATCGCTTGAAACAGCCTTCGCCCAGGGCGGCGATCCGTTTGCCCGCGCGCGCGCAGTTGGCCGCGCCTATCTCGATTTCGCGCTGGAAAATCCCGGCGCCTATAGATTGATGTTCGATCTCAGCCAGCCAAATGAACAGGGCGATAGCGATCTCGCCAAGGCGAGTGCGCGCGCCACCCGCACCGTTACCCGCCATGTCGATGATCTGCGCGAAGCCGGCGTCGTCACTGGAGATTCCAGGGAGATTGGCCGCGCATTGTGGGCGGCTGCCCATGGCGTGATCGTGCTGCATTTGGCGGGTCGCCTGCCAAAGGGCACCGATGTGCGGGAGCTCTATTTCGAAACCATGCGCCTGACGTTTCGCGGCGCGCGTACCGCTTCAAGCAAAATCTCGTCACTCGCCAAACGGAGCCGCAAATGACCATTCACACCAAGCCTTCGCGCGCATTGCCCGGCGCACTCGCCAAACCACTGTCAATTCCGGTGATCGCATCACCGCTGTTTATCATATCCAATCCCGATCTCGTTATCGCGCAATGCAAGGCCGGCGTGATTGGCTCGTTCCCTTCGCTCAACGCGCGTCCGGTTTCGCTGCTCGACGAATGGCTCGCCCGCATCACCGAAGAATTGGCAGCCCATGATCGCGCCAACCCGGACAAACCATCTGCGCCTTTTGCGGTGAACCAGATCGTTCACAAATCCAACGACCGGCTGGAACAGGATCTTGCGCTCTGTGTGAAATACAAGGTGCCGGTCGTCATCACTTCGCTGGGCGCGCGCAGCGATCTCAACGAAGCGGTGCATTCCTATGGTGGTGTTACGCTACATGACATCATCAACGTGAAATTCGCCCGGAAGGCTATCGAGAAAGGCGCAGATGGGTTGATCGCCGTCGCAGCCGGTGCAGGTGGTCATGCAGGCACGATTTCACCTTTTGCGCTCATTGAAGAAATCCGTGAATGGTTCGATGGGCCGCTGGCACTTTCTGGTTCGCTCGCAACCGGGCGTGGCGTGCTTGCCGCGCGTGCCATTGGCGCGGATTTCGCCTATATCGGTTCAGCTTTTATCGCGACGCAGGAAGCCAATGCGCCGCAAGGCTACAAGCAGATGATCACTGAAAGCGCTGCCGACGATATTCTCTATTCCAATCTTTTCACCGGCGTTCATGGCAATTATTTGCGGCCATCGGTCGTGGCCGCGGGGCTCGATCCCGATAACCTGCCGCAATCCGATCCTTCCAAAATGAATTTTGGGTCCGGTGGCAACACCGACAAGAAAGCCTGGAAGGATATCTGGGGCTGCGGTCAGGGAATCGGGTTGGTGAAAGATGTTGTTCCGGCAGCTGAACTGGTGGTGCGGCTGGAACGCGAATATCACGCCGCGAAAAAGCAACTCGCCGGTTAAAGAACCGCGTGGGGTAGGTTAGCGTTCGCGGTGTGCGCGGATGGCGTCCAGAAATACATCCGCGAACTCTTTTAGTTTGGCTGCGCCCACGCCGTGCACTTCGCCGAATTCATAGGCGTTGTGCGGCCGCTTCTGTGCCATGTCGATCAATGAGCGGTCTGAAAACACCACATAAGCCGGCACCTGCCGCTGCTTGGCAAGGCGCATGCGGAGCTGTCTCAACGTTTCGAGCAGCGAAGTGTCCGCGTGTGAAAGCCCCGCATCCTGCGCCGCTTTCGCGCGCCGCTCTTTCTTGGCTGGGCCGCTGGCCGGCCGGTAGCGGAAGGTTTCTTCGCCGCGCATGAGCCCGAGCCCCTTTGGCGCGATCTTCAACCCACCGTAGCCACCAATGTCGATACGCAGAAAGCCGCCTCCCACCAGTTGCCGAATGAGCGATTGCCATTCTTCGCGTCGGCGTTGGGCGCCCACGCCAAAAACGGCGCTGCCTTGGTGGCGGTTGGTCAAAACCTTCTCGGTCTCGTTGCCGCGCAACACATCCACGATATGCCCCTGCCCGAACAATTGTCCGGTCAAGTGCACTGCTGCCAGAACCTTCTTCGCATCCTCGGTGCCGTCCACCATTGCAACGGGATCCAGACAAATATCGCAATTGCCGCATGCTTCTGCTTCTTCGCCGAAATAGGTGAGCAGCAATTGGCGCCTGCATTCCGGCGCATCGCAATAAGCGAGCAGCGCGTTCAGCCGCTGGTGCTCACGGCGCTTGCGATCCTCGCTCGATTCCTCTTCGTCGATGAACATCCGCCGCATGCGGATATCGCCGAGCCCAAACAGCATGGCGGCTTCCGCCACTTCGCCGTCGCGCCCCGCGCGCCCAATCTCCTGATAGTAAGCCTCAAGGCTTCCCGGCAAGTCAGCGTGAAACACATAGCGCACATCGGATTTGTCGATCCCCATGCCAAACGCGATGGTCGCCACCATCACAATGCCGGGCTCGGTCATGAAGCGGTTCTGGTTGGCCTCTCGCATCTCCTTCGCCATGCCTGCGTGATATGGCAGCGCCGGAACTCCATGTTCGTTGAGAACCGCTGCCATCTCCTCCGTCTTCTTGCGCGACAGGCAATAGACGATGCCACTCACACCCGGCCTCGCTTTGGCGAAGGCGAGCAATTGCTTCTTGGCTTCCTTCTTCGGTTCCACCATCAGCCGGATGTTGGGTCGATCGAACCCCAGCACCAGCGTGTCGACTTCACCAGCGAACAGTTTCTGCGCGATATCGGCTCGCGTGGTTTCATCGGCTGTTGCCGTAAGTGCTGCGATCGGAACGCCGGGGAAGATCTCGCGCAGCTTGGCCAGCGCTTCGTATTCAGGCCGGAACGAGGGGCCCCATTGCGAAATACAATGCGCCTCGTCGATGGCGATCAGCGTTACATTTAGTTTTGCAAGGGCAGAAAGCATCCGCTCGGTCATCAACCGTTCGGGCGCCATGTATAAGAGCCGTGTTTCGCCCCGCATCGCGCGCTGCCATGCTGCTACATTGTCGTTGCGATCCTGTGAAGAATTGATCGCGTCCGCCGCCACGCCTGCAAGTCTGAGTGCCGCCACCTGATCCTGCATCAACGCCACCAATGGCGAGACAACAAGCGTCAGTCCGCCCATCGTCAACGCGGGTACCTGGAAACACAGCGATTTCCCCGACCCCGTTGGCATCACCGCCAACAGATGCCGCCCGGCAAGCAGCGTATCCATCGCGGCTTCCTGTCCCGGGCGGAAATCGTCGAAGCCGAACACGCTTTTCAGAACATGCTGCTTGGGATCGTGATGCTGAATTTCGACAGCTGCCATCTAAAGGTTCACAGCTCGATGCATTTTATCGCCAAACATGTTCGACCATTCCTCCGGCGAAAGATGCTGTTTGCGGTTCATGTATTTCTGTGGGATCGCGAGCTTGTCGGCGGTGCGCCCCCGGATAACTGCGGGCCGTTGGGCGATCTTTTCGAACCAACGATGGATATTGGGATAATCGGCGAGATCGATATTCATCGTGCCGCCCGCGCTGCGCCCTGGCCAGATCGCGATGTCGGCAATCGAATATTCGTCGCCCGCAAGGTATTCCGCTTCGCCCAATCGCCGCTCCAGCACGCGCAACAGCCGCACCATTTCTTTGGTGTAACGCTGGATGGCATACTCGATCTGCTCCGGTGCGTAACGCACGAAATGCGCGGCTTGTCCGCCCATGGGGCCAAGTCCTGCCACTTGCCAGGTGAGCCACTGGATCGCCACGCTGCGCCGGCGCGGATCGTCGGGCAGCATTTTGCCGGTCTTTTCCGCAAGATATTGCAGGATCGCACCCGATTCGAACACCGCATGCGGTCCGCCGCCGAATTTCGGGTCGTGGTCTACGATGGCGGGCAATTTGTGATTCGGGTTGATCCGCCCGAATTCGGCGGTGTGCTGATCGCCCTCAAAAATATCATAGAGGATCACATTATAAGGCAGCCCCACCTCTTCCAGCATAATACTGATCTTCTGGCCGTTTGGCGTGGCAACATAGTGCAGGTCGATCATGGAAATCTCCGGATGGCAGAATGCGAACCTTGCGCGATGGCCTTGCGATCCGGCAATAAGAGAGTGATTTTTTTATATCCTGGCTTTACTCTGCCGGGATGAAAGATATGGCCAGCGCGTGAAAATCAAACTCCACAAGGGCGATCTGCCAGATGGGCTCGATCTCGGCCCCATCGTCGCCATCGACACCGAAACCCTGGGTCTGTCCTATGTTCGGGACAGGCTTTGCCTTGCTCAGCTTTCCGCAGGCGATGATGTCTGCCACGCCGTCCAGTTTGCCCCCGGTGCCTACGAAGCACCCAATCTCAAGCGCCTGCTCACGGACCCGAAGGTGCTCAAGATTTTCCACTTCGCTCGCTTCGACGTGGCGATGTTCAAGCGCCATCTCGGCGTGACGACAGCGCCGATCTATTGCACCAAGATCGCCTCCAAGCTGGTCCGCACCTATACGGACAAGCACGGCCTCAAGGATCTGGTGCGGGAACTCCTCAACGTCGATCTTTCCAAAGAGCAACAAAGTTCTGATTGGGGCGCCCCAAACCTCACCGAGCGCCAACTCGCCTATGCCGCCAACGACGTGGCCCATCTCCATCGCCTGAAGGAAATACTCGATACGATGCTCGCCCGGGAGGGCCGTACCGCCTTGGCGCAGGCCTGTTTTGAGTTCTTGCCGTCGCGGGCAGCGCTGGATCTCTCCGGCTGGGATGAGGTCGATATATTCGCGCACTAAATGGTTAATGCGCGAATGACGACCTGTTAACCCCTTGAAACATTTTAAGACTTGCACCGAATCGGGGGATCGGCCACATTTGGCATGATTTTCGCGTGGGGGCTGCGGTTACGTCCGCGGATCGTCGCCAACCAATCAAAGGCCATTCGATGCGTTCCGCTGTGACCGTTGCGGCTACCCCCGAGCCCACAGAAGACCTGAAAGCCGCCCACCGCGTGCTCGACATGGCGGGGGAAGCCATCGCAGCGCTCGGCCAGTCTCTCAACGGTGATTTTAGCCGCGCCATTGATGCCATTCTCGCTATCAAGGGCCGCGTGATCGTCAGCGGCATGGGCAAGAGCGGCCACATCGCCCGCAAGATCGCCGCCACTTTGGCGTCCACCGGCACGCCCGCCTATTTTGTTCATCCTGGTGAGGCGAGCCATGGCGACCTCGGCATGGTCACGCGGGAAGATGCGGTGCTGATGCTTTCCTATCGTGGGGAAACCGCAGAGCTGGGCGATCTGATGACCCACGCCAAGCGCCTGCGTATTCCGCTCATTGGCATCGCGGGCAATCCGAACTCCACGCTGCTGCAAACCGCCGATATCGCGCTGGTACTGCCCAACGCCCGCGAGGCCTGCCCGATGGGCCTTGCCCCAACAACGTCGACCACACTGATGCTGGTGCTGGGTGATGCGCTCGCGGTCGCCTTGATGGAGCGGCGTGGCTTCACCGCCGATCAATATCGCGATTTCCACCCCGGCGGTTCGCTTGGCAAGGCGCTGATCCGCGTGAGCGATCTCATGCACACCAGCGAGGAGATGCCGCTCGCTGCCGAAGATGCCTCGATGCAGCAGATCGTGCTCATCATGGCAGCACGCCGCTTTGGCTGCGTCGGTATAGTCGACAAGAAGGGGGCGCTTATCGGCATCATCACCGATGGCGATCTCTCACGGCATATGGATCGCGAGCTGCTTGATCGCAAACCCTCCGTCGTGATGACACGCAATCCCAAAATCATTGCCTCCGATCGTCTCGCCGCTGAAGCCCTCGCACTGATGAACGAAAAGAAGATCACCCAGCTTTTTGTGCTCGACAAATCAAAGCGCCCCGTGGGTATCCTGCATATGCACGATTGCCTGCGCGCCGGAGTGGTTTGATGACAAACCGCGCAACCGCGCTAAGGCCCAAGCGGCGCGACTGGACCGCGCGTCCCCGCGGCACAATGATGGATGCGGAGCGCTACACCCGCTTTGTCACTTTAATGAAGCGCGCCCTCCCGATTGCGGCCCTTGTGCTGCTCGCCGCCGTCGCCGTTTATGTTTTCCAGCCGCGCCAGCAGGACCGCGTGGCGATGACGTTCGAGCGCGTTGGCGAAGTCGCCAACGATCTTGCGATGATCAAGCCGCGCCTTTCCGGCAGCGATGCCAAGGGCAATCCCTTTGTCGTCACCGCCGATCGCGCCATTCAGCAGGGCCGCAATTCCCGTCGGGCCAAACTCGAGAACGTCGATGCCGATATGACGCTCGACAAAAGCCGCTGGTTGAACGCTACCGCCAGAACAGGCCTGTTCGACGCCGACGCAAAAACCCTGGTGCTCGACGGCGGTATCGCGGTCTTCTCGGACAATGGTTACGAGCTTCACACGCAAAGCGCGCGGTTCGATCTGGGAAAAGGCTTTGTTCAAGGCGAACAGAAAGTCACCGGCCAGGGGCCGCTTGGAACCATGAGTGCGGACAGGTTCGAAGTCGACAAATCCACTCAGCAGATCCGTCTCCATGGCAACGTTCACACCACATTCCAGAAGGCGGACGGCAAGACGTGAGAACAAAACTCTCCACATTGCTTTTTCTGACAATGGCTGCGCCCGCTCTGGCCGCGACCACACCGCTGGATTTCGGCAAGCATAACGCCAACGAGCCGATCAATGTCTCGGCCGATGCCTTCCTCGCCGATATCAAAGGCAAGACCGGTACCTATTCCGGTAACGTCATTGTCACCCAGGGGAAAATGCGGCTGCGGGCCGACAAAGTCCGCGTCAACGTGATCGACAACAAGCCCGACAAGATCGAGGCCACTGGCCACGTCGTATTCGATTCCGCGTCCGGCACCGCGCAGGGCGATACGGGTGTCTATGCCATCGCGCCGCGCACCATCACGCTCAACGGCCATGTCGTGCTGGCAAAAGACAAGAACGTAATGCGCGGCACGGTGTTGGTCGTGAACCTGATAACGGGGGCGGCAACGCTTCAATCCAAGGGCGAGAATGGCGGCCGCGTTCAAGGATTGTTTACTCCACCACCCCAGAAGCCCACTGAATCAAGGCCACAACCGACAACCAATCCGTAACCATTCATGTTTCCTTAAACACGAACAGGCACAGTTCTTGCCCATGACCACAAACGCCAAAGAAAACAATGCCAAGCCAGGCCGCGCGGAGCTCCCGCGCGTGGTCGAAGGCAGTCAGGGCTTGGTGGTAACGCGTATCGGCAAAAGCTTCAGGAAGCGCCCGGTCGTGCGTTCGGTCAGCCTGTCGCTCAAGCGTGGCGAAGTGGTGGGCTTGCTCGGGCCGAATGGCGCCGGCAAGACGACATGCTTCTATATGATAAGCGGCCTTATCCCCGCCGACGCTGGCACCATCGAGGTCGATGGCCACGACGTCACGCATCTGCCCATGTATCGCCGTGCGCGGCTGGGCATCGGTTACCTGCCGCAGGAAGCCTCGATCTTTCGCGGGCTCACGGCCGAACAGAACATCCGCGCCACTGCCGAGCTGATCGAACAGGATCCCGGCCGCCTGGAATCCATGGTGGAAGACCTGCTTGCCGAATTCGGCCTTACGCATGTTCGCCACACGCCTTCCATCGCGCTATCCGGCGGCGAACGCAGACGCGTGGAAATTGCCCGCGCACTTGCTACGCATCCCTCTTATATTCTTCTCGACGAACCGCTGGCGGGTATCGACCCCATCGCGGTCGCCGAAATCCGCGATCTGGTGAAGCATCTGAAAGATCGCGGCATCGGCGTGCTCATCACCGATCACAATGTGCGCGATGCGCTGGAGATGATTGATCGTGCTTACATCATTCACGAAGGCCATGTGCTGAAGGAAGGCCTTCCCTCCGACATCGTGGGCGACCGCGACGTGCGCCGGGTATATCTCGGCGACAGATTCTCGTTGTGACCGGGGTTGGGTGAGGCGTAGGTCATGGCGATTTCACAACGGCTGGAGATAAGGCAGGGTCAATCCCTTGTGATGACCCCGCAATTGCAGCAGGCGATCAAGCTGCTGCAATTGTCGAACCTCGAACTCACCGCCTATGTCGAGCAGGAGCTCGAACGCAATCCCCTGCTCGAACGCGATGACGCGACGCCCGCAGAACCCGAACGCCAGGTAGAGGAGGTGGCGCCAGCAAATGAGGCGTTGGACACCGCGCTCACCCGCGAGGATTTCTCCAAAGCCGAAGATATGGATGCAGGCCGCGATGACATGTATCCCGACGAATCGCCCGCGCGCGGCGAGGGCGACTCTTCGCAGCCACTCACCGACTGGACGACCGTTCGTTCCTCCGGCGCGCGTATCGAGGGCGATGATGACGGGTTGGAAAATCTCGTCGGCAGCGGCGAGTCCCTGAAAGACCACTTGCTCGATCAGCTTGCCATCGCAGCTTTTAATCCCGAGCGCCGTCTGATCTGCCTGTCGTTGATCGATGCGGTAGACGAGGCGGGCTATTTGCGCGGCGACCTCCAGGAGGTTTGCGAACGTCTGGGCTCCTCCATCGAAACCGTTCACGAGGTGCTCGAAGTTCTCCAGGGGTTCGATCCGCCGGGCGTGGCTGCCCGCGATCTCGCCGAATGCCTCGCCATCCAGCTTCGCGCCAAGGACCGCTTTGATCCGGCGATGGAGATGATGCTGGCGCGCCTAGATCTTGTCGCGCGCCGCGATATCAATGGCCTGTGCGCGGCCTGCGCGGTCGACCAGGAAGATGTCAACGACATGATCGCGGAAATCCGCGCGTTGACGCCGAAGCCCGGCCTTGCGTTCGGTTCCGAACCTGTACAGCCCGTGGTCCCCGATGTTTTCGTGCGCGAAGGCCCCGATGGCGGCTGGCATGTCGAACTGAATGGAGACACGCTTCCGAGGCTGCTGGTCAATTCGCGCTACTATTCCAAGGTCTCGAAAGAGGCTCGCGAGAAAGACGCCAAGACTTATCTCACCGATTGCCTGAACAACGCCAATTGGCTGGTGAAAAGTCTCGATCAGCGCGCCCGCACCATCCTGAAAGTTGCGACCGAACTGGTGCGTCAGCAGGATGGTTTTCTCACCTATGGCGTGCGCCATCTGCGCCCGCTGAACCTGCGCACAATTGCGGACGCTATAACCATGCACGAATCGACGGTGAGCCGCGTCACCTCCAACAAATATATCGCGACGCCACGCGGTGTGTTCGAGATGAAATATTTCTTCACTGCCGCCATTCAGGCAATGAACGGGTCTGAAGCCCATTCGGCGGAATCTGTGCGCGACCGTATCCGCGAGATGATCGACAACGAAGGTTGCGATGAGATATTGTCCGACGACAGGATTGTTGCACTGTTGACGGCGGACGGTGTCAATATTGCGCGGCGCACAGTCGCCAAGTACCGCGAAGCGATGCGGATTCCCTCGTCCGTGGAACGCCGTCGCCTCAAGTCAAGTGATATTTCCACTCCCCACAGCCGTGAAATGCCCGCTGTTTGACTTTCCGGGCGGGCCCGCCTACACGGCGGGCGCTTTTTTTGAAACGGCACGGCCCGAAAGGGGTTATAGTTAAGTGGCGCCCTGAGGATCTTGGCTTTGGACATGCAGGTTCGCGTTTCAGGAAAGCAGATTGAAATTGGGGAAGCACTGCCCGAACAGGTGAGGGCGCGAATGGAAAGCGCTATTGAAAAACACTTTGATGGCGGTGCAGGTGCCAATGTCGTTTTTTCGCGTGAGGGGGCTTTTTATCGGGCCGATTGCAAAGTGCATCTGGATTCAGGTGCGGTGCTGACGGCAGTTGGAGAGGCGAACGATGCCTATCGAGCGTTCGACGATGCGCTCGAAAAGGTGGAGAAGCAGGCGAGACGTTACAAACGCAAGCTGAAGAACCATCACGAAAAAGGGAAGCCGCAGAAAGGCGAACTTCTCTGAATTCAACAAGGCCCCAAGTCCCATGGAAATTACAGATTTGCTCACGCCAGGCTCCGTTATTGCGGCGCTGAAGTCGCAAGGCAAAAAGCAGCTTCTGCAGGAACTCGCCGCCCGTGCAGCCCCGCTTACCGGTCTGCCGGAGCGGCGTATCTTCGAGACGCTTAGCGAGCGCGAACGTCTGGGCACCACCGGCGTGGGGCAGGGCATTGCCATTCCGCACGGCCGTCTCAATGGGCTGACGAAGATCACCGGTTTGTTCGCGCGCCTGGAAACCCCCATCGACTATGATGCCGTGGACAACCAGCCGGTCGATCTGGTCTTCCTGCTGCTCGCCCCCGAACAGGCCGGCGCGGATCATCTCAAGGCGCTCGCGCGCGTGTCGCGGCTGCTGCGCAACCAGGCGATCTGCGAGAAGCTTCGCGCAGCCAGCAAACCAGAGGCGCTTTACGCCATTCTCACCGAACCGACAGCGGGCCCGAACACACAGGCCGCGTAGAAAATAATGTCCAGGAAGAACGAAAGGGCCGAAGCTTGCGCTTCGGCCCTTCGCTTTTCTCAGCAGTCGCAATAGATCAGTGCACGCTCACTGGCGTCATATCGTTCTGCACGGCCGCGCCATAGGCGCTATCCCATGCATCGGTGAAGCCGAGCACGCTGCCATCCATGGCATGCAGCACATAGAGCATCGTTTCTTTCGGCAGCTTGATGCCTTTCGGCACGATGCCTTGGCGCTTTGCCTCTTCAAGCCCGGTCGGCTTGATATAGGTGATACGAGACGGATCGAATGTGATCCGTTCGTTTTCCGCGTCGTCAAATCTCAATTTGTCGGCCATTTTGACCTCCTTTGGACGCCGCCTTCGGCGGTTACGTCTCTACTTAGATGTGGCGCTTCCGCCACGGATTTCAATGGTGCGGATCTCAGGCTCCAATTTGCGGCGCGTCAGTTCCACGATAAGCAATCCATTCTCCAACGAAGCACCGGCGACTTCGATCCCTTCGGCCAGCACAAAGGCGCGCTGGAACTGCCGGGCGGCGATGCCGCGATGAAGGAATGTCTTGTCGTTCGCGTCGGTTTGTTTGCCACGAAGGACGAGCTGATTTTCTTCGACCGTGATGTTCAATTCATCGCGGCTGAAACCCGCCACCGCCAGCGTGATACGCAGGCGATCATCGGCCAATTCCTCGATATTATAAGGCGGATATCCATCGGCCGCGGCTTTCGCGGTGCGTTCGAGCAATCGCTCGAGATGGTCGAAGCCCAACAAAAAAGGGCTGTTGAAATACACGCTCCGATTCATATCCAAAGCCCTCCTGGCGCTTTGCCGGTCCCTCGAAAGGCCGCCGGGAACTTTTTGAGCGCGGCCTCCAGGGGAGCACCGCCGCTTCCAGGCAAAGAGATGGGTTCTCTTCGGTCAAATTCAAGATGGTGCGGCCACTCCGTTTCAGCTCGAGGGCGCGCGCGCGCAATTTTCTGTCCCCCGATTGCCCGGGCGCCTGGAACGGGGCAAAAGCGGGCCGTGAGCGCCCCCTACATCCTCCTCGATACGCCCCAAAAATGGCGCCTCCTGCGTTTCGGCAGCCCCTGCGCGGTCATCCAGGCATGGGGCCCTGCCGATATAGGCGCTGCACTCGATGCGCTGGAGGCCGCTCGCGCCCGGGGTCAGTATGCCGCTGGCTACTTCAGCTATGAGCTGGGTTACGTGCTGGAACCTCGCCTCCGGCCGCTTCTGCCGCCAGCCCGCGCCGTGCCGCTCCTCTGGTTTGCGGTCTTTGATGGCGGTGAGGCGGTTGGCGCTGCCGATCTTGCGCCGCGGGGCAGGGCCTATGCGGGGCCGCTCGTCCATGAGTGGAGCAGGGCCGAATATCGGCCCCGCTTTGAGCGAACCCACCGCTACATCGCCGATGGCGACATCTATCAGGCCAATCTCAGCTTCCGTTCGCGCTTCCGGTTCGCGGGCGATCCATTGGCGCTCTGGATGGATTTGCGCGAGCAGGCAGCCGTCACGCATGGCGCGTTCATCGACGATGGCCGGCAACAGATATTGAGCCTGTCGCCGGAACTGTTCTTCGACATCTCTCCGGCTGGCGTTCTCCGGGCCAAGCCGATGAAGGGTACCGCGCCGCGTGGCCGCGAGCCATCGGCGGATGCTGCCGCGCGGGCCCATCTTGCCATGAGTGCGAAGGATCGCGCGGAGAACCTGATGATCGTGGACCTGCTGCGCAACGATGTCGGTCGCATCGCGCAGATGGGCAGCGTGGCGGTGGAGAACCTGTTCGCGGTGGAAACCTATCCGACACTGCACACGATGGTCTCGACCGTCACCGCCCGACTGAAGCCGCAAACCACCATCGCGCAGATCGTGCAGGCGCTGTTTCCCTGTGGTTCGGTCACCGGCGCACCGAAGATACGCGCCATGCAGGTCATCGGCGAGCTGGAGCAAAGCCCGCGCGGCATCTATTGCGGCGCCATTGGCCATTTCGCGCCCGATGGGAGCGCGAGCTTCAATGTCGCCATCCGCACGCTGACGTTGCGCGGGCAGGAAGGTGAACTGGGCATTGGCGGAGGTTTGGTCTGGGATTCCCGCGACGATGCCGAGTATGACGAGTGCCTGCTGAAAGCCCGCTACTACGAAGCGGCCCGCAAGCCGCTTGGGCTGATCGAGACGTTGCGGCACGAACCGGGCAAAGGCTTTGCGCGCCTCGATCTCCATCTTGCGCGGATGCAGGCGAGCGCCGCGGTCTTCGGGATCGCCTTCGATCGGGCTGCCGCATTGCGCACGCTGGAAGACGCGATTGGTGGCACGAGCGATGCGCGCCGTGTGCGGCTGACGGTCGATGAAGCCGGAATGTTTGCCTGTACCACAGCGGCTTTGGGCGAGGCAGCACAGCAATGGGCTTATGCCGTTTCGCCCAGGCGCGTGAACAGCGGCGATCTTCTGCTGCGCCACAAGACGACATGGCGCGAGATGTATGAGGATGAGCACACAAGGCTCGCGCGCGAACAGGGTTGCGATGAGGTGTTGTTCCTCAACGAGCGGGACGAACTTGCCGAAGGCGGCCGCAGCAATATCTTTGCGCGCATCGGTGGCCAGTTGTTCACGCCGCCGCAATCGGCCGGTTTGCTGAACGGATGCTTGCGGCAGGAAATGCTGGCGAGCGGCGTTTGCAAAGAACGCAGCTTGACGCTTGCCGATCTCGAAGGCGGTGAAATTTTTCTGGGAAATTCGTTACGCGGATTGATCCGCGCTCACCCCGTGCGCGGCATCTGATCGGCGAGCACCGCACAGGCCAGCGCGAGCGATTGCGGCAATACCCACCCGTTCGCTTCAAGCGTGTGGCCTGCCGCAAGATCGGCTTTTGCCATGTCCAACAGCGTTCCTTTGCGCACGCGCAGCGCGTTGGCCGATTTGGCCGCGTCGAAGCTGTCGAGCTTTGCGAGCACCGCCTTGCCCACGACCGCCGCCTTCTCCTGATCCGCCAGTTGATCGGTGATGTCGTCATAAGGCGAATGGATGCGCTTGCGCAGAAGGCGCGGGGCCTCCACCGCGATCCCGCCCGCAATGCCCACGCCGATCAGCGCCAGCGCACTCAACACCAATGGCCTGCGTGCCACGCTCATTTGAAAATTCCCTTCAGATGGTCCGCCAGCCGCAAGGTCAGCGCCACCAGGTTCATCGTCGGGTTCGAGGCACCGTAAGTTGGAAACAATCCGCTGCCCGCCACGAACAGATTGGCCATTCCATGCACCAGCCCATCGGCATCGACCACGCCCTGTTTGGGATCAACGTGCATCCGCGTGGTGCCCATGTGGTGATTGCCCCAATCAAGGCCCGCCAGCCATTCCGCCCGCGTCGCATGATGGATGCGCAGCATTCCCGCGCCGGAGGCCAGCAATTGCCGCCCCCATTCTTCCAGCGTGGCGCGATAGCGCGAGAAATCCTCATCCGAGAGCGTGTTGTTCAATTTTGCGCGCGGCATTCCCAGCGCGTCGCGCTCCGCGGTGAGTTCGATGCGCCGGTCGGGATCGGGCGCGGGTTCGAAGCCGCATCCTATCGAATAGGCGTGGGCCTTGCGTGCGTTGACACCAAGGGTTTCCGCTGCCGTCTCCACCGCCGCCTGTCCCAGCGAATCGAGTTTCGCGCCGCCGTCCACGGTGATGAGAGATCCCAGAACGTGACGGGAGCGGCGAAAGCCTTGTGTCGGCGCGAACGCCGCGCGCACATGGGCGCCGCCTGCGTGCTGCGTGCCCAGGTAAAAGGGCGAGAGCCTGCCCGCGAACGCCACCAGGGTTGCGTTGTTCGCCGGTATGGGATGATCGGAGAAATAGCGCCCCACAAGATCGTTCGCATTGCCGACGCCCGTTTTCACGACATCGTTGGAGGCGAGCATCAGCCGCGCGTTCTCAATCGCGCCCGCACCCAAAACCACCGCGCGCGGCGTCACGGAAAATTTCACGCCGGAAAGCGTTGCCACGTCCACGCGCTGCAGCGATTTGGCATTCTTCGCCAGCCGCAAGCCGGTGACATTGGCATTGGTGTAAAGCGTGAGATTGGACGCCTGCTTCAGGTCGGCTGCATAGCGTTCGCCGAAATGCGTGGGCAAAACGCTGCCGCGCATCTTGCTGAACTGAAACCACACGGTCTCGATTCCGCCCGGGCCCATCTCCAGCGTCGATACCGGAAATGTCTTCGGCGCGTCGTCATAGATGAACGGTCCGGCTTCGACCAATTCCTGCGCGCGGGGGAAATAGGTTTCCAGAACGTCCCGCCCGAACGGCCAGCCGGAATGGGCGAGCCAGGGCCGCGCTTCGAAGTCGATCGTCTCCAGCGGCCGGCACCAGCCACCCCAGTGATTGGTGCTGCCGCCGAGGAAGCGCATCCGCGATCCGTCGAGGGGGAGGTAGTGGGTGCCGGTTTCGGGGCCCGCATAGAGATCCTGCGTGGCGGCATCGAATTCCATCCCGCCGCTTTCGAGCAGGGTGACTTTGACGGGCGCGTCCTTGAGGGCGAGCGCCAGTGTGATGCCTGCGGGGCCGCCGCCGATGATGAGGATATCGGTCTCGATGGCCGAACCCGAAGGAACGCTGCGGGCGTCAATGAAGCTGTTCAAGGAATGTCATCCGTCAGAAGGGAAGGCCGGGGTTTATGGCATGATTCCATCGGGTTAGTCGTTTTTCGGATTTCGACACCCCCCCTCCCCCCGGATGGGAGGGCGCGGCGGGCTCGGGTCTGCGGTCGGTGCTCACGGCGAGAGTCTACCGCAGTTTTGGAGGTGTTCGATTGCCCGGCGCGATCAATCCACGGCGTCGATCCGGCCGCGCACATCTATGGTGGCGAAACGGCTGCGATATTCCGCAGGCGCACATCCGAGCCAAAAGAAATGGCCCACCACTTATGCGTGATGAGCCAAGAGGAGGGTGCTGCTCATTGGGGGGCTAATGAGTCAGCGCATTCAAGATATCCAAAATTCCAACCACAACTTTGCGGCAAATCAATTGCCGTACTCTGAGCGGTGACTTTTGCAAGCCGCCGCCCCAATTCGGTGGTAGTGGACTTTTAGGTCTTTGCCCTCCTCCGAAGGCGCGTGCCTGCCACGCCGAAGAGACCTGCCCCCAACAAGGAAATGGTCAGAGGCTCAGGAGTTTCAACATCCGAGCGGAAGCTCACGTTCAAATCCGAGAGGCCCGAATCCACCAGTTGATAGGCGCCCGTCTCAGAGATCGCTACCGCATCAGCCAGCGCGATAGGCGGGATTTCATCAGAGGAATCGCTTCTGAAATGAATGTCGACGGAGACATTGTTGCTGTCGTTGAGCCCGGTTGGAGTATGGCCGACAATCGATATGCTCAGCGTATCCGAAAGGATGTCCGAGTTCGGCTCGAATATGTTGAAGTTATGCAAGAGTTGCGCGCCTGGGGCCGGCGCGTTTGGGTCACTCGAGAAATATTCGAACGCGAAATCCGCGCCGCCCAACACTCCCGGTGCTTCGTTCGTCAACTGTTGTGAAAGGTTGTTCACCCCACTCGCCGAGCCGCCGATAATGTCTGTCAGATCATCGATCGTGATGACGGCTGTTGCGTTGGCAGCGGCGGGTACTCCCCATGCAATGCCTGCAACAGCGGAAATTAGGGAAAGCCGATGGAGTAACATATCAAAACTCCTCGTTAGGGGTTGTGCCCAATGCTGCCCAGCTATGCAGTTCAAGCAATGGTTGTGCCAACCACAAAGGGGCGAGGAATCCCGCCAAATTAGGTTAATTTCGAATTCGGGTTGTAAGTTTGGCAGACAACAGAAAACCGGAAGCCCAGCACTTCCGCCATCGCCGCGATGTCATTTCCGCCGGCGGCTGTAACTCAATTTGACAAGTTTGAGCGCAAGTATATTTGCGCTCCAATTCGCTGACACCAGTCTGAAGACGAAGTTCCGCAAGAGACCTAACCGCATAGGCTTCGAAATGCGGGATAGAGTTTTTGTTTCCCCGAAAACGGGGAAGCCCGCATAGATGCGTGCAGACTGGAGTTCCATTGTGAGCCTGTAGGTCGTGCCATCATATCGGGGTTGAGCTTGTCTCGCTTTTGAATCCCCTGAGGATCAAGCGGCGCTTTCAACCAAATCACTTGGCCGAACAGTCGATGGGCATGATGGCGGTGGAGGCGTAACCGTCATTCCGCAATATGACGGTGACGTCGAGCATATGCGGCCTCCAGCCGCCATCTTACCGCGTCAACCGTTGGCTGTCGTGGGGTCGATCACGCCGCCGATCTCTGTGATCGTGTTCGCGGGAAAGCCCGAAAGCTGGGCATGTTCGCGGATCACGTCTTCGTTTTCGGCCAGGTAGATGCAGAACGTCTTGTTCTTGGCGACGAAGGATTGCTGCCACTGCACCTTCGGCCCGAGCTTGCACAGCGCGGTGTTGGATGTTTCGGCAGCACCCTTGAGCTGATCCGGCGTCATAGCGCCGACACCGGGGATGTCGCGCTCGATCATGTAGCGTTTGAGCATGGGTGGTCTCCTTTGGAAGGAGGATTAAGCCATGCACGCATCGCCGCCGTAAGGGGGCGATCACGCTATTCGATGGGGGTGATAGTGCTTATGGGGGGCTGCGGATGCTTCCTCCGGCTTCACAGCGAAGCCCGGCGGAGCCAGCCCGGGTCGAACCGCTAACCTACAGCATGCCATATAGGGATTTACTCTTTCGAGGGCATTGGACACAGGACAGACCGGCGCGGTAACGCTGACCTGGCGACCCGTCACCATCAACCTGTCTCCGAAGATGTTTACGGCGAGACACGAATAGACGTGCCTGTTCGCCTGCCAAAAGTCTCGGACGCCGAACTTTCTGAACTAATCTAATTCACGCGTCGGCGGCTGTCCTATAAATGTGAACGCCAAGACACATCAGCATAGAGAATCGCCGACACGGTTCCACCATCCTTTGGCCAAGTCCAATTCGCCTCTTTCGTAGCAACCATAAGTTCTTCTTTGTTTTCAAGAAATGCAATGTTCCGTATCGCACCGCTCACCTGCGGGATCAGCAAATGATGCTCGCCCCTCTCGATCCAATGTCCGATGGAGAATTGCCACCATCTTGGCACACTGACATCGTTCAATAGGAACGGCGCAAAAAAGTGGGGGTAAAATCCAGTTGGCAAAGGAAAATCGGGACATAATCCGGGCGCTGAACGAAAACGAATATTCGCAAATGGTATACATACAGTCTCGTTCAATCGGGCCCCTATTCGGGAGGTGAGTTGCTCGATCGTGCCTGAAGCGCAGTGTGTTCCGGTAGGGGTATTCAACTGAACCGATGTGGACCCACCAGAAATCGTAAAGCTACGTGGCTCGCCAGTGGGAGCCGGCAAAGGCGTTCCCCTTCCCACCATTCCGGTCTCTACAATGACGCGGCCAAGTTTGCCGCCGGATAGCTTCCGAAGCTCTGCCATTATATCGATACCACCTTGGATGCTGACTATCGATCCACTTTGGCCGTGCCCGCTCGTCTGCCAATGGCGGTTTCCTCCCGCTGCAGCGGAGAGTGACGTTGCCCAACATTGGTCGCTAACGTACCCGTGCGAATTGGCAGCAGCAGATGAATTTATTGATTTTAAAGTTGCGATGATTTCCTCTGGTGAACGTTCTGTATCGCGCGCGAGAGCTTCGAGTCGGTTCCGATCTTCTTCGGTGACACACGTCCTAAGTCCCGATACCAGGTAAAATGGTTTAGTTATAGCTCGCTTCGAGACAGCGAAGCTGCCGCGGACAACCTCACCTCGCACGTTGGAAATTACAGCGACGACGAATGGCTTATCCGCAGTCGCCACAGCAATAACCATTGTGAATGCGTAACCGGGGTACTGTCTTAGGCTCTTGGCACTTCGTTTCGCCAATGCGTCACAGATTTTCTGGACGGAAGCAGAGGGGCCAAATGATTTCAACTCGTCTGAAATCCAATCAATAGTGCGCGTTTTTCCAATCATCGCGATGCCAGTGAATGCGAGTTGGAGATGAAAGTTCGGGAACGTGGCCTGTATCTGCTTGGTGCCAGCACTATCTGACCGCAATTTTCCGGTGACCAAATCAGTGAGCCGAAAATCGGATGACTGGTGTACGCCTTTCGAATTTGCCACTGTCAAAATCAACGTCACTGTCACCTCATTATTTTATTTCGAAATCGGCCTCCGCTTGCCCTCGTGAGATCGCGCCGCCCGCTCCACGGTGGAGAGTATCGACGTGTTTCATCGTTGCCCCCCGACAAGATTGGAACCTAGCCAATCACGCGATGTTTGCCGATAGGATGGGGCAGTATTTGGAAGGGCTATCTGTGAGGCTTGCCGAGCCGTAGCTGCGGATGCTTCGCCCGGCTTCGCCCTGACGGGCTACGCCGCGGCAGCCTTCGCAGCGAAGGCCGTCGGCTCTGGGCTTGCCGATATCGGGGGCAGTGTTTTTAAGGGCTATCTGTGGGGCTTGCCGAGCCGTAGCTGCGGATGCTTCGCCCGCCTTCGCCCTTTGGGCTACGGCGCGGCAGCCTTCGCAGCTGCGCAGCGAAGGCTGGTGGAGCCAAGCGGGATCGAACCGCTGACCTCCTGCATGCCATGCAGGCGCTCTCCCAGCTGAGCTATGGCCCCGAACCTTGGGAAACGACTTCTTACCGGTCGTCTTTTTCGATGTCTGCGTCGATGATGTCGCTGACGTCTTCTTCGTCTTCCTCTTCTTCGAGGAGGCCGGCGGCATCGTCGTCTTCGTCGTCTTCGACTTCAATGTCTTCGATTTCGGGATCGGCGTCGGCATCGACGACCGTCATCCCGGCATCTTCTTCGGCCTCTGCGGCCTCTTCTTCCTCGTCGTCGTCGCCGGGCACGATCAGCGGGGCCTCATCGACCACCACTTCTTCTTCGGCCTCGTCTTCGGCCTCCTCGGTCTCGGCGTCTTCGTTCTCGTCGTCATCCTCGGCTGCGGGCTGCGCCTGTGCCACAGGCTCGGCAACGCGCGGACGGCGCTGCTTGTAAAGCGACTCCGGCTCGAACGAGAATTCGCATTTCGGGCACTCGATGGGCCGCTTTTGTAGGTCGTAAAAGCGCGTTGTGCAGTTGGGGCACACACGCTTAATTCCGAGATCCGCCTTGACCAAAGTCAATCTTCCCGCATGAAGTCGTTTCGTAAGGGGGGGTCGTTTGCCACTTCTCTCCCCGGCTGTCAAAGGAGCCTTATGAGCCCGTCCCCATCCCCTCGCTCTTCGGCCCTTCGCCCGCTGGCGGCGCGCGGCTCCCGCCCGTTGCGCGGGGTCGCCCTTGTCGCCGGAGACAAGTCTATCTCCCATCGCGCCCTGATCCTGGGCGCGCTCGCGGTGGGGCAGACCCGGATCACCGGCCTGCTGGAAGCCGAGGACGTGCTGAACACAGCCGAGGCCATGCGGGCCTTCGGGGCCACCGTCACCCGGGATGGCCCAGGAACCTGGCGGGTCGATGGGGTGGGCGTGGGCGGGTTCGCGGCGCCTGATGCCACGCTGGATTTCGGCAATTCGGGCACCGGCTCGCGGCTGGTCATGGGCGCCATGGCCACGACCCCGATTGCGGCCACCTTCACCGGAGATGCGAGCCTGCGGAAGCGGCCGATGAAGCGGGTGCTCGATCCGCTGACGAAATTCGGCGCGACCTATGACAATGCGCTCATGCCGTTGACCGTGACGGGGGCGAACCCCGCCCTGTGTATCGACTATGAAGTGACGGTTGCCTCCGCGCAGGTGAAATCGGCGTTGCTGCTGGCCGCTCTCAATGCCGCGGGCCGCAGCCGCATCGTCCAGCGCGCGCTGACGCGCGACCATACCGAGAAGATGCTCAAAGCCTTCGGCGCGGATATTCGGGTGAATGCGCTCAAGGATGGCGGCGAAGAAATATTGCTGATGGGCGAGGCGGAATTGATGCCTTGCGTGGTGGAAGTGCCGCGCGATCCGTCTTCGGCGGCGTTTCCGCTGGTCGCGGCGCTGATCGTGCCGGGCTCCGAACTCACCATCCCCTCGGTGCTGCTGAACGCGCGCCGCATCGGGCTGATCGACACGCTGCGGGAAATGGGCGCGAATATCGAGATCGTGAATGTTCGCGAAAGCGGCGGCGAGGAGATCGGCGATCTTATCGCGCGGCATTCGCAACTGAAGGGCGTGGATGTTCCCGCCGGACGCGCGCCTTCGATGATCGACGAATATCCGATCCTCGCCATCGCAGCCGCATTCGCGACCGGCAGCACGACGATGAACGGCCTCGAGGAATTGCGCGTGAAAGAGAGCGACCGGCTCTCGGCCATCGTCGCGGGCTTGCAGGCCAATGGTGTCAGCGTCGAGGAACGCCCCGATGGCATGGTGGTGACGGGGCAGGGCGGGGCGAAAGGCGGCGGCCATGTCGCCACCCACATGGATCATCGCATCGCGATGTCGTTCCTTGTGATGGGGCTGGCATCGGCCGCGCCTGTGACGGTGGATGATGTGTCGATGATCGCCACCAGCTTCCCCGAATTCGAACCGTTGATGCGCGGCCTCGGCGCGGATTTCGCCGCCTGATCCTTCACACGCGTTGCAGGCAGGAGGTTGACTTGGGTCGGGCCAGAATATAACTATATGGTTATAGAACTGATGAGTTATGAAATGACGCCTGCCCAGCTTGATGCCACGTTCACAGCCTTGGCCGACCCAACGCGGCGGGCGATCCTGGCGCGGCTGGCGTCCGGTGAGGCGTCGGTCATGGAGCTGGCGGCACCGTTCCAGATGAGCCAACCGGCGATCTCCAAACATTTGAAGGTGCTGGAACGGGCAGGGCTGGTATCCCGGGGGCGGGATGCACAGCGCCGTCCCGTCCGCGCCGAACGCGCGCGCGTGAGCGAAGCCACCGAATGGCTCGAGCGGTATCGCCAGTCGCTGGAAAGCAGCTTCCAGCGACTGGATGCGTTGCTGGAAGAAATGAAAGCCGAAGACGCGAAAGGATGAGGCGATGAAAAACACCGGAACCCTGAAGGTCACCTTGCAGGGCGATCGCGAAGTGGTGCTGACGCGCGTGTTCAACGCGCCGCGCGCGATGGTCTATGACGCGCTCACCAAACCCGAACTGATCAAACGCTGGTTCGGCCCGCATGGCTGGTCGCTCGAAAGCTGCGAGGTCGATCTGCGTGTCGGCGGCAAGTGGCGCTATGTGATGAAGGGCCCCGACAACGCAACCATGGGCATGTTCGGTTCCTATCGCGAACTGGATCGCCCCGACGGTCTGGTGCACACAGAAAATTTCGATGATTTTCCGGGCGAGGCGATTGTCACGACGCGGCTTGTGGAAGAGAACGGCAAGACGACGCTGACAGGCACGGTGCGTTCGCCATCAAAAGAAATTCGCGATGCCGTGGTCGCCTCTGGCATGGAGCATGGCGCGGCCGAAACCTATGACAGGCTCGAAACGCTTCTCGTTTCGATGGGAGACAATCCGTGAACCAATGGTTGAGAAGCATCGCTGCCGTGTTCGTCGGCATTCTTGCGGTCTTTGTTTTGTCGATGGGCACTGACCAGGTCCTGCATCAATGGGGATTCTATCCGCCCTGGGATCAGGGCATGCACGATCCGGTTCAGAACCTCGTGGCGCTTGCCTATCGCTGTGTCTATGCCGTCGTCGGCGGTTATATCGCGGCGAAATTTGCGCCTTACAAGCCGATGATACACGCGCTGGTATTGGGCGGCATCGGCTTTGTGCTGGCGTTGCTCGGGTTCTTCGCCACCAGAAATCTTCATCTCGGCCCGGCGTGGTATCCGTTGGCACTGGTGGTGACGGCTGTTCCTTGCGCGTGGCTGGGCGGCATTGTGCAGCGCGCGATGCTCAATCGCCATTGAACGCGGAAGACCAAAAAGCTATGGCAGCCGGGCCGAGGGTGCTCCATGTCCAGAATGATCGTCGTGCTCGCGCTGCTCTGTTCGGGCAGCGCACTTTGCGGCGCCGCACGGGCGCAGCCCGATGCAATTGACGACGAGCTTTCCCGCACGCCCGGGGTTCACCTGACGTATTACGATGTTTCCGGATCGAGCGATCAGGCGATCCGCAACGCGATGGACAAATCGCCCTTGCGCCCGCGCAACGGCGACAGGGCCGTCGACGCGCTGACCACATGGAATTTCAGCTGGAAAATGTGGAAGGACGCGCATGGTATTTGCGACCCGTCGCTCGCGGAGGTCACGTTCACGGCAGACGTCGTTTTGCCCCGGCTTGTCGGTTCGGTTCCGCTTGCCGTCGCGCGGGACTGGGACCGGTACGTCGCCAAGCTGAGAGCACATGAGGCGGGACACGCGGTCTATGCCCGATCGCGCCTCGGCGATGTGCTTGCCGCGGCGAAATCTCGCCGCTGCGAAGACATCAACTCCGCTGTGAGCCATGTGCTCGACACGATCCGGGAGCACGACCGGCTCTACGATATCGAGACAAGCCATGGCCTGAAACAGGGTGCTGTGTTTCCCCAGGGGCATTGAGCGGGGCCGCGTTGCACGTTACGAAGCACGCGCGTTTCTGGAATAGGTTGATGCATAAACCTGTCGTCATCGCCGTTGATGGTACCGCCGCATCCGGCAAGGGTACGCTCGCCAAGAAGCTGGCCCGGCATTTCAATTTTCCGCATCTGGATTCGGGAGCGCTCTACCGGCTCACGGCACTTGCGGTTCTCGAAAAGAAGGGCGACCCGAAGAACGAAGCCGACGCCATCAAGGGCGCGCGCGCCATCGATCTTTCGCGCGCGGGCGATCCGGCGATCCGTACCGATGTGGTGGGCAAGGCGGCTTCCAATGTCGCCGCCATTCCTGCCGTGCGCGAGGCGCTGTTCGATTTCCAGTGGGATTTCCTGACCCATCCCCCCGGCCATGCGGTGGGCGCGGTGATGGATGGGCGGGACATCGGAACGGTCATCGCGCCCGATGCCGCGGCCAAGCTGTTTGTCGATGGGGCGCCTGCGATCCGCGCCCACAGGCGCTGGCTGGAACTTCAGGGACTGGGCATTGCCCGGGCCGAGCCGGACGTTCTGGCCGAAATCACCGCCCGGGATGCCGCCGACAGAAGCCGCCCCATCTCGCCGCTGAAGCAGGCGGCGGACGCCTTCTTGCTCGATACCACCAATTTGGATATAGACGCGGCCTTCGCAGCCGCCCTCTCACTGGTTGAAGCCAGGGTCCGGGCCGCGCTCAAGCGCTAGCCACAGGGGTTGGAAACCCGGCGGCGCATCCGGGCAGGCCGCGAAATCTTGAAAATCGAAACCACCGCCTTGCGGATTTGCGTCCGCCGGGAAGTCCGCCGCGAAAGCGGTTTGGCATGCACGTTGAACCAAAGGAATTAAATGGCACGCGCCGCAACACAATCCATCGCCACTCCCAGCCTAGACGATTTCATCGCGATGCTGGACGACAGCTTCAAGACCCATGCCCCCGCCGAAGGCAACGTCATCAAGGGCACCATTGTCGCCATTGAAAACGATTTCGCCCTGATCGATGTCGGTCTGAAGACCGAAGGCCGCGTTTCGCTGAAGGAATTCGCGATGCCGGGCCAGGCCGCCAATGTGAATGTCGGCGACGAGGTCGAGGTTTATCTGGAGCGCGTCGAGAACGCGCTCGGTGAAGCCGTCCTCAGCCGCGACAAGGCTCGCCGCGAAGAAAGCTGGATCCGTCTGGAACGCGCCTTCAACGAACAGACCCGCGTGCATGGCGTGATCTTCGGCCGCGTGAAGGGTGGCTTCACCGTCGATCTTGATGGCGCGGTCGCGTTCCTTCCCGGTAGCCAGGTCGATGTTCGCCCGATGCGCGATGTCGGCCCGCTGATGAACCAGCAGCAGCTGTTCCAGATCCTGAAAATGGATCGCCGCCGCGGCAACATCGTCGTTTCGCGCCGTGCCGTTCTGGAAGAACGCCGCGCCGAGGAACGCACGAGCCTCGTGGCCTCGCTTCAGGAGAAGCAGGTTGTCGAAGGCGTGGTCAAGAACATCACCGATTACGGCGCGTTCGTCGATCTCGGCGGCGTCGATGGCCTGTTGCATGTCACCGACATCGCATGGCGCCGCGTTTCGCACCCGACCGAAGTTCTGTCGGTCGGCCAGAACGTCACCGTGCAGATCATCAAGATCAATCACGATACGCAGCGCATCAGCCTGGGCATGAAGCAGCTCCAGACCGATCCGTGGGAAGGCGTGGCCGCGAAATATCCGCCGGGCGCGAAGTTCACCGGCAAGGTCACCAACGTCACCGATTACGGTGCGTTTGTGGAATTGGAACCGGGTGTCGAAGGCCTCGTGCACGTCTCGGAAATGAGCTGGGTGAAGAAGAACGTCGCCCCGTCCAAGATCGTGACACCGGGTCAGGATGTAGATGTGCAGGTGCTGGAAGTCGATTCCAACAAGCGCCGCATCAGCCTCGGCCTCAAGCAGACGCAGGACAATCCGTGGCAGGCGTTCGCCGCCAGCCATCCGCCGGGCACCGAGATCGAAGGCGAGATCAAGTCGATCACCGAGTTCGGTCTCTTCGTGGGTCTCGACGGCGAGATCGACGGCATGGTCCACCTCTCCGACCTTTCGTGGGATAAGACGGGCGAACAGGCCGTGCAGGAGTACACCAAGGGCCAGATCGTCAAGGCCAAGGTGCTCGAAGTCGACAGCGAGAAGGAACGCATTGGTCTGGGCATCAAGCAGCTCGGCGCCGATCCGCTCGACAAGGCCGGCCCGATCAAGAAGGGCAGCGTCGTCACCGTGTCGGTGACCGAAGTGAACGACGGTGGTATCGAAGTGCAACTGGCTGACGGCGTGCGCGCCTTCATCCGCCGCTCCGATCTCGCCCGCGACCGCGCCGATCAACGCCCCGAACGCTTCGGCGTCGGCGACAAGATCGACGCGCTTGTCACCAGCTTCGATAAGACCAGCCGCAAGCTGTCGCTCTCGATCAAGGCCCGCGAAATCTCGGAAGAGAAGGAAGCCGTTGCCCAATACGGGTCTTCGGATTCCGGCGCGAGCCTCGGCGACATCCTGGGTGCTGCGTTGAAGCGCAAGGGCAAGGACGACGCGGACGAATAATCCACGTTTCCTCTGAAACGAAAAACGCCCGGCCAAAAGCCGGGCGTTTTTTTATTAACGGATGAGTTTTAAGCTAAGCCTATGTTGCACGAGATTCTAAAAAAAATTGGCACGGAATATCCGGCGGCTCGGAATCAATCTTACACGGATCACCCTCTGGCAAATTTCATCCGACGAGATGCATCAGAGGAATTGCGCGTCGTTGCGGCTCAACATTCAAGCCGCTTATCGGTAAAGGGGAGCGCCGGATCGGGCAACTTTGCCGCTGTGCCCTGGTTGGGTATTTTTGATGATCTTGTTACGGAATCCGCGACGCGCGGATACTACGTTGTCTATCTTTTTTCTGAAAGCGGACGTTTTTTCCTATCCTTGAATCAGGGGACGACCGCCGTACGACAGGAGTTCCGTCGCAGTGCGCGCGTTATTCTTAAAGATCGCGCGACGTTAATGCGAGCCCGATTGCCAGAATATTGGGAGGCGTTACCGATAAACGTGATCGAACTTGGCGCCGGACAACTTCCTGGCGATTACGAGGTCGGTCACGTGATTGGCTGCGAATACCACGTTAACAAGTTACCTGGTGAGAATGTATTGCGCGCTGATTTACAGGCCGCGCTTGCCGCCTATGAATCTCTAATCTTCAGAGGGGGGCCTGAGGCATCCCTTGAAACTTCGTCACATGACGAAGTTCAAACGCTGCTTAGCGGGCCTATGTCTCTGATAGAGATGCGGCGGTATCGAATGCATCAGAGAATTGAGCGAAACCCTAAGGCGGCTCAGATGGCGAAGTTTGTGCATGGCACAACCTGCCAGGGCTGCGGGTTTGATTTTTCGGAGAGGTATGGCGAGTTAGGGGAGGGATATATCGAAGCCCATCACGTTCGCCCCCTCGCAAGCTTGGAGGAGGGCATTGCTATAGAGCTCGATGTTGAGCGTGACTTCGCCGTCTTGTGCAGCAACTGCCACCGAATGATGCACCGGCGTGGCGGTCCAAAAGATTTGTCAGCCCTGAGAGCGTTGATTAGGCAAAGCCGCGATACCGACTCGGATTGACTATTCCATCGGCACGGCCATGCCGCGCAGCAGTTTTTCTTTCACGCTCTCCAGTCCGCCGATGATGCCGCAACCATGAACGGCGCCGGCATGTGAATAGGAGACGAAATTATCGCGGTGCAGATAAGAGCCTGCGAGACCCACAATGTCGCCAGACCGTGCCGATTCAAGCAGCCGTTCAAGCTCCTCGATCACGCGCTGGTTCGGGCGCCGGCGTTCCGGTTCGTAAGGGCCGTACAGGCCAACCACTTCTGCTGACATTCGGTCTCCCCCCAGGCTTACGCTCCCCGCGCCGCCTGTTATCAACAACAATGTAAATCAGTTTCTCCGAAATTTCAAAAATCGTATTTCGCCCATCCCCCATTTTCGAAACGCACGAAAATTACCTCGCGCGTAATCGCTTCGCATCTGCGAACAAGCTGAGGCGCGGCCCGCAACCAACAGGAACGGGCCGCCATGAACACGCCGAACCATGTCGTTGCCGATGACGGAACGCCTTTGTTTTTCCGGGATTGGGGGCAGGGCGCACCAGTTGTTTTCACTGCCATCGGGGCGCTTGCCTCGCCGATGTGGCAGTACCAGATGGCCGCTCTTACCGATGCAGGGTTGCGGTGTGTGGCCTATGACCGGCGCGGTCATGGCCGATCCGGCGCTCCTGGCGGGCGTTACAATTTCAACACACTGGCCGACGATTTGACCCGCGTGATCGAATCTTTGGACCTCAGAGACGGCACGCTGGCGGGCCATTCGTTGGGCCGCTGCGAGATCACCCGTTATCGGAGCCGCCATGGTGCGTGCCGAGTCGCTCGCATCGCCTTCCTCGTCCCCCATGCTGAAGAAGACCGCGGACGACCCCGATGGGGGCGAGCCTGCCGCTCTTTACCTGCCGCGTAATCGCGTTGCCCCCGGCAATCGCGAAAATCGCATCAGGCATCGACGATGCCCCAACCGAAGGAGATCACCATGACAGACGCCAACAATGCCGCCGCCCGTTATATCGCCGCCTGGAACGAGCGCGACGAAAGCGAACGCCGCGCCCTTATCGCGGCCACCTATACGGACGATGCGAGCTACATCGATCCCGCCCGCAGCGGCAAAGGCCATGACGGCATCAGCAACATGATCGCCGCCGTGCATCAGCAATTTCCGCCCGCTTATCGCTTCCGGCTGAAAGGCGCGGTGGAAACCCACAACAATCGGGCGCGGTTCCAATGGGAGGCCGGCGGCCAGTCCGACGCGCCGCTCCATTTCGTCGGCACCGACATCATCGAATTGGCAAATGACGGCCGCATCAAAACCGTCACCGGCTTCACCGACGAAGCGCCGAAGCATTGAATTCTTCTCCCTCTCCCCCCTGGGGGAGAGGGCCGGGGTGAGGGGGTGCTGCCGCAGCACGCACATCTCTTCCACACCATACTCGTTGGACCATCACCCCCTCACCCTTACCCTCTCCCCCAAGGGGGAGAGGGGATAGTGAGATCATCCATGTCCCTGCACTATATTCCCCGTATGACGGCTCCCGCCCGCAACGTCGGCGATCATCTGCGCGAGTGGCGCCAGCGCCGCCGCATGAGCCAGCTTGATCTTGCGAGCGAAGCCGAAATCTCGCCGCGGCACCTGAGCTTTGTGGAAACGGGGCGCTCCGTGCCCAGCCGCGAGATGATTTTGCATCTGGCCGAACAACTCCAGATCCCCGTGCGCGAACGCAATGTGCTGCTGGTGGCGGGCGGATATGCGCCGATCTTCCCCGAACGCGCGCTCAACAGCCCGGCGCTCGCCGCTGCCCGCGCGGCGATAGATGTGGTTCTGGAAAGCCAGAAACCGTTTCCGGCTTTCGCGCTCGACCGCCATTGGAACGTGGTGGCTTCCAACGCCGCCTTGCCCGAACTTTACGAAGGCGTGGCTGAACATCTGATGCAGCAGGTCAACGCGCTGCGGATCTCGTTGCATCCGCAAGGGCTCGCGCCGCGCATCGTCAATCTTGCCGAATGGCGGGCGCATCTGCTTGCGCGCCTCAAGCAGCAGGCCGATCTCACTGCCGATCCCGCGCTGATCGCGTTGCAGGCCGAAGTCACCCGCTATCCCGCCCCACAGACACCCCATCGGCCCGCCGATCCGAACGCCGTGCTGGTGCCCTTCAGAATCCGCGTGGGTGGGGATGTGCTCTCGTTCTTCAGCACCACCACGGTTTTCGGCACGCCGGTCGATATCACGCTGTCCGAGCTTGCGGTGGAGTCCTTTTTTCCGGCAGATGAGGCAACCGCAGCCAGCGTCCGCCGTCTCGCCGGACAATAAAGAGTTTTTCTCTTATGGATTCCATCTATCGCCTGGAAGGCGCACGCGTTCACACGAGCAAATTTGCCGCCGGGCCCTGGAGCCGCGAAATGCAGCATGGCTCCGCCCCTGCCGCCCTGATCGCGCGCACCGCCGAGCACATACCCACCCTCGCGCCCATGCGCGTCGCCCGCATGACGATCGACCTGATGCGCCCGATACCCATTGCCACGCTCGATCTCGAAACCGAAATCGTGCGCGAAGGCCGCAAGATCCAGCTGTTGAGCATTCGCCTTCTCAGCGAAGGCACGGAGGTGGTGCGCGCAAGCGTGCTCAAATTGCGCAAAACCGATCTGCCGCTGCCGCCCGAAGTCGCCGAGCGGAAGGTCGAAGTGCCGTTGCCCGAAATGCTGATGGATGAAAAGCAAACCAGCGCCGATCCCGTTCCCTTCCTTACCGGCCTTTCGACGCGCGATGCGAGAGGTGCATTCGGCAAGCCAGGCCCGGCCGCCATCTGGTTTCGCGCCAACCGTGCGATCATCGAAGGCGAAGCGATTTCGCAATTGATGCGCGCGGCCATCGCGGCAGATTTCTGCAACGGCATATCGGCTGTCGTATCGTGGGATCAGTGGACGTTCATCAACGCCGATCTCACCATCACCCTTGCGCGCGATCCTGTTGGCGAGTGGATATTGTTGGATGCAGAAACATGGACGAACCATGAAGGCAGCGGCATCGCGTTTGCCAAACTTGCCGATACAAAAGGCTATTTCGGCCGCGCGGTGCAAAACATTCTGATCGAAAAGCGCTAGCAGCCCCGTGTCTTGTTTCGATCACGCGCCGATGCATGCGCTGTCCTGTTTTGAAACGCTGAGTTCCGGCCTGTAAACGAAACTGACAGGCCCGCCGCATTTAACAATGATTTCGGCAGAAATGCCCTCTTGGCCTCTATCTTGCTGAACTTCTGCGCAGAAGCGTAAGCGTATGGGTTGTGTCATGACAAAAAAGATTCTGGGTATCTTGGGGAGTGCTCTTCTTGCCGTGGCCGCGACTGCCGCTCAGGCTTCGCCGGTTACCACGGCTTCCGAGCCATTGTCGGTCAATGGCCATGTTACCGTGGTCTTCATCGGTTCGGATGCTGGTGACACAAGCTATCTGTCGCTCGTGGGCGGCCCTTCGGATATTTTCTGCAATCATTCCACGTCCACATGCACTGCCGCTGTTGCCGGTGATGTGGTCGACCTTGGAACGCTCTTCGGAAATCTGGATTTCAGCCTGAGCGATATCTCGGTGCCCCATGTCTACACGACGTCGAGCCCGGATACGGACGGTTATTATTACGCCAAGGTTGTCTCGAACTATGCCGATTTGGGCGTGTTTTCGCTCCCCACCGCGGCATCGGACGCGATCACTTCGCTTTCCACGCCCACAAGCGTCGTGTGGTATGTCGGTTTCGAAGATCGCGTCGGTGGCGACTACGACTATAACGACTTCGTCTTCGCAGTGATCGACCCGCCGGTGGGTGCGGTTCCCGAACCCGCCACGCTGGCGCTGTTTGGCGCAGGATTGCTGGGCTTCGCCGGCAAGCGCCGTCGCCGCGCCTGATCCTTTTCATGGGGCAGTGCTTCATGGCCCGACAGGCTCCGCCTGCCGGGCTATGATTTTGCGGGGGCTTCCGCCCGCATTCCGGTGGGTGAGGGATCTGCTCTCCCATCAATTTCTAGTGGTTCTTCCCACTCAAGACGCAGCATGTTGACAAGAGTTCCCTGTCCAAAGGGAAAATTTGTTCAATAAATTCAAGGCCTCGCCTGCGACATGCATTGCGTGAATTTCGCCACAGCGCGAAAAAAGCACTGACGGTACAGGGGCTTCCATTGACGCACCCGATGCGCTCTGACAACAATTTCATCTGGAAGCGGCGCTCTGGCCGATTCCAGAGGAGGGGTGCCCGGTTGGGGCCTGGGGGATGATCAAGTCCGAACTTGTGGCGCGGCTGACGCAACGCTACCCGCATCTCTATCACCGTGACGTCGAGCGGATCGTATCCACCGTGCTCGATGAGATCACCAAAGCCTTGTCCGAAGGCCACCGCGTGGAACTGCGTGGCTTCGGCGCATTTTCCGTGAAAGTCCGCCCGGCACGCCAGGGCCGCAATCCGCGCACCGGCGAACCCGTTACGGTTGAAGAAAAGCGTGCGCCGTTCTTCCGCACCGGCAAGGAACTTCGTGAACGCCTCAACGGCGGCAAGGGATAGCTTGCCCCATTCGCGGGGGCGGATTACGACCAACCCCATGCGACCCCCTCGATTCCAGAATCCGGTCTTCGTTGCCCTCGACACGCCCGATCTTTCCCGCGCGCTGGAAATCGCGCGCGCCGTCAAACCGCATGTGGGCGGGTTGAAGGTCGGCCTCGAATTCATCACCGCGCTCGGCCCCGATGCGGTGGGGCAGATTGTGGAGGTGGGGCTGCCGGTCTTCGCCGACACCAAGTTCCACGACATCCCCAACACCGTGAAGGGCGCCTCGCGCGCCATCGCGAGCCTGGGGGTGGCGATGTTCAACATCCATGCCTCTGGCGGCCTCGCCATGATGCACGCGGCCCGCGATGCGGCGGCCGAATCGGAATCCCGCCCCAAAGTGCTGGCCGTCACAGTCCTCACCAGCCTTGAGGATGGGGACCTCGAAATGACAGGCCAAAGCTGGCCCGCCGCCGATCAGGTGCTGAAACTGGCCACCCTTTCCAAGGTGGGCGGGCTTGATGGCGTCGTCTGCTCGGCCCACGAGATCGCCGCCGTGCGCGCCGCCTGCGGCCCGGATTTCCTGCTGGTTATCCCCGGTATCCGCCCGGCGGGCAGCGATGTGGCCGACCAGCGCCGGGTGATGGGGCCGCGCGAAGCCATGCGGGCAGGGGCCGACATATTGGTGATCGGCCGCCCGATCACGGGCGCAAAAGATCCCGCCGCCGCCGCCCATGCGATTGTGGAAGAGCTGTCCGTTCCTTGATTTCCGGGGTGTACGCGGCGATAAGGCCCGCCCCATGGGTGTCCTGGTCAAAATTTGCGGAATTAACAGCGCCGAGGCGGCCGATGCCGCCGCGCGCGCGGGCGCGGATTTTGCGGGTCTCGTTTTCCATCCCAAATCGCCTCGTCATGTGATGCCCGATGCCGCACGCTCGCTTTCGCAGCGGCTGCGGGGCCGCGTGCGCCTGGTCGCCTTGCTGGTGGACCCGCGCGACGAAGACATCGCCCATGCGATGACCCATGCGGTGCCGGATTTCCTTCAGCTTCATGGCAGCGAAAGCCCCGCGCGGGTGGGAGAGATCCGCCAGAAATTCGGCATTCCCGTCATCAAGGCGATCGCCATTTCGGATGCGGCCGATTTCCGGAACCTCGCGGCTTATGAAGATGCCGCCGACATGATCCTGTTCGATGCCAAGCCACCGGCGAACGCAGAGCGCACCGGCGGCCATGGCGCAGCCTTCGACTGGCAGTTGCTTCGTACACAGACGATATCGCGGCCGTGGTTCCTGGCAGGCGGATTGAACGTGGAGAATGTCGCCCGCGCAATCGCATCGGCAAGCGCGCCGGGCGTGGATGTTTCGTCCGGCGTGGAAACCGCGCCCGGCGTGAAAAGCCCTGACATGATACAATCCTTCATCACCTCCGCGCGCAACGCGCAATTCGCAGGCGCCGCCGCATGAACACACCCAATTCCTTCCGCACCGGTCCCGACAGTCGCGGCCATTTCGGCGCCTATGGCGGGCGCTTCGTGGCCGAAACCTTGATGCCGCTCGTGCTCGATCTCGAACGCGCTTACGAGGAGGCGCGCCGCGACCCAAGCTTCCAGGCCGAACTCGATGGATTGCTCAAGAATTATGTGGGCCGCGAAAGCCCGCTCTATTTCGCCGAACGGCTGACCGAGCATCTGGGTGGCGCGAAGATTTATCTCAAGCGCGAAGACCTGAACCACACCGGCGCGCACAAGATCAACAATTGCCTGGGCCAGATTCTGCTCGCCCGCCGCATGGGCAAGACGCGCATCATTGCCGAAACGGGCGCGGGCCAGCATGGCGTGGCGACCGCAACGGTCGCCGCGCGGTTCGGCTTGCCTTGCATCGTTTATATGGGCGAAGTCGATATCGAACGGCAGAAGCCGAATGTGTTCCGCATGCGCTTGCTTGGCGCCGAGGTTCGCGGCGTGAAGTCCGGCTCAAGAACGCTGAAGGATGCGATGAACGAGGCGTTGCGCGATTGGGTCGCCAATGTGCACGACACGTTCTACATCATCGGAAGTGCGGCGGGCCCGCATCCCTATCCGCAACTGGTGCGCGATTTTCAATGCGTGATCGGAAATGAAACGCGCGCGCAAATTCTTGAGCGTGAAAAACGCTTGCCCGATCTGATCGTGGCCTGCGTCGGCGGCGGTTCCAACGCCATCGGCATGTTCCACCCATTCCTCGATGATCGCGAGGTGGAAATCCACGGCGTCGAAGCGGCGGGCGAGGGCACGGAAACCCCGCGCCACGCAGCTACCATTTCCAAGGGCACGCCCGGCGTGCTGCACGGTGCGCGCTCCTATCTGTTGCAGGATGCCGATGGGCAGATCATGGAAGCACATTCGATCTCGGCGGGGCTGGATTATCCCGGTGTCGGGCCTGAACATTCCTGGTTGAAGGATATCGGGCGCGCGAAATATTTTTCCGCCACCGACAGCCAGGCGATGGATGCGTTCATGGCGCTGAGCCGCCTTGAAGGCATCATCCCCGCGCTCGAACCTTCGCATGCGCTGGCCCATGTCATGCGCATCGCCCCGCAGATGGACAAGGACAAGATCATCGTGGTCACGCTTTCGGGCCGCGGCGACAAGGACGTGTTCACCGCAGCCGCAGCACTGGGCGAAAAGATATGAGCCGCATCGCACAGCGCTTCAAGGAACTGCAGGCCGCCAATCGCGCTGCGTTCATGCCGTTTATCACCGCAGGCGATCCCGATTTCGACACGAGCCTGGCGATCTTGCAGAAATTGCCGGCGCATGGCGCGGACCTGATCGAACTGGGTATTCCCTTCTCCGATCCGATGGCCGATGGGCCTTCGGTGCAGGCCTCCAGCCTGCGTGCGCTGGAAGCGGGCATGACTGTCGTTAAAGTGCTGGAACTGGTGCGCCGCTTTCGCAAACAGGATCAGAAAACCCCGATCACCTTGATGGGGTATTACAATCCCATTCATGCCTATGGCACCGCGCGTTTCGCCAAGGACGCGGCGGAGGCCGGTGCCGATGGTCTCATCACTGTCGATCTGCCGCCGGAAGAAGATGACGTGTTGCGCGTGCCTGCCCGGGCGCAAGGGTTGGACATCGTGCGACTGGCAACGCCGACCACCAACGATGCGCGCCTGCCCACCGTGCTCGAAGGGGCGAGCGGGTTTCTTTATTATGTTTCCATCGCGGGCGTGACCGGCACGAAAAGTTTCGCCGAAGACGATGTGCGCGCGGCGGTTGCACGGTTGAAAACCAAAGGCGGCCTGCCCGTCGCGGTTGGGTTTGGCATACGGACACCGGAGCAGGCGGGCGCCATTGCGCGTTTTGCCGATGGTGCTGCGGTGGGTTCGGCGATTGTCGACCTCGTGGCGAAAAATGCCGCGAACGGCGACAACCGCGAAAGCCTCGTCTCCGAAATGCTGAATTTCTGTCATTTGCTTGCCGACGCGGTGCATTCGGCGCGCGGCTGATCTGTGGTACAATAGCGTATGAACTGGATCGCAAACTTCGTTCGCCCCAAGATCAAGAATTGGATCTCGCGGCGCAAATCCGAGACGCCGGAAAATCTCTGGACCAAATGTCCGGGTTGCGGCGAGATGATCTTCCACAAGGATCTGGTGGCCGCGCAATTCGTCTGCCCGCAATGCGGCTTTCACATGCGCGTCGGTCCGAAGGAACGTTTCGCCTGGACCTTCGATTCCGGATCGTATGACGAACTTCCGGTTCCCCCGGTCACCGCCGATCCGCTTCGCTTTCGCGACGAGAAGCGTTACACCGACCGCATCAAGGATGCGCGCAACAAGACCGGGCGTCAGGAAGCGCTGGTTGCCGCGCGCGGCACACTCGATGGCACGCCGGTGATGATCGCGGTGCAGCCGTTCGATTTCATGGGCGGTTCGCTCGGCATGGGGCTGGGCGAGGCGCTGGTGCAGGCGATGCAGGCAGCGGTGAACGAACGGCGCGCGTTCATTCTCTATGTATCTTCCGGCGGCGCGCGGATGCAGGAAGGCATTCTTTCGCTGATGCAGATGCCGCGCGTGACGATCACGGTGGATATGCTCGATGAAGCCCGCCTGCCCTATATCGTGGTGCTGACCGATCCCACGACCGGCGGCGTCAGCGCATCCTATGCGATGCTGGGCGATATTCAGATTGCCGAACCCGGCGCGCTGATCGGCTTTGCGGGCCAGCGCGTGATCGAACAGACGATCCGCGAAAAGCTGCCCGAAGGTTTCCAGCGCGCGGAATATCTGCGCGATCACGGCATGATCGACATGGTTGTCCACCGCCATGAAATGCGGGCGACGCTTTCGCGCCTCGTCCACATCATGATGAAAAAGCCGCGGCCGAAATCGCGGCAGCCCGCGCAAACCGTCACGGGCACGGCGCTGCGCGTGCGCGCATGAGCGTGGCCGCGCAGAGCGACCTGATTCTTCAACGCCTGCTGTCGCTGCATCCGAAAAAGATCGATCTGGTGCTGGATCGTCTCCAGCGGCTGTTGCAGCAGCTAGGCCATCCCGAACGCCGGTTGCCGCCCACGCTCCACGTCGCGGGCACCAACGGCAAGGGTTCGACTTGCGCCTTCTCGCGCGCGATGCTGGAAGCCCAGGGACTGAAGGTTCACGTTTACTCCTCGCCCCATCTCGTCCATTTCAACGAACGCATCCGCATCGCGGGCCGCCTTATCGATGAGGAGGAACTCGCATCCACGCTTGCGGAATGCGAGCGGGTGAACGATGGCGCGCCCATCACCTTCTTCGAAATAACGACCGCCGCCGCATTTCTTGCATTCGCGCGCCATCCCGCCGATGCACTTGTTCTGGAAGTGGGGCTTGGCGGCAAGTATGACGCGACCAATGTGATCGCTCATCCGCAGGCCGCGATCATCACGCCGGTGGGGCTCGATCACGCGGAGTTCCTGGGCACCTCGCTTGCCGATATCGCGGCGGAGAAGGCGGGCATCATCAAGCCCGGCGTGCCCGTGATCATGAGCGCGCAGGACGATATCCCGCGCGATGTGATCACGCGGCGCGCCGATGCGCTGGGCGCCCCGCTCATTGCCTTCGGTCAGGATTTTTTCGCCCATCAGGAACATGGGCGCATGGTCTATCAGGATATGGATGGCCTGCTCGATCTGCCGTTGCCCAAATTGATCGGCCGTCACCAGATTGAAAACGCAGCCACGGCGATTGCCGCGTTGCGTCACGCCAACAAGGATTGGGGCGATGATGGCGCGATCGAGCGCGGCTTGCGCACGGTGGAATGGCCCGCGCGCCTGCAACGGCTGACGCATGGCCCGCTTGTCGGCCTGGCGCCGAAGGGATCGGAAATCTGGCTCGATGGCGGCCACAATCCGCACGGTGCGCAGGCCGTCGCGCGCGCCATCGCCGATCTTGAAGATCGTGCGGAACGTCCGCTGCATCTGATCTGCGGAATGTTGCGCACCAAGGACGCGACGGGTTTTCTCGCCGCCTTTCGTGGGCTTGCCCGGCATGTGACCACGGTTCCCATCGCGGGCGAAGATGCGAGCATGGGATCCGGCGCGCTTTACGATGCGGCGCGCGATGCGGGGCTCGATGCGGCCCCCGCCGACGATCTCGAAGACGCGATGATGCAGGTGAACGCATGGGCCCGCGCCCGCGCCAAGGAACCCTCGCCGCGCATCCTGATTTGTGGATCGCTCTATCTGGCAGGGCAGGTGCTGGCCGATAACGGCTAGCAACCCATTGAGCCGCATCATTTTTTTGCGGACGGCAACGGCATTACCGTTTCGTAAACAGATTCAATTTTAAACAAATCCCCGGCCCACCAGTAAGCCGATGGCATCGCGTGGTGTTGCAGTATGGGCCAACCGCTTTCGGAAGCGGCGGAAAGTGGGGCTTTGCGCAATGGCGCAGCGCGCGACGAAATTTGCCAAGAAGACGTCCCGGCACGTCGAGGTCGGTGCGCTTGCGCGCACCCCCGGCGATCCGTCCGAGGAACTGCGCGCCGTTCCGCTCGACATCTTGCCGCTGCTCACACCGTTCAAGAAGCGCGGCCGGTTGTCGGTGCGTGTCGAGAAGCTGCCGATCCAGGCGCGGCTTTCGGCGGGGCGCAACAATGGCGATCGCTCCTATTCGCTGATGCTCGATGAGCTGGAGGATCTTTCCTACCTCGCGCCCGAAGGCACCGATCCGCGTCCGATCTTGTCGCTGCGCATCATGGCGCTGGGCGATGGTGATGCCGCCACCATCGCGCTGCGCGATCTTCCCGTCGATTTCGGGGGCAACGAATTCGGCGAGGGTGTCGATGCCGAAGATGTGCGCCGCCTGGTCGATGAACTCACGCGCGTAAAATCCGCGCTTGCGATCCGCGAATCCGAACTCGCCGAAGCCCGCATGAAGGCCGGCAGCGCGCGAGCGGAAACTTCGCGGCACGCCGCGAGCGAAGAACTGGAAGCCGCGCGCGCGGAATGGAAAGCGGAAGCCGACGCGCGCCTGGCAAAGGTGCAGGCCGATGCGGCAGCCAAGCTCGCCGAAAGCTGGAGCATCTGGCAGGCCGAGCAAAAGGCGAGGGGCCCCGCCCCCGATCTGGCCAAGGAACGCGAACGCTGGCAGCAGGAAAGTGCGGCCGCTCTTGCCAAGGCCGAGAAGGACTGGAAGGCGGGCGAGGCAACGCGGCTTGCCGCATCCGAAGCAAAATGGCGCGAACACGCCGACCACGCGGTGGAAAAGGAACGCGCATCCTCCAAAGCGATGCGCGACCATGGCGATGCGATAGAACTGCGGCGCCTGCGCGGCGAGTTGATGGCGATGCAAAGCCTGCTCGCTGAACGCGAGGGCGAAATCGCGCAACTCCAATCTGCCAAACCCCAGCCGGCAGCGCGCGAAGACGCGCAAGCCGCAATCGCCAGGGCGGAAAGAGAATGGAAGGCAGGCGAAGCCACCCGCATCGCCGCCGCCGAAGCGCGCGCACAGGAAAAAGCGGACCGTGCGGTTGCCGAAGCCAGAGCCGCACAGGACAAGGCAGCTGCCGAGCTGGCCCGCCTGCGCGATGAGCTTGGCACCACCCAATCGAAACTCGCCAATCGCGAAAAAGAACTGGCGAACGCACAGACCCACGCGAAAACACAAGGCGATGGCGAGTTGCGCCGTTTGCGCGATGAACTCGCCGCGATGCAGACGGCCCTGGCCAATCGGGAAAACGAGCTGACGCAAGCCCGCGCCGCCACGCGGCAAGCCGAAGATCGCGGCCGAAAGGATGCGGACACATCGCTGACCAAGGCCGAGCAAAGCTGGAAGGCGCGAGAGACCGAACGCCTCGCCGCCGCCGAAAAACAATGGCAGGAGCAATCCGCCCGCGCGCTTGCCGAGGCGCGTGCGCAAAGCAAGGCCGAACTCGAAACAAGCCTTGCGCGACAAGCAGCGCAAGCCGCAGCCACGCTTGCCAAAGCCGAGAGCAACTGGAAATCGCGCGAGGCCGAACATCTTGCCGCGGCCGAAGCCCAATGGCGGGAGAATTCGGCCAAGGCGCTCGCCGAAACGCGCGCGCAAGTGCAGGCCACGCGCGACGAGAGCAATGTCGAACTCGCCCGCGCGCGCGCAGAGCTTGCGAACGCGCAGACCAAACTCGCCGAACGAGAGAGCGCGCTCGCCGATGCCCGCGCCGCCACCGAGCGCGTGCGTGAGGAAGGCAAGGCAAATTTCGCCAATGCGGAGAAATCCTGGAAAGCGGTGGAAGCCGCCCGCGTGGCTGCCGTCGAGAAGCGGCTGCGCGAACAATCCGGCTCGGCACTCGGCGAAGCGGAAACCGCGCGTGCCGAAGCCGAAACGGAATTGCGCACCTTGCGTGAACGCACAGCCGTGCTGGAAACCGATCTCGCCGACCGCGAACTTGAACTCACCCAGGCCATCGCGCGCATCAACGCGACCGAGACCGAGATCGAATCCCTGCGCGAGAACGAAGATTTGCAGGTGCGCCGCGTGCGCGGCGAGGTCACAGCACTCGAAACCGCTCTGGCCGAGCGCGACGAAGAACTCGCCCAAGCCCGCCTCTTCACCGAACGCTCCTACGAACGCTGGCAGAAACAGGCGGAAGCCGAGCTTGCCAAGGCCCAGAAGGCATGGAAATCCGGCGAAGCCTCGCGCATGGCCGCAGCGCGGGCCGAATGGCAGGAAGAAGCTCGAAAGGCGCTGGTTGATTCACTTGCCGCCGAGCGCCGTGCCGGTCGCCTGCCGCAAGTTCAGGTGGGCGAAGACCCCGCGACCGGCGGCGATATCGCGATCCGGGAAATTGCAGTCAGCGATATCGCAGGTGGCGACGACAATCGTCCCCTGCCGGAATTCGCGCCGCCGCCGGAAAGGGCACCGCACGTTCCCACCAAGCCCCACCTTGCCAAGGCGCGCGATGCCGCCGATCAGGCGCTCGACCGGCTGGCGATGGATGCCTATCAGCTTCTCGCCAATCCCACGATGCCCGATGTCACCCATCCCGCCGATACCAAAATCATCATGGGCGGTTTTGTCGAACGCCGGCGCGATGTCCCGCAGGACAATGGTACTTACAAAACCGCGGCTATAGCTGCCGCAATTGCTGCGCTGGGCGCGGTGATATTCCTTGTCGTGTGGCCAATGATTTCGGGCAGTGTGGGGTCCGCGCCGCAACAAGCAGCGGTGGTGACAGCGCCGCCGCCGGTTGTGAAGCCTGTGGAGATTCCCAAAGCAACGGTGCTGCGTTCGATGAACGTCCGCTCCGGACCATCGACGTCTGATACGGTGATCGTCACGTTGAAACCCGGAACGCTGGTTGCCACCTCCGAGCGCCGTGGCAATTGGGTGCGCGTCACGCTCGATGCCGTCGATGGCAAGCCTGCACAGCAGGGTTGGGTCTTCGGCACATCGTTGAAATTCCCCACCACTGCCGCACAGCCTGCAACCTCGCCAGAAGCCGAAGCTGCGGCACCGCCGGTTGCAGCGGCGCCGGATGTGGCGCCCGAGCCCGCCACAACGCCCGCTCCCGAAGCCGAGCATGCGAAAGCACCGGCAGCTCAATCTCAAGCGGCCCCCGAACCAACGCCAGAATCCAGAGCGGCGGTTCCGGCGGCGGATTCCACGCCCGATACGACACCGGCATCCGATCCGGCCCCAACATCAGCGGTTCCGGCGCAACCCGCGGCTGCCGCTTCACCGGCCGAATAAGGTCAGGGTTCGCTCTCAGCCGAATGCCGCCGTTGCGCACGCGCTTGCCTCGCCAATGCGGGCGATTTGTCTTTCGCTTCGGCCAGTGCGGTGTGCGACTATCCCGATATCGCAAAGGCGAATCCATCTGGAATGGCCACACTCAAGATTTCATTCGCTGCTGCAGCCCTTACGCTCATGGTCTTCGCCGCCGCGTTCTATTGGCTTGGCTGGATCAGGTTTTCCTATCCCGATCCGCAGAGATTTCCGATCCGCGGCATCGATGTTTCCTATCACCAGGGCGCCATCGATTGGATGCGCGTGAAAGGGCAGGGCATCCGCTTTGCCTATCTTGAGGCGAGCGACGGCGGCGATTGGCGCGATCCGCTTTACACCAAGAACACGCACGCAGCACACGCAGCGGGCCTGCGCGTCGGCGCTTATCATCATTTCAACCTGTGCCAACCCGCCGGGCGTCAGGCGCAAAATTTTCTCGCCGCGGCACCGGCCGAAGATCTTTCGCTGCCGCCTGCCATAGATCTGCGATACATCGGCAATTGCGACAGGCGCCCGACACGAAGCGAATTCGCATCTCAGCTTCAGACGTATCTGCGCGTTCTTGCCGGTCACATCAAAGTGGCGCCAGTGCTCTTTGTCAGCCGCAGTTTCTATCGGGATTATCTTTCGAACACCCCTTTTGCCGCCGGGCCGCTTTGGGTGCGCGAGATCATGGGGCTTCCCCATTGGGCCGATAAGGCGAAGGTCGAGTTCCATCAATTCGCTGTCAACATGCGGCTCAAGGGCATTTCGGGCCCCGTAAATATGGAGGTTTTCCTTGGAACGCCTGCCGATTTCGCGCGATTGCGCCCTTCGAACTAGCCGGGGCCTCATTGCGCAATCTTCACCTCTGGGGGATATTCCTATCGATGTCCGCTCTGCTAAGATCGAGTCCGTTGGCCGTGGGCCGCGTGAGGAGGAGTCCGTTATGTTTCGCAAAGTGCTGATCGGCGCCGCATCCGGCCTTTCGCTTGTGGCGCTCAGTGCCTCGCCTTCGCTGGCGCTGGATACGCTGATGCTGCCAAACGGCACGAGCGGAACGATGCCCTATTCCTCGCAAGGTACACCGCTCACCTCCACGGGCGACAAGGATAAGGACAAGAGCTCCTTCCACTTCAGCGTCTCGGGAAGTTCTGGCGGCCAAAATCGCAATATGTTCGCGCCCAATTCCTTTGGCCCGAACTCGGATCGCTCAAACCCGATGGGGCCGGACCGGACCTATGGTCCGCCGACCAGCGAAACCAACGATCCTTTTTTCCATAACTAGCCCAACCGGCGTATACTCCTTCCCATAACGAAGGTTGCGGGCGTTCTCGTGACCGACGGCAAGAACGGCCGCCAGGCCCGGAGCGATACCGCATCCTCAAGCAAACGCTTAGGGAAGGATCGCACATGACCATCAGAAATCCGATCGAATGGAGCGGCTCGCAATTGGTGCATGCGGCTCACGCCGTGCGTTACGCGGGAAATTCGCTGCATCACATTCAGGAGACGATTCATTCGCCCGTGCCCGCCGTGCGCCGCATTGCCATTGCCGATATTCGCGATGCGCTGAAACAGGGCTTCGCCGATTTTGAAGCCTATCGCACCGACGTGATCTTTCTTTGCGTGATCTATGTGGCGCTCGGTCTTGTTCTCGCGCGCCTCGCATTCGGAATGGACATGCTGCCGCTTCTTTTCCCGCTGGCTTCCGGCTTCGCCATCATCGGGCCGTTCGCGGCCATCGGCCTTTATGAGATGAGCCGTTTGCGCGAGCAGGGCGTGGAGGTGAAATGGACCAATGCGTTCGATGTTTTCCGCGCACCCGCGGTGGGCGCGATTTCGGTGCTGGGTCTGGCGCTGATCGCGACCTTCCTGCTCTGGCTCACCGCCGCCTGGGCGATTTATGACAACACGCTCGGCCCCGCCGAACCCACATCCGTCGGTTCGTTCCTGCACGATGTGTTCTTCACCGGCCCCGGCCAGATCCTGATGGTCGCGGGCATCGGGGCGGGCTTCCTGTTCGCGCTGCTCGCCATGTCGATCAGCATTGTGTCGTTCCCGCTGCTGCTGGATCGCGATGTCGGCCTCGATACCGCCATCCGCACCTCGATCCGCGCCGTCGCCGCAAATCCGGTGCCGATGGCGGCATGGGGATTGATCGTTGCGGCCGCGCTGGTTCTGGGTTCGATACCGCTGTTCCTCGGGCTTGTCGTCGTGATCCCTGTTCTTGGTCATGCGACCTGGCATCTCTATCGGAAGCTGGTGGTGACGCCCCCCGCAACGTAACAAGGAAGAAGGCGCGCGCCCGGATCGTCTCAGGCGCTTTCTTCACCGCCTTTCCATTGCTTTCATCCCGGGCGCATGGGGCTGCCTTGCGCCGGGCGTTGTGCGGCGTCAGTCTTCCCCAAAGCCATAGAGTACCGTGAGGGAGCAAGCATGACCGGCGTTTACAGGATTTTCGGTTCGGAGATGTCGCCCTATTCGATCAAGGTGCGATCCTATTTCCGTTACAAGCAGATCCCGCATCAATGGATCGCGCGCACACCGGCGACGGAAGAAGAATACAAGAAATTCGCCCGCCTTCCGATCGTGCCGACCGTCGCCACACCGGAAGGCGAGGGCATGCAGGATTCCACGCCGATCATCGAGGCACTGGACACCAAATATCCAACACCTTCCATCCATCCCGAAAACGAACTCGGCTTTCTTTCGGCCCTGATCGAGGAATTCGGCGACGAATGGGGCAACAAGCTGATGTTCCACTATCGCTGGTGGGACGAGATCGACCAGCGCGCCTCCGCCCAGACGCTGGCCCGCCTCATGCAGCCGCAGGGCAGCGAGGAAGATGTGGCGAACATTGCCAAGCTCGTTCTCGGCCGCATGTCGGGCCGCGGACATTTTGTGGGTTCGAGCGCCGAAACCGCGCCCCTGATCGAAGCCTATTTCTTCGAGCTGGTGGATATTCTCGAAGCCCATTTGGCCACGCGCAAATATCTCTTCGGGGCGCGCCCATCCTTCGGAGATTTCGGCCTTGCCGCGCAGCTTTATGAATGTGCCGTCGATCCCACTTGCGGCAGCATCCTGCGCGCGCGCGGATCGAAGGTGCTGGATTGGTGTTTGCGGATGAACGAGCCGCGCGACGATGGCGCGTTTGAGAGCTGGGCCACGCTCGCGCCCACGCTGCGCCCGCTGCTCGATTACATAGGCCGCTATTTCCTGCCCTGGACGGTGGCGAACGCGCAGGCTTTGCAGGCGGGCGAGAAATCGTTCAGCGTCGAACTCGCCGGAAAGGCTTACGTCCAGCCGCCCCAGAAATATCACGCCAAATCTTTGCAGGTGTTGCGCGAGAAATACCGCGCGGCATCGGGCGACGCGAGGCTCAATGAGATCCTCGCAGCAGCGGATTGTGTGGGGTATCTAGTTTAGAGCGCCTGCAGCCCATCCCAGATTGTGATTTGTGCGGCGACATTACTGTTGCGCGTATTTTTAAAGAGATGTAACGATTTCCGCATTGGGGCGATTGGGGGTAATTTCGCGCTATACGCCGCGAACAGGCATCAGGCACATCTATTCCGCGATATGTATTCCGCGATATGTATTCCGCGATATGGAAACGCGCTCTTCACGCGCCGATCCGTGCGCGCGCGGTAAATGCTGACCTGGTCACACCGCCATTCGGTCCCCGAAGGCACGCAACGTGCGGCAGATATTTTGGGGAGGTATCGATGCGTTTCCGTTATTTGCGAATTTTCGTTTTGTTTCCTGTCTTGTTCGCCTGTGCGTGCGGTACGATATCTCCGTACCAGCCATTGCCGGGCGCAGCGATGGACAAGCTTTCGTCCACCGATGTTGCTGTGCCCATTGCCCAAAGCGAAATATTTGTGTTCGTTCCGGCATCCAATGTGGGCGCGGCGACAGGCGGGGGCTTGCTCGGCGCGTTGATCGATGCCGGGGTCAACGACGTGCGCACAACCAAGGCCAACGATGCGTCCAAGACCTTGCGTGACGCCTTGATCGATTTCAATTTCGACAATGTACTTCAGGCCGATCTAAAAGCATCGCTTTCGCAGGTCGCACTGCTGCACGCAGACAACGTCCATGTCATCAAGGAAGTGACCAGCGATAATCTGGATCATGTGCTCGATGCGTCGAAGGCGGCGGCTGTGTTGTTTGCGACTACAGAATATCATGTGTCTAACGATGGGGATGTCTTGTCGGTCATACTTTCGGCAGCGCTTTTTCCCCGCTCCGACGAGTTGAAGGCGTTGGTAAAATCCAGCAATTCCGGGCCCAAGACGCTTCTGACGAACGCGCTCTACCGCAATGTGTTCACTTTCGAAACCAAGGCCCCCGGCGCAACCGGGGATCGCGATCATGATATGGCCGCATGGTCCGCCGATCACGGCGCCCCCATGCGCGCCGCGCTGACCATGGCGACGGCGAAGCTGTCTGCGATGTTGGCCGCCGATATCCAGCGGCCTGCGGGGGCAACCGGTGATACCGGCGCACCCGTGAAGGTTGACGAAAGACCGGGCACGGTCGTGGGCAGCGATGCCGATGGTACGGTGGTGCGCTTCGCTGACGGAACGATGATCTTCGCAACGCAATCGGAACTGCGCCCATGAGCAAGAACATCTCACCCGCCCGTGCAGCGCTATTTGCCATCGTGGCGTTGCCGCTTGCCGCCTGCGCGACCTCCGAGCCGATAAATCTGTCGTCTCAGTTCACGCCTCCGGCGCCCAAATGGTCTCCCGCGACAGATCGTGTGGAGAAGAACGCGCATGGTTCGTGCCGGATGCATCTTTCCGGCGTTCAGGATGTGCGTGCCGATACCCAGTCCATGGGCACAATGGTCGAGCGCGGCGTGCACGCGGCGGATAGCGTTGGTTGGGTGCGTTCGGGCGTCGAATCCCTTGACCGCGATCCACGGTTGAGTTTTGCAGAACCCGCGAAGGTGGAGTTCGGCATCACTCTCGAAAAGGCTTACATCCATTCCATGGGGACGGAGAAAGCTGCCACTGTGGTGTTACGTGCGACCTACGCGCCCAACGACACGCAAATTTTCCGGGGGGACGATAACAGCCTCAACTGGAACAACACGGCCAGCGAAACACAGGAAGGGCTCGATGCGGCGTTGGCACGCGCCCTCGAAGCGCTGGACCAGGACATCGTGGCCCGCTGCGCCAAAGCCGGCTGATTGAAATTGGCTGGGGCGGAAGGGATCGAACCTTCGAATGCCGGAATCAAAATCCGGTGCCTTACCGCTTGGCGACGCCCCAGTGAGCCGCATGTTCCGCCGTTTCCGGGACGAAGCACGCGCCTTGATTTGCGCGAAGGCGGCGGACCATAGGGCCTCGCTCCCGCCCGTTCAATGCGCCTTCACCACGCCCGGCCCCCGGGACTGACAATCCGTCACAGGCTTGCTAGACAGCTGCGTCCACAAGGGGAGGGGGCATCCGTGTCCATCCAGCTATTCGTCGCCGACAAGGTTGTTCGCCTGACCATGAAGCGCCGTTTCCGCCGCAATCCCACGGTGATGGAGTTGCGCGCGATCATGGCCGAAATGCCCATCCGCCCCGCGCCCAAGCGCATCGCGGTGGAAACGGTCGATCTGGGCGGGGTCGCCGCCGAATACCTCACCCCGCGGGGGGCCGATGAGACCGGCGCGATTCTCTATATCCATGGCGGCGGCTTCGTGGCCGGTGTGCCCGCCAACCATCGCCCGCTCACCTGGCGGCTGGCCGAAGGTGTGGGCGTTCCCGTCTATGCCATCGATTATCGCCTTGCGCCCGAGCATCCCTATCCGGCGGCGCTTGATGATTGTGTCGCCGCTTATCGCGCGCTGCTGGCCAAGGGGATCTCGCCGGGGCGCATCGCCATTGGCGGGGATTCCGCGGGCGGCAATCTCACGCTGGTGACCGCGCTGAAACTGAAGGCGCTTGGCTTGCCGCTGCCTGCCGCGCTGGTGTGCCTTTCCCCGGTCACCGATCAGGATGGTTTTGAATCGCGAACGCTCAACGCGAAAAGCGATGCGATGTTCGATGTGCGCATGATCCCCAGCGTGCCGCCGCTCTATTGCCCCGGCGCCGATCCGAACGATCCGTTTGTCTCGCCCTATCGCGGTGATGTCGCGGGCCTGCCGCCCACGCTGTTCCATTGCTCGCGCGACGAGCTTTTGCGCGACGACAGCATCCAGATGGCGCAAAAGATGAAAGCCGTCGGTGTCGATACCACCATTGAGATATGGCCGGGTGTCTTTCACGTCTGGCAGGTGACGGCCGACGTGCTGCCGGAAGCGCGCCGCGCCGTCGCCAATATCGTCACGTTCCTGAAAGCAAGGCTCGCGAGATAAACCAGAGGCCGAGCACCGCGAACAAAAGCGCGGCGCCGATGTGAATGGCGCGCATCGGCAGCCTTGCCGCAAAGCCATGGCCCAGAAACACCGCCGGCACGTTGGCGATCATCATGCCTGCGGTGCTGCCCGCCACCACCTGAAAAAGATTGTGATAGCCGGCCGCAAGTGCCGCGGTTGCGATCTGCGTCTTGTCGCCCATCTCGGCGATGAAGAACGCGATCAGGGTTGCGGTGAATGCGCCGCGCTGGCTGAGTTTCGCGTCATCGTCGATCTTGTCGGGGATAAGGGTCCAGCCCGCCATCCCGAGCATGCTGATCCCCACCACGAGGTCGAGCACCTTCGGCGTCAGGTATTTTGCGAACTCCACGCCCACAAGGGCTGCCAGCGCATGGTTGGCGATGGTTGCCAGAAGAATGCCCGCGATGATCGGCCAGGGCTTGCGAAAGCGGGCCGCCAGCAGCATCGAAAGCAATTGCGTGCGATCGCCCATCTCCGCGATGGCCACGGTGGAAACCGAAACGAGAAAGGCTTGCATTCCAAAACTCCGGGCCGAGCGGTGAGCACGCAACGGTCGCCACCTCCTGCTCGGCGCAAGGAGGCACGAACCGTTGGTCTCGCCAAACCTGAAAGGCCCCGCGCGCCATGGCTTTCGCCAAGTGTGTTGACGCGCGGCCCGGTCAAAGCCGGGCGGCTACTCCCCAAAGGGACTTTGCGGATAGCACAGGGCGAACCGAAATCCAATCAGCGATAGATCAGGCTGATCGTCTCCGCCACGCAGGCGGGCCGATCCTGCCCCTCGATCTCGATGGTCACTTCGTTGATAAGCTGCATCCCGCCCGCGCGGGCTTCCGCCGAAAGAAGCTTCGCGCGCGCCCGCACCTTCGAGCCCACCGTCACCATGTTGGTGAAGCGGATCTTGTTGGAGCCGTAATTGATGCCGCGCGTCACGCCCGCGACCTTGAGGAAATCCCCCGTCAGCCATGGAATGAGCGACAAGGTGAGATAGCCGTGTGCGATTGTCTTGCCGCCCGGCATTTCCTTTTTGGCGCGTTCCACGTCGATGTGGATCCACTGATGATCCCCTGTCGCATCGGCGAATTTGTTGATGCGGTCTTGCGTGATTTCCACCCAGTCCGAAACGCCGGTCTGCTGTCCCACCAGTTTGGGCAGGTCTTCGAATGTCGTCGATGTGCTCATGATCGTTTTCCTTCCGTTGCAATCTCTCTCACGCGTGTGGCGATGCGGTGCAGCGGCCCGTCCGCCACGCCCATATCGCTCAACCGTTCCACCGTCCTGTAAAGATAATCCCGGTTGGTGCCCAGAAATCCTTCGCTCGCCGCAATGCGCGCGGCGATGGTTGCCTCGTCCAGCACGCCTTCATAGCGCGGATGGGCCTTGTTGATGACAAAGGTGACCGCGCGGCGCGCGCCCAGGCCTTCAATCCCGGCATCCACCCAGCGCGGCTGGTAGGCGCCGGAAAACATTTCGCGGAACCACAACACCGCCAGTTCGCTGTCGATCTCGCTTGCCGCGATCCGGTGCGCCACGCCCGCGCATTCCCCGCCTTTGTCCAGCCCCAGCATCAGCCCGGGTTTTTCCGGCGTGCCGCGCCCCATCTTCAATGACAGGCAGAAATACGCATTGTATCCCTTCACCCGCGCGGGCCTGCTTTCGGCCACCTTGATCGCCGGATTCCACATCAGCGAGCCATAGCCGAAAACCCAGGCATCCTCGCCCGGCGGTATCGCATCGCGTATCGCCTGCAACGATTGCGCGCGCTCCACATCGCTGATGAATGCCTGTTCGCCGCCTTTCAGGGCTGCTTGCGCCAGCGCCTGCAACCGTTCGGCGGTGAAATCCGTGCGCTGGAGATCGCGCCCCAGCGATTGCGGAAGTTCGGTTGGCGTTTCGTCAGACAATGCGCGACCCGCGCTTGCCCCAATATTTGTCGCGGATCAGGCGTTTGTAGAGCTTGCCCGTCGGGTGGCGCGGCAGCTCGCGTTCGAAATCGACCGAGCGCGGGCATTTGATGGGCGAAAGCGCCGCCCGGCAATAGGCGATCAATTCCTCCGCAAGTGCGGGGCCCGCATCGTCCCAGTTCGCGGGCTGCACCACTGCTTTCACCTCTTCACCAAAATCCTCGTTCGGCACGCCGATCACGGCGACATCGGCCACCTTCGGATGGCTGATCAGCAAATTCTCCGCCTCCTGCGGATAGATGTTCACCCCGCCCGAGATGATCATGAACGCCTTGCGGTCGGTCAGATAAAGAAAACGGTCTTCATCGAGCTTGCCCACATCGCCCAAGGTCGACCAGTTGGAATGTTCGGGGTGGCGCGATTCCGCCGTCTTCTTGGGGTCGTTGTGATACTGAAACTGGTTTTCCGACTCGAAATAGATCACGCCTTCCTCGCCGGTGGAGACTTCCTTGCCCTGATCGTCGCAGATATGCACGATCCCCACCATCGCGCGGCCCACCGTGCCGGGGTGCGCCAGCCAGTCTTCGCTGTTTGTGTAGACGAAGCCGTTGCCTTCGGTGCCCGCATAATATTCATGCAGCACCGGCCCCCACCATTCGATCATCTTGTGTTTCACATCGATGGGGCAGGGGGCGGCGGCATGGATCGCTGTCTTCATCGACGATACGTCGTATTTCGCGCGCACGTCCTCCGGCATCTTCAGCATACGGACGAACATGGTCGGCACCCACTGGCTGGCCGACACTTTGTATTTTTCGATGTAACGAAGCGCATCTTCGGGATCGAAATGATCCATCACGATCACCGTGCCGCCGAGCCGGTGTATCGCCATGCAATAGCGCAAGGGCGCCGCGTGATAGAGCGGCGCGGGCGACAGGTAGACCGAGTCCTTGTTGATGCCGAACAGCATCGAGGCCAGCATGGTGAGCGGGCTGGGCGCATCGATCGGTGTGTTCGGCATCGCCACGCGCACGCCCTTGGGCCGCCCGGTGGTGCCGGAGGAATAGAGCATGTCGGTTCCCGCCGTCTCGTCGGCGATGCGTTCTTTCGGCATTGCGCCCGCGGATTGTTCATAGCTGTCGTAACCGGCAATCACGCCGCCCACCATCAACAGCTTCACACCGGGAAGAAGCGGGGCTACTTCGCCCGCGACCTTCGCCAGCGTGTGCGAGGCGACAAGGGCCTTCGCCCCGCAATCCTTCACGATGTATTCCACTTCGCCCGCCGTCAGCCGCGACGAGATGCAGGTGTAGTAAAGCCCCGCGCGCTGCGCCGCCCAGCAGATGTCGAGGAAGCGGGTATTGTTTTCCATGAAGATCGCGACAGCATCGCCCGCCACAAGGCCCAGCTTGCGGAAAAGCTGCGCCCCCTGGTTCGAGCGGTCTTCGAGTTCGCGATAGGAAATCGTCTCGCCGGTGCGCGCCATGATGATGGCAGGCTTGTCCGGCATGTCGGCGGCATGGAGAACGGGGTGCATGGCATTCCTCGGTTTTAATAGCGGTATGCTTGTTTACGGGATGCCCGCCTTGCCCGTAAAGCTAAAGCGATGAACGCACCCGCCCGCCGAATTCTGCCCCTTTCCGACGGCAACATTTCCTATCTGGAATGGGAAGGCAGTGGCCCCACATTTCATTTCGCACACGCAACAGGCTTCAATGCCGAAACCTATGTGCCCCTCCTGGCGCCGCTGGCGGACAAGCTGCGTATCCTTGCGAGCGATGCGCGGGGCCACGGTTTCACCGCGCTTCCCACCGGGCCGGGTGTCGCGCGCAATTGGGCCATCTATCGCGAAGACCTCGCCAAATTCCTCGCCGCCACCAAGGCGCCCGCGATCCTTGCCGGTCATTCGATGGGCGCGACCGTCAGCGCCATGATCGCGGCGGCTTTCCCCGATCGCGTCAAAGCCCTCATCCTGATCGAGCCGGTGTTGATGCCGAATATCCTGCGCCTGTTGAGCTGGATTCCCTTTCGTCCGCCCAGCGTCGATCTTGCCTCCCGTGCCGAACGCCGCCGCGCGACGTTCGCCTCGTTTGAGGCGGCACTTGCGTCCTATCGCGGCCGTGGCGCGTTTCGCACCTGGCCCGAAGAATTTCTTGCCGCCTATTTGAAGGGCGGCCTCACCCCCACGGGGAATGGCGGTGAAATGCAGCTTGCCTGCGCGCCCGCCTGGGAAGCCCAGACTTTCCGCTCCACGCCCTTTGGCGCGACCGGCCTCGCGCGGAAAATCCGCTGTCCGGTGACGCTGCTCTATGCCGAGCAATCCACCCCGCCCGAAAGCGAATGCCGCGCTTTCGCCCGGATACATGGCAACACGCGCCTGCTCAAAGTGCCCGGCACCACGCATTTCCTGCCCATGGAACGCCCCGATCTGGTGCGCGAGGAAATCGCGCGCCTCATCTAGGCCTGCCTCCACAACGCGCGGGGAAGCGTCTACGGTAGGGGGCAGGGCACTGGGGGCAGGGCATGCAATCCGCGACGGACGATCAAGGTGCTGTGCGGACACCACCGTTAAAGCTCATCGGCGACGAATGGTTTCTCGCCGTCAGCTTCGGCACGGTTGCGATCTTTTCGATCTTCGGGGATTGGCTGTTCAGCGGGTTGGCGAATCCGCTTTGGCTGATTGTGATTTTCGGCTGGCTGTTTGCCGTGGTGCTGGGCTCATGTCTTTGCGTCGTTCGCCATGCCGATGGCGTGGCCGAAGTGCTGGGCGAACCATACGGCACGCTGATCCTCACGCTCTCGGTGACCACCATCGAAGTGTTGAGCATTTCGGCCGTCATGCTGCATGGCGAGAACAATCCCACGCTGGTGCGCGACACGCTTTTTTCGGTTGTCATGGTGATCCTCGGCGGCATGGCGGGGCTTTCTCTTCTCATCGGCGGCTGGCGGCACCGGGAACAGCACTACAATCTTCAAGGCGCCAACGCCTATCTTGGCGTGATCATTCCGTTGAGCGTGTTGAGCCTGACCTTGCCGAATTTCACGCTGACGACCGCGGGCCCGACGCTTTCTCCCGCCCAGCAATTGTTTCTCACCTTGATGTGCGCGGGCCTCTATTGCGCCTTTCTGGCCGTGCAAACGGGGCGGCATCGCGGCTATTTCACCTCGGAAGACAGTGTTGAAGCGCACCACGCGGCGACCGGCCATCGGCCCTCGCTGGTGCGCCATGGGCTTCTGCTTGTCGCTTACATGCTGCCGGTGGCGCTTCTCGCCGAGGAGCTGGCCCGCCCCATCGACTACCTGATTGAAACCCTGCGTGCCCCCGCGGCCCTCGGCGGCATCATCATCGCGATCATCGTGGCCACGCCGGAAGCCATCGGGGCCACGCGCGCCGCCCTGGCGAACCGGCTTCAACAGGCGGTGAACATCTTTCTGGGGTCTGTTCTCTCCACCATCGGGCTGACCGTGCCCATCATGCTGATCATCAGCCATTTCACGGGGCGGGTGGTGTTCCTGGGGCTTTCGGGCGCCAATGACGTGTTGCTGTTGCTGACCCTGGCCGTGAGCGTCGTCACCTTCGCGAGCGGGCGGACCAATGTGCTGCAGGGGGCCGTGCACGTGGTCCTGTTCGGGGCGTTCGTGCTGCTGATTTTCCAGGCCTGACGCGGGGGCCGCCCGGCCCGGCCTTCCATCCATGGCGGCACCCTGCCGTCTGGACCGCCATCGGGCCCGCTGTTAGAACCACCTCCGCTGATTTGCAGGCATATCCCATGGTCTTGAGCCTGAAAGGCTTTTCTCGAATTCGCCGCCCGGCTCCGCAAGCCCGCGCCTGAGCGCGCGCACCGGACGCCGGGTTAAGCCCATCGAGACCTCTCAAGACCCGAAAGCCCATGACCGATCAATCTCCCGCCGACCAGGCCCCTCAAGACGACAAGCCGCGCGATTACCGCGCCACCCTGTTCCTGCCCGCGACCGACTTTCCGATGAAAGCGGGCCTGCCCGAAGCCGAGCCCAAATGGCTCGCCCGCTGGGCCGCGATGGATCTTTACGGCCAGCAGCGCAAAGCCGCGAAAGGCCGCGAACTGTTCGTGCTGCACGATGGCCCGATCTACGCCAATGGTGACATCCATTCCGGCACCGGCCTCAATCACATCCTGAAGGATTTCGTCGTCCGCTCGCAGAACATGCTGGGCAAGGATGCGCCTTATGTGCCGGGCTGGGATTGCCACGGTCTTCCGATCGAATGGAAGGTCGAGGAGAAATATCGCGCCGAGGGAAGATCGAAAGACGAAATCCCGACCGACGAACTGCGCCGCGATTGCCGCGCCTTCGCCACCCACTGGCTCAACATCCAGCGTGAGCAGATCAAGCGGCTTGGCTGCTCCGGCCTGTGGGACACGCCTTACACGACGATGGATTTCCGCGCCGAGGCGGTGATCGCAAGCGAGTTGCACAAATTCGTCGGCAACGGTCTTCTCTATCGCGGCTTCCGCCCGGTGATGTGGTCGCCGGTCGAAAAAACCGCGCTCGCCGAAGCCGAAGTCGAATATCACGAGAAAACATCGCCCACGATCTATGTGAAGTTCGCCGTGCCGGGCAGCGATGTCAGCGTCGTGATCTGGACGACGACACCGTGGACAATCCCCGGCAACCGCGCCATCGCCTATTCGCCCACGCTGGACTACGGCGTCTACGAAATCGCCGAAGCAGGCGAGGGCGCATTCGGCAAGGCAGGCGAGCGCATCGCGCTTGCCGACGTGTTGGCCGATCAAACCGCCAAACATGCCAAGATCACGCTGAAGCGCGTGGGCGATTTCAAGGCCAATGGTTTGAAGGCCGCCCATCCGTTCCACGGTCAGGGCTATGAATTCGATGTGCCGCTGCTCGCAGGCGAACACGTTACCGCTGACACGGGCACGGGCTTTGTGCACACAGCACCGGGCCACGGCGAAGAAGATTTCGAGCTGATGCTTTCGACCTTTGAAGGCTATGCCGCGAAAAATCCCGATGCGTTCAGCATCGTCGCGGAAGATGGCTCGTTCCGCGCGAGCGTGCCGCTCTTCGCGGGCAAGCGCATCCTCACGCCTGAGGGCAAGGATGGCGATGCCAACGGCGCGGTGATCCGGGAATTGATCGCGGCCAACGCATTGCTCGCCAAAGGCACGCTGCGCCACTCCTATCCGCATTCGTGGCGTTCGAAGGCGCCGGTCATCTATCGCGCCACGCCGCAATGGTTCGCCTATATGGACAAGCCGTTCAAAGGCTCGAACGGCAAGAGCTTGCGCGAACTCGCGATGAAGGCCATCGGCGATACGAAATGGTATCCGAAATCGGGCCAGAACCGCATCGGCGCGATGGTCGAAGGCAGGCCCGATTGGGTGTTGTCGCGCCAGCGCGCCTGGGGCGTTCCCATCGCGATCTTCGTCAACAGGAAGACGCAAGAAGTGCTCAACGACGATGCCGTGAACGCACGCATCAAGGAAATCTTCCAGAAGGAAGGCGCGGACGCCTGGTTCAGCTCGCCGCCATCGCGCTTTCTGGGCGACCTCAACGCCGATGATTACGAGCAGGTCAAAGACATCCTCGATGTCTGGTTCGATTCCGGTTCGACGCATGCCTTCACGGTGGAAAATCCCATCGAAGCGGCTTGGCCGAAAAAGGATCGCGCCGATCTTTATCTCGAAGGCTCGGATCAGCATCGTGGCTGGTTCCAATCCTCCCTGCTCGAAAGCTGCGGCACGCGCGGCCGCGCGCCGTATGAGGCGGTGCTGACGCACGGTTTCGTGCTCGACGATCAGGGCCGCAAGATGTCGAAATCGCTGGGCAACACGCTCGCCCCCCAGGTGATCTCCGACAAGAACGGCGCGGACATATTGCGCCTGTGGGCCGCATCCTCAGACTTCACCGAAGATCTTCGCATCGGCCAGGATATCATCAAGGCCAATGTCGATGCCTATCGCCGCCTGCGCAACACGATCCGCTTCATGCTGGCCAACCTCGCGGGCTTCGATGAGAAGGAACGCATCTCCGCATCCGAGATGCCCGAACTCGAACGCTTCATGCTGGCCAAGCTCGCCGAACTCGACACGCTGGTGCGCGAAGGCTATGCGGCGTTCGATTTCAACCGCGTCTTCTCCACGCTGTTTGCCTTCTGCACCAACGAACTCTCGGCGTTCTATTTCGATATCCGCAAGGATGTTCTGTATTGCGATCAGGTCGGCAGCACGCGCCGCCGGGCCGCCCGCACCGTCACCGATGAAATCTTCCGCCGCGTGGTGACATGGCTTGCCCCCATCCTGTGCTTCACGATGGAGGAAGCCTGGCTCTATCGTTTCAAGGGCGAGAACGAGAGCGTGCATCTGCACATCTTCCCGCAAACGCCTGCGGATTGGCGCAACGACGCGCTGATCGAAAAGTGGAACCGCATCCGCAACCTTCGCCGCACCGTCACCGGCGCGCTCGAAGTCGCCCGTCGCGACAAGGTGATCGGCGCGAGCCTCGAAGCCATGCCCACGCTCTATGTCAGCGATGCGGCCGATGCCAAATTGTTCGAAGGTGTGAACCTCGGCGAAATCGCGATCACCTCGAACGCGCATGTCTCGACCATCGCCCCGCCCGCAGATGCCTTCCGCCTGCCGGATGTCGAAGGGGCGGCGGTCGAATTTCATCACGCGCAGGGCAACAAATGCGCCCGCTGCTGGATGATCCTGCCGGAGGTCGGCACCAAGGCGGCGCACCCCGATCTCTGCAACCGCTGCGCCGATGCGGTGGACGCATGAAGGGCTTCGACATCCGCACGCTTGCCGCCCGCGATTGGGGCTTCCTGGCCGCGATGGTCGCGTTGATTCTCGACCAGGGCTCGAAGCTCCTGATGCTTCATGCTTTCGGCTTCAACGAGATGCGCGCCGGCGATGCGGTGTCAGTCTTGCCGTTTTTTAATCTCGTGATGGTGTGGAACCCCGGCGTGAGCTACGGCCTGTTTCCTGCCCGCGGCCTTGCCGGAACCTTGCTGCTGGGCCTGTTTTCCGCGGTCGCCGTGACCGTTCTGGGCTGGTGGATGTGGCATTCGCACCGCAAATCGCTGGCCGCGGGCCTGGGGCTGGTCATAGGCGGGGCGCTGGGCAACCTGATAGACCGTGTAATCTATGGCGCCGTTGCCGACTTTTTCCACTTCTATGCCTTCGGCTACGACTGGTATGTTTTCAATGTCGCAGACATCGCCATTACCTTTGGCGTGATCGCCCTGCTATACGATGCGCTCGTCAAGCCCGAAGCGCGGGCCGAACGCAGCCCCTGATAAAACGCGCGAGACCAGAGATGGAACGTCCGATGAAAGCCCTTCCCGTGATCGCCCTTGCGTGCGCAGGCCTCGCGCTCTCCGGCTGCAGCAGTTTCCGCAGCGCGGCCGGCATGACCAAATCCGCGCCCGATGAATTCGCGGTGGTCACCAAGGCCCCGCTCATCATGCCGCCAGATTACAATCTGCGGCCGCCCAAGCCGGGTGCGGCCCCCCTGAACCAGACGCTGCCGACACAGGCGGCCCAGGCGAGCCTGTTCTCGAACGATCCTGTGGCCGTCGCATCCACGATCACCGGCCCATATAGCCAGGGCGAAAAGCTTCTGCTTGCCAATGCCGGGGCGGCCTCGACCAACCCCACCATCCGCCAGCAGATCGCGGCCGATAACGCGAACCTGGAACCCTCCGATCCCAGCTTCACCGATCGCGTGTTGTTCGGCGCCTCGGGCGATGCCAACGGCCACCCGGTGAATGCCGATGCCGAAGCCACGCGCCTGGGCAACAAGAGCGCGGAGAAGATGTCCTCGCAAGGAACCGCCGATCAGGAAGATCCGGCCCCCGACACATCCGAGGATAGCGATAGCGACGACGGCTGGTTCAGCTGGCTCGGTCTCTGATGCGGTTTGCCGGTGCAGGGCGCGCGGCACTTCTCGCTGCGACGATGATTTTTTGTGGCGCCGCCACCCCGCCGCCGCCATCGCCGCCCAAAGCTTTCCAGTTTGCGTTGCAGAACGGCATGCAGGTGCTTGTCGTTCCCGATCATCGCGCGCCTGTCGTCACGCAGATGCTCTGGTTCCGCGTCGGCGGGGATGACGATCCGCCGGGGCTCTCGGGACTTGCCCATTTCTTCGAACACATGATGTTCCGGGGCACCAAGCAATATCCCGGCGGGCAGTTCGCCCTCATCGTCGCGCGCAATGGCGGCGAGACCAACGCGTTTACCACCCACGATTATACGGCCTTCTACGAACAGATCGCCAAGGATCGCCTGCCGCTGATGATGCGGCTTGAAGCCGATCGCATGGCGAACCTCGATCTTTCCGATAACAACGTGCGCACCGAACGCAATGTGGTGATGGAAGAACGCCGGATGCGGGTGGACAACGATCCGCAATCCCTGATGAGCGAACAGCTTGCGGCCGCGCTCTATCTCTCCCATCCCTATGGCCGCCCCGTGATTGGCTGGCCGGATGACATTCGCCGCATCGGCCGCGTCGAAGCGCGCGATTTCTATCTGCACCATTATGCGCCCAACAACGCGACCCTGGTGATCGTGGGCGACGTGACGCCCGATGAAGTCCGCCCCATGGCGGAGGCGGAATTCGGCAAGGTGCCGGCCCGCGAGCTGCTGCCGCGCGCCGAATATGCGCAACCCGCGCGCATGGGCGAAACCCGCCTCAACGTCTCGCGGCCCGATGTGAAGGTGCCGGTCTTCATCCGCATGTACCGCGTGCCGAGCTATGCGGAAGCAACTGCCGGCGAAGCGGAATCGCTGGATGTTTTCGCGCAGCTCCTGGGCGGCGATGCCACCGCCACGCTTTACCGCGAACTCGTGGTGAAGAAGAAACTCGCCATCGACGCGGGCGCCAGCTACGACGGTTATACCCGCGATGACTCTTCGTTCAGCGTTTATGCCGTTCCGCGACCCGGCGTTTCGCTCGAAGCGCTCGAACATGCCGTGGATGGCGTGATCGCGGGGTTGTTCTCGCGCGAGGCCGCACCGGCCGATCTCGAACGCGCCAAGACCCAGCTGATCGCCAGCGCCACCTATCGCCGCGACAACCAATATTCGCTCGCCAGCGTCTATGGGCAGGCCATCTCCATCGGCCTTACCGTGAACGATGTGGAGCAATGGCCCGACCGTATTCGCGCCGTGACGGCGGAATCCGTGCGCAAGGCCGCGATCAAGGACCTCAACAAGATCGAAGCCGTCTCCGGCAACTTGAGGCCCGGCAAATGAACGTCCGCAAAATCCTCGCCTCCTGCGTCATTGCGCTTGCAGCATTTGCGCCGCAATTCGCCCGCGCCGTCGATGTGAAGGTCGTCCCCGCCGCGAAAGGTGTGGAAGTGTGGTTCGTCGAAGATCACACCGTTCCTGTCGTCACAATGAGCGCCTCGATCCCGGCGGGTTCGGTTTACGATCCGCGCGGCAAGGAAGGCCTGGCCGCCATGGCCGCCGCCCTGATGGACGAGGGCGCGGGCAAGATGAATTCCGATGCTTATCACACGGCCCTGGGCAACAAGGCGATCCAGCTGAGCGCCTCTCCCAGCCGCGATTATACCGTGGTCCGGGTGGTGACTCTTGCGGAAAACGCCAAGGAAGCGTTCCAGCTTCTGGGGCTGGCCATAGCGCGCCCCCGTTTCGATCCCGATGCCATCCAGCGCATTCGCGCGCAGATGATCGAATCCATCAAGCAGGAAGAACAGGATCCGCCGACTGTCGCGGGCAAGGCCTTCAGTCGCCTGTTTTTCGCAAACCATCCCTATGCCCATCCCGTCGGCGGCGATATCGACACGCTGTCGGCCATCACGCAGAACGATCTGCGCCAGTTCGCGCATGCCCATTGGGTTCGCGGCGGCATGAAGGTCGCGGTGTCGGGCGATATCGATGAAGCCACGCTGAAGACGCTTCTGGGTGCTGCCTTCGATGCGTTGCCTGCCACCCGGCCGGCCCCGCCGCCGAATGTCGCCCGTCTGGGTGCGCCGGGTGTTCATGTCGTGCCCATGCCGGTGCCGCAACCGACCATCGAATTCGGATTGCCGGGCATCCTGCGCGCAGACAAGGATTTCATCCCCGCCTATGTCGCGAACTATATTCTCGGCGGCGGTGGTTTCTCCTCCCAGCTGATGAAGGAAGTTCGCGAGAAGCGCGGCCTGACTTATGGCATCGACACCGATCTCAATACCTACAGCAAGGCGGGTGTCTTCGTGGGGCAGGTGGCGACCAAGAAGGAAAGCGTGAAGCAAACCATCGATGTGATCCGTCAGGTGATGAGCAATTTCGTCGACAAGGGCGCAAGTACCGCCGAATTGACCGACGCCAAAACCTATCTGACAGGTTCATTTCCGCTGGCCTTCGATTCCAACACCGGAATCGCCGCCCAGCTGAACGCCTTCCAGCGCGTGGGCCTTGCCCCGGATTACATCGTCAAGCGCAACGACATGATCGAAGCGGTGACGCACGACGATATCAAGCGGGTGGCCAAACGCCTGTTCAATCCCGCCAAGATGACCATCGTGGTGGCGGGCGGCATCACCGATGCAAAGGCACCGGCCAAATCCGCGCCTTGAAATGGTAGATTCGCAGGCGCCTCCCAATCCTTGCTAATCTCCCGTCCATGCCGGAATCACCCGCCAAAATCCGCCGTCTCGCCGAGGGCACCGTCAACCGCATAGCAGCGGGCGAGGTCGTGGAGCGTCCGGCGAGCGCTGCCAAGGAACTGATCGAAAACGCGCTCGATGCGGGCGCCCATCGCATTGTGGTCGCCGTCTCGAATGGTGGGGCCGATCTCATTCTGGTGGAAGACGATGGCGAAGGCATGACCGCCTCCGACCTCGGCCTCGCCATCGAGCGCCACGCGACGTCGAAACTGCCGCGCGCAAACGGCGAAGACGATCTTTCGCACATCGCGACACTTGGCTTTCGCGGCGAGGCGTTGCCCTCCATCGGATCCATCGCGCGCCTCGCAATTGCCACGCGCACCAGATCCGGCGAGGCGCACGAAATGCGGGTCGATGGCGGCACCCAGCAGGGGCCCGCACCCATCGCCTATCTCGCCAACGGCCAATCCGGCACGCGCGTCGAGGTGCGCGAACTTTTTTACGCGACACCCGCGCGGCTGAAATTCCTGAAATCTTCGCGCTCCGAAGACATGGCGACGACCGATATCGTCAAGCGCCTCGCCATGGCGCGGCCCGATGTCGGCTTCTCGCTGACGCTGGATGGCCGCACCACGCTCGATCTCGAAGCCGAAAGCGATCTTTTCACCGGCCGCCTGAAGCGGCTTTCGCGCATCATGGGTCGCGATTTTTCCGAGAACGCCGAAGAAGTTTTCATCGAACGCGAAGGCGTGAAGATCACAGGCTTTGCGGGCCTGCCGACTTACAACCGCGCCAATGCGCAGATGCAGTTCCTGTTCGTCAACGGCCGCCCGGTGCGCGACAAGCTGCTGGTCGGCGCGGTGCGCGGGGCCTATGCCGATTTTCTGGCGCGAGACCGCCACCCGGCACTTGCGCTGTTCCTCGAATGCGATCCCGCTTTCGTGGATGTGAACGTCCACCCCGCAAAAACCGAAGTCCGCTTCCGCGATGCGGGGCTGGTGCGCGGGATGATCGTTTCATCTCTGAAAAACACGCTCGCCAAAGCAGGCCACCGCGCCTCGACGACGGTGGCCGGCGATACGCTCGCCTCGCTGCGCCCGCAATCCGCGCCCTATTATTACACGCCGCCCAGCGTCACGCCTGCGATGGCGGAAGCCGCGCGCAGCTATCATGCGCCATTGTTTGCCAGCGAAGCCCAAACCGCCTCGGCCAAGGTCGAGCAGGTGGCCGATAATCCGTCTACGGAGCAACTGCCGCTCGGCCTTGCCCGCGCCCAGCTTCACGAAACCTATGTCGTCGCCCAAACCGCCGATGGCATCGTGATCGTGGATCAGCACGCCGCCCACGAGCGCCTTGTCTACGAGCGCATGAAACGCGCCATGACGAATGGCGGCATCGCGCGCCAGCCGCTGCTGATTCCCGAAGTGGTCGAACTCGATCCCGCCGAAGCAACCCGCGTGGCCGCGCGCGCGGGCGAACTCGCCGAACTGGGCCTGGTCGTCGAACAATTCGGCCCCGATGCGATATTGGTGCGCGAACTGCCCGCCATGCTCGGAAATACCGACATCAAGAAACTGATCCGCGATCTGGCCGATGACATCGCCGAAACCAACAGCGCGCTGTCGCTGAAAGAACGCCTTGAAGAAATCGCAGGCACACTTGCGTGCCACACAAGCGTCAGGGCAGGGCGCAGGCTCACGGGCGAGGAAATGAACGCCCTGTTGCGCGAAATGGAGGCCACACCCCATTCCGGCCAATGCAATCACGGCCGCCCGACTTATGTGGAGCTGAAACTCACCGATATCGAGCGCCTATTCGGGCGGCGTTAGGATCATCACCCGCGACAGGCCGTAAACGCGTTCGTCGATCACCTGAAGATCGCCTGTCTCGATCTTCTCGTTTTCGCCGCATTCCGCAACGATCAGCGCGTTTTCCGCAAGCCATCCTTCGCGCAATGCCACCAGCGCGGGCGCGAGAAGATTTTTCCGATAAGGCGGATCGAGGAACACCAGATCGAACGGCCCGCCCGAGCCCGCCGCCATCGGGCCCAAATCCGTGGCATCGCGCCGCCAGATCTTCGTGACACCGGTCAGCGACAACGCTTCCACATTCTGCCGGATCAGCGCCCGGCTCTCCGCAGAATCGTCCACGAACAGGCAAAACGCGGCCCCATGCGAAATCGCCTCGATCCCCAGCGCGCCGGTGCCGGCAAACATATCCGCCACCCGCGCGCCATCGAGCGAAAACCCGATCCCGAAATCATTGTGCAACAGAATGTTGAACACCGCCTGCCGCGCGCGATCCGAAGTCGGCCGCACGCGAATATCTTCCGGGGCCACAAGCTTGCGCCCGCCCAATGTCCCGCCTGTGATGCGCATCAGTTTTCTTCCGACGCCTGCACCAGAAGTTTGCCCGTGTTACCGCCGGTGAACAGAAGGTTCAGCGCATCGAGCGCGTTTTCCATGCCCTTCACCACATGCACGTCATATTTGATCTTGCCCTGCGCCACCCACGGCCCCATCTCGGCCAGGAATTCGCCCATGCGCGCGAAATAGTCGATCACGATAAATCCTTCGATGCGCGCGCGCTTCATCAGGATGTTGGTGATATTCGGGCCGGGCTTCGGCACGGTGTCGTTATAGGTCGAGATCATCCCGCACAATGCGATGCGCGCCCGCAAATTGATCTGCCCGAGCACGGCTTCGAGAATTTCGCCGCCCACATTCTCGAAATCCACATCGATCCCGTTGGGGCATTCGCGCTTCAGCGCAGCCGCGATGTTTTCTTTTTTGTAATTGATGCAGGCATCGAAGCCGAAATCCTTCACCACATGGCGGCATTTCTCATCCGAACCCGCAATGCCCACAACGCGGCATCCCTTCAGCTTCGCAATCTGCCCCACGATGGAGCCGACAGCGCCCGCAGCCGCCGAAACCACAACCGTCTCACCCGCCTTCGGCTTGCCCACATCGAGCAATCCGAAATAGGCGGTCAGCCCCGTCATCCCCAACACGCTCATGGCCGCGTTCGGCGGCACGCCCGGCGGAAGTTTCATTCCGCCATCGGCCAGCGAAAATTCCTGCCACCCGGCAATGCCCGAAACGATGTCGCCTTTTGCGAAATCCGGATTGTTCGATTGCTCCACCACGCCGATGGTGCCGCCGCGCATCACCTCGCCGATCTGCACCGGCGGCATGTATTGATCCATGTCGCTCATCCAGATTCGGTTGGTCGGATCGAGCGAGAGATAAAGCGTGCGCGCCAATATCTGCCCCGGTCCCGGCACGGGAATGGGTGTTTCCACCAATTCCAGGTCGCCCGCCTTGATCTCGCCCTCGGGCCGCTTCCGAAGCAGCCATTGCCTGTTGCTGTTGCGCATTGGTTTTCCTCCATGTCCTGCCCAACCATACCCACCACCTCACGAAGCCGCGAGTGGCCTGTATCGCGCGCAGGGGCTATATGCGTGAGATGCGCTTCCTCCTCGCCATGGCCCTGTTCCTGCTGGGGTCTTTGCCTGCCGCCGCCCAGATCGAGCCGGGCCCCAAAGTCGCCCCCCGCCTGATCGCCGAGCGAACCATCGTCGCGCCCGGTGAGCGCGTGCCGGTGGCCTTCGAACTCCAGATGAAGCCCGGCTGGCACACCTATTGGATCAATCCGGGCGAGGCTGGCGCCCCCACCGAGCTCAAATGGAAGCTGCCTGCGGGCTGGCAGGGCGCCGAGCTCGAATGGCCTTATCCCAAGCGGCTGCCCGTGGGCCCGCTGATGAACTATGGCTATGAGGGCAAGGTCTGGCTGCTCACCGCCGTTCAGGTGCCTGCCGCCGCCAAACCGGGTGATCGGGTCACCTTGGAAGCCGCGGGAAACTGGCTCGTCTGCCGCGAAGTCTGCATCCCCGAAGATGCCCGCCTCACTCTGGCACTCACCATCGCGGCCGAGGGTGTCACCAATCCCGTCACCGCCGCGCAATTTGCCGCCGCCCGCGCCAAGTTGCCGCAAACCTCGCCCTGGCGCGCCACCTATCGCGCCTCCGATGACAAGACGCTCGACCTTTTTCTCGAAAGCCCCACGCTCGCGTCCGCCCGCCCCACGCAGGCGAATTTTTTCCCCCTCAGCGAAGGCCTGATAAACGGGTTCATGCCGCAGAAATTGGGGCTGGCCAAAAACGGCATCGTGTTGCGCACCGAACCGGGCCGCAAATTTTCCTGGCGAAAATTCCGCGCGACCGAACCCGAATTGCCCGGCGTGTTGGTGCTGACATCGGCGGATGGTTCGACAAAGGCGCTGGCCATTCGCGCCCAACCGGGAGCGGTACCCGCCGCGACCTTTGATGAAGCGCCCGTTGCGGGCGGCATCGGCATTCCGCTTGCTCTGCTGTTCGCCTTCCTTGGCGGATTGATCCTCAATCTGATGCCCTGTGTGCTGCCGGTGCTGGCGATGAAGGCCTTCGCGGTCGCGTCTGCCTCTCATGGCCATCCGCGCGAAGCCGCCCGTGAAGGCTGGGCTTATGGCGCGGGCGCAATCCTGAGCTTCCTCGCGCTTGGCGGGGCGGTCGTTGCATTGCGCGCGGGCGGGCAGGCCATCGGTTGGGGTTTCCAGTTGCAGGAACCCATCGTTGTTGCGGGATTTGCGCTTCTGATGTTCGCGGTGGGCTTGAATCTCTCCGGCGTTTACGAATTTTCCTCGGGCGTCACCGCAGGAGAAACGCTCACGCGAAAGGGCGGCGCCACGGGCGCGTTCTTCACCGGCGTTCTGGCTGTTGCGGTGGCCGCGCCTTGCACGGCGCCGTTCATGGCCGCGGCATTGGGCTTCGCGCTCACCCAGGCAACATTCGCGGCGTTGTTGATTTTCCTGGCGCTGGGCATCGGGTTCGCGTCTCCCTTCATCGCCATCGGCCTGTCGCCTGCATTGTTGCGCCTGATCCCCAAGCCGGGCGCATGGATGCTCATCTTCAAACAGGCGCTCGCTTTCCCGATGTATGCCGCCGCTGTTTGGCTTGTCTGGGTTCTGGCACTGGAAGCGGGTGCGGGCGGCGTGCTGGCCACGCTTGCCGCCATGGTTCTGTTCGCACTTGCCGCCTGGGCGTGGGGTGCTTCGCGCAATGCAAGCTCGCGCGTCCGCGCCATTGCCAATCTCTGTGCCGTGATCGCTTTCGTGGCGGCCCTTGCATCGCTCTGGTTCGTAAAAACGGCAAGCTTGCAGCCCGCCGCGGCCCAACAGGCCTCAAGCAATATTGCGGCCGAACCTTATAGCGAGGCGCGCCTGGATACTTTGCGTGCCCAAAACCGGCCGGTGTTCATCAATGCCACCGCTGCCTGGTGCATCACCTGCCTGGTCAACGAAAAGGTCGCGTTCTCCAGCGATGTGGTGAAGCAGGCCTTCGCCCAAAACAAGGTCGCCTATCTCATCGCCGATTGGACGAACCAAAATCCTCAAATCACCAAGCTGCTGGTGGCCAATGGCAGGTCGGGCGTTCCGCTCTATCTCTATTATGCGCCGGGTGCTTCGGCGCCGAAGGTGTTGCCGCAGGTTTTGACCCCGGGAAATGTCGCCGAAATTGTGGGCCGCCGGTGATTTCAAAAGCCGGGCTATAGAACACCAAACCCCGCGGCCAGCCTCGAAAAACAGCATTCTTATCGAACACCGCCAAAACGGCGGTACAATGCGGGCATGAAAACGCTTGCGCCGACATCGCCGACATCATTGCACCGTTCAGGCAATCTCCAGTCTGTCGCCGGGCAGCACATCGCCGGGCCTGTAAACCGGCCCCGATTGCAGCCTGCGATAGATGGCGGCGAAATCCTTGTAGGTCTCGGCGAACAATTCCTCGAACGAGCCGATCACGAAATAGCTCTCCTGAAAATCGTCTATGCGATAATCGGTGCGCATCACGCGCTCGAGATCGAAATGGATGCGGTTGGGCTTTTCGCTTTCGAGCGCATAGATGGATTCCGCCCGGCTCGAGACGATTCCCGAACCATAGATGCGCAAACCATCCGCGCCCGCGATAAGGCCGAATTCCACGGTGTACCAGTAAAGCCGCGCGAGGTTCTTGAGCGCATGAAATTCGTTCAGGGCCCTGAGGCCGCCCTTGCCATAGGCTTCCATATAGTCCGCGAACACAGGGTGGGCCAGCATCGGCACATGGCCGAACACATCGTGGAACACATCGGGTTCCTCGATATAATCCAGTTCCGAGGGCTTGCGGATGAATTGCCCGGCCGGAAACCGGCGGTTCGCCAGATGTTCGAAAAAAACGGCATCCGGCACCAGCGAGGGCACCGCCACCACGCGCCATCCGGTGAGCTTTTCCAGATCGTCGGAGAGTTTCTCGAAATCGGGAATGCCGCCCGCACCAAGCGAAAGCTTTTGCAGGCCATCAAGGAATTCGCGGCACGCCCGCCCCTTCAACACCTCGGCCTGCCGATCGTACAGCGTGCGCCAAACGCCATGCTCGGCCGCGCCATAGCGTTGCCAATGCTGGTCGATGGTGAAATCGGGCCGGATCTCGGGATGGCGTTCCCGCAACTCTTCGAACGAAGGCATGCGTCGCGTTCCTCCTGCGCAAATAGAAGGCGTCTGGCGACGCGCTGTAAAGCGCGGGATGAGAACGCATGGAATATTGCCCGGCACGCCGGTTTTCCAGGGCGGCGTTGCGGGGCAGACCCCAAAAAGGCAAGCCCATTGCTGCGCGGGCGGGCTATGTTCGGTGAACAAATCACCCGGTTCAAAGGATTTTCGCGATGAGTGTGTTCGAGTCCCCCGATTTCGATGCCCACGAAGAAGTGGCCTTCTTCGAAGACAAGCAGGCGGGCCTCAAGGCCATCATCGCGATCCATTCCACAGCCATGGGGCCTGCCTGCGGTGGCACGCGCATGTATCCCTATGCGAGCAGCGATGCCGCGGTGACCGATGTGCTGCGCCTCTCACGCGGGATGAGCTACAAGAATGCCATGGCCAACCTGCCGCTTGGCGGCGGCAAGGCGGTGATCATCGGCGATCCTTCCAGAGACAAAACCGAAAAGCTGTTTGCGGCTTATGCAACAGCGGTCAACGCCATGGGCGGGCGCTATATCACCGCCATGGATGTCGGCGTGGTGCCGAAAGACATGCCGCTGATTGCGCGCGGCACCCAATATGTGGCGGGCTACGACATGCCGGGCAAGCCGGGCGATTCGGGCCCGGCCACCGCTCTTGGCGTTTATGTGGGCCTGAAGGCCGCCGTGAAGTTTCGTCTTGGCCTCGACACGACCAAGGGCAAGGTCGTCGCGATTCAGGGGCTCGGCAAGGTTGGCATGAGCCTGGCCGAAAACCTGTATCGCGAAGGCGCGCGCCTGATCGTGGCCGATGTGAACCCGCAAGCCGTGTCCCAGGCGGTCGAGCGCTTCGGCGCACATGCTGTTCCGGTTGATGAAATCATCACGGCCGAATGCGATATCCTTTCGCCCAACGCGCTGGGCGCGGTTCTCAACGACAAGACGATCCCCGGCATAAATGCGCATGTCATCGCGGGTGCCGCCAACAACCAGCTTGAACGCGATCATCACGGTGCGATGCTGAAGGGCCGCAACATCCTTTACGCACCCGATTACGTTATCAACGGCGGCGGCATCATCCGCGTCGCGGGCCAGATATTCGGATGGACGGAGCCGGAAGTGGACGTCCGCGTTCGCGGCATCGCCCATACGCTCAGGGAAATTTTCGAGACCGCCGAAAAATCAAACGCGCCGACCAACGCCATCGCCGACCGCATCGCCCAGGAACGTATCGCGAAACGGAAGGGTGACGCCGGCCGGCGCGCGAAAGCCGCCGAATGAATTATTTCTTTTTCGCCGCCTCGTCGAAATCTTTCATGTTGGGCGCAGGCGTCTCGCGCTTCTTCGGCGCGCCGATGGCGCTGCTACTGTTGGAGGAAGGCGGATCGCTCGCGGGAAACGAATCCTTGCTCTCCCGATCCACCCGTTTGCTGTCCTCATGATGCTGGCGTTTCGCCGCCTCTGTTTTTGGCAGATGTATGTCTTTGGCTGTGTGGGCCATGGTGGTCCTCCAGTCTGTGGAAAGAGAACGGTGTCAACCGCTCCGGGTTCCAAGTCAGGTGAGGGAACCTTGGAACACTTGCGGCCAAAGACCGATAACACCAATAACGATCAGGTAGATCGCCACAAAATAATTCAGCAGCCGAGGCAGGAACAGAATCAGGATACCGAAAATGAGGGCCAACAGGGGTTGGATGATTACGATATTGATGCCGGTCATCGAAATGCTCCCTTGAGAGGGTTCAATCGACATAATAACGCAAATGATGGTTGTTGGATGCTAAACGCCGCTCGGCCTCGGGCCGCCCGTCGCCCAGTCGAGCAGTTCGACAGTATGAACAACCGGCAATCCTGGCAGCCCGCTGGCGATCTGGACCAGGCATCCAATATTGCCTGCCGCAACGATCTCGGGCGCCGTGCCGCGGATGTTCATGACTTTCCTGTCACGAAGCTGCCGCGAGATATCCGGTTGAAGAATATTGTAAGTTCCGGCCGACCCGCAGCAAAGATGCCCTTCCGGCACGCCCACAACGTCAAATCCAGCCTCGCGCAAAAGCCTTTCCGGCGTTTGCAAAATCCGCTGGCCATGTTGCAACGAACACGCCGAATGATAGGCAACCTTTACGGATTGCTTTAATGCGCTCGGCACCAACCCCAAAAATTCCAGCACCTCGCAAGGATCTTTCGCCAACGCGGCCACCCGCGCGGCCTTGTCTGCGTAATCGGGATCATCTTTCAACAGGTGCCCGTAATCCTTCACCATCACGCCGCAACCGGAGGCATTCACGACAATCGCATCAAGCCCATCGCCTTCGATCTCGCTCATCCAGCGGTCCACATTCGCGCGGGCAAAATCTTTGGCGTCTTTGCCGAGATGATGCGTCAACGCCCCGCAACACCCGCCACCTGTCACGACCTCGCACCCGTGCCGTGTCAGAAGGCGAACCGTCGCCGCGTCGATTTGCGGAGCGATCACGGGCTGCACGCATCCCCCCAACAATGCCACCCGCATCCGGCGCGCACCAACCGCGCGCCCATCCGGTATTGCGACAGCGGGCGCGGAAGGCGGCGTCAATTGAATCATCACCCGCAGGCGCTGCGGCAGGAGGCTTGCGAACGGCCTCGCCACGCGCGCCAGGGATAGCGAGGCCCGGAACACCCATTGCCTGGGCAACACAAAGGAAAGCATGGCTCGCAACATCCGCTCCGGGAGCGGACGCGTATAGCTTTCCTCGATCCATTCGCGCGCCTGATCGACGAGGTGCATATAATCCACCCCGGACGGGCAGGTGGTAACGCAGGACAGGCAAGACAGACACCGGTCGATATGGAGCGCATCGCGCGCGGTTGCCGCGCGCCCCGTCTCGAACATGTTCTTGATGAGATAAATTCGCCCGCGCGGACTATCCAGTTCGTCACCCAGCAAAACATAAGTTGGGCAGGTCGCCGAACAGAGCCCGCAATGCACGCAGCTTCTCAGAATGCGCTCGTTCTCAGGCATCCCCTTTTTGGCGCGCTGTGTTTCAGAGAACGCGGTTTGCATCAGACCCCCGCATACATGCGCCCCGGATTGAGTATCCGAAGCGGGTCGAAGCTGTTTTTCACCCGTGCCGTCAAGGCAGCCAGCGCCGGCGGCTGGGGTTGAAATACTTCAAGGCGCTGGCGCGCTTCTTCGGTTGCCCTCATCAGCGTTGCGTGTCCGCCGATTTTCGCCACGACTGTTCTCAATCGTGCAGCGCCAAGGTCTTCCTCGTCCGGCGCCGCCAGCCAAACCAGGCCGCCGCCCCAATCCAGAAAGGCATCGGACCGCGGGAATGCTTCCAACATTTCTGGCCCATGGCTCGGCGGCACTGAAACGCGCCACAATGCTGGTGAAGCTTCAAGAAGCGTCACATCACGCAGCTTTTCCCAGAAGAAATCGAAATCTGCTTCTGCCGGCGAAACACCGAGCAATTCCCGCAACGACTTCGCCCGATCCTCCACCGAATCTGCAAACCCTTCCAGCCGAAGTGCCGTTGCCGAATTGCCGTCGAACATCGGTACCCAGGCGGCGCCCGTCACGTCAAATGGCATGCCCAGTGCTTTGCAGAGCAACGCCACACCCTCACGCGGGGATTGGCCACGCGCTATCAGCGTCATGCTTGTTTCTGCTCGCGGCAAAACCTTCAGCGTTACATCCGAAAGCACCGCCAATGTTCCGAATGATCCCGCCATCAGTTTGGAGAGATCGTATCCCGTGACGTTCTTCACCACGCGCCCACCGGCCTTGAATATTTCTCCGCGGCCGTTCACCGCGGTGAAGCCCAGCAGATGATCCCGCACCGCTCCGGCCTGTATCCTTCGCGGACCAGAAAGCCCTGCTGCGATCACGCCCCCAATTGTTTGTTCTCCATAATGCGGGGGCTCAAAGGCCAGTTGTTGATGGTTCGCTGCCAGCAGATCTTCAATCTCCGAAAGCGGTGTGCCCGCGCGGGTGGAAAGTACCAGCTCCTCAGGTTCGTAAAGCAAGACGCCGGAGGATTTTGCCATCGCCAACGTGTGCGCCGCGTTTACTGGCCGACCCATGCCACGCTTGGTTGCGTTGCCAATCACTTCCACGGTTTCGTTCGCCGCCGCTGCGAAACCAATGGTTTCTGCCAATTCTTCGACAGTCTCCGGAGAAAAATGAGTCATTTCTAGAAGCGCGGCAAATCGGCAAAGCGCATTTGGCCGCGATGCACATGCATTCGCCCAAGCTCCGCGCAGCGCTTCAGGTTTGGAAACACCTTGCCGGGGTTAAGCAGGTGCTTCTCGTCAAAGGCGCATTTCAGCCGCACCTGCTGGTCGAGATCTATCTCGCTGAACATGACCGGCATCAGATCTCGCTTCTCGATTCCCACGCCGTGCTCGCCCGTCAGCACGCCGCCAACTTCGACGCACAGGCGGAGGATATCGTCGCCGAACCGTTCAGCGGATTCCAGTTCACCCGGCTTGTTGGCATCGAACAGGATCAGCGGGTGCAAATTCCCGTCCCCGGCATGGAACACGTTGACCACCTGCAATCCATGATGCCGCGACATCTCGCCAATCCGGCGTAGCACATCGGGCAGGCGCCGCCGGGGGATTGTTCCGTCCATGCAATAATAATCCGGCGTGATGCAAGCAACGGCGGGAAAAGCGGCTTTGCGGCCCGCCCAGAAGCGCAAGCGTTCTTCCTCACTACCGCTGCCATAACAGCAAAGTGCGCCGGTTGCCTGCGCGATGGCTTCGATGCGGGTGATACCGCGCTCTATTTCAACAACCGGCCCGTCAAGCTCCGCGATCAACAACGCTTCGACATCGAGCGGATAGCCTGCATGCACGAAGGCCTCTGCTGCGTGGATGCAGGCGCGGTCCATCATTTCCATTCCGGCGGGTACGATGCCTTCCGCTATGATCCGCGCCACGCATTCGCCCGCCGCTTCCACCGAGGGAAAGCCAATCAGCATTGCGCGCGCATGCGCGGGCTTCGGCAGGATGCGTACCGTTACTTCCGTCACGACGCCCAACAATCCTTCCGAACCCACCATGGCGCCCAGAAGGTCGTATCCTTCCGCATCGAGATGTGCCCCGCCTAGCCGCACGATTTCGCCCGTCATCAGAACAACTTCGACACCCAGCACGTTGTTGGTCGTGAGCCCGTATTTCAGGCAGTGCACGCCGCCGGAATTCTCTGCCACGTTGCCGCCGATGGTGCAGGCAAGCTGGCTCGATGGATCCGGCGCATAGTAAAATCCATTCGCCGCCACGGCATTCGAGATGCCCAGATTTGTCACGCCGGGCTGGGCGACCACGCAACGGTTCACCAGATCGATCTTCAGAATGCGGTTGAGCTTGGCCAGCCCCAGTGTCACCCCATCGGCAAGGCCGATCGCGCCGCCCGAGAGCGAGGTGCCGGCGCCGCGCGGCACGATCTTGACGTTGTGTTCGTGGCAATAGCGCAGCACTGCCGCCACTTCGGCGGTGGAGGCGGGCAGGGCCACGATCATCGGCGGCTGGCGATAGGCTGTCAGCGCGTCGGTCTCATAGGGGGCGAGCGCGACCGGATCGTCGATCACCGATGCCGCGGGCAGGATGCGCCGCAGGGCCGCAGCAATTTCGCCCCGGCGCTCCAGCGTTTCCCGATCCACGGACATGGTCTTCATGCGGCACCTCGCAAAGCCGGTGCAATCGGCTCACGAGTCTGGCGGCGCCGCAAGCAAAAGGTGAGGTGGCTACTGCCGAAACCGGGCCACAGCCGCCGAATCGAAATATTCGTCCAGCCGGGTCACTTTGCCGTTCTCGACCTTGCAGACGATAATGGCGGGCAGTTCGACCGTGGTGCCGTCCTTCTTGGTGCCCTTCAGCGTGTGTTGCTGGACGAAACCGCCCGGGAACGTGTTCACGCGGCGATCGGCATATTGCCGCTTGGGAATGCGCTCGATGAAGCCTGTCAGCGTGGTTTCGTTTTCCTCGAGCGTTTGCTCCAGGCCATCGGTGTTGTGCCAGATCTTGACGTTGGGCGCGTAGACCTCGCGCAGGATCCCGATGTTGCCGTTTTCGAGCCCGTCGAAGAACCTTTTGGCCAGGGCCGCTATGTCGTCCATGGTACTTTCCTCCGATTATCCAGGATGCAATACTATTGGTTAGATTTCGAAGTGTCTAGAATTGACCCCACGCGTGACGCCCGCTATCGCAACATACCCATGAGCCCGGTTCCCGAAATCCTCGCGGCCCTGCGCCGCATGAAACTTGTCGGCGACAACGAAACGCCCGCCATCGTACCTCTGACTGGCGGGGTGTCGGGCGATGTTTTCCGCGTTGACCTTGCTTCGGGCCGGATTTGCGTCAAGCAGGCCCTGGCGCGCCTGCGGGTGGCCGCGGAATGGCTGGCCCCTGTCGAGCGCATCCACAGCGAGGTCGACTGGTTCCGTTTCGCGGGCGGCATCGAGCCGGGCCGCGTTCCGCGTATCCTTGCCGAGGACAAGACGGCCCATCTTTTTGCCATGAACTATTTCGAGCCCGCACAATACCCGTGCTGGAAAGCCCAGCTGTTTGACGGCCATATCGATTCCGATTTCGCAAGCGCGGTGGGGCGCGCGATTGCCAGCATTCACCGGGCCAGCGCCAACAGACAGGATATTGCCGCGAATTTCGCCCATGACGAAATGTTCATGGCGCTGCGCATCGAGCCTTATCTTCTCTACACCGCCAAGGCGCACCCCGATCGCGCCCAGCGCATCGAGGCTATGGCGCAGGATCTTCAGCGTGCGCGCATCGCGCTGATGCATGGCGATGTCAGCCCCAAGAATATTCTCGCGGGCCCCGATGGGCCGATTTTCCTCGATGCCGAGACCGCGTGCTATGGCGATCCGGCTTTCGATCTTGCGTTTTGCCTGAACCACCTTCTGCTGAAATGCATCTGGGCGCCTGCCCATGCCTCGGCTTATATCCGTGCTTTCGATGCGCTGCGTCATGCGTATTTCTCGAAAGCCGATTGGGAGCCTGCGGCGGGCCTCGATGCCCGCACGGCGGGGCTTCTCGCGGCACTCCTGCTCGCCCGGATAGATGGGAAATCGCCCGTCGAATACATCACCGATCCGCGCAAAAAGGATTTTGTGCGCCAGGCCGCGCGCGAATTTCTTGCACTACCGGAACTCACACTCTCCGCCATGGCAGGGGCCTGGCATAGCAAGGTCAGCAGATTATGAGCCATCGCATTCACTCTCTCAAAGCCCGGCAGATATGGGATTCGCGCGGACGGCCAACGGTTGAAGCCGACGTGCGCCTTGAAGGCGGCGGGTTTGGCCGGGCGGCTGCACCGGCGGGCGCCTCGCGCGGCATTCATGAGGCCATTGATTTGCGCGATGGCGGAAATCGGTTCGGCGGTTTCGGCGTCGACAAGGCGATTGCCAATGTGAACGGCGTGATCGCCACGGCGTTTGCCGGCAGGCAGGCCGATCAGGAAGCGCTCGACGCCTTGCTGGCCGAACTGGATGGCACGCCCAATTTTTCGCGCCTTGGCGGCAATGCGGCGGTTGCCGTTTCGCTGGCGCTGGCCCATGCGCTTGCCGATGCGCAGGGCACAGCACTTTGGCGCTATCTCGCGGCGGGCACCAAAGTTCGGCTGCCTGTTCCAGAAATCCAGATTTTCGGAGGCGGCGCGCATGCGGGGCGCAGAACCGACATTCAGGATTTCATGATCATGGTTCCCGGTGCCGAAAGCCTGCGCCGCGCCTTCGAGATCACAGCCGATGTTTATCGCGCCGCGGGCAATATGATGGCGGAAGAAAACCGCCTCTCGGGCACCGCGGATGAAGGCGGATGGTGGCCGAATTTCAGCTCGAACGAAGATGGCCTTTCCTCCCTGACGCGGGCCATCGAAAAGGCGGGGTACAAGCCTGGCCATGACGTTTTCATTTCTTTGGATATCGCCGCCAGCGAATTTTATCGCACGGGTTTCTATCAGCTTGGCCTGGATGGGCAGAAGCTCGATACGGACGGGATGATCGATCTCGTCACGGGCTGGTGCGCGCGTTATCCCATTCTCTCCATCGAAGATGCTGTGGCGCAGGATCATTTCGAAGCCATGGTGAAGGCCACCAAAGCACTCGGCGGCAAGGTGCAGGTGGTGGGCGATGATTTTCTCGTGACCGATGCCGTGCGCGTGCGCCGGGCGGCGGAAGCGGGCGCGTGCAATTGTGCGCTTATCAAGGTCAACCAGGCCGGGACCGTTTCGCGCGCGCTGGCCGCTTTGAAAGAAGCGAAGACTGCGGGATGGGCGGCCATCGTTTCGGCGCGCTCTGGCGAGACAGAGGATGTCAGCATCGCGCATCTCGCGACGGGCTGGGATTCGGGGCAATTCAAGGTTGGCTCGTTCGCGCGTTCCGAACGCATGGCGAAATGGAACGAGCTTCTCAGGATCGAAGAAGAAATGGGCGACGACGCGCAATTTGCCGGATGGAGCGGTTTGCCGGAAAGCGTGCGGCGATGAATATCGTTCTCCACTATCGGGCCAGCGCCGGGTTTCGCGCGCAGCTTGAAGCGGCACTTTTGCCGGGCATGAAGCTTTCCATCGTCGATGAAAGCGATGACGCGGCCTTTTCTGCCGCCATGCGGCAGGCGGAGGTGCTTCTCCATGTGTTGCGGCCCGTGCGTGCCGCCGATATCGAGGCGGCGCCGCAACTGAAATTGATCCAGAAAATCGGGGTGGGTGTGAACACCATCGATCTCGAGGCCGCGCGGCGGCGGGGGGTTGCCGTCTGCAATATGCCGGGCACGAACACGCAGGCCGTTGCGGAAATGACGCTGATGCTGATGCTGGCGACGCTGAGGCGCGTGACCTATTTCGATCCGCTGATGCGCGGGGGCGAGGGCTGGAAACCCGATACGGCGCAATTCGATCGCGTCGGCGAAATCGCGGGGCGCACCATCGGATTTGTCGGTTATGGCTCGGTGCCCCCGAAGCTGGCGCCGGTCTTGAAGAGCCTTGGCGCCACGCTTCTCTACAACGCGCGCACCGCCAAGCCCGATGCCGGCGCGGCTTTCGTGCCGCTGGAGGATTTGCTTGCCCGCGCCGATATCGTTTCGCTGCATTGCCCGGCGACGCCCGAAACCATCGGCATGATCTCGCGGCAGGCGATGGCGCGCATGAAGCGCGGGGCCATTCTCATCAACACGGCGCGCGGCGAACTGGTGGACGAGCAGGCGCTCGCCGAGAGCCTGAAAAGCGGCGCGCTGGCCGCGGCCGGGCTCGATGTTCTGGTGAACGAGCCGATAGGGGTTGGGCATCCATTGTTTTCCTTGTCCAATGTCGTGGTGACGCCGCACGTCGCCTGGCTGACGCCGGAAACGTTGCAGCGCAGCGTGGCTGTCGCCATCGAAAATTGCCGCCGTATCTCGGCGAACGAAAAACCGCTTCATCAGGTGGCATGACATGACAGACCGCATGAATATCGCGCTTGTTCCAAGCCAGCTCTGCACCGAGCTGGTATGGGAAAAACAGCTTCCGATCCTTTCTTCGTTCGGCACACCGCGCGTCTTTGTCCAACGCGATCACGATACGATCGGGGCCATGGCCCAATCGGTGCTTGATGCGATGCCACCGCATTTTGCGCTTGTTGCCCATGGCATGGGCGCGTTTGTTGCGTTCGAAATGCTGCGGCGCGCGCCCGAACGCATATCCCGGCTCGTTTTGATGAGCGCATTGGCGCCCGCCGATACACCCAAACAGACCGTACGCCGCGAAGGCTATCTGCGCCTTGTGGAGCAGGGAAAGTTCGACGGCATCATCGAAGAACGCATCCCAATGCTGGTACACCCCGCACGCACCAGCGACGGGGACATCACGGCGACTTTGCGCCGCATGGCCAAGGACACCGGCCCCGAAATATTCCAGCGGCAGCAACGCGCGATCATGTCGCGCGCCGACAGCCGCCCGTCTCTTTCGGCGATATCCTGCCCGACGCTGCTTGTGTTCGGGCGCGAAGATGGCATCACCACCATCGACCACCAGCACGAAATGCGTGACGGCATTGCCGGTGCGCGCCTGGAGATCCTCGAAAACTGCGGCCATATGATGCCGATCGAAAAGCCCGACGAGGTGAACGCGCTCCTTTCCGCGTTTCTGGCTTAGACGAATCCGCGCGGCCCAAGCCTGCGGGGCAGGGCTTGCTGTGCAACGGATGCGAATATCGGGATGTAAAGAATATGCGCGCAGCAGCGTTGCGCTGCAAGAGTGCGCGCGAATTTATTTGCAGCGTAACGCTGGTGGGGGGTAAGCGATTGAAACTGCGCGACTTGGAATTTTTGGTTTGTGTTTTACGGTTTTGACAGTGGCACATGTTGAGAGCGCTGGCCCCCCTCGCCGAAAAATATTTCGCTACGTTCGAGATTTTCGATCCTCCCCAAGGGGAGTGAAACGTGTTTCAGCCTGAAATTTCTTTCCGCACGATCTTCGTTCCATCGACCATCGCCTTCAGCTTTCCGAAGGCGACCTCGCGCGAGAGATATTTCATGCCGCAATCGGGCGCGATCATCAGGCGGTCTGGGGTGGTGTGTTTGAGCGCATCGCGGATGCGCTGGGCGACGATTTCAGGTGTTTCAATCGTGAGATCGTTCAGATCGATCACGCCGTACATAACCGTCTTGGTCGGCAGGCCGCGCAGGAGTGCGGGGTCGAGGCGCGGTTGCGAGGCTTCGATGGAGATGATGTCTGCCGCGCAATCTTCAAGCTCCGCCAGGAACGAATAGCCGTTGGGCTTGGCGGCGCCGCGATGGACATGGGCGTAACCGAAGCAGACATGCAGCGCGGTGCGCCCTGTCGCGCCTTCGAGCGCGCGGTTGATCGCTTTCACCGCATAATTGCGCGCAGCTTCGGGCCGGGCCTGCACATAGGGCTCATCGAGCTGCACGATGGAAACGCCAGCGGCGAACAGATCCTTGATCTCGGCGTTCACGGCGGCGGCATAATCCATCGCCAGCGCTTCATCATTGGCATAGTGATCGTTTTGCGCCTGCTGGGTCATGGTGAAGGGGCCGGGCAGGGTGATCTTGATCGGCCGGTCGGTCGTGCGCTTCAGGAGCGCGATGTCCTGGGCTTCGATGGGGCTGATGCGGCGAATTGCGCCGGAGACGCGCGGAACCGGGTTTGCGGCGCCCGTGCGGTCCATCGCTGTGCCGGGGGTTTCGGTATCGATTCCGCTGAGAGAGGTGGCGAGCCGGTTGGAATAGCTCTCGCGGCGCATTTCGCCATCGCCGACGATATCGATTCCCGCCCGTTCCTGATCGTGCACCGCGATGACGGTGGCATCATCCTGGGCGGCGGCCAGAAGGTTCTCGCCCACCCGCCAAAGCTCGCGGGCGCGGACCCGCGGCGGCAGGCGCTCCTTGAGTTTTTCGCGGTCGATCAGCCATTCCGGCTGTGGATAGCTTCCGACGATGGTCGTCGGCATGAGGGGAAGATTGGTCACGGCCCATCCGTATAATCGTTAGCTTTCTATCTAACAGAAGGGGCGATGCCCGGGCAAGGATTCTGGGGAGGCGGGGGGTTTGCGTTTTTGTGTGCCGCGCCCTATCCCTTTTCCAAAGCAACGGGGAAACCAGCAAATGGCTGCCAAGAAAACGCCGGTTCAGTCCGCGCATTTCTATGACAACCCAATGAACAGTATTGGGTACCTCACCCGTATTACTTTCCGCTCGTTCTCGCGGAACCTGGAACGCCGCACGCTAGAGTTCGGAGTCTCGGCGGGGCAATGGCCGTTTCTGCGGGCGCTCTGGAACGAGGAAGGCATGACCCAGCGCGAACTTTCGCGCCGGGTGGGCATGCGCGAACCGACCACCGTGACCGCCCTGAACGGCATGGAGCGCGCGGGCTTCCTCAAGCGCGTGCCCAGCAAGGAGGATCGCCGCAAGGTTCATATCTTCCTGACCGCGAAGGGCCGCCGGTTGCGCGAGAAACTGATTCCCTGCGTGGCGGAAGTGAATGCGATAGCCGCCAATGAGCTTGATCCCGCCGATATCGCGATATTGCGGCGCGTGCTCCTTAAAATGAGCGAAAATCTCGCCAAGGAAGAAAGCAACTACCTGAAATCTCATTCGGGCGTTGTGTTGCCGCTTGGATCGGCGACGCCTTAGAGCGGGTAGACGAGTGAATTGTTGATCGTTGCCGCATCGCAGATCGAAATCTTCTCGCGGAATCTGAGGGCGCCATCACTTTCCCGGGTGACGACATCCTTGTAGCGCCCGGCGGCGAAGCAGGTGGTGCCCTGGCCGTTTATCGTTTCGAACACTGCGAAATTGGCGCTCACCGCCCAGGCCTGCGGGCCCTGGGGGGCGAGGATGAAGCCGGAAATCAGGTGACGGACGCGGCGCGGAATCGTCATGGAAAGATTTTCGATCGCGTTGACCCGATCTTCGATCCCGCCGCGCGATTCGCACAGCATCAGCGCCAGCGACCAGCCGCGTTCGAGATTTTCGCGGGTGACGATCTTGTAGATAGCGTCTTCCACAAAAAGCTGTGGCCATTGCGCGAGCGGGCCTTCATCGACCAGTTCGGCATAGCGCGCATAGAGCGCCTGGATTTCCAACATCAAACCGGGATCGTTGCTCAAAGCCCCATGACCTCGCGATAATAGCCATAGAAAGCGCGGATCGCGGTTTCGGTGACGATGTGATCGTGATCTTCGCGGCCACGGCCGCCCATTTCCACCACCGCGGCGCGTTCCGAATCCACATGGATGCCGCGCTGGGCCAAATCCATCACCTCGCTGTCATCCAGCGAGACGAAGCCTGCGGGGCCCATGAGGTTTGCGTGGCGCAGCCTGCGTGTCTGCATCGCCGCATCGTCATCGGCATAGCCGAAGAACGTCCAGTTGAGATCGAAGGCTTCGGGGCCTGCGGGCACGATCTGGCGCGTGGCCAGCGTGTTGGCCTGTTGCTGCACGATGAGGTTTGGCCAGATCGTCTGCATCACCACGGTTGCGGGATCGGAGAATTCCTTGACGATATCGAGCAGGCGCGGATCATGCAGTTCCAGCTTCTCGTGGAAGGAGCCCATTTCCTGCGTGGCGGCATTGGGCGCCAGATTTGTGCTGCGGCGGGAAACGAGCGCGCTGTGCCGGCCGGTTGAATCCATTTCGGTGCGGGAGGGATTGTCGGCCCGGAAGAGGCCGAACGTTACCAGGAACACATGCAGCAGGCTTGCGTGATAAGGATCCTTGATGTTTTCGAACATCAATTTCCAGTTGCTGGGGATGCGCTGGCGCGAAACGCCGACGATGCGCAAGGGTTTGCCGTTGAACACGCGATCGAACAGCGTGAGCATTTTCGGGCCCAGATAATCTTCCAGCGGCTCCATATCGGGGGCGGCGCTTGCGAAGACCGCGCCGTGGCGGCGGGCCACGCTCAATTTTGTCAGGCCGTGATCGCGCTTGTCGAAATCATCGGGCATTCCGCCATGGCCGCCGACGCCTTTGATGAAGGGCACGCCCGAGAGATCGCCATTCAGCCGATACGTCCACTGGTGATAGGGGCATTGAAAGGCGCGCGTCGTTCCATATTCCTGGCGGCAGACTTCGAGGCCGCGATGGGCGCACTGGTTTTTCAAGACGTGGATATCGCCCTCCTTGTCGCGCACAACGATGACGGAGGTTTCGCCCAGATGGGTTCGCTTGAAATCTCCGGCGTTGGGGATTTCTGCTTCCAGGCCCACGAAATTCCATGAGCGGCCGGCGAACACCTCGCGCATTTCATGGGCGTAGATTTCCGGATCGGTGTAGACCCAATAGGGCACGCGATGGGTGCCGTTGAATTCCCATTTGCGTTCGTGAAGGGTCATGGCGGCGTTACTCCAATCCTGTCTTGCGCAAGACTTCATCCAGCCTGCGCTCCAGCGCCTCGGAGGCGGCAACCATCGGCAGGCGGTGTTCGTTGCGCTCGATCAATCCGATTTTCTTCATCATGTATTTCAGCGGGATGGGGTTGGTATCGAAGAAGATGGCCTTGGAAATCTCGAACAGCGCGAAATGGAGTTCGCGCGCCCAGGCAAGATCGCCTGCTTCCACCGCATCATGCATCTGGCCCACACGCTTGGGATCGAGATTGCCGACCGCGTTCATCACGCCGACCGCGCCGATCGCCATCATCGGAAAGCAAAGTTCTTCGAGACCCACAAAGACGCGGAAATCGCGGCCCAATGTGGTGAGAAGATCGGTCACGAATGCCAGATCGTTGGAGGCGTGCTTGACGCCGACGAGGTTGGGGCATTTGGCTTTGATGGATGCAAACGTTGCCACATCCATCGAAACGGCGGTGCGGCCCGGAATGTGGTAGACCATGCCGGGCGTTTTCAGCCGCGAAAGAACTTCGACGAAATAGTTTTCCAGCCCGCGTTGCGGCGGTTTGATGTAATAGGGCGTCACCACCAGTTGCGCATCCGCACCCGCTTTTTCCGCGAATTGCGACAGCACCAGGGTTTCCGCAAGCGATTGCGAGCCGGTGGCCGCCACCACCGGGATGCGGCCTTTGGCGGTTTTCACGGCCAGCGCCACAAGCTCGTTGCGTTCATCGGTTGTCAGCGTGCTTGGTTCGCTTGTCGTTCCGTTGACGAGGATGCCATGGCTGCCGCCTTCGATCTGGCGTTCGATGAGGCGCGCGTAGGTTTTGAAATCGACCGCGCCATCACGAAACGGGGTGATCAGCGGTGGGATGGAGCCTTTGAGCCAGGAGAGATTGTCGTTCATCAGGCAAGCGCCTCTTCGCGATTGGTTTTGAAACCGGGTTGCGCGCCCAGCAGCGATGGCGGCTCGGCCAGCGTTTCCTGCCAGAGAAGCGATTCCTGCCAGATGTGGAATGGCTGATCCTGAATCGTCAGCTCATAAACCGGCCCCTGATCGTGGGAGGCGTGATTGTGGATCGCCCAGCCCGGCGCGGAGAGCATCAGGTCGCCGGCTTTCCATTCGTAATGCTTGCCCGCCACGCGGCTGTAACCCGCGCCGCTGAAATAATAGTTGATGGCGGCAGAGGCATGGCGATGCGGCCGGTCGATGATGTTGGGCGGGCGCACGGTCATCGTGGCGAAGAAGCTGGGCGTTGTGCCGTTGGTGCGGCCGGTGAGCTGATTGTAGAGAAGATAAAGCCTGCGCCCGCGATATTTCGCGCCCAGCGCGGTCAGCTTGTCCAACTCCTCCTTCACCTTGTTCCAATCCCAGAAATTCGGATTGGATTCGACGGCGGGCGGATTGATGAGGCGTTCGTAAGACATCAGCCATGCGTCGTCACCCGGGATCTGGAACAGGTCGCGGATTTTCATCGAGCTGCCGGGGGCGGCTGCCTCTTTCGTTACCGCATCCGGCATGATGCCTGTGGTCTTCTTGTCTTCCACGAGATGCACGTTCAGCAGCCGCAGGAGCGCCGCGTTGGAATAGGTTAGCCGGATTTGCGGTTTCTTCGTGTTGTTTTCATAGGCGATGGATGTCCACGAGGGTGTGTTCCAGACATCGTATTGCGCGAAATCGAATTCGGTGGATCCTGTGCGCGCGTGACCGCCGCCGCCGATGCAGAAACCAACTTCCGTCGCGTTGTGCCGGTAGGGCCGCGTGCGCTCGCCCGGCTTGAGCGCGGAAAGCCGAACTTCGATGCCCGGCGCAAGGCCCTGACCGCGCGCGCACGCCATGGGGTGGACGATGCGCACCTGCCGCTCAATCGGATCGGCGACATCCAGCGACAGAAGACGTTCGGCTTCTTCCGCGATTTGCTGGCCGTTGATGATGACCGGCTCCCACATTTCGTTGGCGCTTGGGCGCGAGGAATCGGCGGCGAGGAATTTGGCTTGCGGGTTTGTCACGAGCGGGATCCTTGATTGTCTCGAAACGAGAGAGGGGCGGGTGCAGGCGTGGGCAATTCGCGGCCCAACCCCCGTTCGCGCGCGAGGCGATAAAGTTCTTCGGCGAGCGCGAGATCGGCTGTTCCGGTTCCCAGCGATTTGAACAAGGTGAGATCGGCGGATTTGGGCCTGCTGGTTTTGGCCGCCACAAGTTCGCTCACGGTTTTCAGCGATGAGGATTTGAGCTCCGGCCCCCATGCCGCGATCAGTTCCGAAGCCATGGTGCGCGCCTGTTCGATACTGTCGGTCGCGACGATTGCGCAGCGGTCGAGCAGGGCGGGCGTGAATTCCTGCCGTTCGGGCGTGATGGCGCCCATCGCATTGATGTGAGCGCCCCTTGTGGGCATCGCCGCCGTCAGGAACGGTTCCCTGGCGCGGGTTACCAGCGTGATGATCGGCGCGTTCTCGATTGCCTTGGCCACATCGTCGAATATCTCGACATCGAGGCCGAGTTCGCTTCGCACTTTTTTGGCGAATGTTTCCCGCCGCTCGGCGTTGCGCCCGTGAACGCGCACAAGTTTCAATTTGCGCACAAGATTGACCGCCGCCACCTGGGCCAGCGCCTGTTTGCCGGTTCCGCAGATTGCCAGAACATCGGCATCCTTGGCCGCGAGCATATCCGTCACCAGGCCAGCTATTCCCGCTGTGCGCAATTGGCCCATCGCAAAGGCTTCGATGATCGCCAGAAGTTTGCCCGTTTCGGCATCCCACAATATTTCGAGCGGTGTGGCGCCCTTCGGTGTGTGCGCCCAGGTTTTCACGCCGAGGAGGGCGGTGTCGGTGAAAGCCGCACCAATGGCGTGCATCGAGCCGCCATCCCAGCCCAGATGCGTTTTTTTCATGTTCTTCGCGCGGCCCTCGGCCTGACGCAGCATTGCCTTGCGCAGCAGCGCGATCGCCTGCGAAAGATCGAGCGCGAGATCGTTCTCGCCGATCCAGATGGGGGCGGTCACGCGCGGTCTCCCAAAGGGGAGGGCACGGGTGGCTTGAACTGCATCGTGTTGCAGATCGCCGAATGCGCGAGATAGCGCCCGATCGTCAGCATCACGCCGACGAGTGTTTCCTTGTCGGTCAGGCTCAGGAAGGCTTCGGCATCCAGGCGCGCGCCACGGCCTTGGGTTCGGGCCATCGAGAGCGCGAGGTTTTGTGCGGCCCTCTCCGTTGCATCGAGCTGTGTCGCCACGTTCGGTGAGAGATTTTCCACATCCCTGATCCACGCTTCGGAGAAACCGAGTTTCAACGCTAGCCGCTCATGCTGCACGCGCTCGTAGAAATTTTCGCTCCAGGTCGAGAGTGTGAGCGCCAGTAACTCGACCAAATTGTTGGGGAGTGCTTCCTTCAAGGTCTCGGTGAAACGGTTGAAATGGTAGAGCGCCTCGGGCTGGTGGGCTGCGATCTGGAAAAATTCTCCCAGATATCCCAGCCGCTTCACCTTCGCGCCAAGCTCTTGCTGGAGCTTCTCAGGCAGCGCATCGTAGGGAATGCGCGGTATGTCGATCATGCTTGCCGAGCCTTGATTTTTGCGCGAAATTCTATTCATTCGTATTCGAAGTGTCTAGCGCGGCACTCAAACCGTCCAGGAGGAAAGCATGAACGCCCTGTCTCAGGTCGAAACGCAATTTATCGGGCTGGAATCGCCGACTGCCCCGCGTTTCGGGCACGGCTCCTATCCCTGTCAGGGCCTTTACTGGACGCCAAAGGGCAAGCGGCCCCGCGTGGCTTTCATCGCCAATCACTACAATGTGGACTTCACCGAACACTATCTCGGGTCTTTTCTTGCCGAACGCGGTTACGGTTTCCTCGGCTGGAACACGCGCTTTCGCGGCGCGGAAGATCAGTTCCTGCTCGAACATGCGCTGATCGATATTGCCGTCGGCATGAAGTGGCTGCGCGAGAAGGCCGGTGTCGAAAAGATCGTGCTGCTCGGAAATTCCGGCGGCGGTTCGCTGATGGCGGCGTATCAGGCGGAATCGCAGGCGCCGACCCTTGCCAAGGCGGCGAAGGGCATCGTGCAGGAATCGTTGCAGGCGCTTCCCGGCGGGCAGCTTTACATCTCGCTCAATGCCCATCCCGGCCGGCCCGAAGTGCTGACGAACTGGATGGATGGTTCGGTGATCGACGAAACCGATCCCACCAAGACCGACGAGAGCCTCAATCCCTTCAACAAGGACAACGGGCCTTCCTATTCACCCGATTTCATCAAGCGGTATCGCGCGGCCCAGCGCGCGCGCAATCAGCGCATCACCGATTGGGCGAAGACGGAGCTTGCGCGCCTCAACGCCGCGGGTATTCCCGATCGCATCTTCCCGCTGTTTCGCACCTGGGCCGATCTGCGCTTCATGGATCCGGCTATCGAACCCTCCACGCGCCCATGCCCCGGTTGCTATCGCGGCGACCCGGCGGTTGCCAACCGCGCGCCTTCAGGCATCGGGCGGGCCAACACGCTGAAGACATGGCTTTCGATGTGGAGCCTCGAGACTTCGCAATGCCGGGGCGAGGTTCACCTTGGCCACATCACCATGCCTTCGCTCGTTATCCAGAGCACTGGCGATATGGGTGTATTTCCCAGCGACGGAAGGCAGATCTTCGCGGCGCTGGGCGCCAAGGACAAAACACTCGAAACCCCGCCGGGCGCGCATTACTTCGAAGATGCGCCCGAATACCGGCCGCTGGTGGCCGATATGATTTCTGCGTGGACAGAGCGGAGAATCTGAACGCCGCTTATGCCTCCTTCATGGCGCGGGCCAGATGGGCCACGCGCTTGCCAATCGCTTCGATCAGCGTGTGGTAAGCGCCGTTCTTCAGCGCGCCATTGAGCTCGAAGGCATCGGTCGCGTTCGGCACCGCCAATTGTTCGGCAGCGACGAGCACGGCCATTCCGCTGAGGATCTGGCGCAGGTGTGCAAGGCCGCGCACACCGCCCCATGGCCCCGGCGAGGCCGACATGATGCCCGCGACCTTGCCGCGAAACGCGCGCAAGGTCGTCGGCGTTTCGCCCGGGCCCGGGCGCGAGGCCCAGTCGATCGCGTTTTTCAGGAAGCCCGGCATCGAACCATTGTATTCGGGCGACGCGATGAGAAAGCCATCCGACGACAGGAACAGGTCCTTCAACTTCTGTGGACCGGCGGGAATGCCATGGGCTTCCTCCAGATCGGCGTCATAGAACGGCAGATCGAAATCCTTCAGGTCGATCAGGCTGACCTCCGCGCCTGCCGCGCGCGCGCCGGCAGCCGCGATTTCGACCACCCGCTTGTTGTGTGATTCCTTACGGGTGGATCCCGAGAATGCGATCAGCTTGACCTTCGTGCTCATGGATCAGCGGGCCCACGCGCTACCGGCCCAATCGGCGGCGAGCTTGCCATCCTTCGGCACCGGCACTTCCTGAATGCGTTCCGGCACGTCGTCGAATTCCAGACGCAGGGCTTTGCACATCACGGCGTGCAGATTGTAGGCCATCGTGTGGTAGCTGAGTTCGAGAATGTCTTCATCGGACATCAGTTTGTGCAGCGCATCGAACACGCCATCGGGCACGCGGCCACGCTCCAGGATAAGGCAATCGACATAGGCGAGCACCGCGCGTTCCAGCGGCGAAAACGCCGTGGATACGCCCCAGCTCGGGATCGCGGCGATCTGTTCTTCCGTCACGCCGGCGCGGCGCGCGGCCTTGCAATGCTGGGAGAACACGAACTGGCTGCCCACCGTGAAACCCACGCGCAGCAGCGCGATTTCGCGGATAATCGGGTTCAGCTTGCTCACGGCCTTGTCTGCGAACATGCCGAACATGCCGAATTGGGCGGTGGCATGGTCGAAGACCGGGGGAACCAGCGCGAACACCGTCCACCAGTTGCCGGGGGTTCCGGTGGCGGTTCCCGGATCCTTCACCGGATCGCGGCCGGCGAACAACTTTTCGTAGTAGGCTTTGACGCTGGGGGTGGCTTCGGCGAGGGGGACTTGCTTCAGGCGCGGCATGGGTTTTCCTCCAATGTTGACGGCGGCGTTTGGCTACGCCCCCAATTGCTTAGATTTCTATATAGTGCAACCGCCCGAAAAATGATAAAAGGGCTTTCGATATCGAACGGGAGAAAACGATGGCTCAATTGGAAAACAAGGTATTTCAGATCCAGGGCGTCAATCATCTTGCACTCGTGTGCAAGGACATGGCGCGCACGGTGGACTTTTACACCAACGTTCTCGGCATGCCGATGATCAAGACGATCGACCTGCCCAATGGCATGGGCCAGCATTTCTTCTTCGACATCGGCAATGGCGATGCGCTGGCTTTTTTCTGGTTTCCCAAGGCGCCGGAAGCAACGCCGGGCATCGCCGCGGCGGGCAATTTGCCGGGTGAGGGCTCTATCGTCTCCGGTCATGGTTCGATGAACCATGTCGCGCTCAATGTGCCTGCCGACCTGATCGACGAATATTACGACAAGCTGATCGCGCGCGGCGTGAAGGCCACCAAGATCATGAATCACGATGATTCCGATCGCCAGGTGAGCCCCACCATCACGCCCACAACTTTCGTGCGTTCGATCTATTTCTACGATCCCGATGGCATCTGCCTGGAATTTGCCGCCTGGACGCGCGTGCTCGATCCGAAGGTCGATGCCACGCACGAACCCGTGGATGCCCAGGGCCACAAGAAGGCCCGCAAGCTCGAACCCGCGGAATAATCTCGAAGTTTGGGTTATGCCGCCGCAGAATTGTGCTGCGGCGGCAGGCCCAGTTCCAGCCGCAACCAGGCGCGGAACAGTTGGACGGGCCGGGAATTCACCGTGCCTTTGTGGCCCACCAGCCAGTAGGCGGCTTTGCTGCGCACCTCCAGCTTGAAGGGCGCCACCAGGACGCCTGATTCCAGATAATCGTCGATCAGCGGCGTTCGCCCGATCACCACGCCCAATCCTTCAACGGCGGCGGCAGTCGCCATCTGTATCGTGTCGAAACGCAGGCCGTGGTTGGCATCAATTTGCGATGTGCCGCCGAATGTGCGTTCCGCCGCGGCCAGCCATTCCGGCCAGCCTTCCGGGCGGCGCGAAACGATCAGCAGCGGGTGGCGCGCAAGATCGGCCGGATCGCGCAAAGCATCGGGACCATTGAGCAATTTGGGTGCGCAGACGGGAAACATCTGCTCATGCACCAGCTTTTCGACCGCCAGCCCCGGCCAGGCTTCCGCCGTGGGCCCCACGCGGATGGCGATATCGGCGCCGAGATGGGCGAAATCCACCGGCTGGCCGGGATTTCCCACCGTGTTGATTTCCAGTTCGATGCCGGGATTGGCCGCATAGAAGCGGGGCAGGCGCGGCACCAGCCAGCAACTGGCAAAGCTCGGCAGGCTGTTCACGTTGAGCGTATAGCGCCCACCGCCTTCCACCTTGCGCGCGCCATCGTGCAGCAATTCGAACGCCTCCGTCACCACGAGGAAGAAGGCGTGGCCATCCTTGCTGAGCGTCATGCCTTTGCTTGAACGGGTGAAAAGCTCCACCCGCAGGTGTTCTTCCAGCTGGCGGATCTGATGGGTCACGGCGGCGGGCGTGACGTTCAGCTCATCGGCCGCGCTTTTCACGTTTTCCAGGCGGCCAAGCGCTTCGAACGCCTTCAACGCCGTCAATGGCGGTAGCCGGCGCATCAACGCCCCCGCGAAACGAAACGAAAGACACTGGAAGAATGCATCTTCAACCCGGCCTATTGACAGAAGCGTCAACGCAATTCGCGCTCACCCATATCAATATAGCGGGCGGGCGCAGCAAATCCAATTTGCGCATACCCCAAATATTAATGCTTAGGAGCACGAATTTTGGTCGTTTAGCTTTCAAAGCAACACAACGCTTCGGTTTCGCCGGATAATTAGCTTGCGAAGCAATTGTCGAATAATTAGCTTCCGAAGTGTTCGCGGATAACATTGGCTCAATGCGAGACCGATGAACCGGGAGAAAACGAAGGGGACTAAAATGCAGATTCGTCAATTGATTATGTGCGGAACCGCGGCTTGTGCGCTGACCGGATTCGCAAATGCTGCGGTGGCACAGCCGCAAGAACCAACGGCATCGCCTGCCGCCCAGCCGCAGGAGCTGCAAGGTACGGCTATCGAAACGGTGGTGGTGACCGCAACGTTGCGCAAGGAATCGATCCAGGACACGCCGGTCTCGGTTACAGCACTTGGACCCGACCAGTTGGACAAGCTGTTCGCCAGGGATCTGACAAGCCTGACGCGGATGGCGCCGAACGTGACGATCGAGGGTGTGGGCGCGATCAACCGTTCGGCCGCAGTTCTTTATTCGCGCGGTATCGGCTATTCGGGCATCGACCAGGCGATTGACCCCAGCGTGGGCGTTTCGGTGGATGGCATCTTCTATCCCGGCAACCTCAACGCGCTGCTGCAGATATATGACGCGGCGAGCGTGGAAATCGACCGCGGTCCGCAAGGCACGCTGTTCGGCAAGAACACGACCGGCGGTGTGGTGCAGATCAAGACGCATGCGCCGGATTTGGGTCTGTACAGCATCGACGCCTATGCGAAGGTGGGCAACTATGGGCGCGCCGATTTCGGCGGTGTTGTGAATATTCCGATCAACGATACGCTTGCGTTGCGTCTGGCGACGCAGAGCCAGTATTCCGATGGCTATGTGCGCAACACCTATGTCGATCCCAAAGGCAACCCTCCTCAATCGAGCGATGCGTGGCTGAGCGGCGACGATTACAAAACCTATCGCGCATCGTTGAAATGGGAGCCGTCTTCGGATTTCTCCGCGGTGCTGGTTGGATCCTATATCAAGAACCGCAGCGACTCGTCGGGCGGCCAGAACGGCTCGGTACCGGCGGGTGGTCTCGGCCTTCCCGGCTATCCGACGCTTGGCGATTATCTGAGCTTGCCGGCTTATCTGGGACGCCCGGGCTACGGTTTCCCCGGAGGCACGACAGATCCCTACACCGTGCAACGCAACTATCCCAATGGCGACACGGGCGATACTTTCACCAGTTCGCTGAACATGAACTATCACTTGCCGTGGGCCGATGTGGTTTCGATCACCGGCTATATGCGCGGCAAGCAGAACACCTTCAGCGATTTCGACACGACGGGCCTCAGCTTCTTCGAAACCTTCACGAAGAAGCGTATGGATTATTTCCAGCAGGAAGTGCATCTGCAGTCGAACGACGACACGTCGCCGCTCCGCTGGGTCGCGGGTCTTTATTATAACTGGTACAAGTTCGGCTTCGAACAGGATTACACCCCCACCATCGCCGTGCCATCGTCGAGTGTGGAGGGGGCGGCCCAGAATGACTGGACACTCGCTCCGTTCGCGCAGGTCGATTACAAGATTCTACCCAGCCTGACGCTTACTGGCGGCATCCGTTTCTCGACCGAGACGAAGGACTTCCTGCGGTCGCCACAGCAGGTGCTGGCGCCATTCTCACCAGGCGCGGTTACCATTTCCGGCAAGCACACCTGGACCAACTTCACCTATCACGCAGGCGCCAACTATCGCATCGACGAACATGCAATGGCGTATTTCTCATATTCGACCGGCTTCAAGAGCGGCGCCTTCAACTCCCGTGCGCCGGCCGGAACCGGCTTGCTGCCGTTCGATTTCTATATCAATCCGCCGGCGAAGCCTGAGAAGGCGACAGCATACGAAATCGGCGCAAAGACAGATTGGTTCGACAACCGCTTGCGGGCCAACGTGGCGGCGTTCTGGAACAAGTATGACGACCTGCAGATCCAGTACTTCCTGCCGCTTCCCGGCGCGCCGCAGGTTCTGGCCAACGGCGCGAACCAGAAGGCGCGTGGCGTGGAAGTCGAACTCACCGCTCTGCCCATCGACAATCTGACGCTGACCGGCAGCATCGGTTATCTCGACTCGCGCTACACGAGCTTTGTGGCCAATCTCGGTAACCAGGACTTCAAGCCGATCGCCTGCAACAACGTTACGGTCGATCATGCGCAACACGGACCCTGTTACCTGGTTCCGTATCGCTCGCCTTTGTGGACATTCAACTTCACGGCTCAATACGACTTCCACCTGCCGGACGATTTGGGTCTCTTCAGTCCCAACCTGTCATGGGGTCACGAGACTTCGTATATGACGGACCTCAACAACTCCATCATGGGGCACCAGCCTGCCTTTAGTAATTTGGATGGCAGCCTGAACTACACCGATCCGAGCGGACACTTCACGGTTTCGGTCTGGGCCAAGAACATCACCAATGTCGTTCATAAGTTGGCCGCGGTGCCGAGTTCCAACTACTTCACGCAGCTTTATTTTGCCGAACCGCGGACATTCGGCCTTCAATTGAACGTTCACTTCGACAAGGAAGCCAACTGAGAGATAGGCTGACAAACATAGCTGGAGGCACGCGATGGACAAGACGATGACACCACAAGACGAGCGTTTCGAATACCGTGGGGTTAATCACATCGCGTTGGTGTGCAAGGACATGGCAGAGACCGTGGACTTCTACACCCGTGTACTTGAGATGAAGCTGGTCAAGACCCTCGACCTGCCGAATGGCCGGGGCCAGCACTTCTTCTTCGATTGCGGCAATGGGGATTGCGTTGCGTTTTTCTGGTTCCCCAATGCGCCCAAGGTGGCTCCGGGCATCGCTTCGATGCACCAGGATTATGCCAAGCTGGGCACGCAAACGGCACATGCCTCCATGAATCATCTTGCGTTCAACATTCCGCTCGAGAAGTTCGACATTTATGTCGAGCGGTTGAAGAAAAAAGGCGTGGCGACGAAAGTCATCAACCACGAAGATACAGAGCAACACGCCTCTGCGGTTATCGGGGACAAGACATGGATCCGTTCGGTGTATTTTCGCGACCCGAACGGCATTCATCTTGAGTTCGCAGCCCTGACGCATCCCTTCACGCAGGAAGACGTTCGCCACGACCCGGTCAACGAGAAGGGCGAACGTGTTCCGCTGCGGCAAGAGGTGCTGGAATACGCCGACTGAACCACACAGGTATCGGATGACGATGTCTTATGACACGACGCCAGCAGCGGCCGGCGAACAGCTTGCTGCGCGCGCCATTCCGGCCGTGAGCCCGGCCTATGCCTGGTATGTGGTCTGCGCGCTTTCGCTCACCAACATGGTTTCCTATGTCGAGCGCTTCATCCCCACGCTGCTCTTTGCGCCGATCAAGAAGGATTTCGGACTCAGCGATACGCAAGTGAGCCTGCTGGCGGGCTTTGCCTTTGTGCTGTTTTACGTGGTGTTCGGCGTTTTCATCGGGCGGCTGGCCGACCGTTCCAACCGCAAGCGCATCATCATGGTCGGCATCTTCTTCTGGAGCCTTGCCACGATGACCTGCGGGCTTGCCCGCGATTTCGCGCAGCTTTTCATCGCGCGCATCTCGGTCGGTGTGGGCGAGGCGACGCTTGGCCCTTCGGCCACTTCCATGATCAGCGATTATTTTCCGCGCGAACGGCTGGCGCGCGCGCTCAGCGTCTATTCTGGGGCACAATATCTGGGCGCGGGGCTGGCGCTGGTGGTGGGTGGATTTGCGATTCAGCTTGTGGCGCAATTGCCGCCGGTCGTCATTCCCGGCATCGGCCAGTTGGCGACATGGCAGATGACGTTTCTCGCCGTGGGGCTGCTCGGCATGTTCGTGCTCGTTCCGATGCTGTTTGTGAAGGAGCCGCCGCGCCGGGGCGTTATCGAGACGGGCAGTAGCCACAAGGGCGTGCCGTTCTCGGAATTGTGGGCATTCCTGCGCCTGAACGGAAAAACCTTCGGCGCGATCTATGGCGCTTTTTCCATTCACGCGATCCTGGGTTTTGGAACTGTGGCGTGGATACCTTCCTATTTCGTGCGCGTGTTCGGCTGGCAGGCCCATGACATCGGCTATGTCTACGGAATGATGGTTGGCGTGCTGGGTGCAGCGGGTGTTCTTATGGGCGCACGCTTTGCGGAATGGATTGCCGCGCGTGGCTATGTGGACGCATATGTTCGCGCGCCTCTGATCGTGACACTGGTGATTGCGGTGCCGCAGGTGCTTTGCACGTTGATGCCGACCGCCGGGTTATCCCTTCTGCTGCTCGGTATTTGCACGCTGCTCAGCAGCTTTCCCGTTGCGGTGGCTATCGCTTCGCTGCAGGTTGTGACGCCGAACCAGATGCGGGGGCAGGTGCTTTCGTTCTATCTGTTCACGGCGAATATTCTGGGCCTCGGGCTTGGCCCCACCTTCGTGGCGCTCATCACCGACTATTTCTACAAGAACGAACATTCCGTCGGCTATTCGCTGTCGACGGCTGTTGCGATCATCCTGCCGCTGGTTTCGATCATCCTCTGGCTCGGCCTGAAACCCTTCCGCGAAAGTTTGGCGCGCGCGGATGCTTGGTCCAACAAAGTTTCCCCCGCCGGAGAAGAAGCATGAGTTTGCCGCGATATGAAATCGATCGCGTTCCCGTCATCGTGCAGTGGGACGAGAAGGCCAAGTTCAAGGAAACCTATGGCGGGCGCGGTGATCGCGTGACGCTGGAAGGCCAGATGCTTCGGCCGAAGAACGCGCCGCCATCGAAAACGGCGCTGCTTGCGATGCATCCCAGCGGCCTGCTGAACATGTTGCCGATGATGAACGCGGTTGCCGCCGCGGGGCTTCCCGTGTTGTGTGGAGGCAGCCGTTATCCCAAGAATGATACGGCCCTCATCATGGAAAAGGTCGCGATCGATATGGGCGCTTATGTGCGCCATCTGAAAGAGCAGCTTGGTTTCGAGAAGGTTGTTCTTCTGGGCTGGTCTGGCGGCGGGTCGCTTTCGCTCTTCTATCAATCCGAAACCGAAGACCCCACGATCACCCATACGCCTGCCGGAGATGAATGCGATCTTACAACGGCGAAGCTTATTCCCGCCGATGGCATCATGCAGATCGCGACCCATGTTGCCCGCTCGATCACGCTGACCGAATGGATGGATGCATCCATCCTCGACGAAAACGATCCCGACAAGCGCGACCCCTCGCTCGATATTTTCAGCGGTGATATTTCAGCGCCCCTCAGCGCCGATTTCATCCAGCGTTATCGCGCGGCCCAGATTGCGCGATCCAAAAGGATCGACGATTGGGTGTGGGATAGGCTGGAGGCGCTGAAGACCAACCCGCGCGGTGAAATGGAACGGTGTTTCGTCGTTCACGGCACGAAGGCGGACATTCGGTGGATCGATACCGCCATCGATCCGAACGACCGTTTGCCGAATTGGACATCATCGGGCCGCCCGGGCGAGGTGAGCATGAGCCCGGCGGGGTTGGGCCGATATTCGAGCCTGCGCTCCTGGCTCTCACAATGGTCCTTCAAACATAGCCGCGCCGATGGCCCGAAATGCGCGGGGCGAACCAATGTTCCGGTTCTGGTGGTGGAGAATTCGGCGGATGAGGTCTGCACGCCATCGCACCTGCAGCGCATCTATGATGGCATCCGCCATGCCGACAAGGAAAAGCATGTGATCAAGGGCGCAACGCACTATTACTTCGATCAGCGCGACAAGCTTGCCGAAAGCGTGGGCATTTCGCTCGACTGGCTGCGGCGCAAGAATTTCTACGATGCATAAGCGGAAAACCGGGAGAAGCGATATGCCCAGATTGAATCCGATCCCTTATGAAGATCTGCCGAAGGATATTCAGGAACGCCTGGATAGCGTTTTCGGTCCGCAACACGACAAGGGCACGACCACCGGCACGCCGGGGAATTGGTGGAATGTGTGGGGCCGCGTTCCGGAAATCCTTCGGGCTTTCAGCGCGTATAGCTATCGCAACGCACCCGTCGATTCCAAAATTCTGGAGCTCGCGCTGGTTCGCACCGGTTATGCCCGCGCCAGCCAGTTTGTGTTCTCGCAGCATTGCAAGGCGGCGCGGCGCGAGGGGGTGGAGGAGGCCAAGATCGCCGCCGTTCCCTATTGGACGATTTCGGATGTCTTTTCCGACAAGGAGCGGGCGGTGCTAGCTTATGTCGATGGCCAGATTCTCGAAGGCGGGCGGGTTCACCATCAGGTGTTCGAGGCGCTGAAGAAACATTTCAGCGATGAAGAAATCCTGGTGCTCACCTATCACATCAATATGTATCAGCTTCACGCCGTCACCACGAAGGCGTTGCGGCTGGAATATGACGATGTGCCCGACCGCATCGTTGAGATACCCGCGCCGGAAACCCGCAAGGTCCAGGATTGGCTCGACCCATCCTGGTCCCGCGCGCAAGGTTGAGGGAGGGTGACGATGGGCCGTACCAACACGGAAGGGTTTGCGTTTCGCGGGATCAATCATCTGGCGCTTGTCTGCAAGGACATGGCCAAGACGGTGGACTTCTACACCAACATTCTGGGCATGCCGCTGATAAAGACGCTGGAATTGCCAAACAATGGCGGCCAGCATTTCTTCTTCGATGTCGGCAACGGCAATACGATTGCCTTCTTCTGGTTTCCCACCGCACCGGAAGCCCAACCCGGAATCGTTCAGGCAAAGCGCGGCGGCGGCATCTCCGCACATGGTTCGATGAACCATCTTGCCATCGATGTGGATGCGGGCGAATTGCTGCGGTATCGTGAGAAGCTTATCGCCAAGGGCATTGAGGTGACTGACGTTAAGAACCACGGCGACACAACCCATTCGCTGGGGGAGAACACCGATCCCACGACGTTCGTTCGTTCGATCTATTTTCACGATCCCGATGGCATCCGCCTGGAGCTCGCGGCATGGACGCGCGATCTGGGGCCGCAGGACACCACCCACCAACCACGCGATGCCAAGGGAAATCTGGTTTCGCGATAATAGAAGCAAGGAAGTTTTTCAGTCACATGCATAGCGTTTCACATATCACCGGCGATCACGATGCGCGCGCTTGAAGGCCTGGTCGTTCTCGACCTCACACATATGCTGGCGGGGCCTTATGGCACCATGCTGCTGGCCGATATGGGCGCACGCACCATCAAGATCGAGCCGCCCGGAAAAGGGGAGGGCACGCGACGCCTGCTCGAACATTCCCACAACTATTCCCGCGAAAGCATGGGGGCATATTTCCTCACGCTTTGCCGCAACAAGGAAAGCGCGGCACTCGATCTCAAATCCGAGGAAGGGTTGAAGCTGTTCTACGAGTTGGTGCGTCACGCCGATATCGTGGTGAGCAATTTCGGGGCGGGGGTCACCAAGCGGCTCAAGATCGATTTCGACCGGTTGTCGAAGATCAATCCGCGCATCATCACCTGCGCCATTTCGGGCTTCGGCGAAACCGGGCCCGCGCCGGAACGGCCTGCATTCGATCTGGTGGCGCAAGGAATGGGCGGCGGCATGTCGCTCACCGGCTATGCGGATGGCGAGCCGCTGCGCGCGGGCATTCCCATCGGCGATCTGGCGGGCGGGTTGTTCGGCGCGCTGGGTGTTTTGTCGGCGGTGCAGGCGCGCCATGTCACGGGGCGCGGCCAGCATGTCGATATTTCGATGTTCGATTGCCAGCTTTCGCTGCTGAACTACATGGCCACGATGTATCTGATGTCGGGCATGTCGCCGGGGCGTTCGGGCAACGGGCATTTTGTGCATGTGCCTTACAACACCTTTCGCACCACGACGCGCTATCTCATCATCGCCGTCATCACCGACAATTTCTGGGTCAACCTTGTCGATCTGCTGAAAGACGATGCGCTACGCCGCGAAGAATTTCTCACCCAGCCGGGGCGGCTTGCCAACAAGGCGTTCATTGAAGAGCGGGTGCAGAAGGCGTTCGAAAAGGAAAGTTGCGAATATTGGCTTGAGGCATTGGCCCGCTATCGCATCCCGGCAGCACCCGTCAACGAGCTGGAACATGCGTTCTCCGATCCGCAGGCGCTTGCCCGCAACATGAAAGTGGAAGTTCCGCTTGCGGGTGGCGGCACGGTTTGCGAGCCGGGAAATCCGATCAAAATGTCCGAAACATATGAGGACAAATACACCGCCCCGCCGCCTGTGGGGCAGGATACGGCGGCTGTTTTGCGGGAATTCGCGGGGCTGGACGACGCGGCCCTCGACGATCTCAAGGCAAGGCATATTATCGGCGTTGCCGCATCAGATTGAAGCCATGACAAAGCGCATAGAAATCATCGAAGTGGGCCCCCGCGACGGCCTGCAGAACCAGGACGCGATTCTTTCCACGCCGGACAAGGTGGCGATGGTGGAAAAGCTGATCGAGGCTGGCGCGCGGCGGCTTGAGGTCGCGAGCTTCGTCAACCCCGCGCGCGTTCCGCAGATGGCCGATGCCGAAGGTGTCATCGCGGCGCTGCCGGTGCGGGACGATGTTACTTATATCGGTCTGGTTCTGAACGTCCGCGGGCTTGAACGCGCCATGAAGACGAAGATCGACGAGGTTGGCGCCGTGGCCATTGCGACGGATTCTTTCGGCCTGCGCAATCAGAAGCAGACGTGGCGGGAATCCGTTGAGGTTTCGAGCGAGATCATTCGGCGCGCCAAGCAGGCAGGGTTGCGGGCGCAGGCCACGATTTCCGTCGCATTCGGTTGCCCGTTCGAGGGCGAGGTGCCGCTTGCCCGCGTGGTGGAGATGGCGCGCGCGATTGCCGAAGCCGGGCCCCATGAAATCGCCGTGGCCGATACGGTGGGTGTTGGTGTTCCGGCGCAAGTGAAAACCATGATCGCGGCCTTGCGCGATGCCATTCCAGGGATGCCGTTGCGCTGCCATTTCCACAACACGCGCAACACCGGCCTTGCCAATGCGTTTGCCGCCGCCGAGATGGGGGTTGAGCGGCTGGATTCCAGCGTGGGCGGTATTGGCGGTTGCCCGTTTGCGCCTTCGGCTACGGGAAATATCGGCACCGAAGATCTTGTCTATCTGCTCGAACGTTCCGGCATCGAAACCGGCTACAGCCTACCCAAGCTGAACGCGATGGCGCCGTGGCTTGCGCAGCGGCTGAACCTTGCAGGCCTGCCCGCGATGGTCAGCAGGACCGATCCGTTCCCCGCCTGACGTTCAACACATCACATCGGTAAAGACGAACCCTTCGCGTTCCACCGTCTCGCCAACGGTGATGGGAATTGGCTTATTGAACATCGGCCCTGCCGAAACCACGGTGTGAAATTCGCCGTTCTCGCCGCAAGGGTCTATGCCGGGCGGGAGTTCGGCAAGCAAGGCGCGGTCGAATTGCCTGCCAGCGAATTTGCGGTCAATCCGTTTCGGATCGAGGCACACGATATGCGCCACCAATCCGCTGTCGATCATCTCTCCGGCAAGCGCTGTGGTGTTTCGTTTCCACAGCGGAAAGATGCCTTCCATGCCGGAGGCCGATAGTTTTTCCTCGCGATAGGCGCGAATGTCTTCCAGATAGAGATCGCCGAACACCATGTGGCGCACGCCTTGCGCCTTTATCTGCGCCACCGCTTCCGTCATTCGGGCTTCGTAGATTTCATTCGGGCAGGGGCTTGGCAGCGGTACCTTGATACAGGGCAATCCCAGGGCTGCGATCTGCCGGTCCAGCAGCACACTGCGCACGCCATGCATCGCCACGCGGTCGTAGACTTCGTTCACGGTGGTAAGCACGCCGACGATATCGGCCATGCCTGATCGTTGTGCTTCGTAGAGCGCAAACGCGCTGTCTTTCCCCGAACTCCACGACATGAAGGCTTTGGGTGCCATCTTCGATCTCCCGCGCTACGCCCGGTCGAGGTTTATGCTGCGGTGTCGGCTGGAGAAACGGGGTTGGCAGCGCCCAGATTGCGCGCTTCGCGGAATGAGACGAGCCGCTGGCCTTCTTCATCCCAAAGGGCAAGGCGAACGGTGGCGAGGCTTTGCAGGAGCGTCACCCGGCTCACATCGGCGAGGTCCGGGCGATCCCGCAGAACCTGGGGCAGGCGGTAATAGGGTATGCGGCTGCTGAGGTGATGAATGTGATGCAGGCCGATATTGGCGGTGAACCATTGCAGCACCGGCGGCAGATCATAGTGCGAGCTGCCGTGAAGGGCCGCTTCATGGAAATCCCAGCCGTCATTGTTGGCCCAGCGCGTTCCCTCGAACTGATGCTGCACATAGAACAGCCAGACTCCGATGGAAGCCGCGGCCAGCACGATGGGGGTTTGCACAAGCAGGAAGTGCAGGGGCCCCACCAGCCACATCATCAGCACCACGGCAATCGCAATCGCCGCGTTGGTGGCAAGCGAGCTTACCCAGGGGCGCCATCCATCCCGCATCATGCCCATGGGCAACCTTTGCTGGACGATAAAGACATAGGCGGGGCCGATGCCGAACATGACGATGGGATGGCGATAGATGCGGTATGCCAGGCGGCCCAGCCATGACCGCGCCTTGTATTCGCGCACGGTGATGGTGCCGATATCGCCCATGCCGCGCCGATCGAGATTGCCTGTCGTCGCGTGGTGAACGGCGTGGGCGCGGCGCCACACGTCATAGGGTGTCAGCGTGATGATCCCGAGCGACCGGCCAAGCCAATCGTTCAGCGCCCTGTGGCGGAAAAATGCGCCATGGCCGCAATCATGCTGGATGAGGAACAGCCGCATGAGAAAACCCGCGGCGGGCACGGCAATCAGCAGGGTGAGCCAATAGCCGATGCCGAGCGACAACCACATCGCCACCCACAGGATGACAAGGGCGCCCGCGCTGACCGCAAGCTCGAACAGGCTGCGCGGAACGCTTGGCTCGCGGTAGCGCATCACAAATTGGGCCAGGGAGCGGGCTTCGGCCCGGATGGCGTCAGGGGAAGACATGGGTGACTTACGCAATGGGACACATGGGCGGGATGCCGAACCTCTTCCAGATTTTCTTGGCTCCATGAGCAGAACGGCCAGCGTTGCCGCCGCGCGAACATCTGTAGGGCATCACAGAGAATGAATTGTGAACGTCTGCGCAGTGTGCGCGACGGTCAATCGGACATTTTCTCCCAGTGCGGTATTCTTCTATCGGACCGGCACGTTCGATTTTTCGAGGATGCCCGCAAATAATGTCAGCACGGTGGCGCGGCCGCGGCCCCGGTCAGGCGGCGCGCGGACATCATGGCGCGTCGGACCAAGCATCCGTCTGATATTGTTCGGTAAACTGGTGCCGGAGGTGAGAATCGAACTCACGACCTACCCCTTACCAAGGGGTTGCGCTACCACTACGCTACTCCGGCAAGCCAAGGCTTTCCCGGGCTGGAAATGAGCCGGGCCGGAGCCTATAGCCCAAGGAAAGGGGCAAGGGAAAGAGCGCAATGAAGGCCAAATCCGCACGCCGGAAAGAAGCGCTCGCCGAGGCCCTGAAGGCGAATCTCAAGCGCCGCAAAGCGGGGGCTTCAAAAGCGCCCGCCCGCAACGAGGCGGATGCCGCGCTACCGCCCCAACCCGGCCCGAAAGAGGCCGCGAAGCAGGGCTAGATTGCGCGCATCGCTTCTATCGAAGCCGGGCGTCAGCCGATAAAAGGGTTTGGAATCGGCGGCACGCGCCGCGTGAGGGGTTATGGACAGGATTCGTATCGAAGGCGGTGCCCGGCTCAAGGGCGAAATCGCGATCAGCGGGGCAAAGAACGCAGCCCTGCCGCTGATGGCCGCCTGCCTTCTCACCGACCACACATTGACGCTGACCAATGTTCCCTGGCTGGCCGATATCGCCTTCATGGCCGATTTGCTGCGTGGGCTGGGCGCGGAGGCAAATTATACCCGCGCGACCAAGCTGGGGGAGGGCGGGCGGCTGGAACTGCGCGCTGCCAACATCGGCGAGACCACCGCTTCCTACGACATCGTTCGCAAGATGCGCGCGAGTTTCCTTGTTCTGGGTCCGCTGGTGGCGCGCATCGGCCATGCCAAGGTTTCGCTGCCGGGCGGATGTGCCATTGGGGCGCGCCCGGTCGATCTGCATCTCAAGGCGCTCGAAGCGATGGGCGCGCAGATAGACCTGACCGAAGGTTATGTGATCGCAAGCGCGCCCAAGGGATTGAAGGGCGCGCGCATTGAATTTCCCTTCGCCTCTGTGGGGGCGACCGAAAACGCGCTGATGGCGGCATCGCTCGCCGATGGCATCACCACCATCGAAAACGCGGCCCGCGAGCCGGAGATCGACGATCTTGGCCATTGCCTGATCGCGATGGGCGCGAAGATCACCGGGCTCGGCACCTCGCGCATCACAATCGAGGGCGTGCGCGGGCTTCATGCCTGCGAATATCCCGTGTTGCCGGATCGCATCGAAACGGGGACCTATGCGATGGCCGCGGCCATTGCGGGCGGCGAGATCGAACTCGTGAACACGCGGGCGGAACTGATCGGGGCGGTGTTGCCGCTGCTGGAAGCGGTGGGCGCGGAAATCACCGTCACCAATCGCGGGCTCTCCGTGCATCGCAACGGCGTGCGGCCGGTGGCGGTCGACGTGACCACGGCGCCGTTTCCGGGGTTCCCGACGGATCTTCAGGCGCAATTCATGGCGCTGATGGCGACGGCCAACGGAACCTCCCATATAAAGGAGACGATTTTCGAGAACCGCTTCATGCATGTGCCGGAACTTTTGCGGATGGGCGCCGATATCAAGGTTGAAGGCGATCTCGCCGTGGTGCGCGGCGTGCCGCGGCTCAAGGGCGCCCAGGTGATGGCGACCGATCTGCGGGCATCTTCGAGCCTTGTGCTTGCGGGCCTCGCAGCCGAAGGCGAAACCATCGTCAACCGGGTCTATCATCTGGATCGCGGCTTCGAACGGCTGGAAGAAAAGCTTTCCGCTGTTGGCGCGAATATCGAACGGTTGCACGAATGAAGCCGGGCTTCACCCTTGCGGCCGAGGATGCCGCCGATATCGAGATCATTTCCGCGCAGTTGCAGGATGCCGTCGCGCGCATGAAGGATCTTGTCTATCTGCCCAAGAAGCGCCGCTTCGCCGCCCTGTTCAATCGCTTCAAATGGGAAGATGCCGAACGTTTCACGGGCCGCAACCTGCGTGTGCGGGCGGGCCTGCATTTCGACAATGTGCTGGCGGTGAAGGCGCACAACCTGAAGCGCGACAACCCGTTTTCCATCATCTCGCTGCTTGCGATCACATTCACGCCGAAAGCGCCCGACGATTGCGGGGGCACGGTCGAACTTCTGTTCTCCGGCGGCGGCGCGATGAGGCTTGAAGTCGAATGCCTCGATGCCGGGTTGACCGATCTGGATGGCCCGTGGGCGGCAAAGGGGCGGCCGCGGCATCAGTTGGGCGATACGTAAGATGGCGCGGCGTCTCGATGCGCGCAGCCCGGATTTTGCGCGAGATTTTACCGCGCTGATTTCCGCCAAACGCGAAACCGAAGAAGATGTCGCGCAGGCCGTGCGCAAGATCATCGCCGATGTGCGCGCCCGCGGCGATGCGGCACTGATCGACCTCACCGCACAGTTCGACAAGCTCACGCTCACGGCGCAGACCCTGCGCGTTTCACTCAGGGAACTGGACGAGGCACAGGCGCAATGCCCTGCCGAAACGCTGAAAGCCCTCGATATCGCCGCCCGGCGCATCGAGGATTATCACCGCCGCCAGATCCCCAAGGATGAGACGTATACGGACGAAATAGGCGCCACCCTGGGCTGGCGGTGGACGGCGCTCGATAGCGTTGGCCTCTATGTGCCGGGTGGCACGGCGAGCTATCCCAGTTCGGTGCTGATGAATGCGATTCCGGCACGCGTGGCAGGCGTCGGCCGCATCGTCATGGTCACGCCGGCAAGCGGCGGCAAGTTGAACCCGCTGGTGCTGGCAGCCGCCAAGCGCGCGGGCATCACGGAAATCTATCGCATCGGCGGGGCGCAGGCGGTGGCCGCGCTTGCCTATGGCACGCCAACCATTGCGCCCGTCGACAAGATCGTCGGGCCCGGCAATGCCTATGTCGCGGCTGCCAAGCGCGAAGTCTTCGGTACGGTCGGGATCGATTCCATTGCGGGGCCTTCGGAAATTCTTGTTATCGCGGATGGCGCAAACAATCCCGACTGGATTGCCGCCGATCTTCTGAGCCAGGCCGAACACGATGCGTCCTCGCAGAGCATTCTCATCACCGACGATGCGGCGTTTGCCGACAAGGTGAGCACGGCCGTGGAGCGCGCGCTGGAAACGCTGCCGCGCAGGGCGATTGCGAGCGCAAGCTGGCGCGATTTCGGCGGCATCGTGGTGGTCGCCAATCTTGAAGATGCCTGTTCGCTGTCGGATCGCATTGCCCCCGAACATCTCGAGCTCGCCGTCGAGAATCCGGATGCGTTGTTCAGGCGTGTGCGCCATGCCGGTGCGATCTTCCTTGGGCGCAACACCCCCGAAGCGATGGGCGATTACATAGCGGGCCCCAATCACGTTCTGCCGACCGCGCGCACGGCGCGGTTCTCCTCGGGCCTCTCGGTGCTCGATTTCGTGAAGCGCACCACGCTGCTTTCGCTGTCCCGCGACGCCATCAACCAGATCGGCCCCGCCGCCGTCACGCTTGCGGAAGCTGAAGGGCTTGATGCCCATGCGCGTTCGGTCGCCGCGCGCCTCAATCGCACATGACGGAAAAGGGCCGCTTCCGTATCGCCGCCATCACGCTCGACGAGCGTTCCGTGGTTCGCCGCACCCGCGAGGTGGAGCAGGAACGCGAGATCGCGATCTACGATCTGCTGGAAGAAAACAGCTTCGAGCCCATGGGATCGCCCGGCGGCCCCTATCAGCTCATCCTTGGTTCGGAAGAAAACCGGCTGGTCTTCGACATCCGGCTCGAAGACGGCACCGAGCATGGCCGCATCATGCTGTCGCTCTCGCCGCTGCGGCGCGTCATCAAGGATTATTTCGTCGTCTGCGAAAGTTATTTCGCGGCCATCCGCACAGCGCCGCCCTCGCAGATCGAGGCGCTCGATATGGGGCGGCGCGGTTTGCACAATGATGGGTCCACGCTTCTGCAGGAACGCCTCAAGGGCAAGATCGAGATCGATTTCGACACAGCGCGGCGTTTGTTCACCCTTATCTGCGTGCTGCACCTGAAGGGTTGATCCGATGCGCGGCCCCAATGGTGAGGAGCTGCCCGGCGCGGTCCTTTTCGCCTGTACGATGAATTCGGTCCGCAGCCCGATGGCGGCGGCGATGATGCGCCACCTGTTCGGCAAATTCGTTTATGTGGATTCGGCGGGCGCGCGTGCGGGCGAGCTTGATCCCATGGCTGTCGAGGCGATGGAAGAAATCGGCATCGAGATCGGCAAGCACAAGCCGCGCCGCTTCGACGATCTTGAGGACACAGCCTTCGATCTGGTCGTCACCCTCTCCCCGGAAGCCCAGCACAAGGCGGTCGAATTGACCCGCACGTCGGCGGTCGAGCTCGAATATTGGCCCACGATGGACCCCACCGCGGTTGAGGGCTCACGCGATCAGCGGCTCGATGCCTACCGCGCCGTCCGGGACGAATTGATGCGCCGTATCCAGCTGCGTTTCGCCGCCGACAGGGCAGGGGACGTCTGATCCCCGCAAAGCCTTGATTTTCCCGCGTTTCAGTGCATTCTCCCGCGCCTCAAGCCACCCCAGAGGAATAATGGCAAAAGAAGAACTGCTTGAATTCGAAGGCACGGTCAGCGAGCTGCTCCCCAACGCGACGTTTCGGGTGACGCTCCAGAATGGCCACGAAATCATCGCCCACACCGCGGGAAAAATGCGCAAGAATCGCATCCGCGTGCTGACAGGCGACAAGGTCATGGTCGAGATGACACCCTATGACCTCACCAAAGGGCGCATCACCTATCGCTTCAAATAGTCCGAAGGCGCGGCTGCCGCTGGTGCTCGCCAGCGAAAGCCCCCGTCGGCTGGCGCTTCTGGCGCAAGCCGGAATTGTGCCCGCCGCGGTGCGGGGCGCCTCTCTCGATGAAACGCCCAAAAAGCAGGAAATCCCGCGCCTTTATGCCGCCCGTCTGGCTGCCGAAAAGGCGCTGGCGGTTCGCGCGGCCTGGACCAACGGGCTGGCACTGTTTCTTGCCGCCGATACGGTGGTGGCCTGTGGCCGCCGCATTCTGCCGAAGGCCGAATCCGAAGCCGATGTCCGCGCCTGCCTGAAGCTGCTTTCGGGCCGCCGCCATCAGGTGTTGACGGCGGTTGCCGTAGCCCCGCCGGAAGGGCCGGTGCGGGCGCGCCTTGTCATGACCCGGGTTCAGTTCTGCCGCCTGACCGAGGCCGATATCGAGACCTATGCCCAGACCCGCGAGGGGGAGGGCAAGGCCGGCGGCTATGCGATTCAGGGCCGGGCGGAAACATTCGTCCGCGCCATCAGCGGCTCCTATTCCAACGTCGTGGGGCTGCCGCTGGCGGAAACCCTGGGCCTGCTTCGCGGATGCGGTTTCCCAAATTTGTGATATTGTCCTGAGTGTCAATATCTATAGCCGGGCCATGAAAGAAGTTCTGATAAACGCTGGCGCGGGCGAGACCCGCGTTGCCATTGTTGAAGACGGGCGCCTCGAAGAACTGTTCCTTGAACGGACGATCGGCCTCGATGAAGGCCATGTCCGCAAAAAGGGTGGCCGCCATGGCCACAGCCTGATGGGCAACATCATTCTGGGCCGGGTGCAGCGTGTGCTGCCCGGCATGCAGGCGGCATTCGTGGATGTGGGGCTTGATCGCGCGGGATTCCTCGGCGCGCGCGAAGCCCGCTGTCTGGCCGATCTGCCCGGCTTCGATGACGAACGCGCGCCGAAGATCAGCGACTGCGTGCACGAAGGCGAAGAGATTCTGGTGCAGGTGGTCAAAGATCCGATCGGCGAAAAGGGCGCGCGGCTTTCGGCCAATGTGACCATTGCCGGGCGTCTGGCGGTGTTGGTGCCGAACCAGGCGGGTGTCGCGCTTTCGCGGCGCATTGAGGACGAAGGCGAACGCGCACGCCTCATTGCGCTGGGCGAACAGATGATCGCCGAAGCCAATGGCAGCCTTGTGCCCGGCGCGGGTTACATCTTCCGCACCAATGCCATCGGTTGCGATATCGCCGACCTGAAGGAAGATGCCGAACGCCTTGCTGAGGCCTGGCGCCCGGTGCTCACGCGCCGCCAAAGCGCGCTCGCACCCGCAACGCTTTATCACGACCTCGACCCCGTGGAGCGCACGATGCGCGACGAAGTGGGTGCATCTGTGCATCGCGTGCTGATCGACGACCGCGAGGCCGAGCGCGCCGCCCGCGACTATTGCCGCAACGCCATGCCCGAAGCGGAAGCCAAGATCGAATATTTTGGCGGACCTGGCCTGTTGTTCGACACCTATGACATCGAGGCCGAAATCGAACAGCTTTGCCAGCGCCGCGTGCCGCTCAAATCCGGAGGCTGGATCACCATCGAAGGCACCGAGGCGCTCACCGCCATCGACGTGAACTCCGGCAGCTTCACCGCGGCCACGGGCCTTGAGGAGACCAGCGCAAAAGTGAATCTCGAAGCGGCGCACGAGATCGGGCGCCAGCTTCGCCTGCGCGGCATCGGCGGGTTGATCGTGGTCGATTTCATCCACCTCAACGAACCCGAGAACATTCAAAAGGTTCTCGACGTTCTTTCCGCCAGCCTCGCCAAGGACCGCACGCCCACGCAGATTTTGCCGATGTCGGAATTCGGCCTTGTCGAAATCACCCGCAAGCGCGTGCGCGATCCGCTGATCAAGCTGATGAGCGAAACCTGCCGCCCCTGCCATGGTCAGGGCCGCAACCGCACGCGCGACAGCGTGGCGCTTGAGGTGTTGCGCAGCGTCGAACGCGAAGCCGTGGCCACACCGGGCCGCGCCATCCATGTTCGCGCGTCGCCCGAGATCGTGGCCTGGCTCGACGATCACGATCCCGAAATACGCCAGGCGCTCGCCCGCCGTGGCGCACCGCGCGTCACATTCGAGGCGCGCGATGCCTTCACCCGTGAGGGATTCGATGTCGGCCTCGATCCTTGAGATGCGCAAATGCGCGCTGTGCGGCAAACCGCAGAGCCCGGCTTACAGGCCCTTCTGCTCGCGGCGCTGCGCGGATGTCGACCTTGGCCGCTGGCTGAAGGGCGGCTACGCCATCCCCTCGCGCCCGGAAGACGAAACCGGCAACGCCGCCCCCGACCCCGAACAGCCCCCGGATGGGGATTAACCCGCTGAACCATCAATCATTATTCAATTGACGCCCCCCGGCTGGACGAACGCTCCGGCCTCCCTTAAGAAGGCCGCCTTCCGGTTTGCCCAGGTAGCTCAGTCGGTAGAGCAGCGGATTGAAAATCCGCGTGTCGGTGGTTCGATTCCGCCCCTGGGCACCACCATTTCCACAGAAGCATCGAGCGCGGGATCGGCGATTTGGGGATCGAGCCTGATTGGCTCGACAGTGAGATCGCGCCGTTCCGTGTGAAATTTCCGCAAGGTCACTTGATCGCGCGACTATCGGCCCGTTGTTGCGGCATCGAAGACGTCAGCGGTACCGGTGGATATGGGTTATGGTTTATCCGTCGTGACATCGAGCGGGACGGTTGATGAAGTTGCGGCGGCAATATCTCTTGATGCTGGGCCTGAACGCGGCGATATGCGCTTACTGGGTTTATTACCGCTCGGTTTTGAATATCCAGATTTTGCCCTATCCGCACTTTCTCGTTGACTACAGCCTGGGTTTCACGAAGCGGGCGTTGATCGGCGAAATTTTTTCCTTCTGGTATCCGCGTGTTCCGATCAGTGTTGTCTTTGTGTCGGCAACGGTGATGCTCATCGTTGCGATCCTTCTTTACCTGCTTCTGTTCCGGCGGGATTTCGGATTTTCGGGCAGGTCGCTGCCGCTGCTTGTTCTGATTGCGGGGTCGCCGTTCTTCTTCAAGAACTTCTTTTATAATCTCGGCTATTTCGATGCGCTGGGATGCATCGTGGCGATCGTGGCGCTGCTTTTGCCAGTGAACCGGCTCTACCCGGCATTGCTGGCGCTGGGTTCGGTTTTGCTGGTGCTCATTCATCATCTCCTTTTCCTGCTCTATGTGCCGACAATCGGTGCGATTTGCGTGCTGCGTTATCTGGTCGTTACCCGGCGTTACAATTTCGAGCGGTTGATCTATCTGGGAACCTGCGCGGTGCTGGTTATCGGGGCGTTCGCAATTGTGCTGTTCCACGGCACGCCGCATGTGCCGCAGGCGGTTTTCCTGGCGCATATGAAGGCGCGCGCGCTGGACCCGTTCTCGACGAATTTCGTCCATGTCTGGTATTCCACGCCGAGGGAAGAATTCCGCGCGACGTTGAAGAAGCTGCCGCGAAACATGCTTGCCATCCCTGCCTATGTTCTTGTGTTTCTGGCGCACTGGCCGCTTATCCGGTTCTATCGGGGCAGGCTTCGCGCTGTTGCCGGGAAGGCCGACTATCGCTTTGCGATTGCGGGGCTGGCGGTGATTGCCGCGGGGTATCTCTGCATCTTCTTCATGGTGTTTGATTATTCGCGCTGGGTTTCGAGCTGGGCGGTGTGCATGGTGCTTATGCTGCATGCGATCATGCGCCTTCCTTCGGCACAGGCGGGCGAATTTCCAGCCCGGCACGGCAGAGACCAAACGAATGCCTTTGCCTGGCTTGTGACGATCATCCCGCGGATCGGAACGGTTGGCCCTTTCTGACCAACTTGCTGGTGCCGCGCGCCGTCTGCGCGCGTTAATTGCCTATTTCTTGGGCCATAAACTGTCAGAGCTTCAGCTTCAGATTGTTGCATAGCTGTGCCAACCTCTCCGCTCCTGCAAAAGCGGAGATTATTATGACAACGAATATTGAGACGAATGCATCCCGTCGTGGCGTGTTGGCGGCCAGCATCGGTATTGCCGCGGCGACGGCAACGCTTACGGATGCGGCGGCTGCGGCAGCGCCGGCCGCCGCACCGCCGGTGAAAAATTCATCGAGCATGATCACCATGAGCGATGGCGCGCAGATCTACTACAAGGATTGGGGCGCGGGGCAGCCCATCGTCTTCAGCCATGGCTGGCCGCTTTCCTCCGACGCATTTGAGGATCAGATGTTCTTCCTCGCCAGCCATGGCTATCGCTGTATCGCAGCCGACCGGCGCGGGCATGGCCGCTCCAGCCAACCGTGGCATGGCAACGATCTCGATACCTATGCGGACGATCTTTCCGCGCTGGTGCATGCGCTCGATCTGAAGGGCGCGGTTCATGTCGGCCATTCCACGGGCGGCGGGGAAGTGGCGCGTTATATCGGGCGCCATGGCACCAAGCGCGTGGCCAAGGCGGTGCTGATCGGCGCGATCCCGCCTGTGATGGTGAAATCTGCCACCAATCCGGAAGGCACGCCGATTGCGGCCTTCGACGATTTGCGTGCAAGCGTGCTCGCGGACCGTGCGCAATTCTGGAAAGACCTCAGTATGCCGTTCTATGGCTACAACCGGCCGGGCGCGAAGGTTTCGCAAGGGGTTCGCGATTCCTTCTGGCTGCAAAGCATGATGGCCGGAATGCCCGCGAGCTATTTCTGCATAAAGGCTTTTTCCGAAACCGACCTGACCGAAGATTTGAAGAAATTCGATGTGCCGACGCTTTTCATCCACGGCGACGACGATCAGATCGTTCCGTTCAAGGATTCGGCGCTGAAGGCTTCGAAGATTGTGAAGAACGCACAGCTCAAGGTCTATGCAGGTGCGCCGCATGGCCTCTGCACCACATTGAAAGACAGGGTCAACGCCGATCTTCTGGAATTCATCAAGGCCTGAAAACGCGAACGCGGCCTGTCCCTCAGACGTAGCGGGGGATGGGCCCGTTGTGCGGTGTCATACGGTCGCTCAGGTCGAGCATCACTTCATCGATATAACACCAGCCCCATCCTTCCGGCGGATCGTAGCCTTCGACAATGGGGTGTTTGGTTCGGTGGAAATGTTTGGTCGCGTGCTTGTGAGGAGAACTGTCGCAGCAGCCGACATGGCCGCAGGTTCGGCAGAGCCGCAGATGCACCCAGGGCGAGCCGATCTTCAGGCATTCCTCGCAACCCAGCGCGCTCGGCGTCACATCCTCGATGCCGGAAACATGTGTGCAGGTTTCGGCCATCATGCCACCCTTGCTCTTTGTTCGCGCGCCTGCGCCAGATAAGCATGCAGGGCGGCCACAACCTGCGCGCCTTCGCCGACCGACGAGGCGACGCGTTTCACCGATCCCGCCCGCACATCGCCGATCGCGAACACGCCCACAATGCTCGTTTCCAGCGGTTGCGTGGCGCGCCCGAGATCGGTGCGCACGAAACCTTTTTCATCGCGAACGACATCGCAATTGGCGAGCCAATCGGTATTCGGTTCGGCCCCGATAAAGAGAAACAGGTGGCGTATCGCGCGGGCGGTTTCGGCGCCGGTGGCGCGGTTTCGCCAGCGCAAATTCTCCAGCATGCCTTTTTCGCCTTCCAGCGCGGAAATCTCGGTCTCGGTCAGAACTTCGATGTTCGGTTGCGCCTTGATGCGTTCCACCAGATAGCTCGACATCGTTGCTTCAAGGCTTTTTCCCCGCACGATCATCCAGACTTTCGCGACCTGGCTTGCCAAAAACACCGCGCCTTGCCCTGCCGAATTGCCCGCGCCGACAAGGGCCACTTCCTGGCCCGCGCAAAGCCGGGCCTCTAGCGGGGAGGCCCAGTAATGGATCGAGGTGCCTTCGAACGTTGCCATGTTGGCCACATCGAGGGTGCGGTATTTCGCGCCCGATGCGATCACCACCGCGCGCGTGTTGAGCGTTTCCCCATTGGCCAGATCGAGCGTGAAGCCCTGGGGGCTGGTGCGCAGCCGCGAAACTTCATCGGGTATCGCCATTTCGACGCCGAATTTCTGGGCCTGGTTATAGGCGCGCGCCATCAATGCCATGCCGCTGATGCCGGTGGGAAATCCCATATAGTTTTCGATGCGCGAGGATGCGCCGGCCTGTCCGCCAAACGCGCGGCAATCGAGCACAATGCTCGAAAGCCCTTCCGAGCCTGCATAGACGGCCGCCGCCAACCCTGCGGGCCCCGCGCCGACGATGGCCACGTCGTAAAGCCTGTTTGCATCGATTGGGTTGACGAGCCCGATGCATCGCGCCAATTCGCCTTCGGAAGGATTGCGCAACAATTTGCCGTTCGGGCAGAGCACGATGGGCAATTCGATTGCCGCGATGTGAAATTTCTCGACCAGGGTTTGCGCGCACGTATCTGTTTCGGGATCGAGCCGCTGGTGCGGATGGCCGTTGCGCTGAAGAAAATTTTCGAGCCGCAGAACATCGGCCTGGCCCGCACGCCCCACGATCACCGGCCCGCCGCCGCCCGTTTCCAGCAACCCCACCCGGCGCAAGATGAGCGCGCGCATGATGCGTTCGCCGAGATCGGCGTTTTCCACCAGAACATCGCGCAACCGCCGCGAGGGGATGACAAGGGCATCCACGGCGCTCGTGGCATGGGCATCCACCAGCGAGGGCCGGTTCGACAATTGCGCCAGTTCGCCCATGAACTGACCCGGCTCATAGGAGACGATAAGCTGCTTATCGTTGCCAGGCCCGCGCTGCGAAACCTCGACCGTTCCGGAATGGATGACGAAGAGGCCCGCCGAAATTTCGCCGGTGGTGAACAGGCTGTCGCCCTTGGCGAAAGCGGCGCGCTCGCCGAAACGCTGAAGGCGCGCGATATCGGTTCCCTCCAATATCGGGAACATCTGCGCACGGCGTTGCTCGATGATCGGCCGCAGAGGTTGCGACATGAAAGGCCCCACAAGACGCCGCGCCCCATCGCGCGGAGGGGCCGACTGTAGCAACAGCCGCGTTTGCTTGGCTAGAACGCCACCGCGCCCCGGCCCCACATCGCGTTCGGGTGCTATCTACCGGAGGCCGAGCGCACGGCGAAGGCCGCCCCCGCGCTGGACCCATCCGAAAAGCTCAGCGTGACGTTCACCTTGCCGCCCGGCTTGATGGAAGGTGCGGGGTCCATGCACATCAGGTGATAACCGCCGGGTGCAAACTTCACTGTGCCCCCGGCAGGCACATCGACCTTCGTGACATCCTCCATATGCATCATGCCGCCCGTATTGTCGGATTTGTGCAGCATCAGCATTCCGCAGGCCGCCGAGCTTGCGCCCGTCAAGGTCAGCGGCTTGGCCCCGCCATTGTGCAGCGTGAAATAACCGCCGGCCGGCAAGCCGGAGGGCAGGGCGCGGATCCAGGCATCGCTGATCTTGGCTTCCGAACCTTCCGCCACTGCCACAGACACGACAAGCGCGAGAGCCGCAGCACCCGCGACATGGATCGCGTTGGAATTCAGCAAACCCATGACCGGCCTCCGTTGCACACGAGGCAAATGTAATCGTCACTGTGCATATTTCAACTCCACGAGGAAGGTTCGTTGCGGGAATGGATGGAAGATGAAGTATTTGCGATTGTTCAGGTTGTCGACGCCGACAGACGCGCTCCAATGTGTGTCGATATCGTAATGCGCGCGCGCGTCGAGCACGAAATACCCTTCGAATCCCTGATAGGTGTGTGAAACCACATCGCTGTTGTCGATGGTGCCGAACGACCGGTCGCTATAGCGTGCCGCAAGCGACAGTGCCCACGCATCGTCCGGCCGGTAGGTGGCAATCGCGCTTGCGCGCCATTTGGGAAGCTGCGGTGTGTATTTTCCGACCGCAGCCGCAAGCGCCGTATCTCTGGTGATGTGAGAATCCACGAACGTCACGCTTGCCGATAGCTCCAGCCCATCGAACACCACATTGTTCTGGTCGAGCACTGCTTCGATCCCCCGCGTGCGCACCCGATCGATGTTTTGCACAAAGTTGAACAATGTCGCCGATCCTGAAAGAAGCGGCGCGCTCTGCGAGATCAAGGCATCCGCAAGATTTTCCTCAAAGAGAGAAATTCGCACCCGGCCTTCGGGCACAGCGCGCTCGGCCGACAGTTCGTAGGAATCGGCGCGTTCCGGATTGAGGTTGGGGTTGGGCACCGAAAGAACCGATCCGGTGGTGATCGCCTGATAAAGTTCGGTCACCGTCGGCATGCGATAGGCCCGGCCATAGGATGCTGTCAGGCTCCATGGCGCATTCGGCTGCCATGCGACCGACGCCTTGGGCGAGAAATAGGAGCCCGACAATTTCGGCTGCACCGCATTCAGGGCGGGGTTGAGCGAATAGTTGAGCCCATCGAACGCCCGCCAGTTTTCGAAGCGCCCGCCCAAGGTTGCCTTCCACGCCGGCGCAAGCTGCCAGGCATCCTGCACCCAGACGGCTGCTGTCGCCGTTTTGCCGCGCGATTCCACGGCAAGCGCGCCGGGCGTGCCGTTCAGCCAGTCGGTGGTGTTGAACTTCTGCAAGGCAAGTTCATAGCGATCGTAATGCGCCCCGAAGCTCAGTGTGTGGCCATCGCCCGCGCGCCAGATGGCCTTCGCATCTGCCGTGTACCAGCCGGTGCCATCCATCTTCGTGATCGCGCCCGCGCCGCCCGCAAATGCGCCCGGAAGCGCGGCTGTGGGCACGCGTTGCAGATCACGCACAAAATCGAACAATGTGGTCGTCACGGCCCAATCCCACGCGCCGCCGGTATCCGATTTTACCGACAGGGCATGCGCCATCTGCGTCTGCCCATAACGGGAGACGCCGTTTGAAAATGAACTGGGGCCGATGCTGTAGCTGTATCCGCCGATATTCACGGGGCCGGTGTAAACCGTGTTCCCCGCGGCATCGCGCAGATAGCTTTGAACGGTTGCATTGTCGACCTGATTGAAAATGCCAAGCGTATAGCTGGCTATCACCGTGTCGCTCACATCATAGGCAAGCTTGAGCGTCACATTATCCTGCACCTGGTGTTCGAGACCGCCCGCGCCCAATACTGCGATGGGTGCACCTGTGCGGTTGACGTCGGCGAATGCACCGGTCACCGGCGTTCCCGCTGGGCTTGCCGAAGCGGGGCGCGCCAACGTCACGTAACTCAGGGGCTGGCCGTTGGTGTCGAGATGGTTTGCGCTCAGGCGGAACGCAAAAGCGCCCAGCCGGTCGCCGAGGCCTGCGCTCATCTGATAGGTCGAATAGGTGTCGCTGGTGGAATATTGATCGAAGGCCTGGAACGCGCTTTGCGCCTTCGCCCGCATTTCGAATGCCTCGGGCATCCGCGTGGCGATCTCGATCACCGCGCCCACCGAATTGCCCGGATATTGCGCGGCGAACGGGCCATACATGACATCGATGCGCGAAACATCCTCGGGCGCGACCATGCCCCAGCGCGGGGAGGCCGATGTGTTGTTGTTGCCGATCAGCGCCGACAGCAAAATCCCATCGGAATAGATCAGGCTGCGGGCGCTTGCCCCCACGCCGGATGTTCGCGTGGTGATGGGGTCCTGCGTATCGCCGATATGGCGTTTGCGCACCAGGATGTTGGGCAGATATTTGAGAATATCTTCGGTGTTGACGACGTTGATGCGCTCGGCCGCTTCGGCCGCCGTCACGCTCTCGGTCTTGCTCGGAACTGTTGCGGCCGGGGTTTGTTCGGCCGTCACCACGACCGTTTCGATTTTGCGCCGCGTGTTGTCGGCAAGCGCGGGATTGGCGGCAAGTGCTGCGATAATAGATATGGTTGCGCCCCTGCGGAGGCGCCAAAGCGCTGACATGATTCCCTCAACTGATTTTTGGATGAAAACTATCCGGGCCGTGCCGAAGCACGGACCCCGATGCGCATCGAATCAGGCGAGGAAAGGTGGGGCGCGGGGCGACTGGCGTGAATATTGTACCGCGCCCGCAAAGGAAGCGGTGTCAGAAATATCGCGTGCGGCGGCAACGACATGGGAAGGCGGAATGATGCCGGCGACTGTTGAAGGCGAGGCCAGATTGGGCGCGCCCGCGAAGGGGCACATTTCATGATGGCGTGCATCGTCCTGCGATGGCTGGTGCTTGAGCGGCTTGCCGTCCGGCCCAAGAGCCAGGCTGACCGGGCCATTCATGGTGCAGACCACCAGCGGCGTGCCAGCGTTCACCCCCGGCATCCACCCGGCCGGCAGCAGCGCGCGCAGCATCATCGCGGCAAGCGCGACGTAAACAGCGGCGAAGCGGAGGTTGCGCATCATGACGGCACAAACTCGGCTGCCGCCCGCCTCAAATCAAGCGCCAGGGTGCCGCATTGAAACCTGCCATTTGGGCGGAAATTCACTTCTGGGGCGCGCGCCCGTAAACGTCTTCCAGGCGGACTATATCGTCCTCGCCCAGATAGCTTCCCGATTGTATCTCGATCAGCCGCAACGGTTCATCGCCGAGGTTTTCCAGCCGGTGTGTCGAGCCCAGCGGAATGAAGGTGGATTCATTTTCCCTGAGCGCGAACACCTTGTCATCGCATGTCACCTGCGCGGTTCCCTGCACGACAACCCAATGTTCGGCGCGCTTGGCATGTTTCTGCAGCGAAAGCCGCCCGCCCGGTTTCACCATGATGTGCTTCACCTGAAAGCGGTCGCCCGCATCGATGCTCTGGTAGCTGCCCCAGGGGCGATAGACGATTGCGTGCGTATCGGATTCGCCGCGCCCATTTGCCTTCAGCCGGTCAACGATCAGTTTCACATCCTGCGACATCGCCTTGTCGGCCACCAGAACGGCATCATCGGTGACCACGATGGCAAGATCGCGCACGCCGACAAGCGCCGTCAGCCTGTGTTCGGCGCGCACGAAGCAGCCGCTTGAATTCTCAACGATCACATCGCCGATCAGGGCGTTGCCATCGCCATCCTGCGCCGACACGTCCCACAGGGCGGACCAGGAGCCCACGTCGCTCCAGCCGATTTCGCAGGGCACGACAGCCGCGCGCGATGTTTTTTCCATCACCGCATAGTCGATGGAGATGTTGGGCGCCTTGGCGAATTCTTCGGCGTTCAGCCGCACAAAATCGAGGTCGCGCTCGGCTGCCGCAAGGGCTGCCCTTGCAGCCGCAACGATGGCGGGCTGGAGCCTGCCCATTTCTTCCAGGAAAACGTCGGCGCGGAACGCGAACATGCCGCTGTTCCAGCAATAATCGCCGGATGTGAGATAGGCGGCCGCCTTTGCGGCATCGGGCTTCTCGACGAAGGCCTCAACCGCGAATGCGCCCGTATCATGGGCGGCACCTTTGCGCCTTATATATCCATATCCGGTTTCTGCCCGTGTTGGAGAAATCCCGAAGGTGACGAGATGGCCTTCGCGGGCGGCTGCGGCCGCGGCAAGCGCCGCGCGATGGAAAGCCGCCTCATCATCGACAAAATGATCGGAGGGCAGTAGCAGCACCACGCCCTTTGGATCCTGTTCCGCTGTTATCAGGGCGGCAATCGCGGCAGCGGGCGCGGTGTTGCGCGCCACGGGTTCCAAAACGATCGCGGCCGGCTTTACGCCGATCTCCAGCATCTGCTCGGCGACGAGGAAGCGGTGCCCATCATTGCAGAGCAGGGCGGGGGGCATCGCGCCGGGCATTTGCGTCCGGAGCACGGTGTCCTGGATCATGGTCCGCTGTCCGCGCAGCTTCAGGAGCTGCTTGGGCAGCGCTGCTCGCGAAAGCGGCCACAGCCTGGTCCCCGATCCGCCGGAGAGAACAACGGGATATATAGAGTGTTGCATTTGTTAACGGCCGCTTTGCGCTATGGGCGGTATAAGCATTCATTCGGGGGGCGCGGGTCAAGGCCCGTGCGGCCAAAGCGTCAATACCTTGTGCCTTGCCCCCAGACGCGGGCGAGCCTATCTGGAAAGTCACGATGCTGTCGCAACCGAGTTCTTCACGCCGGAAGATGGCCAGGCCACGGGGCCTGTTCTCGCTGTTCTCGCGCGGGCCTGCGCCTGCGCCGGAAGAAACGCACCGTATCTATGCCGTGGGCGATGTGCATGGCCGCGCAGACCTGCTCGACGTGCTGCTGGACAAGATCGTGCGCGATGCGTCGCTGTCACCGGGTACGCGCAGCCTTGTCTTTGTCGGCGATTATATCGACCGCGGCCCGGATTCGCGCGGTGTGATCGATCGGCTGCTGCATCCACCGGAAGGGTTCGAAACGTACCATCTGCGGGGCAATCACGATCAGGCGCTGCTGGATTTCCTTGAAAATCCTTCGAGCTACCGCACCTGGCGCCGTTACGGGGCAGGCGAGACGCTGCAAAGCTATGATGTCGAGCCGCCTTCCGATTCCGCGAATGCCGAAGCTATCGCGCGCGATGACCTGGCCGACAAATTGCCCGAGGCGCATCTGCGCTTTTTTCAGGGGCTAGAACCATACGTGCAGATCGGCAGCTATCACTTCGTTCATGCGGGCGCGCGCCCCGGCGTGCCGCTTGAGGAACAATCGCTCGAAGACATGATGTGGATTCGCGACGAGTTCCTCAATTCCGAGGAAGATTTCGGCAAGGTCATCGTTCATGGCCATACGCCGGCAGATCGCCCGGTCTGCCGCTCCAACCGCATCGGAATCGATACCGGCGCCTATGCCAGCGATTGCCTGACCGCAGTGGTGCTGGATGGGGTGGGAGCCCGCTTTCTGAACACCTGAGGGCCCGACGCGGGATCGCGCAATAAAAAGTAGCCGTGTCGCCGAGGTGACGCTGTCCTATTATGAAACTTTGTTCCCTCTGCCCGAAATCTTTCATAGGGCAGGCACAGGCTATGGCAAAGGGTGGAGCATAATCCCAGATTTAGCCGGGAATGCTGCGACGCTCTACCATAGATCGGGAAAAGGTCTCGGCGCTTCCATGACTGAACTGTGCCATGGCGATGCCGCCCCGAAGGTTCCAATTCTTAACGGTTAGGGGGCGTTTGATGGTTTCGATTAACCGCATACTTCCGCCTCGCTTGCGATTTCCTGGCTGCTCGCCCTATGTTCCGGCCGACGGCGTATGGGACTTATCCCGGTCATAGTAAGGGCGTCAGTGTTCAGGGGCGGCGAGCGTTCATCTGCCAAAGCTCAGGGATCTGACGAGGTGTCGATAAATGCAGAGTTGGAAAGTTCAACTGTTCAGCTATCTGAGCAGCATGTGGCAGTACAGGTGGTATGGAATTGGAGCCGCCTGGATCATCTGCCTTGCTGGCTGGATAGGCGTCGGGATCATTCCCGACCGGTATCAGTCTGAAGCCAAGGTCTATATCGATACGGACACATTGCTGAGGCCCCTGTTGCAGGGCCTTGCTGTGAGCAACGATCCTGACCAGCAGGTCTCGGTCATGTTGCGCACGCTCATCACGCGCCCCAACATCGAGCAGGTCATCCGCCTCACCGATCCGCATGCCGCCGCGCTTTCCGCTGCCGCCTTGCAGGACAAGATCAGCGACGTTCAAAAGGATGTCTCGCTGCGTTCGCTCGGCGCCAAGAACCTGTTCGGCGTGTCTTACACAAATCGCGACCCGGCCTATGCGCAGGCTGTGACGCAATCGCTGGTCTCGATCCTCGTCGATTCCAATGTGGGCGATCAGCGCCGCGACGTGGAAGGCGTGCAATCCTTTATCAGCGAGCGCGTCGCCGAATACGAACGGCTGCTGCGCGAGACCGAGAAACGCCGCGCCAATTTCAAGGCGGCCAATCTCGAATACTTCACCGGCAGCAGCACGGATGCCCGGCTGGACAAGGCCAAATCCGATCTGGCAACGGCGCAATCCGATCTTGATGCGGCCCAGACGCGCCGCAACAGCATCATGGCGCAATTGTCGGGAACGGCTGCAATTCTCAACGTGGCCGCCCCCTCGCCAATCATCCTCAACAGCAATGCGGGCGGGCGCGGCACGGCTTTGGCCGAAGCGGAATCGCGGCTCGACGATCTGCGTTCGCGCTTCACCGATTCCTATCCCGATGTCGTGGCCACCCAGAAGCTGGTCAATCGCCTGAAGGCGGAGGCCAAAAAAGATACCGGCTCGGCGATGGATGGAAATCATCAGGGCATTTCCAACCCCGTCTATGTGACGCTGCGCTCCAGGCTGTCGGACGAAGAAACCAATGTCGCGCTGGGCGAGCATCGCGTATCGCAGGCCCAGGCCGATCTGGAAAACACCAAGCGCGTGATGGAAAAAGCCATCTCCGTCGAGCGCCAATACGCCGATATCGATCGCGATTACGAAGTGCTGCACAAGCAGTATGAGGAGCTTCTGAAACGCCGCGAATCCGCGCGCCTGTCGCAGGCCGTGGGCGATCAGCAATCCTCGATGGTGTTCCGCATTGTGGAACCGCCGCAGGCGCCCGAACATCCTGTTGCGCCCAATCGCATCGTGTTCAATTCGCTTGTCCTGCTGCTTGGGCTTGGCGGCGGCGCCGCTGTCGCCTTCCTTCTGGGCATGAATGCCGAGCGCTTCGTGGTCAGCGACCAGCTTCGTGCCGCCTTCGATGTGCCGATTATCGGCATCATCTCCAATGTGCGCCATGCGGCCGATGCCGAGAACATGCGCAAGGCCGTTATGGCCATGGCCGCAGCGATGGGGCTTTTGTTAATCGGATATGTTACAATCTTGCTGGTATTCCAGTCCTCCGTCGCGCCCGCCGCAGGTATAATCCTATGACCGAAAGCTTCGAACGACTGAATCTGATCCAGCGCGCCGCCAAGCGGCTGGGCGATCAGCCCGTGGCGGAAGCCCGCCCCGTGGTCGAGCAGTCCACACTTCGCCGCGAGCCTGTGGCCCGTGCCGAAGCCCCTGTGGTTGCCGCACCCCGCGCGGAAGCCCCGGTTGCCAGGCCTGAGCGGGCGGAACTTCCCGCTGCCCGCGCCGGCGGTTCGGCCCAACCGGCCGCGATTGTCAGCCATCCTGTGCGTCTGAACCTGACACGCATTCGCCAATCCCAGATCGTGACGCCGGATAACACCTCGTCCACGACCTATAACGAGTTCCGCGCCATCAAGCGCAAACTCCTGCCCCTGGCGCGCGGCCCGAATGGCACGGCCCTGGTCAACAACATCTTCATGGTGACAAGCGCATTGCCGGGCGAAGGCAAGACCTTCACTGCCATGAACCTCGCCGTCAGTCTGGCTGCGGAGCGCAATCTCCATGTCGTGCTGATCGATGGCGACGTTGTGCGGTCTTCGCTCGATGCCTATTTCGATGGCGCCAATGGCAAAGGTTTGACCGAGCTGCTGAACGGCAAGTGCCAGAACGTGAGCGAGGTGATGCACCGCTGTGTGGATGTGCCGAACCTGCGTGTCATCTTCGCGGGCAAGCACGATGCGGGCTCGCCGGAACTTCTCGCTTCCAAGCGCATGGCCGACATCTGCCAGGATCTTTCGACCAGGTTCCCCGATCGCATCATTATTATCGATGCGCCGCCGGTTCTGGCCGCATCCGAACCGGCAGCCCTCGTTACGCACATGAATCACGTCATCATGGTGGTTGCCGCGGGGCAGCCCTCGCGCCACCACGTCGAGGAAGCGCTTACGCGCATCTCGGCGGCGCGCAATGTGATGATGCTGTTCAACAAGTCGCCACAATGGCGCCATACGTCGGCAGCAGCGTATTACTACTATTATCGGAAGGACACTGACGCCGCGTCCGCCTGACCGGCCGAGGTTCCACCCGAGAGGACGCGATGTATACCGAATTCTATGGACTGAGCGGCGAGCCTTTTTTGCTCACGCCCGACCACAAATTCTATTTCGACAGCACCGTCCATTCCCAGGCAATGGCGCATCTGAGCTATGGCTTGAGCCGCGGCGAGGGCTTCATCGTCATCACCGGCGAGGTGGGCGCAGGCAAGACCACCATCGTCAAGCACCTGCTCACCACCATCGACAGCGACAAGATCGTGGCCGCCCATGTGGTGACCACGCTACTTGCGGGCTCGGAATTGCTGCGCATGGTCGCGGCAGCCTTCGGCATCAAGGATATTCCGGCCGACAAGGCCTCGATGCTGCTGCGCCTGCAGCGCTTCTTCGAAACGCTCTATCGAGATGGCCGCCGCGCGCTGCTCGTCGTCGACGAAGCGCAGAACCTTTCGGTTGAGGCGCTCGAAGAGCTGCGCATGCTTTCCAATTTTCAGGTCGGAAACGCAGCGCCATTCCAGAGCTTTCTCGTGGGCCAGCCGCAATTCCGCGATGTAATCGCCAATCCCGATCTCGAACAGCTTCGTCAACGCGTGATCGCCTCCTATCATCTGGGGCCCATGAGCCGGGCGGAATGCGGTGAATATCTGCCCCATCGGCTGAAGCATGTCGGCTGGCAGAACGATCCCGTGTTCGAGACGAGCGCGGTCGATGCCGTCTACGATCACACGTCTGGGATTCCGCGCCAGATAAACACGCTCTGCAATCGCCTTTTGCTGCTGGGCTTCCTCGACAATCTCCACCGTTTCACCGGTGAAGACGTGAACAAGGTCGCCGCTGATCTGCGCGCGGAGAATTCCGCGCGCGTTGTCAGCACGCCCGCCGCACCTGCGCATTTTGCCGAAGGTGGCGAAGTGCTCGAGCGCGGCGTATCGCCGGGCGATCTCGCGTTCCGTGTCAACGAACTCGAGAAACGGCTCGCCCGTCAGGACAAGTCTCTGCGCCAGATCGCATCGGCGTTTTACGATCTTCTCGGCTTCAGCAGCGGACCCGACACCCGTCCGCGCGGTTGAAGACTGCGCGATGAACCAGCTCACAACATTCCCCGACAATGCCCAGATCATCGCCGGATGGTCGACACGGCCGCTCGATTGTGCAGGGCCTGCCAATGCGCTCACCGTCGATGTTGAAGATTATTTCCAGGTTGAGGCCTTCGCCGGGCTCATCGACCGGGCCGATTGGCCGAGTTACGAGTGCCGCGTCGAACGCAACATCGATCGCATTCTTGCCATGTTCGAACGCGCGGATGTGACCGCGACCTTCTTCACGCTGGGCTGGATCGCCAAGCGCCATCCCATCCTGATCCGCAAGATCGTCGACGCTGGCCATGAACTGGCATCGCACGGCACGATGCATTATCGCGCGGCCGGCCAATCGCCGGAAGAATTCCGCGAGGATATCGTTTCCGCAAAGGCGCTGCTCGAAGATTTGAGCGGTGTTGAGGTGAAAGGGTATCGGGCGCCATCTTTTTCCATCACGCGCGATACGCTTTGGATTCTGGAAGAGCTGCAACAGGCGGGCTATCGTTACAGTTCCAGCACCTATCCCATTCATCATGATCTCTATGGCATTCCCGAAGCGCCGCGTTTTGCGTTTCACCCGTTTGAAGCCAACGACTTCCTGGAAATTCCCGTGACAACGGCGCGCCTGTTCAACACCAATCTTCCTTGCGGTGGCGGCGGCTATTTTCGCCTGCTGCCCTATTGGATGAGCACATTCGGCCTCAATCGCGTGCGGCGCGACGACAAGCAGCCCTGCATGTTCTATTTCCATCCCTGGGAAATCGATCCCGGCCAGCCGCGCATACCGGGCGCCGCGCTGAAGACGCGGGTGCGCCATTACACAAATCTCGGCCGCATGGAAAAACGCCTGACGAAGCTTCTGAACACATATAAATGGCAGCGCATCGATCGGGTCTATCCGATCCCGCAAGCACGGGGCTGAACGCCCGTGGAAATCCTTTTTCTCAGCCACCGCATTCCGTTTCCGCCCAACAAGGGTGAGAAGATCCGCGCCCATGCGCAGATTGTCCATCTGGCGCAGCATCACACGGTGCATGTCGGCGCCTTTGTCGATGATCCTGCCGATCTTGCCTATACCGAAGCGTTGCGTTCGCTGGCAGGCGGTGAATGCTTTCTTCCGCAGTTGGACCCGAGGCTCGTCTATCCCATGGGGCTTGCGGCCTTGTTTCGTGGCGGCCCCATCACCACATCCTATTTCGGCAGCAAAGCGATGGAGGATTGGGTTTCGCGGCTTCTTGCGAAACGCCGCATCGATTGCGCCTTTGTGTTCAGTTCCGCGATGGCGCCCTATCTGATGCATCGCCGCGATTTCGATCCGGGCAAGGTTGTGCTCGATCTCGTGGATGTGGATTCCGACAAGTGGCAGCAATATGCGCAAGCCTCCCGCGGGCCGAAGCGCTGGCTCTATAACCGCGAAAGCAAATCGCTACTCGATCTGGAACGCGATGCCGCCATCCATTTTGGCGCCACGATGCTGGTTTCGCCCTATGAAGCGCAGACTTTCGAACAGCTCGCGCCGGAATCCATTGGCCGCATCCATAGCGTTGCCAACGGAGTCGATTTTTCGCATTTCTCGGCCGACCACAATTTCACCAACCCATTTCCCAGGGGCGAAATTCCGCTGGTGATGACGGGCGCCATGGATTACCGGCCCAATGTCGAAGGCGCGCTTTGGTTTGCCCAATCCGTGATGCCGCTCATCACTTCGCGCCTGCCGGGCGCGCGGTTTTATGTCGTCGGTTCCAATCCCGCCCGCTCACTTGTCGCCGCGAATTTCCCGCATGTCACGGTGACGGGGCGCGTGGTCGATGTCCGCCCATATATCGTTCATGGCGCCGCGAGCGTTGCACCTTTGCATATCGCGCGCGGCGTGCAGAACAAAGTGCTGGAAGCGATGGCGTTGGGTAAGCCCGTGGTCGCGACGACGGCGGCTTCCCGCGCGCTCGCTGCCGAGCCGGGCAGCGATTTCTGGCTGGCCGATACCGCGGCGGCGTTTGCCGACGCCACCATCGCCGCCGCGATAGGGCCGGAACGCGCGAAAATCGCAGCCCATGGCCGGCAATATGTCGAACGCCATCACGATTGGGCCCGCAATCTTGCGGATCTCGATTCTCTTCTCGAAGCAGCGGCGGGCAGGCCCAATGTGGCAGCATCCGCCCATCTCGAAACAAAACCGGATCAATCTCAAACAGCCCCCCTGGCAGGAACAATCTGATGGCCGATGCCGTGATGACCGACGTTCAGTCGAGCGCGAAAGCACTGTGGATCCGGCATATCGCCGCGTTCGTCGCACTGCTCGCGCTCATGGGCTTCTTCTATTGGCCTGCCGTCTCTGCCGCGCTTAACGTCTACTGGGTTTCACCCACCTATTCGCATTGCTATCTCATCGCGCCGATCTCGGCCTATCTGGTGTGGACGAGGCGTCAGGACCTCGCATCCGTGCGGCCGACGCTTTATCTGCCTGCACTGCTGGCGATCATCCCGCTCGCGCTTGTCTGGTTCCTTGGTCACCTGGTGGCGATCAACGAAGCCCAGCAATTCATGATTATGGCCATGGTGCAGGTTCTGATCGTGGCGTTGTTCGGCTGGCAGGTTTATCGCATCGTCATGTTTCCGGCGCTGTTCCTGTTCTTCCTGGTGCCCACAGGTGAATATCTCATCCCGCCGCTGCAGCGCTTCACCACGCATTTCATCACGAGCTGGCTGTCGCTGATCGGCATTCCCTATTATGCCGAGGGCACGATCATCGAACTGGCCAACGGCCGTTATCAGGTCGAAGAGGCGTGCGCTGGCTTGCGCTTCCTTATCGCGACTATCGCGCTTGGCGTGTTGTTCGCCCATCTTACCTATCGCAAATGGCCAAAGATCGTTCTGTTTATGGCCGCATGCTTTATCGTGCCGGTGATCGGCAATGGGTTCCGGGCACTTGGTGTGGTGTTGCTTGCCCATTACAGCGACAATCGCATCGCGGTTGGCTTCGATCACATCGTCTATGGTTGGGGCTTTTCTGTTGCGATCATGCTGGTGCTGTTCTTCGTCGGGGCGTGGTTTCGCGATGAATTCCCCGCGCATAAGGTACCGGCGCAAACAACGCCCCCCGCATCGGCGGGCGCATTGCTTGCCGCGGTGCTGATCTGCGCGGTCGCGGTTTCGGCGGCACCGGCATTTGCCACATGGCGGGAAAGCCGCCCGCTCAATATCGATGCCAGCGATTTCTCCGCGCCACACTATGCGGGCTGGGATACGGGGCAGGCGAGCGACATGTGGACGCCGATGTTCTCCGGCGAAGACGCAAAGCTTGCCTACAGCCTCGACCACAGCAGTTTCGCCACCCCGCCGGTTGATGTGTTCGTCTATTATTATGGCCGCGCCCGCAACGGCAGCACGCTCATCGCCTCCACCAACAAGCTGTGGGACGAGGAGCGTTGGAACGCCACGAGCAGCGCGACATTGCGGGCACATATCGGCCAGGTGTCCGCACCCTTCGGCGAGCTGGAAATTGCCTCATCCGCCCAGCGCCGCCTTGTCTGGTGGACCTATTGGGCGCGCGGAAAATTCACCACCAGCGGGCTCGACGTGAAGATCGAACGCCTCAAGGGTTCGTTCGCGGGACAGGATGGCAGCGCACTGATTGCCGTTTCCGTTCCCCTTGAATCCGGCACGGAAGATCAGGCGCGTCAGCACCTTGCCCAAACCCTCGCCGCGATGACCGATCTGCCCGCGCGTCTCGAACGCGCGCAGGCCCGCTGAGAAACCACCATGTGCGGCATTAGCGGTTGGTTCGATACGAGCGGCGAGCGCCCCCCCAACAAAGGGCTCGTCAAGGCGATGAACGATGCGATCCGCCATCGCGGCCCCGATGGCGAGGGATTTCATTTTGCCCCCGGCATCGCTTTCGGCCACCGCCGCCTTGCCATCATCGATCTCGTCACCGGCGCCCAGCCGATGTTCGACGAGACGGGCAACCTCTGCCTCACCTTCAACGGTGAGATTTTCAACTATCGCGAATTGCGCAAGGAATTGCAGGAAAAACGGCATCACTTCAGAACCACGTCGGATACCGAGGTCATCCTGCACGCCTGGAAGGAGTGGGGCGGTGATTGCGTCAGCCATCTTTCCGGCCAGTTTGCCTTTGTGTTGTGGGATGCGAAGGACCGCACGCTGTTTCTCGCCCGCGATCGCTTGGGCGAAAAGCCGCTCTATTATTCGTTCCTGCCGGATCGCACCTTCATCTTCGGGTCCGAACTGAAGGCGCTGACGCAACACCCAGACCTTCCGCGCAAGATCGACCCTTGTGCCATCGAGGAGTTCTTTGCGCTCGGGTATATTTGCGATCCGCGCACGATCTATGAGGGCGTGCAGAAACTTCCCCCCGGCCATACATTGACGATCAAGCGCGGCCAGACCCCGCGCCTTATCCAATATTGGGACCCCAAGCCCGCCGCCAACGACAGCAAGACGCTGGACGATGCGGCGCATGGTCTTCTCGATCGCCTGGCAGCCGCCGTGAAATCGCAACTCGTGGCCGATGTGCCGGTGGGGGCTTTCCTCTCCGGCGGCACCGATTCCAGCGCAACCATGGCGTTGATGGCGAAGGCATGCAGCGAACCCGTCGAATGCTTCACCATCGGCTTTGAGAATCCGAAATTCGACGAGCGGCCCTATGCGGCGCAGGTGGCGCAACGCTATGGCGGGCACCAGCACATTGAGGTTATGACCGGCCACGAAACCGACGCGGTCGAGCTTCTGCCCGGCATTTTTGATGAGCCGTTCGGCGACAGTTCCGCGCTGCCGACCTATCAGGTCGCAAAACTCGCGCGCAAGCATGTCACTGTCGCGCTCTCGGGCGATGCGGGCGACGAATTGTTTGCGGGATACCGGCGTTACGCTTTCCACGGCCGCGAGGAATCGCTGCGCAGCCTGCTTCCGCAGAGCATTCGCGGCCCGATGTTCGGTCTGCTTGGTAATATCTATCCGCAGATCGATTGGGCCCCGCGCATGTTCCGCGCGCGCCAGACGTTTCGCGAATTGAGCCAGGACACCGCCCACGGCTATTTTCACAATGTTTCGGTGGTGCCGGATGATTTGCGCACCACGCTTTATTCAGATGGCCTGCGCAGCGACCTGCAGGATTATCATGCCGTCGATGTCATCGCGCGCCATATGAAAAACGCCCCGCTCGAAGATACGGTCGGCATTGCCCAATATGTCGACCTGAAGACCTGGCTCGTCGGCGATATCCTCGTGAAGGTGGATCGTACTGCGATGGCCACGAGCCTCGAAACGCGCGTGCCGATGCTGGATCCCGGCTTTGTCGAATGGTCGCTTGGCCTCAAGCCCGAATTCAAGCTCGCCAACGGGGAGGGAAAGCGCGTGCTGAAACGCGCGCTTGAGCCCTTGCTGCCCCACGATCTGCTCTATCGCAACAAGCAGGGTTTCTCCGTTCCGCTGGCTGATTGGTTCCGCGGCGCGATGGGGGATCATTTCCGGCTGGCGATGCAGGCTGAAGGCGGGCTCGCCACATCGGGCTATTTCAACATCTCGTCAATTGACACCATGGTCGCCCAGCATCGCAGCGGCCTGCGCGACCACAGCCGCGCACTCTGGCTGCTGTGGATGTTCCAGCGTTTTCTGGAAAGGGAAATCGGAGCGCCCGCAAAAACGGCGGCTACGGTTTAAGTCAGGCCGTGTTCAACCGGCTTTCCCACGCATAGGCCGACCGCACGATCATATCGAGATCGTCATATTCCGGTTCCCAGTTCAGCGTGGTCTTCAGGCGTTGCGAATTGGCGATGATCGCCGCCGGATCGCCCGCGCGGCGTGGGCCTTCCTCGACGGGCAGCGGCTGGCCGCTGATGCGTTCCACCGCGCGCACCACTTCGCGCACGGAAAATCCATGCCCATAGCCGGCGTTGCAGATAATCGATTGCCCGTCTTCGCGCAGATGATCGAGCGCCAGCAGATGCGCCGCGATCAGGTCCATCACATGGATGTAGTCGCGCACGCCCGTACCGTCGACCGTGGGGAAATCCGTTCCGAAGATGCCAAGGCTCGGCACGCGCCCGAGCGATGCCTGACAAGCCCGCTTGATGAGATGGGTTGCGCGCGGTGTCGATTGGCCCGTGCGGCCTTTTTCATCGGCACCGGCCACGTTGAAATAGCGCAGCGCCGCGTAACGGAAATCATGGGCCTGCGCGGTGTCGCGCAGCATCCATTCCGTCATCAGTTTGGAGCGGCCGTAAGGGTTGATCGGATCGGTCGGCGCATCCTCCGAAACCGGCATCGTTTCGGGTGTGCCGTAAACCGCGGCCGTGGACGAGAACACGAAATTCTGGATGCCTTCCAGCACGCAGGCTTCGATCAGTGCGCGCGAAGACGCGGTGTTGTTGGCATAGTAGAAGAGGGGGTTCTCCACGGACTCCGGCACCACCACCGAGCCCGCGAAATGGATCACCGCGTCGATGCCCAGATCCTGGATCAGCTCGCGCACCAGCGTGATGTCGGCGATGTCGCCTTCGACGAAAGTCGCGGTTTCGGCCACCAGGCCGCGTACACCGGTACAGAGATTGTCCAGAACGACGGGATGCTCGCCCCTGTCGACCAACGCATGAACCATATGGCTGCCGATATACCCGGCCCCACCCGTGACAAGAACGCTCACACTCGACCCCGGTTCGCGGTTATCCGCCGTTGCTAGCCCCCATGGCCTGCCGAGGCAAGCCTTTGTCGGGGAGCCGTTCACGTCGGCGCGTATACGGGACTTATTCCTAATGCCAAAAGGAAAGGGCCGGTCTCGCGACCGGCCCTTCACCCAAGATCAGAAAGCGTTTCTTACGAAGCGCGCTTCTTGCGGCGCATGCCCAGACCGGCCAGGCCAGCACCCAGAAGGGCGATGGAGGCGGGTTCCGGCACGGAGGCCAGAGACGATGCGGAGAACGAGAACTGAGCGTCGCCCGCCGATTGTGCCGTCAGGACGAAGTTGCCTGGGGTGTCGTCAAAGCCGGTAAGGTGCAGGATGCCGTTGCCCTTGAGGGTCAACGTTCCGCCCGTACGATCGACCAGATAGACGTCGGTCAGGTTGAACGACAGCGTCGTGGCGGGGACCGCGAGCGTGATCGTGTAGAGCGAAGGGTCGGAATAGCCGACCGTTAGCTGGATGTTGTTGATCGTGCCGACCTCGCCATACGGGGCGAAAACCGTAAACGAGTTGGTTCCCGTCAGGATCTGCAGACCATTCGGGTGGCCGAACAGCGTGCCGAAATCAATTTCGGTTGCTGTGGCGACCGGGCCGTTCATCGTGGCAAGGCCAGAAAACTGTATGCTGCCCGTAATGCCAGTGGCGGAGGCGGGAGCCGCCATCGAAACCGCGCCAAGGGCAAGACCCGCTGCGAAAATCAGAGATTTGATACTCATTGTTCTTCCTTTCAGAACCCCACGCATTACCCTTGAGGGCTAGCTGAACATTAAGAAAGCATGAGCCGTGCCACCCCAGGGATTCCAAGGTTTTTTGGCCATTCGGGCTTAAAGTGTAAAGAAAGTGTAAATTCTCGGGACACCGGTTAAATATGGTTAACAGACCTTTCGAAACCGGCATAAGTATCTGAGGATAAAGAAATTTTACGTATCTCGCGTGCAAGCAAAATTCGCCGACATTCCTGGCTCTGGCGCCGGAGCCCCTGCCTCCTTTGGAGGAAACGGTATGGATAAACAGGCTCGCTGCTGGCGATGCCTCGCCGGTTCGGTTTTCCGCTTCGCTCGCGGGGGACGTGATAATCCATAAGGGGTTGATTTGACGGGATATTTTTGGAGATTTTCTGCAGTTCTGTGGATTAACCTAAAATCGAATTGGGAGGCTCACAGAAGGTTTGGCTGGGCCGAAGGTCCCCAAACTGTCTCTGCCGCTGACTCTTGGAGGCCAAAACCCTATCAAGGTAGACGAGCGGCTAACGCATTCCCGTTCAAGGTCTTGACTAGTTCGCCCGGACGCGGCGCAATCCGGCGCGATTTCGGCCTTCCATATTTTCCCCAATGCCGCACAGAACACACAAGCTTGCGCCGCCCCCGCAAGATGCCATCGCCTTTCCTGGGGGTATGCCATGACATTCAAGAAATGGGTGAAGGTGGCGGCTGCCCGGTCCGGCGGCTTTTCGCTGTGGCATCGGGCGCGCAATCGCGATTGCCTGACGGTTCTGATGTTCCACCGCGTCCTTCCGCCGGACGTAGCCAAGAGGGTCGATGCAGACCCCGACTACACGGTGACCCCGGCGCTCCTCCAAAGCGTGCTCGACTTCTGCAAGCGCCACCACACGCCCGTCGGCCTGGAAGATGTGCTGGCCTCGCGAGAGGCGATCCGCCCTCTGCCGCCTTATCCTGTTCTTGTGACCTTCGACGACGGCTGGAAGGACAATTTCGACTACGCCCTGCCGGTGCTGGAAGCCTCGGGCGTGCCCTGGGTTCTGTTCGCGGCCACCGAGGCGGTTTCGCAACCTGCCGACTGGTGGCAGGAAACCCTGCTTTGGGCGCTGCGGTCGGGCAGGGCGAGCTATGATGAATTGTGGGCGGCAGCTTCCGGCAACGGCAGCTCGCGAAGCGAAACCCGCGGTTCGATGCAGAGCGTTTCCCTGTTGCTGCGCTATGGCGCGCTTTCCGATGAAAAGCGCGAGGCCGCGCTTGAGCCCTATTCCGCGACGTTGCGCGAAATGTATGGCGGCAATCTCGCACTCGATGCGGGCGAGCTGCGCGCGATGCGAAAAAAGGGCGTAAGCATCGGGGCGCACGGTTCCTCGCATTTGCCGCTCTCGCTGGTGGATCGCGCGGAAAAGGACATCGCGGCGGCGCGTGAATGGCTCTCCGCCAATGTCGATTCCACCACCGAGCTTTCGATATCGTTTCCGCATGGCCGCTACGACAACCGCTCTGCGCGCGCCGCGCGCGATGCCGGCTATCGGCTGCTGTTCACAAGCGATCCGGTGCTCAACCCGTGTCCGCGTGGCTGGCTGACATCCGATATTGTCGGCCGCATTCCCATTGCAACGGAAGATGTGGCGCGCCCCGACGGGAAGGTGGTGGAGGAACGGCTGGCACCGTGGCTGTTCCTGCGCGAACGGTCCGCCCTGTCGATTTAGGGCGGCGATCTATACCCATCTGTTAATCCCCCGCCTTCCATATTTCTTCGCACCCCGGATTTGGCATTGTTGAATTGAAGAATGCTGGCGCCGGGCGGGTAAAGGTTAATTCCGGTGGGATT
>Ga0265331_10000019_pt1 | contig 258837 bp, 249 predicted proteins | sample 41923metaG_FD_202088 | JGI IMG/M metagenome (GOLD analysis project Ga0265331, IMG submission 202088) | Rhizosphere microbial communities from Carex aquatilis grown in University of Washington, Seatle, WA, United States - 4-19-23 metaG | ecosystem: Host-associated > Plants > Roots >... | reverse complement strand
CGGTGGTGGCGACGTTGGCGAAGCTGGGGCCCTTGTCGGTCAGCTCGACCGACACGGTCTGGGTGGTGGTGCCGCCGTGGCCGTCCGAGACCTGGACGGTGAAGCTGTCGTGCTGCCCGGCCTTCCAGTCCGCCGCCGGGGTGTAGCTGTAATTGCCCGCCGCGTCGACGCTGACCGAGCCGCCCAGCGCGGTGGCGCCGTGCTCGACCGCGGTGTAGCTGACGGTGTCGCCGGCGCCAGCGACGTCGCCGATGCTGCCGGACAGGGTGGCATGGCCCTCGTCGGTGGTGGCGACGTTGGCGAAGCTGGGACCCTTGTCGGTCAGCTCGACCGACACGGTCTGGGTGGTGGTGCCGCCGTGGCCGTCCGAGACCTGCACCTGGAAGCTGTCGTGCTGCCCGGCCTTCCAATCGGCTGCCGGGGTGTAGCTGTAATTGCCCGCCGCGTCGACGCTGACCGAGCCGCCCAGCGTGGTGGCGCCGTGCTCGACCGCGGTGTAGCTGACGGTGTCGCCGGCCCCGGCGACGTCGCCGATGCTGCCCGACAGGGTGGCATGGCCCTCGTCGGTGGTGGCGACGTTGGCGAAGCTGGGGCCCTTGTCGGTCAGCTCGACCGACACGGTCTGGGTCGATGTCTTGCCGTAATTGTCGGTCACCTGCACCTGGAAGCTGTCGGTCTGGTTGGCCTGCCAGCCCGGCGCCGGGGTGTAGGTGTAATTGCCCGCCGCGTCGACGCTCACCGTGCCGCCGTTGGCCGAATGGCCGTCGCCGACGACCGCGTAGTCGAGCGTGTTGCCCTCGGGCGCCGTCGCCCCGACGTTGCCCGTCAGGGTGGCGTGGCCTTCGTCGCCGGTCTCCACGGTGGGGGCGAGCTTCGCCCCGGGGTCGGCCACTTCGACCGTAAACGAGTTGTTCGTGGTGACCGGGGCCAAGCCAGGGTTATCGGCGGTGGCAGTGACCGAAACGTCGATTTGGCCGGCGAAGCCCGTCGGCGGATTGATTGCCAGGGTCGAATCGTCGGCCTGTGCCGCGGTGAGGTGGAAGGTGCCGTCGGCACCGGCTTGGACGATCTCGCCGCCCACCGTCAGGGTCGTGCCCGCCGGCAAGGTGCCGCCGCCCGGCACGCTCAGGGTCAGCGATACGTCGGTGATCGCTTCGTGGGCATCCGAAACGCCGAGATGCAGCGGAATCGAACCGTTTTCGTGCCCGGTCGCGTCCGTCGCGGCGATGGTGGCCGGCGAACTCCCGTCGGTCACCGTCACCGTCTCCGTCGTCACGCCGCCATGCCCATCCGAGGCCTGGATGGTGAAGCTGTCGGTGTCGCCGGCCTGCCAGGTGGCGTTGGTGTCGGTGTAGTGGATGCCCGTGTCGTCGACCGAGATGGTGCCGTGTGCCGGCCCGGTGCTGATGCTGGCGGTCAGCGCGTCGCCATTGGCGTCGCTGATCGTCCCCGTGACGGTGGCGCCGCCGTAGGTGCTGGTCTCGCCGATGTTGGAAATGGTCGGCGCCGTATTGGTGTCGGTGACCGTCACCGTCTCGCTGGCGGTGCCGCCGTGGCCGTCCGAGACCTGGACGGTGAAGCTGTCCTTGTCGCCCGCCTGCCAGTTGGCGTTGGTATCGGCATAGTGGTAGTTGCCGTCGCCATCGACCGTGACCGTGCCGTGCGCCGGGCCTTCCGACACGGTGTAGCCCAGCGTATCGGCGACACTGGCGGTGGCGCCGACATTGCCGTCGGCGATTCCATGCCCTTGGGCGACGGCATCGGAGACCGTCGGTCCGGCATCGGTCAGGTTGACCGTAACCGTCTGGGTGGTGGTGCCGCCGTGGCCGTCCGAGACCTGGACCTGGAAGCTGTCGTGCTCGCCCGCCTGCCATTTGGAATCGGTGACCTGGTAGACGTAGGTGCCGTCGGAATCGACCGACACCGTCCCGTGCGCCGTGGTGCCGTCGCCGACCACCGTGTAGGTCATGCTGTCGCCGGACTGGGGCGCCGCGCCGACGTTGCCGTAAAGGCTGTCATGGCCGTCGTCGCTGCCGCTGACCGCGGTGTAGACGCTGGGACCGGCATCGGTCAGGTGCACCGTCACCGTCTGGGTGGCGGTGCCGCCATGCCCGTCCGAGACTTCGACCTGGAAATTGTCGGTCTGGCCGGCCTTCCAGTTCTCGGCCGGCGTGTAGGTGTACTGGCCGTCGGGGCCGACGCTCACCGTGCCGCCGCCGCCGGTGTGGCCGTCGCCCACGACGGCATAGCTGAGGCTGTCGCCGGTCTGGCCGCCGGCGTCGACATTCGCCGACAGGCTGACGTGGCCGTCGTTGCTTTGTGAAACGGTGGCGCTGACGGCGGGCCCGGCATCGGTCAGGTCGACCGTCACCGTCTGGGTGGTGGTGCCGCCATGCCCGTCCGAGACCTGAATCTGGAAGCTGTCGCTTTGCCCCGCCTTCCAATCCTCGGCCGGCGTGTAGGTGTACTGGCCGTCGGCGCCGACGTTCACCGTGCCGCCGCCGGTGGTGTGGCCGTCGCCGACCAACGCATAGGTGAGACCGTCGCCGGTGGTTCCGGCTCCGCCCGACACGCCGGCATGGCCGTCGCCGCTGCTCTCGACGCCGGTGACGGTGGGGGCGGTGTCGGCGTCGGTGACTTTCACCGTTTCGGTGACCACGCCGCCGTGGCCGTCCGAGACCTGGACGGTGAAGCTGTCCTTATCGCCCGCCTGCCAGCTGGCGTTGGAATCGGTGTAGGAGAAGTGGCCGTTCTGATCGACGCTGGCGCTCCCGTGCGCGGGCCCATCGGTGATGGTATAGGTCAGCGGGTCCAGGGAATCCTTGGCGCCGAGGTTGCCGTCGACGGCGCCGCGCCCTTCGACGCCCAACGAGGTCGGCGCCGTCGGCCCGGCATCGGTCAGGTTCACCGTCACCGTCTGGGTGGTGGTGCCGCCGTGCCCGTCGGAGACCTGGACCTGGAAGCTGTCGGTCTGGCCGGCCTGCCAGTTGGCATCGGTGACGTGATAGGTGTAGCCGCCATCGGTGCCGACGCTCACCGTGCCGTGGGTGGTGGTGCCGTCGCCGACCACCGCATAGGAGATGGAATCGCCGCTCTGGCCCGCCGCGCCGACGTTGCCGGCAAGGCTGTAGTGCCCGTCGTCGCCCTTGGTTACCGCGCTGGTGACGGTGGGACCGGAATCGGTCAGGTCGATGGTCACCGTCTGCGTCGATGTCTTGCCGTAATTGTCGGTCACCTGCACCTGGAAGGTGTCGCTGTGGCCCGCCTGCCAGTTCTCGGCCGGGGTGTAGGTGTAGGTGCCGTGGGCGTCCACGCTCACCGTGCCGCCGCCGGCCGAATGGCCGTCGCCGACGACCGTGTAGGCGAGCGTGTTGCCCTCGGGCGCCGTCGCTCCGACATTGCCCGTCAGAGAGGCGTGGCCTTCGTCGCCGGCTTCCAGGGTGGGGGCGACCTTCGGGCCGGGATCGACCACCTCGACCTTGAACGTGTCGGACGTGGTCACCGAGGCGGCGCCGGGATAATCGGCCGTGGCGCTGACGGTGACGTCGATTTCACCGGCGAAGCCGGTGGGCGGATTGATCGCCAGGGTCGGATCGTCTGCCTGCGCCGCGCTCAGGTGGAAGGCGCCGTCGGGGCCGGCATGGATGATCTCGCCGCCCACCGTCAGGGTGGTGCCGGCGGGCAGGGTGCCCCCGCCCGGCACGCCGAGGGTCAGGGTCACGTCGGAGATCCCCTCGCCCGCATGGCCATCCGAGACGTTCAGGGTCAGCGGGATCCTGGTGTCTTCCTGCCCGGTGGAATCCGCCGCGGTGATATCGGCGCCGTAGGTCACCGGGGCCTGGACGTGAATCTGCTGCTGCTGCTGTTGCTCACCGGTCGCCCCCGCCGTGCCGGTATCGGCGTTGGCTCCCGCCGCCGCTTCGGTGGCGGTGCCGGCGGCGGCCTGGTGCGAGCCGCTTGCCGTCGGCGCCTGAGGCCCGTGTGCGCCGTCCGCATTCCCGGTGCCGATATCGGGCGCCGGCGCCTGGCCGGGCCCATTCGCGCTGGAGGAGCCGCCTGGGGCATAGGGCGCCTGGACATTCGCGTGGGCGGTGGTGTCGGCGATGGTGACGCCCAGGTCCTGGAACGAGGCGCCGGTGGTGGTCTGGCCGCTGTCGGTGCTTCCCCCCCGCTTCGCGGTGGCAGTGTCGTCGACCTCGACCTCGATTGCCGCGCCGACCGTCGCCGAGCCCTTCTGGGCGGCGCTGACGGTGAGCGGCGCCCCCTGGTGCACCGCCGACAGCGTGTTGAGGGAGGACTCGGTCGCGTCGATCGAGCGCATGACGTTCAGGCGCGCCTGGCCCATGTCGTTGGGATTTACGCCATTCAGCAGCGTGAGATCATCCAACGCCTGTGCATCGCTGGTCTGCGATCCGCCGGTCTGCGGGCCAGTCGGGGCATTGTTGGTGTCGTCAGCCATCGCATCGCTCCTGAGCAAAAAAAATCCCGGCCTCAGTGAGGTCCGGGATCTCGATTGGGCGCATTATGCTCTCTTTTGGGGATGAAAAAAAGCGAAATCGGATAGCCCTAACGGCGGCCCTTGCGGCGCGGCTGGGGCTGGCTGCGCCCCTTGGCCATGAGGTCGAGCGGCACCCCCAGCTCGATGGCGTCGAGGCGGCGCAATTCGTCGCGCAGCCGCGCCGCCTCCTCGAATTCCAGGTCGCCGGCGGCGGCGCGCATGCGCCGTTCGATCTCGGCCTTGACCGCGGGCAGATCCTTGCCGACGAATTCGCCGGCGCCGGCCTGCCCGGTCGGGACGGTGACGTAATCCTGCTCGTAGATGCTCTCAAGGACGTCGGAGATGCCCTTCTTGACGCTTTCCGGGGTGATTCCGTGGGCGACGTTGTAGGCCTGCTGCTTCTCGCGGCGGCGGTTGGTCTCGCCGATGGCGAAGGTCAGGCTCTCGGTCATGGTGTCGGCGTAGAGGATCACCCGGCCCTCGATGTTGCGGGCGGCGCGGCCGATGGTCTGCACCAACGAGGTCTTCGAGCGCAGGAACCCTTCCTTGTCGGCGTCGAGGATGGCGACCAGGGCGCATTCGGGGATGTCGAGCCCCTCGCGCAGCAGGTTGATGCCGATCAGCACGTCGAAGGCGCCGAGCCTTAGGTCGCGGATGATCTCGATGCGCTCCAGGGTCTCGATGTCGGAATGCAGGTAGCGCACGCGCACGCCGTTGTCGTGGAGGTATTCGCTCAGATCCTCGGCCATGCGCTTGGTCAGGGTGGTGACCAGGGTGCGGAAGCCGCGGAGCGCCACCCGCTTGACTTCGCCCAGGAGGTCGTCGACCTGGTGCTCGACCGGGCGGACGATGCAGACCGGATCGATCAGGCCGGTGGGGCGGATCACCTGCTCGGTGAAGGTGCCGCCGGTGCGCTCCATCTCCCACCGGCCCGGGGTGGCGGACACGAACAGGCTCTGCGGCCGCATCGCGTCCCATTCCTCGAATTTCAGCGGGCGGTTGTCGACGCAGGACGGCAGGCGGAAGCCGAATTCGGACAGGCAGGACTTGCGGTTCCAGTCGCCGCGGAACATGCCGCCGATTTGCGGCACGGTGACGTGGCTTTCGTCGACGATCAGCAGCGCGTCCTCGGGCAGGTACTCGAACAGGGTGGGCGGCGGCTCGCCGGGGCGGCGGCCGGTCAAATAGCGCGAGTAGTTCTCGATGGATTTGCAGTGGCCGGTGGCCTCCATCATCTCCAGGTCGAAGATCGTGCGCTGCTCGATCCGCTGCGCCTCCAGCAGCTTGCCCTCGCGCTGGAATTCCTCCAGCCGGGCCTTCAGCTCGGCCTTGATCCCCTTGACCGCGGCGGTGATGGTCGGGCGCGGGGTGACGTAGTGGCTCGACGGATAGATCACGATCTCGGACAGGCCGCAGGTCTTCTCGCCGGTCAGCGGGTCGAATTCGGCGATGACCTCGATCTCGTCGCCGAACAGCGACAGCCGCCAGGCGCGGTCCTCGTAGTGGACGGGGAAGATCTCGACGGCGTCGCCGCGGACGCGGAAGGTGCCGCGCTGGAAGGCGGCGTCGTTGCGCGTGTACTGCAATTCCACCAGCCGCTTCAGCAGGTCCGAGCGGTCGACCATGTCGCCCGCCTTCAGCTGGATGGTCATGCGGGCATAGCTGTCGACCGAGCCGATGCCGTAGATGCACGACACCGAGGCGACGATGATCACGTCGCGCCGCTCCAGCAGCGCCCGCGTGGCGGCGTGCCGCATGCGGTCGATCTGCTCGTTGATCGCCGAATCCTTCTCGATATAGGTGTCGGTGCGGGGGATGTAGGCTTCCGGCTGGTAATAGTCGTAATACGAAACGAAGTACTCAACCGCATTGTCGGGGAAGAACCCCTTCATCTCGGCATAGAGCTGGGCCGCCAGGGTCTTGTTGGGGGCGAGCACCAGGGTGGGCCGGGCGGTGCGGGCGATGGCGTGGGCCATGGTGAAGGTCTTGCCCGAGCCGGTCACCCCCAGCAGCACCTGGTCGCGCTCGCCCCGGTTCAACCCCGCGACCAGTTCCTCGATCGCCTTCGGCTGGTCGCCGGCGGGCTGGAACGGTGCGGCCAAGGCGAACGGCGCCGGCCCCGACGGCAGCGGCGGGCGGTCGATGAAGGCAAGGGCGGGAACACTGGCCATGACCGCAATATATGCGGCGCGGCGGCGACCTGCGAGCCCTGTTGCGCACCCGCGCACCATTGACACCCGGCCGCCGCCTCGCCACCCTCGGCCCATGGTTCTCGTCCACGGCACCACCGTCGCGATCGAAGGCAAGGGCGTGCTGCTGCGCGGTCCCTCGGGCAGCGGCAAATCGGACCTGGCGCTGCGCCTGATCGATCGCGGCGCCGTCCTCGTCGCCGACGACCAGACCCGGCTGAGCGAAGCGGACGGCCGCCTGGCCGCAGCCGCGCCGCCCAGCATCGCCGGCCTCATCGAGGTGCGCGGCATCGGCATCGTCCGTTTGGACTATGCCGCCGGGGTACCGCTGGCGCTGGTGGTGGACCTGGTGGCCGGCGCGCGGGTGGAGCGCTTGCCGCCGGCAGTTTTCGCCTCTTTTTTGGGCATCGCGGTGCCGCTCATCGCCCTCGACCCCTTCGAGGGATCGGCCATGGCGAAGGTACGACTTGCGGCGCTTTCGCCGACGCGAGATATAATGCGTTCGTGATGACCGAACGCAACCCTGCCGACCCATCGCCCGGACCGGCGGCCGACCAGGCCGCACGAGTGGTCATCGTCACCGGAATGTCCGGTGCCGGCAAGACCCTGGCGCTCAAGGCGCTGGAGGATTTCGGCTTCGAGGCGGTCGACAACCTGCCGCTGTCTCTGCTCGCCAGCCTGGTGCGCCCGGGTGACGGCCCCCGGCGCTCGCTGGCCATCGGCATCGACATCCGCACCCGCGACTTCGGCGTCGAGCCGCTGCTGGCGGCGATCGACCGGCTGACCGTCAGCCGGGGCATCGTGCTCGAGCTGGTGTTCCTCGATTGCGACGACGACGTGCTGACCCGGCGCTACACCGAGACCCGGCGGCGCCATCCGCTGGCGGCCGACCGCCCGCTGATCGACGGCATCCGCCACGAGCGGGTGCTGGTGTCGCCGCTCAGGTCGCGTCCCGACGTGCGGGTGATCGACACCTCCAATTTGCCGCCGGCCGAGTTCAAGCGCATCCTCGCCCTGAAGCTGGGGCTGGAGGCCGACAAGGGCCTGGTGGTGTTCGTCACCTCGTTCGCCTACCGCAACGGCTTGCCGCGCGAGGCCGACCTGGTGTTCGACACCCGCTTTCTCGCCAATCCACATTACGTCGATGCGCTGCGGCCGCTCACCGGCCGCGATCCGGCCATCGACGCGTATGTCGCCGCCGACCCGATCTTCCCGGTCTTCTTCCAGTCGGTGACGGCTTTGCTGGCGCCCTTGCTGCCGCGCTTCGCGGCCGAGGGCAAATCGTACCTGACCATCGCCGTCGGCTGCACCGGGGGGCGCCACCGCTCGGTGATGGTGGCCGAACGGCTGGCGGCGTGGCTCAAGGACGGCGATGCCCGCGTCGAGCTTCGCCATCGCGAACTCGACAAGGGCGGCCTTGATCATTAGGGGATGGACATGATCGGACTCGTACTCGTCACCCACGGAAGGCTGGCCATCGAACTGGTCGCCGCCATGGAGCATGTCGTGGGGCCACAGCCCAACGTCGCCGCCGTCTGTATCGGCCCGGAGGACGACATGGAGCAGCGCCGCAACGACATCCTGGAACGAATGGCCAATTGCGACGACGGCTCGGGCGTGGTGGTGCTGACCGACATGTTCGGCGGGACGCCGTCGAACCTGGCGATCTCGATCATGGACAAGGCCAAGGTCGAGGTGATCGCCGGAGTCAACCTGCCGATGCTGATCAAGCTGGCGAGCGTGCGCCATACCGAACCGCTGGCCGAGGCGGTGGCCTCGGCCCAGGATGCGGGGCGAAAATACATCAACGTCGCCTCCAAGCTGCTGACGCAGGCGCGCCAATGAGCCCCCATTCGATCGACGTCGAGGGCACGGAAATCCGCCGCGTCGCCACAATATCCAACCGCAGGGGGCTGCACGCCCGCGCCGCCGCCAAGTTCGTCAAGCTGTGCGCCGTCTTCGAGGCGCAGGTCACCGTGTCGCACCGCAACACCGAGGTGTCGGGGCTTTCGATCATGGGGTTGATGATGCTGGCCGCCGCCCCCGGCTGCTCGATCGAGCTGAAGGCGGCGGGGCCGCAGGCCGAAGCCGCCTTGACCGCGCTCGTCGCGCTTATCGACCAGAAATTCGAGGAAGATTGAACCAGCCGGTTCCGGGGGAGACATGACGACCGGAATTCCCGACAGCGACATCAGGCCGACCGCCGCCGCCTTGGCCGAACAGGGCGCGACGGAACTGGTGCTGGAAGGCATGGGGGTGAGCCGCGGCATCGCCATCGGCGTCGCCTGTCCGCACGATTCCGAGGCCGTCGCGGTGCCGGAATACCGTATCGCGGTCAATCGGGTGGCGGCCGAGAAGGCCCGCTTCGCCGAGGCCAGCGAGCGGGCCGCCGCCCAGATCGCCCTGCTGCAGTCCAAGGCCCGCAACCTCACCGGCTCGGCCGGAGAGGAATTGGGATACCTCCTCGACGCCTATCAGCAGATGCTGCACGGCTCGCGCCTGGTGCGCGGCGTCGTCCGCCGCATCGAAAGCGAGCGCCTCAACGCCGAGGCCGCGGTGCAGCAGGAGATCACCGAGATCGCCCGCGGCTTCGAGGCGATGGAGGACGCCTATCTCGCGGCCCGGGTCGCCGACGTCCGCGACGTTGGCCGCCGGTTGCTGCGCTGCCTGACCAACACCCCCTACCGGCCGTTCTCGCAGCTGCCGAAGAACGCCGCCATCCTCGCCGACGAATTGACGCCGGCCGATACCGCCCTGCTGGACCCCAAGAACGTCGCCGGCATCGCCACCGTGTTCGGCGGCGCCGAGAGCCACACGGCGATCATGGCGCGGTCGCTGGGGCTGCCGGCGGTGCTGGGGGTCGCCGGCCTGATGAAGGGCGCGCGGGCCGGCGCGGTGGCGATCATCGACGGTGGCTGCGGCCGGGTGATCCTCGATCCGACGCCGGCGACGCTGGACGAGTATCGCCGCAAGCGGGCCGAGTTCCTGCGCGGCCGGCGGTCCCTGGCCCGGCTCAGGCACGTTCCCGCGATCACCCGCGACGGCGCCCGCATCGTGCTCCAGGCCAATATCGAACTGCCGTCGGAAATCGAGTCCGTGCTGAATTCCGGCGCCGAGGGGATCGGCCTGCTGCGCTCGGAATTCCTTTACATGAACCGCGACGACCTGCCGGACGAGGCCGAGCAGTACACCGTATTGAAGGAACTGGTCGACCGGATGAACGGCCGGCCGGTGACCGTCCGCACCCTCGACGTCGGCGGCGACAAGCTGGCCCGCAGCTTAGGGATCCATCCCGGCCCCAATCCGTCGCTGGGGTTGCGCGCGGTGCGGCTGTTCCTGTCGCGGCCGGAACTGCTGGACGCCCAACTGGGCGCCATCCTCAGGGCGTCGGCCCACGGCCCCATCCGCATCCTCATTCCCATGGTCGCCACCGTCGAGGAGATGCGGGCGGTGCGCGAGGCGATGGACCGCATGATCAAGGCGTTCAAGCGCAAGCACATTCCGATCGCCGATCCGCCGCCGCAATTGGGGGTGATGATCGAGGTCCCGGGCGCCGCCCTGGGCGCCGACGCGCTGGCCTGGCAGGCTGATTTCTTCTCGATCGGCACCAACGACCTGACCCAGTACACCCTGGCCATCGACCGCGCCGACGAGACCGTGGCCCATCTCTACAACCCGCTCCATCCGGCGGTGCTGCGCCTGATCCAGTTCACCGCCGAGGCCGCCCTGCGCGCCCGCATCCCCGTCGGGGTGTGCGGCGAGGTCGCCGGCGATCCGCGCTTCACCGCCCTGCTGCTGGGGCTGGGCATCCGCGACCTGTCGATGTCCGCCTCCAATGTTCCCATGGTCAAGCAGCGCATTCGCGGCATGGATCTGGTCGCCGCCACCCGGCGGGCGCGGGTGGTGATGGACCAATCCGACTCGGCCCGCATCGCCCAATTGCTGGATGGGTTCAACGCCGGAGAGGCGTGACGGTCACGGCAGCGGACTGAATCCGATGACCACCGGATGCAGCAGGAGCAGCGCGGCGTACAGCGCCAGCCCGCCGGCAAGGCGCCGCCAGCCGGTTTCGGCCAGTGCCGGACGCCACGCCCGGGGATACCCGGTCAGGCGCCGCCATTCGGCCTCGCCCAGCGCGCGGCGGCGCTTGGAATCGAGCAGGACCGGCCCGGCCAGCGCCAGCAGCAGCAGTGGCGCGAACAGCATGAGGGCGGCGACGGTGCCGTTGGCAACCAGATGGGCGCCGGCCCACAGCGCCAGCGCCCACACCACCGGGTGACGGGTGAGGCGCAGGATGCCGGGCCGCCCGGGATCGAAGCCGCGCCCGCCGGGACCGATGGAAAACGGATTGGGGGTGGTCAGGCCGGCAACCGCCAGCACCGAAGCCGGCACCATCGCCACCAACGGCACCAGCCGCATCCACGGCGCCTGCTCCCACAGCGGGATGACCGGCGCCGCCCGCAATGCTGCGATCATCCACGCCAGCAGCGCCAGGGACAGAATCGAATAGGCGGCGGTGAAGCCGGCCCGGCCGAAGACCGCCTCGCCGCGGCGGCGGAAGCCGGGCCGCGTGGTCAGGCTGTGGCTGGCGAGGAACAGCACCATCGCCAGCGCCAGGTGCCTAAGGCCGCCGGTCATCGGCTCAGACGCCGAATTCGTCCTCATGCAGCTTGTTCAGCCGCACCGCCGCCACCAGCGTGTTGCGGAGCAGGCAGGCGATGGTCATCGGGCCGACGCCGCCCGGCACCGGGGTGATGGCGCCGGCCACCGTCTTGGCCTCGTCGAAGCAGACGTCGCCGACCAGGCGGGTCTTGCCGTCGGGCAAGGCGATGCGGTTGATGCCGACGTCGATGACGGTGGCGCCCGGCTTGATCCAGCTGCCGCGGACCATCTCCGGCTTGCCGACGGCGGCGACGACGATGTCGGCGCGGCGCACCTCTTCGGCCAGGTCGCGGGTCCGCGAATGGGCGATGGTGACGGTGCAGCTTTCCTTGAGCAGCAGGTGCGCCATCGGCTTGCCGACGATGTTGGAGCGGCCGACCACGATGGCCCGCTGCCCGGCCAGCTTGCCCAGCCGGTCCTTGAGCATCATCAGGCAGCCCAGCGGCGTGCACGGCACCATGCCGGTTCCGCCCGACGCCAGCATGCCGACGTTCCACGGATGGAAGCCGTCGACGTCCTTGTCGGGGCGGATGGCCTCGATCACCTTCTGGGCATCGATGTGGGCGGGCAGCGGCAATTGCACCAGGATGCCGTGCACGTCGGCGTCGGCGTTGAGGCCGGCGATCAGGGTCAGCAACTCGGGCTCGGTGGTTTCGGCCGACAGGATGTGCTCGAACGAGCGCATGCTCAGTTCGCTCGCCCGCTTGTTCTTGTTGCGCACGTAGACCTGGCTCGCCGGGTCCTCGCCCACCAGCACCACCGCCAGCCCGGGGGTGATGTGGTGGCGGTCGCGGAGCGTGCGCACACCCTCGCCGACCTTGTCGCGGAGCGCGGCGGAAAACTGGTTGCCGTCGATGATGTAAGCGTCGCTCATGGGTGACCTGCCATCCATTGGTCGAGGCGTGTCCGCAGATCGGCGGAATCGCCGGTGATGAGAAGCGTCTTGCGGCGGTCGGTGGCGCCCTGGACGACGTCGAAGGCCGATTTGGGCAGCCGCCATTCCTTGGCCAGCAACTTGATCAGCGCCGCGTTGGCCTTGCCGTCTTCGGGCACGGCGGTGACCGAGACCTTGAGCACCGTGCCGCCATCGGCCTCGGCCCGGGCGCCTTCGATGCGATCGCGCGAGGCCTTGGGGGTCAGCCGCACCGCCACCCTCAGCCCCGCCGCGGACGGGGTGAACGGCGAGCCGCTCATAGGCCGTGGACGGTCGCCAGCAGCCGCTGGTCGACCATCTGCAGGAAGATGATGATCAGCCACAGCACCACCGGCGACAAGTCGACCGCGCCGAAATTGGGCATGACGTTGCGGATCCGCTTCAGCGCCGGCTCGGTCAGGCGGCCCAGCACGTCGCCGATGGTGCGGACCGCGTGGTTGTAGGTGTTGATGACGCCGAACGCCAGCAGCCAGCTGAAGATGATCGTTGCGACCACGACGTACCAGTACATTTCGAGCGCGTAGTAGATCACCGTCAGCAGCGGTACGAGGATGATGTCCATCGAATGCCAGTCCCCCTGGTCCCAGGTGTTCGCGCGCGGCCCAAACCCTAGCGGCAGCGGGCTTCGGACGCAAGAGGATGGACTGCGGGCGGCGCTTGACAGCCCGGAGGGCTTTGACCATTATCTGCGCCTTCTGGGGCCGTAGCTCAGCTGGGAGAGCGACGCGTTCGCAATGCGTAGGTCAGGAGTTCGATCCTCCTCGGCTCCACCAAGATTTCAAGTAGAATAAAGCGGTTATCGGATTTGAAGGGCGTCGAGAGGCGCCCTTCGGCCGACTCACATGCGCTCACATGGCTTCCTAAGGCGACAGGCCAAGATGCACCACCCCGTCGCCGCGGCAATGGCAGATGGCCCCTTCGACGAGCCGGTTCCCTATACCCCCGCCTTGTCGTATTGCAAAATGCGCTACAAATACCCATCACGGAAGCGGTTTGGATGGAGTTGAGCCATGGTGGCAAATGCGAAGCGCAAAGAGCATCCGCTGTCGATGCGACTGCCCGAGAACGATCTGGCATTGATTGACCGCGCCGCCGGTCTGCGTGGCCGGTCGCGGACAGATTTTGTCCGCGAAGCTGCTGTGCGGGCCGCCGAGGAGGTGGTCCTGGAATCGGCGCTGGTGTGCATGAGCGAGGAAGGCTTTTCGGATTTTCTGGCCGTGCTTTCGGCGCCGCACGCGCCCGTTCCCCCCATGGTCGAGGTACTGCGGCGTCCGGCGCCATGGGAACGGAACCAAGGACACGATTGACCCCCGCGATGCCTCCATCTGCCCCGGAACCCCTGAACGCGGCGCACGATGTGTCGCAGTTCACCTGTGGTAAGGCAGCCTTGGACCACTGGCTGAAGACCCGTGCCCTGTCCAATCAGGAAATGGGGTTCACCGCCGTCATGGTGGCGCATGACCGAGGCCGTGTCGTCGGCTACTACGGATTGGCGCCGACAGCGGTCGTTCCGGCAGGGCTGCCGAGATCGATCAGGACCGGGCAGCCACCGGATCCGGTGCCCTGCCTTCTACTGGGTCAATTGGCGACGGACACGGCTTGGGCCGGGCAGGGCATCGGCACTGGTCTGGTTCGGCATGCGCTGCTTCGATGCGTCGATGCCGCGAAGCTGATCGGCGGTCGCGCGCTCATCGTCCCCTGATTGCAGGCCCGCCTCCTAACGCTGGAGGCTGGTACGGTGACATCCGCCCCCTAACGATGGAGGGCGGATGACGGCCCGGGCTTGGTCATAGGCAACCGGGTGACGACAGGCGGCAGTGCCGCGGATCCTAAAGCTGGATGCCGCGGCGCCGTCCCCCACATGGGGCCGCCGCCTTGCGCCTAGTGGGGATTTCCCCCACCAGGCGCTCAGTCGCCCGGTTGCCCGGCAAGGGTGTAGAAGCGCGGGTCGTGCTCCAGGTCGTGGCAGCGCGCCGTCGCCACCGGCGCGGTGACGACCAGCCGCGCCAACTGGGCGGGCTGGAAGCACAGCGCCACGCCTTGCCCCAGCCGGCGGATGAGGTTGGAGGGGATGTAGGCCTCCTCCATCTGCGCGAGCCCGTGGCTGACGGAGAGGCCGCGGTGGCTTTCCTGGCGGCGCCACACCTGGCGGGTGCCCGACATCTCCTCGACCGCCGCCACGGTGAGATTGTCCTGGCTGCCACGGTGAGATTGTCCTGGCTGCCGTAGAACAGCTTGATCTGGCAGTTCTGGTCGATGCGCTGGCGGATGATCCTGCCCGCCGCCGGGGTGCCGGCGGCCGCCTCCAGGTCGGTCAGCGACTGGTAGGCGAGAATGACGTTGGTCCGGGTGGCCCGGATGGTGGCGAGGATCTGCGCGAGATAGGCCGAGGCGTACAGGCTCACCTCATCGGCGATGATGGTGAGATGATTGCCGTCGGGGTGGGCGAATTCCTTGACCAGCTGGCGGCGCAGCAGCTTGACCTGGTCGCGCAGGCCCCCGAAGCCGGGGATGCGGAACAGTGACCAGATCAGCTGCTGCACCAGGTCGTCGCCGTCGCGGCTGCGGACGGCGATACGGATGCGCTCGTGCCAGGCCTGGTATTCCTCGCGGCTCATCCGCCAGGTCCAGCGGGCGGAAACACCGGCCCGCGGCTGGTAGACCAGCTCGAAGCGATCGCCCCAGCCCAGCCGCTCGCCCGGAACGGCAGCGTCCTTCAGCCGCTCCAACTCATGGCCGGGGCCGCTTGCGTGCCGGCGCGAGGAGACGCGGGAGACGAGGAGGCCTGGGCGGCGGCCTCGCCGCCCAGGCCGGATGGCCATTGGTGCTGGCCGGCCAGCAGGCCGGGCCGCGGCGGGCGGTCAAGGGTCTGCGATCGCCGGTGGCGACGGCCTCTCGGCCGCCCTTGACCGCCCGCCTCAATCGGCCCGGCAGGGGCTCGCCAAGCGCCAATGACGGATCAGGAAGCGGCGGCTTCCTGGGCCGCCTCGATCACTCAACCCCACGGTCCGCCAGGCAACCATCGGAGCAGGAAGGGTGTCCCGGCGCGAACTGCGCGGGTTGGCGGCATGACGAAAGCCTCGACCTTGTCCAGGACGGCGGCGAACGAGTCCGGCTCCATGGCGATGGCGGTCCGCCGGATGAAGCCTTGCCATTGCGATTGCTTGGCCGGCGTGGTCGCAAACGCTGAGGTAAGGGCCACCGGCGTTCCTTCCGGCAATGCTGTCGCGCGGCGGGCAAAGGTGGCTTGGATTGCTGCCGCAAGGACGGCACCGTCGAAACCGAACGTCGTCGAGATGGCCCACAGGTCGTAGAAATCCTTCATCCGGCTGTTCAACATGCCCAATTCGACCACGGCCTGGAACTTCTCGGCGACGACGGTCTCCGGCGGATAGGCCCGCAGCCGCGGTGCCGGAAAGTCGAGGAGGGTCGGATACTCGATTTCCTGGGGCGCCGGCGTCACGGCGTCGCCGAAGCCGATGTCGATCTGGACGGAGATGCGCGCGCCGGCGATCAGCGCTACCACGGTCACGCGAATGCCCTGGTATTCCTCGTCTTCCCGCACCGGTTCGGCCTTGACCGTTTCCGCCAGGAATTGGACGCCGTCCTCCGCCACGTCGATGGCGCAGATATCCCGGAAGGTGTCGGTGAGGTCCACTGCGTCATTTCTGCCGAAGCCGAGAAGGTCGAGATCGCCGGTCGCCCGGTAGGGAACCGGCGCCCAAAGGCTGAAGAGCATGGCGCCTTTCAGAACGAATCGATCACGGTGAGGCGATCGGCTCAGCCGGTACAGCAGCCGTTCGATGGCGTAGCGTGTCAGGATGAGTTGGACATTCTCCTTGTTGGCCCGGGCGCGATCGGTCAGTCGCGCCCGCACCGAGGCCGCGACGTTGCGCTGCCCGGTCATAGCTGGGCCTCCAGATAGGGGCGCATGACGGTCTGGACCCGGCAAAGACCGGCGAAGTGCCAGAGCTGGTCGATGGTGCAGCGCTTTCGCCGCAGGCAATCGCGCAGGGCCTCGATGGCGACATCGAGGCCGATCTTGCTGCGGTGCTTGAAACAGTCGGCGACGGTCTTGGCCGGCTCATAGATCGGCACGGTGACTCCCTCGATGACGTGATGGCCGATGCCGGCGCTCAGGGCTTCGCCCGTGGCGCGCACGATCCGTAGGCCGACCGGGCAGGTGGTGGGCGTCCATTTGCGCAGTCCGATCATCATCCAGACCTGATGTGGCGTCTGGGTGGTCAGCTCGTGAAACTGGAGCGCCGACAGCAGGCAGATTACGCCATGTGGCACGACCCGCGCCGCTTCCGCCAGGCTGTGGCCGGCGGCAAGATCGACGTCGGCAAGCTGATAAAGCCCCCGTCCCAGACGGACAAGTCGGCCCTCGCCGACCAGCCGCTGAAGGTAGGTGCGCGCAATGCCCGCCGCCGCGAAATCGCGCGCCCGGGCGATGCCCTTTGTCCGGGCAAGATCAAGGGCGCGGTCTTTGGCTGACGCAATGTGCGGCATGGCGCGATGTTACATTTTCTAGGTAAATCTTTGCAAGAGCCTAGGTTATGTAACACGGCCTTCGGCGGGATGGCCGTCGATTGTCCATCCGCGTCCACCCCGGGCCACGCAAGGCTGCCGGCGTTTTCTGCACTTATAGCTCACTTACGAGATTTTTGACGCCCGGCGGCGAATCGCCAACCCCTTGAAATCATTGGTGGGCCCGGCAGGACTCGAACCTGCAACCAGACCGTTATGAGCGGCCGGCTCTAACCATTGAGCTACAGGCCCCACCGGGTCCGACCTTAGCCGAGCATACGGGGAATGCAAGCCACCGATCGTTCCGGGCTCCCTACGTGTCCAGGAAGCTCCGCAGCTTGCGCGAGCGCGACGGGTGCTTCAGCTTCCTAAGCGCCTTGGCCTCGATCTGGCGGATGCGCTCGCGCGTCACGCTGAACTGCTGGCCGACCTCCTCCAGGGTATGGTCGGTGTTCATGCCGATGCCGAAGCGCATCCGCAGAACCCGCTCCTCGCGGGGCGTCAGCGACGCCAGCACCCGCGTCGTGGTCTCGCGCAGATTGGCCTGGATGGCGGCGTCCAGCGGCAGCACCGCGTTCTTGTCCTCGATGAAGTCGCCCAGATGGGAATCCTCCTCGTCGCCGATCGGGGTTTCCAGGCTGATCGGCTCCTTGGCGATCTTGAGGACCTTGCGAACCTTCTCCAGCGGCATGCTGAGCTTGTCGGCCAGTTCCTCCGGCGTCGGTTCGCGGCCGATCTCGTGCAGCATCTGGCGCGAGGTGCGGACCAGCTTGTTGATCGTCTCGATCATGTGCACCGGGATGCGGATGGTGCGCGCCTGATCGGCGATCGAGCGGGTGATCGCCTGGCGGATCCACCACGTCGCGTAGGTCGAGAACTTGTAGCCGCGGCGGTACTCGAACTTGTCGACCGCCTTCATCAGGCCGATGTTGCCCTCCTGGATCAGGTCGAGGAACTGCAGGCCGCGGTTGGTGTACTTCTTGGCGATCGAGATGACCAGGCGCAGGTTGGCCTCGATCATTTCCTTCTTGGCCTTGCTGGCCTCGCGCTCGCCCTTCTGCACAGTCTGGACGATGCGGCGGTACTCGCCGATGGGCAGCCCGGCCTCGGCCGACACCGAGGCGATGCCGCCGCGGATGTCGGCGATCTCGTTCTTGTAGCGCTCGGTGTAGTCTTTCCAGTGCTTGCTCTTGGCCGACAGGTTGGCCGCCCAGTTGGGGTCGAGTTCGCTGCCGTAATAGGATTCGAGGAAATCGTGGCGCTTGACCCGGCAGCTTTCGGCCAGGCGCAGCAGGCGGCCCTCGAAGCCCATCAGCCGCTTGTTCAGCCCGTTCATCTGCTCGACCAGCTGCTCGATGCGGGCGTTGTTGAGGTGCACGCCCTCCATCAGGCGCACCAGCTCCACCTTCAGCTTGTCGTAGCGCTTCTCCACCGACGACGGCAGCGGGTCGCCCTTGGACAGGTGCGACAGGCGGTCGCGCTGCACCTTCTCCAGCTTCTTGTGGGTGTCGGCCACCGCCTCGAAGGTCTCCAGTACCTTGGGCATCAGCTCGAGTTCCATCGCCGCCAGCGAGATGGCGCTTTCCTCGCTCTCCTCGCCTTCGCCCTCGGCCTCGACCTCGCCTTCGGGAATTTCCGGCTCCGGCCCGTCGCCCTCGGGCGCCGCGCCCTCGGCGCCGGCTCCCTCCTCGGCGGGACCCTGTTCCAGTTCCTCCTCGGACAATTCGCCGGCGGGGCCCGAGCCGTAGGTGGCGTCGAGATCGATGATGTCCCGCAGCAGCATGCGGCCGTCGCGGAGCGCGTCGTGCCAGCCGACGATGGCGCGGATGGTCAGCGGGCTTTCGCAGATGCCGCCGATCATCATTTCGCGGCCGGCCTCGATGCGCTTGGCGATGGCGATCTCGCCCTCGCGCGACAGCAGCTCGACCGAGCCCATCTCGCGCAGGTACATGCGGACCGGGTCGTCGGTACGGCCGAGATCCTCCTCGTCGACATTGCCGCCGGAGAAGCCCTCGGCATCGGCCTCCTCGGCCTCCTCGGGCGCGGCTTCCTCGCCCTCCTCGCTCTCGACGATGTTGATGCCCATTTCGGACAGCATCGCCATGGTGTCCTCGATCTGCTCCGAGGACGCCTCCTCGGGGGGCAAGGCGGCGTTCAATTCGTCGTAGGTGACGTATCCGCGCTCACGGCCGCGCGCCACCATCTTCTTGACGCCGACGCCCAATGTGTCGAGCAGAGGGCTGTCCAGGGCTTCTTCCTGGCCTTCGTTGGCTTCCGCCGTGTTCTGCGCCTTGGTCGCCATCAGCCACCCTTCCTCGTAAAAGAATATCCGCCGGGCCGCCGCACGCCTTCCGGTATGGGCGGGCCCCGGAGGGCGAAACCATTGCTCACGAGGGGCCGGTTGTGCCCCCGCTCTCCTCGTCCTCGAACTCGACGCTCTGCATCCGGCTGGTCACCACCGCAGCCAGGCGGGCGGAATTCTGTTCGTTCATGTCCTCGGCGAGCCTGCCCGCGGCCCGATCGGCCTCTGCCAGCAGGTCCTTCCTCGTATAGAGGGAGAAGGTGTGCTCCCAGAGCTGCCTTGCCTCGTGGACCGGATAGGGCCGGGCGATCCTGTATTCATCCGCGTCCAGCAAAGAGTCCAGCACTGAGGTAAACCCGTCTGACCGGAGATGGGCGCAAAGCGCCGCCTCGTCAAGGTCGCGAGCGGTATCGAGGTGCTTTAGGACCCCCTGTCTAAGCTTGTCAAGCGCCAAATCGGAAAAAGCAATCTCACCAAGCCGATCGGCCACCGAATCGATCAACCGCGGATGGCCGATCAGCAGGGCCAGGATCTGACGTTCGGCCGCTTGACCCGACGTCGCCGGCAGGTGCAGGCGGGCCATGCCGGGCAGCCGCCCGTCCGGCTGGCGCAGGGATTCGGCGCCGCCGCGGGTGGCGTCGCGCCGCTTGCCGCGGGCGACGAATTGCGGCCGCCCGAGCTGGCGCAGGCGGTCGCGGAAGACCGTCCAGTACTGCCATTTGACGGTGTCGTCGACGATGGCGAAGGCCTTGTCCTTGAATTCCTTTTCCACCGCGGCGCGGCGTTCCGGGGTGTCGAGCGGCCGGCCCTCGACGCCCAGGCGCCAGACCACGTCGACCAGCGGCTGGGCGGCGTCGAGCACCGCCTGCATCGCCCGGGTGCCCTTGGCCTTGATCAGGCTGTCGGGGTCCTCGGGGGCGGGCAGCACGGCGAAGCACAGCGACTTGCCGGGCTTGAGGATGGGCAGGGCCCGCTCGGCGGCGCGGGCCATGGCGCGCTGGCCGGCGGAATCGCCGTCGAAGCACAGCACCGGCTCGTCGGCCAGGCGCCACATTTCCTCGATCTGCTCGGGCGTCAGCGCGGTGCCGAGCGGCGCCACCGCGTGGCCGAAGCCGGCCTGATGCAGGGCGATGACGTCCATGTAGCCCTCCACCGCCAGCACCTGGCCGCGAACCCGCGCCTGCTCGCGGGCATGGGCGAGGGCGTAGAGGGTGGCGCCCTTGTGGAACAGCGGGGTGTCCGGCGAGTTGAGGTATTTCGGCTGGCCGTCGCCCATGGTGCGGGCGCCGAAAGCGATGTTGCGGCCGCGGCGGTCGGCGATGGGAAAGGTGATGCGGCCGCGGAAGAAGTCGAACGAGGCGCCCGGTCCGTCCGGCTTCTTCAGCAGGCCGGCCTCGATCAGCAGGGTTTCGGGCAGGGTGTCGCTCATCAGCGCGGTCTTCAGCGCCTCGCGGCTGTCGGGGGCCCAGCCCAGGCGGAAGCGGGCGATGGTGTCGTCGGTCAGCCCGCGGCGGTGCAGATAGGCCAGGCCGTCGCGGCCGGCAGGCGCGCGCAGGCTGCGTTCGAAGAAGGCGCAGGCCGCCTCGACGGCGTCGTGCAGCGAGGCGCGGCGGGCATCCTGGCGGCGCTCCTCGGGAGAGGCGACGGGCACCTCCAGGCCGATTTCGGCCGCCAGCTTCTCCACCGCCTCGGTGAACGACAAGCGGTTGGCCTGCATCTCGAAGCCGATGGCGTCGCCGTGGGCGCCGCAGCCGAAGCAGTGGAAGAACCCCTTCTCCTCGTTGACGGTGAAGCTGGGGGTCTTTTCGTTGTGGAACGGGCACAGGCCCTGGTGCTCGCGCCCCTTGCGCGCCAGCTTGACCCGCCGGCCGACGACGGCGGCAAGCGGCACGCGCGAGCGCAATTCATCAAGGAAACGCGGCGGGAAGGCCATCGGCCGTCAGCCGCCCAACACCTTCTTGGCGTGCAGGCCGGCCTTGGCGAAGTCCATCTGGCCGGGATAGCGCTCCTTCAGCGCCGCCATCACCCGGCCCATCTCCTTGATCCCCACCGCGCCGACTTCGATAACCACCGCGGCCACCGCCTCGGCGATCTCGTCCTCGGCCATCTGGCGCGGCAGGAAGCGCTCGATGATGGTGATTTCTTCCCGTTCCTGCTGGGCCAGTTCGAGCCGCCCGCCCTGTTCGTAGAGTGCGATGCTTTCGTTGCGCTGCTTGATCATCGACTGCAGCATCTGGCGGATGTCGTCGTCGCCGATGCCGTCGGCGATGCCCTTGGGCCGAACGGCGATGTCGCGGTCCTTGAGCGCGGCAAGGATGAGGCGCACCGTCGAAACCGTGCGGGCCTCCTTGTTCAGCATGGCGGACTTCAATGCGTCGCTGAGCTGCTGGCGCAGCATGGCATGCTCCCCCGATTCGGAAAACGCCGAGGCTAGCGCAATTCGGCGCGGAAGGAAAGCACAACCTAAGCGTATATCAACCGAACATTTTATCAATTTTGTCCGATTGCGCCGAGGCTTGACTCGGCGGCGCCTTTTCATTAAACAGCGCCCAATTTGCCAATCGCCAAGGGGGCCGCCATCGGCCCCGAGGAGAGGATGGTGCCGGTTGCGGCCCAGTTCTCACGTTGGCGCGCGGCCGAATGCAAGGAATGTCATGCCGAAGCTTGGTGCCGCCCCTCTGGATTTCGATATCCCACGCCCCCCCGGCGCCACCGGTGCGCTGGTGCTGGCGGACGGCACCGTCCTGTGGGGGCGGGGCATCGGCGGCATCGGGCGAGCCGTCGGCGAGGTGGTGTTCAACACCGCGATGACCGGCTACCAGGAGGTCCTCACCGATCCGTCCTATGCGGGACAGGTCATCACCTTCACCTTTCCCCACATCGGCAACGTCGGCACCAATCCCGAGGATTTCGAAGCCGTCACCCCGGTGGCGCGCGGCTGCATCCTGCGGGCGGACGTCACCGAACCCGCCAATTGGCGCTCGACCCGCCACCTGGATGCTTGGCTTGAATCCTTCGGAATGGTCGGCATCAGCGGAATCGACACGCGTGCGCTGACCCGGCGCATCCGGGAATCGGGGGCTCCGAACGGCACCGTCGTCCATGCCGCCGAGGGCCACGATATCGATCTAGCCGGCGCCTGGCGGATGGCGGCGGATTGGCCGGGCCTGGAAGGCATGGACTTGGCCGTCGACGTCACCTGCCGCCAGAGCTACGCCTGGGACGAGGCCGAGTGGACGCTGGGCCAGGGCTATGCCCGCCAGCAGAGCCCGCGCTTCCACGTGGTGGCGCTGGATTTCGGCGCCAAGCGCAACATCCTGCGCTGCCTGGCAGCCTCGGGCTGCCGGGTCACCGTGCTGCCGGCCACCGCCACCGCCGAGGAGGTGCTGAGCCACCGCCCCAACGGCGTGTTCCTGTCCAACGGCCCCGGAGACCCGGCCGCCACCGGCGAATACGCGGTGCCGATGATCCGGGGCGTGCTGGCCGCCGGCAAGCCATTGTTCGGCATCTGCCTGGGTCACCAGATGCTGGCCCTGGCGTTGGGCGGGCGCACCTACAAGATGGCCACCGGGCATCGCGGCGCCAATCATCCGGTCAAGGACCTGGCCACCGGCAGGGTCGAGATCACCAGCCAGAACCACGGCTTCGCCGTCGACGAGAAATCGCTGCCGGCGGGCGTGTCGGTGACCCACCGCTCGCTGTTCGACGGCACCGTCGAGGGGCTGGCGGTCGAGGGCCGGCCGGTGTTCTCGGTGCAATATCACCCCGAGGCCTCGCCCGGGCCGCAGGACGCACATTACCTGTTCGAGCGGTTCATCCGGCTGATGCAGGGGTGACGGATGCCGCGCCCACGCGTTGACCCGACGCCGCACGCCGATTTGATGTTGTCATCGGCGAAGCGGCAAAGGTGGCCGCTGTTCTGGGAATAGGTTGATTCAAATAACCACAGAGGCACAGAGACACAGAGATGCCTTCCGCGTGGAAACCGATCGCCTTCCTTCCACACCGGGAAAATTCCGATACGCGCAAAGGAATCGCATCCTTTTCCGTACGGGAGACTGGTTGTATCTCGGTGGTTGACGACCTTTTTCTTTTATACATTTGAAAGACGCCCCATGCCCAAACGCACCGACATCCATTCGATCCTCATCATCGGCGCCGGCCCGATCATCATCGGCCAGGCCTGCGAGTTCGACTATTCCGGCGTCCAGGCCTGCAAGGCGCTGAAGGAGGAGGGCTACCGGGTCATCCTGGTCAATTCCAACCCGGCGACGATCATGACCGACCCGGGGCTGGCCGACGCCACCTATATCGAGCCGATCACCGTCGAGATGGTGACCAAGATCATCGACAAGGAGCGGCCCGACGCCCTGCTGCCGACCATGGGCGGGCAGACCGCGCTCAACATCGCGATGAAGCTGGCCGACGACGGGGTGCTGGAAAAGTTCAACGTCGAGATGATCGCCGCCAAGCGCGACGTCATCGCCAAGGCCGAGGACCGCCTGCTGTTCCGCCAGGCGATGGACCGCATCGGCCTGGAAAGCCCGCGCTCGCTGCTGGTCCACACCCTGGCCGAGGCGCGGGCGGCGCTTGAGACCATCGGCATGCCCGCCATCATCCGGCCCTCGTTCACCCTGGCCGGCACCGGCGGCGGCATCGCCTACAACGTCCAGGAATTCGAATCGATCGTCGCCGGCGGCCTGGCCGCCAGTCCGGTGCACGAGGTCCTGGTCGAGGAATCGGTCCTCGGCTGGAAGGAATTCGAGATGGAGGTGGTGCGCGACCGCAAGGACAATTGCATCATCGTCTGCTCGATCGAGAACATCGATCCGATGGGCGTGCACACCGGCGACTCGATCACGGTGGCGCCGGCGCTGACGCTGACCGACAAGGAATACCAGATCATGCGCAACGCCTCGATCCAGGTGCTGCGCGAGATCGGGGTCGACACCGGCGGCTCCAACGTCCAGTTCGCCATCAGCCCCAAGACCGGGCGGATGGTGGTGATCGAGATGAATCCGCGGGTCTCGCGCTCGTCGGCGCTGGCCTCCAAGGCGACCGGCTTCCCCATCGCCAAGGTGGCGGCCAAGCTGGCGGTGGGCTACACCCTGGACGAATTGCTGAACGACATCACCGGGGTGACCCCGGCCTCGTTCGAGCCGACCATCGACTACGTGGTCACCAAGATCCCGCGCTTCACCTTCGAGAAGTTCCCCGGCGCCGAGCCGCTGCTGACCACCTCGATGAAGTCGGTGGGCGAGGCGATGTCGATCGGACGCACCTTCCAGGAATCCCTGCAGAAGGGCCTGCGCTCGATGGAGACCGGGCTGACCGGCCTCAACGAGGTGCAGATCCCCGGGTCGAGCGCCGACGACATGAAGGACGCGGTCAAGGCGGCGCTGGCGATTCCGCGCGACGACCGCATCCTGGTGATCGCCCAGGCCTTTCGCCTCGGCCTCAATGTCGAGCAGGTGCACGCCGCCTGCGCCTACGACCGCTGGTTCCTGCGCCAGATCCAGGAGATCGTCGCCGCCGAGGCGGAGATCCGCAAGACCGGCCTGCCCTTCGACGCCGCCGGCCTGCTCAGGGTCAAGAAGATGGGCTTCTCCGACCAGCGCCTGGCCGAGCTGTCGGGCAAGACCCTGACCGAGACCGCCTTCCGCCGCGAGGTGCTCGACGTCAAGCCGGTGTTCAAGCGCATCGACACCTGTGCCGCCGAATTCCCCTCGCGCACCCCCTACATGTATTCGTGCTACGAGGGCGACGGGCTGCGGCCGGCGGAATGCGAGTCCGACCCCACCGGCCGCGACAAGGTGATCATCCTGGGCGGCGGGCCCAACCGCATCGGCCAGGGCATCGAGTTCGACTATTGCTGCGTCCATGCCGCCTACGCCCTCGCCGAGGCGGGCAAGGAAACCATCATGGTCAACTGCAATCCCGAGACCGTGTCGACCGATTACGACACCTCGGACCGCCTCTATTTCGAGCCGCTGACCGCCGAGACGGTGATCGACGTGGTGCGCAAGGAGCAGCAGAACGGCCGGGTGCTCGGCTGCATCGTCCAGTTCGGCGGGCAGACGCCGTTGAAGCTGGCGCGCGCCCTCGAACAGGCGCGGATTCCGATCCTCGGCACCACGCCGGATTCCATCGACCTGGCCGAGGACCGTGAGCGCTTCCAGCTGCTGCTGCAGGAATTGGGCCTGCGCCAGCCGGCCAACGGCACCGCCCGCAGCCTCGCCGAGGCCCGCGTGGTGGCCGAGCGCATCGGCTATCCGGTGGTGATCCGCCCGTCCTTCGTGCTCGGCGGCCGCGCCATGCAGATCGTCTACGACCACGAGGCGCTGGAGCGCTACATGCGCGAGGCGGTGGTGGTGTCGGGCAAGGACCCGGTGCTGATCGACAGCTACCTCAAGGACGCCATCGAGATCGACGTCGACGCCCTGGCCGACGGCACCCAGGTCTACGTCGCCGGCATTATGCAGCACATCGAGGAAGCCGGCATCCATTCCGGCGATTCGGCCTGTTCGCTGCCGCCCTACTCGCTCGACGCCCGCACCATCGCCGAACTCGAGGTCGAGACCACCAAGCTGGCCAAGGCCCTGAACGTGGTCGGCCTGATGAACGTGCAATACGCCATCAAGGATGGCGACATCTACATCCTCGAAGTCAACCCGCGCGCCAGCCGCACCGTGCCGTTCGTCGCCAAGGCCACCGGCGTGCCGATCGCCAAGATCGCCGCCCGGGTGATGGCGGGCGAGAAGCTGTCGGCCTTCGGCCTCGACGTCCGCCCGGTAATGAAGCACGTCGCGGTCAAGGAGGCGGTGTTCCCCTTCGCCCGCTTCCCCGGCGTCGACATCGTGCTCGGCCCCGAGATGAAGTCGACCGGCGAGGTCATGGGCATCGATTCCGACTTCCCCCGCGCCTTCGCCAAGAGCCAGCTGGGGGCCGGCTGCCTGCTGCCCACCCAGGGGACGGTATTCCTGTCGGTGCGTGACGGCGACAAGGCGGCGATCACCGAGACCTGCCGCCACCTGCTGGCGATGGGCTTCAAGCTGACCGCCACCTCGGGCACCGCCCGCGACCTGGTGGCCCAGGGGCTGGAGGTGACGGTGGTCAACAAGGTGCGGGAGGGACGGCCGCACTGCGTCGACCACATGGTCAACGGCGACGTCCAACTTGTGGTCAATACCACCGAAGGCAGCCAGGCGCTGATCGACAGCTTTTCGATCCGCCGCACGGCGCTGGTCCGCAACATCCCGCATTACACCACTGTCGCCGGCGCCCGCGCTGCGGTTGATGCGATCGACGCGTTGCGATGCGGCACGCTTGATGTCGCGCCGTTGCAATCGTATTTTATCGGGTCGTTCTAAGGGGGGGTGGGCCGCCTGCGTTTGAGCCGGCCCTCCTGGTCGTCCTACCCGAGGTTTTCATATGGAAAAGATCCCAATGACTCCGCCCGGGCTGGCCCGGCTGGAGGAGGAGCTGAAGACTCTCAAGAGCATCGAGCGCCCCGCCGTGATCAAGGCCATCGCCGAGGCGCGCGAGCACGGCGACCTGTCGGAGAACGCCGAATACCACGCCGCCCGCGAACGCCAGAGCTTCATCGAGGGGCGGGTGGCCGAGCTTGAGGACGTCATCTCGCGGGCTCAGGTGATCGACGTCAGCCTGCTGTCGGGCAACCAGGTGCGCTTCGGCGCCACCGTCACCCTGGCCGACGAGGATTCCGACGACGAAGTGTCCTACACCATCGTCGGCGCCCATGAGGCCGATATCCGCGCCGGCCGCATGTCGGTGCATTCGCCGCTGGCCCGGGCGCTGATCGGCAAGCACATCGGCGACAATGTCGAGGTGACGGCCCCCGGCGGCTCCAAATCCTACGAGATCATCGACGTGCACTTCGGCTGATGCCGGCTATTCCGCCTCGGATTCGGCCATGTCCATGTCGATGGGGATGCCCGGCTGCAGCTTCGAGGTGCGGATCGCCAGGGCGCTCTTGACGTGGGCGATGTTGGGCGCCGCCGTCAGCCGGGTGGTGAGGAAGCGCTGGTAGTCGTCCCAGTCGTGCGCCACCACCTTGAGCAGGAAATCGGTCTCGCCGGCCAGCATGTGGCACTCGCGCACCTCGGCCCAGCTCAGCACCAGGCCTTCGAACGCCTTGAGATCGCCCTCGGCCTGGCTGCTGAGGCCGACCTGGGCGAAGACGGTGACGTTGTAGCCGAGCGCGCCGGGAGCAACCTCGGCATGGTAGCCCTTGACGTAGCCGGCCTCCTCGAGGGCGCGCACGCGCCGCAGGCAGGGGGGGGCCGAGATGCCGGCGCGGCGCGCCAGCTCGACATTGGTCATACGACCATCGGCCTGAAGATCCGCAAGAATGCGGCGGTCGATGCGATCGAGTTTGACCCGCTGCATCATGGAACTCCAAAATTCGGAGATTTTAGGAAATTATATTACAAGGTCGACGCCCTCCCGCCAAGCCCTAGCGTGCGCCCGCCGCGAAGTCCCGCGCCGGTCCCGCGGCCAGTCCTACATTAAAACAATTCCATCTTGTGCGATCGCGGCTGGGCGACTAGATTGCAGAAACACCCCAATGCCCTGAGGGAGCTAGAAGAATGAGCGACGTTTCCCCCCCTGCCGTTCTCGTCGGCAAGCCCGCCCCCGATTTCACCGCCAAGGCGGTGATGCCTGACAACACAATCGAAGAGTCCTTCAACCTGACGTCGTATCTGGCCGGATCCTACGGCCTGGTGTTCTTCTATCCGTTGGATTTCACCTTTGTCTGCCCGTCCGAGATCCTTGCCCACGACCATCGCCTGGCGGCCTTCGCCGAGAAGAACACCAAGCTGGTGGCGGTCAGCGTCGATTCGCAGTTCACGCACCTGGCATGGAAGAACACGCCGGTGGACAAGGGCGGGCTGGGCAACGTGCAGTTCCCGATGGTCGCCGACCTGACCAAGGACATCGCCCGTAGCTTCGGCGTGCTGTTGCCCGGCGGCGTCGCGCTGCGCGGCTCGTTCCTGATCGACAAGGCCGGCAACGTCCGGGCCGCCCACGTCAACGACCTGCCGCTCGGCCGCAATGTCGACGAGATGCTGCGCCTGGTCGACGCGCTCCAGTTCAACGAGGAACACGGCGAGGTCTGCCCTGCCGGCTGGCAGAAGGGCAAGGCCGGCATGAAGGCGTCCCCCCAGGGCGTCGCCGAGTACCTGGCCAAGCACGGCAAGGAACTCTGATCCCTCCAGATTTCATATGACGGGGGCCGCCCCCAGCGGGCGGCTTCCGGCCATCTGAACCGGCCTCCCCGTACCCCGCTTGCGCGGGCCGGCGGCTGTGCCTATCCTGTGCGCACGACGACAGCCGAGGAATGCAAATGGCCACCACCCATCACACCAAAGTGCTGATCCTGGGATCGGGTCCTGCGGGCTGCACCGCGGCCATCTACGCCGCCCGCGCCAATCTCGAGCCGATCCTGGTGGCCGGCTTGCAACCGGGCGGCCAGCTGACCATCACCACCGAGGTCGAGAACTATCCCGGCTTCGCCGAGGCCGTGCAGGGCCCCTGGCTGATGGAGCAGATGCAGAAGCAGGCCGAGCACGTCGGCACCAAATTCCTCTACGACACCATCCTCGATGTCGACCTGTCGAAGCGGCCGTTCCGCTGCGTCGGCGATTCCGGCGACGTCTATCTCGGCGACACCCTGATCATCTGCACCGGCGCCACCGCCCGTTGGATGGGCATCGAATCCGAGCGCAAGTACCAGGGCTTCGGCGTCTCCGCCTGCGCCACCTGCGACGGCTTCTTCTTCCGCAACAAGGAAGTGGCGGTGATCGGCGGCGGCAATTCCGCGGTCGAGGAGGCCATCTATCTGGCCGGCATCGCCGCCAAGGTCACCCTGGTCCACCGCCGCGATAGCCTGCGCGCCGAGAAGATCGCCCAGGACCGCCTGTTCGCCAATCCCAAGGTGTCGGTGCGCTGGGACAGCGTGGTCGACGAAGTCCTCGGCGGCGGCAATCCGCCCGGCGTCACCGGACTGCGCCTGAAGAACGTCAAGACCGGCGAGACGACCGACATCGGCCTGGACGGCGTCTTCGTCGCCATCGGCCATTCCCCCAACACCGAGCTGTTCAAGTCCCGGGTCACCGTCGATTCCGAGGGCTATATCGTCACCGCCCCCGGTTCGACCGCCACCAACGTGGCCGGGGTGTTCGCAGCCGGCGACGTCCAAGACAAGATCTATCGCCAGGCGGTAACCGCCGCCGGCACCGGCTGCATGGCGGCGCTGGAGGCCGACCGTTTCCTCGCAGCGCATGGACATGCGGCGGTAGTTGCGGCAGAGTAAAGCCAATGATTGAGCGCTGTGGAGTCAACTGCGGCGCCATTGGGCGGAGGGTCCCTTCGGGGGAAGATGGATTGGGACAAGCTCAGGGTCTTCCACGCGGTCGCCGAGGCGGGAAGTTTCACCCACGCGGGTGAATTGCTGAACCTCAGCCAATCGGCGGTCAGCCGCCAGATCAGCGCCCTTGAGGAAAGCCTGAACCTGCCGCTGTTCCACCGCCATGCCCGCGGCCTCATCCTCACCGAGCAGGGCGAGCTGCTGTACAAGACGGCGCGTGACATCTTCTCCAAGCTGGCGATGACCGAGGCGCTGCTCACCGAGAGCCGCGAGCGCCCGCAGGGGCCGCTGAAGATCACCGCCACGGTGGCGTTCGGGTCGTTGTGGCTGACGCCGCGGATCAAGGAATTCCTCGACGTCTATCCCGAGATCCAGGTCTCCATCGTGCTGTTCGACGGCGAACTCGACCTGGCCATGCGCGAGGCCGACGTTGCCATCCGGATGATGCCGCCGCGCCACCCGGATCTGGTGCAGCGCCACCTGCTGACCATGAACTACAACGTCTACGCCTCGCCCGATTACCTCAAGCGCTACGGCACGCCGAAGACGCCGGAGGATCTGGACACCCAGCACATCATCGTCTACGGCGAGGACCAGCGCTTTCCGCAGCCGGTGGCCAACGTCAACTGGCTGCTGGAGGCCGGCGCCGATCCCGCCCGCCCGCGCCGGCCGGCGCTCGAGGTCAACAACGTCTACGGCATCTACCGGGCGGTGAAATCGGGGCTGGGGATCGCCGCCCTGCCCGACTACATGAGCGGCGAGACCGACAGCCTGGTTCACATCCTGCCCGACATCAAGGGGCCGAAGCTGGACGTCTTCTTCGTCTATCCCGAGGAATTGCGCCACTCCAAGCGCATCACCGTGTTCCGCGACTTCCTGCTGCAGAAGATCCAGGAAGCCAAGTAGGCGCGCGATCCGCGCGTTCTCTCGTGGAAACACCATGCGCGAGGCGCATGCCCCCACCGACGTTTTTCTTATGCCGCTCACCCGCCCGGTGTCGTACAAGGGCGCGCGCTTTAGGGCGCGATGGTTCGGGCGGAGCCGATTGGTTCCGCCCCTCGAATTCCGGGCAAGTTGCCCGGTGTGTCAGGGTCTACGGACCCCACGTCCGTCGGACGTGAAGCCTCCCTGTTAGACTTCAGCCCCCTGGTTCGCCAGGGGGCTTTCTTTTGCCCGAATGGCCACATTGTTTCCGACTGTTGCGGGGCTTGCGCCAGCCCCGCGGTTCGTGGCCCGATGGGGGTTCCAACCGTTCAGGAAACCCGACCATGCGACAGGTTATGACCGTCCTTGTTGCCGCTTCGGCGGTGTTGACGCTGGTGGCCCGGCCGGCAGCGGCCGAGGAGCGCGGACACTGGCGCGGCGGCGAGATCCATCGCTTCCACGAGCGCGACTTCGACCATTGGCAACACGGGCAGTGGTGGCACGGCTGGCATGAGGGACGCGCCGGCTGGTGGTGGATCGTCGGTGGAATCTGGTATTTCTACCCCGCTCCGGTCTACCCCTACCCCGATCCGTATCGCCCGCCTTTGGTGGCGGCGCCGCCCGGCGGCCAGTTCTGGTATTATTGCGCCAATCCGGCCGGCTATTATCCGTATGTGCCGGCATGCTCGATGCCCTGGCAGGCGGTGCCGGCCACGCCCCAACCGCCCCAGCCGCCGGCCTATGCGCCACCCGCCTATGCGCCGCCGGGGCCGCCGCCGCCCTCCGGCCAGGCGGAGCCCGGCGAATTCGGCGCCAACAAGGCCACCGCCGGCACGGTGCTGGGCGCCGTCGGCGGCGGCGTCGCCGGCGCCCAGTTCGGCCACGGCTCCGGCAAGCTGGCGGCCACAGCCGTCGGCACGCTGCTGGGCGCCTTCGTCGGGCACGAGGTGGGGACATCACTCGACCGCGCCGACCAGCTGGCGGCCGAGCGGGCCGAACATGCGGCCTACGACGCGCCGATGGGCCAGGCGATCACCTGGAACAATCCCGACAGTGGGCACAGCGGCACCATTACCCCGGTCCGCGACGGCCGCGACGGTGCCGGGAACTACTGCCGCGAGTTCCAGCAGAACGTCGTCGTCGACGGCAAGGCCGAGCAGGAGGGCGGAACCGCCTGCCGCAAGCCGGACGGGTCGTGGCAAATCATGGCCCGCTAGATTTGCGGCGCCGGAAAAGCATACGGCGGCCGCCCGGCAATGGGCGGCCGCCGCATTCATCTTCCAACGGGTGGGGCGCGCTTTCGCGGCCCCTTCCCTGGGACTACCTAGTACAGCGGCTTGCCGACCGGCAGCACGTTGCGCCCGAACAGGTCGAGGTAGATGACGTGAGCCATCATGTACCAAGCCAGAAGGGCGCAGACGATCAGGTCGTAACCTGCGATCACGGTCAGCTGCGGATAGCCGAAATGGGCCAGGACGAGAAGGATGAAGCCGATCTCCAAGGTGAAGAACGTCAGGAACATCGCCTTGTGAATCTTGCCCGACGCAATCAGGAGAATGGTGTTGAAGAGGGTCCAGCCGAGCAGGTAGAAGCCGACGTCGGTCTTGGTGCAGGCGAAGAAATCATACTTGTTGCCGATCAGCAGGCCACACAGGGAGATCCAGAAGGCCCCGTACGCGGTGAAGGCGCAGTAACCGAAGTTATTGCCCATCTTCTGTTCCTGGTAGCCGGCGATGAGCTGCATCAGCCCGCCAACGAACAGCCCCAGCCAAATGACCGGGCCGATACCGGCCAACCCGATATTGTGGAACTGCAGCAGAAGGGTGGTGATGCCGAAACCGGTCAGGCCGACGACCGCCGGGTTGCCGTTTTTCGGCGCCGCAACTTTGGGCGCGCTTTCAACGATGGTGTTGATCTGAGACATTCTCGTATCCTTCCTTTGGTTGGTCCTCACGGACCTGTTGTTTCGTTGTACCGGGCGGCCGTGCCTTATGGGCGGCCGCCTTTATGCTGATTGATGGGCGTATACACTGGCCACCGCCGAAGTCGGTACAGATTCCGCCGCCGCGATTGGGCATCCCCCGCCTGCAACCACGGCAACCAGGGCGCTGACCGCGCCGTGTCCGAACCTTGCCATACGCTCTCCCCTGTTCACCGTTCTTATTATTCCGCGTCGACGGCCGGCCCAAGACTGCCCGTCGACGGCGGTTCCTTCGGTGCGATCGCACCAAGTCCCAACGTATAGCATGGTCTTAGCCGAAGTCCAAACCGCCGTACAGTCCTTTGTGTGGCGACGCCAGGAACGCGTCTTGTACGCCGGATGGCTATGTTCAATTGTTATGCCCTTGGGCAATAATTCCGGGGCACGGCGGGGGGGCGGTTGGCGCACCAACCATTCGTCGACTTCGGCCGGCGCGCGGGGCGCCGCCGATCATTCGACCACGGCGTCGGAATCGCACCCCCGGCCCGCCGCGATCCAGCGCCGCAGCAACGGCCAGCGGAGGGCGGGGCGGCACCAATAGCGGCCGTCCCGCCATGCCAGCCCCGGGCAGGGGCCGGCGGCGCGCCAGTACAGGATGCGGCCGAGCGGGCAGGTTTCCGCCGCGCAGCAGATGCCGCAGCCGTTGCACCCGGCGCCGGGGATCGGCTTGCCGGGCGCGTCGCGATGGATTCGAATCCGGAGGATCTACGCGTTCTCCAGCGCCGCCTTGCGGTCCTCGACCACCTTCTCGGCAGTCCGCCCGCTGATTTCCTGGAGGTGGTCGAACTGCCACGAGAAGGTGCCGACGCCCATGGTCAGCGAGCGCAGTTCGACGATCAGGTCGCCCATCTCGGCCTGCGGCAGATAGGCGGCGACGGCGTCCCAACCCGGCCAGCCCGGCTTGGCGTCGTAGCCGAGAATCTGGCCGCGCCGGCCCGAGATGATGCGCTGGGCCTTCGAGGTGAAATCGGACGGCACCGAAATCTCCACCTTGAGGATCGGTTCCAGCAGCACCGGTTCGCATTTCGGCATGCCCTCGGCCATGGCGATGCGTGCCGCCGTCTTGAACGCCATGTCCGAGCTGTCGACGGAGTGGTAGCTGCCGCTGGTCAGGGTTACCGCGAGGTCGACCACCGGGAAACCGAACGGCCCCTGCGCCAGGAAATCGCGCACGCCCTCCTCGACCGCGGGGATATACTGACGCGGCACCGTTCCGCCGACGATCTTGTCGACGAAGACGAAACCGCTGCCGCGCGGCTGCGGAGCGATGTCGATGTGGATGTCGCCGAACTGCCCGTGCCCGCCCGACTGCTTCTTGTGGCGGCCATGCACCGAGGTCGGCTTGCGGATGGTCTCCTTGTAGGGGACGGTGGGCCGCGCGGTGCCGACCTGGAGGTTGTAGCGGTTCTTCAGCCGGTCGGCTGCCACCAGCAGATGGATCTCGCCCTGGCCCCACAGCACGATCTCGGCGAATTCGGCCGAATGCTCGAGGTGGTACGACGGATCCTCTTCGACCAGCTTGGCGATGGCGCCGGTCAGCTTGACGTCGTCGCTCTTCTTCTCGGCCTTCATCACCAGGCCGAACAGCGGTTCCAGCGGCTTCGGCCACGGCTCGCCGCCATCGCCGCCGATGACCTCGCCGGTGGCGGCGGCATCGAGGCGGCCGAACGCGGCGACATCGCCGATTGCCGCCTTGGCGGCCTTGACCTGGGCACCGGCCGGATAGGCGTAGAGGCCGGCCAGGCGGCCGCTGTCGAGCGTCTGGTTCTCGCTGAACTCGCCGCGAAACACCCGGGCGAAGCTGAGTTTGCCGGTATGCGCCGCATGGACGGTCTTGAAGATGCGGGCCACCGGCGCGCCGTCGGCGGCAAATCCCAGGCGCCGGGCGGTGGCCTCGGGGTCGGGGGCGTCGTGGCGCAACGCCTTCAGCAGCCGGGTGATGCCCCCGTCGGTTTCGGCCGAACCGAAGAACACCGGCACGATCAGGTCCTCGGCCAGGTCCTTCGACAGGTCGCCGTAGATTTCGTCGGCGGGCGGCTGCACGTCTTCGAGCAGTTCCTCAAGCAGATGATCGTCGAAATCGGCAAGGCGCTCCAGCAAGGACTGGCGCGCCTCGCGCTCCTCCTGCCGCAGCGGTTCGGGAATGCGGATCAGGTCGGAAGGCTGGCCGGGCCGGTAGCGGTAGGCCCGTTCGCTCACCAGATCGACGAACCCGACCACCTGATCGCCGTCGCGGATCGGGATCTCGCGCAGCACCAGCGGCCGTTCGGACACCGCCTGCAAGGCCTCCAGAGTCTCCTTCAGTCGCGTGGAACCGGCGGCGTCGACCTTATTGATGAACAGCAGGTGGGGAATCTTGCGCTCGTCGAGGAACTTCAGCAGCGGCGCCACCATAACGGCGCGGGCGGGATCGGGTTCGCAGACGACGATCGCGGCATCGACCGCCATCAGGGCGTTGTAGGTGTCCTGATGGAACTCGACGGAGCCCGGACAGTCGATGAAGGTCCACTTTTCGCCCAGGTATTCGGCCGATGCGATGTTGAGTTCGACGCTCATGGCGCGGGCGCGGGCTTCCGGCGAGGAATCGCCGACGGTGGTGCCGTCCTTCACCTTGCCCTGGCGCGGAATGGCGCCGGCACGGAGCAGCATCGCCTCCAGCAGGCTGGTCTTGCCGCTGGCGAAGGGACCCACCAGTGCGGCGGCGCGGGGACGGAACGGTGTCTTGGCGGTCATCAAGCCCTCTTTGTCTGGACCATTTCTCGGACGACACGCATGGTTCCAGTTGCCGCCGCCTCTGGCAATAGCAAACGATCCGGAAAAGCCTCCCCGCCATTCAACCGGCCAGGTGCGCCGCCAGCGCCGCCGCCCAGGCCAAACCCGCCGCCGCCGCCAGGCGGCCGGCATAGGCGCGGAAGACCTCGGCCAGCAGGGCGGTGTAGATGGCGCGACGGCGCCGGTCCGAACCGGGAAGGAACAGCCAGGCCGGCGCCCGTTCGAGGGGAAGCATCGGCGCCGCCCAACCCAGTTGCCACAGTGCCAGCGCCTCGATCGCCAGCAGCAGCGCGGTCAAATCGAGGCGCCAGCGGGCACCGGCGGCGAACACCAGGGTACCGATCGCCAACAGGCCGATGCCGACGATGCGGCGGACGGAGGTCTCGACGGCGTGACGGATGCTGTCCATGGCGACGACCTTCATCGCGGATCTTGCCGCTGACATGGGGCGGCGGGTGGAAAAACACCATCCCCCTCACCGGGTCTCTCCCGGCGGGGAAGAACCGGGGCCGCGATTCGGCCGCCCCATTTCACTTGCAAGGCCTCCGCGCTTGGGTTAGCTCACCGGCATGAATGAGACATCGCACCTCGTCCAGATGGTCGCCCGGCTGAAGGATACCCCCGTCCTTTGCGTCGGCGACGTCATGCTGGACCGCTTCGTCTACGGATCGGTGGACCGCATTTCGCCGGAAGCGCCCATTCCGGTCCTCTGCATCGAACGCGAGGCGGCGATGCTGGGCGGCGCCGGCAACGTCGTGCGCAACGTGGTCGCCGTCGGCGCGGCGCCGGCGTTCGTCTCGGTGGTGGGCGACGACGCGGCCGGCCACGAGGTGGCGCGGCTGCTGGGCGAGCATTGCGGGATCGACCCCTGCATCGTCGTCGACGCCGGCCGCCAGACCACCATCAAGACCCGCTTCTTCGCCTCGGCCCAGCAATTGCTGCGCGCCGACCAGGAGACCACGTCGCGCCTGTCCGACGCGGTCGGCGGGAAATTGCTGGCCCGCGCCGGCGAATTGCTGCCCACGGTCAAGGCTGCGGCGATCTCGGATTACGGCAAGGGCGTGCTGGCGATGCCGATCGTCGCCGAGCTGATCCAACGCGCCCGGGCGCGCGGCCTGCCGGTGGTGGTCGACCCCAAGGGCGAGGATTACGCGATCTATCGCGGCGCCACCGTGCTGACGCCCAACCGCAAGGAACTCCGCCTGGCCACCAAGATGCCGGTCGACGACGATGCCGGCATCATCGCCGCCGCCCGCCACCTCATCGCCACCTGCGGGATGGAGGCGGTGCTGGTCACCCGCAGCCAGGACGGCATGACCCTGGTGACCGCGGCGGGCGCCGTCGACCACCTGCCGGCCGAGGCGCGCGAGGTCTACGACGTCTCCGGCGCCGGGGACACGGTGGTGGCGACCATGGCCGCCGCTATCGGTGCCGGGGCGAGCCTGCTGGATGCCGCTCGCCTGGCCAACGTCGCCGCCGGGATCGTCGTCGGCAAGGTCGGCACCGCCGTGGCCTATGCCGACGAGATCGCCGCGGCGCTGCGTTTCGACGACTATCGCGGCGGCGACGCCAAGATCGCCGCCACCGCCGCCGCCCAGGAAGTCATCGGCCGCTGGCACCGCAAGGAGCTCAAGGTCGGGTTCACCAACGGCTGCTTCGACCTGCTCCATCCCGGCCACGTGTCGCTGCTGACCCAGGCCAAGGCCGCCTGCGACCGCCTGGTGGTGGGTTTGAATTCGGATGAATCGGTGCAACGCCTGAAAGGCCCCAGCCGCCCGGTGCAGTCCGAGACGGCGCGCGCCACCGTGCTGGCGTCGCTGGCCTCGGTCGACCTGGTGGTGGTGTTCGGCGAGGACACCCCGCTGGAATTGATCCAGGCGCTGCAGCCGGACGTCTTGATCAAGGGCGCCGACTACACCATCGACAAGGTGGTGGGCGCCGACCTGGTCCACGCCTGGGGCGGCAAGGTCGTGCTGGCCGACCTGGTGGCCGGGTGCAGCACCACCGACACGATTCGGCGGATGGGCGCCAAGTAGGGACCGGGGCATGGCGGACGACCTCACCCAGCTGGGACATCGTGCCGGCCTTCCCGCCTCGCCCGACCGGGCGGTGCTGGAGACCGTGCCCAATCCCCATCCCGGCACCGTCTATCTGGTGCGCTTCGCCGCGCCGGAATTCACCGCGCTGTGCCCGGTGACCGGCCAGCCGGATTTCGCCCATCTGGTGATCGACTACGCCCCCGACGCCGTGCTGGTCGAAAGCAAGTCGCTCAAGCTGTTCCTCGGCAGCTTCCGCAACCACGGCGGCTTCCACGAGGATTGCACCTTGTCCGTGGCCAAGCGCGTGGTCGCGGCGGCTCGGCCGCTGTGGCTGCGCATCGGCGGCTACTGGTACCCGCGCGGCGGCATTCCGATCGACGTCTTCTGGCAGACCGGCGCCCCCCCGGCCGGCCTGTGGCTGCCGGACCAGGGCGTGCCGGCCTACCGGGGGCGGGGTTAAAACCGGCCGGCGAACGGCGTATATTGCGGTGATGAAAGACGCCATCCGCGCCAAAGCGCTTGAACTCGGATTCGCCGACGTCCGCTTCGCGCGGGCGGCGGCAGGGCCGGACTGGACCGCCGACCTCGGCGCCTGGATCGAGGACGGCCGGCACGGCGACATGGCGTGGATGGCCGAGACCGCGCCGCGCCGCGCCGATCCGGCGCTGCTGTGGCCCGAGGCGAAAAGCGTGGTGGTGCTCGCCACCGCCTACACGCCCGGGGACAACCCGCTGGCGCTGCTGGCCCACGGCGAGCGCGGCGCCATCTCGGTCTATGCCCGCAACCGCGACTACCACGACGTGGTCAAGAAGGCGCTGAAGGCGCTGGGCCGCTGGATGGTCGAGCGCTACGGCGGCGCGGTGAAGGTGTTCGTCGACACCGCGCCGGTGATGGAAAAGCCGCTGGCCGCGGCGGCGGGGATGGGCTGGCAGGGCCGGCACACCAACCTGGTGTCGCGCCGTCTGGGAAACTGGTTCGTGCTGTCGGAAATCTTCACCAGCCTCGACCTTCCCGCCGACCCGCCCGAGCCCGACCATTGCGGCAGCTGCCGTGCCTGCCGCGACGTCTGCCCCACCGGCGCCATTCAGGATCACCGGCGGCTGGAGCCGCGCCGCTGCATCAGCTATCTGACCATCGAGCACAAGGGCCACATCGCGCCCGAACTGCGGGCGGCGATAGGCAACCGCGTCTACGGCTGCGACGATTGCCTGGCGGTGTGCCCGTGGAACAAGTTCGCCGTCCCCGCCGGCGACGCCTTTCTGCCGCGCGCCGAACTGACGGCGCCGCTTCTGGCCGATCTGGCCGGCCTCGACGATTCCGGCTTCCGCGAATTGTTCGCCGGGTCGCCGGTCAAGCGTATCGGGCGGCACCGCTTCATACGCAACGTCCTCATCGCCATCGGCAATTCCGGCCGGCCCGAACTGCTGCCGGCGGCGGAACGGCTGGCCGGCGACGAATCGCCGCTGGTGCGTGCGATGGCCGCCTGGGCCATCCGCCGACTCGGTGGGGAACCGGCGGCCCGATCCTGGCGGCGGCGGCGGGCGCCGCTGGAGGGCGACCCCGCCGTTCTCGCCGAATGGACGCGCCCCTGACCTACTGGCGCTCCGCCGCCAGGGCGCGCGCCATCTGGGACAGCGCCTCCTGGTGCTTCTCGTTGCTGATGCTGGAGAAATTGCGGGCCAATTCCAGGCACATCCGCTGCCGCGCGGTCAGATCGGGGACGCGGTGGGTATCCAGTCCCTCGAAGAAGTACCCGACCGGCACGCCCAGAACCTGGGCGATTTCATAAAGGCGTCCGGCGGAAATGCGGTTGATGCCGCGCTCGTACTTGTGCGCCTGCTGGTAGGTCACGCCGATCAAGTCCGCCATCTGCTGCTGGGAAAGACCCAACATGATCCGGCGCTCGCGGATGCGGGCGCCGACATGGCGATCAGTGTCGTTGGCACGATTGACGGGCCGCGACGGGGTGTCGTGCTTGGCTGTCATTGGTCCGGGCTGAAATTGGTTGGGATCGTCGTAGTGGCGAGTGTCGTCAGCTGTATCGGGCATCGCTCGTTCCCTGTCTGCATAGACGTATTGCCTGCCCCAAGCAACCTCTTTCGCGCATGTTTTGATTCGCGCCCCAGCGGTTGCTTCTGGAGACTTCTTACTGTTCCACGCAGGATGTGGTCATGCCACTCTGGTTATACCAGAGAGCATGACTCAAATCGAAGGGAGAAATTAGACGGTGAGATCGACGGCCCGCCCAGAAGCCAATCGCGCGGACGGCGGAATCACTTCCGCGCCGCCGGGTTGCGGCTGTGGCGAAGCGCCGGGCGCGCGCGCATAGGCCGCCGCGGCCGCCCGGTGCACCGATTGCGACGGCGGCGACGCCTCCTGCTGCTGGCCGAGGCTCTGGGCGGTGAAGGCGGCCGAGGCCGCGGCGGCCGACGGCGCCTGGGGCTGCCCTCGGCCGCCGCCTGACGGCGTCTGCTGGTCGGACGGCGGCCGTTTCGATTGGGGAACATCGGCGACGGGAAAACGATGGGACGGTTGGGCGGCAGCACCGGGCGCCGGACGCAGCCGGGACGGCGGCACGACCTGACCGACCGCCGCTTGCTCCATCGTCACTGCACCGGAACTGGCCACGCTCGAACCTCGCGCCGTTCAGGAAAGATTAACCTTCGCCACGGGCGGGCGCAAGATCACGTCGGCGGACCTCGGCCCGCACCGACGCGCGATTACTGCTTCTTCAAGGCGTCGATCTGCCGCTGCAGCAGGTCGAGGCGCGCCTGCAAGTCCTCGATGCGCGGCTCGACGTCGCCGTCCGGCTGCTGGCCCGGCGGATAGAAGGGCGTGAACATCTTCATGGCGCTTTCGAAGATGGCCATGTTCTGCTTGCCCATCTCCTCGAACGGATTGAAGGGGAACAGGCCGTCGAGCGCGCTCTGCATGTACTGGCGCATCTGCTTGTCGTTGCGTAGGAAAGACTGCATCGAGAATTCCAGATAGCGCGGCACCAGCCCGCCGAGCGAATCGCCATAATAGCCGATCAGCTGGCGCAGGAAGCTGATCGGCAGCAGGTGCTGCCCGCCTTTCCCCTCTTCCTCGACAATGATCTGGGTGAGCACCGAACGGGTGATGTCTTCCCCGGACTTGGCGTCGTAGACCACGAAATCGGACTGTTCCTTCACCATCTGGGCCAGGTGGTCGAGAGTCACGTAGCTCGACGTGGCCGTGTTGTATAGCCGCCGGTTCGCGTATTTCTTGATCGTTATGGGAGGCTGGGTGACGGTCTGCGGTTCAGACATGGGGGAGGGAATCCGGTTCAAGCTGGGGACGGGAGAGTCACTATAACATTTTTACGTCGGGCGCGGATTGGCAACACATTTTTCGCGGCCCCAAGACGATTCGCCCGTCGCCGTGTCTGGTCAACCGCCCCTGTCATAGGATATAGTCCCCCCATGTCTGAAGCGCCGCTGGATTTCAAGATACTCGCGCGCCGCTACCTCGACCTCTGGCACGAGCAGGTGGCGGCCATGGTGTCCGACCCCGCCCTGGCCGAGTCCGTCGCCCGCGGCATCACCGGCATGGCGCAGGCTACGGCAACCTTCGCCCCGACCAAGCGGGCGAACGACAAGGGCGAGGCAGGCAATGGCGCAACGTCGCCCGGTTCACCGTCCGCTGCGGCACGGCCCGCGTCCGCTGCCGATGCACCTGATCTCCCACGTTTCGACTCTGATGGGCTCGCACGTCGCTTTGCCGCTATTGAGGAGCGGGTCGCTACCCTGGGTGCCTGGGCTGGCGGACAAGGCGCGGGCGCTGAAGGAAAGTCTCGACGCCGGCGGCGCTGACGCCTACGACCGCCTCGCCCGCGAGGTGGTGATCGAAGGCCTGGCCCGCCATGAGGGATTTCTCGCCGGGGTCGAGGCCTATCGGCGCCACCCCTATCACCGCGCCCTGCCGCCACCGCCGGTGCTGAAGACCGCCGGCACCACCCGCCTGGTCGACTACCGCGACCCGGCGCGCCCGGGCGGCGTGCCGGTGCTGGTCATCCCGTCGCTGGTCAATCGCGCCTATATCCTCGACCTGATGGCCAATCGCAGCGTGCTGCGCTATTTCGCCAGCCACGGCCTTGCCCCGTTCCTGGTCGAGTGGGACGCCCCGGGCGACGAGGAGAACGGCTTCGGCCTCACCGATTACGTCGCCGGCCGCCTGGAATGGGCGCTGGACGCCGTGCTGGCCGAGACCGGGCAGGCCCCGGCTTTGCTGGGCTATTGCATGGGCGGCCTGCTGGCGCTGGCCCTGGCCCACCGCCGCCCCGAAGCGGTGCGGTCGCTGGTGCTGCTGGCGACGCCGTGGGATTTCCACGTCGGGCGCGAGGCCCACGGCATGATGATGAAGGCGCTGTCGGGTCCGCTGGGACAATTGCTCGATCGCCTGGGGATGGTGCCGGTCGACATGCTGCAAACCCTGTTCTCCGGCCTCGACGTCACCCTGGCGCCGCGCAAGTTCGCCTCGTTCGCCCGCCTGAAGCAGCGCAGCGCCAGGGCGCGCGATTTCGTCGCGCTCGAGGATTGGGCCAATGACGGCGTGCCGCTGGCCGGGCCGGTGGCGCGCGAATGCCTGTTCGGCTGGTACGGCGACAACGCCCCGGCGCTCGGCAAGTGGGAAATCGCCGGCCGCGCCGTCCGTCCCGAGGAGGTGGCCGTGCCCGCCCTGGTGGTCGTGCCCGAACGCGATCGCATCGTTCCGCCCGAATCGGCGTTGCCGCTGGCCGACGCCCTCGCCAACGCCAAGCTGATGAAGACCAGGGGCGGACATGTCGGCATGCTGCTGACCCGGCGGGCTCGGACCGACGTCTATGGCCCCATCGCAAAATGGCTAGTTCGTGCTTCCACGCAATAGACAGGTTGCGCACAATGTGCGCCACGCAGTATGAGACTGTGGGTAAGTCAATTGGGGTCAACGCCTGATCCGACGTGGTATCCTCGGCCCCCCATGGGTCGCGTGTCCCGCGTCGTGCCGGCCGATGAATGATTCTTAGAGGAGGAGACAAGGTAATGAGCAAGCGTGACGTCGTCGTATTGAGTGCCGTCAGGTCCGCCATTGGTACCTTTGGTGGGTCCCTGGCCGACATCGAGCCGCATGAGCTCGGCGGCACCGTGATGAAGGAGGCCGTGGTTCGCTCCAAGGTCGATCCCAACCTGATCAATTATGTGACCTGCGGCAACACCTTGCCGACCGATTCGCGCTTCGCCTATGTGGCGCGCGTCGCCTCCATCCAGGCCGGCCTGCCGATGGAATCGGTGGCCCAGGCTGTCAATCGCCTGTGTTCCTCGGGCCTGCAGGCCATCGTCACCACCAGCCAGAACATCCTGCTGGGCGATTGCGACTACGGCATCGGCGGCGGCGTCGAAGTGATGTCGCGTGCGGCTTACCTGTCGCCGGCGATGCGTACCGGCGCCCGCATGGGCGACACCACCCTGATCGACTCGATGGTGGCGATTCTCAACGACCCCTTCGGCGCCGGGCACATGGGCATCACCGCGGAAAACGTCGCGGCCAAGTGGAAGATCACCCGCGAGGAGCAGGACGCCCTGGCGGTCGAATCCCAGAAGCGGGCCGCCGCGGCCATCGCCGACGGCCGTTTCAAGTCGCAGATCGTGCCGATCGTCAAGAAGACCCGCAAGGGTGAGGTGACCTTCGACACCGACGAGCACGTCAAGGCCGGCACCACCCTCGAGACGCTGGCCAAGATGAAGCCGGCGTTCAAGAAGGACGGGACCGTCACCGCCGGCAACGCCTCGGGCATCAACGACGGCGCCGCCTTCTTCGTGCTGGCGGATGCCGCCGTCGCCGCCGCCGCCGGCCACAAGCCGATCGCCCGTCTGGTCGCCTACGCCATCACCGGCGTGCCCAACGACCTCATGGGCGAAGGCCCGATCTCGGCCACCAAGCTGGTGCTCAAGAAGGCCGGCATGACGCTGGACCAGATGGACGTGATCGAGGCCAACGAGGCCTTCGCCGCGCAGGCGATCGCCGTCGCCCGCGGCCTGGACCTCAACATGGACAAGACCAATCCGAATGGCGGCGCCATCGCGCTCGGCCATCCGATCGGCTGTTCGGGCGCCTTCATCGCCACCAAGCTGCTCTATGAGCTCCAGCGCACCAACAAGCGGTACGGCCTGGCGACCATGTGCATCGGCGGCGGCCAGGGCATTGCGGTGATCTTCGAGCGCCTGTGATCCCTGTTCGGTAAAAGCGAAGGGGAGCCGGCTTGCCGGCTCCCCTTTTTTATTTTCGTTACGGAACGCATCTTCGAGGCGGCGGCCTCGAATTGCACCGCGGCGCTTCCGGTTCACGGCTCGCGCAGCGCCTCGTCGAATCCTTTCATCACGGGATAGAGCAGGTAGCTGATGACGCTGCGCCGGCCGATGACGATCTCGGCGGTCAGGCTCATGCCGGGCAGCAGCCGGGCGTGGGGGCCGAGGTTGCGCAGCGTCAGCGCGCCGAGATCGAGGCGGCCGCGGTAGAACGCCTCGGCGCCATTCTGCGAATTGGCGGGCGGGGGCTGGCCGTCGCCCTGTTCGTGGTTGAAGGTGTCTTCGCTGATGGTCGCAAGCGATGCCGGCACGGTGCCGTGGCGCTGGAAGGGAAAGGCGTCGAGCTTGAGCCGCGCCGGGTTGCCCAGGTGCAGCAGGCCGACGTCGGCAGCGCCGATCTGGACCTCGGCCTCGAGCGGGGCGTCGAGCGGCACCAGGGTGAACAGCGGCTCGGCCTCGCGCACCACCGAGCCGACCGACCGTTTCGCCACTTCCAGAACCACCGCGTCGGCCGGGGCGGTCAGCGCCACCAGTTCGCTCTTACGTTCGGCCTTGGCCAGTTGCTCGGCCGCCTGGTCGCTGTCGCGCCGGGCGGAAACCAGATCCTCCATCGCCTTCTGCTGCCACTCGCGATCGAAGCCGGCCCGACCGGCTTGGGCGCCGGCCAGCTGGCGGCGGATTTCCTCGGCGTGGTTGATGGTCTGGGACAGTTCGCGCTCGATCGCCATGCGCTGGTCGCCGCTCTCCAGCAACTTGAGCCTGGAGCCCAGTTCGCGGGCCTGCAATTGCTGCTGCATGGCTTCGATCTGGCGGGCGCCGTCGAGGCGCCGGGTCAGCACCTCGCGGTCGTGCTGGTTGGTCGACAGGGCGGCGGCCAGCTGGCCGACGGCTTCGTCCAGCTTGCGCCGTTGCGCCGCCCGCGCCGCCATCCGCTCGTCGTAGAGGCGGCGTTGCAGGCGCTCCTCGGCATTGCCCGAGGCGGTGTAGCGGGCGTCGGCGACCTCGGCTTCCAGGCGGGCCACCTGGGCCTCCAGGCTGGCGCGGCGCTGCTTGAGCTGGGCGGTGTCGGCCGAGGTGAAGGTGGCGTCCAGCGCCCCCAGCACGTCGCCCTTGTGGACCACCTGGCCGGGCCGCACGTCGATGCGGCGCACGATCGAGGTTTCGAACGGCTGGATCACCATGGTGCCTTGAATGGTGGCGAGTTTGCCCTTGGCGCTGACCACCCGGTCGATCTCGGCCAGCGAGGCCCAGCTCACCGCCGCGGTCAGCAGCGCCGCCATGCCCCATACCGCCACCGGCACGCCGTTCATGATCGGGCGGGCCTCGATCGCCTCGGCGTCCGAAAGGAATTCGGCGGCTACCGCGGGCGGTCCGATTTGCGCCGGAACGTTCGGCCGCCAGCGGGCCAAGGCGGTACGGCAGCGCTCGAGCACGGTCAGCGCTCGTTGCGGATCTGTTGGTTCCATAGGTGCCCGTAGATGCTGGAGTTTTGCAGGAGGTCGGTGTGGCGGCCCTGGTCGACGACACGACCCTGGTCGACCACCGCGATCGAGTCGCAGCCGACCAGGGTGGTCAGGCGGTGCGAGACGATGATCACGGTGCGTCCGGCGGCGATGCGGCCGAGGTTTTCCATGATGATGGCTTCACTGTCGGGATCGAGCGCGCTGGTCGCTTCGTCGAGGACCAGGATGGGCGGGCCGGGCAGCAAGGCGCGGGCGATGGCCAGGCGCTGGCGTTGGCCGCCCGACAGGTTGGCGCCGTTCTCTTCCAGCACGCTGTCGTAGCCCTTGGGTAGCCGCTCGATGAATTCCTCGGCCCCGGCCAGGCGGGCGGCGGCCACCACTTCGTCGAAGGGCGCGTCCGGCTTGGTCATGGCGATGTTGTCGCGCACGGTGCCGCGGAACAGGAAATTCTCCTGCAGCACCACCCCGATGGAGCGGCGCAGGTGGGTGAGGTTGATCTCGCGCAGGTCGGCGCCGTCGACGCGCACCATCCCCTGTTCCGGCGTGTACAGGCCCTGGAGCAGGCGGGTGAGGGTGCTTTTGCCCGAGCCCGACTTGCCGACGATGCCGACCACGGCGCCGGCCGGCACGACGAGGTTGGCTCCGGCCAGCGCCGGGCGCTGGGCGCCGGGATAGCGGAACAGCACGTCTTCGAAGCTGACCGCGCCCCGGAATGTCGGCGTCAGGCCGCCGGCGCGGGCGGGCTCGGCCGGGCGGTTCATCACCTCGCCCAGCATGCGCACCGACAGGGCGGTCTCCTGGTAGTCCTGGGCCAGCGACACCATCTGCACCAGCGGCTGCACCACCCGGCCCGACAGCATCTGGAAGGCCATCAGCGCGCCCACCGTCAGGGTGCCGGCGAAGACGTCGGTGGCGCCGACGCCGATCACCGCCACCATCATCGTCTTGTCGAGGAAGCCGATGATGGATTGGGCCAGGGTCGACAGCTTGCTTACCGCCAGGTGGGTCTCGACCGCGGCGGCGGCCTTGCGGTCCCAGCTCCGGCGCATGGCCGGCTCGACCGCCAGCGATTTCACCGTGCGCATGCCGTGGATGGCCTCGACCAGCATCGCCTGGCGTTCGCCCTCGGCGGTGTAGAGCTCGGCCAGGCGGCGGCGGAAGGTGCCGGTCAGCCCCACCACCACCGCGCCCACCAGCGCCGCGAAGCACAGCACCAGGGCCGCCAGCTTGGGGCTGTAGGCCAGCAGCAGCGGCACGAACACCACCAAGGCGGTGGCGTCGAGCGCGGTGATGAACAGTCGGCCGGTGAGGAACTGGCGGATCTTCTCGACCTGCTGCATGTGGCGGGCGACGATGCCGGCGGTGTTGCGCTCGAAGAAGTCGATGGGCAGGTCGAGCAGGTGGCGGAAGGTCCGCGTCGCCAGGCGGATGTCGATCTTGCTGGTGGCATGCATCAGCAGGGTCTGGCGCAGCCAGCTGAAGCCGGCGTCGAACAGCAGGGCCACCATGATGCCGCCGGTCAGGGCGTAGAGGGTCGACCAGCCCTGGTGCACCAGCACCTTGTCCACCACCAGCTGGAAGAACAGCGGCGAGGCCAGGGCCAGAACGTGCATGGCCAGGGCCGCCACCGCGACGTCGCGGAACACCGCCTTCTGGCGCAGGATTTCGGGGATGAACCATTTGAGGCCGAAGGGCTGGTCGGGGTCGACGATGCGGTGGTTGCGCTTGAGGAAGACGACTTCGCCGCTCCACGCCGAACGGAACGCCTCGGGATCGACGAACAGCAGGTTGGGGCCGGTCAAAGGGTCCATCACCGCCACCGCCGGCGCCTCGGGCGGGCGGCGCAAGCCGGCGACGATCACCGTGTTGCCGTTGGACAGCCGCGCCAGCACCGGGAAGACGTTGCGCGACCCTTCCAGGCCGGCCCAGTCGAGGCGGGCGGCGCGAGCCTTCAGCCCGGCGCCGCGGGCGATGGCCGCCAGCCGCTCGGGAGAGGGTTCCTCAGCCCCGAGCACGTGCTCGTGCAGCATGCCTTCGACGCTGACCTCAAGACCGTGGTGGCGCGCCACCGCGGCCAGGCAAGCCAGCGCGGTGTGGGGAGGCGGCGGCGAACTGGCCGGCGCAACGGCTTCGGTGACGGTGGTGGAGACGTGGGTCATGGCCGGCGCGCCTCCGTGAATTTCGGTTCGGTGGACATCGCCCCCCCGGTGGCATGGACAAGTACTGCGCTGGACTTGACGCTACAGACTGCCGCCGCCCCGGTCTGTGACCAGAGCCACAATGTTGCAGAAGAAAAACCGATGCCTGGGAAAGACGACACCAGCCGGCTGGTGCGTTGGCTCCGCTACCCGACCTGCTTGTGGCTGACCGCGACGATGTCGGTGCTGGCGAGCTGGGCGTTGTTGGTGAGGTGCGCGATCTCGACCGCGGTGCCCGGATGGCCGTTGCCGTCGTAGTACAGGGTGTGGCTGGCGGTGTCGTACAGGAACGCCGCCAGACTGTTGCTGGCGGTCACGTTGGCGCCGGAGAAGAAATCGGCGGAGCCGAGGGCGCCGACGGTCACATTGCCGAAATTGGGGCTGTAGACCTGGATCTTGTCGGTGCCCGAGACGAAATTGGCGATGATGTCACCACCTTCCGAGGCGCTGTTGAAGCACACCGTGTCGGCACCTTTGGTACTCAGGATCAGGCTGTCCTGCCCGGCGCCGTGCAGGACGTTGTTGCCGCCGAAGGCGGTCACCACGTCGCCGCCGGCCACCGACATCATGTCGCCGCCGGCCTGGCTGCCGGTGACGGCACGGTTGCCGAACTGGTCGAACAGCATGTTGCCGCCGCAGAAGCTGAGGTCGGTGATGGAGGTGCTCGACGCGTCTCCGACGACGATCGACGCCGATCCGGCGGAATCGCCGGCGACGACGGTCCAGGACCGGCCGGCGGTCGTCACCGAAGTGATGGCGCCCTTGCCGAAGCCACCGTTCTGGAACTCGCCCTGGACGGTGACGCTGCTGCCGTTGGCCAGGCCGAGGACGAGGTCGTTGCCCGAGCGGCTGGCGCTGGCCAGCGACTGCCCGGTGCCACTGAGGTCGATCTTGCCGCCGGCCCCGCTGTCGACCACCGTGTCGGTGAACGAGGCGGCGGTGAAGACGTAGTCGTTGCCGCTGCCGCCGGCCAGGGTGACGTTGTTGGCGCCGGCGTTGACCGTGGCGTTGCTGCCGACGGCGACGGTCTGGAAGCCGCTCAGCGTCGTGCCGGTGAGGTCGACGTTGCCCGCGATGGTCAATGTGCCGCTGCCGGAATCGGCGACCAGCTTGGTGAGCGAACCGCCACCGGCCGCCAGTTGCGACTGGGCCACGGTGAGGTTGGCGGCGGACTCCAGCACCTCGACGCTGCTCAGCGTGAGCTGGCTGGCATCGGCCGAGGCGTCCGTCAGCACCAGGGTGTCGATGCCCGATGAGCCGTTGATCGTCGCAAAGGACGACAGGCTGGTGCCGCTGGCGAGATTGGCGGTGATGGTGGTTCCCGCGACGGTGGCGTTGACCACGTCGACCGGCTGGCCGGCGTTCAGCAGGTTGACGCTTGCCGCGTTGGCCGTCACCACATTGGCAGGCACGGTGTTGACGGTGACGGTGGCGGCGTTGCTCCATTGGTAGGTATCGTTCAGCGCATAGAGGGTCAGTTTCTCCGACCCGACGGCGCCGCCGCCGACATAGGTGACCTTGCCGATGTCGGCGGCGAGGATGTCGTAGTAGCCGGGCGTGCCCCAGTTGACCGCGCCGTTGAGCTGGATCGAGCCGCCGCCGACGGGATCGAGAATGTCGTAATGGGTGATCGGCCCGCCGCCCGGATTGGCGACGCTGAACAGCGAGAGGGCGGAGACCGGGCGACCCTGCGCCACCGTGACGGTCTTCGCGGCGAGGGTGGCGGGCGTCTCGGTGGCGACGGTGGCGGTGGCGGCCAGGCCCCAGCCGTAGCTGTCTTCGGCGGCGATGCTGATCGACTGGTTGCCGATTGCGCCGCCGGCAACGTACTTCAGCTTGCCGATGTCGCTTTTCGCCACGACGATGATGCCGTTGGCGGTCTGGGCGGCGGTGGCCAGATTGGTCGCCGTCCCGAGGTTGATGGAGCCGCCGCCGGCTCCCGCCTGGATACTGTAGGCGACGATCGCGGCCCCGGTCGGGTCGCTGGCATTGAACAGCGTGGACAGGGCGAGGCTGCCGTTCGTCGCCACCCCGAGATGGTTGCCGATGACCTTGGGAGCCACGAGCGCCACCGCGGCGGAGGCGGTGTTGCCCCAGCCATAGGCGTTCTGGGCCGCGATGCTGAGGGTCTCGGGATCGGCGGTGGTGCCGGCGGTATAGGTGAGCTTGTCGATCTCCGAGGCGGCGATGATGACGACGCCGCTGGCCGCCTGGGCGGCGCTGGCCAGGTTGGTCGCGCCATTCAGGTTGATCGTCCCGGTGCCGCCCGTGACCTGCAGGCGGTATTCGGTCGCCGCAGTGCCGGCCGGCAGGGACAGGATGAACATGGTTGCCACGTCCACCGACTGGCCCTCGATCATCGCGGGGAGGGTCGTGCCGGTCACGGTCGGCGTCACCGGCTGGTTGGCGACCGCCAGGTTGAAGGTCTCGCTCACCGAGGCGCCGCTGCTGTCGGTGGCCGTGACGACGATGCCGACGGCCCCGGGCGTGGGCGGCGTGCCGGTGAAGGCGCCGGTGGCGGTGTTGAACGACAGCCATGCCGGCAGCGCCGATCCGTCCGCCTGGATCGCCTTGTAGGTCACCGCCAGCCCCTTCGGATCACAGAAGGTGTCGCTGGGCAGGGTGAAGGACAGCGGGACTCCCACCGACCAGGTCTGGTCGGCGGTGGGTGCGGTCAGTTTGAGGGTCTGGCCGGCGGCCGATCCGATCAGGTCGGAGGTGATGCCCACATGGTCGGTCACCAGCAGCGTCGACAGGTTGGCCTCGAAGGTGCCTTCCCAGCTGGTACCGTTGCCCCAAGGATTGCGGATGATGAAGTCGCCATTGGTAGCGTCGAAGCCGACCACCGACAGGATGTGGTTCGGCACCAGCGTCTGCTTGCCGGAGCTGTCGTAATCGGTGGCGCTGGAGGACAGGTAGACGTCGTAGCCGTTGGCCAGCTCGGTGATCACCGCCTGCTGGATCGAACCCAGCGTCTGTACCCCGGCGAAGAACTCGTTTTGCAGCTCGGTCGCGGGATTCAGGGTGATATTGTACTGCGACAAGACGTTGTTGTAGAAGCCATACCCCACTTCCGAGGTCGCCCCGGCGATCTCATAGGCGACGGCAGGAGTGCCGTAGGAAATCGGGAAGGAATAGGAGTTGCCGCTGACCGTGGCGAAGGCCTTCTCGAGCACGTCCGCCCAAATCGCCCCGGACGAGCTATTGTAGATCGTCGACCCGTTCAGGGTGGCGAAGACGTTGTTGACGGTGACGTATGCGCTCTGGCCGAACAGGTTCAGCTGGACGCCATAGGTGCCGTTGCCGTTGTCGGTGATCATCGACTGGATCGACGACGGGTTCTGACTGGCGATCTCGGCGATCTGGGCCTCGAGGAAGCAGTCTCCGGCGGCGCCCTGATTGACATCGGTGATGTTGGGAGCGCCGCTGGCGCCGTACAGCGGTCCGTTGACCGCCGTGTAGGTCGATTGCATGGACATCACATTTCCGGCCACCGTCGACGGCAGGTCGGTGCCGAGGAACCACTTGCCGGTCAGCTCACCCAGCTGCGTCGCCGTGCTGCCGACTGCCAGGTTGCCGAGCGCCGTCGACGTGGCCGCGCCGCCGGTCCAGGTGGCGTTGGCGGCGTTGCCGTTGACCAGCGCATTGGTGATGAAGCTCACGTAGGACGAGGCGCTCTCGCCGACACCGATGTTGGCTGCGATCGACTTGAGATCGGCGAACTGGCTGGCCGACAGCGTCTGGCCGCTGGCGGCCAATTCCTTGCCGAGGTTGGTGAACAGCGTCGCCATGCCGGCTTCGCTGACGGTGCCGGTCGCGGACGCCGCTTGCATCGCGGCCTTGATCACCGGGTCACTGAGCGCGCCGACCCACGCCGGGGAGGGCGAGGGATTCACGGTCAGGCTGACGGTTTCGGCGGCGGTCCCGCCATGGCCGTCGCTGACGGTGTAGCTGAACCCGCCCATGGCGCCGCTCTGGCCGGCCGGCGCGGTGTAGACCAGGCCGGTGAGTTCGGCGACCGACAGCATGCTGCCGGCGGCGACCACCTTGCCGGCGGCGGTGACGAGCGAACCGGTCGGCACGGCCGAGACGGTGATGGACAGGGCGTCGCCGTCGGCGTCGGTGGGGGCGGCGATGGCCAGCGGGGTACTGCCGTTGAAATTGGTGGCGAGGGTCTTGTTGGCCGCAGCGACGGGAGCGTGGTTGGTGCCGACCGTCAACGTGACCGTCTCCGAGGCATTGCCGCCCTGGCCGTCGGTGACGCTGTAGCTGAAGGCGCCCATGGCACCGGTGGCGCCGGCGGGGCCTTTGTAGATCAGCGTGGCGAGTTGATAGGGGGTCAGCGTCTGGCCCACGGTCACCGGCTGGGTGCTGCCGGCCATGGTGATGGAGCCCTTTGCGGGCACGCCGGTGATGGTCGCGGTCAGGCCGTTGTAATTGGCGGTCTCGCTGGGCGGCGTGATGTTGAGCGCGATGGCGCCGCCGGCATTGGCGACGTTGACCGCCTTGCTGCCTTCGACCACCAGCACCGCCTTGACCCCGAGGGTGACGGTTTCACTGGCGACGCCGCCCCTGCCGTCGGAGACGGAATAGCTGAACGCACCCGAGGACCCGGCGGTACCGGCCGGGGCGTTGTAGACCAGGCCCGACAACTGAGCCGGGGTGAGCACCTGGCCGGCCTTGACGGCCTGGCCGGTGGACAGCGTCACCGCGCCCTGCCACGGCACGCTGGTCACGGTGATGGTCGTCGGCAATCCGGCGGCGTCGGTGGGCTGGGCGATGGCGAGCGCTCCGCTCTGGCCCTGGATGACGGTGATGGACTTGTTGGCTTCGACCGTCGGCGGCGGTGTCACCGCCAGGCTGACGGTCTCGCTGGCGCTGCCGCCCTTGCCGTCGGTGACGGCGTAGCTGAACGCGCCCATGGCGCCGCTACCGGAGGCCGGCCCGACATAAAGCAGGGTGGCGAGCTGGTAGGGGGTCAGGGTCTGGCCCACCGTCACCGGCTGGTTGCCGGCGGCAAGGACGATCGAGCCCTGGGTCGGCACCGAGGTTATGGTGGCGACCAAGCCATTGTAATTGCCGGTTTCGCTGGGTGGGGTGATGTTGAGGGCGGTGCGGCTGCCGCCCGCGGCGACGGCGATCGACTTGCCGGCCTCGACCACCAGCGGTGCGTTGACATTCAGGGAAACGGTTTCGCTGGCGGTGCCGCCATGGCCGTCCGAGACCGCGTAAGAGAAGATGCCGGAATCGCCGATTCCGGCCGCCGGAGCACTGTAGACCAATCCAGCCAACTGGGCGGAGGTCAGCGTCTGGCCGACGGTGACCGCTTGGCCACTGGCAAGCTGAACGGAGCCCTGCCACGGCAGCCTGGTCACGGTGATGGAGAGAGGATAGCCGGCAGCATCGGTCGGCTGGGTGATCGCCAGGGCCGCCTTGGCGCCTTGAAGCGCGCTGATCGCCTTGTTGGCCTCGACCGTCGGCGGCGGTGTTACCGACAGGGCGACCGTCTCGCTGGCGCTGCCGCCCTTGCCGTCGGTGACGGTGTAGCTGAACGCACCCATGGCGCCGCTGGCACCGGCGGGAGCCTGATAAATCAGTGTGGTCAGCTGATAAGGCGTCAACACCGCGCCCAGGCCCACCGCCTGGCCGTTCGGAAAGAAGATGGCGCCGCCCGTGGGCAGGCTGGTGATGGTCACCGAAAGAGCCGCGCCAGCCTCGGCCGGCAGCGCGATATTGAGTGAAGACCGGACGCCCTGCCCGAGAACGAGCGCGGTGTTGGGAGCGACAATCGGCTGAGGCGCGGTGGTTGACATGACGTTTCTCCGTGGGCCGGACCGTTCTGATCGCCACGATTATGTTGGAGCAGCCGGGAGGGGTCTGTGACGTCATTCACAGAAACCAGGGCTATTCTTTGGAGATATTTCAGGTGTCGGTTGGGTGAAGGTCGAGGCGGCTGGCCACCCGTCGCAAAAGAAAGGGACCCCTTGGGGGAAAAGGATGGCATCCGGCGCCGACACAGCGATACACTTCCGCCCTAATTCCGCCGCCAAAAAACACTATATAGGCAGCTGTGGAATGGTGCCGGCCGGCGGTCGAACAGACTCGGCGGCCGGTATTCAGCCGCCGTTGAGGCGGCTGCCAAAGTGCCGCGGACGCGGCCCGCCCGGCTAGGGGCGATACAGCCGGCCTTAAGGCCGGCTGGTATGACAGGAGGTCATCATGTTCCGCAGGATCGCGATTTGCGCCGTTGCCGCCAGTGCGCTGGCAGTCGCTCCGGTGAGCGAGGCGTCAGCTCGCGGACATCACGGCGGGGCTGAGTTCCTCGCCCTCCCGCTGATCGTCGGCGCGGCGATCGTTGGCGCGATTGTTGCGGCGCCGTTTGCAGTCGCCGCTCCGCCCCCGCAGGTCGTTTATGCACCGCCGCCGCAGGTCGTTTATGCGCCGCCGCCGGGGTACGCCTATGCGCCGCCTCCGGGGTACGCCTATGCGCCGCCTCCGGCGGTTGTGTATGCGCCGCCCCCGGGCTACGCCTATTCGCCGTATGGCTACCCGGCCTACGGCTATCGGTGACGGGAGACTCCGGTGCGGACGGAAATTCCGTCCAGGTAACGAGGTCGCGTACACGGACGGGGCCATCACCGTGGTTCACGTCGAGCACTTCGCCAGCCAGGGCGCCCTCATTCCGTCGCCAAACCTCGGCCTTGCCCCGCCGACGAGTTCAATCCCGGCAGGCGCCGTCGTGCCCCAGGCGCACCTGCTGGGCGCGGGCGAGAATCACCTCCGCCCGCCGCATCACGTAGGCGGACGGCCGCGACGGCGAGCGGTGCAGCGGAGCGGGCAGTATGGCGGCCAGAAGCGCGGCCTCGTGCGGGGAAAGCGCGGATGCGGCCTTGCCGAAGTAATGCCGCGACGCCGCCTCCGCCCCGTATAGGCCCGGTCCCAACTCGGCGATGTTGAGGTAGACCTCGAGAATGCGCCGCTTCGGCCAGAGCGCTTCCAGGTACAGGGTGAGGTAGGCTTCCAGCCCCTTGCGCACGAAATTGCGCCCCGGCCACAGAAAGACGTTCCTGGCCGTCTGCATCGAGATGGTGGACGCCCCCAGGACCTTGCCGCCGTCCTCGTAGTTGTCGATGGCGTTGTCGATGGCATCGAGGTCGAAGCCCCAATGGGCGCAGAACTTGGCGTCCTCCGAGGCGATGACCGACCGTCGCAGGTGGGGCGAAATCGCGTCCAGGCTGCGCCACTCCATGTGCATGTCATAGCCCTGGGCAAGCCGGATGAGCATGAGCGGCGTCACCGGCGGCGGCACGATACGGAACACCAGCGTCAGGGCCAACGGCAGCGCGAGGAATACGCCGACCAGCGCCGTGGCGATCCGCCGTCGGATACGTTGCCTGGGGGCAATGCGCGTTAACACCAGATGGTTTATCCCCCCATTCCTGTTTGCGCGCCACGATCCATGGAGCATGAGATCGATGGCATGACTGGGATCGACGGGCGAGAACCGTCCGTCGTATCCGCATGAAGCCGGGTTGTTTATCGGTATCCCCGACACCGTGATCGCGGTTTTGCCCTATTCTGCGGCGGGCCGGTCAGTGGCCGAGTTATGGGAGTAGGTCGCCCAATTCGGCTCGTACGACCCATCCGCTTGGTTGCCCCAGACAGCCCATCCCTGCCGCGCCCCACGTGCGAACATTTCGAGCCATGGCCCAGGGCTACATGCCTCGATGAGGGGGTATTGTTCGTCCGGCTTTCGCGAATGTTCCCGCTTGCGGGTGCCGATGTAGTTCACCTGAGTTCGACCAGGATCAAGCGTGCGCGCGTTCTTCCCTCTGACGCCAAACAGAATTAGCTCGGTAACGTTTCTAAAGTGGAACCCGACGCCCCTACCGTCACTGCCGCCGTCCTTTCGGATCTTGTGCCACACGATATTTGACTTGTACTCGAAGCCCCATTCTTTCATCACGCGCAAGCCATCCGGCAGCAGGGCATTGGGTACCCACAGGTACAGATGGGCGGTCGGTGCCGCGATTTTGGAAACGGGCAGGTCGGCGATGTCGTCGATGGACATGGTGCCGTAGCGTGACAGCCTGCGGTGCTCAGGCGCCACTTTCCCCGTTCTGTTGGTGAAACGCCACGGCGGATCGGCCAGGATGGTGGCGAATTTTCTGCCACTGGCGAAGTCCATTAGTTCAGCGGCAGGATCAGGCTGCCCGCCAACTGTGGAGCGCGGCTTATCGGACGGAGCGTTCATAGTGGTCCCACATCCTCAAGAATAATTCGTTGGGCTCTGTGCCGAGCATGGCGGATTTCGCCTTGAATCGACGTTTAACATCCTTAGGGAGCGCCCGATGTCGGAAGCTTTTCCATCGGTCACAACGGCAGCCGGATCCGCGCCCTCAAGCCCCCCAGCGGCGAATCCTCGAGATAGACATCGCCACCGTGGCCGCGGACGATGTCGCGGGCGATGGTCAGGCCCAGGCCGACGCCGCCGGTATGGGGATTGCGCGAGCCCTCCAGGCGGGTGAACGGCTTGAACACCTCTTCGCGGCGCTCCGGCGGGATGCCGGGGCCGTCGTCGTCGACGACGATCTCGGCGCCGTCGCGGCGGCGGCCGACCCGCACCCGCACGTGGGCGGCATAGCGGATGGCATTGCCGACCAGGTTGCCGATGGCGCGCGACAACGCGTGCGGCCGCACCGCGGCGGCGATCGCCCCTTCGCTGTGGACGTCGATGGCGCGGCCCTGGCGGCGGTAGCGGCCGACCACCTCCTCGACCAGCGCGGCGAGGTCGGCCTGCACCGGCTTCTCGCTGCCTTCGCCGCGGGCGAAGGCGAGGTAGCCCTCGACCATCCGCTCCATCTCGACGACGTCCTCGGACAGGTCGGCGACACCATCGACCCCGCCCATCATCGCCAGCTGCAGCTTCATCCGGGTGAGCGGCGTGCGCAAATCGTGCGACACCCCGGCCAGCATCTCGGTGCGCTGCTGGATCTGACGCTGGATCCGCTCGCGCATCAGATTGAACGCCTGTGCCGCCTGGCGGACTTCGGTGGCGCCCTCGGGCTTGAAGTTGGGCACGTCGAGGCCGCGGCCGAAGCGGTCGGTGGCGCTGGCCAGACGCCGCACCGAACGCACCTGGTTGCGCATGAACACCGTGGCGATGCCCAGCAGCAGCATCGAGGTTCCGGCCATCCACAGCACGAACACGTAGGTGGTCGAGCTGAACAGCCGCTTGCGCGGGGCGAACACCTCGAGAAGGCCATCCGACAACTGGATGCGGATGGCGACCTCGCGCTCGTAGGTGCTGTCGTCGACCAGGAAGGGCCGCTGCACCCGATCCTCCAGCGCCTTGAACAGCTGCTTCTCCATCACGCCGAGCGGCTTGCGCTGGCGCGCGTTGGAGAGGATCCCGTCCTCGATGAAGCGGATGTCCAGATCCATCCGCGAGGCGGCGATGCGCAGCACCTTGAGCCGGCTGTCCGGCTCGGGAAAGGCGCGCAAGCCCTCGATCACGGCGCAAATGTCGCCGGCCAGGCCGTTGGCCAGGCGGCGGGCGACGTTCTCCCAGTGGCTGGCGTAGAACACGTAGATCGACACCAGCTGCACCACCAGCAGCGGGGTGACGATGATCATCAGCGACCGCCCCAACAGGCCATGGGGCAGCAGCCGCTTGATCAAACGGGTGGCGCCGACCATCAGTCCGGCCTCAGCATGTAGCCCTGGCCGCGAACCGTCTGCAGGTAGCGGGGATTGCGCGGGTCGTCCTCCAGCTTGCGCCTGAGCCGGGTGACCTGGACGTCGACGGCGCGCGGATTGGCGGCGCTGCCGGTGCGGGCGGCCAGTTCGTCGCGCGACACCGCGGTGCCGGCGACCTCGGCCAGGATCGCCATCATCTGCTGTTCGGCGGTGGTCAGGCGGATCGCCGCCGCGCCCTGGCGCAATTCGGCCCGCGCCAGGTCCCAGCTGTAGGCGCCCAATCCCAGGCAGGTGGCCGGCGCCGGCTCGGGCCGGGGCGCCCGCCGCAGGATGGCGCCCAGCCGCAGCAGCAATTCGCGCGGCTCGAACGGCTTCGCCAGGTAGTCGTCGGCGCCGCATTCCAGGCCGCGGATGCGGTCGTCGACCTCGCTCATCGCGGTCAGCAGCAGGATCGGAGGGCCGCCGTCCTCACGCAGGCTGCGGGTCAGCGACAGCCCGGTTTCGCCGGGCATCATCACGTCGACCACCATGACGTCGAAGGCCAGCGCCGCCAGCTTGGCGCGAGCGTCGGCGGCGTCGGCGGCGGTGGCGACGACATAGCCGTTGTCGGTCAGGTACTTGCGCAACAGCTCGCGCAGCCGGGTGTCGTCGTCAACTACCAGGACGTGCGGCAGGTCATCCATGGCGCCTCATCGCCAACCCGGCCCGCGCGCCGGAAAGCGCTGGCGGTCGGCCTCCTCGATCAGGCCGAGCATGACCTTGCGGAAGCCTTCGACGGCCTCGGCCCCGGCTTCGCGATAGGCGCGAGCGAAGCGGGTGCGCTGGCGCTCGGTCAGCTGGCGTTCCAGTTCGGTGCCCTTCTCGGTCAGTTCCAGCAGGCGCTGGCGGCGGTCGCGGGCGCCCGGCCGCTGGGTGACGAAGCCTTCCGCGACCAGCTGGCTCAGCACCCGGGACAGCGACTGCTTGGTAATCTTCAGGATCGCCAGCAGGTTGGACACCGTCATGCCGGGATTGCGGCCGACGAAATAGATGACCCGGTGATGCGCCCGCCCGAACCCGTACTCGCCGAGGATGGCGTCCGGCTCGGCGGTGAAGTCGCGATAGGCGAAGAACAGCAGTTCGATCCCCTGGCGCAATTCCTCCTCGCGGAGAAAGAGTGGATTTATGCCGGTCTTTATGTCAGTCATATTGACATATATGGCCTCAAAATGGTACCAGACGCAAGCGTGAACGTATTTTTATCCGGCTTTTGCTCACTGGACGGGACCCCCATGGCTGCAGTTGCTCCCTTCGACGACCGCGACGGATTCATCTGGTTCGACGGCGAACTCATTCCCTGGCGGGACGCCCGCGTCCACGTGCTGACCCATGCCCTGCATTATGCCTCGTGCGTGTTCGAGGGCGAGCGCGCCTATGGTGGCACGGTGTTCAAACTGACCGAACACTCGCAGCGGCTGGTGAATTCGGGCGACCTGCTGGGAATGAAGGTTCCCTACACCGTCGCCGCCATCGACGAGGCCACCCGCAAGACGCTGGCAGCCAACGGCATCGCCGACGGCTATGTCCGCCCGGTGGCGTGGCGGGGCAGCGAGATGATGGGTGTCGCCGCCCAGGCCACCAAGGTCCACCTCGCCATCGCCGTCTGGCAATGGCCGAGCTACTGGGCGCCCGAGGCGCGCATGCGCGGCATCCGCCTCAACATCTCGGAATGGCGCCGGCCGCATCCGCAGACCGCCCCGACCGCGGCCAAGGCCGCCGGCCTGTACATGATCTGCACCATGAGCAAGCACAAGGCGGAGGGCGACGGTTTCGAGGATTCGCTGATGCTGGACTGGCGCGGCCAGGTGGCCGAGGCGACCGGGGCCAACGTCTTCTTCGTCATCGACGGCGCGCTTCACACCCCCTTGCCCGATTGCTTCCTCAACGGCATCACCCGCCAGACCGTGATCGACCTGGCCCTGAAGCGCGGCCTGAAGCTGGTCGAGCGGGCGATCATGCCCGAGGAGATGGCCGGCGCCAGCGAATGCTTCCTCACCGGCACCGCCGCGGAAGTCACCCCCGTCCGCGAGATCGGGCCCTACACGTTCACCCCCGGCGAGGTGTCGCGCGCTTTGATTGCCGATTACGAGGCCCTGGTCCACGCCAGGTGACGCAGACCCGCTAATTTGCCTTGCCGCCGTGAAAGCCTATTACCTCCCTTGCGGATTCGTATTATTTTCGATGCCGGGAGGGGGGATCGGCTGGGGCCTAGCGGCGAGGCGTCGAACAAGCGGGTGTCAGGGTGCGGGCCTGGAAATCGTTGCGGCTGAGCAGCCGATTTATGGTCATCGTCGGCTTCGGCGTGATCGCCTTGGTCTTCAGTGTGGTGGTGGGGATTGCCAGGTTCGAGCGCTCCGAAATGGAGCGCCAGTTGAACGCGCTGTCGGTCAACGAGATGACCTCGCTGCACGCGCTCATCGTCAACGTCATGGCGCGGCGGCCGGAGGATGCGGACAATGTCGGCATCCGCGTATTCAACAACTGGTTCGACAGCCGCAACGGCGACTATCCCGGCAAGGTGTGGAGCGTCTGGAGTCCCAAGGTCAAGGACTACATGGCGGCCGCGGAACCCGAACGCCAGCCGAAGCTGCCCAAGGACGACATCGACGAGGAGGCGCTCCGGCGCAAGGAACCGATCGGCCGCTTTGCCGGCGGCTATTACCGCTATGCCTATCCCATCGTGCTGGGGGTGACCGAGGGCGCCAACCAGGAGGTTTGTTTCTCCTGCCACGGCGGCATGGGCCTGGAGAAGGGCGACGTCATCGCCGTGCTGTCGTCGTCGCTATCCACCGCCGAGTCCGAGGCCAAGCTGAACGGCATCCTGTCCTGGCTGATCGGTGCCGGCATCATCGCCACCATCGCCGCCGTCCTCGGGGTGCGATGGAGCCTCCGCCGCGTCATCACCGTTCCGGTCGAGGACATGACGGTGCGGATGGAGAAGCTGGCCGAAGGCGATGTGTCGGTGGCCATTCCGGCGCTGGACCGGCGGGACGAGATCGGCGACATCGCCCGCGCCGTCCAGATCTTCAAGGAGAATACCATCGCCAAGCAGGCGATGGAGGCGCAGGCGCGCGAAGCCGCCGCCTCGCGCGAGGCGCGCATGGCCGAACTGGAACGGCTGATCCGCTCGTTCGAAGCGGCGGTGGCGAGCGTGCTGACCTCGGTGTCGGCCAACAGCGAGAAGGTGATCGACTCCGCCCGGCGGATGGTCGCGACCGCCGACGCCGCCACCACCCGCGCCGGCACCGCCGCCCAGCACGCCAGCCAGGCCAACGAGAACGTCCGTGTGGTCGCCGCTGCCGCCGAGACGCTGTCGAACGCCATCAACGAGATCGCCCAGCAGGTGGGGATGTCGAATTCCGTCGCCGCCAACGCCAGCCGCGAAGCCGAGGACGTCAACGGCCGCGTCCAGGGCCTGGCCGGCGCCGCCGAGAAGATCGGCGAAATCATCGAGCTGATCACCGGGATCGCCGAACAGACCAACCTGCTGGCGTTGAACGCCACCGTCGAGGCGGCCCGAGCCGGCGAGGCCGGCAAGGGCTTCGCCGTGGTGGCGGCCGAGGTCAAGAACCTGGCGCGTCAGACCGTCAGCGCCACCGAGGACATTTCCACCCAGGTTTCAACCATCCAGCGCGAAACCAACCAGACCGTCTACGCCATCCGCGATATCGGCACCACCATCGCGTCGATGGACGGCATCACCGCCACCATCGCCGCGGCGATCGAGGAACAGGGGGCCGTCACCAACGAGATCGCCCGCAACATCGACAATGCCGCCAGCGGCACCCAGGAGGTCTACACCAACATCTCCGAGGTCACCGTGTCGATCCGCGAGACCGACCGGGCGGCCAAGGAGGTGCTCCAGGCCGTCGAGGTGATGCGGCGGGAGGCGGCGAGCCTGCGCGCCGAGGTCGACCGCTTCCTGGCCGGGATCCGCGAGGTGTGATTACGCCGGCTTCTTAAGGTACAGGCCGATGTCGACGGCATCGATCTGGTCCGGCCGCAGGTACTGGTCGGCATAGCTCTGCCAGGCCCGCGAGGTCAGGAACAGCTCCCACAGGTCCGGGTCGATGTGCTTGTCCTTGACCATGAACGACATGATCTTCAGCGCCTCGGACAAGGTCTTGGCCTTCTTGTAGGGGCGGTCGCAGGCGGTCAGCGCCTCGAAGATGTCGGCGATGGCCATCATCCGCGCCGGCAGGCTCATATCGGCACGCATCAGCTTCTTGGGATAGCCGGAGCCGTCCATCTTCTCGTGATGGCCGCCGGCCCATTCCGCCACCCGCTTCAGATTCCTGGGGAACGGCAGCGCCTTCAGCATCAGGATGGTCTGGATGATGTGGTCGTTGATCTTGAAGCGGTCCTCGTTGGTCAGAGTGCCGCGACCGATCGCCAGATTATACACTTCCCCGCGATTGTACTTGTTCTTCTCGGGCAGCATCTTGATGCCCTCGCGCTCGAACATGGTGAAATCGAACGGCTTGTCGTGGGGAATGATGTGCCAGTTCTTGTCGTCGAGCAGCTTCTCCTCGACCGGCGGCTTGGGATCGTCGGGCGAACGCACCCGAATCTCCTCGCCGGACAGGCCGAGGGTGTCGTCCAGCGTGCGCACCCAAGTGGCCGACGCGATCGCCTTCAGCCGCTCGACCTTCTCGGGCGCCATGAATTCGCCGCCGACATTGCATTCGGCGACGAAGGCGAAATCGTCGTCGAGCCGGGCCAGGCGTTCGTCCATGCGGGCCTTGAGCGCGTCGGCATCGTCCTCGCCGGCGACGATGCCCTCCAGGTAGCCGATCACCGCGTCGCGCTTCAGTACCTCGAAGCGCATCCGCACCTCGTGGATGCGGTTGTAGATGGTCTCAAGCTTGGTCGCCTTGTCGACGATGTATTCGGGGGTGGTGACCTTGCCGCAATCGTGCAGGCCGCCGGCGACCTCGAGTTCGTACCACTCGTCCTCGGTCAGGTTGAAATCCTGGAACGGCCCCTCGGTCGCCTCGCAGGCTGCCTTGGCCAGGATCTGGGTGATCACCGGCACGCGATCGCAGTGACCGCCGGTATAGGGGCTCTTGGCGTCGATGGCGCCCGCGATCACCTTGATGAAGCTCTTGAACAGTTCCTTCTGGGCGGCGATCAGGCGGGCATTGTCCAGGGCCACCGCGGCCTGGCTGGCCAGGGCCTCGATCAGCGGGGTGATCTCCTTGCCGAACGAGATCACCTGGTTGCCGGCGCGCCGGGCGTTGATCAGCTGCAGCACGCCGACGACCTCGCCCTCGTGGTTCTTGAGCGGCACGGTCAGGAACGATTTCGAGCGGTAGCCGGTCTTGGCGTCGAACGCCTTGGTCCCCGAGAAGTCGAACTTGTCGGCGTCATAGGCGTCGGCGATGTTGACGGTCTTGCCCGAGATGGCGCAGTGGCTGGAGACGTTCTTGTGGTTGGGATTGCCCTGGTCGTCGTAAAGCCGGAGCGGCGGAAACGGGATCGGCTTGCCGGTGGTGCCGCCCATGGCGATGTCGAGGGTGTCGTTCAGCATGATCTCGAACCTGAGACCGTCGCCGCGCTCGGTGGCCAGATAGAGGGTGCCGCCGTCGGCGTTGCACATCGACTTGGCACCGTGGAGAATCATCTCCATCAGCTTGTCATGATTGCGCTCCGCCGACAGCGCAATGCCGAGGTCGATCAGTGTGCGGTAACGCTGCTCCTTGCTGCTGCCGCTCATCGCACCGCTCCTAGACTCAACCACCCCACACATAAGCCTAAAGGGTTGGTCGCGGCAAGGCCAGCCTTTGGATTGGGGTCTTGACGACGCCACGCCGAGCGCGTTCCCTTGGCGCAGGAGGTTCCATGCCCTACGATTCCCTTCGCGATTTCATCCGCCACCTGGAGGCGGCCGGCCGGCTGGTGCGGGTGAGCGCACCGGTGTCTTCGGCGCTGGAAATGACCGAGATCCAGACCCGCCTGCTGGCGGAGAAGGGGCCGGCGGTGCTGTTCGACAACGTCGTCGGCGCCGACGGCCACCGCCATGCCATGCCGGTCCTGGTCAACCTGTTCGGCACGGTCGAGCGGGTGGCCTGGGGTATGGACCGCGAGCCCCACCAGTTGCGGGAAATCGGCGAAACCCTGGCCTTCCTCAAGCAGCCCGAGCCGCCCGGCGGCTGGCGCGAAGCGCTCGACATGCTGCCGATGCTGAAATCGGTGATGGCGATGAAGCCGAAGACCGTCGGCGGCGCGCCCTGCCAGCAGGTGGTGCTGGAGGGCGACGCAATCGACCTCGGCCTGCTGCCGATCCAGGGCTGCTGGCCGGGCGAGCCGGCGCCGCTGATCACCTGGCCGCTGGTGGTGACCCAGGGGCCGAAGCCGGCGGACGACCGCCGCGACGGGTTCAACCTGGGCATCTACCGCATGCAGGTGACCGGGCGCGACACCACCCTGATGCGCTGGCTGCGCCACCGCGGCGGCGCCCAGCACTACCGCCGCTGGGCCGCCGAGAAGCGCCAGCCGCTGCCCTGCGCCGTGGTCATCGGCGCCGACCCGGCCACCATCATCGCGGCGGTGACGCCGGTGCCCGAGACCCTGTCGGAATACCAGTTCGCCGGCCTGCTGCGCGGCCGCAAGGTCGAACTGGTCGATTGCAAGACGGTGCCCCTGAAGGTCCCGGCCGAGGCCGAGATCGTGCTGGAGGGCCACGTCATGCTCGACGAGACCGGCGCGGAAGGCCCCTACGGCGACCACACCGGCTATTACAATGCGGTCGAGGATTTCCCGGTATTCCGGGTCTCGTGCATGACCATGCGCAAGGACCCGATCTACCTGTCGACCTTCACCGGCCGGCCGCCGGACGAACCCAGCGTGCTGGGCGAGGCGCTGAACGAGGTGTTCATCCCGCTGCTGACCCAGCAATTCCCTGAAATCGTCGATTTCTGGCTGCCGCCCGAGGCGTGCAGCTACCGGGTGGCGGTGGCGTCGATCAAGAAGGCCTATCCCGGCCACGCCAAGCGGGTGATGTTCGGCATCTGGTCGTTCCTCAAGCAGTTCATGTACACCAAGCTGGTGATCGTGGTGGACGACGACATCGACGCGCGCGACTGGAAGGATGTCATGTGGGCGATCTCGACTCGGATGGACCCGGCCCGCGACATCACCGTGGTCGAGGGCACCCCGATCGACTACCTGGATTTCGCCAGCCCCGAATCCGGCCTGGGCGGCAAGCTGGGCATGGACGCCACCAACAAATGGCCGCCCGAGACGCACCGCGAATGGGGCACCAAGATCCGCATGAGCGACGACATGATCGACCAGGTCACCCGGCGCTGGGAGGAATACGGGCTGCCGGGGAGCGGCAAGCCGATCTGGAAATAGGCCGTCAATAGCCCGGCGGCCGCGAGTCGTCGTCGGCGAGCAGGGCGCTGCCGTCCTTCAGCACCGCCTGGCACGCAGCCACCACCGCGGGATCGTATTTGCTGCCGGCGTGGCTCTCGATTTCCGTCAGCGCGGCGTCCAGCCCCAGCGACGGGCGGTAGGGGCGGTGCGAACTGATCGCCTCGACCACGTCGGCGACCGCCAGGATGCGCGCCTCGCCGACGACGGCGTCACCCCGGGTGCCATGGGGATAGCCCGAGCCGTCGAGCCGCTCGTGGTGCTGCAGGATCATGGTGGCGACCGGCCAGGGGAATTCGATGTCGGCGACGATGTCGTGGCCCACCTGGGGGTGCGCCATGATGATCTCGAACGCCGCATCCGACAGCTTGCCCGGCCGGCTGAGGAAATCCAGCGGCACGTTGATCTTGCCGATGTCGTGGATCAGGGCGGCGGTCTGCAGCCCCTCCAGCGCCTGCTCGGGCATCCCCAGGCGGGCGCCGATGGCGGTGGCTAGGCGGGCCACCCGGCGCTGGTGGCCGGCGGTGTAGGGATCGCGCAGTTCCAGCGTCAGCGACACCGCCTTGACCGTCTGCACCAGCACCCGCTTGATGCGCTGGGCGGCGCGGTCGCGGTCGGCGGCGGCGGCCTTGCGTTCGATGGCGTAGCGGATGGTCCGCCGGATCTGGGCGCCGTCGCCCTGGCCCTTGACCAGGTATTCCTCGCAGCCCTGCTGAACGGCGTCGAGTCCGGTGGCCTCGTCGTCGAGGCCGGTGAACACGACCACCGGCAGATCCGGGGCGGCGCGGCGGATGGCGGCGACCGTCTCCAGGCCGGTGGAATCGGGCAGCGAAAGGTCGAGAAGAACGGCGTCGTAGTGGGTCTCGGCCAGGCACGCCTGCGCCCGCTTGAGGCTGCCGACCGAATCAATCGCGAAGCCGCCGACCTCGGAAAGCAGGATCTGCACCAACCGGGCGTCGCCGGGATTGTCCTCGACCTGCAGCAGGTGGATCTGAGACAGGCGCCGATCGCTCATGGCGACCCTCCGTCTAGTCCTGTTTCCCATCCGAAAGTATGGCGCCGCCCCGACCCCGGGTCAAAGGCGCCCCGCACGCAGGAGGGATGCGTTTGCGCATGATGGGCGCACACGAAAAAAGGCGGGAGGCTTTCGCCCCCCGCCCGTTCACGTCGATATTATGGTTCTCAGTGGCCCTTGCCGCCGCAGCCGCAGCCGCCGCCGGCCTTGACTTCGAGGGCGGCGACGCCGGGAAGCGTCTTGCCTTCGAGCCATTCCAGGAAGGCACCGCCAGCGGTCGAGACGTAGGAGAAGCTCTCCAGCGCCCCGGCCTTGGCCAGAGCCGACACGGTGTCGCCGCCGCCCGCCACGGTCAGCAGCTTGCCCTGCTTGGTGCGCTCGGCCGCCCACTGCGCCACGGCGTTGGTCGCCTTGTCGAAGGGAGCGATTTCGAACGCGCCGAGGGGGCCGTTCCACACCAGCGTCTTGCAGCCGCCGAGACGGTCGATGATGGCTTCCGCCGACGCCGGACCGGCGTCGAGGACCATCTTGTCGTCCGGCACGGCATCGCTGGAAACGACGCTGTTGGCGGCGTTTTCGGCGAACTCGCTGGCGATGACGCCATCCACCGGCAGCACGATCTGGCACTTGGCCGCCTTGGCCTTCCCGATGATTTCCAGCACGGTGGGCGCCATGTCCTTTTCGCACAGGGACTTGCCGACCGGCTTGCCCATGGCGAAGAGGAAGGTGTTGGCCATGCCGCCGCCGATGATCAGGTAATCGACCTTGGCCACCAGGTTGCCCAGGAGTTCAAGCTTGGTCGACACCTTGGCGCCGCCGACAATGGCGGCCACCGGCTTCTCGGGATGCTGCAGCGCCTTGCCCAGCGCCTCCAGTTCGGCCTGCATCAGCCGGCCGGCGGCTGCCGGCAGGATGTGAGCCAGGCCTTCGGTGGAGGCGTGCGCCCGGTGCGCGGTGGAGAAGGCGTCGTTGACGTAGACGTCGCCGTTCGCCGCCAGCTTGCGGGCGAACGCCGGGTCGTTCTTCTCCTCTTCCGGATAGAAGCGGACGTTCTGGAGCAGCACGATATCGCCGTCCTTCATCGCCGCGATCACCTTCTCGGCTTCGGGACCGATGCAATCGTCGGCCCAACCCACCGGCTGGCCCACCGCCTTCGCCAACGGCTCCAGCAGCAGCTTCTGCGAGTACTTTTCGTCGCGACCCTTGGGCCGGCCGAAATGGGTCATGATGATGACCTTGCCGCCCTTGGCCGACAGTTGCTTCAGCGTGTCGACGGAGCGGTCGATGCGGGTGGTGTCCGTGACCTTGCCGTCCTTTGCGGGGACATTGAGGTCACAGCGGACGAGGACCCGCTTACCCTTGACGTCGAGAGCGTCGATGGTGCGAAACATGGGCGCTCCTCACTTGGCGACGTGCTGGACGAAGTTCAGCATGTTGCAGGTGTAGCCGTATTCGTTGTCGTACCAGGACACCACCTTGACGAAGGTGCTGTCGAGGGCCATGCCGGCCTCGGAATCGAAGATCGACGGCAGGCTGCAGCCACGGAAGTCGGTGGAGACCACCTTCTCGTCGGTGTAGCCCAGAACGCCCTTGAGCGCGCCCTCGGAAGCGGCCTTCATCGCCTTGCAGATGTCGGCATATTCGGCCGGCTTGGTCAGTTCGACGGTGAGGTCGACGACCGAAACGTCCGAGGTCGGGACGCGGAAGGCCATGCCGGTGAGCTTCTTGTTCAGCTCGGGGATGACCTTGCCGACGGCCTTGGCGGCGCCGGTCGAGGACGGGATGATGTTCTCGAGGATGCCGCGGCCGCCGCGCCAATCCTTCGAGGACGGGCCGTCAACGGTCTTCTGGGTGGCGGTGGCGGCGTGCACGGTGCTCATCAGGCCGCGCTTGATGCCCCAGTTGTCGTGCAACACCTTGGCCACCGGGGCCAGGCAGTTGGTGGTGCAGGACGCGGCCGAAACGATCGCTTCGCCGGCGTACTTGGCGTGATTGACGCCGTAGACGAACATCGGCGTGTCGTCCTTGGCCGGTGCGGACTGGACGACCTTCTTGGCGCCGGCTGCCAGATGCTTCTCGCAGCTTTCCTTGGTCAGGAACAGGCCGGTCGACTCGATCACCAGATCGGCGCCGACGTCGCCCCACTTCAGTTCGGACGGGTCCTTGACGGCGGTCAGGCGGATCTTCTTGCCGTTGACGACCAGGGTGTTGCCGTCGACCGCGATGCTGCCCTTGAAGTTGCCATGCACCGAATCGAACTTGAGCATATAGGCCAGATACGCGGGATCGAGCAGGTCGTTGATGCCGACAATCTCGATCTCGGGGAAATTCTGCGACACGGCCCGGAAGACCATACGGCCGATGCGGCCAAAACCGTTGATGCCGACGCGAACAGTCATAGTTCCCTCCACATTATTCCACGGGGCAGGCTCGGCCCTGGCGAGGGCTCGAGTGGGCCACGGACGCGACACGCCGCCAGCCGAAAAACCTGCCGATTTGACGGGGAACCATATTGCACACTCGCCACAATTAATCCAGCCCCGAAAACGTTACGGCGGCATGGCGGCGGCTGCCAGTAAGTCAAAACAGTTAAAATTTCAAGGAAGGGATGGACATTATCTCCCGCGCCGACACAATAGTTGTGGAAAAGACGGGTGTAAGTAAATGATCGGCCCCTGCCAGCCGCGACAAGACGGCTTTCGCGCGCTTTCATTGTGGCGATGAAAAACGAATTGCGCGGAATATCATTTTTGTTGCAATGAACTGGGCGGCTATGACCCCGGTCTTTCGGCACGAACTGCGGCTGATACTTTCGAACTAACTTTCGGCCGCAAGTCTACGCCGTCAGGCGGATTCCCGGTGGCAGCCGATGGGGCCATACTCGTTTCCATCAAATCGGTTGCCGCCGTCGCCAACGGCGGCATTTCGAGGAGGCCCGCCCCCCCCAATCCCCCTTGGGCCGACCTCGGACCCCCCGGGCCGTCGCGGAAACGCGGCGGCCCACCCCCTTTCCCGAAGACCGCCCGTCGCGGAAACGCGGCGGCCCACCCCCCTTTCCCGAAGATCGCCCGTCGCGGAAACGCGGCGGCCCACCCCTTTCGTCGGGCCTGGCGGCGGGCCATAATCCGTTCATGGAGAGTCTCGACGACCTCGTCGCCCGCATCCGCGCCTGCCGGCTGTGCGAAGCCCATCTGCCGCTGGGGCCGCGGCCGGTGCTGCGGGTTTCGGCCTCCGCGCGGATGCTGATCGTCGGCCAGGCGCCCGGCACCATCGTGCACGAAATCGGCATCCCCTGGAACGACCGCTCCGGCGACCGCCTGCGCCGGTGGCTGGATCTGGACCGCGACACCTTCTACGATTCCGGCCGCATCGCCATCATGCCGACCGGCCTGTGCTATCCCGGCCGCGCCGCAAACGGCGGCGACCTGCCGCCGCGGCCGGAATGCGCGCCGACCTGGTTCGGCCCGGTGCGCGCCCTGCTGCCGGCGATCCGGATCACCCTGCTGGTCGGCAGCCACGCCCAGGCCTGCCACCTGGGACGGCGGCGCAAGGCGACGATGACCGAGACGGTGCGGACATGGCGGGACTACCTGCCCGAATTCCTGCCGTTGCCCCATCCCAGTTGGCGGACCACGGCCTGGGAGCGGCGAAACCCTTGGTTCGAGGCGGAATTGTTGCCTGAAGCGCGGCGCCTGATCCGGCGCTGACGACCCTACAGCATCAGCATCCCGTCGATCTCGGTCTGGTCCATGGCGTGGTCGGAGCCGTGGATGATCGCCGAGGCGCAATCCATCAAGACCTGGGCGGCACGCGATATGGCGGCGCAGGTCTCGCGCAAGGCCTCGGGCTGGACCTCGGCGGCGATGTCCGAATCGAGGCGGGCGACGCCAGCGTTGATCAGGGTGTTGATCTGCGAAATGGTTTCCTCGAACGGCCGGCGGTAGCGGCTGGGTACCCGTTCGTATGCTTCGATGGCGAGCTGGCGATCCGAGAAGGTCGAGTCGGCGAAGTGCTGGGCGTAGCTCTTGGGCTGCCACAACTTGCATTCCTCGATCATGTCCGGCATGTCCGGCAGCATGTCGAGAAGCATGACGATCTCATTGAAATGGTTGAGATAGTCCGTTGCGAGCAGAGTCTGCTCGCTGATGTTGGTCCCCTGGACCCGGGCGCGGTACTCCTCGTACCCTGCCAATTCTTCCGGCGGAATGTCTTCCACCCGACGCGGCTCCTACCTTGGTGTTAATTTCGGCCAATCCTTGCGCGAGGAGGCCTCGGTTGCAAGCGAAGTCTCACATCCGATGGTAGGGATGGCCGGAAAGAATGGCCTGGGCCCGCCACACCTGCTCGGCCAGCAGGGCGCGAACCAGCATGTGCGGCCAGGTCATCGGCCCCAGCGACAGCAGCAAATCGGCCCGTTCGCGCACCGCCGCGCCATGGCCGTCGGCGCCGCCGACCAGGAACGCCACATCGACGCCGCCGTCACGCCAGCGGCCGATGCGCTCGGCGAAGGCGGGCGACGCCAGCGCCGCGCCGCGCTCGTCGAGCGCCACCAGGGTGGCCGGACCGGCGGCGGCGAGCAGCAATTCGGCCTCGCGCGCCATTCTGTCGGCGGCGGGCAACGGGCGCTTCTCCTCGACCTCGCGGACGGTCAGCGGCGGAGCCAGGCGTTTGGCGTATAGCCGAAACAGGTCCAGCTCGGGGCCGGGCTTGGCCCGCCCCACAGCCACCAACGACAGCCGCATGGATCAGGCCGGCGCGCCGGCCGCCTGGCGGGCAGTCGGCAATCCCGTCACAGTGTCCGGACCCGTCGCGGTGTCCGGGTTGGCGGCGCCCCACATCTTTTCCAGATTGTAGAAGCTGCGGACCTCGGGCCGGAACAGGTTGACGATGACGTCGCCGCCGTCGACCAGCACCCAGTCGCATTGCGGCATGCCCTCGGCCGAGGGCATGATCCCGGCGGCTTTCAGCTTCCCCATGATGTGGTCGGCCATGGCCCCGACCTGCCGCTGCGAGCGGCCGGTGGCGATCACCATGGAATCGGCGATGGAGGTCCTGCCCCTGAGGTCGATGACCGCGATTTCCTCGGCCTTGTCGTCCTCGAGCGAGGCGACGACCAGTTCGAGCAGACTTTCGGCCCCTATCGGGGCAGTCCTGGCACGTGATGAGATGGACCTGTTCCTTTCCTTGCCCGTGTCTTCAACCGGCGGCCGACAGCCCGCCGCGGATGGCGGTGGCCGAGGCGGAATGGAGCCGGGAATGGAGGAAGACCCATGCCGGCGCCTTCCTTGCGGCCAGCCCGCGCGCCCGTTCCGCGGACAGGCGGAACCGAGCCAGCCGGCGGGCCGCCTTGGAGGCCAACGCTCTTTCAGAATAGGGGCTGCGGGCGACGACCGCAACCGGCACGGCGCCGAAAATCCGCATCCAGCGCCGCCACCGCGAGACCTGCACCAGATTGTCGGCGCCCATCAGCCAGACGAACCGCGTCTTGGGAAAGCGCCGGCGCAGCCGCAGGATGGTATCGGCGGTGAAGCGCGTCCCCAGGGATCGCTCGATGGCGGTGGCGCGGATGCGCGGATGGCGGCCGGCGATGCGCCGGGCCGAGGCCAGCCGCTCGTCGAGTCCGGCCATGCCGCCGCTGGGCTTCAACGGATTCTGCGGGCTGACCAGCAGCCAAACCTGGTCGAGGCCGAGGCGGGCCAGCGCCACCAGGGCGACGTGGCGATGCCCCTCGTGGGCGGGATTGAACGATCCGCCCAGCAGACCGACCCGCAACCGCCGCCGGTCGCCCCAGGGATTGAGCGGAAGGTTCATCTGGCGGTCAGCCGGGCCGGACCTGTCCATTGCCCCGCACCACGTATTTGAAGGTGGTGAGCTGCTCGACGCCCACGGGCCCGCGGGCGTGCAGCTTGCCGGTGGCGATGCCGATCTCGGCGCCCATGCCGAACTCGCCGCCGTCGGCGAACTGGGTCGAGGCGTTCCACAGGCAGATGGCCGAATCGCAGCCTTCGAGGAAGGCTTCGGCTGCCACGGGATCGGCGGCGACGATGCTCTCGGTGTGGTGCGAGCCGTAAGTATTGACGTGCTCCACCGCGGCCCGGACGCCGTCGACCACCTTCACCGCGATGATGGCGTCGAGGTATTCGGTGCGCCAGTCCACCTCGCTGGCGGGCAGCACCCGGGCATCGGCCTGGCGGGCGGCGTCATCGCCGCGCACCTCGCAGCCGGAATCGAGCAGCATGGCGACCAGCGGCCCCAGGTGGGTGGCGGCGCAGGCGCGGTCGACCAGCAGGGTCTCGGTGGCGCCGCAGATGCCGGTCCGCCGCATCTTGGCGTTCAGCACCACCGCCTTGGCCATCGCCAGGTCGGCGGAGCCGTCGACATAGGTGTGGCAGATGCCTTCCAGATGCTGGAACAGCGGAATGCGGCTTTCGGCGATCACCCGCTCGACCAGCGAGTGGCCGCCGCGCGGCACGATCACGTCGACATACTCGGTCAGGGTCAGCATCGCCCCCACCGCGGCGCGGTCGGCGACCGGAACCATCTGCACGGAATCGGCCGCCAGGCCGGCGGCGGCCAGGCCGGCCTTCAGGCAATCCATGATCGCCACCGACGAGCGCAGGCTTTCGGATCCGCCGCGCAGGATGGCGGCGTTGCCGGCCTTCAGGCACAGGCCTGCGGCATCGGCGGTGACGTTGGGGCGGCTCTCGTAGATGATGCCGACCACCCCCAGCGGCACGGCGACGCGCTGAATCGACAGGCCGTTGGGCCGCGTCCATTCAGCCAGCACGCGGCCGACCGGATCGGGCAGGCGGGCGATGTCCTCCAGCCCCTGGGCCATTGCGGCGATGCGCTTGTCATCGAGCATCAGGCGGTCGAGCATTGCCGTCGACAGGCCCTTGGCGGCGCCGGCTTCCATGTCCAGGGCGTTGGCGGCCTTGATGGCGGCGGCGCCCGCGCGCAACGCGGCGGCGGATTCGGCGAGCGCCCGGTCCTTGGCCGCGGTCGGGGTCAGCGCCAGGGCGCGGGCGGCGGCGCGGGCGCGGCGGCCCAGGTCGGTCATCAGTGCGGGGATGTCGGTTACGGTCGTCATGGCCGAAGGTTAACGCATCGCGCCGGCTTCGTCCACGCGCCGGCAATGGTCGCGGGCGGCGGCGACGATGGCGTCGGCCACCAGGGCGCGGTAGGGATCGGAGGCGATGACCGGCTCGTCGTCCCGGTTGGTGATGATGCCGGCCTCGATCAGCAGCGCCGGCATGGGCGCGCTCTTCAGCACCACCAGGTCGTCGAAGCGATAGAGGCCGTGCCCGGGATCGAGCAGCGGCCTATTCTCGCCGGGGATCGCTTCGGCATGGTGCAGGCTGGGCCGCAGGCAGACGGCCAGCAAGCCGTCGGCCACCGCCACCGCCACCCGCCGGCTTTCCGCCAGGGCGGGATTCCTGGCCGAGACGAAAACCCCGAAGCCGCTGAAGCGTTCGCCGTGCCGCAGCGTCCGGCCCTGCCACAGCCAGTCGCTCTTGTAGCGGTCGTCGACGTCGTCATGGTGCAGCGACACGAACAGGGTGGCGCCGGCGCGGGCGGCGGCGCGCGGGCGCTCGGCCAGCGTCCAGTCGTCCCCCGCCGGGTTGAGCAGCACCGAATCGATGCCGGCCGCCGCCAGCCCCGCCTTCACCCGCACGGCCAGCGCGCGGTTGAAGTCCCATTCGTCGATCCCCCGGGCGCTGGTGGCGCCGGGATGGGCGCGGCTGTGGCCCGGGTCGAGGGCGATGCGGCAGCCGGCCCGGGCCGGCACTGCCAGCAGCAGCAAGAGGGCGAGCAGCACCGCCCCTCGCCCGCGAGCGCGAGAGCGTGCGCCCGCGGTCACCCCTCCAGCACCAGGTCGTCGCGGTGGATCAGTTCGTCGCGGCCGCGATAGCCCAGCATCTTCTCGATCTCGGCCGACTTGCACCCGAGGATGCGGGCGGCATCGTCGGCGGCGTAATTGGTCAGGCCGCGGCCCAGCACCCGGCCGTCGGCCGCCTTGACCAGGATGCAGTCGCCACGGTCGAAGCCGCCGTCGACGGCGACTGCCCCGGCCGGCAGCAGGCTCTTGCCGGTGGCCAGCGCCTGTACGGCGCCGGAATCGACGGTCACCGCCCCGGCCGGCTTCATCGCGCCGAAAATCCACTGCTTGCGCGCCGTGCGCGGCGATGCCGCGGGCAGGAACCAGGTGCAGCGTCCGCCGTTCTCGATCGTCGCCAGGGGGAAAGGCGCATCGCCCTTGGCGATCGCCATGCGGCAGCCGGCGGACAGGCAGATGCGCGCCGCCGCCAGCTTGGTCACCATCCCGCCCGAGCCGTAGCCGCTGCCCGGATCGCCGGCCATCGCCTCGATCTCGGGGGTCAGTTCGGCCACCTCGGGGATGAAGCGGGCATTGGCATCCTTGCGCGGGTCGGCGGTGTAGAGTCCGTCGATGTCGGAGAACAGCACCAGGGCGTCGGCGGCGGTCATCTGCGCCACCCGCGCCGCCAGGCGGTCGTTGTCGCCGAAGCGGAGTTCGTTGGTGGCCACCGTGTCGTTCTCGTTGATCACCGGCACCGCCCCCAGTTTCAGCAGCGTCTCAAGCGTCGAGCGGGCGTTGAGGTAGCGGCGGCGGTCCTCGGAATCCTCGAGCGTCAGCAGCACCTGGGCGACGCTGATGCCATGGCCGGCCAGCGCCTCCTGGTAGGCGTGGGCGAGGCGGATCTGGCCGCAGGCCGCCGCCGCCTGCTTCTCCTCCAGGCGCAACGGCGGCTGCAGGCCGAGGTGATTGCGGCCCACCGCCACCGCCCCCGACGACACCACCAGAACCTCCTGGCCGCGCCGCTTGCAGAAGGCGATGTCGTCGCACAGGCCGGACAGCCAGTCGCGGCGGATCTCGCCGCTGGCTTCGTCGACCAGCAGCGACGAGCCGATCTTGACGATCAGGCGCCTGGCTGCGGCAATGCGGTTCACCCCTCCTCCTCGTCGTCGGCCAGCGGACTCCATGAGCCGTCGGCGTTGCGCGCCCAGTCGTCGTCCTCGTCTTCGGCCGCGCTGCCGAAGCCAGGGGTGGCGCGCTTGGCCTGGCCGATGGCGGCCGAGGCGGCCGGCACCGCCGGATCGGCGGCGCGGGCGGTGCGGATGTGGCCGGCCAGGGCGCCGAGCACCGGCTTCAGCCCCACCCCGGACACGCCGGACAGCGGCAGCGGGGCGACGCCGCAGGCCTCCGCCAGGGCCGCCAGCTTGGCTTTGATGTCCTCGGACGTCAATGCGTCGCACTTGTTCAGGGCGACCACCTCGGGTTTTTCCGCCAGGCCGCCGCCATAGGCCGCGAGTTCGCCGCGCACCACCCGCCACGCCTGGGCGACGTCCTCCTCGGTGCCGTCGACCAGGTGCAGCAGCACCCGGCAGCGCTCGACATGGCCGAGGAAGCGGTCGCCGATGCCGGCGCCCTCGTGGGCGCCCTCGATCAGGCCGGGAATGTCGGCCAGCACGAATTCCTCGCCGTCCAGCTGGACCACGCCGAGATTGGGATGCAGCGTGGTGAAGGGATAATCGGCGATCTTCGGGCGCGCCCGGGTGACCGCGGCGAGGAAGGTGCTCTTGCCGGCATTGGGCAGGCCGATGACGCCGGCATCGGCGATCAGCTTGAGGCGCAGCCAGATCCAGCGCTCCTCGCCCGGCCAGCCCTCGTCCGAGCGGCGCGGCGCCTGGTTGGTCGAGCTTTTGTAATGGGCGTTGCCGAAGCCGCCGTCGCCGCCCCGGAGCAGCACCACCCGGTCGCCCGGCCGGACCATGTCGGCCAGCACCGTCTCGCGGTCCTCGTCGAGGATCTGGGTGCCGACCGGCACCTTGAGGACGACGTCGCCGCCGCCCGCTCCGGTCTTGTTGCGGCCCTGGCCGTGGCGGCCGCGGGCTGCCTTGAAATGCTGCTGGTAGCGGTAGTCGATCAGGGTGTTGAGATTGGCCACGCATTCGACCGCGACATCGCCGCCGCGACCGCCGTCGCCGCCGTCCGGGCCGCCGAACTCGATGCACCGCTCGCGCCGGAAGCTGCACGAGCCGGCGCCGCCGGCGCCGCTGCTGACGTAGATTTTGGCCTGATCCAGGAACTTCATGACGGAGCGCCACCCAAAAACGAAAAGGGGAACGGCGGAACCGTTCCCCTTTGAAACCCAAGCACGGAGAACGGGCCTATTCGGCGGCCTCCGGCAGCGGCTCGACGCAGATATAGGTGCGGCCCAGCGCCTTGTGGCGGTACACCACCTTACCGGCGGCGGTGGCGAACAGGGTGTGGTCCCGGCCCATGCCGACATTGGTGCCGGGATAGTATTTGGTGCCGCGCTGGCGCACCAGGATGTTGCCGGAAATCACGGCCTCGCCGCCGAACTTCTTGACGCCGAGGCGCTGGCCGGCGGAATCGCGGCCGTTGCGGGAGGAACCGCCTGCTTTCTTGTGAGCCATGACCTACTCCCTCAGCCGGCGGCGATTTCGGTGATGCGCAGGATGGTGAGATCCTGGCGATGACCGTTCTTGCGGCGCGAATTCTGCCGGCGGCGCTTCTTGAAGACGATGAGTTTGGGACCGCGCGCCTGGGCGACGACGGTGGCGGTGACCTTGGCGCCGGCCACGATGGGAGCGCCGATCTGGTCGCCGACCATCAGCACCTGGTCGAGCACGATTTCCTGCCCGGCCTCGCCGGCCAGCCGCTCGACGCGGATGACGTCGTCCTTGACGACCTTGTACTGCTTCCCGCCGGTCTGGATCACTGCGAACATGGGAATCTACCTGAGCAAAAGAACGAATGCCGCGCCAAGGCGACGCCCGGCGCGAGAGGCCGAACTATATACGCGCGGGGCGGGGAGTCAAGAAGTTAAGCCACCTCACGGGTGAGGCGCCGCTATTCCGCCGCCGCGTCGACAAGGATGAGGCGGGCGATCAGCTCCGCCTTGGTCGAGGCATGCTGGATGTCGTACCCGACGGGTTCTCCGTCCTCGCCGTAATCCAGCATGACGTCCGGCTCGATCTCCACCGTCCGCTTCGACGGCTGCGGACGCATCTCGATATAGAGGCTGTCGGTGCCGGGATCGTAGCTGGTCTTCATGGCGGATAGCTTTCATCCGGGAAAGCATTGTGGACCGTCTCACCATCCGACAATAGCACAACCCGCAGGGCGCAGCCGAGCGTTTCCGAATGGCCATAAAGGCGGATGCGGCCATCGGGTTGGGTGGTGCGCGCCTCCGGCCGTGCGATGATCCGCCGAATTTCGATGGGGTCGATGTCGGGCCGGCGCGGCATGACGTCGAAGGCGAAATAGCGGGTGCGCCAGAATGGCGGCGGCGGCAGGCGTTCCGGTTCGCTCACCCCGACACCCAGTACTTGACCACGAAGGCAGCGGCCAGCGCATAGACCATCGGCCCGGCGTCGCGGAATCGGCCCGACAGCAGCTTGATCGCCGCGTAGCTGATGAAGCCGAAGCCGATGCCGTGGGCGATCGAGAAGGTCAGCGGCATCGCCACCGCCGTCAGCGCCGCCGGCACCGCCTCGGTGGGATCGTCCCAGCCGATCTCGGCCAGACCGCGGATCATCAGGCAGGCGATGAACAGCAGCGCCGGGGCGGTGGCGCAGGGCGGCACCGCGGCGGCCAGCGGCGCCAGGAACAGCGCCGCCACGAACAACAACGCCACCACCACCGCGGTCAGGCCGGTGCGGCCGCCCGCCTTGATGCCGGCGGCGCTCTCGATGTAGCTGGTGGTGGTCGAGGTTCCCAGCGCGCCCGAAGCCATCGCCGCCAGCGAATCGGCGATCAGGGCGCGGCCCAGCCGGGGCAGCCGGCCGTTGGAATCGAGCAGGCCGGCGCGATGGGCCAGGCCGATCAGGGTGCCGGCGTTGTCGAACAGGTCGATGAACAGGAAGGTGAAGACGATCGCCGCCAAGCCGAGGTTCAGCGCCCCGGCCACGTCCATCTTGAGCAGCACCGGGGCCGGCGACGGCGGCAGCGCCACCACGCCTTCGATGGAGGTCAAACCCAGCGCCGCCGCCGCCGCCGTCACCCCGAGGATGGCGATCAGGATGGCGCCGGGCACGCGGCGCGCGTCCATCGCCACCATGGCGACGAAGCCGGCCGCCGCCAGCAGCACGGCGGGCTTCGACAGGTCGCCGACCGTCACCAAGGTGGCCGGATGGGCGACGGCGATGCCGGCGTTCTCGAACGCGATCATCGCCAGGAACAGGCCGATGCCGGCCGAGATCGCCAGCTTCAGGGAATGCGGGATGGCGTTGATGATGGCCTCGCGCACCCTGGTCACCGCCAGGACCAGGAACAGCACGCCGGAGACGAATACCGCCCCCAGCGCCACCGGCCACGGATGGCCCATGCCGATCACCACCGAATAGGCGAAATAGGCGTTGATGCCCATGCCGGGCGCCAGCGCGATCGGATAGTTGGCGATCAGCCCCATGGCCAGGCTGCCGAAGGCCGCCGCCAGGCAGGTGGCGACGAACACCGCGCCGCGGTCCATCCCGGCATCGGCGAGAATGGCCGGGTTGACGAAGACGATGTAGGCCATGGTGAGGAAGGTGGTGCCGCCGGCCAGGGCCTCGGTGGCGATTCCGGTCCCGTGCCGCTTCAGGCCGAAGATGCGTTCCAGCATGGTGCGGTCCCCCTTTTCCGACCCCCAAGGGGGTTAAACTATCCCTCCACCCCGATGTTGTCGATCAGCCGGGCCCCGCCCAGGCGGGCGGCGGCGAGGATGCGCAGGGGCCGGGCGCCGAGCCCGTCGGCGGGAGCCAGTGTCTCGGCGTCGCGCACCGCGACATAGTCGACCGGGGCGAACCCGGCGGCCGCCAAGGCCGCGGCGGCGTCCTCGCACAGGGCGCCGGCGGGGCGCCCCCGCTTCAAGCCGTCGGCGATCCCGAGAAGCGCCTGGTGCAGGATCGGCGCGACGCGCCGCTCGTCGGGCGTCAGGTAGCGGTTGCGCGACGATTTGGCCAGGCCGTCCTCCTCGCGCACGGTCGGCACCCCGACGATGGCGACCGGGATGTCGAGGTCGCGCACCACCCGCTCGATCACCTTCAGCTGTTGCCAGTCCTTCTCGCCGAACAGGGCGATGTCGGGCAGGCATTGCAGCAGCAGCTTGCTCACCACCGTCGCCACCCCGGCGAAATGGCCGGGGCGGACGATGCCGCACAGGCAGTCGGACAGGCCGGCGACGGTGATGGTGGTGGCGAAGCCCTGGGGATACATCTCCTCGACCGAGGGGGCGAACAGCAGGTCGCAGCCGCCCGCGGCGAGCAGGCGGGCGTCATCCTCCTCCTGGCGGGGGTAGCGGGCGAAGTCCTCGCCGGGAGCGAACTGGGTGGGATTGACGAACACCGAGGCCACCACCCGTTGGGCCCGGGCGGCGGCGGCCTCGACCAGGGTGATGTGGCCCTGGTGCAGCGCCCCCATTGTCGGCACCATGGCGGAGGCCAAGCCCTGGTCGCGCCAATAGCGCACGCGAGCGCGCAAATCCGCCACGGTGCGGACGGTTTCGATGTCGGCCATGGTGGTCCTCCCTACCCCTGCCGCTTGGGCACGCCGAAGCAGTGTTCGGCCGCGGGGAAGGTGCGGGCGCGCACCTCCGCGGCGTAGCGTTGCGCCGCCTCCTCGATCAGCGGGCCGAGTTCGGCGTAGCGTTTGACGAATTTGGGGATGAAATCGTTGAAGGTGCCGATGACGTCGTCGATCACCAGCACCTGGCCGTCGCAGGCCGGCGAGGCGCCGATGCCGATGGTGGGAATGGTGATCGCCTCGGTGATCTGGCGGGCGAGCGGCTCGATGGTGCCCTCGACCACCGTCGCGAAGGCGCCGGCATCGGCGACGGCGCGGGCGTCGGCATGGATGGCGGCGGCCTCGTCGTCATCCCGGCCCTGGGCGCGGAAGCCGCCGGCGACATGCACCGCCTGCGGCTTCAGGCCGATATGGGCCATCACCGGAATGCCGCGCTCGACCAGGAACCGGATGGTGTCGGCCAGCTCGCGCCCGCCTTCCAGCTTGACCGCGCCGGCCCCGGTCTCGGCCATCGCCCGCGCGCAATTGCGGAAGGCCTGCTCGCGGCTCTCCTGGTAGCTGCCGAACGGCATGTCGATGACCACGCAGGCGGCGCGGCTGCCGCGCATCACCGCCTTGCCGTGGTTGATCATCATCTCCAGGGTCACGCCCAGCGTGGTGTCCATGCCGTAGAGCACCATGCCGAGCGAATCCCCGACCAGCAGGATGTCGACATGGGGATCCAGCAGGCGGGCGATCGGCGTGGTGTAGGCGGTCAGCGCGACGATCGGCTGGGCGCCCTTACGGGCGCGGATGTCGCGGGTGGTGATCCGCTTGCTGCGAACTTCCGTGCTCAACGGGGGATCCTCCGAATCTCGGCCTGTGCCGGTGTTCCACCCCCGCGCGGCGGTGTCAATCGATAAAACGGCGGATGGGCGTCACTCGCCGCCGCCGTCGGCCATCGCGGCCAGCAGGTCCCGTTCGATCAGCACCACCTGGTCGGCGACCGGCAACCCGATCACCCCTTCCCGCTTGAGCTGCGACAGCACCCGGCTGACGGTTTCGATGGTGAGGCCCAGGCTGTCGGCGATGTCGCCGCGGCTCATCGGCAGCATCACCGGGCTGGCCGGCAGGCCGCGCCGTTCGAACCGCGCCGACAGGTTCGACAGGAAGGTGGCGACCTTCTCGCGGGCGGTCTTGCGGCCCAGCAGCAGCATCTGCTCCTGCGCCGCGACCAGTTCCCGGACCGTCACCGCGTACATGATGCGGTCGAGTCCGGCGGCCGAGGCGTGCTTGCCGTGGCTGAACAGGCAGACGTGGCTGGGCATCAGGGTCTCGGCGGTATAGGCGTATCCGGATTCGCCCGCCATCCCGAACATATCGCCGGTGAACAAGAAGCCGAGGATCTGGCGGCGGCCGTCGCTCAGAAGCTTATAGAGCTTCACCGCCCCGCTGCCGATCAGGTAGAGCCGCCCGGCCGGATCGCCCTCGCGGAAGATGGTGAAGCCGGCGGGCAATTTGGCCTGGCTGTGGGCGACGTCGATGCGCCGCAGCTCTGCCGGGTCACAGCTCGCCTCGGCGACGAGGTCGGGACGGAGCGCCGCCCTCACGGCTTTTTCTCCGGCTGGCTGGGCGGCGGCTCGTCGTCGAACAGGATGCGGTGGGCGGCGCCGTCGAGGTCATCGAACTGGCCCGAACGCAGCGCCCACAAAAAAGCCCCCAGACCCAACAGCCCCAGCAGCAGCGCCACCGGGATCAACATCAGCAGGTTGCTCACTCACACTCTCCGGCCGGACAAGCGCAGGGCATTTCCAATTACTATCAGCGATGAAGTCGACATGGCAATCGCGGCGATCAGAGGGGTGACATGTCCGATTACCGCAAGCGGCACGGTCACCGCATTGTAGCCGATCGCCAGGGCGAAATTCTGCCGCACCAGCCGGCGCGACCGGCGAGCGACATCGAGGGTTTCCGCCACCGGGGCCAGGCGGTCACCCTGGAACACCACGTCGGCGGCGGTCTGGCTGACGTCGACGGCCGTCGACGGCGACATCGACACCCCTGCGGCGGCCAGGGCGGGGGCGTCGTTGAGGCCGTCCCCCACCATCAGCACCCTGGCGCCCGCCGCCGCCAACGCGCCCAGCCGCGCCACCTTGGCGGCCGGGGCGCACTCGCCCTGCCATCGCTCGATGCCCAAGGCGGCGGCGATCTCCTGCACCACCGGGCGGCGATCGCCGGACAGCAGTTCGACCCGCAGCCCGTCCCGGTGCAGCCGCGCCACCACCGCCCCGGCATCGGAGCGCGCCTCGTCGGTAAAGGCGAAGCGAACCGCCGCCCGGCCCGGCGCCGCCAGCCACAGTTCGGGTCCCTCTCCCGTTTCGCGGGAGAGGGAGGGGGAGGAAACCGGGAGCGCGATGCCTGAGATTCCCGCGATGTGCGCCCGGCTGCCCAGGCGGACCGCGCCGGCCACCAGGCCGCGGCCCGGCTCCTCGCGCACGCCGTCGGCCACGCGCGCCGACGGGCAGGCGGCGGCCAGCGCCCGGGCCAGCGGATGGCGCGATGCCAGCGCCAGCGACGCCGCCAGTTGCAGGTCCGCCGGCGTCCAACCGCCCTCGACAAGGCGCGGGTGGCCGGCGGTCAGCGTGCCGGTCTTGTCGAACACCACGGTGTCGACCTCGGCCAGGCGCTCCAGCGCCGTCGCCGACTTGATCAGAATGCCCTGGCGCAGCAGCCGCCCCGAGCCGATCACCTGCACCACCGGCACCGCCAGCGCCAGCGCGCACGGGCAGGTGATGATCAGCACCGCCACCGCGTTGAGCAGGGCCGCTTGCCACGGCGCGCCCATGCCCAGCCACCAGCCGAGGAAGGTCGACAGGGCGGCGAGGTGAACCATCGGCGCGTACCAGCGCGCCACCCGGTCGGCCAGGGCGACATAGCGGGCGCGGCCCTGTTCCGCCACTTCCATCAGGCGGACGATCTCGGCCAGCAGGGTGCGCTCGCCGACGGCGCCGACGGTGACCCGCAAGGGGGCCGACAGATTGATGGTTCCGGCAAACACCTCGGCGCCCGGCCCCACCGCCGCCGGCACGCTTTCCCCCGAGATCAGGCTGGTGTCGACGTCCGACCGGCCGTCGGCGATGATTCCGTCGATGCCGACCCGCTCGCCGGCGGCAACCAGCACCGTGGCGCCCAAGGCCACCTTGTCGGGCGGAACCAGGCGCTGGGTGCCGTCGTCCTCCAGCACGGTGACGGCGACGGCGTCCAGGGCCAGCAGGTGTTCGGCGGCCGAGCGGGCGCGGCCGCGGGCGCGGCTGTCGAGATAGCGGCCGATGAGCAGGAAGAACAGCAAGGTGATGGCCGAGTCGAAATAGGCATGCTCGCCCCAGGTCATGGTCTCGAACAGGCTCATCGCCGACGTCAGGACGACGCCGATGGTGATCGGCACGTCCATGTTGCTGCGTCCCGCCGCCAGCGCCGTGAAGGCCGAGCGGGCGAAGGGCCGCAGGCACCAGGCGATGGCCGGCAGCGCGACCAGGGCCGACAGCCAGTGCATGAAGGTGCGCGTCGCCGGGCCCATGTCCGAGCCGGCCCAGATCGACACCGAGAACAGCATGACGTTGCCGGCGGCGAAGCCGGCCACCGCCATGGCGCGGAGCAATTCGCGCTCGTGGCGCGCGGTTTCCGAGACCAGGCGGGCGGGATCGTAGGGCACCAGGCGGTAGCCCACCTGCAGCACCGGGGCAAGGATTGCGGCAGCATTGGTTTCGCCGGGATTCCAGCGCACCACCAGTCGCCGGGTGGTCATGTTGACGCGAGCCCAGGTCACCCCATTCTGCCGGCCGAGCACGGTTTCGATCAGCCACACGCAGGCGGCGCAGTGGATGCCCTCGACCATCAGGTGGAGTTCGTCCTCGCCCTTGCCGGTGTGGAGCGTGTGGGCGGAGAAGTCGTGGAGGCAGTCCTCGTCCGGCTTCAGCGGCCGCATCGCCGGGTCGATGTGGCGGCGGCGGTAATAGGATTCGAGGCCGAGACCGCCGACCAGCGCGAAGGCAGCCGCGCAGCCGCGGCAGCAGAAACCGTCCGGACCGGGGGGCACAGGCGCCCCGCAGTGGAGGCAGGTGCCGGTCACGGCAGGATGAAGCGCCGTTGCATCTGGTAGGCCGAGTCCCTGCCGACGGCGATGATGTCGAAATCCCATTCACCGCTTTCCGGCACGGCGAGCACGGTCCCGTAGGTTCCATCTCCCCGCTTCGCCAGGGCGACGCGCTGGTCCAGGCCGGTGACCGTCGGCCGGGTCAGCAGCGCCTGGACGTCGAGACCGTCGACGGGGCGGCCGTCGCGGTCGCGATAGGTCACGGTGACGTCGGCATTGCGGGCATCGCCGGCGATCTTGGCGTCGACCGTCCAGCCCAGTTCGGCCTGGGCCTTCGCCATCGCCAGATTGCGGTTGTAGGCGATGCCTTTTTCGTAGGCGTTGTCGGTCGACAGCCCGGTGAAGGTCGAGGTGGCGAAATAGGCCATGCCGAGGTTGACCCCGACCACCACCAGGAAGAAGGCGACGAAGATGTAGGGGTACCACCAGCCTCGCTGCGCGTTCATGGCCATGCCCATCACCGTTCCGGCGCCGCGAACAAGCCGCGGGTGTCGACCACCCGCCCGTCGGCGGTGTCGGTGAGGGTGAAGGACAGCGCAGTGGATTTGGAGCCGAGGCTTTCCGCGGGAACGCTGACGTAGACCCGGAAGGTGCCGACCGAATCGGCGGCGACGTCGAGGCGGCCGTCATTGCCTCCAAATACCTCGAGCCGAGCGCCGTCGATGCCGGCGACGGCCAGGGCGAACGTGCGGTCCCGGCGGATCATGTTGAGCACCTTGTAGGTATAGCCGTTGCGGATCGAACCGTCCTTCATCTGCGAGAACAGCGGGCTGCGTTCATGCAGGATGTTGACCTCGGTGGTGGTCCGGAAGGCCAGCGACCACGCCATCACCCCGCCAACCAGCGCCAGGACGCCGGCATAGACCAGGGTGCGCGGACGCACCACCCGGAAGCCGGCCGCCTCGCCCCTGCCGCGCGCCTCGATGTTGGCGGTGGAGTCGTAGCGGATCAGGCCGCGCGGCAGGCCGAAGCGATCCATGATGGGGGCGCAGGCGTCGATGCACAGGCCGCAGCCGATGCAGGCGAGTTGGCTGCCGTTGCGGATGTCGATTCCGGTGGGACAGGCCACCACGCACATGCGGCAATCGACGCAATGGCCGCGGCCGTCGAAGCTCTGGCCCTTGCGCGCACTCCCCCGTGGCTCGCCGCGCCATTCCTCGTAGGAAATGATCAGCGAGTGCTCGTCGAACATCGCCGCCTGGAAGCGCGAATAGGGGCACATGTAGATGCACACCTGCTCGCGGGCGAAGCCGGCCAGCAGGTAGCAGCCACCGCCGGCGATGAAGATGGCGGTATAGGTCGCGGCGCCGGCGGTGCCGGAAAAGATTTCACCCAGCAGCTTGAACGCGTCGTCGAAATAGAGCACGAAGCTGATGCCGCAGGCCGCCGATATCGCCAGCCAGACCAGATTGACCGCCGCCTTGCGGGCCAGCTTGCCGGCATCCCACGGCCGCCGGTTGAGGGCGATGCGGCGATTGCGATCGCCGATGAACAGCCGCTCGACCGCCACGAACAGGTCGGTGTAGACCGTCTGCCAGCACAGGAAGCCGCACCACACGCGGCCGGCCAGCGCGCTCATCAGGAACAGCCCGATGGCGGCGATCATCAGCAGGCCGGTAACGTAATAGACCTCCTGCGGCCAGATCTCGATGGAGAAGAAATAGCCCCGCCGGCCCGCTATGTCGGCGAGGATCGCCTGGTCGGGCGCGCCCGGACCGCGGTCCCAGCGCACGAACGGGGCAAGGTGCCACCAGGCCATCAGCACGGCCATCGCCCACCATTTGACGGTGCGGAACACACCCTTGACGGCGCGAGGCTCGACCTTGGCGGTGGCGGAGTAGAAGTCGGAATCGGTTCCGGCGGCGGGGATCTGGGCCATCTATGTCAATTGTCTAACTGGGGGACCCGTCCTTAGCGCATCGGCGGGGAAAATGCCATCGGATCGAAAGAATAACGGGGGGCGCCCATCGGGCGCCCCCCGCCGGATGCAGGTTACTGCCCGCCGCCACGCGAGTGGACGTAGACGGCCAGCATCTTGATGGTGGTTTCATCCAGACGCTTGCCCCAGGACGGCATCGAGCCGTGCTTGGGATTGGTCACCTGGTCGACCACACCGTCCTTGCCGGCCTTGTGGAAGGTGCGGATCGCGGTGGTCAGCGGCGGCGCGCCGACCTCCTTGTTGCCCGCACCCTCGGTGCCGTGGCAGACGGCGCAGTTCTCGGAGAACACCGCCGCGCCGGGACTGCCGGCGGCCGGGGCCTTCGAGGCCAGCGACACCACGTAATCGGCCACCTGGCCGACCTGGTCGGCGGTCAGGATGCCATCGGCGCCGAAGCGCGGCATCTGGCTGTTGCGCGACTCGGGATCCTCGTTGCGCACACCATGGGTGATGGTCTGCTGGATCTCGGCCAGGGTGCCGCCCCACAGCCACACGTCGTCGGTGAGGTTGGGATAGGAACCCGGGATGCCGCCGCCGCCGGCGCCGTGGCAGGCGGCGCAGTTCTCGTTGAAGGCGATCCTGCCGCCGACCTGGGCATAGTCGGACAGGGTCTTGTCCTTGGCGATCTCGTCGAGCGAGGCCGCCTGGATCTTGGCCACCCACGGCGAACGGGCCGCCTTCTGGTCCTTCAGATCCTGGTCGAGCACCCCGCGCGACGAATAGTTGAGCATCCCGTGTGTATAGCCGGACACCGTCGGCCACGCGGGATAGGCGATCCAGTAGCCGATGGCCCAGATCACCGTCGCCCAAAACACCCAAACCCACCATTGCGGCAAGGGAGTGTTGAGCTCCTTGATGCCGTCCCACTCGTGCCCGGTCGTATTCTGACCGGAAATCGAGTCCTTTTCGATCGAAGCCATAATCAACGCTCCTTGTCGTCGTCCCTCAGAGGGATGCTTCCGTATTCCTGCAGCCGGTTTTTGTTTTTCGGCCGGAAGGCATAGAAAACGATCCCGAGGAAAATGATCATCGCCATCACGCCCCACGCGGGGCTGAGAACATGCACGACCAAGTCGGCGAGTGAATCCACCAAAACCCCCTTCATCGACGGATCGACTCAGGATTCACCGTGGTGAAATCCACCATGGTTCCCAGCACCTGCAGATACGCGACCAGGGCATCCAGTTCCGTGACCTTGGTCTGGTCGACCCCCGCCATGCCGGCGCTGGCCTTGCCCAGACGGGCCTTGGGATAGCTGGCGGCAATGGGCGCGTCCGCCGATTCGGCGGCCACCTGGGCCTCCACGTCGGCCTTGGCGCTGGCGATCTGCGCGTCGGTGTAGGGCACGCCGGTCACCTTCAGGGCCTTGAGATCGGCCGAGATGGTGGCGTAGGCGAGCGGGCGCTTGAGATGCGGATAGCCGGGCATGATCGATTCCGGCACCACGTCACGCGGGTTCACCAAATGGCGAACATGCCAGTCGTTGGTGTACTTGCCGCCGACCCGGGCGAGATCCGGGCCGCTGCGCTTGGAACCCCACTGGAACGGATGGTCGTACTTGGACTCGGCCGCCAGGCTGTAATGGCCGTAGCGTTCGACCTCGTCCTTGAACGGACGGATCATCTGGCTGTGGCACAGATAGCAGCCTTCGCGGATGTAGATGTTGCGGCCCGCCAGTTCGAGCGGGCTGTAGGGACGGACGCCGTCCACCTTCTCGATCGTCGATTCGATCGAGAACAGCGGAACCACTTCCACCAGGCCGCCGACGATGATCATCAGAAGGATGCCGACCGCGAGGAAGAAGACGTTGGTTTCGAGAACTTTGTGCTGCTTGAACATGTCTGCTCCTCCTCAGCGGGCGCTGCTGGCGGCGGGAACGAGGGCCTCTTCGGCCACATCGCCCTTGATGGTCTTATAGAAGTTGTAAGCCATCACCAGCGAACCGAGGACGAACAACACCCCGCCAAGAGCACGGATGATGTAGTACGGATGCATCGCGACCACGGACTCGACGAACGAGTACTGCAGGAAGCCGAGGTTGTCGTAGGCACGCCACATCAGGCCCTGCATGACCCCCGAGATCCACATCGCGGTGATGTAGAGGAGGATGCCGATGGTGGCGACCCAGAAATGCACGCCCACCAGCTTCAGCGAGTACATCTCCTTGCGCCCCCACAGCTTGGGAACCAGGCAGTACAGAGCCCCGAAGGAGACGAAGGCGACCCAGCCGAGAGCGCCCGAATGGACGTGGCCGATGCCCCAGTCGGTGTAATGCGACAGCGAGTTGACCGCCTTGATCGACATCATCGGCCCTTCGAAGGTCGACATGCCGTAGAACGCCACCGAGGTGACCAGGAAACGCATGACCGGATCGGTCCTCAGCTTGTCCCAGGCGCCGGAAAGCGTCATCAGGCCGTTGATCATGCCGCCCCACGACGGCATCCACAGCATGATCGAGAAGGTCATGCCCAGCGTCTGCGCCCAGTCGGGCAGCGCCGTGTAGTGCAGGTGATGGGGGCCGGCCCAGATGTAGAGGAAGATCAGCGCCCAGAAATGCACGATCGACAAGCGGTAGGAATAGACCGGCCGCTCGGCCCGCTTCGGCACGAAGTAGTACATGATGCCGAGGAAGCCGGCGGTGAGGAAGAAGCCCACCGCGTTGTGGCCGTACCACCACTGCACCATGGCGTTCTGCACGCCGGAGAAGATGTTGTAGCTCTTCATCCAGCCGCCGCCGAAGAACGCCGTCGGGATGGCGATGTTGTTGCCCAGGTGCAGCATGGCGATGGTCAGGATCATCGCCAGGAAGAACCAGTTGGCCACATAGATGTGCGGCTCGGTGCGCTTCATGATGGTGCCGGCGAAGGCGATCAGGTAAGCGACCCATACGACCGTCAGGTAGAGGTCGAGGAGCCATTCGGGTTCGGCATATTCCTGGCCCTGGCTGTAGCCCAGCACATAGGACAAGGCTGCCAGGACGATGAAGACGTTGTAGCCCCAGAAGATGAAATTGCCCATGCCGCGGCCGCCGAACATCGAGGCGCGACAGGTGCGCTGAACGATGTAGAGCGAGGTTGCGAACAGGACGTTGCCGCCAAAGGCGAAAATGACCGCGGAGGTGTGGACTGGGCGCAGGCGCCCGAAGGTCGTCCACTCGAGGTCGAGGTTGAGGGCGGGGAAGGCCAACTGCCAGGCGATGAAATCGCCCATCAGGAAGCCAACAACCCCCCAGAACGTCGCCGCGAGGACGAATTTCTTCACCACGTCTTCGCAGTAGTACGCGGCGTTGGTGTTGCTGCTCATGCCGAACTCCTTGACTCAAGGCTTCCGCCCGAAGCGCTGGCCGGCCATGTCCGCGGCAACCGTTTGCCCCCGTGCCGGGGAACCATGATGCGCCGGTACTAATGCTTCAAGCGTTTCGCACTATGCCGGTCGGCGGAGCCCCCGCCATTGATCCAAGTCAATTCCGGACAAATTTTGCTGGAATTCCATATGACATAGAGGTGTCGGTCGCGTCCGATAAATGCTCTACACTGCGCCATGACCGACACCATCCCCGCCGACGCCCTCGCCACCCGCCCCGCCATCCGCCTGCTGAAGGGACATTCGCGCCGCCTTCGCGCCGGCCATCCGTGGCTGTTCAGCAACGAGATCGACATGACTCCGGAGGCCAAGGCGCTGCCCCCCGGCACCCTGGTCACCCTGGTCGACGCCGGCGACGAGCGCCTGGGCGTCGCCACCTTCACCCCCCACTCGCTGATCGCCGCCCGCCTGCTGTCGCGCGATGCGGCCACCGCCATCGACGAGGACTTCCTCGCCCAGCGCCTGACCCGCGCCGTCGCGCTCCGCGACCGCCTGTTTCCCGAGCCCTGCTACCGCCTGGTCCATTCCGAGGCCGACAACCTGCCGGGTGCGGTGATCGACCGCTTCGGCGACGTGCTGTCGGTGCAGGTCAACAGCGCCGGCATGGAGCGCCTGACGCCCTTGCTGCTCGCAGCCCTCGATCGGGTGCTGGCGCCGCGCGCCGTGGTGCTGCGCAACGACGGCGCGGTGCGGTCGCTGGAAGGCCTGGAGCAATACCACCGCGTCGCCAAGGGCGACGTCGACGGACCGGTGGAGCTGACGGAGAACGGGGTGCGCTTCTTCGCCGACATCGCCCACGGGCAGAAAACCGGCTGGTTCTACGACCAGCGCGAAAACCGCGCCTTCGTCGCCCGCCTGGCCGGCGGGCGGCGGGTGCTCGACCTCTACGCCTATGCCGGCGGCTTCGCGGTGCAGGCGGCGATGGCCGGCGCCGCCGAGGTGGTGGCGGTCGACCGTTCCGCCGAGGCGCTGGCCCTGGCCGAGCGCGCCGCCGCCGCCAACGGCGTCGCGGTCGCCGCCGTGCGCGCCGAGGCGTTCGCCGAAATGGCTCGCCTGGCCGCCGCCGGCGAGCGCTTCGGGGTGGTGGTGGCCGACCCGCCGGCCTTCGTCAAGGCGAAGCGCGACCTTTCCGCCGGAGCCAAGGGCTACCGCAAGATGGCGCGGCTGGCCGCGGCCCTGGTCGAACCCGAGGGCATCCTGTTCGCCGCATCGTGCTCACACCACATGCCGGCCGAGACCTTCGCCGAGGAGATCGCCCACGGCCTGGCCTTGGCCGGTCGCACGGGGCGCATCCTGCGCAGCGCCGGCGCCGCGCCCGACCACCCGATCCACCCGCATCTGCCGGAAAGCGCCTATCTCAAGGCGCTGGTGCTGCAACTGGACTGACGCGATAGCGCCGCGAAGGCGGAATAGAGCGCCGGATCCCAAGGCATGCCGTCAGCGCCCCAGGCGCAGCATCAGCCGCACCCAGGCCTGCAGCCGCCCCGACAGCAGCAGGGGCGCGAACACGCTGGCGGCGGCGAGGCGGTTGCAATCGGCCAGGCTGGGCGACGGCGGCGCCGCCTCGGCCAACGCGGCGGCGGGCAGGCGGCGGGCCACCGCCACCACCCAGGGGGCGATCAGCTCTGCGGCGCGCGGCCCGGCGATGCCGGCCCCCAGCACGCGGCCCCACCGATCGACCACCACCTTGACCAGGCCGTCGGGACGGCGTTCCGCCTGCGCCTGCTCGACATCGGCGAACGGCCACCGCAGCAGACGGAATTTGTCGCCCCGCCGCCGCGCCGCGCCCTCGTCGAGGCCGACCTGGGCCAGTTCCGGGTCGGTGACGGCCAATGCGAGCGGCGGCGGGCGGCGCCCCGGCAGGCGCAGCAGCGCCGATTTCAGCACCTGGGCGGCGGCAGCGGTCGGATGCAGCGCCGCCGCGGACGGCAGCGCCCACACCCGCCGGTTGGTGGTGCGCACGCCGTTGCCGGTGACGATGCCCTCGGTCAGGCTCCAGGCGATACCGGCCTCGGCCAGGCCCAGATCATCGAGGCCGGGGCGAAGATCGGGCATCGCCAGCACCGGCCAATCCATCGCGGCATCGCGGTCGATACCCTCGGCGGCCAGGCGGCGCTCCACCACCGACGCCAGTTCGGGGTCGAACCCCGGCAGCAACCCGCCGGTGGCGTCCAGCGCCACCTGAACCCCCAGACGCCCCAGCGCCTGGGCCAGCGCCACCGCCTCCGGCCCGCCGCCGTGGACGGCGAGGCGGCGCGGCAGGGCCGGCAGCGCGGCGAGGACGTCCCAGCCGGACGGCGCCGCCACCGGCGGCACCACCACGAAGCGGCGGGCGCGCACCCGCCGGCCGGCCGCCTCGATACGGTCGGCGCCGATGAAACGTCCCGGCCCGGCGAGGCTTTCGACGCCCAGCGCCGCCAGGCGGGCCGGCGCCTCGGCGGCGCGCGCGGCCTCCAGGGTGCGGTCGATGTGGCGGCGCACTCCCGCCCAATCGGCGGCGGGCTCGCCGACGCGAATGCCGAAGCCGGCGGCGTCGCGGGCAGCGGCGGCGGCGCGCCCGGCTTCCACCAGCGCCCGCAATCCCGCCGGCCGCCACGGCGCGCTTTCACCGGGCGCCACCAGGACCGTGCGCGCCCCCAGCGCCGCCGCCGCCGCCGCCACCTGGACGGCGGCCGGCCCGGCGCCGAGAACGCAGAGATCGGTGTCGATGGCCTTGGTCATGGCGGCTCCCGCACGAGGTGGCGGCATTGGTATAGCAGAATCGGCGCCCGTGTTGACACTCCTCGCCCCATGGCTTATAAGCCCGTCCTTCCTTTTGCCGTGATCGGAGTCCGTACTCGTGAAGCGCACCTATCAGCCGAGCAAGCTCGTCCGTGCCCGCCGCCACGGCTTCCGTGCCCGCATGGCCACCGTCGGCGGCCGCAAGGTCATCGCCAACCGCCGCAGGCAGGGCCGCAAGCGTCTTTCCGCCTAGGGTGCCCGTTCGCCCGGCGCGCCTGCTCAAGCGGGCGGACTTCCTGCGAGTCGCTGCGGCGCGGCGCAAGTGGGCGGCGCCTGGCTTGATTCTGCAAGCGGCACTCGGCACCGCCGGTGAAACGGCGCTACGGGTGGGATTCACCACCTCGAAAAAGGTCGGAGCGGCGGTCGAGCGCAATCGCGCGCGCCGGCGCCTGCGCGCGGCGGTCGCCGAGGTTTTCCCGGCCCTGGCAGCCCCCGGCCTCGATTACGTGGTCATCGGCCGGCGGGAAACGCTGGTGCGAACCTATTCTCTTCTCTTGCAGGATTTGCGGACGGCGTTAAAACGTGTCGGCGGATTGCGGCCGGAGGCGGTTTCCCCGGCCGCCCCCGCATCGGATCGATCGGAGAGCCAATGAGTCCGGCCGGACATGTTCTTTCTGGCCTCGTCCACGGCTATCGGCTGCTGCTGGCGCCGGTGCTGCCGGCCTGTTGCCGCTTCCAGCCGTCCTGCTCGGCCTATGCCGTCGAGGCCATCGGCCGGCATGGCGCCGGCCGGGGCGCCTGGCTGGCGGCGCGGCGGATCCTTCGCTGCCACCCTTGGAACGACGGCGGTTTCGATCCCGTCCCCGCCGTTTCCCCGCCGCACCGGCACCCGGATAGGACGCCATGAACGAACAGCGCAACCTGATACTCGCCATCGCGATCTCGGCCTTGATCCTGTTCGGGTCCCAGTGGCTGTTTCCGAGCAAGCCGCCGGCCCAGCCGGCCCAGCAGCAGGCGGCTTCGGCCCAGGGGCCCGGCGCGCCGCCGGCGCCGCAGGCGCAGGGCGACAGCCGCCCGCCCGCCGCCGCAATCGCCAAACCGGCCCCCAACCGTGCCGAGGCGGTCGACCAGAGCCGCCGCATCCTCATCCGCAATCCCAACCTGCACGGCTCGATCGCGCTCACCGGGGCGCGGGTCGACGACCTGATCCTGACGCGCTTCCACGAGCATCCGGATCCCCAGAGCCCCGAGATCACCCTGCTGTCGCCGCCCGGCGCGCCCGAACCCTATTACGCCGAATTCGGCTGGGTCACGGCTGATTCAGGGATCAAGACCCCCGGCGACGACACCATCTGGGCGCCGGCTGTCCCGGGCGCCGAGCTGACCCCGAATAACCCGGTGTCGTTGTCGTGGGACAATGGCCAGGGCCAGCGCTTCGTGCGCACCTATGCGCTTGATGACCAGTACATGTTCACGGTCACCCAGCGGGTGGAGAATTACGGCCCCACCCCGGTCACCCTGTTCCCCTTCGCCTACGTGTCGCGCACCGGCACTCCCAAGGTGGCCGGCACCTACATCCTTCATGAGGGCCCGCTCGGCGTGCTCGACGGCTCGCTCAAGGAGGAGAAGTACGACGACCTCAAGAAGGCCCATCAGGTCGTCGAAAAGTCGATCGGCGGCTGGATCGGCATTACCGACAAGTACTGGCTGACCGCCCTGGTGCCCGACCAGAAGGCCCCGCAGACGGCGCGCTTCGTTTACCAGAACACCGGCGGCTTGGACCGCTGGCAGGTCGACTTCACCGCCACCGAACCGGTCGTGATCCCCGCCGGCGGCGCCGCCGACGCCGGCTTCCACCTGTTTGCCGGGGCCAAGATCGTCAACCTTCTGGATGACTATTCCGACAAGCTGGGCGTGCCCAAGTTCGACCTTTCGATCGACTTCGGCTGGTTCTTCTTCCTCACCAAGCCGTTCTTCTATCTGCTGCAGATGCTGCACACCGCGCTCGGCAACATGGGCCTGGCGATCCTGGCGCTGACCGTGATGATCAAGCTGGCGATGTTCCCGCTCGCCAACAAATCCTATGTGGCGATGAGCAAGATGAAGAAGCTCCAGCCCGAGGTGCAGAAGCTGCAGGGGCGCTTCGCCGACGACAAGGTGCGGATGCAGCAGGAGATGATGGCCCTCTACAAGCGCGAGAAGGTCAACCCGGCCTCCGGCTGCCTGCCGATCCTGGTGCAGATCCCGGTGTTCTTCGCCCTCTACAAGGTGCTGTTCGTCACCATCGAGATGCGCCACGCCCCCTTCTACGGCTGGATCCACGACCTGTCGGCGCCCGATCCCACCAACATGTTCACCCTGTTCGGCCTGGTCCCGTGGGATCCGACCATCATCGCCTCGTTCCTGCACATCGGCGTGTGGCCGCTGATCATGGGCGTGACCATGTGGCTGCAGCAGAAGCTGAACCCGCAGCCGGCCGACCCGATCCAGGCCAAGATGTTCCAGTACCTGCCGATCATCTTCACCTTCATGCTGGGGCAGTTCGCCGCAGGCCTGGTGATTTACTGGGCGTGGAGCAACAGCCTGTCGATCCTGCAGCAATGGGTGATCATGAGGCGGGCGGGGGTGAAGGTCTGACCGGGTCCTCCCCGGCGGAGGCCGCGGCCCTGCTGGAAGCGGGGCGGCTGCTGTTCGCGCGCCCGGTGCAGTTCCTGCGCGGCATCGCCGAGCTGGACCAGCTGCCCCCCTTCGGCCTGCCCGAAGTGGCCTTCGCCGGCCGCTCCAACGTCGGCAAGTCGTCCTTGATCAACGCGCTGCTCGGCCGCACCAGCATGGCGCGCACCTCCAACACGCCCGGCCGCACCCAGGAGATCAACTTCTTCGACCTCGCCGGCCGGCTGATCCTGGTCGACCTGCCCGGCTACGGCTTCGCCAGCGCGCCCAAGGACAAGGTGGCGCGCTGGACCCGCCTGGTGCGCGGCTACCTCAAGGGCCGGCCGGTGCTGCGCCGCGCCGTGCTGCTGGTCGACAGCCGCCACGGCCTCAAGGACAGCGACCGCGAGATGATGAGCCATCTCGACGCGGCGGCGGTGGTCTACCAGGTGGTGCTGACCAAGGTCGACAAGATCAAGGCGGCCGATGCCGAAGCGGTGCGCGCCGCCACCGCCCTGGAGATCGCCAAGCACGCCGCCGCGCATCCCACCATCATCCTCACCAGTTCGGAGAAGGGCGCCGGCATCGCCGACCTCAGGGCCGAATTGGCCACCCTCGCCCAAGCGGAGCCGGTTCCATGAGCGAAACCCCCGAATCCCTGGCGGAACACGCCGCTTGGCTGGATCGCGCCAAGACGCTGTCCGAGGCGCTGCCCTTCATGCGCCAGTTCTCCGACGAGACGGTGGTGATCAAATACGGCGGCAACGCCATGGAAAAGGCCGACCTGTCGCGCCTGTTCGCCCGCGACGTCGCCCTGCTGAAGCAGGTCGGCATCAACCCGGTGGTGGTCCACGGCGGCGGCCCGCAGATCGACCGGATGCTGAAGCGCCTGAACATCGTCACCGAGCGGGTCGACGGCCTGCGCTACACCGACGCGGCCACCGTCGAGGTGGTCGAAATGGTGCTGTCGGGCTCGATCAACAAGCAGATCGTTTCGGCGATCAACGAGGCCGGCGGCTTCGCGGTGGGCCTGTCGGGCAAGGACGGCCACCTCATCCGCGCCCGCAAGCTACGCCACAAGGCCGACCTCGGCTTCGTCGGCGAGCCGGCCGAGATCACCCCGCACCTGCTGGATTTCTTCCGCGATTCCGACATCATCCCGGTGATCGCCCCGGTGGGCGTCGGCCCCGCCGGCGAGACCTACAACATCAACGCCGACACCGCCGCCGGCGCCATCGCCGCCGCCTGCGGGGCACGCCGGCTGCTGATGCTGACGGATGTCCCCGGCGTGCTCGACAAGGCCGGCAACCTGATCCCCGAAATGACGGTCAGCCACGTTCAGGCCTGTCTGGCCGACGGCACCATCTCGGGCGGCATGATCCCCAAGGTGGAAACCTGCCTGGAGGCCGTCGCCGGTGGCGTCGACGCCGCCGTCATCCTCGACGGCCGCGTCCCCCACGCGCTGCTGCTGGAGTTGTTCACCCCGCACGGGGTGGGGACATTGATCAAGGGGGATTGAGGACGGGGGCGGGAAATCGGCATGCCCGGAGAACAGAGATGAACCAGATCTCGGCCGCGTTCCGGGAAGCGGTCGAATGCCAACGCGCCGCACGATTCGGCGACGCCGAGGAAATTTATAAATCCATTCTCGTTCACGCGCCCCACCACCTTGGCTGCCTGCTTTATCTCGGCATGCTGTACCAGCAGACGGGGCGTCATGCGGAGGCCATCGACACCATCGGGCGCGGCATCGCCCTGCAGCCTCGTGACGCCGCTTTGCATACCGTTCTCGGCAACGCCCTGTCGGAGCTCGGGCGGTACGATGAAGCCGAGACGGCCTTCCTTGCCGCGGCCAAGATCAATCCCGCCATGCCGGAACACCATTACAATCTCGGCACGGCATTGGAGCATGCGGGGCGCCACCAGGACTCGGTTGATGCGTATCGGCGAGCCATCGCCCTAAAGCCCGATTTCGTCGAGGCCCATGACGGTCTCGGGCGTTGCCTCGAAGACGTTGGCGAAATCGACGATGCGGCGGCCCATTACCGCGAGGCGATCTGGTTGCGGCCCGACCACGTCGACGCACGCCTGGCCTTGCGGCGCGCGGTCAACCTGAAGGGGGCCAAGCTTGTGCGGCCATCCACCGTCGGCGCGGGGACGGCCGCCGATTCCACGACAAAATCCATTGCAATTGCCAACCGGGCGGCGAAGCTGCACGTTAAGTTCAGTCTTGATGACAACGAAAGGATGCAACATATCGTCCTTCGCAAGATAAATGAAGGCTGCCTGTATGGGCAGGAAGTATTCATGTTTATGTCTCGGGTCTTGCGCCCAGGCGATTTCGTCTTGGATATCGGCGCAAATTTCGGGTACTACGCCGTTCTCGCCGGGAAACTGGTGGGGTCATCGGGCCGGACAATCGCCATCGAGGCCAACCCGCGACACGCCGCGGCAATTCGGCACCATCTGGAGATCAATGGCATCGAGGCCGACATCCGCATCGTTGCCATAAGCGACTATTCGGGGAACGCGCAATTCGTTGATTTCGGTCCGAGATGCGGGCACGGAACCCTTTGCGACCACGTCGATGACGTCGAGAATCGCAGCGGCTTCGGAGAAAAGGCCAGCCAGCCATTCGATGTTCATGTGACGACCCTCGACGCCGAACTGGCGACGATCGGCTGCGGGTGCCCGAAACTCATCAAGATGGACGTGGCGGGCGCAGAACTCCGCGCGATCAAGGGTTCCCCTAAGGCCTTCTCGGATCCCACCCTTGAATTCGTGGTTTGCTATTGCCGCGACACGGAAAAGCAGATGATCTTACGTGAACAAATGAAGGCTTACGGCTTCGATACGCACATCTTCAGTCAAGACATAGAAATTCCACAGCCAGTGCCCTCGTCCGTTGTTATAATCGGCAACGCCGTCACTGACATGTTGTTTTCGCGCCCTGGTATGATCGAAAAATATTATCCATTTGTGATGCCCCATTAGCCGGCATCAAACTTGGCGAACGGCATCGTCCGCCCCCTGGTCGCCCGTGACGCCGCGGCAATGCGGACGCAGGAGCCCGGCAAGGGGCGACACAGCCGGCCTTTCCGAAGGCTGGGTTACGGCGCCCCCACCCCTTCCGGCTTGCCCACCACGACGACGGCCAGGGCGGCGGGGTCGAGCAGGCGTTTGGCCACCCGCTGGACATCCGCCAGGGTGACCGCCCGGACGAAGTCGTTGCGACGGTCGAGGAAGTCGATGCCGAGATTGTCGCGCTGGATGCGGACCAGCAGGTCGGCGGTCGCGGTGGTCGATTCCAGCATCAGCGGGAACGACCCGACCAGGTAGGTCTTGGCGTCGTCCAGGGTCTGCTGGTCCGGCCCCTGGTCGCGCATGCGCGCCCATTGCTCCTTGATCAGCGCGAGCGACTGGCCCATGCGGCTGTTCTCGGTGGCGACCCCGCCCATGATCAGGCCGGCATGGTCGAAGGGGATCAGATAGCTGTAGACCGAATAGGCCAGTCCGCGCTTCTCGCGCACCTCCTCGGTCAGCCAGGACGAAAACCCGCCGCCGCCGAGGATGTAGTTCATCACGTAGGCGGCATACCAGTCCGGATCGGCGCGCTTGATGCCGTTGGCGCCCAACACGGCGGTGCTCTGCGGGTTGTTGCGGGCGACCACGGTGACGCGGCCGGGCGCCTGCGGCGTTGCGTCGGCGACATCGGTCGCCGCCGCCTTGGCGGGCAGCCCGCCGAAGGTGGTTTCGAGCAGCGGCCGCAACTGGTCCGGGGTGATGTCGCCGACCACGGCAATCACGAGATTGTCGCGCGCCATATGCGCCTTGAACCACCCGCGCAGATCGGCGGCGGCGATGGACTTTATGCTTTCCGGCGTGCCGTGCAGCGGGCGGCCGTAGGGATGGCCGGCGAACTGGGTGGCGAACCAGTCGCGCTCGGCGATGGAATCGGGGGTCTGCTGTTCGCGCGCCAGCGCGGTGAGGATTTGGCTGCGGATGCGCTCGACCGGCTCCTTGTCGAAGCGCGGCTGGGTCAGGGCCAGGCGGAAAAGGTCGAAGGCGGTGTCGCGATTGTCGGTCACCGTCTTCAGGTGGCCGCGCATGACGTCCTTGCCGGCGTCGAAGCTCAGTTCGATGGCCAGGTCCTCGAGCTTGCCCTGAAAGGTCTGGGAATCGTAGGGCCCCGCGCCTTCGTCCAGCAGCCCCGACACCATGTGGGCCAGTCCGGCCTTGGCCGCGGGCTCCACCGAGGACCCGCCGCGGAAGCCCAGTTCGACGTCGATGATGGGGTTCGAGTGGTCCTCGACCAGCCAGGCCTCGATGCCGGCGGGGCCGGCCACCCGTTCGACGGTGACGGCGCGCGCCGGCACGACGAAAGCCACGGCCAGCGCGAAAGCGAGAACGAGGCGCATCAGCGGATCTCCCGGGTCGGCTGGATGGGGGCGAGCGGCGGCTGGCCGGCGCCGCGGCGCTCGCCGTCGGGGAACAGCAGCCCGGTGACCGACCAGCGCTCATCGAGCACCTTGTGGGCGGCGACGTTGACCTGATCGGCGGTGACCGCGGCAATGCGCTGCGGCCATTCCTCGACGTCGGCGACGGTCTGGCCGGTGGACAGCGCCTCGCCCAGCACCTGGGCGGCGGTATGCAGCGAGTCGCGGGCGTAGGCGACGCTGGCCTTGATCCGCTGCTTGGCGCGGGCGACCTCGGCGTCACCGATGCCGTCTTTCAGCGCCGCGGCCAGTTCGGCGTCGAGCGCGGCGCGCAGCTTGTCCATCGGCACCCCCGGCCGCGGCGTGGCGCCGATGCTGAAGGTCGAATAGTCCCATGCGTCCGCGTCATAGGACGCGTTGGCGCTGGCGGCCAGCCCCTGGGCCACCACCAGCGACTTGTACAGGCGGCTGGTGGAGCCGCCGCCGATGATCTCGGCCAGCACCTCGAGCGCGTAGGAACTTTCCCGCCCGCCCACCTGCTCGGTGCCGAAATGGCGGCTGGGCGCCATGTAGAAGCGGCTGAAGCTGGGCTGCTCGACCCGCGGGTCCTTCAGCGTCACCAGGCGGGACGCCACCTGCGGCGGTTCCTTCAAACGGTCGCGCGGCGGCGTGTCGGCGCGCGACAACGGCCCGTAATGCTTTTCGGCCAGCGCCTTCACCTGCTCGGGCTTGACGTCGCCGACGACCACCAGCACGGCGTTGTTCGGCGCGTACCACTTGTGATAGAAATCGAGGGCGTCCTGGCGGGTCAAGGCGGCGATCTCGCCGGCCCAGCCGATGACCGGGCGGCGATAGGGATGGTTGAGGAATAGCGCCGCCTGCATGCGCTCGCCCAGCAGGGCCGCCGGGTTGTTGTCGGTGCGCATCCGCCGCTCCTCCATCACCACCGCGAGTTCGGTGGTGAAGTTCCGCTCGTCGGGCGCCAGATTGCGCATGCGGTCGGCTTCCAGCGTCATCGCCTGCTCCAGCTGGTCGACCGCGACGTTCTGGTAATAGGCGGTGAAGTCGCTGGAGGTGAAGGCGTTGTCGCGGCCGCCGGAGCGGGCGATGGTGCGCGAGAACTGGCCGGCCGGCACCGTGGGAGTGCCCTTGAACATCAGGTGTTCGAGCAGATGGGCCAAGCCGCTCTTGCCGGGAACCTCGTCGGCGGCGCCGACCCGGTACCACACCATGTGGGTGGCGATGGGCGCGCGGTGGTTCTCGACCACCACCACGGTAAGGCCGTTGTCCAGCATGTAGGTGGTGGGATTGAACATCTGGGCCGCGGCGGGCAGCGGCAGCATCGACACCACGGCGACGGCCAACGCCATCCACCGTTTGCAGACAGTCCTGATCATCATCCCTCCGAGAGCGGCGATCCGGGGCCGGGTCGTCCCGCCATATGGCACCGCGTCGCGCCACGGCAAAGGCGCAGGCGGCGGTACCTAGAAGATGCCTTCGAGCATGCCCTTGCGGCGGCGCTCGATGCGCGGGGTGTCGCCTTCGGTGACCGCCTTGCCCAGGGCCTGGTTCTCGCGCAGACGCTGGGCCTCCCGGGTGGCGTCCAACTGCTCGCCGGCGCCGGGCAGTTCGGCCTTGCGCCAGAACACCACCTTGTCGGTGAGCGTGCGGTCGGCATCGGCCAGCGCCTGGCTCTCCTTGTCGATCAGGGCGCGGATGCCGGGCTGGATCTGGTCGGCACCGGCGCGGCGCAGCAGCCGCACGTCGCCGTCGTCGCGCCCGACCGAGGAAATCGCCGTGCCCTGGCGCGTCGTCCCCAGCATGGCGGAGCGCGCCTGATCACGGGTCGAGCCTTCCTGCGGCCGGGTGGCGCCCGGCGCCGGCGGGCGCAGGTTGAAATCGGGGGGCATCGCCAGAGGCGCGCGGCTGACCACCTGGAACTCGTCCGGCGCCGACTTCTCGTAGCCCATCGCGCTCTTGAGTTCGGTGCAAGCGGAAAGGCCGAGAACCAACCCGGCGGCGACGACAGCCACTGTCCCTATCGGATGCCATAGAACGTTCGTTCGGATCATGGGATCAATTCTTAGACGATGTGCGCGCCGCAAACAAGGAATCGAGTACGAGTAGGATGGCCCCGACCGTAATGGCCGAATCCGCCAAATTGAAGGCAGGCCAATGCATATCATAATAGTGGAAATCAAGGAAGTCTGCCACGGCCATAAAGCGCAGGCGGTCGATGACGTTGCCGACGGCGCCGCCCACCACCAGGCCGAGCGCCGCCGCCACCAGGCGTGAATTCGCGCGCTTCATCCACACCACCAGGAAGGCGACGATCGCCGCCGACAGCACCGACAGCAGCAGCCAGTTCCATTGGCCCGAATTGTTGAACATGCCGAACGACACGCCGCGGTTCCACGCCATCACCAGGTCGAAGAACGGCGCCACATGCACCCGCCCGGGGGTGAAGAACGGCGTCTCGGTCACCCCGGCGGGCCGGAACAGGCGCTCGACGATCCACCACTTCGACAGCTGGTCCAGCCCCGCCACCAGCGCGGCCACCCCCAGGCCCAGGCGCAGCGACGGCGTCATCCCGCCACCGCCGCGGCGCAGCGACGGCAGATGCCGGTGCCGGCGACCTCGGGCAGCACCCGCCAGCAGCGCTCGCATTTCTCGCCCTCGGCGGCATTCGGCACCACCCCCACGCCGGCGACATCGGCCAGCGCGAAGCAATCGGCCGGCGGCTCGCCGGGGACCACCGTCAGTTCCGAGGTGATGCATAGCTCGGCCAGGTCGAGGCCGGCCACCGCCGCCATCCGCTCGGGCGCCAGGTACAGCAGCGGCGCCGCCTGCAGGCTGGAGCCGATGCGCTTGGCGGCGCGTTCCAGTTCCAGCGCGCCGGTGACCACCCGGCGGACGTCGCGCACCTGGGCCCAGCGGGCGGCCAGCGCCTCGTCCCGCCACGCAGCCGGCAATTCGGGGAAAGCCTCCAGGTGGACCGAGCCGTCCTCGGAGGGATGGCGGGCCAGCCAGGCTTCCTCGGCGGTGAAGCACAGGAAGGGGGCCAGCCACTTGACGATGGTGTCGAGCAGGATGTCGAACACCGTGCGCGCCGCCCGCCGCCGCTGCGACGACGCCGGATCGCAGTAAAGCGCGTCCTTGCGGATGTCAAAATAGAACGCCGACAGATCGATGGCGCAGAAATTGTGCAGGTCGTTGAACCAGCGATGGAACTCGAAATCGTCGCAGGCCTTGCGGAGGCCGGCATCGACCTCGGAGAGGCGGTGCAGCACGTACCGCTCCAGTTCCGGCATCTCGCCCACCGGCAGCTTTTCTTCCGCATCGAAGCCTGCCAGCGCCCCCAGCAGGTAGCGCAGGGTGTTGCGCAAGCGGCGGTAGATGTCGACCTGGGTCTTGAGGATCTCGGGGCCGATGCGCAGGTCGTCGGAATAATCCGAGCCGACCACCCACAGGCGCAGGATATCGGCGCCCGATTTGCTCACCACTTCCTGCGGCGCGACCACGTTGCCCAGCGACTTGGACATCTTGCGGCCTTCCTCGTCGAGGACGAAGCCGTGGGTGAGCACCGCGTCGTAGGGCGCCCGGCCGCGGGTGCCGCAGGCCTCCAGCAGCGAGGAATGGAACCAGCCGCGGTGCTGGTCCGAGCCCTCCAGGTACAGCGAGGCCGGCCATTTCAGATCCCACTCGCCGCTTTCCAGCACGAAGGCGTGGGTGCACCCGGAATCGAACCAGACGTCGAGAATGTCGGACACCTGGTCGTAGTCGGCGGGATCGCGGTCGGGCCCCAGGAAGCGCGAGGGGTCGGCGGTGAACCACGCATCGGCGCCCTCGGCCAGGAAGGCAGCCGCCACCCGGTCGACCACCGCCTGGTCGCGCAGCGGCTGGCCGGTCTTCTTGTCGACGAACACGGCGATCGGCACGCCCCAGGCGCGCTGGCGCGAGACGCACCAGTCGGGCCGGCTTTCGACCATCGCATGGATGCGGTTGCGCCCCTGCGCCGGCACCCAGCGGGTGGCGTCGATGGCTTCGAGGGCCTTGGCCCTGAGGCCGTGGCTCTCCATCGAGATGAACCATTGCGGGGTGTTGCGGAAGATCAGCGGCGCCTTCGAGCGCCACGAATGGGGATAGGAATGCACCACCCGCCCGTGGGCGAGCAGGTTGCCGGTGGCCTTCATCGCCTCGATCACCGGCTTGGCCACCGGGCTGTAGTACTTGCCGTCCTTGCCCTGGGCCAGCACCGACTGGCCGGCGAAGACGGCGACGTGGGGGAAGTAGGTTCCGTCCGGCTGCACCGTGTCGGGAATGGCAACGCCGTGCTCGCGGCCGAGATGCCAGTCGTCCTCGCCGTGGCCGGGAGCGATGTGGACGAAGCCGGTGCCGGTGTCGGTGGTGACGAAGCCGGCCGGGAGCAGCGGCACTGGGAAGTCGTAGCCGCCCGCCGCTTCGGGATGGTGCTTGAGCGGATGGTGGCAGATGGTGCCGGCGAGATCACTTCCCTTCAGCACGGCGAGCGCGGTGAAGGAGCACTTGGCGTCCTTGGCCACCTGGGCGGCGAGGTCCTTCAGCACCACCAGCCGGTCGCCGGGATGGGCCAGGCTGCCGGCCTCGGCGCTTTCCACCTGGACGACGACATAGTCGAAGTCGGGGCCGTAGGCGACGGCGCGGTTGCCCGGCATGGTCCACGGCGTGGTGGTCCAGATCACCACCTTGGCGCCCTGGATTTCCGGGCGGCTGGCCGCGACCACCGGGAATTCGACCCAGATGGTGGTCGAGGCGTGGTCGTGATACTCGACCTCGGCCTCGGCCAGGGCGGTCTTCTCCACCACCGACCACAGCACCGGCTTGGCGCCCTTGACCAGCGAGCCTTCCATCAGGAAGCGCCCGAGTTCGCGCACGATCGCCGCTTCGGCCGCATGAGCCATGGTGGTGTAGGGATGCTTCCAGTCGCCCTGCACGCCGAGGCGCTCGAATTCCGCCTTCTGCACGGTGATCCAGTTGGCGGCGAAGTCGCGGCATTCGGCGCGGAACTGAACGATGTCGACTTCGTCCTTGTCCTTGCCGGCCTCGCGATACTTCTCCTCGATCTTCCACTCGATGGGCAGGCCGTGGCAGTCCCAGCCGGGGACGTAATTGGCGTCCATGCCCTGCATCTGGCGGGTGCGGTTGATGACGTCCTTCAGGATCTTGTTCAGCGCGTGGCCGATGTGGAGGTGGCCGTTGGCATAGGGCGGGCCGTCGTGCAGGACGAACTTGTCGCGGCCCTTGGATTCCCGCCGCAGCCGATCGAACAGGCCGAGCGCGGCCCAGCGCTCCAGCAGGCGCGGCTCAAGGGCGGGCAGGCCGGCCTTCATCGGGAAGTCGGTCTTGGGCAGGAACACGGTGTCCCGGTAATCTTTCTTTTCACTCATGGCAGGTCCTCGACCGGCACCATCGGGCCGGATTCGACGGGGAAACGACGGGCGGCCAGCAGCCGGCGCGCGGTGGCGACGTCGGCGGCGATCTGCGCCTTCAATTCATCCACCCCGGCGAACTTGCGTTCGGGGCGGATGTGTTCGACCAGCGCCACCCGCAGGTGGCGGCCGTAGAGATCCTCGGCGACGTCGAGGAGATGAACCTCGAAGGTCTCGTCGGTCTTGTCGAAGGTGGGGCGGCGGCCGAAATTGGCGACGCCGTCGTGCCAGCGGGTGGCGCCGCCGGCGTCGATGCCGGCGCGCACCGCATAGACCCCGGTGGCCGGGCGCTGGTATTCGCCCAGGTTCAGGTTGGCGGTGGGGAAGCCGATGGTGTGGCCGCGGCCGTCGCCCTTCTCCACCCGCCCCTCGACCTCCCAGTAATGGCCGAGCAGCTTGGCGGCTTCCGCCGGCCTGCCCTCGACCAGATAGTCGCGGACGGCGGTAGAGGAATAGACCTCGCCGGTGGGCGTGGTCGCCGGCGGCACCACGGTGACTCCGAAGCCCTTTTCCCCGCCCATCTTCTGCAGGAAGGCGCCGGTGCCCTGGCGGCCCTTGCCGAAGACGTAGTCGTAGCCGATCACCACGTGGCGGACCGCCATGGCGCGCACCAGCACGTCGTCGACGAAGGCGGCGGCGCTCTGGCCGGCGAAGGCTGCGTCGAAATGGCGCATCAGCAGCAGATCGATGCCCAGGGCCTCGATCAGGCGGGCCTTGACCCGGAACGGGGTGAGGCGGAACGGCGGCTGGCTGGGGTTGAAGAAGGCGCGCGGATGGGGTTCGAAACTCATCACCTCATGCGGCACCGCCATCGCCTCGGCGAGGCGCCGCGCGGTGCGGATGACCTGCTGATGGCCGCGGTGGACGCCGTCGAAATTGCCCAGCGCCACCACGGCGCCGCGGAATTCGGGCGTCATCTCGCCGCAATGTCGGATCAGGCGCATGAAGGCTCAGATGGTTCCAGGAAGCGCGAGGGGTAAGGGGTAGTCGATCGGGACGGGGAAGGCAACGGGGTTTGGGAAGGGCGAAGGGAGTCGTCCCTTCGCGCATCCCCGTTCCCTCGCCCGTCGCGGGGGAGGATTGGGTGGCGGGCGCGGAGGCCCCCCACTGCCGCTTCGCCGATTCACTCGGCCGGGCGCTGCGGCGGCTCGTAGGGACGCATGATCGCCATGAAGCGATTGTCCATGCTCGACAGCCACGCGGACAGGCCGCGCAATTCGCCCCGAATCTCGGCGATGGCTTCGGCATGGCGCCGCTGCTCAGCCTGCACCTCGCCGAATCTCTGCTCGACCTTGGCGAAACCAGCCTCGACCTTGGCGAAGCCGGCCTCGATCAGCTGGCGCAATTCAGCGTTTTCCTTACCCGTGCTCATCGAGCCCTCCGTCGAACGAGGATAGACGGTTCGGCGAAAATCTTCAATCTCAGTGCTGCTCGCGCGTCGCCGAGAACCGCACCTTGGGGAAGTCCTGCTGGGCGCGGCCCAATTGCCAGGTGCTGCGCGCCAGGTAGACCAGGCCGCCGTCGCGGTCCTCGGCCATGTTGCTTTTGTTGGCGTCGCCGAAGCGCTCGATCTCGGCCTTGTCGTCGGCGGCGACCCAGCGGGCGGTGACGAAGGGGGCGTCCTCGAAACCGGCGCGGATGTTGTATTCGGATTCGATGCGGGTGGTGAGAACGTCGAACTGCAAGGGCCCGACCACGCCGACGATCCAGGTCGAACCGTCCAGCGGCTTGAACACCTGGCTCACCCCTTCCTCGGCCAGGTCTTCGAGGGCCTTCTTCAGCTGCTTGGCCTTCATCGGGTCGTCGAGGCGCACCCGGCGCAGCACCTCGGGGGCGAAGCTGGGGATGCCGAGGAAGTTCAAGTCCTCGGCCTCGGACAAGGTGTCGCCGATGCGCAGGTTGCCGTGGTTGGGGATGCCGAGGATGTCGCCGGGATAGGCCTCGTCCGCCACCTCGCGGCTCTGGGCCAGGAAGAACATCGGATTGTAGACCGCCATCGCCTTGCCCGAGCGCACGTGCTTCAGCTTCATGCCGCGGCGGAAGCGGCCCGAACACAGCCGGGTGAAGGCGATGCGGTCGCGGTGGTTGGGATCCATGTTGGCCTGGATCTTGAAGACGAAGCCGGTGACCTTGTCCTCGTCGGGCCGGACCAGCCGGGTCTGGGCCATGCGCGGCAGCGGCGCCGGCGCCAGCCGCCCGAGCGCCTTGAGCAGTTCCGCCACCCCGAAGGTCTTCAGGGCCGAGCCGAAGAACACCGGTGTCATGTGGCCGGCGCGGTAGCTTTCCATGTCGAAGGCCGGGCAGGCGCCCCGGACCAGGGCGATCTCCTCGCGCAGCCGGTCGGCGGCGGCGGCGCCCACCGCCGTGTCGAGGGCGGGAGAGTCCAGGTCGGCGTCGACGGCGATCTCGGCGATGTGGTCGCCGCGGCCGGGGTCGAACAGGATCACCCGCCCGCGCCCGAGGTCGAACACCCCCTTGAGGTCGCGGCCCATGCCGATCGGCCAGGTCATCGGCGTGGCGTCCAGCGCCAGGGTCTTCTCGACCTCGTCGAGCAGGTCGAAGGGCTCGCGGCCCTCGCGGTCGACCTTGTTGATGAAGGTGGCGATCGGCATGTCGCGCAGGCGGCAGACCTCGAACAATTTCAGCGTCTGGTTCTCGATGCCCTTGGCGGCGTCCAGCACCATCACCGCCGAATCGACCGCGGTCAGGGTGCGGTAGGTGTCCTCGGAAAAGTCCTCGTGGCCGGGGGTGTCCAGCAGGTTGAAGGTCAGGCCGTCGTGCTCGAAGGTCATCACCGAGGCCGATACCGAGATGCCGCGGTCCTTCTCGATCGCCATCCAGTCCGAGCGGGTGCGCCGCTGCTCGCCGCGGGCGCGCACCGCGCCGGCCAGCTGGATGGCGCCGCCGAACAGCAGCAGCTTTTCCGTCAGCGTGGTTTTGCCGGCGTCGGGATGCGATATGATGGCGAAGGTGCGCCTGAGCGAGGCGGCGTCGGCGAGTGTTGTCATGGCCGTCTTGTGCCCGCTTCACCGTTGCGGTTCAAGAGCTTTCCCGGAGGCCCCATGCTGACCATCACCGTCGACGACAAGCTGGCCCAGCGCCTGCGCCGCGCCGCCCGCGACCTCGGCAAGGATGTCCAGTCCGCCGCGCTCACCGCTCTGGTGGTATTCGTCGAGGATTGCGAGGAGGCGGCCCGCAACCGCGCCCGCTTCGGCGTGCCCGAGGGCCAGCGAGTGATGAGCGATTTCACCGACTGAAATGACAGAGACGATCCGGCCGCCCCGGAGAGGTTCAACCAATCCAATGGAATAGATGCGGTGTGTGGAAGACCGTTGATTTTCGTGGGCGTTTTCCCGATATTGCACGGTGCTCCAGGATCAATGTCCTGCCCAGGCCGAAGAAACATAGAAGTTGGAGGGGACGCCCATGGCGAAACAGGAGACCAGCGAGGACGCGGCATCCGCGGCCACGCAGTTATCGTCGCAGTTGCAGGCCGTGGCCGAGCGCCTCGACACCGCGGAAAACGCGCAGGCCTTCATCGACGCCCTGGAAGCCAACTGCGCCCTGTGGGAGGAGATGGTCAAGGCGGGCATGCGCCTGGGCTGGGACGTGCCGAAGAGCATCGTCGAACTGACGATGTCGGCGCGCAATCAGCCGGAAAAGGTCGTCCACGACCACGACGTCGAGGCGCTGATCAACATCAACCGCAGCGTCGCCCAGGAAATGGTCGAATCGCTGGCGCGGTCGCAGATGCAGGCGGCGGAAATGGGCGTCAACATGTGGCGCGACTTCCTGTTCCGCTGGAACCGGCGCTGATCGGGCGAAGTTAACGCGTCCCTAACCCCCCTTGCCCCACCCTCGCCGCTTCAATCGTCAGGGCGAGGATCGGCGATGGCGGGCGAGTGGTGGCGGGGCGCGGTCGTCTACCAAATCTATCCGCGCAGTTTCATGGATTCCGACGGCGACGGCATCGGCGACCTCGCCGGAATCACCGCGCGGCTGGGCTACGTGGCCAGCCTGGGCGTCGACGCCATCTGGCTGTCGCCGTTCTTCCGCTCGCCGATGAAGGATTTCGGCTACGACGTCGCGGATTATCGCGAGGTCGACCCGGTATTCGGCACCATGGCCGATTTCGACGCCCTGATCGCGCGGGCGCACGGCCTCGGTCTCAAGGTTCTGCTCGACATGGTGTGGGGCCACACCTCGGACGCCCATCCTTGGTTCGCCGAAAGCCGCGCCGGCCGCGACAATCCGCGGGCCGATTGGTACGTGTGGGCCGATCCCCGCCCCGACGGCACGCCCCCCAACAACTGGCTGAGCGTGTTCGGCGGCCCGGCCTGGACCTGGGGGGCCGAGCGGCGGCAATACTACCTGCACCATTTCCTGCCGTCGCAGCCGGCGCTCGACTGGCGCAACCCGGCGGTGGTCGAATCCCTTCTGGCGGCCGGCGCCTTCTGGCTGGCCAGGGGCGCCGACGGCTTCCGCCTGGACGCCGTCGATTTCCTGGTCCACGACGCCCAGCTGCGCGACAATCCGGCCAAGGCGGTGGCCCAGACGCCGATCCGTCCGTCCGGGCTGCAGGACAACATCCACGACATGATGCAGCCGCAGGTGATGGCCGCCTTCGCCGCCATCCGCGCGCTGACCGAGCGCTTTCCCGGCACGGTGACCCTGGCCGAGTTGTCCGGGCGCGGCGACGGGCTGGCGCGCGCCGCGCTCTACACCGCGCAGGGCCATCTCGACCTCGCCTATACGCTCAGCCTGATGCGCCGGCCGTTCAGGGCCGCCAGCCTGTCGTCCGGCATCGCCGAGGTCGAGGCCAAGGTGCCCGGCGACGGCCTGGTGTGGGCGCTGTCCAATCACGACGAGGTGCGCGCCGCGACCCGCTGGGGCGACGGCGGGCCGGCCTCGGCCAAGCTGCTGCTGGCGCTGATGCTGGCGGTGCGGGGCACGCTGTGCCTGTACCAGGGCGACGAGTTGGGGCTGCCCGAGGCCGACCTGCCCGACGCCTGCCGGGTCGACCCCTACGCCTTCCCGTTCTGGCCGGAATACAAGGGCCGCGACGGCTGCCGCACGCCGATGCCGTGGACGGCGGACGGCCCCGCCGCGGGCTTTTCCACCGGCCGGCCATGGCTTCCTCTGCCCGAGGCGCACCGGAAGCTGGCGGCGGCGACGCAGGAGGCGGACGGGGACTCGGTGCTGAACACCTTCCGCCGGCTGCTGCGCTGGCGCAAAGGCCATCCGGCGCTGGTGGGCGGCCGGCTGGTGCCGGTGCAATCCGATCCCGACATCGTCGCCTTCGAGCGGGTCGACAAGGACGAAAGCATCCTCTGCCTGTTCAACCCCTCGGCCGAGGACCGCCGGCTGCCGATGCCCGAGGGCCGCGCCCCGGCGGAAGGCCTGGGCTATGCGATCGAGGGACGGCAGCTGTTGCTTGGACCATGGGCGGCGGTGTTCCTGGCGGACGCGGCGATGGGCGAGGCCATGGTGCGGGGGGCCTAACGTAGCGGCGATCCTGGCTGCCGCCGAAACTGGCTTGCCGAAGCAAACATTTCCTACCGAATGCCCTTGGTCTTTTGACCGGATCATGGCCGAAGATTTCTGGCCGGACAGCGATCGCCATTGAGCGGGGCCCGCCCGCGCCATCATTAACGCGCCGAACGGCGGTAAAGAAAACGTCAGTGGTTGACCAAATCTTGCACTGGCGGGGTAGGGCGGAATAAAGTGCAGCGTCACCGTAATCCGGTCCGCCGCCAAGCCGCCGCCAAGGCCGGCCATCAAGAAGTCGGCCGTTACACCTTCTCGAATATGTTGGCCTGAGCTATCGTTGATCGGAGCCGTCCGGTTGTGATGCCCGTCCGGGAACATAGCCCAATGACCGTCAAGATCGGATGGCTATTCGAGGGGAAGCTCTATGTCCGGTCGCAAATTTCGTTTCGCCCTGTCGGCCGCTGTGGTGCTCATGGTGATGATGGTTATCCTGTTGTGGCAGCCGTCCCACCGTTCACCCGTAGACAAGGTGACCATCTCCGCCGGTCAGATATTGTCCGCGCTGATCTACGTGGCGGCCGACAAAGGCTATTTCGCCGAGGAGGGCGCCGATGTCACCCTGGTGATGAAGCCCACCGGCAAGCAGTCGCTGGCGATGGTCACCGATGGCACCGCCGATGTGGCTGCCGTTGCTGAATATCCGATGATGGTGGCGAGTATCGCGGGACAGCCGGTCGTGGTTTTCGCTACCATCATGGACAGTTACCGGGAAATATCCGTGGTCGCCAGGAAGGACGCAGGCATCACCTCGCCCAAGGATCTGGTCGGCAAGACCATTGCATTTCTGCCAGGGACAAACAGCGAGTATTTTGCCAGCGTATTCCTGGAATATTACGGCATTCCGTCGTCCGCCGTGACCTTGGTGCCGGTGGCTCCTGAGGAGGCCTCGCGCGCCGTCATCGACGGCAAGGTGTCGGCGTTGTCCGCCTTGGTTGCCATGCGCATCGACATCCTGAAGACGCTGGGCGACCGGGCTGTCCTGTTCATGGAGGACGGCATCTATACCAACATGTGGACGCTCACCACCCGATCGGACTTCGTTGAGCACCGGCCCGAGACGGTGGCACGGCTTCTGCGCGCCCTGCTGAAAGCGGAACACTTCGCCGCCCATCATCGCGACGAGACGATCGCCATCGTGGCGCGCCATCTGCAAATCAGCCCCGATGACGTCGCCTCCCTGTGGAACATATACAATTTCGGCGTCAAGCTGGACCAGACGCTGCTGGCAAACCTTGAGAGCGAGGCGCGATGGAAGATGAAGGGGCAGGGCGCGGGAAAAATCCCCAACTTCGCCAACAATATTTATCTCGATGGTCTGCTTTCGGTCGAGCCCGGCCGGGTTACCGTGGCGCACTGATCCTTGTCGGCATGGCCGCGTTCACAGGCCGGAGCCTTTAGGCAGCAGGTGGTTCACCGTGACAGTCAGAACGAGACTCCGACTATCGATCATCCTCTTGGCAGTCGCCAAACTGGGGCTGATCGGGGTGCTGGCCTATGCGGTCACCGTCGTGCGCAGCGAAATGATCGAGAAACTCGACGCCGATCAGGTTGTCCGCCAAGTCTTTCAGCTCAGCGTGCTCGGGCTCGAATATCGGGAGAACCTGGATGAGCGCCCTGCCGACCAGTGGCGGAACACCCACCGCCAACTGGGCCGAAGCCTGGAGGATATTGCCCAGAGAATAGATACCGTCGAAGAAAAAGAGGTGTTGCGCCAGCTATCCGACAACCATCGGGTCCTTGGCGCCTTGTTCGACAGCTTGACATCCGGCCGCGCCACCTCGCCCGAGGCCGAGCGTTTGATCGTCCAAAGCCTGCATTTGCGCCAAAGCGTGATGGTGGACGAGGCCGCCCACCTGTCGGTCCTCAGCTCCGGGACCATCATGGCAGGGGGCCGTTCGGCGGTTGCTGCCCTGGCGGCGGCGATCCTGGCTGCGCTGCTGGTCAGCGCCATCATCCTGTTCGCCAGCCGCCGGACCATCACCGCGCTCTCCGCCCTTCGCAGCGGCGCCGAGGCGGTCGGCCTCCAGGATTTCACCTGCCGCATCCCCGTCACCGGCGATGATGAATTCTCGGCGGTGGCGGTGTCGATGAACCGGATGGCCGATGAACTCAGCGAATCCTATGCCAATCTGGCCCGCGAGGTCGAGGTGCGGTGCCAGAGCGAGAGGCGCTATCACAGCCTGTTCACCAACGCCACCGCTGCCATGCTGCTGATCGACCAGACGGATGGAGCCATTGTCGACGCCAATGCCGCCGCATCCGAATTCTACGGCTATGGCATCGAGCGGCTGAAGAGCATGCACATTTACGACATCAATGTTCTCGGCGCCGAGAGTGTCAGCCGCGAGATGGCGTCGGCTCGTGATCGGCACGGGGGACATTTCTATTTCCGCCATCGGCTTGCCTCCGGTGAAATGCGCGACGTCGAGGTGCATTCGGGGCCGGTGGAGATCGCAGACCACATTCTCCTGCTCTCGATCATCCATGACATTACCGAACGCAGGCGAGCGGAAGAGGCACAGCATCGGCTTAATCGGGAACTGCGGGCCATCAGCAACTGCAATCAGGTTCTCATGCGGGCCGAGGACGAGCAGACGCTGCTCGACGCCATCTGCCACATCGTCTGCGACGAGGCCGGCTACCGCATGGCCTGGGTCGGATATGCCGAAGACGACGAGGCCAAGACCATACGCCCGGTCGCCTGGGCCGGGGTCGAGACCGGCTATCTCGAACAGGCCGAACTCAGCTGGGCCGATACGGAACGAGGGCGCGGCCCCGGCGGGCGGGCCATCCGGTGCGGGGAGGCTTCCTCCCAGGATTTCACCACGGCTCCTTCGTCCAACCCCTGGCGGGACGCGGCCCTGCGGCGAGGCTATCGCACCGGTATCGCCTTGCCGCTCAAGGACAAGACGGGAAACGCATTCGGCGCGCTCAGCATCTATTCCTCGGAGCCGGATGCCTTCACCGCGGATGAGAGACGGCTCCTCGATGAACTGGCGGGCGATCTGGCCTTCGGCATCACGGTTCTGCGCACCCGCGCCGAGCGCAAGCGCCTGGCGCAGGAGCGGGAACAGTATGTTCGGTTCTTCCGGCTTTCGGTCGACCCGATGTGCATCGCCGACCCCTACGGTTGCTTCAAGCACGTTAACCCGGCCTTCACGCGGCTGACCGGCTTCGAAGAAAGCGAGTTGCTGGAGAAGCCGTTCCTGGAATTCGTCGCGCCCGAGGATCGCCAGAGAACCGCCGACGAAATGAAACTCCAGGTCACGCTCCGCCCGACGCTGCATTTCGAAAATCACTATGTCTGCAAGGACGGCAGGGTTGTTCTATTGTCGTGGACGGCCTACTTCGACAAGGACGATGGCGTCACTTATGCCACGGCGAGCGACATCACCGAAAGCCGGCTGGCCGAAGATGCCTTGCGGGAAAAGACGGCGTTGTTGACCCAGTCCAACGCGGACCTTGAGCAATTCGCCTATATCTCCTCGCACGATCTGCGGACACCATTGCGGAACATCGTCAGCTACGCCCAACTGCTGGAACACCGCTACAAAGGCCGGATCGACGCCGACGCCGACGACTTCATCGATTTCATCGTCGACAATGGCAAGCGGATGACACAACTGATCGCCGACCTTCTGGAATATTCCCGCATCACCAGTCAGTCGAAGCCATCGTATCCGATGCCGGCCGGCGACGCGGTCGCCCGGGCCCTGGCCAATCTCCGGGTGGATTTGGACCGGGCGGGAGCGAAAGTCACCGTTGGTGATCTGCCGCAGGTGATTGCCGAGCCATCCCATCTCGTCAGCGTGTTCCAGAACCTGCTGGGCAACGGCCTCAAGTATCATGCACCGGACCGCGAGCCCCGGCTTTCGGTGACGGCGGAGCGGATAGCCCCCGATCGATGGCGCTTCGCCGTGGCCGACAACGGCGTCGGCATCGATCCCCAATACTTCGACAAGATTTTCGAGATTTTCCAGCGCCTGGACCCGGCCTCCGAGACCGAGGGCACCGGGATCGGCCTGACCCTGTGTCGCCGCATCATTCACCGCTTCGGCGGAACCATCTGGGTGGAATCGACGCCGGGCACGGGCACGACGTTTTTCTTTACCCTTATGGATGGGAGCACCGCCGAATCGTCCCTGCTGGCGGCGCTCTCACCGCCGGCTCACCCCGCCATCGGCAGGGTGAAGTGAAAGGTGGCGCCTTCGCCGGCCGTGCTCTCCACCCAGATGCGGCCGCCGTGGCGCTCGACGATCTTCCTGCAGTTGGCCAGGCCGATGCCGCAGCCCTCGATTTCGGCGCCGTGCAGACGCTGGAAGATGCCGAAGATGCGCTCGTGGGCCTCGGCGGGGATGCCGACGCCGTTGTCGGCGATGCTGACCCGCCAGGCCCCGCGCTCGGCTTTGGCGGTCACCGTCACCACCGGCGGCCGGCCGGGGGCTGTGTATTTGATGGCGTTGCCGATGAGGTTCTGGAACAGGCGGATCAGTTCCGAACGCACACCCGCCACCGTCGGCAGGTGTTTGTCGACCCGCACCTCGGCGCCGCTGCCCTCCACCACCACCGCCAGGCTGGCCAAGGCATCGTTGAGCGCCTCGGCCAGCGGTACCGGTAGGCGGGCCTCGTCGCCGCGGCCGATGCGCGAATAGTCGAGCAACCCCAGGATCATGCGGTCCAGCCGCTGCGCCCCGTCCTTGGCGAAGCCCAGGAACTCGCGGCCGTCGTCGGTCAGGACGTCGCCCATCCGCCGTTCCAGCAGGCCGAGATAGGAGCTGATCATGCGCAACGGCTCGCGCATGTCGTGCGAGGCCGCGTAGGCGAACTGCTGCAACTCGTCGTTCAGGCCGCCGAGGCGCAGGTTGGCGGCGGCCAACGCACGCCAGGAACGGCGCAGCAGAATGGCGGCGGCGATCACCACCGCCACGAAGGCGGCGTAGAGGGCCAGCGCCACCAGGCTCTGCTGGCGCCAGGCGGCGAGGAAATCGTCCTCGGCCAGGCCGACATTGGCGTACAGCGGCAACTCGCCGACGCGGGTGTAGGCGTAGCTGCGTGCCAGCCCGTCGAGGGAACTCCTGCCCCGGTAGTTCGCCTCGCCGCGCCCCTCGGCCCAGGCAGCGAGGATCGCCGGCGACGTGGGGGTCATGCCGGCGGCGGCGCGCCCGCCGATGGCCTCGGGCCAGCGGGCAATGATGGCGCGGCGGTCGTCGAACAGCGACACGAAGCCGTTCGTGCCGGAATCGACACCGGTGAACTCCTTGGCCAGGTAGTCCAGCGGCAGGCCGGTGTACACGACCCCGGCGAACCTTCCGGCGCGGTCGACCAGGCGCCGCCCCATCGGCATCACCCACTGCTTCGAAATCCGCGCCTCCACCGGCTGGCCGATGGCCAGGATGGCGTGGTCGGCGTCGCGCAGGCGGGTGAAATAGTCGCGCTCGGCGATGGGGGCGGGCGGCGACTCGCGCACCGCGGTGCCGAAGCGGTAGCTGCCGGCGGCGTCGGTGACCCCGATGGCGAGAATCACCGGGGCCAGCGCCTGCTGGCGGGCCACCATGGCGTCCAGCGTCGCCGCGTCGATGTCACCCGCCGCAAGCCGCTCTTCGACATCGCGGGCAACGGCGCGCAACACCACGTCGACCGTCGCGATGGTGCCGCCGACGTCGCTGGCCAGCAGCCGCGCCAGGTTGCGCGCGGTGATGGCGGCGTGCCGCTCCGCGGCCTCGCGGGCGGCCGACAGGGTGGAGGCGACGAAAATTCCGCTGGGCACGACGATCGCCGCCACCAGGAGCCACCATGAAACGGCGTCACCCCAGCGGACCCGCGCCCGCCGGAGGAAGTCACGGCCGATGCGCATGGCGTCTCCTTCTCGGCTGTTGCCATGATCCCGGATTTTCCAGATGGACGGCCCTTCCTCTATGCTCACAGGTAGAATAGCGCCGTTCACGATGTCGGAGAAGGCCCAAGCCGTGTTTCCCGCTGTCCGAACCAACCGGCTCCCGTGGCCGGAGTACCTTCTCGCGGAAACGAGAGTGAATGCCCGGTTGAATTGCCACGTCAGTTGGGACCAGACTGGGGCTCGTTTCCCCAGCGGGAACGAATGGCCCGACCATCCGAAGAAGATTGGGGGACGGCGTTATGGACTCAGATCTCGTAGCGGCTTTTGCCGAATGTAGCGAAATCCAAGGGACTCTGGTCCTCATCGGTCAGCGGATCGGCGAGTCCAACGCCAAATGCGTCGAGATGCGGGGAAATCTGGCGCTCAGGGGGCAGCAGGTCGAGGACATCAACCGCAAGTGCGTCGAACTGCGCGGAACTCTGGCGCTCAGAAGCCATGAAATCGAAGTGTCGGAACATGAACTTGTCGAGATCAATGTATCGCTGGCGCTCAAAAATAGGCAGCTGGCCGAGTTCAATGCCGAGCGCAACGGGATCGCGGCTGCACTCGCGCTCAAGGACCAGCAGCTCGCCGCGTCCAACGTCTCGCGCGACAAGGCCTTGGACGCATTGGTGTTCAGCCACCAGCAGCTGGCGGAGTCCCAGGCCGGACACAAAGGGGCAAAAGCTGAACTGGCGGTGACGAATCGTCAGCTCGTGGAGTCCAACGACCAACTGGAGCAGTTCGCCTACGTCGCATCTCACGATCTGCGCGAACCCCTGAGAATGGTCAGCACCTACATTGCCTTGCTGGAACGCCGTTGCGGTGACCGCCTCGATGACGAAGAGCGGGAATTCCTTGAGTTCGCCCGCGAAGGGGCGCAACGGCTTGACCGCATGGTCCTCGATCTCTTGGAATACTCGCTGGTCGGCCGCACAGATGACGCCTTTGCACCGGTGTCGATGGCGGAGGTGGTCGAAGCCGCTATCCACGACCTCAGGCTTGCCATCAATGAAGCCTCGGCTGAAATCAGCGCCGCCGTCGATCTGCCCACGGTGACGGGCTCGCGCGAGGAACTGGTCTGCCTGATCCGGAATCTCGTCGGCAACGCCTTGAAGTACCGGCATCCTTCGCGGCCCCCCGTGATTGCCGTCGGCGCTACGGTCCGCGGACGCGAATGGGTGATGTCGGTTTCGGACAACGGCATCGGCATCGCCCCCGAATACTTCGAGCGCATCTTCGACATTTTCCAGCGCCTGCATGCGCGGACTGCCTATGAAGGCAACGGCATCGGCTTGGCCATCAGCCGCAGGATCGTCGAGCACCATGGCGGCAGGATCTGGGTTGAGTCCGTGCCGGAAGAGACGACGACCTTCTCTTTCACGCTGCCGATGGATCAAGAATAAGGTCAGCCGCTCACTCGATGCGCCCAGCGCCTGCCCGCAACAGGCGCGGGGCCGTTTGGAAGGGGCCGCGTCGTAGGTACTTTCCGACTCTCCCGTGGCGCCATCCTCGGCCGGTATTCTGCGCCTCGACGTTAGTAAGAGGCCGGTGACGGCCAATTCAGCCGAGGATCTCCCGTGACTATACATTCGTATCCAATCCAGCCGATCGTCGCCCTGATCGCCGGCATTCTCATCCTGGCTCAGCCGATGCTGCTCCATTACATCGTCGCCATCTATCTGATCGTCATCGGGGTGATCGGGCTGATGCCTCGTTCGCGTTGGGGTGTCACGCCATGACCGAGAAGACATCGACCGCATCGCGCTGACGATGCGGGCCACGGTGCCCGGCGTTATAGAAATTACATTGTTGGCGACGCCGAGATAGGCGTTGGCGCCCCCACCCAGCGAGGTCGATGATGAGCACAGAAAAGGCGACGACCGGTTCTGGAAACCACCCGCCGGCTGCCGGCGGCGAGCTGCACCAGATCGCCGGGGGAGAGCATCCCGCGCTCACCACCAACCAGGGCGTGGCCGTTTCCGATAACCAGAATTCGCTCAGGGCCAATCCACGCGGTCCCTCGCTGCTGGAGGATTTCATCCTCCGCGAAAAGATCACCCATTTCGACCATGAACGCATCCCGGAGCGTATCGTCCACGCGCGAGCGACGGGCGTGCATGGATTCTTCGAGCTGACCGCGTCGTTGCAGCAATACACCACGGCAAGGATCCTCACCGAGGTTGGTGAGAAGACGCCCGTGTTCACACGCATATCGACCGTCGCGGGCGGCGCGGGTTCGGTCGACACCCCGCGTGACATCCGCGGCTTTGCCGTCAAGTTCTACACCAAGGACGGCAACTGGGACCTTGTCGGCAACAACATCCCGGTCTTCTTCATCCAGGACGCCATCAAGTTCCCCGACCTCATCCATGCCGTGAAGATGGAACCCGACCGCGGCTTTCCACAATCGGCGACCGCCCACGACACCTTCTGGGATTTCATTTCGCTGACGCCCGAAACGATGCACACGGTGATGTGGATCATGTCGGACCGTACCCTGCCGCGTTCCTTGCGGATGATCGAAGGCTTCGGCGTGCATAGTTTCCGGCTGATCAACGACGCCGGCGCATCGACGTTCGTCAAATTCCACTGGCGTCCGAAGCTTGGGCTCCAGTCCACCATTTGGGATGAGACCGTCAAGATTTCCGGCGCCGATCAAGACTTCCACCGCCGCGATATGTTCGAGGCCATCGCGGCTGGTCATTTCCCCGAGTGGCACTTCGCCGTTCAGCTGTTCACGCAGGATGAAGCGGACGGGTTCCCATTCGATCATCTGGACGCGACCAAGCTGATTCCCGAAGAACTCGTGCCGTTGCAGGTGATCGGCCGCATGGTGCTCGATCGCTGGCCGGACAATTTCTTCGCCGAAACCGAACAGGTTGCCTACTGCCCGTCTCATGTCGTGCCGGGCATCGATTTCTCGAATGATCCACTGCTGCAAGGCCGATTGTTTTCCTATCTTGACACTCAGCTTTCGCGCCTCGGCTCACCCAATTTCCATCAGATTTCGATCAACGCGCCCAAGTGTCCATTCTCCAATCACCAGCGCGATGGACACATGCAGATGACGCAGCCGACCGGTCGCGTCGCCTATGAGCCCAGCTCGCTGTCTGAAAATTCGCCGCGCGAAACGCCGGCCATGGGCTTTCGGAGTGCAGCGATTACGGAAGCGGGTGAAAAAGGCCGCATCCGTCATGAAAGCTTCGCCGACCACTACAGTCAGGCGCGGCAGTTCTACCTCAGCCAAACCGCGTATGAGCAGGCGCATATCGCCTCGGCATTCGTGTTCGAGCTTTCCAAGGTCGGCCATATGCATGTGCGTGAGGCGATGGTCGGTCACCTGCGACATATCGAAGAAGGTCTCGCCAACCGGGTCGCCGCGGGTCTCGGGTTCAGCAGAATGCCCGCCGCCCCGGTCGCCGCGGCCGCCGTGCGGACCATGGCGCCGTCGCCGGCACTGCAGATCATCGGCAAGATGAAAGATACGCTGATGGGGCGTGCGATCGGCATCCTGATCGCCGATGGTTCGGACGGCACCGCCATCAAGAGAATCGGCAAGGCCGCAGCCGATGCGGGGGCCACCGTGACGATCGTCGCCCCCAAAGTGGGCGGCGCGAAGCTCGCGGATGGGTCGATGCTGGCGGCTGACGGACAATTGGCCGGAACGCCGTCCGTGCTGTTCGACGCCGTCGCCGTCATCCTCTCCGACGAAGGGGCAAAAGCCCTGTCGAAGGACGGCGCCGCGATCGATTTCGTGCGCGATGCCTTTGGCCATCTCAAGGCGATCGCCGTCGACGAAGGCGGCTGGGAACTTCTAAACACGGCGAATGTCGGACAAGACGCGGGCGTCGTCGACAGCAGCGACAGCGGCGCATTCATTGCCGCGGCGAAGACGCGGCAATGGGAACGGGAAAAGTCGATTCGGACCCTGGCATGAGCGCCGACACCGTCGCCGACCTTTTTGTCCAGGTGCTCGGTCGGGCGGGCGTGCGGCGCATCTATGGCGTGGTCGGCGACAGCCTGAACGGGATCACCGAATCCCTGCGCAAGCAGGGGCGGATCGACTGGATCCACGTCCGTCATGAGGAAACGGCCGCCTTCGCCGCGGGTGCGGAAGCACACTTGACGGACACGCTGGCGGTCTGCGCCGGAAGCTGCGGCCCCGGCAACCTGCACCTCATCAACGGTCTGTTCGATTGCCATCGCTCGCGCGTCCCGGTGCTGGCGATCGCGGCGCAGATTCCAAGCGCCGAGATCGGCCGCAACTACTTCCAGGAAACACACCCGCAGATCCTGTTCGCCGAGTGCAGCCATTACTGCGAAATGGTCTCGACCCCCGAGCAAATGCCCGGCGTGCTGGAGACGGCGATCCGCACTGCCGTCGGTCGGCGGGGCGTCGCCGTCGTCGTCATCCCCGGCGACGTGGCCCTGCTGAAGGCCCCCGTGGGGGCGCGCCTGTCCACCGCCCTGCTGCCGCCCACGCCCCGCGTTCGTCCCCGCGACGGCGACCTGGGCGAGCTTGCCGGGATGCTCAACGCCGCCGACCGGGTCACGCTGTTGTGCGGACGCGGATGCGTCGGCGCGCATGACGACCTGATGCGCCTTGCCGACACGCTGAAATCGCCGATCGTGCATGCGCTGGGCGGGAAGGAGGGCGTGGCCTGGGACAATCCGTTCGACGTGGGCATGACGGGGCTGATCGGGTTCAGCTCCGGCTATCACGCCATGCGGACTTGCGACATGCTGTTGCTTCTGGGGACGGACTTCCCATATCGGCAGTTCTATCCGGAGGAGGCGAAGATCGCCCAGGTCGACTTGCGGGCGGAGAACCTCGGCCGCCGATGCCCGATCGACCTCGGTCTGGTCGGGGACGTCGGCGCCACCATCGCGGCGCTGCTGCCGCGGCTCGATCCGAAACCGGACCGCGCCCATCTCGACGACAGCCTGGCCAAATACGCCGAGGCGCGGCAGGGTTTCGACGATCTTGCCGTCGGGCATCCCGGCCATAAGCCGATCCACCCGCAATACCTGGCCAAGGTCGTCAGTGACGTCGCAGCCGACGACGCCGTGTTCACCTGCGACGTCGGCACCCCGACGATCTGGGCTGCGCGCTACCTGAAGATGAATGGACGCCGCCGTCTGGTGGGCTCGTTCGCGCACGGCTCGATGGCCAACGCGCTACCGCAGGCGTTGGGGGCGCAAGCGTCCAGTCCGGGGCGCCAGGTCGTCTCTCTCTCGGGGGATGGCGGCTTCACCATGCTGATGGGCGACTTCATTACCCTGACCCAGCATAATCTGCCGGTGAAGGTCGTCGTCTTCAATAACGGCACGCTTGCGTTCGTCGAGATGGAGATGAAGGTTGCCGGATTCCTGGAAACCGGGGTTGATCTGGCCAATCCGGATTTCGCAGCCATGGCGCGGGCGATGGGCGTGTTCGCCCGCAGGGTCGAGGATCCCGCCGATCTCGAGGCCGCCACGCGGGAGGTCTTCGCCCACGACGGCCCGGCGCTCCTCGACGTTCTCACCAACCGCCAGGAACTGGCCATGCCGCCCAAGACCGGCCTCGCGCAAGTGGCCGGCTTCGGCCTCTACGCGCTGAAGGCGGTGTTGAACGGACGGGGAGACGACGTCATCGATCTCGCCCGTTCGAACCTGCTGCGCTGAGACGGGACGCAGGTTGCCGGGGGTAGGAAAGATGATGACGCATGTGACCGCCCTCGACCTCGCCCGGATTCAATTCGGCTTCACCATCGCGTTCCATATCGTCTTTCCGGCCATGTCCATCGGATTGGCCAACTATCTGGCGGTGCTGGAGGCGTGCTGGCTGCGGTCGCGCCAATCGGTTTATCTTGACCTGTATCAGTTCTGGTCGAAGGTTTTCGCCCTCGCCTTCGGCATGGGCGTGGTTTCCGGGGTGGTGATGGCCTACCAGTTCGGCACCAACTGGAGCCCCTATTCCGATTTCGCCGGCAGCATCACCGGGCCGTTGCTGACCTATGAAGTGCTCACCGCGTTCTTTCTGGAAGCCGGTTTCCTCGGCGTCATGCTGTTCGGCTGGACCCGGGTCGGGCCGAGGCTGCACTTCCTGTCCACCGTGATGGTGGCCGCCGGCACGCTCATTTCGGCGACCTGGATTCTGGCCTCGAACAGCTGGCTGCAAACGCCGCAGGGCTACCGGATCGAAGGCGGCCGGGCGATTCCCACCGACTGGCTGCAGGTGATCTTCAATCCGTCGTTCCCGTATCGCCTGGCCCACATGAGCGTTGCCGCCTTTCTGGCGACCGCGCTGGTGGTTGGCGCCTCGGCCGCGTGGCATCTGCTGCGCGGCAATGATCACCCGGCAATCCGCAAGATGCTGTCGATGAGCCTGTGGATGCTGGTGGCGGTGGCGCCGGCCCAGGCGGTGATCGGGGATTTTCACGGTTTGAATACGCTGGAGTATCAGCCGGCCAAGATCGCCGCGATCGAGGGCCACTGGGAAAGCGGCGGCGATGACGGCGAGCCGCTGATCCTGTTCGGGCTGCCCGACATGGAGCGCGAACAGACCCGCTTCGCGCTGGCCGTTCCGCATCTGGGCAGCCTGATCCTGACCCATAGCTGGAATGGGCGACTGCCGGCGCTGAAGCAGTTCGCGCCGCGGGACCGGCCCAATTCCCTGGTGGTGTTCTGGTCCTTCCGGGTGATGGTGGGCCTGGGATTGGCGATGATCGCGCTCGGCCTGTGGAGCATCCGGCTGCGCCGGCAGGGCCGGCTGTGGCACTGTCGTCCGTTCCTGCATCTGCTGGTGTGGATGGGACCCTCCGGCCTGGCGGCGCTGCTGGCCGGCTGGTTCACCACCGAAATCGGGCGGCAGCCGTGGACCGTTTACGGGCTGCTGCGCACCGCCGACGCGGTCTCGGCACACGGCGTGTCCCAGATGAGCATGACCTTGCTGCTGTTCGTGTCGGTGTACGGCGCGGTCTTCGGCATGGGTGTCGTCTATATGCTGCGGCTCATTCGGGTGGGGCCGGTGTCGAATACAAGCAGAGAGGCGAGCCCATGAGCGCCGATCTGCCGCTGATATGGGCCGCCATCATCGGGTTCGGCATCATCATGTACGTGGTGCTGGACGGCTTCGACCTCGGGCTGGGGATTCTGTACCCGTTGTTCAAGACCAAGGATGAGCGGGACGTGATCATGAATACGGTGGCGCCTGTCTGGGACGGCAACGAGACCTGGCTGGTCCTCGGCGGCGCCGGGTTGATGGCTGCGTTTCCCCTGGCCTACGCGGTGGTCCTCAGCGCGCTTTACCTGCCGCTGACCTTCATGCTGGCGGGACTGATTTTTCGGGGCGTCGCGTTTGAATTCCGCTTCAAGGCGCGCGAGCACGAGCGGCATTTCTGGGACAAGGCGTTCATCGGCGGCTCGGTCGTGGCGACGTTCTTCCAGGGGGTCGCGCTCGGCGCCTACATCCAGGGCATCCCGGTGGCCGGCCGCAGCTATGCCGGCGGTCCGCTCGATTGGATCTCCGCGTTTTCACTGTTTACCGGCGCCGGCCTGCTCGTCGCCTATGGCTTGCTCGGCAGCACCTGGCTGATCATGAAGACCGAAGGCGCCCTGCAGGCGCGCGCCTATCGGATCACCCGTTGGCTGGCATGGATGCTGCTGGCAGCCATTGCCGCCGTCAGCGTGTGGACCCCGCTGATCGATGCCGGGATCGCGGCGCGCTGGTTCGCCCTGCCGAACCTGCTGTGGCTGTCGCCGGTGCCGCTGCTGGTGTCGGCCAGCGCCGCCCTGTTGCTGCGCTCGGTGGCCAGGAAGGCGCAGGCGGTGCCGTTCCTGTCGGCGTTGGCGCTGATGATCCTCGGCTACGGCGGGCTCGGCGTCAGTCTGTGGCCGAATATCATTCCGCCGGCGGTCTCGATCTGGGACGCCGCGTCGCCGCCGCAAAGCCAGGGGTTCACCCTGGTCGGCGCCGTGCTGACCATCCCGGTGATCCTGGCCTACACGGTCTGGACCTATCGGGTGTTCCGCGGCAAGGTCAGACAGGGTGACGGCTATCACTGAACGAGGGCGCGACATCGCGCATCCCGGCCAGCGCGGCATTCTCGGCCCGGATGCGGGTGGCCAGAATTACGGCATTGGCGGCCGAGAACGCCAACGCATACCAGGGCAGGCCGAGACAGAGCGGCAAGGCGGCGATCTCGCCGATGACGACGAGATAGTTGGGATGCCGCAAAAACCGATAGGGGCCGGTTGCCACCAGGGCGGCGCCGGGCACAACGATGATGCGCGTGGTCCAGCGTCGTCCCAATGTCGCGAGAACCCAGACCCTCAACGCCTGCAGCCCCAGGAATATCACCAGCCAACCGGAGGCGAGCGGGTTCTCCCGGCCGACCGCCCACAGCCCGGCAAGCCAGGCGGCATGCAGCAGGACGATCAACGGGTAATGCCCGGAGGCGACCTCGACCGCGCCGTTCGCCATCAGGGCCTTGGTATTGCGCCGTGCGAGCCAAAGTTCGCCCAGCCGTTCCGCCGTGACGACGGCCAGTAGCAGAGCGGCCGGCGTCATGCCGCACGCTTCAGCGAGACGCAGGTTGCGGAGAATCCCGGCCCCATTGCCGTCAACAAGGTCCGCGACGGCAGGCCGGCTTGAATGAGGCGCTCCAGGACGAAAAGAGCGGTCGGCGCCGACATGTTGCCATAGTCGGCGAGCACGGTGCGCTCGTGATCCAGCGCCCCTTGCTCCAGCGAAAAGGCCCGCTCCAGGGCGTTGACGACCTTGGTGCCGCCGGGATGAAAGGCGAATCGATCGATGTCGGCTACCCCCAACCCGGCCCGGTCGAGAATGCCGGCAACCGCCGGAGCCATATTCGCCTGGGCAAACGGTGGGATGTCGCGGTCGAAGATCACACCGAAGCCTTGCGGATCGATCGACCAGCCCATGATGTCGAGGGTGTCGGGCCATGTGTGCTGGCCGCTCGTCTCGACCGTGGCGAGGCCCACCTCGCCGGCTCGCAGGACGCAGGCGGCCGCGCCGTCGCCGAACAGGGCGGTGGCGACGATGTTGGCCTTGGTCAGGACGTCGAGCCGGAACGCCAGGGTGCACAGTTCGATCGCCACCAGCAGCACGACACTGCCGGGGCGCGATTGCGCCAAACGTGACGCGATCGACAGCCCGGAGACGCCCCCGGCGCAGCCGAGGCCGAACACCGGCACACGCTCGATATCGGCGCGAAACCCCATGCGGCCGGCGACGCGCGCGTCCAGGCTGGGGGTGGCGATGCCGGTCGACGAGGTGGTGACCACCGTGTCGACCTGGGCAGCGTCGATCCCGGCGGCATCGAGCGCCTTCGACGCGGCGTCGATGAACAACGGAGCGCCACCGTCGAGATAGGCTTTGCTTCGCTCCGGCCAGCCCAGCGGTTCGAAATACCATTCCAGCGGGCGTACCCCATAGCGCCGGCGAATTCCCGATGTCTCGAATACGGCGGCCAGCCGCTCGAAATCGTCGTAACGCCCGGCAAAGCCCCGGTGCGCCGCCGCGGCGACGTCACGCTGGTCGATGGCATAGGGGGGAACGGCCGTTCCGATGGACACAAGCTTGACGGACTGAGGCATTGATACTCTCCGTTGGGGGGGTGGTTGACGCCCCCTTGGTGAATCCAGTCAGGACCGACCGAAGGCATGCCTTAGGTCGTCGCGGTGGTACTCCGTCGGCCTTGCTCCTCGGCAACCGTCCGGTGCACCTCCTCGATCGCGCTCAGCACGGCACCTGGATCGGTGGGCTTGGCCATGGCAGCCGCGTCATCATCGACTCGATTGAGAACAAGCGGGGTGTCACGGCGCAGTTCCTCCAGGAGTTCGATGATCTTTGCGCTCTTGCGGTCGCCCATGATGGCGAGTTCGAGGGTGAGCTGATCGCGGTGCCGCGCCAGTACGTCTTCGCGGCGCTGCGTCGTCAGGATGAGAACCGCGATATACACGGCGGCGATCGAGGCGGAGCTCTGCAGCCATTGAAAGGGGGGCGGGTCGAACGGATGGGTTCCGGCCCAAATCATGGACAGATTGACGGAAATCCAGACGGCGATGCCGAAGGTCAACCCCACCAGCAGGACGGGGTGGCTCAATTTTGCCACCGCACCGTCCAGAAGTCTTTGAACCGGCGTCGCCTTTCGGTAGTGCTGGGCATGCAGATCGGAAATCGCCTGAAAGCTCTCGTCGAACTCCGTCGCTGGTGTCGGCGCGCTTTCGACCATGGCCCGATTCAACTCCTTGAAACTGCGCGTCGACGGCCGGCCTAAGCCGCGGCCTTGCCCTGGTATGCCAGCGGAACCGCCGCTTGCGGCGACAACAGGCGGAAGGTGAAGCTCTCTTCGATATAGAGGCGCACCTTTTCGGCATCGTGATCGAGATATCCAATGGAGAAATCCCGCCCGGAGACGAACTCGAAATCGCCGCCGCGCAGGGAAACCACCACAGCCCCCGTGAGGCCGGGCGCCCAGATGATGGGGCCGTTGACGATGCGTCGCACATGATCGAGGATCGGATGCCCTGCTATCGTCGTCTCGGTGAGGCCGGTGTAGCACCGCTCGCTGAGCGCCACCGCATAAGGCCCGTCGACCCCGGCATCGCGTAGATCACCGACGGCGCCGGCAACGAGAGCGGGATAGGCGTCATAATTGTCGCCGAGCGATCGCTGCGCGCCAGACTGTGCCTGGCAAATGCCGCGAATATTGGCCTCCGGGTATCCGTGGAAAACGGCAACGTCTTCGGCGAACGCGATCCTGCGCGCCGCCGCGATGACCGGACCCAGGTCGGGATCCTTGGCTCCGCGGCCGATGGCCTCGATCTCGCACCGCGCCAACGCGAACGGAGCCCTGATTTCGACCAGCTGCTGGACTTGTCGGAGGTGCGCCTCGACCGAGCCATTGTGTGGGGCCGGGATCGGCATCGTCGCTCCGGTGCCGATTGCCGCGGTGGCAAAGCCTTGCGGGCCGATGAAATCGACGATGCGACGTGCGGCAAGCATCGCCTTGAGCGTTCGCTTCGCTTCGCGGTCGATTTCTTGCCAGACGGACGCGGGGATGGGCGCGAGTTCGCGAAATAGATTATTCATGATGCACCGCCGCGCAAACTGCCGATGCCGAGGGACCCATCGGCCATGGGATCGGATACCGGCGCCGCAGCTGTTCCGGCCGATTTCGGTTCCGCGATTGGGCCATCGCTGAACAGGTAGGTTTGCAGGTGGCCGCTCAAAGCCTCGTCGTGGCGTCGCAGCCATTCCAGCAGCATGGCTGCGTGCTCCTTCTCTTCGTCACGGTTGTGGGCCAGGATCGCCCGCAGTTCCGCATCGTCGGCAGCCAGAACACGCTGGTCATACCAGTCGGCCGCCTCCAGCTCTTCCATGATGGACATGGTGGCCCGATGCCGATCGATCGCTTCGGGTCCCAATTTCGCCGGATCTTCATGCAAACTCCCGCTTGATGCGGCCATATCATGCTCCCCGTGTGTCAATTGCCTGCGGGCCGCCCTGCCTCATTGGTCCGCAGTCCCGGACAACGCCCGGACGGAAGGTCGTTCGGCGGACAGGCTCAGGCCGTCCGCCGGGATCGGGCGCGCTGTTCAGAGCCGTCCCATGCCGAGGCCACCAAAAAGCCAGAGCACCACGATAATGATGAGGACCAGGCCAAGAACGCCGCCGAGCCCGGGGGCGCCGTAACGGCCATGCGCATAGTAGCCGCCACCACCGCCAAGCAGGAGAACCAGCAATACGACGATTAGAATTGTGCCCATCATTGCTATTCCTTCTGGCTGTCGATCAGCAACCCTTTGCCCGGCGCCCCGGTTTGAACAAGCCGCACCAGCGCCGCCAAGAGTTTTTGAATGAGCTGCCTGCTCGACTCGTCGGTCAGCCGGCCATTTTGGTCAAAACGCTGCGCGGCATTCCCGATCATCACTTCCGGCTGGTTGACCGTGGGCATATCCAGCGTGACCAATATTTGCCGAAGGTGGTATTGCGCGCGGGCCGTGCCCAGGCTGCCGACGGACGCGCCCATGATCGCCGCCGGCTTGCCCCGCCACGCGCTCTCGCCATAAGGCCTGGACGCCCAGTCGATGGCGTTCTTGAGCCCGCCGGGAAGCGAATAATTATACTCCGGCGTGGCGAACAGGACCGCATCGGCGGCGAGAATCCGCTTCTTGAATTCCAGCACTGCGGCCGGCGGCGCCATTTCATTGTCCTGATCGAACACCGGGATGCCATGGAGTTCGATCAGGTTCAGCACAACGCCGTCCGGAACCAGTTCCTGCGCCGCCTTGAGCGCGGCGCGGTTATAGGAGTCCTTCCGCACACTCCCGACGATGCCCAGAATATTCATCGCGACCATATTCAGTATTCCTTGTCCACATCAGGTTGGGGGAACGCGCCTAAGCCGCTAACCGGCGTCACCACGGTTCGGCCACGTCGTCCTGTCCATCACCGTCAGCGCAGCGGCGATAGCCTCCTGCGCCGCCAGCAAGGACGCGCGCCGCTCGGTGGCGTTGACAAAGATGTCGCACTCGCTGATGCGGTAGTCATTGAGGGCTTCCATGGCCTTGGCGACATGCCCCTGGACGGCGGTGGTGGCGTCCGCGGCCTGTATGTGCTCGTCCGACATGAATGATCCTCTCCTACTCGGCGACGGGGAGCCGCGCAGGGACACCGCCGCCTGCCTCTGACCAACGGCCTCACCATAGGTTCTTGCAAATGCCGTGAACTAGGGTCGGAATCTACGTAGGCTAACCGAAAGACCCCGACCTAACCGAAAGACCCCGACGTCAGCTTGAAGCAATGGCGCACTGCGCTGAATTGCCGCAGCACGACAGTGTCGCGCGTCATGAGCCGCTATTGACCCACTACCTCGACACGTCGCTCGTGGTGGCGGCTCTGACCAACGAGGCGGCAACCGCCCGCGTGCAGGCCTGGCTTGGCCGGCAGAACCCGAAAACCCCGCTGATCAGCGAATGGGTGGTGACCGAATTTTCCGCGGCGCTGTCGATCAAGGTGAGGACGGGTGCCCTGTCGGCGCCCCTCACCCCTTCCAGTACAGCAGCCCGTTGCGCCATTCGATCGCCGGCGTCAGCCACGGCCGCTGGCAGTCCTTGGGATCGGCGGCCTTGCCGGGGCGCATCGGCTTGCCGAACAGGTAACCCTGGCCGTAGCGCACCTTGAGCAGGCGCAGCAGGTTGACCGTCTCGATGTCCTCGACGTACTCGGCGATGGTCGCCACCTGGAGGTCGTTGCACAGCCCGACGATGGCGCGGACGAAGGCCGCCACCTGGATGTCCTTGACGCAGTCCTTGATGTAGCTGCCGTCGATCTTGACGTGGTCCACCGTCAGCGCCCGCAGGTAGTGGAACGCGGCGGCGCCGGCGCCGAAATCGTCCAGGCACATCTCGAAGCCCATGCCGCGGATCTCCTGGATCACCGCGTTGACCGCGGCAAAATCCTTGATTTCCGCCGATTCGGTCATCTCGAACAGCAGGCGTCCGCGGTGGGTCTTGGCTGCGTCCACCAGCAGCGGGCGCAGGCGCTTGACCACCCTGGGGTCGGACAGGGTGCGGCCGGACAGGTTGACGGCGAAGCGCAGCGCCGGGTGGGTGAAGGGCGGCGCCCGCATCGCCTGGATCACCCGCTCGGCCACCGCCAGGTCGATGTCGCCGGCCAGGCCGGTGTCCTCGGCGAAGGTGACGGTGTCGTAGGGCGAGCGGTTGTCGTCGCCGGAAAAGCGGATCAGGCACTCGTAGTGGTGCACCGCCTTGTTCCACAGGTCGACGATCGGTTGGTAGAGGATGTCGAAGCCGCCGCCGCCGATCATCTCGCGCACCGCCTTCATCTCGCGCACGGTGGCCGACAGCTTGGGTTGCAGGCCGGCGTTCAGCGCCGCCAGGCCGCCCTCGGCACCGGCCTTGGTGAACGAGTTGAGGGCGTAGGCGAGCACGTGGCCGATGTCCTCGGGCGGCACGTCGCCGACGTCGAGCACCAGGGTCGACAGCGTCGGCTTCGGCGGCGGCGCCTCGGGCACGGTGGCGATGGCCGCTTCGCTGATCGCCTGCTGGATGCTGGCGGGATCGACCTCCGCCGAGTGGATCACGCCGTATTGGGTGTCGGACAACTGGCCGGCGGCGTCGCCGCCCACCGACAGCGCCTTCAGCCGGCTGCCCAATTCGGCGACGAAGGATTCCGCCGCCTCGGACCCGGCGCTGGTGCGCAGCGCCTCGACGTCGGGCAGGTCCAGCAGGGTCATCTGGTAGGGATGGTCGGCCGGCGCCGATTGCAGCAGCTGGTCGGCAACCGCCTGGAAGCCGTCGCGGTCCAGCAGGCCGCTTTGCGGCACCCGCCGTTCCGCGCCCACCGTGGGCGGGTGCTGGGTGGCGTGGGCCATCACCACCAGCAGGTTGCCGGGCTTGTCGGGATGGCGGTATCCGGAAATCTCCACCGCGTGGGCGCCGCCGCCGGCGCGGCCGGCCGCCAGCGTCACCCCGCGCACCCGCCCGCCGGCGCGCATCGAGGCGAACGCCCGTTCGAGCTCCGGCCGGGCGGCCTCCGTCACCAAATCGGCGAAGACCGTGCCCGGCAGCAGGCGGGCGGGGCAGCCGAGCAGCTTCATCGCCGTGCCGACGGCGAAGGTGATCCGCCCGGCCTCGTCCAGCTCGAACAGCATGTCGGCCGCCGCGAACGAGAAGGCGACGTAGAGTTCGTTCTGCTTGAGGGTGCTGTCAGCGGTCATGCGGCCTCCCCAGGAGAGAATATAGTACTCGCGACCGGTTTCCCAATCCCTCCTCGTGCGGCCCGCGCGTACCAGCCTTGCATCGCCCGGGCGTGTCGGCTATAAGCGTCGCTCGCGAACGGCCGGGGCCTGTAAGGGCATGCCTCGTCGTTCCTGAACGCTTGAACACCCAGATACCAAGGAAAGCGAAAATGCCCAAGATGAAGACCAAGAGCTCCGCCAAAAAGCGGTTCAAGCTCAGCGCGACCGGCAAGGTTAAGGGCAACGTCGCCTACAAGCGCCACTGCCTGTCGGCCAAGCCGCAGGACATGAAGCGCAAGGCCCGCGGCACGTTCATCCTGTTCAAGGGTGATGCCGACAAGGTCAAGAAGCACTACCTGCCCTACGGAGGCTAAGCCATGGCTCGCGTCAAGCGCGGCGTCACCACGCACGCCCGGCATCGTAAGATTCTCAAGCTGGCCAAGGGTTTCCGCGGCCGCTCCAGCACCTGCTTCTCCATCGCCATCGAGAAGGTCGAGAAGGCGCTGACCTATGCGTACCGCGACCGTAAGGTGCGCAAGCGCAGCTTCCGCGGCCTGTGGATCCAGCGTATCAACGCCGGCGCCCGCATGCACGGCCTGACCTATTCCCGGTTCATGGACGGCCTCAAGAAGGCGGGCATCGCGCTCGACCGCAAGGTGCTGTCGGACATCGCCACCCGCGAGCCCGACGCCTTCAAGTCGCTGGTCGCCAAGGCCCAGGCGGCCCTCCACTGAGGCTTTCACCGGCCGGCTATCGGGGGGTCGCACTCGATGTGCGGCCCCCTTTTCGCGTTTGAGGATTCCGATGGACGATCTGGCAAACATCCGCGCCCAGGCGATGGACGGCGTCGCCGCCGCCGACAGCCTGGAGGCGCTCGAGGCGGCCCGCGTCGCCGCGCTGGGCAAGAAGGGCACCATCTCCGCCCTGATGTCCCGCCTGGGCGGCATGAGCGCCGACGAGCGCAAGGCGGCCGGCGCCCTGTTGAACGCCGCCAAGGACGAGGTCGCCGCCGCGGTGGCGTCGCGCCGGGCGGAACTGGAAGCCAAGGCGCTGGACCAGCGGCTGGCGCGCGAGCGCATCGACGTCACCCTGCCGGTGCGCCCCGAACGCCAGGGCCGCATCCACCCGATCCCCCAGGTGATGGAGGAGATCGCCGCCATCTTCGCCGGCATGGGCTTCGAGGTGGCGGAAGGCCCCGACATCGAGGACGACTTCCACAATTTCACCGCGCTGAACATCCCGCCCGAGCACCCCGCCCGGCAGATGCACGACACCTTCTATTTCGGCCAGCGCGAGGACGGCAGCCGCAACCTCTTGCGCACCCACACCTCGCCGGTACAGATCCGCACCATGGTGGCCGGCAAGCCGCCCATCCGCATCATCGCGCCGGGCCGCACCTACCGCTGCGATTCGGACATGACCCATACCCCGATGTTCCATCAGGTCGAGGGGCTGGTGATCGATGAGAGCACCCATATGGGCCATCTCAAGGGCTGCCTGATCGAGTTCGTCCGCACCTTCTTCGAGGTCGAAGATGTGCCGGTGCGGTTCCGCCCCAGCTTCTTCCCCTTCACCGAGCCGTCGGCCGAGGTCGACATCGGCTGCTCGCGCCAGGGCGGCGAACTGCGCATCGGCCCCGGCGCCGGCTGGCTCGAGATCCTCGGCTGCGGCATGGTCCATCCCAACGTGCTGCGGGCCTGCGGCATCGATCCGGAAATCTACCAGGGTTTCGCCTTCGGCATGGGGGTGGAGCGGGTGGCGATGCTGAAATACGGCATCCCCGACCTGCGTACCTTCTTCGATTCCGATCTGCGCTGGCTGGAGCATTACGGCTTCCAGCCCCTCGATGTGCCGAGCCTGGCGGGAGGGCTGACCCGATGAAATTCACCCTGGCCTGGCTCAAGGACCACCTCGACACCGACGCCCCCCTCGACGAGATCGGGCGGCGCCTCACCACGCTCGGCCTCGAGGTCGAGGAAATCCGCGATCCCGGCAAGGCCCTGGCCGGCTTCGTGGTCGGCCACGTGCTGGAGGCCGGCGCCCATCCCAACGCCGACCGCCTCAAGCTGTGCCGGGTCGACAGCGGCAACGGCGTGCTCCAGGTGGTGTGCGGCGCCCCCAACGCCCGCGCCGGCCTCAAGGTGATCCTGGCCCAGCCGGGCACCGTCATCCCCGCCACCGGCGAGGCGCTGAAGAAGGGCAATGTGCGGGGCATCGAAAGCCAGGGGATGATGTGCTCATGGCGCGAATTGGCGATCGGCGAGGACCACGACGGCATCGCCGAACTCTCCCCCGACGCGCCGGTCGGCGCCCCGCTGACCGAGGTGGTCGCCTTCGATCCGATGATCGAGGTGTCTATCACCCCCAACCGCGCCGATTGCCTGGGGGTGCGCGGCATCGCCCGCGACCTGGCGGCCGGCGGCCTGGGGACGCTCAAGCCCCTCGACACCTCGCCGGTGGCGGGCGGCTTCAAGAGCCCGATCGCGGTGCGGCTCGAATTCCCGCCGGAAGCGGCCAACGCCTGCCCGCTGTTCGTCGGCCGTTACATAATGGGCGTTACCAACGGCGACAGCCCGCAATGGCTCAAGGATCGCCTCACCGCCATCGGGCTGCGGCCGATCTCGGCGCTGGTCGACATCACCAATTACGTCACCTACGACCTCGCCCGTCCGCTGCACGTGTTCGACGCCGACAAGGTCAAGGGCGACATCCGCGCCCGTCTGGCGCGGTCGGGCGAGACCCTGGCGGCGCTCAACGGCAAGACCTACGCCCTCGACCCGGCGATGACGGTGATCGCCGACGAGGCCGGGCCGGAGGCGCTGGCCGGCATCGTCGGCGGCGAGCCCTCGGGCTGCACCGAATCGACCCGCAACGTCTTCCTCGAGGCGGCCTATTTCGATCCGTTCCGCACCGCCGCCACCGGCCGCAAGCTGGAGATCCTGTCCGACGCCCGCTTCCGCTTCGAGCGCGGCGTCGATCCCGCCTTCGTGCGGCCCGCGGCCGAATTGGCGACCCGCCTGATCCTGTCGCTGTGCGGCGGCGAGGCCTCGGACCTGGTGATCGCCGGCGAGGAACCGGACTGGCGCACCTCGATCGTCCTGCGCCCCGCGCGGGTCGGCGAACTGGGCGGCATCGAGGTGGCCAAGGCGCGCCAGGAGGAGATCCTGAGGGCGCTCGGCTGCACCGTGTCCGAGCATGCCGACGGCCTGCTGGTGGTGCCGCCGCCGTGGCGCGCCGACATCGCCGCCGAGCATGACCTGGTCGAGGAGGTCATCCGCGTCAACGGCTACGATTCCATTCCGGCGGTTCCGCTGCCGCGTCCGCCGGCGCCCAAGCCGGTGCTGACCCCGGCCCAGCGGCGCCAGGGCTGGGTGCGCCGCCAGCTCGCCAGCCGCGGCCTGGTCGAGACCGTCACCTGGTCGTTCCTGCCCTCGGCCCAGGCCGCCCGGTTCGGCGGCGGCAGCGCGGCGATGCGGCTGGCCAATCCGATTTCGGCGGATCTCGACTGCATGCGGCCGTCGGTGCTGCCCAACCTGGTGGCCGCCGCCGGGCGCAACGCCGATCGCGGCTTCAAGGATTTCGGCCTGTTCGAGATCGGGCCGCAATTCGACGGCCCCGAGCCGGGGCAGCAGCGCATGGTCGCCGCCGGCATCCGCGCCGGTGCCGCGACGGCCCGCCATTGGGCGGCGGCGACGCGCCCGGCCGATGCGTTCGACGCCAAGGCCGACGCCCTGGCGGCGCTGGCCGCCGCCGGCGTCAACCTCGACTCGCTGGCGGTGGCGGCGGAGGCGCCGGCCTGGTACCACCCCGGCCGCTCGGGGGCGCTGAAATTGGGCAACAAGCCGCTGGCCTTCTTCGGCGAGATGCATCCGGGCGTGCTGGCGGCCGTCGACGTCAAGGGCGCGGTGGCCGGCTTCGAGGTCTTCCTCGATTCCATCCCGCCGGCCAAGGTCAAGGCGAGCAAGGCGCGGCCGCCGTTGAAACTGTCGCCGTTCCAGGCGCTTGAGCGCGACTTCGCCTTCGTCGTCGGCCGGGACGTCGCCGCCGAATCGCTGGTGCGCGCGGCGAAGGGCGCCGACAAGGCGCTGATCACGGCGGCCCGCGTCTTCGACCTCTACGAAGGGGCGGGGGTGGGCGAGGGCAGGAAGTCGCTGGCGCTGACGGTCACCCTGCAACCGGTCGACAAGACCCCCACCGACGAGGAGATCGAAGCGGTCTCCAAGCGTATCGTCGAGGCGGTGGTGAAGGCGACGGGGGGGGAACTGAGGGGGTAGGCATGCCGACGATCCTGCTCTGCCGCCACGGCGAGACTCACTGGAACCGTCTGCGGCGGGTCCAGGGCCACACCGACGCGCCGGCGCCGCTGACCTTGACCGGCATCGACCAGGCCAAGGCCATGGGCGCCACGATTCTCCGCCTGACCGCGGGTGGCGCCGGGTGGGGCGTGGCCGCCAGCCCGCTGGCGCGCTGCGTGCAGACCGCGGCGATCCTGTGCGAGACGGCGGGACTGGCGTTCGAATCGGTGGCCTTCGACGACCGCCTGGCCGAGGTCGACACCGGCGGCTTCTCCGGCCTGCTCAAGTCGGATCTGGAGGCCCGGTATCCGGCGCTGATGGCCGGTACCGGTTTGGAATCGTGGTTTCTCCGCTGCCCTGGCGGTGAAAGCTGGGACGATCTGGCGGCGCGCATCGGTGCCTGGATGCGGGAATTGGCGCCCGAGACCCGGCTGGTGGTGGTCAGCCACGGGGTGGCCGGCAAGGTGCTGCGCTGCCTCTACGCCGGCCTGCGCCCGGAGGCGGTGCTGGCCGAGGACAGCCCGCAGGACGCGCTGTTCGTGCTGGAAGACGGGGCCGTCACGCGGGTGGCGTGCGGGTGATACCGGCCGACGATCGAACAGACTCGGCGGCCGGTTCAGCCGCCGTTGAGGCGGCGGCCAAGGGCCGCGGACGCGGCCCGCCCGGCAAGGGGCGATACAGCCGGCCTATTCAAAGGCCGGCTGGTATGAAACGGGTCACTGAGAATCGGCTGCCTGCGCCGCCAGCCAATCCTCGGCGCGCAAGCCGTCGACCCGGCTGAATTCCCGCAGGTTGCCGGTGACCACCACCAGGCCGCGGCTGCGGGCATGGCCGGCGATCATCGTGTCATAGCCGCCGATTGCCATGCCGCGCCGCTCGAGCGTAGCCCGGATGTCGGCGGTATGGGCGGCGGCGGCCGGGTCGAAGGGCAATACGGCGACACGGTCGGCAAAGTCCTCGACGGCGCGCCGGTTCTCGGCCTGCCGCGTCGACTTCTCGGCGCCGTAGAGCAGTTCAGTCAACGTCACCACCGAAATGCAGAGAGCGTGCGCTTCCGCATTGAAGCGTTGGCGCGCCGCCGCCGGCCGGTCCCGCAGCACGCGGATGCAAAGGTCGGTGTCGATCATCCAGCGAAGCATCAGAAGCCTTCACGCTCCTGCGCGGCCGGCTGGCGGCGCTCCCCGAGGTCGATGCCGGGCGCGGCGAAGAAGTCGTCCCAGACCGCATTGGCCGGGGTGATGATGCGGCGCGGACCGTCCTTGATGATCGTCACATCACGAACGCCTTCCGGAAAAGCGACATCCTTGGGCAGGCGAACCGCCTGCGAGCGGTTGGACATGAAGACGGTGGTGCGGGTCATCGCGGCATTCCCGACATGTATATCCCGAGCGTATCTGCGAACGGCGGATATGTCAATGGGATATCCCTTCGGAACCCGTTTCCCCTTGAGTGGGCCGGTGTCGCTTCGCCGGTCGTCGACAGGCTGCCGCGGCTCGCCGCGTGGTACTACACCATGAACCGCCTGAGGCAGCTCTCCACCACGCGGGCGAGGAAGTTCAGCAGTTCGGTGCCCTGGCCGCCGTGGAAGGTGCGGCCGTGGCGCGAGCCCAGCGCCAGCACGCCGTCGGGGCAGCGGCCGCCGGGAATCAGGCGGACCAGCGCCGACGACATCACCAGGCCGATGCCGTCGCCGAACAGCGCCGGGTCGCCGGGCATCTCCTCGTTCAGCGCGCAGTCGCGGTCGAGCCCGCCCAGCAGCTTGGCGACGTAGCCTTCGGGGATGCGCAGCACGCCCGGCGCCGCCAGTTCGGGCAGCGGGCGGCTGGTCTCCTCGAAGCACAGGGTGGCGACGTCGACGTCGAGCAGGGCGGGCAGGTCGTCCGCCACCGTCTCGGCGATGGCGGCGATCGATTCGGCCGCCAGCAGCCGCACCACCGCGTCGTGGGTGCGGTTCTGGGTCGACAGGTTGGTGCGGCTGGTGTGGATCAGGTGCTCGGCGGCGCCCTTCACCCGCTCGATTTCGCCTTTCAGGCGCTCGATCATGAACACCTGCATGTCGACCACCGGATCGGTGCCGGCGAAGCGCGACGGCGGCGACATCTTCAGCAGAAGATCCGGGTGGCGGGCCAGGAAGTCGGGGTGCGTGCGCAGGTAGCGCGCCACCTGCTCGGCGCTGGGCAGCGGGTGGGACAGCGCCAGGTCGTCGCCCTTGCGCGCCATCAGCGCCTCTCCTCGGTTTTGCTCATCGCATGCATTCCCTGTTGCCCGCCGCCTCCGGCTGCTGGAGGTTATAGCCGATGCATTCCGCTGCCGCCAACACCCCCGAACCTTTTTTCCCCGGCACGCGCGTCGGGGTGCTGCTGCCGTTGCCCCTGGCCGGCCCATACGACTATTTCGTCGGCTCCCAAATGGTGCGGGTGGGCGACGTGGTCGCCGTCCCCCTGGGCCGCCGCGAGGCGGTCGGGGTGGTGTGGGGCGCCGGCGCCGGCGGCGTCGATCCGGCGCGCCTCCGGCCGATCATCCGCCGCCTCGACTGCCCGCCAATGCCGGACGCCACCCGCGCCCTGATCGACTGGGTTGCCGGCTACACCCTGGCGGCGCCCGGCGCGGTGCTGCGGATGGCGCTCAGCGTGCCCGCGGCGCTGGAGCCGGGCCGCGGCCGGCTCGCCTGCCGTGTCGCGGCGGCGGCGGCGGACTTCAAGGCGACGGCCGGTCGCGCGCGGGTCCTCGACGCCATCGCCGGGCTGCCGCCGCTGGCGCCGGCCGACCTGGCGCGCGAGGCGGGGGTCGGCCCGGCGGTGGTCAAGGGTCTGATCGCGGCCGGCGTGCTGGAACTGGTGGAAATGCCGCCGCCGCCGCCGTTCGCGCGGCCGGACCCGGGGCGGACCGGCCTGGATCTGTCGGCCGGTCAGCGCGCGGCCGCCGAATCCTTGGCGCAAGCCGAGGGATTTTCGGTGACGCTGCTCGACGGGGTCACCGGTTCGGGCAAGACCGAGGTCTATTTCGAGGCGGTCGCGGCGGCGCTGGCCAAAGGCCGCCAGGTGCTGGTGCTGCTGCCGGAAATCGCCCTGTCGGCGCAGTGGCTGGAGCGCTTCGTCCGCCGATTCGGGGTGGCGCCGGCGGTGTGGCATTCGGAACTGGGCGACGCGTGCCGGCGCCTGACCTGGCGGGCGGTGGCCGAGGGTGCGGCAAGCGTGGTGGTGGGGGCGCGCTCGGCGCTGTTCCTGCCCTATCCCGATCTCGGCCTGATCGTCGTCGACGAGGAGCACGACCACGCCTTCAAGCAGGAGGAGGGGGTCACCTACCACGCCCGCGACATGGCGGTGGTGCGCGGCCGGCTGGGCGCCATGCCGGTGATCCTGGCCTCGGCGACGCCGTCGCTGGAGAGCTTCGCCAACGTCCAGGCCGGCCGCTACCGCCGCCTGCTCCTGCCCGACCGCCACGGCGGCGCCTTGATGCCGGACATCGCCATGGTCGACCTGCGCCGCTATCCGCCCCCCCGCGGGCGGTGGCTGTCGGCGCCCCTGGCGGCGGCGCTGGCCGAGACCCTGGAGGCCGGCGAGCAGGCCATGCTGTTCCTCAACCGGCGCGGATATGCGCCGTTGACCCTGTGCCGCGCCTGTGGATTCCGCCTGCAATGCCCGAACTGCACCGCCTGGCTGGTCGAGCACCGGCGCCAGGGCCGTCTGGTCTGCCACCATTGCGGCCATGCGGCCGCGCTGCCGCCGCGCTGCCCCGCTTGCGAGGCCGAGGCCAGTTTCGCCGCCTGCGGCCCCGGCGTCGAGCGCATCGCCGAGGAGGCGGCGGCCCTGTTCCCGACGGCCCGGATGGCGGTGATGGCCTCGGACACGGTGGCCGGCCCGGCGGCGGCGGCCGAGATGGTGCGGCAGGTGGCTGCGCACGAGATCGACCTGCTGGTCGGTACCCAGATCGTCGCCAAGGGCCACCATTTCCCGCTGCTCACCCTGGTCGGCGTGATCGACGCCGATCTCGGCCTGGAGGGCGGCGACCTGCGCGCCGCCGAGCGCACCCACCAGCTGCTGTCCCAGGTGGCGGGGCGGGCGGGGCGGGCCGAGCGCCCGGGCCGGGTGCTGCTGCAGACCTGGGACCCGGAGCATCCGGTGCTGCTGGCCCTGGCCTCGGGCGACCGCGACGCCTTCATCGCCTGCGAGGCCGAGTCGCGGCGCGCCGCCGGCATGCCGCCGTTCGGCCGGCTGGCGGCGCTGATCGTGTCGGGGCCCGACGCCGGCGAAGTCGACGATTGCTGCCGCCGCCTCGCCCGGGCGGCGCCGCGCGAGGGCGGCATCGAGGTGCTGGGTCCCGCCCCGGCGCCGCTGGCGGTGCTGCGGGGCCGCCACCGCCGCCGCTTCCTGGTCAAGGCGCCGCGCACCGTCAACCTCCAGGCCAGCCTGAGGGCGTGGCTGGCAGGGGTCCCAGCCGGAAAGGCGAGGGTGCAGATCGACGTCGATCCCTATAGCTTCATGTGACGTCGGTCCCGGGGGCCGATCGTTTTACCCCCCGAAAGGGGAGGACTCGTCTTGCAAGCCAATACCCGATGTGCTAGTTAACCGACGCGCTTTTCGGGGCAGACCGGCCAGCGTGCCGGAATGTTTTGAAAAATAAGAATTTTTCCAGTCCAAGGGGCCAGCCAAGGTGCCATCCGAAACGATTGGCGTAATCGCCGAACGCTATGCCACCGCGCTTTTCGAGCTCGCCGATTCGCAGGGCGCGCTCGACCAGGTGGCGGGTGACCTCACGACGCTGAAGGCGATGATCGGCGAAAGCGCCGATTTCCGCCGCCTCGTCGCCAGCCCGGTGCTCTCCCGCGATGAGCAGGGAAGGGCGATCCAGGCGCTGGCCAAGGCGGCCGGCTTCACCGTCACCACGACCAATTTCCTGGGGCTGGCAGCCAAGAATCGGCGGCTGTTCGCGCTCCCGGGCATCATCGCCGCATTCCTGGCGCGGCTCGCCGCCCGGCGCGGCGAGATCGGCGCGAGCGTGGCGTCGGCGGTGCCCTTGAGCCAGGCCCAACTCGATGCTCTGACCTCCACCCTGAAGACGACGTTCGGCAGCAATGTCAACGTCGAGACCGCGGTGGATCCCGGCCTGCTCGGCGGCCTGGTGGTCAAGGTCGGCTCACGTATGGTTGACAGCTCGCTCCGGACGAAGCTGCAGCACCTTAAGCTCGCTATGAAAGGGGTTGGATAATGCAGATCCGCGCGGCTGAGATTTCCGCGATCCTCAAGCAACAGATCGCCAATTTCGGGACCGAGGCGGAAGTCGCCGAGGTCGGCCAGGTGCTTTCGGTTGGTGACGGCATCGCCCGCGTCCACGGCCTCGACAAGGTCCAGGCCGGCGAAATGGTCGAATTCCCCGGCGGCATCAAGGGCATGGCGCTCAACCTCGAGGCCGACAATGTCGGCGTCGTCATCTTCGGCGACGATCGCTCGATCAAGGAAGGCGACATCGTCAAGCGGACCGGCGCCATCGTCGAGGTTCCCGTCGGCAAGGGCCTGCTGGGCCGCGTCGTCGACGCGCTGGGCAACCCGATCGACGGCAAGGGTCCGATCCAGGCGACCGAGCGCCGCCGCGTTGACGTCAAGGCGCCCGGCATCATTCCGCGCAAGTCGGTGCACGAGCCGATGTCGACCGGCGTCAAGGCCATCGACGCGCTGATCCCGATCGGCCGCGGCCAGCGCGAACTGGTCATCGGCGATCGCCAGACCGGCAAGACCGCCATCCTGATCGACACCATCATCAATCAGAAGCGCTGGAATTCCGGCGACGACGAGACCCTCAAGCTCTATTGCATCTATGTCGCGGTGGGCCAGAAGCGCTCGACCGTGGCGCAGATTGTCAAGACGCTGACCGATCTCGGCGCGATGGAATACTCGATCGTGGTTGCCGCCACTGCCTCCGAGCCGGCGCCGCTGCAGTTCCTCGCCCCCTATTCCGGTTGCGCCATGGGCGAGTATTTCCGCGACAACGCCATGCATGCCCTGATCATCTACGACGATCTGTCGAAGCAGGCGGTCGCCTATCGCCAGATGTCGCTGCTGCTGCGCCGCCCGCCGGGCCGCGAAGCCTATCCGGGCGACGTCTTCTACCTGCATTCGCGCCTGCTGGAACGCGCCGCCAAGATGAACGACGCCCACGGCGCCGGATCGCTGACCGCGTTGCCGGTCATCGAGACCCAGGCCAACGACGTCTCGGCCTATATCCCGACCAACGTGATCTCGATCACCGACGGCCAGATCTTCCTGGAAACCGACCTGTTCTACCGCGGCATCCGCCCGGCGGTGAACGTCGGCCTGTCGGTGTCGCGCGTCGGCTCCGCCGCCCAGATCAAGGCGATGAAGCAGGTGGCCGGCTCGATCAAGCTGGAACTGGCGCAGTACCGTGAAATGGCGGCCTTCGCTCAGTTCGCCTCGGACCTCGACGCCTCGACCCAGCGCCTGCTGAACCGCGGCGCCCGCCTCACCGAACTGCTGAAGCAGCCGCAATACACGCCGATGCCGGTCGAGGACGAAGTCATCGTCATCTATGCCGGCGTCAAGGGCTACCTCGACAAGCTCGACATCAAGGACGTCGGGCGCTTCGAAAAGAGCCTGCTGGCCGAGATCAAGGCGAAGCAACCGGGGATCCTGTCGGCGATCGTCGCCGAGCGGCAGATTTCTCCGCAGGTCGAGGAGAAGCTCAAGGGCTTCCTCGAAGGCTTCACCAAGTCCTTCGCCTAAGCGCGGGGAGCTCCGATGCTGAGCCTCAAGGACCTAAGGCTGAGGATCGCCTCGGTCAAATCGACCAGGAAGATCACCTCGGCCATGAAGATGGTCGCCGCTTCCAAGCTCCGTCGCGCCCAGAGCGCGGCGGAGTCGGCGCGGCCCTTCGCCGAACGCATGGAGCGCATGCTCGGGACCTTGGCCGGCTCGCTTGCCGGGCAGGCCGGGGCGCCGCGCATGCTGGCCGGCACCGGCTCCGACCGCGTCCACCTGATCGTCATGGTGACCGCAGACCGCGGCCTGTGCGGCGGTTTCAATTCGTCGGTGGTGCGCAACGTCCGCCAGATGACCAGCCAATTGCTGGCCGCCGGCAAGACGGTCAAGATCATGCCGGTGGGCCGCAAGGGCCGCGAGCAGATCCGGCGCGACTACGCCCCCAACCTGATCGAGGGCTTTGAAGCCCTGGGTCGCAAGGGCATCGTCTTCGCCGAGGCCGACAAGGTGGCCAATCGCATTTCGGCGCTGTTCGACGACGGCGAATTCGACGTCTGCACGGTGGTCTACAATCACTTCAAGTCGGTGATCACCCAGGAGACCACCCGCCTGCAGTTGATTCCCTTCCCGACCCGCGCGAGTGGGCCGGCGGGCGATGCGGCCGGCCGCGCGATCCACGACTTCGAGCCGGCCGAGGACGAGATCCTTGCCGTGCTGCTGCCGCGCAATCTGGCGGTGCAGGTGTTCCGCTCCATGCTGGAGAGCCAGGCGTCCGAACACGGCGCCCGGATGTCGGCGATGGACAGCGCGACGCGCAACGCGGGCGATATGATCGGGCGGCTGACGCTGCAATACAACCGGTCGCGCCAGGCGCAAATCACCAAGGAACTGATCGAAATCATCTCCGGCGCCGAAGCGCTGTGACGGGCAACTAGGAGCTCTACCCATGGCAAAGATAAACGGCACGGTCACCCAGGTTTTGGGCGCTGTCGTGGACGTCCGCTTCGATGGGCCGCTGCCGGCCATCCTGAACGCGCTTCACACCCAGAACGCCGGCAGGACGCTGGTGCTCGAAGTCGCCCAGCATCTGGGCGAGAGCGTCGTGCGCACGGTCGCCATGGACTCGACCGACGGCATGGTCCGCGGCGCCGAGGTGATCGACACCGGTGCGGCCATTTCGGTGCCGGTCGGGCCCGAGACCCTGGGGCGCATCATCAACGTCATCGGCGAGCCCGTCGACGAACGCGGTCCGGTCAACGCCAAGGCGACCCGCGCCATCCACCAGGACGCCCCGGAATTCGTCGAGCAGGCGACCGAGACGGAAATCCTGGTCACCGGCATCAAGGTCATCGACCTGCTGGCGCCGTACGTGAAGGGCGGCAAGATCGGCCTGTTCGGCGGCGCCGGCGTCGGCAAGACGGTGCTGATCATGGAGTTGATCAACAACGTCGCCAAGGCGCACGGCGGTTATTCGGTGTTCGCCGGCGTCGGCGAGCGTACCCGCGAGGGCAACGACCTCTACCACGAAATGATCGAATCTGGCGTCATCAAGCTGGACGGCCCCGGCTCCAAGGTGGCGCTGGTCTACGGCCAGATGAACGAGCCCCCGGGCGCCCGCGCCCGCGTCGGCCTCACCGGCCTGACCGTCGCCGAGTACTTCCGCGACTCGGAAGGCCAGGACGTGCTGTTCTTCGTCGACAACATCTTCCGGTTCACCCAGGCGGGTTCGGAAGTGTCGGCGCTGCTCGGCCGCATTCCCTCGGCGGTGGGCTACCAGCCGACGCTGGCCACCGACATGGGCGCCCTGCAGGAACGCATCACCTCGACCAAGAAGGGCTCGATCACCTCGGTGCAGGCCATCTACGTGCCGGCCGACGATTTGACCGACCCGGCGCCGGCGACCTCGTTCGCCCACCTGGACGCCACCACCGTGCTGTCCCGCCAGATCGCCGAATTGGGCATCTATCCGGCGGTGGACCCGCTCGACTCGACGTCGCGCGCCCTCGACCCGCGGGTCGTCGGCCAGGACCATTACACCATCGCCCGCGAGGTGCAGCGCGTCCTGCAGACCTACAAGTCGCTGCAGGACATCATCGCCATCCTGGGCATGGACGAGTTGTCCGAAGAGGACAAGCTGATCGTCGCCCGCGCCCGTAAGATCCAGCGCTTCCTGTCGCAGCCGTTCTTCGTCGCCGAGGTTTTCACCGGCTCGCCCGGCAAGCTGGTTGGCCTGGAAGACACCATCAAGGGCTTCAAGGCGATCATTGCCGGCGAGTACGACCACCTTCCCGAGGCGGCGTTCTACATGGTCGGCGGGATCGAGGAAGTGGTCGAGAAGGCCAAGAAGCTTGCCGCCGAGGCGGCCTGACCCGGCATAGGGACACACGCTCATGGCCGAAAAGACCCTGTTCGAGTTGGTGTCGCCCGCGAGGCTGCTGGTCTCGGAATCGGTCGACATGGTGGTGGTGCCGGGCGCCGAAGGCGATTTCGGCGCCATGCCCCGGCACTCGCCGCTGATCTCCAATGTCCGTCCGGGCGTCATCGACGTCCACGACGAGGGCAAGATTACCAGCCGCACCTTCGTCTCCGGCGGTTTCGCCGAAGTCACCGAGGAGCGGGTGACGGTGCTGGCTGAGGAGGCGATTCCGGTGGCCGAGGTGACCAAGGCCCTGGCGGCCGAACGCCGCGCCAAGGCCACGGAAGCCCTCGACGCGGCCAAAAGCGACCGCGAGAAGGCGCATGCCGAACTGCTGATGGAAGTCGCCACCGTCATGGACGCGGTCGCGGCGCACTGATTTGGGTTTCAAGACGACGCGGCGGGGCCATCCTCAGGGGTGGCCCCGCCGTTTCGTTTGGGGGGGGTCAACCAGCCTTGCGGCGCGCCTGCATGTAGGCCTTGAGCACCGCGTTCATCCGCGACTGGTAGCCGGGCCCCTGGCCCTTGAACCAGTCGAGCACGTCGCGATCGACACGGATGGAGATGGGGGCCTTGGGCTCAGGCAGGACCAGTTCGGCGTTCTTGAACCACTCCTCGTCGAGGATGGGCGCCGCATCGGGATCCTCTGCGATGGCGCGCTCTATGTCCTCGTCGCTGAGGGCTTCGACGCGCGCCCAGTCGGTCTTACCCTTCTTCAGGGTGGCCAGGGTACGTCTGACGATACGCTCTTCGCTCATGCCTGCGTGCCCTTCTGGCGGAGATCAGACGGTATTTGTCTCCACGTTTGGCGAAAACAACCGCAATTTCGGCGCCATCTAGCAAGCCAACCGCAATCCAACGAGCTTCGGATCCGCGGTTGCTTGGACTAATCAAAACCGGTGCGTTAAAAATCGTGGCCGCATCTTCGAAATCAATGCCGTGCTTTTCGAAGTTCAACGCGCACTTGGTGTCGTCCCATTCGAATTCGACTTGTAGCATAACGAACTCTCCCAAGGGGAACTCTCACATTATTGCCTTTCATTTCGTTCCTCCTTGTTCGGGGTCTTGCCGCCCCTGCTACAAATGTACGCCATGTATATACGTCGCGGGCCCCGGATGTCAAGCCCGCCCTCAATGCGCCTCTTCCCAATTCCCCGCCACGCCGGTGTCGACCACCAGCGGCACGTCCAGGCTGGCGGCGCCTTCCATTACCCGTTTGACCAGCGCGCGGGTGGCGTCGCATTCGGCGTCGGCCACCTCGAACACCAGTTCGTCGTGGACCTGCAGCAGCATGCGGGCGGACAATCCCGCCCGCGTCAACTCTCCCGGCACGCGGATCATCGCCCGCTTGATGATGTCGGCGGCGCCGCCCTGGATCGGGGCGTTGATGGCGGCGCGTTCGGCGAAGCCGCGCAGGTTGGCGTTCCGCTCCTTGATGCCCGGCGTGAACACCTTGCGGCCGAACAGGGTGGTGACGAAGCCTTGCGTCCGCGCCTCCTCCTTGGCCCGCTCCATATAGGCGCGGATCTCGGGGTAGCGGGCGAAGTAGGCGTCGATATAGGCCTTGGCCTCGCCGTTGGGGATGCCCAGCTGCTGCGCCAGGCCGAAGGCCGAGATGCCGTAGATGATGCCGAAATTGATCGCCTTGGCGCGGCGGCGGAGGGACGGATCGATGCCCTCGACCGGCACGCCGAACACCTGGGCGGCGGTGATGGCGTGGATGTCGGCGCCCGAGCGGAAGGCCTGCTTGAGGCCCTCGATGGCGGCGACGTGGGCGACCAGGCGCAGTTCGATCTGCGAATAGTCGGCCGACAGGATCTTGAACCCCGGCTCGGCGATGAAGGCGCGGCGGATCTTGCGGCCTTCCTCGGTGCGGATGGGGATGTTCTGCAGGTTCGGGTCGGACGAGGCCAGCCGCCCGGTCGAGGTGGCGGCCAGCGAATAGCTGGTGTGCACCCGCCCGCTGCGGGGATTGACCTGGGCCACCAGGGCGTCGGCGTAGGTGCTTTTCAGCTTCTGCACCTGGCGCCAGTCGAGCACCCGCGCGGCCAGGTCGCTGCCCCCGGCCGCCAGGGTCTCCAGCACGTCGGCGCCGGTGGCCCACTGGCCGCTCTTGCCGGTCTTCTTGCCGCCGGGCAGGCTCATTTCCTCGAACAGCACCCGGCCCAATTGCTGCGGCGAGCCGACGTTGAAGGCATGGCCGGCGAGGCGCTGGATCTCTTCTTCCAGTTCGACCATGCGACGGCCGAAATCCACCGACAGCGCCCGCAGCACGGCCGCGTCGACACGGATTCCGCAGCGCTCCATCGCCACCACCACCGGCACCAGCGGGCGCTCCAGCGTCTCGTAGACGGTAAGCATGCGCTCCGCCTGCAGGCGGCGGCGCAGCAGGCGGTGCAGCCTGAGTGTGATGTCGGCGTCCTCGGCGGCGTAGTCGAGCGCCTTGTCCAAGGGAACGCGGTCGAAGGTGACCTGCGCCTTGCCGCTGCCGCAGACCTCGGCATACTTGATGGTGTCGTGGCCGAAATGCAGCTTGGCCAGTTCGTCGAGGCCGTGGCCGTGGGCGGCACCGTCGAGCACGTAGCTCATCAGCATGGTGTCGTCGATGGCCTGGGCGGTGATGCCGCAGCCGCCCAGCACTTGAAGATCGTATTTGATGTTGTGGCCGACCTTGAGCACCGCGGGATCGGCGCACAATCGGCCGAGACGCAGGATCGCCGCGTCATGGGCGATCAGCGCCGGCCCCTCGGCGGCGGGGACGTCGCCGCCGAGCGCCAGGCTGCCCTGCGCCTCGGCGCGGCTGTGCCGGAGCGGGATGTAGCAGGCGCGGCCCGGCTCGACCGCCAGCGACACGCCGACCAGGTCGCAGCGCAAGGGGTCGAGGGAGGTGGTCTCGGTGTCGATCGCCACCGTGCCGGCCAGGGTGGCGGCGGCGATCCAGCGCTCCAGCGCCGCCTCGGTCAGCACCAGCTCGTAGTCGCGCGCGGGCGCCGCCGGGGCAACCGCCGGCCCCGCGGCGGCGGCGGGCAGCTTGGCCTGCACCCGGGTGACGATGCTGCGGAAGCCCTGCTCTTCGAGGAAGCGGACCAGGCGAGCGGGATCGGGCGGGCGAACGGCGAAGTCGTCCAGCGGCTCGGGCACCGGCACTTGGGCGTCCAACGTCACCAGCCGGAGCGAAACGCGGGCGGCCTCGGCGTTGGCCTCCAGCGCCTCGCGCCGCTTCGGCTGCTTGATCTCGGCGGTGCGGGCCAGCAGGGTCTCGATGTCGCCGAATTCCCCGATCAGCTGGGCCGCCGTCTTCACCCCGATGCCGGGGACGCCGGGCACGTTGTCGGTGGCGTCGCCGCACAGCGCCTGGACGTGGATCACCTTGGACGGCGCCACCCCGAACTTCTCCAGCACCTCGGCGGCGCCGATCGCCTTGTTCTTGATCGGGTCGAGCATCTCGATGCCGTCGCCCACCAGCTGCATCAGGTCCTTGTCGGACGAGACGATGGTCACCTTGGTGCCCAGGGCCGCGGCCTGGCGGGCATAGGTGGCGATGATGTCGTCGGCCTCGAACCCTTCCAGCTCGACGCAGGGCAGGTCGAAGGCGCGGGTCGCCTCGCGGATCAGCGGGAATTGCGGCACCAGATCCTCGGGCGGCGGCGGCCGGTGGGCCTTGTAGGCCGGGTAGATGTCGCTGCGGAAGGTCTTGCGCGCGGCGTCGAAGATCACCGCGATCGCGTCGGCGTCGGTTTCCGACACCAGCTTCATCAGCATGGTGGTGAAACCGAACACCGCATTGATCGGGGTGCCGTCGCCGCGCGTCATCGGCGGCAGGGCATGGAAGGCGCGGAAGATGAAGCCCGAGCCGTCGACCAGGAAGAGGTGCCGAAAAGGAGTCAATGCCCGTGGCCGGCCTTGTGGCCTTCCGCCAGCATGAAGTGGCACGAGCAATAGGGGCATACCACCTCGTGCGAGGCAGCGAAGTTGAGGTAGACGCGGGGATGTCCCAGCGCCCCCTCGCCGCCGTCGCAGGCGACGATGGCGGTTTTGACCAGCTGGTGGTCGGCGTGGGCGGAGGTGTCGAACAGGGCGGTCATGGCGGGGTTCATCCGTTGACTATGGAAACGCCTGGATGATACCCATTGCCGCCGATGGTTCAAACACTCATCCACGCGTCCGCCCAACCGGTGGCGGCTCCCGACCTCGCCGTGGCGGTCGACGCCCTGGTGAAGGTCTATGGCGGCAAGGCCGGCAGCAAGGTCGCCCTCGACGGGGTGTCGCTGGCGGTGCCGCGCGGCAGCTTCTTCGGCCTGCTCGGCCCCAACGGCGCCGGCAAGAGCACGCTGATCAACATCCTGGCCGGATTGGTGCTGAAGACCTCGGGGCGGGTCCGGGTGTGGGACCGCGACATCGACGTCGACCCGCGCGCGGCCAAGGCGGCGATCGGGGTGGTGCCGCAGGAGCTGAACCTCGATCCGTTCTTCACCCCGCGCGAGCTGCTGGACGTCCAGGCCGGCCTGTACGGGGTGCCCAAGCGGCAGCGGCGCACCATGGAGATCCTGGACGCGGTCGGTCTGGTCGACAAGGCCGATTCCTACGCCCGCACCCTGTCGGGCGGCATGCGCCGCCGCCTGCTGGTGGCCAAGGCGATGGTGCACGACCCGCCGGTGCTGGTTCTCGACGAGCCCACCGCCGGAGTCGACATCGAACTGCGCCGCCAGCTGTGGGAGCATGTGCAGGCGATGAACGCGCGGGGCACCACCATCCTGCTGACCACCCATTACCTGGAAGAGGCGGAGCGCCTGTGCGACCGCATCGCCATCATCGACAAGGGCCGCGTCGCCGCCTGCGACACCACCCGCAACCTGTTGGCGCGGGTCGACGGCAAGAAGCTGACGGTGACGGTGGACGGCCTGCCGGCCGAATTGCCGCCGGATTTGGCGGCGTTTTCGCCGGCAATCGAGGCGGGCAACAAGCTGGTGTTCACCTTCAAGGCCTCATTGCTGCCGATCGGCGCGATTCTCGACGCGGTGCGGGCGGCGGGGCTGGTGATCGTCGACCTGATCACCGAGGAAGCCGACCTGGAAGACATCTTCCTGCAATTGACCTCGGCGCGGTAGGCGGCGGACGGCTGTCCATGGCCTGGTTCCGGACCGCGCCCCCGCTTTTTGGCATTTCGAACGCGAATTATCGTTAATCGACGTTTGGCGAACGTCTGGTTCTTTTGCGAGGATTGTCCGCGGCCGCGCCGGCGGTCTAAATTTCGGCCATGCTCAGATCGCCGATCGCCGCAATTCTCGCCGTCGCCCTCCTCGTGTCGGCCTGCGCCGCCCAGTTCCGGCTGCCCGGCCCCGCGCAAACCTCGGCGGAGCTGGATGGGGACCACTGGCGGGCGGTCGACGGCGCCCGGCTGCCGGTGCGGGCGTGGGAGCCGGCCGGCCGGCCGGTTGCGGTGATCGTGGCGCTGCACGGAATGAACGACTATTCCAACGCCTTCGACGAGCCTGGGCGCGCCCTGGCGGCCAAGGGCATCGCCGTCTACGCCTACGACCAGCGCGGCTTCGGCAAGGGGCCCCATCCGGGCTACTGGTCGAGCGGCCAGGCGATGGCCGCCGACGTGCGCAGCGTCGCCCGGCTGGTGGCCGACCGCCATCCGGGGGTGCCGCTCTACCTGCTGGGCGAAAGCATGGGCGGCGCGGTGGCCATGGTGGCGGTCGCCGTCGACCCCCCGCCCGAGGTCAAGGGGCTGATCCTGTCGGCCCCCGCGGTGTGGGGGCGCTCGACCATGGGCGTGTTCGAGCGGGCGGCGCTGTGGCTGGCCTACCAGGTGGCGCCGGGATGGGAGCTGACCGGGCAGGGACTGCACATCCGGCCCTCGGACAACATCGCGATGCTGCGCAAGCTGTCCGCGGACCCGCTGGTGATCAAGTCGACCCGGGTGGATGCGATTGAGGGCCTGGTCGACCTGATGGATCAGGCGTCGGAGGCCGCGTCCGCCGATCGTCTGCCGACGCTGGTGCTGGTCGGGGCGAAGGACGAAATCATTCCCGCCGATTCCATGTGGTCGACCGTCGTGGCCCTGCCCGATCTCGGCCGCAGCCAGCGGGTGGCGCTGTATTCCGACGGCTGGCACATGCTGCTGCGCGACCTGCAGGCGGCAAAGGTCGAGGACGACATCGCCCATTGGATCGCCGATCCCGCCCAGCCGCTGCCCTCGGGGGCGGACGCCAATGCCGGCGCCGAGCTGAGGAAGCGCGCCGGCAGGCCATGACCCGGGTGGTGGCGGCGGCGGCGCCGTGGCATAGTCGGCGGATGACCCGCATCCTTGCCGCCGGCGCCCTGCTGATCATGCTCGCGGTCTCTGCCGCCGCGGCCGAGATTCCCTATGGCTTCGCCTTTGCCCGTCCGGGCATGACCATCGATGAATTGCGCGCCGCCAAGCTGCCGGCGGGCCACCGGCTGCTGTGCGGCGGCGACAAGGACCTGCCCGCCAGCCTGTCCGATCGGGATCGCGGCGTCATCACCATGGATCCGGATCTGGTGCGCATCGGCCTCACCCGTTGCGGCGTATTCGCCAAGGACGAGAGCGGCGCCTGGACCGCCCGACTGCTCGAACTGGCCGGCAACCCGGCCAATTTCTGGATGCTGCTGATCACCGACGAGGCCGGCCGCCAGCGATTGGCCCAGATCAACATGCGCCAGCGGCGCGAATCGTTCGCCACCACGCTTGCCGTATTCACCCAGAGCTTCGGTCCCCCCACCCGGCAGGACCCCCTCTCGGCCCATTGGGTCAATTCGAGCGGGGAAATCGCCATCGTTCCCAGCGAACCCGCCGGCATCTACATTTTCATCGTCGACAATCTTCTCTACGAGCTGATGACGGCGCGGATGGGGGCGGGGAAAGGGAAGTGACGGGGCTTGAAAGTAGCGCGCGGGCGTTCTACATTGGCGGGATGAGCAAGACCATCACCCTGCGTGAAGCCAATCAGGCCTTCGCCCGTTGTGTCCGCGACGTCGAGGCCGGCGAGGAATACGTCATAACCCGCCACGGCGAACCGGTCGCTCGCCTGGTTTCCGCTGCCGGGGAGCGGACGCTGACCGCCGAACAACAGGCGGCCCTTTCGCGGACGCGGGCGCGCATGCGCCAGGGCTGGGCCATCGGCGCCGGCCCTCTCGACCGCGCGGCATTGCATGAGCGGTGAGCGCTTCACCCTCGACACCAATATCCTGGTTTACAGCGTCGACACCCTGGCGGGCGCTCGCCACGCCATGGCGGCGGAGATCGTCGAACGGGCGGTGGGACGGGACTGTCGGCTGACCCTGCAGGCGGTATCCGAGTTCTACGTGGTCGCCAGCCGCAAAGGCATGGTGCCGGCTTCCGAGGCGGCGGCTCAGGCCAACGATTGGCTCATCCTGTTTCCGTGCATTCCAGCCTCCGCGTCGGCCATTCGCGCGGCGCTTGCCGCTGCCGCTTCAGGCCGGGCCTCGTACTGGGATGCCCTGCTGGTGGCGACGGCAGCCGAAGGCGGCTGCAGGACGGTCCTTACGGAGGACCTGAAGGATGGCGGTGAATTGGCAGGTGTCGGCGTCCACAATCCGTTTGCCGCCGAGGGGCGGCTGAGCGATATGGCGCGCAAGCTGTTGGGGGCTTGACCCGATCATCCTTCTGCACCGCCTCCCGCCTCCTCGACGATCCAGGCGCGGAAGGCGGCGACCTTGGGGAGGGCGAGGCGGTCGGGCGGGCAGACGAAATGGAAGGCGCTGGCCAGTTCGCGGCCGGGGAACAATTCCACCAGGCGGCCGTCGGCCACCTCCTCGGCGACCAGCGCGCGCCAGGCCAGGGCCACGCCCAATCCCGATACCGCGGCCCGGATGGTCAACTCGGCGTCGTCGAAGCGGCGCAGAATCGGCTCGGCCGGTTCCAGTCCGGCATCGCGCAGCCAGTCCTCCCACTCGGGATGGGTGGCATCCCAGCCCATTCCCTCGTTGCGCAGCAACGGGACGCCCAGTAGGTCGGCGGGTGTCTTCAGGCCGGCGGCCAAGGCCGGACTGGCGACCGCGACCAGCACGTTGGCGAACAGGCGCTGGGCGTGCAGGCCGGGATAGCGGCCGGCGCCGTAGCGGATGGCGACGTCGACGTCCTCGGCGGCGAAATCCACCAGCCGGCGGGTCGCCGACAGCCGGACGTCGAGATCGGGATGGCGCCGCTGCAGGCGGTCGAGGCGGGGAATCAGCCAGCGCGAGGCGAAGGCCGGCGAAGCCGACACCACCAGGCGCCCCGCGTCGCGGCCGGCGCAAAGGCCGGCGGCGGCGCGCTCGAGCCGGTCGAAGGCGTCGGTCACCAGCGGCAATCCCGCCGCCGCCGCGGCGGTCAGCATCAGATGCGGACCGCGCACGAACAGCGTCACGCCGAGATGATCCTCCAGCGCCTTGATCTGCTGGCTCACCGCCGCCGGGGTGACGCAGAGTTCGGCGGCGGCGCGGGCGAAGGAGCGATGGCGGGCGGCCGCCTCGAAGGCCCGCAAGGCGCGCAGCGGCGGCAACCGGCGTGACATTAGATAACCTATCCTATCGGCCAAGAAATGCTGGTTTGCAGTGCACATAGTCTCATGAAAGGCTAAGAAAAGCTATTCATAGGAGGGGAGTATGGGTCGGACGTTCACGGCGGGTTTGGCGGCGCTGGCGGCGGTGCTGTGGGGCGCCAACTTCAACCTGTCCAAGCCGGTGCTGGCCGACATGCACCCGCTGACCGCCGCCGCCGCGCGTTTCCTCATCGCCGCGTTGGTGATGGCGGCGGTGGCGCTGGCCAGTGGCGCCCGCCCGCCGTTCCGCAGGCATGGCCGGGCCTATTTCCTGCTCGGCCTGGTGGGGATCGGCGGTTTCAACCTGATGTTCTTCTACGGCATGCAAAGCACCTCGGCGGTCAACGGGGCGCTGATCATGGCCACCAATCCTTTGGTCACGGCCCTGCTGGCGGTGCCGCTGCTGGGCGAGCAGCCGAGCCGTCGCCACATGATGGCGCTGCCGGTCGCACTGGCCGGGGTGTCGGCGGTGCTGCTGGGCGGCGGCGCCGGCCTGGCGCTGGCGCCGGGCGACGCGCTGATGCTGGGCGCCAACCTGGCGTGGGCGCTCTACAATGTGCTGGTGCGCCGGCTGATGCCGCCCGGCTCGGGCATCGCCAACACCGCCGGGGTGATGGTGATGGGGGCGCTGGTGCTGTCCGCCGCGGCGGTGGCGGCGGGGGCGCCGGTGACGCTGCCGGGGCCGACGGCCGCCGCGGCGCTGGCGGCGATGGCGATCGGCGGCACCGTCCTTGCGTATCTGTTCTACAACGCCGGCATCAAGGCGCTGGGCGCCGGCCGCACCGCGCTGTTCCTCAACCTGGTTCCGGTTTCGGCGATGGCGATCGCCGCGATCGGCGGGGCGCCGCCGACCGCCTTGCAGCTGACGGGCGGGGCGATCACCACGCTGGCGGTGCTGGGGGCGATGATGCCGGCACGAAAAAGCCCTCTCCCCGCGTAGGGGAGAGGGCTCGTCGGCAAGGCGGATTAGGCTGCCTTGCGCTTCTTCAGCAGTTCCAGGATCTCGGCCGCGGCCTTGGGGATGTTGGTGCCGGGGCCATAGACCGCGGCGACACCCGCCTTGAGCAGGAAGTCGTAGTCCTTGGGCGGGATGACGCCGCCGGCGACCACCATGGCGTCGGCCGCGCCCTGCTTCTTCAGTTCCGCGATCAGCTGCGGGATCAGGGTCTTGTGGCCGGCGGCCAGGCTGGAGGCGGCGACGATGTGGACGTCGTTCTCCACCGCCTGGCGGGCGGCCTCTTCCGGGGTCTGGAACAGCGGCCCGATGTCGACGTCGAAGCCGATGTCGGCGAACGCGGTGGCGATCACCTTGGAACCGCGGTCGTGGCCGTCCTGGCCCATCTTGACCACCAGCATGCGGGGGCGGCGGCCCTCGGTCTGGGCGAAGGCGGCGACGTCGGCCTTCAGCTTCTCGAACTTGTCGTCGCCCTTGTAGACGCCGCCGTAGACGCCGGAAATCGTGCGGGTGACCGCCCGGTGACGGGTGAACACCTTCTCCAGCGCCGACGAGATTTCGCCGATCGAGGCGCGGGCGCGGGTGGCGTCGACCGCAAGTTCCAGCAGGTTGCCCTGGCCCGATTCGGCCGAGGCGGTGAGGGCTGCCAGGGTCTGCTCGACCTTGGCGTTGTCACGGCTGGCCTTGATCTTGTTCAGACGTGCGACCTGGGAATCGCGCACCTTGCTGTTGTCGATATCGAGGATATCGATCGGCGTCTCTTCCTTCGGCTGGTACTTGTTGACGCCGACGACCACTTCCTTGAGGCTGTCGATGCGCGCCTGGCGGCGGGCGGCGGCTTCCTCGATCTTCATCTTGGGCATGCCGGATTCGACCGCCTTGGTCATGCCGCCCAATTCCTCGACTTCCTGCATCAGCTTCCACGCCTCGTCCACCAGGCTGGCGGTGAGCGCCTCGACATAGTAGCTGCCGGCCAACGGGTCGATGACGTGGGGGATGCCGGTCTCTTCGGCAATGATCAGCTGGGTGTTGCGGGCGATGCGGGCCGAGAACGGGGTCGGCAGGGCGATCGCCTCGTCCAGCGAGTTGGTGTGCAAGGACTGGGTGCCGCCCAGCACCGCGGCCATCGCCTCGACGGTGGTGCGCACCACGTTGTTGTAGGCGTCCTTCTCGGTCAGGCTGACGCCCGAGGTCTGGCAGTGGGTGCGCAGCGCCATCGAACCCGGTTTTTGCGGGTTGAACTGCTTGATGATCTTGGCCCACAGGAAGCGGGCGGCGCGCAGCTTGGCGACTTCCATGAAGAAGTTCATGCCGATGGCGAAGAAGAACGACAGCCGTCCGGCGAAATCGTCGATCTTGAGGCCGTTGGCCAGGGCAAAGCGCACGTATTCCAGGCCGTCGGCCAGGGTGAAGGCCAGTTCCTGCACGGCGGTGGCGCCGGCTTCCTGCATGTGGTAGCCGGAGATCGAGATCGAGTTGAACTTCGGCATCTTCTGCGAGGTGAAGGCGATGATGTCCGAAACGATCCGCATCGACGGCGTCGGCGGGTAGATGTAGGTGTTGCGGACCATGAACTCCTTGAGGATGTCGTTCTGGATGGTCCCGGCCAGCACGTCCAGCGCCACGCCCTGTTCCTCGGCGGCGACGATGTAGCCGGCCAGGATCGGCAGCACGGCGCCGTTCATGGTCATCGACACGCTCATCTTGTCGAGCGGGATGCCGTCGAACAGCAGCTTCATGTCCTCGACCGAATCGATCGCCACGCCGGCCTTGCCGACATCGCCGACGACGCGCGGATGGTCGCTGTCATAGCCGCGGTGGGTGGCCAGGTCGAACGCCACCGACAGGCCCATCTGGCCGGCGGCCAGGTTGGCGCGGTAGAACTTGTTGGATTCCTCGGCGGTGGAGAAGCCGGCGTACTGGCGGACCGTCCACGGCCGGTGCGAATACATGGTGGCGCGGGGGCCGCGCGTGAACGGCGGGAATCCGGGCAGGGTGCCGAGATGCTCGAGTCCCTCGAGATCGGCGGCGGTATAGAGCGGCTTTACCTTGATCCCCTCCAGGGTCTCCCACGTCAGCGTGTCGGGAGATGCGCCTTTAAGGTCCTTGGCGGCCAATGCCTCCCAATCGGCAATGGTCTTCTTGGCAAACTCGGTCATGGTCGTTCTAGCCTCCGTCCCGTCCTCAGGTTCTTAGAAGGGCGGGAGTATAGCCAAGCCTGCGCCGTGCGTCCATGCGGTCTGCGGCAATTGGGTGGCGACGGCCGAACGCTCCCTTGACGCCCCCTTTCGCTTTCCGGCACTTTCGCGTTCATGGCCAGCCTCGATCATATCGCCCGCTGCAATGCCCACGACTTCGGCCGTTTCCGGCGGTTCGTGGTGGCGGATCGCCATGTCGGCTGGATCCGCCACGACATCGCCCGCCGCCTCGCCGGATTCCCCGAGGTGTTCCGGGTCGCCGACGGCGGGGTGACCCTGCATCCCGGCCTGGAGACCGCCGATGCGCGCAGCCGGGCGGTCGACGACGTGGCCATCGCCCTGGCCGCCGATCTCGGCACCCCCGCCCTGCGCGGCGAGCGCTATGCGGTCACCGCCCGCTGGGGCGAGCCGGCGGTGATGACCATCGATCGCGCCGTCGTCAGCCTGTTCGGGGTGCGCGCCTTCGGCATCCACGTCAACGGCGTGGTGCGCCGGACCGATGGCCCGCATCTGTGGATCGCCCGGCGGGCGACTGACCGGGCGGTGGCGCCGGGCAAGCTCGACAACATGATCGCCGGCGGCCAGCCGGCCGGTCTCTGCCTGGCCGACAACCTGGTCAAGGAAGCCGCCGAGGAAGCGGCGGTGCCCGAGGCGCTGGCCCGGCGGGCCCGCCCGGTCGGCGCCGTCAGCTATTGCTTCGAGGACACCTGGGGCCTGAAACCCGACGTGATGTTCTGCTACGACCTCGACCTGCCGGCGGATTTCGTCCCCGAAAACACCGATGGCGAGGTCGCGGATTTCACCCTGATGCCGGCGGCCGAGGCCGGCCGGCTGGTGGCGGAAAGCGAGTCCTTCAAGTTCAACGTCAATCTGGTGATCCTCGACTTCCTGGTCCGCCACGGCCTGCTGTCGCCCGAGACCGAACCCGACTACGTCGCCATCGTCAGGGGCCTGCGGCTGGGGTGGTGAGGCGTCCGGAATTCCGCCGCAAATCCGTGGCCGAATGAGCGACTCCAAAAGCCAATCGACGGGGACGTGCCATGAGGAAATTGCTTTTCTCCGCCGCCATCGCCGTGCTTCCGGCCGTCATCGGCCTGCCGGCGGCGGCCGACGACATCCGCCAGGACCGGCAGGAGATCCGCCAGGACCGGCAGGAGATTCGCGCGGACCGCCGCGACGTCCGCCACGAGCGCGAGCAGCTCAAGGCCGACAAACGGGCCGGCGACGCCGCGCACGACCGCGCCGAAATCCGCAAGGACCGCACGGATATCCGCGCCGCCAAAGCCGACATCCGCCACGATCGCCGGGAATAGGCCGGCGGACTACCTGAGGCTGGCCTCGATGTTGCCGCCGTCGACGGTGATCGTGCACGCCGTGGTGCTGGCGGCCCGGGCCAGCCACAGGAAGGCGTCGGCGACGTCCTCGGCGGTGACTTCGCGGCCCAGCAGGTTGCCGGCCATGTAATCGGTCTCGGACAGGCCGCGCGCCTTGGACCGGCTGGCGATCATGTCGTTGGTCAGCAGGCCCGAGCGGATGCGGTCGGCGTTCACCGCGTTCGAGCGGATGCCGTCGCGGCCATGGTCGACGGCGTATTGCTTCATCAGGAACAGGGTGGCCGCCTTGGGTAGGCCGTAGGGGCCGAAGGCCTTGCCGGGATTGACCGCCTGCTTCGAGGTATTGAACAGCAGGCAGCCTCCGGTTCCCTGCGCCTTCATCACCCGCACGGCGTTGGCCGCGACCGTCTGGTGGGCGAAGAAGTTGAGTTCGAACGAGCGGCGCAGCAGCGCGTCGTCGACCTCGCCGACCACCCCTTGCCAGGCGGCGCCGGCATTGGACACGGCGATGTCGATGCCGCCGAAGGTGGCCGCGACCCGGTCGAACGCGGCCTTGACCGCTGCGGAATCGGTGACGTCGCAGGCCAGGCCGATGGCGCTGGCGCCGCATTCCTTGGCGATCTTGCGGGCGGCCTCGGCATCGCGGTCGAGCACCGCCACCTCGGCCCCCTGGCGGGCGAACAGCCGCGCGGTGGCGGCGCCGATCCCCGAGCCGCCGCCGGTGATCACCGCCACCTGGCGGGCCAGCGGCTTTTCCGCCCCCTTGCCCAGCTTGGCCTGCTCCAGCGACCAGTATTCCAGGTCGAACAGATCGGAATCGGGCAGCGGCTGGAAGCGGCCGACCGCCTCGGCATCGGTGATGGTGGCCACCGTGTTCTCGGCGATGTCGGCGGCGATGGCGGCGTCCTTCTTCGACGCGCCCACCCCGAACAGGCCGAGGCCGGGGACCAGCGCCACCCGCGGCAGCGCGTCCAGTTCCGTCTTGACCGATCCGCAGCGGGCGTTGTTGGCGGCGAAGTAGGCGTGGTAGCGCTGTGCGAAAGCCTCGATCGCCGCGGCGGCGGCGTCGCGCCAGGTATCGAGCCCGCCGGCCGCGGCTGCGGGCAGGATCACCGGCCAGTTCTTGGTGCGGATAGTGTGGTCGGGGGTGACCACGCCCTGCTGGCTGTAGCGGCCGATCTCGGTGCCGTCGACATAGGCGCGGATCGCCGCGCTGGTGCGGAAGTCGAGGACCCAGCGCTTGCCCGCCGCCCCCAGCAGCCCGCGCAGCAGCGGCGCCACCTGGGCGGCGTCGGCGGTCGCGGCGGGCAGGGCGGCGGCGGCGAAGGCCGGCTTGCGGTCCTGGCGCAGGCGCGCCTCGGCCAGGTCGACCATTTCGATCATCCGCTCATAGGCTTCGCGGGCGGTGGCGCCGAAGGTGAAGATGCCGTGCTTGACCAGGATCAGCCCTTCGACCGACGGATCCTGCTCGTAGACCTCGGCGGCGCGCTTGGCCAGCTGGAAGCCGGGCATGACATAGGGCACGTAGCCCATGCGCTTGCCCCACACCGCGCGGCACAGGGCCTCGCCGTCCGGCTGGTCGGTCAAGGACAGCACCGCGATCGAATGGGTGTGGTCGATCACCTTGTGCGGCAGGAAAGCGTGCAGCAGGGTCTCGACCGAGGGGTTGGGCGCGGCGGAATCCAGCAGGTTGCCGCGCTGGACGTTGACCATGTCCTCGTCGCTCAGGGTGTCGAGCCGGCGCAGCTTCAACAGCGGCTCAAGGCGCACCGCCGGCAGGCCGGCCGGCTCGATGTCGCCCATGTCCCAGCCCGAGCCCTTGACGCACAGCACCGCGACCTCGTCGCCGAGGAGATCGGTGGCCACCGTCTTGACCGAGGTGTTGCCGCCGCCGTGCAGCACCAGCTTCGGGTCGCCGCCCAGCAGGCGGGTGGTATAGACCCTGAGCGCCACGTCGCGGTTGACGCCCCGGGGCGCGTATTTGGCGACATAGGACTCGGCTTCGGCGTCGGACCACAGCGATTTCATCGATCCCCCCAGCATTCGGAAGTCTTCAGCGCGGCGGTGTAGCGCTCGGGATACAGCCCCGCCAATCCCTCGGTGCCGGCCGCGCACACGCCGCGTTCGGTGATGAGCCAGGTGACCAGGCGGGCCGGGGTGACGTCGAAGCCCCAATTGGCGGCGGGCGAGCCGTCCGGCGTCAATTGCACCGAGGCGACGCGCCCGTCGGCGCCCTTGCCGGCGATGTGGGTGACCTCGGCGGCGTCGCGCTGTTCGATCGGGATCTCGCGGATTCCGTCGGCCACGGTCCAGTCGATGGTCGGTCCCGGCAGGCCCACCGCGAACGGCACGCCGTTGTCCTTGGCCGCCAGCGCCTTCAAATAGGTGCCGATCTTGTTGCAGACGTCGCCGTTGCGGGTGGTGCGGTCGGTGCCGACGATTACCAGGTCGACCATTCCGTGCTGCATCAGGTGGCCGCCGGTGTTGTCGGCCACCACCGTGTGCGGCACGCCGTGCCACGACAGCTCGCGCGCGGTCAGCGCCGCGCCCTGGTTGCGCGGCCGCGTCTCATCGACCCAGACGTGGACCGGCAGGCCGGCATCGAAGGCCTTGTAGATGGGGGCGATGGCGGTGCCCCAGTCGACCGTGGCCAGCCAGCCGGCGTTGCAGTGGGTCAGGATGTTGATGGGGCCGCCGCCCTTCTTCGCCAGGATGTCCCGGATCAGCGTGAGGCCGTGGTCGCCGATCGCCGAGTTGATGGCGACGTCCTCGTCGGCGATGGCGGCGGCGCGGGCATAGGCGGCGGTGGTGCGCTCGTTCTCGGGCAGCGGCAGCAGCGCCGCGGCCATCTGGTCCAGTGCCCATTTGAGGTTGATCGCGGTCGGCCGGGTGGCGTGCAGCGCCGCGTAGGCGCGCTCGATCGCCGGCCGCGACGAATCGGCGCGCACCGCCAGGGCCATGCCGTAGGCGGCGGCGGCGCCGATCAGCGGCGCGCCGCGCACCTGCATGTCCTTGATCGCCCTGGCGGCATCGTCGAGCGAGCGCAGGGTGACGGTGACGAATTCATGCGGCAGCCGGGTCTGGTCGATGATCTCGACGCCCCAGCAATCGGCCGCCAGCCAGATGGTGCGGTACGGCCTGCCGTCGATCTTCATGTCCCGGCCCCTTCGTCGCCTGTGCCGACGGCACCATACGAAACGGCGGGCGAGCACGCAACTCAGTGGAACGCGAAGCGGGCGAACAGGCCGCGGATGAAGGCGTCGAACGCGGCCAGGGGGCTGCCCTGGGTCAGGCCGGCGGCGCGGGCGCGCTCGATGACGCGCTCGACCAGGGCGGAATCGGCGCCGGGGCCGAACAGGCGCTCGTAGGCCGGCGGCGGCAGCGAGCGGACGGCGGCGGCAAGGAACACCGTCAACTGGTCGGTGGTCATGCCGAATCCGACCACCATCTGCCGCACCGCGCCGGCGCCGGTGCCGCTGAGGGCCTCGTAGAGGCGGCGCAGCGCCTCCTTGTCGGCCACGCCGGCGAGGGCCAGGACCTCCGGCTTGACCAGAATCGGCACCAGCGCCTTGGCCCGCAGGCGGGTGCCGTCGGCGGTGAGCACATCGGACAGGCGGGCGCGTTCGTCCCCCGCCGGGTCGGGCGCCGGCCGCCCGGCCTGGTCGACGGTGTGCGGCTGCGCCGGCGGCAAATCGGCGAAGCCGTCGAGATGAAGGCCGTCGAGATAGCCGGCCAATTGCGCGGCGTCGCGGAAGTCGAGGATGCGCGAGCCCAGCTTGTCCACCTCCTCGGGGGTCATCCGGGCGTATTGGGGGATGATCGGCACCTGCCAGTCATGCAGCAGATAAAGCTTGAGCGCGTCGTACAGGCGATCGGCCGGGCTGCGCCGGCAGCAGCGCGGCGGCGGCGGATCGAGCCGCGCCCGCAGGCGGCCGAACAGGCCTGGGCGCCGCGGCGCCGGCGAGCGGATGGCGGCGCCCAGGCGGAAGCGGAAGTGGCGCTTGGCCGCCGAGCGCACGATCATGGCGACGATCTGGTTGAGGGTGCGGCCGCAGGCGAGCAGCTGGTTGCCGCCCTCGACCGGCCGCTGGCGGCGGTCGACCAGCAGGGTGCGGAACTGCTCGCGCCGGCTGCGGAAGGCGATGAAGCAGCGGTGCAGCAGGTCGCAATCGTTGATGACGACGTCGAAGGCATGGGCGCGCGGCAGCTTCGCCACCTCGGGCAGCAGGCGGGCGAGGATGTCGATCGCCGGTCCGCGCAAGGCGGCGTTGATCCGGCGGCGGGCGGCGGCGCCGTTGTCGAAGGCCAGGTGGGCAGCGGACATGGAGGGGCGTGTCCCGGTTGTCGAAAGACCGGGGAACCATAGCGCCACAATCAGGCTTTTTTCTGTGAACGGAGTCACTCGGAGCCGCGGATTCGGCCCTAGTTCGGGCGGAGACCGGGCAAAAACCGCCTATGGCGAGGGGGGATTGGCGGATGGGCCGCCTATTGCAACACCCGCCCCGCCACCGCGTCCAGCTTCGCCACCAGGGCCGGGTCGCGCATCTCGCCGTGGGTGATGACGGCGTTGTCGAGCGCGGTGTGGCAACCCTTGGCGCAAGCGCCGGCACGGCCGGCGACCAGCGGCGCGATGGCCTTGACCAGGGCGCGGGCGCGGTCGGCGTTGGCCAGCAGCACCTTGACCACCGCGTCCACCGTCACCGCGTCGTGGTCGGGATGCCAGCAGTCGTAATCGGTGACCATGGCCACGGTGGCGTAGCACATCTCGGCCTCGCGGGCGAGTTTGGCCTCGGGCATGTTGGTCATGCCGATGACGTCGCAGCCCCACTGGCGATAGAGTTGGCTTTCCGCCTGGGTCGAGAATTGCGGCCCCTCCATCACCAGGTAGGTGCCGCCGCGCACGGCGACGATGCCGCAATCGGCGGCTGCGCGCTCGACGATGTCGCCCAGGCGGCCGCACACCGGATGGGCCATCGACACGTGGGCGACCAGGCCGGTCTCGAAGAAGCTCTTCACCCGGGCGAAGGTGCGGTCGATGAATTGGTCGACGATGACGAAGGTGCCGGGCGGCAGTTCCTCCTTGAGCGATCCCACCGCCGACACCGAGATGATCTCGGTGACGCCGGCGCGCTTCAGGGCGTCGATGTTGGCGCGGAAGTTCAGTTCGCTGGGCGGCACCCGGTGGCCGCGGCCGTGGCGGGGCAGGAACACCAGGCGCTGGCCGTCCAGTTCGCCGAACAGCAGCTGGTCCGAGGGCTGGCCGAACGGGCTCGCCACCGTCCGCCATTCCTTGGCGGTCATGCCGTCGATGTCATAGACCCCCGATCCGCCGATAATCCCCAGCACCGGGGCGCCGCGATCCGCCATCTCCGCTTCCTTCCGCGATCAAGGCAACGGCCGCCGTCGCGCCCGCGACGGCGGCCGTCCTTACGATTGCCACAGCCTCAGTGGACGTCCTTCCAGATCTGGCGCTTGAGCGCATATAGCAGCGCGGTGAGGACGGCGAGGAAGATCATCACCCCCAGGCCCATGCTCTTGCGCGCATCCAGTTCCGGCTCGGCGGCCCAGTTGAGGAAGGTCGCCACGTCCTTGGCGATCTGGTCCTTGGCCGCCTTGGTGCCGTCGGTGTAGGTGACCAGGTCGTCCTGGATCTGGGGCGGCATGCCGATGTTCCCGCCGGGGAAATACTTGTTGTAGAACATGCCGTCGGGGACGGCATGGCCTTCGGGCGGCGTGTCCTCGAAGCCCAGCAGCAGGCTGTAGACGTAGTCCGGCCCGCCCTTGCGCGCCTTGGCGATCAGCGACAGGTCCGGCGGCAGGGCGCCGTTGTTGGCGGCCCGGGCTGCGTTGTCGTTGGGGAACGGCGGCACGTAGCGGTCCGACGCCCGCGCCGCCCGCATGAACATCTGGCCCTCGTCGTTGGGGCCGTCCTGAACTTCGCGCTCGGCGGCGACGGCCTTGACGTCGTCGTCGGCGAGGCCGATGTCCTTGAGGTTGCGGTAGGCCACCAGCTTCAGCGAGTGGCAGTTCGAGCACACCTCATGGAACACCTGGAACCCCCGCTTGAGGGCGCCGGGATCGTAGCGGCCGAACAAGCCTTCGAACGAGAAGGCCGGCTTCATCAGGGCGGGCCCGTGCTCGTTGGCGAGGGCTGCCTGGGACGCGCCGGCGACAAAGGCCGCGGCCAGCGCGATGCGGATGAACTTGACCATCACGCCTTCTCCATCGTCTTGGCGGAACCGGAGGCCGAACCTCCCCCGAGCACCGGGGCGGATATGCTGGCCGGCAACGGACGCGGTTTCTCCAGCCAGCCGATCAGCGGCAGGATCACCAGGAAGTGGCCGAAGTAATAGGCGGTGGCGATCGCGGTGATGGAAATGGACTGGCCGAAGGGCAGTTTGAGAGCGGGGACGGCGTCCGCCGGCTGCCCTCCGTAATAGCCGAGAAGCAGGCAATCGGCCAGGAAGATCCAGAACAGCTGCTTGAAGATCGGCCGGAACTTGGCCGAGCGCACCCGCGAGGTGTCGAGCCACGGCAGGAACAACAGGATCAGGATGGCCGAAAACATCGCCAACACGCCTTGCAGCTTGGCCGGCAGCAAAGGCAGGTCGACGGTGAACGAGCGCAGGATGGCGTAGAACGGCAGGTAGTACCATTCCGGCACGATGTGCGGCGGCGTCACCATCGGATTGGCCGGGATGTAGTTGTCCGGCTCGCCGAAGAAGTTGGGCGCCCAGAACACGAAGGCCAGGTAGAACATCAGGAACACCCCGATGCCGAACAGATCCTTGATCGTGTAGTAGGGATGGAAGGGGATGGTGTCCTGCGGGCTCTTGACGTCGATGCCGAGCGGGTTGTTCGACTTCACCGTATGCAGGGCCCACACGTGCACGCCGACCAGGGCGACGATCACGAACGGCAGCAGGTAGTGCAGCGAGAAGAAGCGGTTGAGCGTCGGATTGTCGACCGAGAAGCCGCCCCACAGCAGGGTGACGATGGAATCGCCGATCAACGGGAAGGCGGAGAACAGGTTGGTGATGACGGTGGCGCCCCAGAACGACATCTGGCCCCACGGCAGCACGTAGCCCATGAAGCCGGTGGCCATCATCGCCAGGTAGATGAACACCCCGACCCACCACAGCAGCTCGCGCGGGGCCTTGTACGAACCGTAGTAGAGGCCGCGGAACATGTGGATGTAGACCAGGATGAAGAACATCGAGGCGCCGTTCATGTGCAGATAGCGCAGCAGCCAACCGTAATTGACGTCGCGCATGATCCGCTCGACCGAGAAGAACGCCAGCGAAGTGTGATCGGTGTAGTTCATCGCCAGGAAAATCCCGGTGAGAATCATCACCACCATGATAAAGGCTGCCAGAGACCCGAAATTCCACATGTAGTTCAGGTTCTTGGGAGTCGGGTACTCGATGGCGCTGTGCTGGATCATCGAGAAGATGGGCAGCCGCTCTTCGATCCAGGCGACCACCTTGCTGTTCGTCTTGTATCCGGACATTGGCCGATCCCCCTCAACCGACGCGAACGGTGGTGTCGCTGGTGAAAACGTAGGGAGGAACCGCCAGGTTGAGCGGTGCCGGGCCCTTGCGGATGCGGCCGGAGGTGTCGTAGGCCGAGCCGTGGCACGGGCAGAACCAGCCGCCGAACTCGCCCTTGGGGTCGGCCGGCTTCTGGCCCAGCGGCACGCAGCCCAGATGGGTGCATACGCCGACCAGGATCAACCATTCGGGCTTCTTGACCCGGTCGGCGTCCTTCTCGCGGTGCCGCAGTTCGGCGCCGTCGTCCCTTTGTGCCGCAGTGATTTCCTCGGGCGTGCGGTGGCGGATGAACACCGGCTTGCCGCGCCAGACGACGGTGATCGCTTGCCCCGGCTGAACCGCCGCGATGTCGACGGTGGTGGTCGACAGCGCCAGGGTATCGGCGGCCGGGTTCATGCTGTGCACGAACGGCCACAGGGCGAGTCCGGCACCGACGGCGCCGACGGCGCTCGACGCATAGAGCAGGAAGTCCCGCCGGGTCCCCCCGTCCATCGATTGAGGCTGGGCGTGCGATGCCGTTTCAGCCATGGTTCGTAACCCCTTGTTGGCCCGCGGAAGCGGCACTATTAACCACGATAGTAAGCCATCGTTCAACAGGGGAATGATGTTGGTACAGGTGCCAGTGCGCATGCCTAGTCTCGCGCTCTATCAACCGGACATTCCTCAGAACGCGGGCAGTCTGATGCGCCTCGCCGCCTGTCTCGGGATTGGCGTCGACGTCATCGAGCCTTGCGGCTTCCTGTGGGACGAGAAGCGCATGCGGCGGGCGGGGATGGACTACCTGGATCTGGTGCGGGTGGTGCGTCACCCCTCGTTTGCGGCTTTTCTTGCCGCGCGCGGCGATGGCCGGCGGCTGGTGCTGCTGTCCACCGGCGGCGATGCCCGTCTGGACCGCTTCGCCTTTTCGCCGGCCGATGTCATCATGCTGGGACGCGAGAGCGCCGGAGTGCCGGCGGAGGTGGCGACCGCCGCCGATGTCCGCCTGCGCATTCCGATGGCGAGGGCGGCGCGCTCGCTCAACGTGGCGGCGGCCGCCGCGCTGGCGCTGGGCGAGGCACTGCGGCAGCTGGGGGGCTGGACGGGGGATGGGGAGGAGAGCGAATGAGCGACGGTTTCTCCCGTATATTCAGCGCCGAGCGCGCCCAGGCCTACGATCGCCGTATCCGCGCCGCCATTCCCGGCTATGACGCGCTGCAGGTGCTGGCGTGCGCCGCGGTGGCCGAGGCGACCGGCGGGCACGGCCGGGTGCTGGTGGCCGGTGCCGGCACCGGCTGCGAATGCGTGGCCATGGCCCAGGCCTGTCCGGACCTGCGGCTGGTGGGAGTCGATCCCGCCCGGGACATGCTGGCGCTGGCCGAGGCCAAGGTCGCCGAACACGGGCTGAACGCCCGCGTCCGCCTTTACGACGGCACCATCGACGCGTTGCCCAAGTTCGAGCCCTTCGACGCAGCCACCCTGCTTCTGGTGCTGCATTTCCTCGCCGACGACGGCGCCAAGGCGCAGCTTCTGGCCGAAATCGGCGAGCGGCTGGCGCCCGGCGCGCCGCTGGTGCTGGCGGATCTGTTCGGCCCGCCGTGGGACGACACGTGGCAGGCCGAGCTGCGCACCCTATGGCGGCACCTGCAACGGGGCGCCGGCATTTCCGCCGAGGACGTCGCCAAGGGCTTCGCCCATGTCGATCGCGACATCCACCCGGTGACCGAGGAGCGGCTGGCATTGCTGCTCGGCGAGGCCGGGTTCGGCCCGCCGCGGCCGTTCTTCCGCGCCCTCTGTTTCGGCGGCTGGGTGACGCGGAAGGGGGGATGACATCTTCTTAAAAATGCACCTTTGTCCTGGCGGCAAAATCGGTATGATTCCGCATTCCGGTGCAATTGGGCGTCTTGCGAAATTGGGACACCACTCATGAACGAGGTTTCTTCGGCGCTTCCTCAGCGAATCGAGGCTCGGCGGGGCTCCTCCGATACTCAGCGGAGCGACCGTATCCAGATGCGTGCCGATGGGCTGCTGGGGGATTGCCGCCGCGCCTTCCAGGCCTTCAGCGAACTCGACGAACTGGCGGAAAACCTCCGCATCCTGTCGCTCAACGCCGAATTGGCGGCGGGGCGCGCCGGCGAGATGGGCCGGGCGGTGCGCGCGTTGACCCAGTATACCCGCGAACTGGTCAACCGACTGGCGCAGATCCAGGGCGAGATGGACGGTCTGCGCACCCGCTCCTATGCCCTGTCGTCCAGCATCATGCGCGGCCTGCTGCAGATGCAGCTGTTCGAGCGCGCGGCCGGTCTGATCAACGACGGCGAACACGATGCCGGCACCTGCGGCGCCGTCAACCAAGCCTTCCGCGACATCATGCGGGCGATGGTCGAGACGCTGGACAACATGTCCATCTGCGTCGAGGACGTGTCGCGCCGCGCCCATGCCATCGAGGAGGTGGTCAGCCAGTCCGACTCGATCGCCACCAACATCGCCATCGAGGCGTCGGCGGCGGGCGCCCACGAGAAGGAGTTCCGCACGGTCTCGGACACCATGCGGCGGTATGTCGACGATTTGCGCAAGATGATCGACGAGGCATCGGATGCGGTCCGCCGTGCCTCCGAGAAATCCGATTCCTTGCGGCGGATCGGCATGGACGGCTTGCACAGCCTGAGGTCCGACGGCGTCCTGGCGGAGTAGACGAACGATGAAGTGCACCACCCTGTTTCAGCGCGACGACCATCGCTGGCTCGCCTTCGGCCGCGATGCCGGCAAGCCGGACTCGATCATCGACACCAACCAGTACGTCGTCTGCGCCGGCGGCAACGCCATCCTGCTCGATCCCGGCGGGCTCGAGGTGTTTCCGCCGATGCTGGCGGCGCTGACCCAGGAAGTGGCGGTCGAGAAGGTGCGCGGGCTTTTCGTCAGCCACCAGGATCCCGACGTCGCCTCGTCGCTGCCCCTGTGGCGGCGCATGTGCTCGCCCGACGCCAAGGTGTGGGTGTCGTGGCTGTGGACCGGCTTCATGGCCCATTTCGACGGCGGCGCCACCTTCACCGCGATCCCCGACGAGGGCATGGAGATCACCCTGGCCGGCGACGTCCGCCTGCGCTTCGTGCCGGCGCACTACATGCATTCATCGGGGAACTTCAACGTCTACGACCCCAAGGCCCGCATCTATTTTTCCGGCGACATCGGCGCGGCGCTGTTGCCGAAGGGCGCCGCCACCAGCCATTACGTCGAGAACTTCGCCGGCCACGTCCAGTACATGGAGGCCTTCCATCGCCGTTGGCTGGGTTCGGCCAAGGCGCGCGACGTCTGGGTCGAGCGGGTGTCCAAGCTGGACATCGACATCTTGGCGCCGCAGCACGGGTTGATCTTCCGCGGCGACGACGTCAAGCGCTTCCTCGACTGGCTGGCGGGGGTCGACGTCGGCAGCGGCCTCGCCGCCAATGCCGGGTAGATTGGCCGCCAAGCCGCTGGTCATGGTCGCCACGCCCTGCTTCGGCGGGGTGGTGACCCAGGCCTACATGCTGTCGGTGCTCAAGCTGCTGCGGCGCGCCCCCGCCGCCGGGTTCGAGGTGACGCTGACCATGCTCGGGCACGACGCGCTGGTGTCGCGGGCGCGCAGCACCCTGGTGGGAACCTTCCTCGACCACGCCGACGCCACCCACCTGCTGTTCATCGATGCCGACATCGCCTTCGAACCCGAGCAGGTCGAGCGCCTGCTCGCCTTCGACAAGGACTTCACCGGGGCGCTGTATCCGCTGAAGAACATCGACTGGGAGCGCATCCCCGAGCGCGTCGTCCAGGGCGGCGAGAGCGTGCGCCACGCCGGCCTCAATTACGTCGGCACCTTCTGCGACGGCGCCGCGCTGGCGCGGGACGCCGGCTTCGCCACCGCGATCTACGCCGGCGGCGGCTTCCAGCTGATCAGGCGGTCGGTGTTCGAACGGATGACCGCCGCCTATCCCGAGACCCGCTACGCCAAGGTCCACGCCCATCCCAAGCCGGTTTCCGACAGCCCGCACCTCTATGCGCTGTTCGATTGCCTGATCGACCGGGACAGCGGCGCCTATCTCAGCGAGGATTACGCGTTCTGCCGGCGCTGGCGCGACATCGGCGGCGAAATCTGGCTGGATACGGCCAGCCGGCTGACTCATGTCGGCACCAACGACTACGCCGGCGACTTCGCCACGCGGCTGTATACGCTGGGGTAGCGGCCGATGTTCAAGCACGCCGATATCTGGTCCGCCGTCGATTCGCTGGCGCGCGAACGCGGGCTGACGGCGTCGGCGCTGGCGCGGCGGGCCGGCCTCGATCCCACCGCGTTCAACAAGAGCAAGCGCACCACCCGCGAGGGCAAGCCGCGCTGGCCGTCGACCGAAAGCATCGCCAAGGTGCTGGAGGCGACCGGCGCCTCGCTGGCCGAATTCGCCGGCTACATCGCCGGTGGCGCTGCCGCCGGAGTCGCGACGCTGCCGCTGATCGTGCTGGCGCAGGCCGGCGATGAAGGGGTGTTCGACGGCGACGGCCGCCCGGCCGGGCCCGGTTGGGACGAAATTCCGCTGCCCTGCCGCGACGATCCCCTCGCCTGGGCGGTCGAGGTGAGCGGCGACGGCTTGCGGCCGATCTATCGCGACGGCGACGTCATCGTCGTCTCGCCCGCCGCCGGATTGCGCCGCGGCGACCGGGTGCTGGTGAAGATCGCGGGCGGAAACGTCACCGCCGGACAGCTGGTTCGGCGCAGCGCCCGGCGGATCGAACTGGCCGGCCTCGATCCCGCCCGACCGCCGCGCATTCTCGCCGCCGAGGAGGTGGCGTGGATGGTCCGCATCGTGTGGGCGAGCCAGTAGGGCGCGAACAACAGGCCGGTCCCGTGGTTTCCGCCTTCTTGACGCGATGCGCCGGTTTGGGTATGTGTTTCCGACGTGGTGATTTGACCGACCGGCTTGCGGCCACGCTAAACAATCGCTAAAGAGGTTAGAGCTTGACGAGCCCTGACCCTCTGCCCCGGTCGGGGCCTTTTTGTTTTTGGAAGGGGCAGCGATGAGCGATACCGAACCCACCAACCGCCGCTGGCGCCAGCGCACCCGCCAGGTCCGCGCCGGGCTTTCCCGCTCGGGCTTCTGCGAGACCAGCGAGGCGGTGTTCATGACCTCGGGCTACGTCTACGATACGGCGCTGGAGGCCGAGCAGAGCTTCGACGGCACCCTCGACCGCATGGTCTATTCCCGCTTCAAGAACCCCACGGTGGCGATGTTCGAGGAACGCCTCGCCGCCATCGAGGGCGCCGAGGCCTGCCGCGCCACCGCGTCCGGCATGGCGGCGGTGCACGCCGCCCTGATGTGCCAGGTCTGCGCCGGCGAACGGGTGGTGGCGGCCAACGCCCTGTTCGGGTCGTGCCACTGGATCATCAACGACCTGATGCCGCGTTTCGGCATCAGCGTCGAATTCGTCGAGGGCACCGACCTCGACCAGTGGCGCCGCGCGCTGTCCACGCCGGCCAAGGCGGTGTTCCTCGAGACCCCGTCCAATCCGACGCTGGAAATCATCGACCTCGCCCGGGTGTGCGAACTGGCGCATGGCGCCGGCGCCAGCGTGGTGGTCGACAACGTCTTCGCCACGCCGGTGCTGCAAAGCCCGCTGGAACTGGGCGCCGACGTGGTGGTGTATTCCGCCACCAAGCATATCGACGGCCAGGGCCGCTGCCTCGGCGGCGCCGTGCTGGGGACCGAGGCGTTCTGCCTCGACGTCCTCGGACCCTATCTGCGCCACACCGGCCCGGCGCTGTCGCCGTTCAACGCCTGGCTGCTGCTGAAGGGGCTGGAGACCTTGGACCTGCGGGTCGAGCGCGGCTGCGCCAACGCCGCGCGGCTCGCCCAATTCCTGGAAGGCCAGGCAAAGGTCCGCCGGGTGCTCTATCCCGGCCTCGCCAGCCATCCCCAGCACGATCTGGCGCGGCGGCAGATGAGGGGCTTCGGCACCATGCTGGCGTTCGAAATGGAGGGCGGCAAGGCCGCCGCCTACAGCCTGCTCGACCGCCTGGAGTTGATCGACATCTCCAACAACCTGGGCGACGCCAAAAGCCTGATCTGCCATCCGTGGACCACCACCCATCAGCGCCTGGCCCCCGACGAGAAGCTCGCCATGGGCATCAGCGACGGCCTGCTGCGCCTGTCGGTGGGGCTGGAGGACGCCGACGACCTGCTGGAGGACGTGGCGCAGGCCATCGCCTGAGCGCGGTTGGGAAAATGCCGCCGCCACTGTTGGACAACGCCGTGAAGAGGCATAAAATAAGGACAGTGACGGGCGTGGCGGGGCTCCACCTCGCGGCGCGGTGAAGATCGGGGTCGTGGCCATGTACAGCATGACAACCCGCGGCATCACCGTTTCGGTGCAGCCGTTCTACTTGGAAGACCAGTCGTCGCCTGGCGACTGCCATTATGTCTGGGCCTATCGGGTGCGGATCGAGAACCACTCGGAGGAGACGGTGCAGTTGAAGCGGCGCCGCTGGCAGATCACCGACGCCAGGGGCCGCATCCAGGAGGTGCAGGGCGCCGGCGTGGTCGGCGAGCAGCCCAGGCTCACTCCCGGCGAGGCCTACGAGTACACCAGCGGAACGCCGCTGCCGACCTCGTCGGGCATCATGGAGGGCGCCTATCAGATGGAGAGCGAGGGCGGCGAGAAATTCGACGTCGCCATCCCCCCCTTCTCGCTGGACAACCCGCACGAGCCGATGCGTATCAATTAGCGGGCTTGCAAACGCCGGGACGTGTCGCCAAATCCTCAAGGCAATATCACCAACGAGGGATACGCCCCGATGACCAAGGACCAAGCCATCGCCCTGCCGCCGGGATTGCGCGAAATCGACCGGCACGTTCCGTTGCGGCCCGACCGGGCCGAGGCCGAGGCGGCGGTGCGCACCCTGATCCGCTGGGCCGGCGACGATCCCGACCGCGAGGGGCTGGTCGGCACCCCCGACCGGGTGGTGCGCTCGTACGAGGAATTCTTTTCCGGCTACGACCAGGATCCGGTCGAACTGCTTCAGCGCACCTTCGAGGAGACCGAGGGCTACGACGAGATCGTGCTGCTGCGCGACATCCGTCTCGAATCCCATTGCGAACACCACATCGTGCCCATCCTCGGCAAGGCGCACGTGGCCTATTTGCCCGACCGCCGCGTGGTCGGGATCTCGAAACTGGCGCGGGTGGTCGAGGTCTACGCCCACCGCCTGCAGATCCAGGAGAAGCTCACCGCCCAGATCGCCAACACCTTGAACGACGTGCTGCAGCCCAAGGGCGTCGCCGTGGTGATCGAGGCGGCGCATCAGTGCATGACCACGCGCGGCGTGCACAAGCCGGGGGTGACGATGGTCACCAGCAAGATGCTGGGCGCCTTCCGCGATAGCCCGACCACCCGGCGCGAATTCTTCGGCCTGATCCACAACAGCCAGCCGGGGCTGTCGAACGTCTAATGCCGGCCGCGGACGCGGCCCGCCCGGCTGTATAAGGAGGGCCACGATGTCAGGTTTCTGAATCGTTAATTTCATCCGTCACCCCCTCGAAAGAGGGGGCCCGTGCTGCGGCAAACCGGGTGCACGCCATGCAGGTACCGTACGCGCGGCGCCATGGATGCCCTCTTTCGAGGGCATGACGGTGGTGTTGTTAAGGTATCGCTAACCTGACCACGTTGCCCGGCTGTATAAGGAGGGGGCTTGCCGGCAAGGAGGTTCTGCCTTACTTTGGGTGATGGAATTCATGACTCGAGGAGCGTGCCGTGCCCATCACCCTCACCGTGACCTCCAAGGGCCAGGTGACCTTCCGCAAGGAAGTGCTGGAGCATCTCGGCGTGCGTCCGGGCGACCGGCTGGAGATCGAGTTGCTGCCGGCCGGCCGCATTCAGGCCCGCGCTGAACCGGGCCGTCCGGTATCCTCGATTTTCGGCATGATGAAGCGTCCTGGCGAACGCGCCATGACGATCGACGAAATCAACGACGCGTCTGCTGCCGGGTGGGCGGGCGAGCGGTGAAGATCACCGCCGACACCAATATCCTCTTGCGGGCAATCCTGGACGATGAGCCGGAACAGGCCCGGCAGGCCCGGGCGCTGATGGAGCGGGCCACCCTGATCGCCGTGCCGGTTCCGGTGTTGTGCGAGTTGGTGTGGACGATGCGGCGCCTTTACAAACGCCGGCCCGAGGACGTCGCCGACGCAATCGAGGCGATCCTGCAAGTGGCGGCGGTCGCGACGGATCGGTCGGCGGTCGAGGCCGGTCTGGGCGTGTTGCGGGCCGGCGGCGATTTTGCGGACGGGGTGATCGCCTGGCATGGCGCCCAGATGGGCGGCGACGTCCTCGCCACCTTCGACCGCGACGGCATCCGTTTCCTGGAGGCCTGCGGGCTGGCCGCCGGGGCGCCGGCCGACTTGTTGTCTGGCCACTGAAATCATCCCGGGCGCAGCGCCAATTCCGTCTGGACAGCATCTCCGAACCGGGCCATGACTCTGCCTGGATTTCCAGGGGGTAGAGGGTGATCGACGTCCGCCCGGTCCTATTCGTCAACGGCTACCTGCTGCTGATCCTGGCCGCCTCCATGGGTATCCCCGCCATCGTCGGCGGCGGCGCCGAGACCGGCGATTCGCGGGTGTTCGTGGCGGCGGCGGTGCTCATCGGCTTCATCGGCGGCGTCCTGCTGCTGGGAAGCCGGCGCGACGGCAAGGGCCGGCTCGACACCCGCCAGGCCTTCCTGCTCACCGCCTCGGCTTGGGCGCTGGCGGCCCTCGGCGCCTCGCTGCCGTTCTCGTTTTCGTCGCTCGGACTGTCGTTCACCGACGCGGTGTTCGAGGCGATGAGCGGCCTGACCACCACCGGCGCCACCGTCATCGTCGGCCTCGACGCCGCGCCCAAGGGCATCCTGATGTGGCGGGCGCTGCTGCAATGGCTGGGCGGCGCCGGCATCATCGTCATGGCGGTGGCCATCCTGCCGCTGCTGCGAATCGGCGGCATGCAGCTGTTCAAGCTGGAATCCTCGGACGTGGGCGAACGGATCCGGCCCAGGGTGTCGCAGGTGGCCGGTTCGGTCGCGCTGGTCTACCTGGCCCTCAGCGTGCTGTCGGCGGCGGCGTTCTGGCTGGCGGGAATGTCCGCCTTCGACGCCGTCTGCCATGCCATGGCGGCGCTGTCGACCGGCGGGTTCTCGACCTCCGATTCCTCGCTCGGGCATTGGGGGGGAGGCGTGCAATGGGTGGCGGTGGCGTCGATGGTGGCCGGCGGCGCGCCGCTGCCGCTGTTCACCCGGCCATGGCGGCGCGGACGCACGCCGCTGCTGGAGGACAGCCAGCTCAATGCCTATCTGCGGCTGCTCGGCGGCCTGGCCCTGCTGGTCGGCATCTGGCGCTGGGCGACCAGCGACTGGGGGCTGGGGGAAAGCCTGCGGCATGCCGCCTTCGCGGTGGTGTCGATGTCCACCACCACCGGATTCGTCGCCACCGATTGGTCCAAATGGGGCGGGTTCGCCCATGTGCTGTTCTTCCTGCTGGTGTTCGTCGGCGGCTGCACCGGGTCGCCCGCCGGGGCCATCAAGATCTTCCGCTGGCAGGCGCTGTTCGCCCTCGCCGAGGTTCAGGTCGAGCGGCTGCTGCATCCCCACGGGGTTTTCGTCATCGAGGTCGAGCGTCGGCGGCTGACCGCCTCGGTGACCAATTCGGTGCTGGCCTTCGGCGTCCTCTACATCGTCACCTTCGCGGTGCACGCGCTGGCGCTGGCCGCGACCGGGCTGGATCTGGTGACGGCGCTGTCGAGTTCCGCCGCGGCGCTGGGCAATGCCGGCCGCGGGCTGGGCGACGTCGTCGGCCCCACCGGCAGTTTCCGGCCGCTGCCCGACGCGGCCAAGTGGATCCTCATCTTCGAAATGCTGGTCGGGCGGCTGGAGCTGTTCACCGTGTTCGTGCTGTTCACCCCCGATTTCTGGCGGGACTAGGCCATGGTCGATTTGCGTCCGGTGCTGCATGTGGTGGGCTGGCTGCTGGTGCTGCTGGCGGCCTTCATGCTGCCGCCGCTGCTGGTCGACGCCGCCAACGGCGATCCCGAATGGCACACCTTCGCGGTTTCCGCCGGCTTGACGGTGTTCTCGGGGCTGTCGCTGGAACTGGGCATGCGGACGCGCTGGCGCGGCTTGACGGTGCGCCAGGTCTATCTGGTGGTTGCGCTGGGCTGGCTGGGATGCTGCGCCTTCGCCGCGCTGCCCTTCGCCTTCGGGCGGCCGCAGCTACCGGCGCTCGACGCCATGTTCGAGGCGGTCTGCGGCCTGACCACCACCGCCACCACGATCCTCACCGGCCTCGATCGCCAGCCTGCGGGCCTGCTGCTGTGGCGGGCGCTGCTGCAATGGCTGGGCGGCGTGGGGACGCTGGTGATGGCGGTGGCGGTGCTGCCGTACCTGCGCATCGGCGGCATGCAGGTCTTCAAGGTCGAGATGGCCGGCCCCGGCGGCACCACGTCGAATCGCGCCATCCGCATGGGCGCCACCCTGCTGGCGGCCTACACCTGGCTGACGGCGGTCCTGGCCGCGTTGCTGTGGCTGGCCGGCATGGGGCCGTTCGACGCCTGGCTGCATGCCATGGCCACCCTATCGACCGGCGGCTTCTCGACCTGGGACGGGTCGATCGGCCATTGGAACTCGGCCGCGGTGGAGATCGTGGTGACCGTCGGCATGGTGGTGGGCGGCTTGCCGTTCCTGCTGTTCTTCAGCCTGGCCCAGGGCAATTTCAAGGCGATGTACAAGAACCGGCAGGTGCGCTGGTACCTGGGGGTGATGGCGGCTGCGTCGGTGGCGATGGCGCTGTGGCTGGCGATTGTGGGCGGCCTCGGCGCGCTCGACGCCTTGCGCCGGGGGGCTTTCACCACGGCGTCGGCGATGACGGGGACCGGCTTCGTCGCCATCGATTACGGCACGTGGACCGGCATGCCGGCGGTGATGCTGTTGTTTCTCGGCCTGCTGGGCGGCTGCGCGGGGTCGACCACCGGCGGCATCAAGGTGTTCCGGTTGCAGATGCTGCTGGCCGACGCCATGGCCCAGATGCGCCAATTGCGCCGTCCCCATGCGGTGGTGGTCGCCAGCTTCGACCGCGTCCCCATCCCGGACGAGGCGCGTGAATCGGTGATGGGTTTCCTGGTGGTCTATGCGCTGGGTTTCGCGGCGCTGGCGGCGGGGCTGGGCTTCCTCGGCCTCGATTTCGTCTCGGCGCTGTCGGGGGCCGCGGGGGCCATCGCCAATTTCGGTCCCGGTCTGGGGCCGGTGGTCGGACCGGGCGCCCAATTGGCGCAACTGTCCGACGGGGCCAAGATCCTGCTGGCGGCCGGCATGCTGTTCGGCCGCCTGGAGATGTTTCCCCTCCTGGTGCTGCTGACGCCCACGTTCTGGCGCCAGTAGCTGCCGCCTACGGCGACGCGTGAAAATCGGTGCGTCGCCTTGTTTGTTCTGTTGGGTTTCCGCGTCCGCGGAAACCCTGGCTCAGACGCCGCTCGGGCTTGGCGGAGATGGAGCGGGTATTCCGCTCCATCTCCTTACTGCATGATCCAGCGGGCGAAGTAGCTGCGGATCAACCCGTCCGCCTGGGCGTCGACGTCCTTAATCAGCGATTCGGTGATCTCGTAGAGGATGCGGTCGCGTTCATTGACGGTGACGTCCTTGGGCACCGTCCGCGACCGGGTGGCGCGGGTGACGATGTCGGCGACCGGCAGATGGCGCTGGTCGAGGATCTGGATGGCGACATCGAGGGTGCCCTCGTAGCGCTCGCCCTGCTCCTCCTTGAACATGCCGGTGAGGCCCGTGTCGGTCTTCAACTGGGTCTGGATGACGCGGGCGTCCTTGATGACGACGCGGGCGAAGCCGGTGCGGCCCAGCGGCTTCAGCCTATCCTTGGCCCAGCGGATGGTGGCCGCTTCGGGCGAGACCGGCATCAGGTGCTCGTAATTGGGCAGCCTGGCGGGGGAGCGGTATTCGGAATCGATTTCGAGCTGGGCGACGTCGAGCTTGATCGGCGCCTTGTCGGCAAAGCTGATCTCGGGAAGCTTCTGCACCGGCGGCTTGTTCTCGCAGGCTCCGACGACGAGCAGGGCGGCCATGGCAAAGGCCAGCCGGAACGGACGTACGCGCATGGGCACCAATCCTTACCTAAAAATCCGTCGCCATTCTGGCACGTGTTGCCCAGCCGTCAAGCAGCGTACAAGGCGTCGAGGTCGACCTCGACGAAGGGATAGGTCGACTTGCAGAACTCGCAGGTGACGACCACGCGGCCGTCGGTTTCTTTCATCGTCTCGATTTCGGCGCGCGGGAACGACTTCAGGGTGGCGGCCACCTTGGCGCGCGAGCAGCGGCAGCGGGCCTGCAGCGGCCGGGCGGCCTGCATCGCCAGCCCCTCGGCATGGTAGAGGCGCCACAGCAGCCGGTCGGCGGCCAGATCGGGCGCCAGCATCTCGCCGTCGGTGGCGCTGGCCATCAGGATGGCGGCGCGGCGCCAGCCGTCCTCGGCCTCGCCGTGGGTGAGGATTGGGCTGCCCGGCAGGCTGGCGGGCATGCGCTGGGCCATCAGCGCCGCGGCGCGCCATCCGCCGCCGTCCGCTGCCGAGGCGATCTTGACCGCGGTGTCGAGCTGCTCGGACTGGCGGAAATAGGCCTCGGCGCATTGCGCCAGATTGTCGCCCTCCAGGGCGACGATGCCCTGGTAGCGGTCGGTGTCCGCTCCCTGGTCGACGGTGAAGGCGAGCCAGCCCTGGCCCAGAAGGTGCGGCAGGGTGACGGAATCGGCCAGCCGCGCCGCGTCGAAGCGGGCGTAACCGCGCAAATCGCCGGCGCTGGTGACGTCGGCCAGGACCAGCGACACCGGCCCGTCGCCCTGGGCTTGCAGCGAGAACACGCCGTCATACTTCAGCGCCGCCGCCAGCACCGCCGTCAGTGCCAGGGTTTCGGCCAGCAGCCGGGCCACCGGCGGCGGATAAAGGTGGGCGGCGAGGATCGACCCGGCGGCCGGTCCCAGCCGCGCCAGGCGACCGCGCACGGCGCCGCTGCCGAGGTGGAAGGGAAGGACGATGTCGTCGGACATGGGGCGCAGACTGCCACCGGGACGGCTGCGACGCTACCACAAATCGGCGGTGTCGCCGTCGGCGGCGGCCGCTTTGTCCGATTGCGGCTGCTCGCCGCGGATCTCGGCCAGCATCCCGGAAAGCCGGTCCTTCAGCCCATCGGCGTCGTCGGACAGGCGTCCCGCCAATTGTTGCAGGTCGCCCGCGGCCGTGCCGGTCTCGGCGGCCGAGCCGGTCAGGCCGTGGATGTCGTCGTTGATCGACAGGGCGCCGCCCGCCACCACCTGCACCGAACGGGCGATCTCGCGGGTGGCGGCGTTCTGCTCCTCGACCGCCGCGGCGACCGCCCCGGCGATCTGGTTGACGTTGCCGATGACCGTGACGATGGTGCGGATGGCCTCGACCGCCTCCCGGGTCTCGCTCTGGATGTCGCCGACCTGGCGGGTGATCTCCTCGGCGGCCTTGGCGGTCTGGTTGGCCAGGCCCTTGACCTCGTTGGCGACCACGGCGAAGCCCTTGCCGGCCTCGCCGGCCCGCGCCGCCTCGATGGTGGCGTTCAAGGCCAGCAGGTTGGTCTGGGCGGCGATGCGGGCGATCAATGTCACCACTTCGTCGATGCGCTCGGCCGAACCCGCCAACCCGTCGATCAGGCGGTTGGTGTGGCGCGCCTCTTCTTCCGCCTGCGCCGAAATGGCGCTGGAATGGGCGACCTGGCGGCCGATCTCGTCGATGGAATGGGACAATTCGTCGGTGGCGGCCACCACGGTCTCGACGTTGCGGCTGACCACCTCGGCGTTTCCGGCCACCGAAGCGGCGCGGCCGCTGGCCTGGCAAGCCAGGTCGGTCAAGGCGGTGGCGGTGGCTTCGAGTTCCGTGGCTTCCTTCGACACCCGGCCGACGGTTTCGCTGACCGCGGATTCGATCTGGCCGGTGACGCGCTGCAAGGTGAAGCCGCGCATGACCTCGGATTGCTCCTCCATCGCCTGATGCTCGGCCCGCAGGCGCGCCATCGACACCGCGTTGTCGCGGAAGGTGGTCAGGGCGTCGAACAGGGCATCGATCTCGGGCCCGCCGTTCAAGTTTTCCATGGCGACCGAAAGGTCGCCGCCGGCCAGCGTCTTGGTCGCCGCGGTGAGGCGGCCGAGCGGCCCGGTGATGCCGCGGGTGATGATGAACAGAAAGGCCATCAATAGGGCCAACAGGCCGACGAATACGGCACAGCGGGAAATCACTTCGTCATGCACGAAGGCTTCGACGTCGTCGACATAGATGCCCGACCCAACCAGCCAGCCCCAGGGGGCGAAGCCCTTGACATAGGAGACCTTGGGCTCGGGCTTCGACGAACCGGGCTTGGGCCACTGATAGTCGACGAATCCGTCGCCGTTGGCCTTGACGAGATTGGTCATCGCCAGGAACAGCGGCTTGCCGTTCGGATCCTTCATATCCAGGACGTTGGTGCCGTCGAGCGCCGGTTTGGTCGGGTGCATCACCATCACGCCGTCCAGCGTGTTGATCCACACGTACTCGGTTCCGGCATAGCGCATGGCCTTGACCGCCTGGCGCGCCCCATCCTGCGCCTGCTCGCTGGTCAGGGCGCCCGAGGCGGCGAGTTCGGCGTAATAGCCGAGGATTCCATGGGCTGCGTCGACGACGCTCTTGGTCTGCCGGTGCCGGGCGGCGTAGGCGTCCTCGGACATCTGGCCGATATCCGCGACGAAGTGCAGGGCGAAGGCGGCCAGCATGAACAACGCCATCGACCACAGCCGGGCCACGATCGGGAGACGATTAAACCACCGGCCCATTGTCACTCCGCCACTCACCCATGATGGCTAATACTATGGTATGAGGCTGGAATTCAACAGGAATTTCGCGGCGAGATATCCTGGCGGCATATTTTCAGGTCCGGCCCTGGCCTACAGCAGGCACCAGGTGAGGATGCCCTTCTGCACGTGCAGGCGGTTTTCGGCCTCGTCCCAGACCACCGATTGGGGGCCGTCCATCACCGCGTCGGTGACCTCCTCGCCGCGATGGGCGGGCAGGCAGTGCATGAACAGCGCCTGCGGCGCCGCCTTGGCCATCAGGGCGGCGTTGACCTGGTAGGGCGCCAGCAGCGACGGCCGGTCCTTGTCCTGGCAGCCCATCGACAGCCAGGTGTCTGTGATCACCAGGTTGGCGCCGGCGACCGCCGCTTGCGGGTCCTCCATCACCACGACGTTGCCGCCGTTGGCGCGGGCCCAGGCGACCACGGCCTCGGGCGGGCGCAGGGATTGCGGGCAGGCCACCCGCATCTCGAAGCCGAAATGCGCCGAGGCCTGGATCCACGACGAGGCGACGTTGTTGCCGTCGCCGCTCCACGTCACCACCTTGCCGACGAGCGGGCCGCGGTGCTCCTCGAAGGTCATGATGTCGGCCATCACCTGGCAGGGATGCGACTGGTCGGTGAGGCCGTTGATCACCGGCACCCCGGCATGCTCGGACAATTCCATCAGCTTGGCCGGCGCGTCGGTGCGGATCATGATGGCGTCGACGTAGCGCGACAGCACCCGCGCGGTATCGGCGACGGTTTCGCCGCGGCCCAGCTGGGTGTCGGTTCGGGTCAGGGTGATGACGTCGCCGCCCAGCTGCTTCATCCCGGTTTCGAACGACACCCGGGTGCGGGTCGACGGCTTCTCGAAGATCATCGCCAGCATGCGCCCGACCAGCGGCTGCGGGCTGCCGTGCGGGGTTTCGCCGCGTTTGTACGCGAGGCCGAGGTCGAGGATGCGCCGGAGCGTGGCGGCATCGAAGCGGTCGAGGTCGAGGAAGTGGCGCACCGGCCCCACCTTGTTTCTACGTGCGGCAGCGGTCATCGGCTAACCTCGGCAAGCGTCCGCGAGACGATGCCGAGGGCCTCCTCGATTTCACTCTCGCCAATGATCAGGGGCGGCACCAGCCGCACGACGTTGTCGCCGGCGCCCACCGTCAGCAGGCCGTTGGCCAGAAGGCGGGCGGACAGCTCGGTATTGGGGATGCGGCACTTCATGCCCAGCATCAGGCCGAGGCCGCGCACCTCCGCGACCACCTGGGGGTGGGGGGCGCAGACGCGTTCGAGGCCGGCGCGCAGGATAGCGGCAACGCGCGCCACCTCGGGCAGGAAGGCCGGTTCCAGCATGACGTCGAGCACCGCCTCGGCCGCCGCCATCGCCAGCGGGTTGCCGCCGAAGGTCGATCCGTGGGTGCCGGCGACCATGCCCTGGGCCGCCGCCGCGGTGGCCAGGCAGGCGCCGACCGGGAAGCCGCCGCCCAGGCCCTTGGCCAGGGCCATGACGTCGGGGACGATGCCGAGATGCTGGTGGGCGAACAGCCGGCCGGTGCGGCCCATGCCGGTCTGCACCTCGTCGAACACCAGCAGCAGGCCGAATTCGTCGGCGGCGGCGCGCAGCCGGCGCAGGTAGTCGGGGTCGCCGGGGATGATGCCGCCCTCGCCCTGGACCGGCTCGACCACGATGGCGGCGGTTTCGGGGCCGATGGCGGCGCGTAGCGCATTGAGGTTGCCGTAGGGCACGTGGTCGAAGCCGTCGACCGCCGGTTCGAAGCCCTTGAGGTGCTTCTCCTGGCCGCCGGCGGCGATGGTCGCCAGGGTGCGGCCGTGGAAGGCGCCGGTGGCGCAGATCACCCGGTAGCGGCCGGGATTGCCGGTGTCGTGGTGGTATTTGCGCACCATCTTGAGGGCGCATTCCATCGCCTCGGCGCCGGAATTGCAGAAGAACACGGTGTCGGCGAAGGAATTGGCCACCAGCTTGGCCGCCACCCGCTCCTGGCCGGGGACCCGGTAGAGGTTGGAGCAATGCCACAGCCGGCCCGCCTGGGCCTGGAGGGCGGCCACCAGCCTGGGGTGGCAATGGCCCAGCGCGGTCACCGCGACGCCGGCGCCGAAATCGAGGAAGCGCCGCCCATCGGTCGCCCACAGATGCGCGCCGTCACCCCGCTCGAAAGCGATTTCGGCCCGCGCATAGGTCGGCATTACCGCTGGAAACACAGCCCTGCTCCTCATTCTCTCCCAACGCCAGCGACTCGCCCAACGGACGAAGCAGGCCACCGCTCCGATGAGAAAACGCGGAATATCCTCGCATGGAGGGGCGATGTCAATCGCGGCCTGAATTTCCATCCTTGACGATGAAAATCCACCGCCACCGCCCATTCAACCCGGCCGCCGCCAGCCCGACGGCGACGCGGCGCACCACCCCGCCCAAGCGCTTGTGATATGCCCATATGATATTCCATGCGATATCGTTGTTGACATCTCCGGTGCCATCACGCATGTACCATTCGATGATGCGCCTCGTGCTTGATACCGATGTCCTCTTTGCGGGCCTTCGCAGCGCGCAGGGCGCATCACGGCGATTGCTGCTGTGCGTACTCGATCGGCAGGCCGCGATCCTCCTGTCGACAAGTCTCATGCTGGAGTATGAAACCGTACTGACCCGTTCCGCCTTTCTCGAAGATTCCGGCATGACGGCCAACGACGTCCTGCGCTTTCTCGACGATTTGGCCGGGGTCTGCATTCCGGTTGCCTTCGATTATCGGTGGCGGCCTCTGGCTTCGGACGCGGACGACGATCTCGTTCTCGAGACCGCCATCAACGGCGGCGCCGATGCCATCGCCACCTTCAATCTCGCCGATCTGGCGGACGGTGCCGCCCGCTTCGGCATCTTGACCGGCCGTCCGGCAACCATTCTCAAAAGGGTGTCCTCATGAGCAATTTCGCCCTTCGTCTGCCCGACGACATCAAGCAGGAGGCGACCCGCCAGGCTCAGGCCCAGGGGGTCAGCCTCAATCAGTATCTCGTCTCGGCCGTCGCATCGCGCGTCGGAGCCCAGGCGGAGGCGACTCGGTACTTTGCCGCCCGTGCCGCCCGCGTCCAGCCGGGCACGGCGAAAGAGATCCTGGCGCGCGTCGGCCAGGGGGTTCCCCCGCGTGAGGACGATCTCATCGAATGATTGTCCGGCGTCCACAAACCGTCGCCACCATCGGAACCGAGGCTGGAAGCCTCGATAATCCCCCAGGCCCTTGCCATATTGGCGGCATGCGGGAACCGGCTCGCCGCTCTTTTTGATCTTGAGACCGTGACATGCCGTCCATTGACTTCAGCCACCTGTCCCGACAGGAACGCATCGACCTCATCGGCGATCTTTGTGAAAGCCTTGAGGGCGCGGCCCTGCCTTTGACCGCGGCGCAGGAAGCCGAGCTTGATCGGCGTGCCGCTACGCTCGACGACCACATCGCACACGCCCGTAGCGCTGACGCGGTTCTGGCAGATTTTCGCCGCCGCTACCGCTGATGCACGTCGTCCTCACGCCTTCAGCTTGTACCCCGTCGCGAACATCCGGTAGGTCACCGCCAGCAGGAACAGGTCGACCGCCGCCACCAGCACCACACCGACCCATACGACGCTGTCGGCGTGGCCGATGAAACCCGCCCGGAACCCGTCGATCATGTAGAAGAACGGATTGGCCAGGGCGAAGGCGCGGGCGGTGTCGGGCAGGCGGTCGATGGAATAGAAGGTGCCCGACAGGAAGGACAGCGGCGTCACCAGGAAATTGGTCACCGCCGCCATGTGGTCGAACTTGTCGGCCCAGATGCCGCCGATCATGCCCAGCAAGGACAGCATCAGCGAGCCCATCACCGCGTGATAGACGACCAACCCCGGCGCGGCGAACCCCATCGGCACGAACACCGCCATGGTGGCGCCCACCGCCAGCCCGACGGCGACGCCGCGCACCACCCCGCCCAGCGCGATCGCCAGGGTCAGTTCCGCCGCGCTCAACGGCGGCATCAGGGTGTCGACGATATTGCCCTGGACCTTGGCGATGATCAGCGAGGACGAGGTATTGGCGAAGGCGTTCTGCACCATCGCCATCATGATCAGGCCCGGCGCCAGGAATTCCAGGAACGGCACCCCGCCGGCCGCGGCACTGCCCTTGCCCAGCGCCAATGCGAACACGGCGAGGAACAGAAGGGTGGTGACGACCGGCGCCAGGATGGTCTGGAAATAGACCTTGAGGAAGCGCCGCACTTCCTTGGCCAGCAGCGTCCACGCCCCCAGCCAATTGACGGCGCCGTAGGTGCGCGGCGGATTGGGCAGGGGCAGCGTGTCGGCCATGTCGGCGGAAAAACCCATTGTTCGCATCGGATGCGGTAAACTACCCTCATGCCCCGCGCCGCGCCACCCCGCATCACCGCGTCCTACCTTGAGAACGCCGCGCTCCATTACCTGGAGCGCTTCGCCTCGTCGACCGCCAATCTGCGGCGGGTGCTGATGCGCAAGATCGACCGCTCGCTCGCCCATTGGGGCGGCGAGCGCGCCGAGGCGGCGGCGCTGGCCGATGCGTTGATGGTTAAATTGGCCGGCCTCGGCTATCTCGACGACAGCGCCTATGCCCAGGCAAAGACCGCCAGCCTGCACCGCCGCGGCAAGGGCGGCCGCGCCATCCGCGCGGCGCTGGCGGCCAAGGGGGTCGAGGCCGATGTCGCGGCGGACGCCGTCGCCGGCGTGGGCGACCTGGCCGCCGCGATCAACCTGGCGCGCCGCCGCCGGCTGGGTCCGTTCCGGCCGCCGGAGGCGCGCGCCGCCATGCGTCCCCGCGACCTGGCGACGCTGGCCCGCGCCGGCTTCGCCTACGACGTCGCCAGGCAGGTGGTGGAGGCGGCCGATGCCGACGCGCTGGAGGAACTGTCCACCCGCACCGTGGTCTGAAGCGGCATCTCGATGCCCTCGGCATCGAAGCGAAGCTTGACCCGGCGGTTGAACTCGCGCGCCACCGCCCATTGCTTCAGCGGCAGGGTCTTGATCCGGGCGGCGACCACCACCGCCCAGGCGTCGAAGCGCTCCAGCCCCAATACCTCCAGGGGCTCGGCCATCTGCGGGCCGAAGGCGGGATCGGCCCACATGGCCGTGCCCACCGCGGCCAAGGCCGCGCCCACCCGGTCGAGGTCCTCGCGGTAGGAAACGCGGATCTCGAAGGTGGCATAGGCGAATTCCCGGCTCATGTTGACCACGGTGCCGACCGCGGAGAACGGGATGGTGTGGACCGACCCTTGGGCGTCGCGCAGGCGGATGGCGCGGATCGAGATGGCCTCGACCGCGCCGGAATGGCCGTCCAGCTTGACCACGTCGCCTACCGCGATGGTGTCCTCGAACAGGATGAAGGCGCCGGTGATGACATCCTGGACCAGCTTCTGCGAGCCGAAGCCGATGGCGATGCCGACCACCCCGGCGCCGGCCAGCAGCGGGGCGATGTCGATTCCCAGTTCCGACAGCACCACCAGCGTCACCATCACCGCCATCACCACGAACAAGGCGTTGCGGGCCAGCGGCAGCAGGGTGCGTGCGCGCGCCGAGCATTCGATCAGCCGGCCGTCGGCATCGACCCGGCCGAGATAGCGCTCGATGACGCCGGCTACCACTTCCCAGGTCAGCAGGGCGCCGACCAGCACCGTGGCGATGCTGATGGCGCTGGCCAGGATGCGGCGGCCCAGGTCCGACGTCACCCAGGCGAAGCTGCCGATGCCCCACGCCTGCAGCAGGGCCAGCGCGGTGATCGCGCCCACCGCCAGCCGCAACGCCAGTTGCAGCGCCGGCAGGTAGCGGTTGGCGCGGGCCTCCAGCAAGGGGAAGCGGGCCTTGGCCTCGGGGCCGATGGCGAAGGCCCGTTCGACCGCGCGCCGCACCATGCCGCCGGCGATTCGTGCCGCCGCCAGGATGATCACGGTCAGCACGGTGGCCTGGATCATGAATTGGGCGCCGCCCGCGACCGGCAGCGCCCACACCAGATACACCGCGGCGATGTAGAGGGCGGCGCAAACGTGCCACAGTTCGGCGGCGCGTTCGGCCAGTCCCTGCATGCGCGGCCCCAGATGCCGGGCCGCGCGCCGGATCGCCGCCGCCACCGGCTGGCGGTTCTGCAGGGCGAAAATCGCCGCCATGGCGGCGACCGTCAGGCCCAGCGCCTTGACCACCACCAGATGGCCGGCCGGCGGCAGGCCCAGCAGCCGCGCCGCTTCGGCGGCGAACCAGCCGAACAGGCCGATGCCGGCGATGCGCCGGGTCCAGATCGCCAGGTACTCGGCGGTCTCGTCGTCGACCGGCAGCAGCCGCGAGTCCGGATGCTCCGGCGCCAGCACCGCCCGCGCCGCCACCAGGGTCAGGCGCAATCCGCCATAGGCGGCGATCAGCATCAGCGCCGCCACCCGCGCGTTGCCGTCGTGATGCAGCAGCAGCGACACCCCCCAGCCGGCGGCGGCGAACGAGGCCACCGGCAGCAGGCCGAGCAGCGCGCCGGCGCAGGCCGCCGGCACCCGCGCCGACAGGCCGGCGCCGGGCTTGGGCCGGGCCATCCGCCGCGGCCGCGCCAGCGCCACGCCGCACAGGCGTTCGGCCAGCCATCCCGTCGCCAGCACCGCCCCCAGCTCGGCCAGGATGCGGCCCCAGATGGCGCGCTGGGCCGGGTTGGCGAGTTCGCCGACCGCCCAGGCGGCCAGCAGCGGCGCGTCCCGGATGGCGGTGACGGCGCTCGACGCGCCCTCGCCGATGGTGCCGATGGCGTGCGACAGGCCGGCGATGACGCCGTCCTCGCCGGTCTTGTCGGTGCCATGGCGGGCGGCGGCGAGGGCGTCGAGCTGTTCGATCAGGCGGGCGCGCGCCTTGTCGTCCTTGAGGGTGGCCGACAGGTGTTCCAGCTCGTCGATGTCGGCCGGCTGGGCAAAGGCGGGCGGCGCCAGTGCCGTGACAACGGCGACCAGCAGGACGGCAAGCAGAATGTGGACGGAACGGGGCGGAGAGTCGATCATGGCCATTGGTTTAACCGGTCACTTTGACCGAAGTGGGGCAGTGCCCCACCTTACCTGCCGAGCGTCACAGATCAAGGGGTGCGAGCCATGGCCGAAATCGTCATCTACCACAATCCGCGCTGCTCGAAATCGCGTGAGGCGCTGCGGCTGCTGACCGAGAAGGGGGCGAATCCGCGGGTGGTGGACTACCTCGCCACCCCGCCCAGCGCGGCGGAGCTGGCGCGCATCCTCGCCCTGCTGGGCAAGCGGCCGCGGGACATCCTGCGCGCCAAGGAGGCGGCCGAGGCCGGCATCGATGCGGCGGCGCTGGACGATGGCGCGCTGATCGCCGCCATGGTCGCCCATCCGATCGTCATCGAGCGCCCGATCGTCGTCGCCGGCGCCAAGGCGGCGCTCGGCCGTCCGCCGGAGGCGGTGCTGGGCGTGCTTTGACCCGATTGGCTATCTCCGATGGAGCCTTGATGCCGGCGGGCCGGGGGGGCAGCCTTACCGCGGGATCACCCCAGCGGAGAAGAGAGCATGGGCAGGTCCGCCTTCAAGCAGGTGATGGAACAGCGCCTGCGGGACCTCGGCGTCCAGATGGCGAGCGTCGGCGCCCGGCTGGCCGACAGCCCCGAACAGACGGTGCGGGAAGAGGTGGCGGCCCGCCTCGACGTGCTGGAGGGCCGCCGCGCCGCCATCGGCGAGGACCTGGCTGCGCTCGAGGGCGAGCGGGAGGGCGGCTGTGAAGATCTGCGGCTGCAGCTCGAGCACGACTGGGACACCCTCGTCCAGGACTTCGAGGAGCACTTGGCCAGCCTGGCCTAAACTCGGCCGGACGCTTGGGAACCAAGCGTCGGCGCCCTAGGTCCGCAGCACCGCGTGCCCCGACGGGGTGAGGAAATAGCCGCCGCGCCGCAGTTCCAGATGGCCCTCGGCGACCGCCGCCTCGGCTTCGCGGCTGTCCTTCCAGAAGGCGAAATTGGCGGCGACGTTGATCGCGTTCACCATCCGCACGTGACGCAGCAGCTTTCGGCGGGTGTCGCCGATCTCCCTGGGGTCGCTGGTTCGCGTGTTCACCGCTCGCCTCCCGCTTGATTGTCCGCGTGCCCGGTTCGCCGGCCGTAGCAGGCATCATTTGGGAGTGGCCGAAGCCGAGACAATCACCTGGTCCGCCTTCCCCGAACGACCGGGCCGGCGTAGTCCGCGCGCCGTTTCCCGGCCGAAAGTCCTATGCGCGCACCGTACCACCGGGCAAATGGACGGCCAGTCCCCAAACGGGGGCTGCCATTCGCCGTGCCCTCGGCGATGGTAGGGGTGGGTTGTGGAGACGGGCGGACGGCGATGGACGACAGCACCAGGAAGATGGTGGCCGAAGCGTATGACGAGACGGTTTCAGAGGCGATGGCGCGGGGCGAGCCCATGGATACCGCCCACATGGAAGGGGTGACCGCGGCGGCGATGTTCCTGTCTTCGCTGGCGGGCATCGCGGATGCAGCGGCGCGCGGCGCGGTCGAAAGCTTGGGTTTGAAGCCCGAATGATCGGGCTGAAGGCGAGGGTGCCATGTTTGCGGGATTTCTCAATCTGTGGAAGCGGCATCGGCAGGAATGGCAGATCGCGACGCGGATCATCGACGTCCTCGTCGCCGAACTGGGCAAGCCGCTGGTGGCGCCGGGACTTGAGGATTGCCTCGACCGCGCCGGGCTGCCGGACGACGCCCGCCGGATGGTGGCCAACGGCTACCGCCTGCGGATGGTCGAGTGCCACCTGTTCGGAACCGCCGACCCGGCCCCGCACGGCCCCGCCGAGGAAGCCATCCTGCAGGCGCCGCTTGATGATAGCGGCAAGATCGACGCCTTGACCGCATGCCTCAACGGCCACGGCGGCCCCGGGCTGGGCGCGCCGTTGCGCCCGCACGCCCATGTCGCGCTGGAGGTGCTTCAGATGGTGGCGGACGGGCTGGTCGACAGCGGCTTCTCGGTCAGCGATGTCGCTCGCACGCCGCGCCGGGTGAAGGCCTTCCACCGCCACGTCGCCGACGGCTACGCCTACCGGGTCGCCGAGGAGCTGGTGCTGGGGGATGCCGATCACGGCGCGCCTCCCGCCACCGTCCGCGGCAACCTCCTGCGCGAGGGCGGCGGCCCCGCCTTCCGCCCGCCGCCGGTGTTCGGGGCGTTCCTGCAGGCGAGTTCCTAGGACGCCTTCGAACGGTCATTGGCGGCGAGACGGTCCAGGACGGCCGGGGCCTTTTCAGCCGCCGCTACTGCTTTCCCCCGTATAAACTATAAACGTAGTTATCCAGCATTCCCTTGAGCAGTGACTCCGGGCTGGTTGACGTCCAACTAACGATTCTGCTTCTGCTATCAATAATGCTGGACTGCAACTTGTCCCCCGTTTGCGCATCAAACACGGAGATTTCGATAGAAGCCCTGCTCGGCAGGCCCGACCATGCCGTCGCTCTGTGTTCCCAGTGGGCGATTGTTGGAATGACAAGGTAGCCAAAGCCATTATTTTTCGCTGCGTCCAGCAAGGCGGACTTCTCGGTAACGCCGGGAGAAGCTGTGTCCACCTTCCGGGTATGCTTGGCGAATACGGCAGCCGTCTGTTGAGCAACTGTCCGCCCTGATCCCGGATAGGGCGTGCTCTGATAGCTCCCATCATCCGGGATTGCGATAAGCACAGACTTTGTGGCATCGAGGTGAGCCCCAATGAGGTCGGCCCCTCCCGTGTCCTGCCTGCTGTAAGAGGCGGAGCAACCTGAAACAGACACCCAGGTCAACGCCGCGATAACCAGAGATCGTAGCCTTCGCATGTCGCCATCTCGCAATGATGGCGCGATGAGCGCACAGCTTTCGATAAAAGTCGAGGGGTGGCAGGACGGACGGGAAGCTCCAGCCACAAAAACTTTCTCCTCCCCGTCCGCCCCGCCCAGGCAGCTGCCGAGCAAGTGTATTGCCCGTCCCATCGTCCGCAAACAAGCGAACGGGCCGGCCCTTCAGTCGATGAAGCGGGCCAGCCTGCCGTCGCCGGCGGCGAATGCCGATTCCAGATAGTCAGCCACATCTGCATTATCCAGGTAGCGCACGCCCATGCTGTTGGCCGGATTGATATCCGCCTTATTGAAGGGTTCTGGCCGGTGAGGGCAGCCGAAGCCACTGGCAAGCTGTCGCGCGGTAGCTTCCTCACTGGACGTGTCTGATTTTAGGGTGTCGCGGGCAATGGCGCGGGTTGCTTTGGCGAACGGGGTTCCGCCCCGGCGGTCAAAATAGCTCATGGCTTTTTCTCCAATACTGTCAGCGGTCAGGCGGCGGATGTGCTGGCTACCAAGCTGGCTTCGACCCAGGCGTCCAGGTCTTCGCGGCGATACCGCACGGCCCTGCCATTCCCGAGGCGGGCGAACTTCGGCCCGGTTCCTCGCAGGCGAAGGTCTTCCAAGGTGCGAACTGCCAAACGCAAATAGTTCGCCGCCTCAGGGGTGGTCATGATGGGGGAAGGGGTGTCAGACATCTCCGAGGGCTCCGGTGAGCGCCACCGGCTTCCTGACACCGGGGCGCATGTTGCGCGTTCGGTGTCGGCCCTCGTTCCGACGTTCAGCGGCCCGAAAGGGCCGCTGTGGGCGATGCCTTCGCTGTGCTGGGAAGGCTCGCGGCCAACTCTCGACAGCCCCTTGACGCTCCGACCATACTAAAATGGGCGGCTTGCCGCAACAGATTGTATTATCCACGGAGGAAAGCCACTACACAGCCGGCTGCCAGCACTCTTGGCGCTAGCAGCCCGCGCCCCGTCCTGGCGCTGGCTGGGTGCTGGCTAAAATCAAAAGGGTTAGACCCTTGCGAGGCCTAACCCTTTGATAAACTTGGTGGGCGCACAAGGACTCGAACCTTGGGCCCGCTGATTAAGAGTCAGCTGCTCTACCAACTGAGCTATGCGCCCATCGCGCCCAGGCTGAAAACCCGGCCGAGAAGGCGGGCTTTATAGGGCCTTCCGCCCTTGGCCGCAAGGGGAATTTTTGCCGTCCGGGCCTTGGAAACCGCCCCCTTGGCGGGGTACACAGGGAATGCGACCCGACCGGAGGACAAGACCATGACCGACGCCACCAGGTTTCTGCTGCCCGAGGCCAGCCTGCCCAAGGCCTGGTACAACCTCGCCGCAGACCTGCCGGCGCCGCCGCCGCCGCCGCTCCATCCCGGCACCTTGCAGCCGATCGGGCCGGACGACCTGGCGCCGCTGTTCCCCATGGCGGTGATCGCCCAGGAGGTCTCGACCGAGCGCTGGATCGACATTCCCGAACCGGTGCGCGAAATCTACCGCCTGTGGCGGCCGTCGCCGCTGGTCCGGGCGCGGCGGCTGGAACGGGCGCTCGACACCCCCGCCCACATCTACTTCAAGAACGAAGGCGTGTCGCCCGCCGGCAGCCACAAGCCCAACACCGCGGTGCCGCAGGCCTTCTACAACCAGCAGGAAGGGGTGAAGCGCCTCGCCACCGAGACCGGCGCCGGCCAATGGGGCAGTTCGCTGGCCTTCGCCGGCAACCTGTTCGGCATCGCTGTCGAAGTCTTCATGGTCCGCGTCTCCTACGACCAGAAACCCTATCGCCGCGCCCTGATGGAGACCTACGGCGCCACCTGCGTCGCCAGCCCATCTCCCAGGACCGCGGCCGGGCGTGCCGCGTTGGCCCGCGATCCCGACTGCATGGGCTCGCTGGGCATCGCCATCTCCGAGGCGGTGGAGGTCGCCGCCGGGCGCGCCGACACCAAATACGCCCTGGGCAGCGTGCTCAACCATGTCTGCCTGCACCAGACCATCATCGGCGAGGAGGCCATCCGCCAGATGGAAATGGCCGGCGACGCCCCCGACGTGGTCATCGCCTGCGCCGGCGGCGGCTCGAACTTCGCCGGGCTGGCCTTCCCCTATATCCGCGAGAAGCTGAAGGGCGCCGCCGTGCGCGTCGTCGCCGTCGAGCCGGCCTCGTGCCCGACCCTGACCAAGGGCACCTATGCCTACGATTTCGGCGACACCGGCCACCTGACGCCGCTGGTGCGCATGCACACCCTGGGCTCGACCTTCATGCCGCCGGCCTCGCATGCCGGCGGATTGCGCTATCACGGCATGGCGCCGATGGTCAGCCACGTCCAGCAGCTGGGCCTGATCGAGACCCGCGCCTACGCCCAGACCGAATGCTTCGCCGCGGCGGTGGCCTTCGCCCGCGCCGAAGGCATCGTCCCCGCCCCCGAATCCTCGCACGCGGTCAAGGCCGCCATCGACGAGGCGCTCGCGGCCAAGGCCGAGGGCCGCGCCCGCACCATCCTGTTCAACCTGTCGGGCCACGGCCATTTCGACATGCAGGCCTACGCCGATTACTTCGCCGGCAGGCTGCGGGACCTTCCCTACGACCAGGCGGCGCTGGCGGCGGCGCTGGGGGAATTGCCCACCCTCACCGCCCGCCCAGCCCCTTGAGCAGGCCCTTGAGGACGTCCTTGCCGCTGGGCGGCTTGTCCGCCGGTTGCTGGCTCTGCTGGTCGCCGCCCGCGCCGCCCTTGCCCAGCGCCCCCAGCAGTCCCTCGATGCCGCCGGCCTTGCCCTTGAGGCCCGAGCCGAGGCCGCGCGCCACCAGGTAGCGCTGCAGTTCGTTGACGTCGACGACCTTGCGCGGATTGTCGAGCGGGCCGTCGAAGCGCAGCGCCAAAGGCGGCGCCGAGCCGCCGGCGACACGGAACTCGACCCGGGATTCGATGGTCCACCGCGCCAGATCGACCGTGCCGGTGGCGGCGCCGGTGCCGCCCTCGGCGTCGAGGTGGGCGTCGTGGGTGGAGACCACGCCCTTGTCGCCATGGAAGGTCGCCGCCAGGGTGGAGAAGCGGGTCGATCCGCCCGACAATCCTGTCTGCGCCAGGGCCAGCAGGTTGCCGAGGTTGGACAGGTTGGACAGCTGGCGGTTCACCGCCGGCAGGTCGAAACCGCTGAGCACCCCGTCCTTGACCGTCACCCGCCCGTCGGCGCCGAGGCGCGCCGCCATGTCGGCGATCGAGCGGCCGGAGGCGGCGAAGCGGATATCGGAATCCATCCGGCCCTGGGTCACGCGGATTCCGCCGCCGGGCTTCAGCTGCCCGAGATCGGCGCCGGCCACCGCCAGGGTGCCGGTCACCTGCGGCAGGCTGCCGCCGGTCAGGCGCATGTCCAGTGTCATCTGGCCGCCCAGCAGCCGGCCGGTCAGCTTGTCCAGCCGACCGCCGCCGTCCTCGACCAGCAGATGGGCGCGCGGCGCGTCGAGGCGCCATCCTTCCCAGCTCAAGGCTTCGGCGGTGAAGTCGATGCGGGCGTCGATGTCGTTCAGCACGGCCAGGTTCAAAGGCTCGTGCGACCACGGAGCCCCGCCTGCGCCGCCCAATGCGGCCGGGACCACCGGCAGCGGCACCGGCGCCGGCACCCGTCCGCCGCGGGACGGCTGCAGCATGCCGGTGCGCTCGCCCACCAGGGGGCCGAGGTCGATGGCGTTGCCGGCCAGTTCGGCGGTGATCCGCGGCTTCGCCGCCAGGTCCACCCGCGCCGTGCCGGTCAGCCGCGCCGCGCCGAGGCGGGCGTCGATGCCGGACACCGCGACGGTGTCCCCCGATCCGGCCACCGTGGCCGCCAGCGCCAGCGCGCCCCGCGGCCGCCAGCCCGAGACGAACGGCCGCAGCGCCCGCGCGGCATCGTCGGCATGGGCGGTGACGGCAAGGTTCACCGGCCAGGCGACGGCGCCGGTGGCGGTAACGTTCAGCCCGCCGCTCTCGGCCCGCAGATCGACGGCGGAGCCGTCGAAGCTGCCGGTCAGCCGCACCTGGTCGATTTCGGCACGGCGCAGCAATAGGCGGCGGAAGACGATGTCGAAGCCGGCATCGATGCCGCCGCCGGCCGCCGCCGGCGCCGGCTTGCCGGAGGGCGCGCCGGCCGCGCCGGCAGGCGATTGCGGGGACGCCGTGACATCGGCGCGCCGGGCCGGCAGATAGGAGTCGAGGTCGAGGCTGTCCACCGCCAGCGCCAGGCGATAGGACGGACGGGCGCCGCCGGTGCCGATGGTGGCGCTGCCGGCGGCGCGCACGGAATCGACCGCCAGGTCCAGATTGTTCAACGCCACCGCGCCGGGGGTGGCGGCGATCGCGGCCGCCGCCGAGAAGCGGTGCAGGCGGTCGGCAGCGACACCCTCGACCGTCGTCCCCAGCCACCCCAGCAGCGCCCGCAGGTCGGCGGACGAGGCCTGCACCCGGCCGTCGAACGCCGGCCGGCCGTCGCGCACCGCCAGCGTCCCTTCGCCCGCCACCGTCGAGCCGCCCGGCAGATCGGCGCCGGCCCGGCTGATCACCAGCTCGCCCTGGTCGAGGGTGGCGTCGACGCGGGCGTTGCGCACCACCTGGCCGCGCCAGGACAGGGTGTCGACGGCCAGCCGGGCGTCGACGAACAGCCCCGACGGCAGGCGGAATCCCGCACCGGCGGCAGTCGGCGCGGCACCCGGGGCGGGCGGCACCTCCTGGGGGACGGGCGCGGCGGACGGGCCGGCCTTGTCCGGGGCGCGTACCGGCCAGGCATCGAGGTCGAGACTGGCAATCGTCAACGCCAGGTCCACCCGCGGCACCCCGTCGAAGGCGGCGGCGGCTTCGCCGGTGGCGCGGATCGGGCCGACCGAGACCGCCAGATCGGTCAGCGACATTTCATCGGCGGTGGCGGCGACCTGGGCCTCGCCGGTCAGCGGCCCGCGCGGCAGCGCCAGGCCCGGCAGCCGTTCGGGCGTATCGGCGGAGAACGCCAGGCGGCCGGTGAATTGCGACCGCGATTGCAGCTGGGCGATGCTGCCGCTGAGGTCCAGCCGAGCCCCCGCGGACGGCAGCGCCAGCGCCAGCGATGCCGGCGCCGGCTGGACCGACGACAGGGAGCCGAGCCTGGCGTCGAAGTTGACCGCAATTCCCTGCACCCGCGCAGAGGCCTTGGCCTCGAACGGGCCGGACGCCGAGGGCGCCGCCACCCGCCCGTCGACGGCCTCGATCCGCACGGGCGGCTGCGCGCCGGATTGCCAGATGACCAGGCCGTCGCGAACCTCGAGCGATTCGATGCGGACGGCATTGCCGCCGCCGCCGTCGGCCGGGTGCGGCGCCGGCCCCGCCTCGGCGGGAGCGCCCGGCGCCGGCGCCTCGGCGGAGTGGAATTGCCAGTTGGCGCGGCCGTCGGCCAGGCGTTGGAGATGTATTTGCGGATGGTCGAGCACCAGCGAATCGACCACCACCCGGCCGCCCAGCAGCGGCAGCAGCGCCAGGCGCAGGCCGAGGCGGTCGACCGTCGCCATGTCCTGCGGCTCGGCGCCCGGCAGATTGGCGACCGCCACCCGCTCGGCGGTCAGCGACGGAGTCGGCAGCAGGCGCAGGCTGAGCGGCCCGGCGATGTCCACCGAACGGCCCAGCGCCCGCTCCAGATGGCCGACGACCTCGCCCTTGTAGCGGCTCCAGTCGATCAGCGCCGGCACCAGCAACAACAGCAGAAGCAGCGCCGCGAGCACGGTGCCGGCGATGATGGCGGTGGTCCTACCCATGGAATTCCCTCGTTGGCTGCCGCCAGTGTAGTGGCGGCGGCGGCGGCCATCAAACGCAATGCGCGCGCCTATCCCCCATGGGAGAGGCCTATCTTTCGAGAAAGTGAGGGTTTCTGCGGGCTTCAGCGCCCTGGTTTCCCCATCTCCGTACAACCGAGATGGACCACCGGCAAGGCTGCCATGTGGTAAGCAATTGCCCCCCGATGTCACGGGGTGGTAAGAGCCCCTCGGAAGAGTATATGATTTCGGAGTGACGGGGGCGAACCCCGGAGTGGGAGAACTGCCTTATGCCCACGTTGAAAGAGGTCGCGGACGATCCGGCGGCGCTCACTGCATCCATCGAGCGGATGTGCAATCCGGCTCCGATCCGGGAAGAAGTGAAACTGAACCACGGTATCCGGTCCGTGACGGAATTCCGTAATCTGGTCTGTGGGCCGGCCTTTGAGAACGGCACCGATATCGGCGACATCGTCGCCGCGTTCAAGGGTCCGCAAGCCAATGGCGGACGCTGAAGACCTACCCGCGATCAGGCGAGCCATCATCGGAACTTTTGCCCAAACCCTGATGAGGGTTTGCCGGCATTTCGGCTTCGGATACGACGGTGTAAGCTACAGCGAACGGGAATTGCGCCTCGCACTTGAAGAGGCCGAGATAGACATTCAGGCCCTGCTCACCAGGCGAAGCCGAGAGGCCGGCGTGTCGCAAGGGAAACTGGCCGGCGTCTATGCCTATCGGTTATCTCGATTCAAGATCGTCCATTTCGATGCCAGTTACCACGACGACAAATTTGCGTACGTCGTGCAGGACATTGCGGCAATTCTGACCGTCGAAAAGCACATACTGAAGGCCCGCATTGGCACGGACCGCCTCAAAGAGCTGGCCTACCAGATGGCTCGGAGGCACGCCAACCAAGAGACGCTGGGTCTGTGCTTCGACGTGATCGACGATGCATTTCGCGCCGGCCTTCTCAAGAGGGGCTGACGCAGCCTGCGTCAGAACCTCATTCCGCAAACGCGAACGCGACCCCCCGATAGACCCGGCCGGCCAAGATCGCAGGCCCGGCCGGCGGCGCAGACGTCCCAGTTGCGGCAGGGCGGACAAGGGGCGGGCTCGCCCAGGTCGGTGATGGCGTGCCAGCTGGACACGTCAGGACATGATGTCGACGGGACGATACCCCGGCACCGGCCGGGCCGCCGCAGGCTTGGGCGTGACGTCAACGGCCTCGCCCTCGATGGTCGTCCGCCCGAGCAGCCTCCAGACGCTGGTGGAACTCGGGGTGGTCACGTCGCCACCGGGCGAGGGTGGTGTGGCGTCGCGCCGCTTGAGCACGCCACGCAGGTCGGCGGGAACCGCACAACGGAACCAATAGACACCGGTCTTCGGGTGCTTCCACGGACTGGGCATTGCGACCATCTCTGTACCACCGAGAGGCCCGTAAGCCACAGAATACACACACGTTATTGAAGATCAAGGCCTGCCAGAGAAATCCTATCCCCCATGGGAGAGGATGAAGTCCAGGCCGATCATCCAAACCGCCAGCAGCAGCGCGCCGGTGACCACGTAGACGCCGTTCCAGTCGCGGGCGACGGTGGCGGTCGACACCCCGGCCAGCCGCGCGACGATAAGGATGGCGGCCCCCACCGGGGTCGAGCACGATGACAGCGCCCACGACCCCATCAGGCCGCTGGCCAGCACCAGGGGGTCGATGCCGATCCGCCCGAGATCGGCCAGCGCGCCGGCCAGCAGGGTGACGGTGACCAATTGCGACAGGCCGATCTGGGCCAGGGCCATCACCGACCACGCCAGCAGGATCGACAGCAGCAGCGGCGGCAGATGCAGCGCCGCCACCAGGCGGGCGGTGTCGTCGGGCGGAATGAAGGCGGCGACCACGGTGCCCAGGAACATGGCGCCGCCCAGCATCGCCACCTCGTTGCGGAAGGCGGGCAGGGTCACCACCAGCCGGCTCGCCAGCACCTCGCCGGCAGCGCGCGCCGCCCCGGCGGCGCCCCGGGCGCGATGCTGCACCGCCAGCCAGGCGAAGGCCGATGGCGGCACCACCAGCACCGCCCCCATCACCATCCGCACGCCCAGGGCTTCCGACACCGCCACCGCGGCGACCACCACCGCGGCGATCAGCGCCGCCAGGCGCAGCAGCGGCGTCCAGTCGAGGTGGGCCTCGCCGGCGGGCGGCGCGTGGACGGGAAAGGCGAGGCGGTCGATCAACCAGCCCAAGGCCAGCTGCAGCGCCGCCAGCCCCACCTGGAGCGGCAGCAGCCGGCTCCACGGCAGGCCGTGCACCACCGACTGGACCACCGCGAACGCCACCGACAGCGGCGACCACACCGTCATCACGGTGAAGCCGCGCAACAGCGCCGTCATCATCCGCTGGCGGCGGACGGCGACGACGCGCTGGTCACCGCCGGCGGCCTCGGCGGTATTGCCGCGCATCACCATGACGCCGAGCAGGGACAGCACGCCGAAATTGAGCACCAGCGAAATCAGGTGGCTGCCCAGCGACAGCACCAGGTAGCGCCGGCCGGGGGGCTGGCGCACCATCAGGTCGCCGCAGCGATGGATCAGCGCCGAGGTCTCGGCGGCTTCGCGGAGGAAGCCCAGCGCGGTGAACAGGCCGGCGAGCGATGCCGCCTCGCCCACCGCATGGGCCAGCACCCGGGCCGGATCGGCGAGCCATGCCACCGCCGCGGCGGCGGACACCATGGCGGCGGCCAGCATCGCCCGGCCGCCCTTGCCTGCGTGGGGGCCTTCGATGGCGACATAGAGCAGCAGCGCGGCATCGGCGGCGATCGAGGCGGCATGCCAGCCGGCGACCGCGGCAACGCTGGTGCCGAGGATGACCGCGACCAGGGCGAGGGTGGAGATGGCGCTCAGCGGAACCGGCTCCTCGCCGCCGGCAAGATCTTGAGCGGGCGGCCGACATCGTTCATCAGCGCCGGACCGTTGACCATGGCGCAGCCGCAGCCGACCGCCCCCGCCACCACCGGCCGCCGCCGCGCGCCCCACAGATAGGCGCCGACGCCGGAAGCAGCCGCCGCCTTGACCAGTTCGGCGAAGGCCGCAGCCAGGACGTCGTCGCCGGTGCGCTCGAATGGCGCCAGTTCCGCCAGGTTGATGCCGACCATCGCCGCACCGCCGCCGGTGGCCCAGTCGATGCGCGGCGCCGACAGGCGGGTGCGCAACGCCACCGCCCGGCACAGCGGCCGCAATGGCCGCAGCACCTCGGACAGATCCGCGGCGCTGGTGGCGGCGGGAACGCCGAACAGTTCGAGGACGACACGCTGCTTGCGCATCTCCTCGCCGATATCGCCGAAGGCTCCGGTCACCTGGAGGCGCCGCGACGAAACCATCGACTGCCAATGGACCGGGACCACCACGGTGAAGGGGTCGGAATCGGCCGCGGCGGCCAGCGCCCGCACCGCCCCCGCCACCACCACCCGGTCGAGGGCGACGATGGCGTCCCTGTCCCCCGCCGGATAGGCCCGACAACCTTCGAGCGGCGCTACGCCCTCGCCGTCGACCCGCTGGACGCGCGCCTCATAGGCGGCGATGGCCTCGCCCTCGGCCACCCAGGTCGGCCGCCACAGCACCGACAAGCGGGCGTCGCCCGGCATCGACGGCGCCGCATCCGAAGCCGGCGCGTGGTCGCGTGGCCGGCCGTGCACATCGACGAAGCCGCTGGGGCAGGCGAGCCGGCCGGCATCGGCCGCCGCCGGCACCGATGGCGGCGGCTGGCTGGGCAGCAGCGAATAGCGCACCGGCAGGTCCGCCGCGACTGGCGGACCGCCCGGCAGCATCGAACGGCGCGGCGTCGCGCCGTCGTCGCCGACGAACGAGCGCATGTCGTCCACCGCCGCGTGAATGGCGCCCAAATTGCCGACCCGCACCACCTCGGCCGGAACTTCGGCGGCCAGGGCCAACGGCCGTTGCTGCCGCTCGCCCGGCTGGCCGCCGTGCAGGCGGATCTCCAGGTCCTCGGCGATGGCCAGGGCGCGACGGCGGGCGTCGCTTTGGCTGCAGGCGAGGAAGACCAGGATGAAGGTCGAATCGTCGAGGCGGATCGATTGGTTGCCGGCGCCGAGATGGCCGCTGATCACGGTCTCGGCGATCATCGCCACCTTGGCGGCGACGCGCTCCCATTTGTCGCCGACCTCGTCGCGGAACTCGACCAGCGAGATCACCTGGAGCGTGCTGCACCCGCCCTTGACCATCGCCGCCACCGCACGGCGCAGATCGGCATCGACCGGCTGAACGGCCGGCCGGGGCGCAGTTGACCGGGCGGGCGACGGGCGAACCGCCGCCTCGCCGCCGACCAGGCGGGCCAGACGGGCGAACAGGCTGTTCGTCGGCCGCTCGCGGCTCATCGATCCTGCGCCCGCCTCACCCCAATTCCTGCAGGTACTGGCGGGCGAGGCCGACATAGGTGGCGGCCGATTTGGGGAAGAAGGCGATGTCGCCCTCGCTCAGCGGCCGCAGCAGCTTGGCCGGGTTGCCGCCCCACAATTCGCCCCGCTTGACCCGCTTGCCGGGGGTGACGACGGCGCCGGCCGCGACCATCGCCCCCGATTCCACCACCACCCCGTCGAGGAGCACCGCGCCCATGCCGATGAAGCAGCCGTCCTCGAGGGTGCAGGCGTGGATCACCGCGCCGTGCCCGATGGTGATGTCCGAACCGATATAGGTGCCGAACTTGCCGCCGGTGACGTGGACGATGCTGCCGTCCTGGATGTTGGTGCGGCTGCCGATCCGAATCTCGTGGACGTCGCCCCGGATCACGCAGTTGAACCAGATGCCGGTCTCGGCGCCGATCACCACGTCGCCGATCACCGTGGCGGTGGGGGCGATGAAAGCATCGGCGGCGATGGTGGGACGCACGCCCTTGTAGGACAGGATGTTGCTCATGGCAGCCTCACGGGAACAGGGGTTGCTGGGCGAGCGCCTCGGTCTCGTCCAGGCCGAACATCAGGTTCATGTTCTGGATCGCCTGCCCCGACGCGCCCTTGACCAGGTTGTCGATCACCGAACAGATGATCGCCCGGCCGAGCACGCGGTCGTCGAAGGCGTTGATCAGGCAATGGTTCGACCCCCGCACGTGGCGGGTGGCGGGAACCACGCCGGCCGGCAACACCCGCACGAACGGTTCGTCCTGGTAGCGCCGGGCGAGGATCGTCCGCAGATCCGCCGCCGTCGCGCCGGGCGCCAGACGCACGTAGATGGTCGCCAGCATGCCGCGGCTCATCGGCATCAGGTGGGGGGTGAAGGTGACCGACATCGGCCGGCCGGCGGCCTGGGCCAGGCCCTGCTCGATCTCGGGAATGTGGCGGTGGCTGGCGATGCCGTAAGGGTGGATGCCCTCGGCCACCTCGCAGAACAGGTTGGCTTCCTTGGCGGCGCGCCCGGCGCCCGATACCCCCGACTTGGCATCGATGACGATGTCGTCGGGAAGGATGGCGCCGACCTCCAGCAAAGGGGCCAGCGGCAATTGCGACGCGGTCGGATAGCAGCCGGGATTGGCCACCAGGCGGGCGTTCCTGACCGCCACCCGCGCCAGTTCGGTGAGGCCGTAGACCGCCTTGGCCTGCAGCGCCGGCGCCTTGTGCGGCTGGCCGTACCACTTGGCGTAGACGGCCGTGTCGGCCAGGCGGAAATCGGCCGACAGGTCGACCACCTTGAGCGTCCGCGGCAGGGCGGCGATCACATCCTGGGTGGTCCCGTGCGGCAGGGCGCAGAACACCGCGTCGACCTTGTCGAAGTCGACCGCCTCGATGGCGACCAGATCGGGCAGCGCCAGGCCGGCGAGATGCGGGAACACCGCCGCCATCGGCTGGCCGGCCTTGCGCTCGCCGGTCATCGCCGCGATGCGCATGCGCGGATGCGAGGCCAGCAGGCGCACCAGCTCGGCGCCGGTATAGCCGCTCGCCCCCAGGATGGCGACCTTGACCTTGTCCATGCCGATCTCCTCCCCCTTCGGGCGGCGGACGATAGCAGGCGCAGGAAGCCGCCTCAAGGCCTGGCCTTCGCCTCCGCCAGTACCAGCAGCCTGAGGGCGGACGACAGGTTGCCGCTGCGGCGGCTGTCGACCTCGGCCACCAGCCGGTTCAGCGACAGCTTGCGGCGCAGGGCGATCGCCTTCAAGTCGACCCAGAACTCCTCCTCCAGCGACACGCTGGTGGCGTGCCCGGCGATCAGGATCGAGCGTTTCTTCATGGCCGGAACTTTCGGGACCCCAGTGCGTTGACACGATACCACGACATCCCCTCAGGAGGCCGCGCATGAATTGGGAGCAGGTCAAGGGCAGCTGGAATCAGGTCAAGGGCAAGGTCAAGGAAGCCTGGGGCGACATCACCGACGACGACCTCGACCGGATGGCCGGCGAACGCGACCAATTGATCGGCAAGATCCAGCAGCGCTACGGATGCAGCAAGGAAGAAGCGGAACGCCAGGTCGACAGCTGGCAGCAAACCTTGCACTGAAATTTGCGGGGCGGGCGCACGGCCCGCCCCGCCTTCGGCTATTCGCCGCGCCAGCAGGGCGCCCGGCGGGCGAGGAAGGCGTCGATGCCTTCGGCGGCGTCGGCCGCCAGCAGGTTCTCGGTCATCACCCGCGCCGCGTAGGCATAGGCCTCGTCCAGCGGCATTTCGGCCTGGCGGTAGAACGCCTCCTTGCCGACCTTGATCGTGTAGGGCGACTTCGCCGCCGCCGCCCGCGCCACGCCCTCCACCACCCCGTCCAGCTCCGCCGCCGGCACCGCCCGGTTGATCAGGCCCCAATCGGCGGCCGCGGCGGCATCGACCATGTCGCCCGACAGCAGCATCTCCATCGCCCGCTTGCGCGACACCACCCGCGACAGCGCCACCATCGGGGTCGAGCAGAACAGGCCGATATTGACTCCCGGAACGGCGAAGCGGGCGGTGTCGGCGGCATAGGCGAGGTCGCACGAAGCCACCAGCTGGCAGCCGGCCGCCGTAGCGATGCCGTGCACCTTGGCGATCACCGGGCGCGGGTGGCGGACGATGGCGGTCATCAGGCGCGCGCACTGGCTGAACACCGCGGCCACCGCCTCGCGCCCTTCCAGCGCCCGCATTTCCTTGAGATCGTGGCCGGCGCAAAAGGCCGGGCCGTTGGCCGCCAGCACCAGCACCCTGACCGCCGGATCGGCGGCGGTGCGCGCCAATGCCGCTTCGAATTCGCTCATCAGCGCCAGGGACAGGGCATTGCGCGCCTGCGGCCGGTCGAGCGTCAGGGTGGCGATACCGTCGTCGACGGCGAGCAGGACGGTCATCGGCTCACTCCGTCGGCGAATCCTGGACCGCCCGCAAGGTGGAAGCGGAATCGGAGAGCAATTGCAGCGCCACCGTGCCGCGGGTGCTGCGAATCAGCAGCTCGCAGGTCCACAAGCCGTCCTCGACCTGGATCGGCGCGCCGACCTGGATGCCGGTGACTTCCTCGACATCCATGCTGAGACTATGGTTGTTGAGGAACGATATGGCCGCGACGGTTTTCATCGATACCCTCCAACTTCCCCGTCGGCCCAGGCCGGCCCGTGGCAGGGCGGCTGTTCGGCAGCGCCCAAATCGGTGAATCCTTTGCATTATATAGCAATGGGATCACGGTTGCACAGCTTCGGTGATTCGGCCGCAATTTCCGTGCTTCGCGACTTCAGCGTTCCGCCGCCCAGGGATTGAACAGGTCCACCCCCATCGTCTCGAAGTCCTTGATGTTGCGGGTCACCAGGACCAGGCGATGCACCAGGGCGGTGGCGCTGATAAAGCTGTCCCGCTCCGGCTGTAGTATCGATGCACCACCACCTGAGTCAGATGCGCCGAGCGCCGCCGACAATCACACTTTTGCCGGTGGTCCGATTTGCACAAGCTGCACCAGCGCCCCCAGAAGCTTCAGAATGAGCTGCCTGGTGGGCTCATCGGTCAGCCGGCCGTTTTGGTCAAAACGCTGCGCGGCATTCCCGATCATCACTTCCGGCTGATTGACCGTGGGCATATCCAGCGTGACCAATATTTGACGAAGGTGGTATTGCGCGCGGGCCGTGCCCAGGCTGCCGACGGACGCGCCCATGATCGCCGCCGGCTTGCCCCGCCACGCGCTCTCGCCATAAGGCCTGGACGCCCAGTCGATGGCGTTCTTGAGCCCGCCGGGAATCGAATAATTATACTCCGGCGTGGCAAACAGGACGGCATCGGCTGCGAGAATCCGCTTCTTGAATTCCAGCACGGCCGCCGGCGGTGCCATTTCATTGTCCTGATCGAAGACCGGGATGCCATGGAGTTCGATCAGGTTCAGCACAACGCCGTCCGGAACCAGTTCCTGCGCCGCCTTGAGCGCAAGGCGGTTGTAGGAGTCCTTGCGCAGACTCCCGACGATGCCCAGAATATTCATCTTGCTCATTTTCAGGATTCCTCGTTGTCGCGCTACGAAAGCCGGGGATGGTCATCGGTGCGCTTGGCCTCGGTCGCCCCCGCACCCCACGTCTGCGCCATCGGATCGAAGTTGCGGTTCATCCGAGGCGCCAAGCCTTCGACGAGGTCGCGTTCTTCCAACTGGCGGGCCTGATCGCCGCCGTCGTTGACGTGGGCAAGAACGTGAGTACAGCCGAAAGATACCGCTTCCGACCACCGGTCTTGGATCGAAAGGCAGTCACGAAGACTGCTGGTTTCGCCAACATAGAGGACGCACCATTGTCCCGCCACGGTTGACATTGCGAAGGCATAGTTTCCAGCAACATTGTTCCATGAGGAATCAATCGTCGCGGGTTCGTAGGAATAGCTGACGCCGCTCGCCCCGCCCAACTTTATATAGGTGTTCATTGGCTTCATCCTTGCGTAATAACCTGAGACGGGCCTTGAAAACCCGGCCCTATCTGCCGCGACAAAAGCCCATGTCGAAGATTTCCGAAGCATTGACTTGGATACGCGCGGTGCCGTTGATCTCGGCGAGGGTTATGATCTGTCCAAGGTTTGGGTGATGGACCTGGGCGGCGACTTGCCACCAGGTAACTTGGCGTCCTCGCTTTTCAAACAGTTCGCCAACCGACGGACAAGCATGAGTGATATGATAATTATTGTATATATGTGGATCTGCGCCGTCATGTGAAGGTGACAGCGATTTGTCCAAAATACATATGCTTTCCGGATCTAGCATGAAGGCCAAGCCATTCGCAATGTTGCGGGTGTCTATTTCGTGGCGGACGATATCATATTATCGCTGTCGCGGACGGTTCGGAATATACGCAGTCCGGCTGAGCTGGTCCCGCCGGGCTGGACAGGAAATGGGCCTTCGTTAGCTCTGGCCGATCCCTTGTGTGGTCGGTGAACCGCATCACGCGGACCTCCGATAGCACTCTGGTCCGACCCATCGACGCCCCCTTGCTGGAAGGCCTCTAGGATCGGTCAGATCATCTGTCACCGACACAGCAGCACTACACCAGTTGACGCGGATGGTCCTCACCGGCATTATAGTGCTGGTCACTACATGGAGGTTCCCGTGCGCCACGTTGCCGCCGCCGATGCCAACCGCGAGTTCTCGAAGCTGCTGCGCCAGGTGCGCGATGGGGAGACCATCACCGTCACTTCGCGCGGCCAGCCAGTGGCCGTGATTTCCCCCGTGGGCGAAGCCACCCGGCCTGGCCAGGAAGGGGCCAAGGCGGCGTTGCTGGCCCGGCTGCGCGCCCAGGCGCCCGCCGGTGCCACCTGGACCCGCGACGAGCTGCACGAGGGCTGATGATGGTGGCGCTCGACACCAACGTGCTGGCTTACGCCGAGGGTGCCAACGACGCCCACCGCCAGGCCCGGGCTCAGGAGATCATCGCCGGCCTGCCCGCCGGCGCCGCGGTGATCCCCATCCAGGTGCTGGGCGAGTTGTTCCGGGTGCTGACCGGCAAAGCTGGACGCAGCCCGGCCGAGACCCGCAACGCAATCCTATCCTGGCGCGATGCCATCTCGACCCGCGACACCAGCGCCGCCGCTCTGCTGGCCGCCATGGACCTGGTGGTCGACCACCGGCTGTCCATCTGGGATGCGCTGATCCTTGCCGTCGCAGCCGAAGCCGGCTGCCGGCTCCTGCTGACCGAGGATTTGCAGGAAGGCTTCACCTGGCGGGGGGTGACCGTGGTCAATCCCTTCGCCGACGCCATTCACCCCCTGCTCGCCGCCCTGCTGGCGGCCGGCGGGACGGTGCACTGAAACGCGCTACGGAGGGAAAATATGCCGATTCGGCCCAAAGTCTCATTAATTAGGCCTACGTGACACCGACACTCATCAAGAAACGAGCGCAGGAGCTTGCGCGGTAATACGATACCGCTGCCGCAACGCACTGTTTCCAAAAGCCTTTTTTCCCGTTGACAGCGGCGGGACCCATGGCATACTCCGCGCCTTCCGGGTGGGGGCCGCGAGCCCTCGCCCCAACCGGTTTTGCCCAAGGGTGCCATGAAGACCTACAACGCCAAACCGTCCGAAGTGCAGAAGAAGTGGGTGGTGATCGACGCGGACGGCGTCGTGCTGGGCCGGTTGGCCAGCGTCATCTCGATGCGCCTCCGGGGCAAGCATCTGCCCACCTACACGCCCCATGTCGACATGGGCGAAAACGTCATCGTGGTCAACGCCGAGAAGGTGAAGCTGACCGGCAACAAGCTGGCGGCCAAGGTGTTCCACTGGCACACCGGCCATCCCGGCGGCATCAAGGGCCGCACCGTGGGCCAGCTGCTGTCGGGGCGCTATCCCGAGCGGGTGATCGAAAAGGCGGTCGAGCGCATGATCACGCGCGGCCCCCTGGGCCGCCAGCAGATGAAGAACCTGCGCGTCTATGCCGGCCCCGCCCACCCGCACGAGGCGCAACAGCCCGACGCGCTGGACGTCGCCGCGATGAACCCGAAGAACAAGAGGTAAGCCATGGCCGATCTTTCCAGCTTGGCGGATCTGAAGACCTCCGCCCCGGTCCAGCAGGCGAGCCCCGTGCATGAACGCAAGGTCGACGCCCAGGGCCGCGCCTACGCCACCGGCAAACGCAAGAATGCCGTCGCCCGCGTGTGGATCAAGCCCGGTTCGGGCCGCATCACCGTCAACGACCGCGAGGTCACGGTGTATTTCGCCCGCCCGGTGCTGCGCATGCTGATCAACCAGCCGTTCCAGACGGCGCGCGTCGAGAACCAGTTCGACGTCAACTGCACCGTCGCCGGCGGCGGCCTGTCCGGCCAGGCCGGCGCCCTGCGCCACGGCATCAGCAAGGCGCTGACCTACTTCGACCCGTCGCACCGCCCGGCGCTGAAGGCCGGCGGCTTCCTCACCCGCGACCCCCGCGTGGTCGAGCGCAAGAAGTACGGCAAGCACAAGGCCCGCCGGTCGACCCAGTTCTCGAAGCGCTAAGGCGAAAGCCGAAGCTTTCGGTCGTTTCGAGGGGGCCGCCGGACTGCCGGCGGCCCTTTTCGCGTCCTGGATGAAGGGAGCGCACGCCATGGGCACCATCTACGTCGCCACCAGCAAGGCTCTGCAGAAGTGGGGCTCGGACGTCGGCCTGGGCAAGAACCTCTACAAGGTCGGCTGGATCGCCGAGGGGACGCCCGAACAGGCCCTGGCCGCCGGACTGGCCGGCGAAACCGACTGGACGGTGCTCAAGGCGGCCGAGGCGAACGGCCCCGAACAGGCCGTCCTCGACGGCCTGGCCCGCAAGGAGAAGCTGGTCGACCCCAATTACTATCCGCGCCTCAAGGGCGCGCTGGGGATGGTCAAGGTCAACATGATCGCGGTCGAGAACGCCATGCTGGTCGCCATCGCCCTGGAGAACCGCGAACCGCCGAAGAACTTCAAGGTCAAGCCGGCCGACGTCGCCCAGCACCTGATCAACAACGCGGTGAAGTGAGGGCGGCGATGGCGACGTACGAACTGCTGTCCTCCGATCCCCTGTCGGAGCGGGCGCGCAAACTGGTCGAAATCGTCTTCACCGGGGCCGAGGTGCCGCCCGAATACGTCGCGGCGGCAATTGCCAACGTCGGCCGCGCCCTCGAAATCTACGCAGGCAACGACGCCCGCCTGGCGCCCCGCTCGCCCGGCATCGTCGAAGCCGTCGATCCCGGGGACTGGGCGCGCCACCGCTTCGGCCTGTCGCCCGAACGCTGGCGGGCTTTGGCCGGCAAGGCCTATTGGATCACCGGCGCCGGCACCGGCTATGGCCGCGCCGTCGCCATCGCCCTCGGCGTCGCCGGCGCGCGGCTGGCCCTCACCGGGCGCCGGGCGCGCCAACTGGAAGCCGTCGCCGCCGAAATCCGCCAATCGAACGCAGCCGCCGAGATCATCGCGCTGCCGATGGACGTGACCGATGCCGCGGCGGCGACCGCCGGCGTGGCGCGCCTCCGCCAGCGGTTCGGCGAACTGGAGGGACTGGTCTGCTGCGCCGCCCTGCCGGGCAATCCCGGGCCGGTGCTGGGCATGGCCGAGGCGGATCTTCGCCGCGTCCTCGACGTCAACGTGCTGGGCCAGATGGTCCCGTGCCGGGCGGCGCTGCCGTCGATGCTGGCCTGCGGCCGCGGGCGGGTGCTGCTGTACTCGTCGGAATGCGCCTGGGGCTTTCCACCCGGCCTCGGCGTCTACGACGTAACGAAGGCGGCGGTGAACGGTCTCGGCGCGGCGCTGGCGAACGAAGTCGCCGCCATGGCGCCCAATGCCGACGTCCAGGTCAACGTCGTCGACCCGGGGCAGGCGCGCACCGAGATGAATCAGGTCTCGCCGGAAAGCCCCTTTTCGGTCTGTTCGATCACCCTCACCCTGCTGGCCCAGGCGCCGAACGGCCCGAGCGGGCGCTTCTTCCATCGCGACGGCCGCCACCTGTCGTACGGCTACGCCCAGCCGTGGCCGCGCCCGCTCGGATGACTCACCCGAGGAAGCGCGCCAGCATGCGCTCGACGTCGGCCACATAGGAGCCGCCGAACAGCCGCACGTGCACCAGCAGCGGATAGAGGTTGTAGAGGTCGCGCCGCGCCTCGAAGAAGCCGGGGCGGATCGGCCGCAATTGCCCATAGCGCCGGAAGAACGGGTCGCCGAAGGTGCCGAACAGGGTGCCGAAGGCCAGTTCGATCTCGGCATCGGCGTAGTAGATCGCGGGATCGATGAAGGCGGCGACCCGTCCCGCCCGGCACAGCACGTTGCCGCCCCAGCAATCGCCGTGGATCAGCGCCGGTTGCTCCGGTTCCGCGAGCCAGCGGTCGAGGCGGCCGGCGAGGGTCTCGATCCGGGCCATGGTCGCCGCCGGCAATCTGCCGGCCCCCGTGGCCTCGCCGGCCATGAACAGCAGGCGGTGGTCGCGGAAGAAATCCAGCCAGCGCGCCGATCGGGGGTTGGGCTGGCGCAGGCCGCCGATGACGGTGTCGCGTTCGAGGCCGAACGAATCCGACGAGATGGAATGCAGATCCGCCAGCAACTCTGCGGCGTGGGCCTGGGCCGGCGGATCGAGGGCGCCGCCGGATTCCACATATTCCATCAGCAGCAGGTCGTCGTCGCAGTGAACCACCGCCGGCACCGGCAGGCGGGACACCGCCCTCAGGTGGCGCAACGTCCACCCCTCGGGCGCGAGGCCGGGACCCAGCTTGGCCACCAGGCTGCCGCCGCCCTCCAGCGCCGCCAGCAGCACCTCGCCGACGCAGCCGCCCGACAGCGGCCGCAGGCCGGCGACCTTGCGCCCGGTGATCTGTTGGATGGTTTCGGCGAGGCCGGGCGGCATCGGCCGGCGGCTCCTACAGCATCGTCCGCCGGATATGCTCCAGCACGCCCTTGCATCCCGCCTCGATCATGTCGAGCACCCGCTCGAAACCGCCGCTGCCGCCGTAATAGGGGTCGGGGACGTCCTCCACCGCGTAATCCGGAGCGAAGTGCATGAACAGGTGCAGTCGCCCTTCCCGCCCCGGCGGGCACAGCCGGGCCAGTTCCACATGGTGGCTGCGGTCCATCGCCACCACCATGTCGAAGACGTCGAAATCACCGGCGCGCGCCTGGCGGGCGCGCAACCCGTCGATAGCCACGCCCCGCTTGGCCGCCGCGGCGGCCGAGCGCTGATCGGGCGGTTCGCCGACATGGTAATGGTGGGTGCCGGCGGAATCGGCGCCGACGCGATCCACCAAGCCTTCGCGGCCGACCAGGGCACGGAATACGCCCTCGGCGGTGGGCGAGCGGCAGATGTTGCCGGTGCAGACGAACAGGACCTGGACCAAGGGACACCTCCCAATCGGACAGCCCCGTTCAGATAGCATGCCGCCCCTCCCCTGACGAGGCCGTCGGCATCTAACAACGTCAGGGTTGATTGTCTCCACAAGATAAGGTAATCAATAAGTTTAATTATACGGACCTGATATTCTCAGGTGAAGAACTGGGGGGGGGGGACTATGGAACGTCTGCTGTCGCGGTTTCCGCTCAGCTACCAGATCGGTTCGCTGATCGCTCTGGCAGGCCTGGTGTTCGTGCTTTCCGGCGCCATTCTGTGGGGCAGCCGCGCCTACACCGAAGAGGCGAGCCGGCGCGCCACTCACGAGCGCACCCTGCTCGCCCATGCCGAGGCGATGAACGTCGCCCTGCTCGACGCCCGCCGGCGCGAAAAGGATTTCCTGCTGCGGCGCAAGGCGGAATTCGCTCAAAAGCAGGTGGCGGATGTAAAGATCGCGATCGAATCCGTCGACGCGCTGGCGGCGGAACCCGCGGCGCCCGAGCGCCGCCAGGTCGCCGCCAAGGTGCGGGCCGGCATCGACGCCTATGCGGCGACCTTCGGCACGGTGGTCGCGGCGCAGACCACCGTCGGTTTGACGGAAAAGGACGGGCTGGTGGGCTCGCTGAGGAATGCCGTCCACGACGTCGAAGAGGCGCTGAAGGCGCACGATGAATTGCGCCTCGCCAACCTCATGCTGATGATGCGCCGGCACGAGAAGGATTTCTTCGCCCGCCTCGACCCCAAATACGCCGACGAACTGGCCCAGCGGATGGGCGAATTCCAGCATGCCATCCGCAGCTCCGAGGTGCCGCCGGCGCAGCAGCCGGCCATCCTCGACCTGATGGCCCGCTACCGGCACGATTTCCAGGCCGCGGTGGACGGCAGCCTGGCCTTGGTCGCCGCCACCAAGACCTTGGCGGACACCTACAACGCGATCGAGCCCGACATCGCGGCGCTGATGGACGGCGCCGGCAAGGCGATGGCGGCGGAGGAGCAGGAAGCGGCGCGCATCGCCGTCACCGCCAGCCGTACCATGTCGGCGGTGATGGTCCTGGGCTTCCTCGCCGTGCTGGTGATCGGCAGCGCCATCGCCCGCTCGATCTATCACCCGCTGAAGGCCATCACCCAGGTGATGGAGGGGCTGTCGAAGGGCGACAAATCCCTGGCGGTGCCGTCGCAGGACCGCCGCGACGAGGTCGGCGAAATGGCCCGCTCCGTCCAGATCTTCAAGGAGGCGATGAGCGAAGCCGAACGGCTGCGCCTCGCCCAGGCGGAAGAACGCCAGCGGGCGCGCGACGAGCGCAAGCAGACCCTCGACCAGATGGCCGACAACTTCGAGTCCTCGGTCAAGACCGTGGTCGAGACCGTCGCCGCGTCGGCCACCCAGATGCAGCAGACCGCCGGGTCGATGTCGGCCACCGCCGAGCAGACCAAGCGCCAGGCCGCCGCCGTCGCCGATGCCGCCGACCAGGCGTCGGGCAACGTGCAGACGGTTGCATCCGCCTCCGAGGAGCTGTCTGCGTCGATCAACGAGATCGCCCGCCAGGTGTGCGAATCCAGCCGGGTATCCCAGAGCGCGGTGACCGAGGCGGCACGCACCGACCAGATGGTCGCCGGCCTGGCCGAGGCGGTCGGCAAGATCGGCGAGGTGGTGTCGCTGATCAACGACATCGCCGCCCAGACCAACCTGCTGGCCCTGAACGCGACCATTGAGGCGGCACGGGCGGGCGAGGCCGGCAAGGGCTTCGCCGTGGTGGCGTCCGAGGTCAAGGACCTGGCCAACCAGACGGCCCGCGCCACCGACGAAATCGGCAACCAGATCGCGGCGGTCCAATCGGCGACACAGAACGCCGTGGGGGCCATTCGCACCATCGGCGGCACCATCGGCCACATCAACGAAATCAATGCCGCCATCGCCATCGCCGTCGAGCAGCAAGGCGCCGCCACCCAGGAGATCTCGCGCAACGTCCAGCAGGCTTCGGATGGGACCCGGCTGGTGTCGCACAACATCGGCGGGGTCACCGAGGCCGCCGCCGAAACCGGATCGGCTGCCACCCAGGTGCTGGGGGCGGCCGGCGCCCTGTCGCAGCAATCGGGCGTGCTGCGCAACGAGGTCGACAAGTTCATCCTGCGCGTCCGCGCCGGGTAATTCCCTCGCCCGCCCGTTCCGACCGTTGTCCCCGGGCGGGGAACCCGCTATGGAAGGAAGGATTCGCAGAGGAGACCGCCATGCCCCCGATCCCCCGGCACGGTTCCGTCGTGGTGCTGACCGGCGCCGGCATTTCCAAGGAATCCGGCCTCGACACCTTCCGCGATGCCGACGGCATCTGGGCCAAGGTGCGCATCGAGGACGTCGCCACCCCGGAAGGCTTCAACCGCGACCCCGCCCAGGTCCACGCCTTCTACAACGCCCGCCGGCGCAACCTGGGCGACGTCCAGCCCAATCCCGCCCATCTGGCGCTGGCCCGCCTGGAGCGCGAATGGCCGGGCGGCGTCCTGGTGGTCACCCAGAACATCGACGACCTGCACGAACGCGCCGGCACCACGCACCTGATCCATATGCACGGCGAATTGAATAAGGTGCGCTGCATGGATTGCGGCAATCCCTTCGCCTGGGAGGACGATCTCGACCTCTCCCACGCCTGCCCCGATTGCGGCCGGCAGGGATACCTGCGGCCGCACGTGGTGTGGTTCGGCGAAGTCCCGCTGGAAATGGAGACCATCGGCCATGCCTTGGCCGACTGCGCCCTGTTCGTCTCCATCGGCACCTCGGGCAACGTCTACCCGGCGGCCGGATTCGTCCGGATGGTGCGCCGGCAGGGGAGCGCCCACACCATCGAACTCAACCTTGAGCCCTCCCAGGGGGCGACGGCGTTCGCCGAGACCCGGTACGGACGCGCCTCGGACCTGGTGCCCGCCTTCGTCGACGAATTGCTTTGCGGCTGAAATTGCCGCAAATCAGGTCTTCACCGCAGCGCGCTTGACTCCGCCGCCAAACAGGGTAGGCATATCCCGTCGTCGGTAGTCGGAAGTGAGTATGGAAGTCCCTCTCGGCAGGCCGGTCAGTGCGGAGCCCCGCCGCCTCGCGTCGTTGGCCGCAGCCGCTATCGGCGTCGTCTACGGCGATATCGGCACCAGCCCCCTCTACGCCCTTCAGGAATGTTTCAACCCCGAGCATGGCGTCGCGGTCACCCCGGCCAATGTGCTGGGCATCGCCTCGCTGGTGCTGTGGTCGATCATCATCGTCGTCGCCCTCAAATACGTGCTGTTCGTCATGCGCGCCGACAACCGCGGCGAGGGCGGCATCTTCGCCCTGCTGGCGCTGGCCGGCCAGGCCACCGGCAAGGTCGGCGGCCGCATGAGTCCGGTGCTGGTCCTCGGCCTGTTCGGTGCGGCGCTGTTCTTCGGCGACGGCATCATCACTCCGGCGATCTCGGTGCTCTCCGCGGTCGAGGGCCTGAAGATCGCGACGCCGGCGCTGGACGACGTGATCGTGCCGGTAACGCTGGTGGTGCTGGTGGCGCTGTTCTGGATCCAAAGCCACGGCACCGCCAAGATCGGCGCCGTCTTCGCCCCGGTGATGGGGGTGTGGTTCCTGGTGATCGCCGTCATCGGCCTCGACGAGATCGTCCTGCGCCCGGAAGTCCTGGCGGCGATCAATCCAATGCACGGCGCCGTGTTCATCTATACCCACGGCTGGCAGGCCTTCCTGGTCCTGGGCTCGGTGGTGCTGGCGGTGACCGGCGGCGAGGCGCTGTACGCCGACATGGGCCATTTCGGCCGGCGGCCGATCCAGCTGGCGTGGTTCTGCGTGGTGATGCCGTCGCTGATGCTCAACTACCTGGGCCAGTCGGCGCTGATCCTGTCCAACCCCGAAGCGGCGGCCAACCCATTCTACCTGACCGTGCCGTCATGGGGCCTGATCCCGATGGTGCTGCTGGCCACCGCCGCCACCGTGATCGCCAGCCAAGCGGTGATTTCCGGGGTGTTCTCGCTGTCGCGCCAGGCGGTGCAGCTGGGGTTCTCGCCCCGGCTGGAAATCCGCCACACCTCCGACGAGGAAGAGGGCCAGATCTATATCCCGCGCGCCAATTGGGGGCTGCTGCTGGGAGTCATCATCCTGGTGGTGGGGTTCCGCTCGTCGTCGAATCTGGCCGCGGCCTACGGCATCGCGGTGACCGGGACGATGGCGGCCACCACCGTGCTGGCGCTGATGGTGGCAAACAAGCTGTGGGGCTGGTCGACCTCGACCTGCGTCCTGCTGGGGATCTTCTTCCTGGCGGTGGATTGCACCTTCCTCGGCGCCAACCTGCTGAAGATCCCCAACGGCGGCTGGTTCCCGCTGGTGATCGGCTGCGGCATGTTCCTGCTGATGGCCACCTGGAAGCGCGGCCGCCAGATCCTCAGCAAGCGCCTGAGCGAGGATTCGCTGCCGCTCGACACCTTCCTGGCGCGCCACAAGCAGGCCCCGGCGCTGCGGGTGGCGGGCACCGCGGTGTTCCTGACCGGCAACCTCGACACCGTGCCGATCGCGCTGCTGCACAACATCAAGCACAACAAGGTGATCCACGAGCGGGTGGTGTTCCTCACCGTGATCACCGACCCGATCCCGCGGGTCTCGGCCAAGGACCGCCTGCTGGTCGAGGGCCTGGCCGAGGGCTTCTACCGGATCACCGTGCGCTACGGCTTCTTCCAGGAGCCCGACATCCCCAAGGTGCTGCGCCTGTGCAAGGCGTTCGGGCTTGAATTCGACATCATGCAGACGTCGTTCTTTCTCGGCCGCGAGACCCTGATCCCCTCGGTGCAGCCGGAAATGGCGCTGTGGCGCGAACACATGTTCGTGGTGATGAGCCGCAACGCCATCTCGGCCACCGACTTCTTCAAGATTCCCGCCGGCCGGGTGGTGGAATTGGGAACCCAGGTGCAGCTTTGAACGCCGCCGCCCCGCGCGTGAAGACCGCCGCCGAGCGCCCGCGCGGATTCGGCGCCCTGCTGCTGGCGGCGATGGCGATGGTGTTCGGCAACATCGGCACCAGCCCCCTCTATGCCATCAGGGAGACCTTCGCCGGCCCGCACCCGCTGACGCTCGACCGGCCGCATATCCTGGGCGTGCTGTCGCTGACCTTCTGGTCGCTGGTGGTGGTCGTCACCCTCAAATACGCCATCGTCATGCTGCGCGCCGACAACCGCGGCGAGGGCGGCAGCCTGGCGCTCGGCGCCCTGGTCGGCAGCGCCGCCGCGGGCCACGTGCGGCTGGGGGCGCTGGCCGCCACCCTGGCGGTGTTCGCCACCACCCTGGTCTACGGCGACAGCATGATCACCCCGGCGCTGTCGATGCTGTCGGCGGTCGAGGGCATGGCGACCGTCGCCCCGCAATACGCCATGCTGGTGATGCCGCTCACCCTGCTGCTGGTCTTCCTGATGTTCGTCACCCAGCGCCAGGGCGTCGCCGTGGCCGTGCCGGTGACCGGCCCGCTGATGCTGGGGTGGTTCCTGGTGCTGGCGATCCTGGGGATCCGCAACCTGGCGCTGGCGCCCGAGGTGTTGCGGGCGCTGTCGCCCCACCACGCCGTGATGTTCCTGTTCAACGGCGGCTGGACCGGGTTCCTGGCGCTTGGTTCGGTGGTGCTGGCGGTCACCGGCTGCGAGGCGCTCTATACCGAGATGGGCCGCTACGGACGCCTGCCGATCCGGCTGGCCTGGTACCTGCTGGTGCTGCCGGCGCTGGTGCTGAACTATTTCGGCCAGGGGGCGCTGCTGCTCGCCCACCCCGAGGCCATCGACAACCCGTTCTTCCGCCTCGCCCCCGCCTGGGCGGCGGTGCCGCTGCTGGTGATGGCGATCGCGGCGGCGGCGGTGACCAGCCAGGCGGTGGTGTCCAGCGCCTTCTCGATGACCCGCCAGGCGATCCAGCTTGGCTATCTGCCGCAGATGAGCCTGGTCCACACCTCGGAACAGGAAATCGGCCACATCTACATCCCGTTCATGAACTGGGTGCTGATGCTGGCGGTGGGCGCCTTGGTGTTCGGCTTCGGCACCTCCAGCGACCTGGCCTCGGCCTACGGCCTGGCGGTGACCGGCAGCATGCTGATCGGCACCCTGCTGCTGGCCCTGGTGATGACCCTGCTGTGGGGCTGGCACGGCCGCCGCACCGCGCTGCTGGTGGCGGTGTTCGTGCTGGTGGACAGCGCCTTTTTCCTCGCCAACGTGGCGAAGATCCCCAACGGCGGCTGGTTCCCGCTGGCCGTGGGGGTGGTGGTGTTCGTGCTGCTGCTGACCTGGAAGTCCGGCCGCGCCCTGCTGATGGGGCGCCTGGCCAAGGACGCCATGCCGGTCGAGTCCTTCATCGACGCCCTGTCCGACCGGGTGCCGCGGGTGTCCGGCACCGCCATCTTCCTGACCGGCACCACCGAGGGCGTGCCGATGGCGCTGCTGCACAACCTCAAGCACAACAAGATCATCCACGACCGGGTGGTGATCTGCACCGTGGCGATGGAGGACATCCCCTTCGTCCCGCCCGACCGCCGCATCGAGGCGATTCCGCTGGCGCCCAATTTCCAGCGCCTGATCATGCGTTTCGGCTTCATGGAGGACACCAACATCCCTCGGGCGCTGGCCCAGGCGCGGACCGATCAGCTGGGGTTCTTCTACGAACCGATGTCGATCTCCTATTTCCTGTCGCGCGAGACCCTGGTGCCCAGTTCCCACCCGGGCATGGCGATGTGGCGCGAACATCTGTTCGCCGCCATGTCGCGCAGCGCCGCCAGCGCCATGGATTTCTTTCATCTGCCATCGGTGCGTGTCGTCGAGCTTGGCATCCAGGTTGAAATCTGAAGCTACACTTTCTGCTTGACCGTGATAGCATCGCCGTGGGGCATATCCGACAGGCGAGACTAATCATGGGCAGATTGTTCGGGCGTTTTTCCGTCACGCAAAAAATCGTCGCGGTCAATTTCGCGGGAGCGGCAATCAGCGCCGTCGCCATCGTCTGGCTGACGCTGGGGATCGTCTCCTCCAGCCTCGAGCGGCGCTCGGTCGAGGCGCAGGAAGTCAACCTCCGCATGCTTGAGGAGTTGCTGACCGCCAAGGGCGGCGGCGGCCCCCACATGGCCGACGGCAAGCTGTACTGGGGCAGCGTCATCCTCGAAGGCAACCACGAGGCGGTCGACCTGCTTAAAAAGGTCGCCGGATATGACGCCAGCATCTTCCAAGGCGATGTCCGGGCGTCGACCACCGTGGTCACCGCCGACGGCAAGCGCCCGGTCGGCACCAAGCTCGCCGCGGGGCCGATCTACGACACCACCCTCAAGGACGGCAAGCCCTGGTTCGGCCCGGGCGCGGTGCTCGGCCAGCCCTACCTGCTCGGCTACCATCCGATCAAGGACGCGGCCGGCGCCACCATCGGCGTCATTGCCACCGGCATGCCGCGCGCGACGTTCTTCGCCATGCTCGACGACATCCGGCTGCCGGTGATCACCGCCGCGGCGGTGATCGGGCTGGCTCTCGCCGCAATCGTCTTCGGCCTCATCCATCGCCTGATGGCCGGCCTCGGGCGCCTGGGCGCGGCCATGCAACAGCTGGCCGGCCGCGACTACACGGTTCAGGTCCCCGACGCCGAACGGACCGACGAACTGGGCGCCATGGCCCGCGCCCTGGTCGATTTCCGCGATTCCCTGCTGCGGGGCGACGAAGCCGACCGCCGCCACCGCGACGAGGAGGCGGCGCGCGACCGCAAGCGCGCCGAAATGGATGCGGCAACGCGCGGGTTCACCGAATCCATCGCCGGGGTGGTGGGCCAGGTGGGATCGGCGGCGGAGCGGCTCCGCCAGGACGCCACCCAGCTCAACGCCATCGCCGACCAGACCCTGGCCAAGGCGGCGGCGGTATCTTCCGCCTCCGAACAGGCCACCGGCAACGTCCAGTCGGTAGCGGCGGCGACCGAGGAACTGTCGGCCTCGACCGGTGAGATCGGCCGAAGGGTCAACGAGGCGTCGGCCGTCGCCAAGCGCGCCGTCACCCAGGCCGAGGAGACCAACCGCATGGTCAAGGGCCTGAGCGACGCCGCCGCCCGCATCGGCGAGGTGGTCAGCCTGATCAACGACATCGCCAGCCAGACCAATCTGCTCGCACTCAACGCCACCATCGAGGCGGCCCGCGCCGGCGAGGCGGGAAAAGGCTTCGCCGTGGTCGCCAACGAGGTCAAGTCCTTGGCCAACCAAACGGCCAAGGCGACCGAGGAGATCCAGAACCAGGTGGCCGCCATCCAGCAGGAGACCGGCAAGGCGGTCGGCGCCATTTCCGGCATCGGCGAGATCATCGTCGACATATCGAACATCACCGCCGAAGTCGCGTCGGCGGTGGTCGAGCAGAGCGCCGCCACCAACGAGATCGCGCGGAGCATCCAGCACGCCTCGGCCGGCACCCATCAGGTGTCGCAGGAGATCGGCGAGGTGACCATCGCCGCCCAGCAGACCGGCGAGAACGCCGGCGGCCTGCTGAATGCGGCGCAGGACCTCAACCGCCAGTCCGATGCCCTGAACGCCGAGGTCGCAGCCTATATCGATCGCGTGCGGGGATAGGACCGGTGCCCCTCCCGCCCGGCGGGAGGGGACGACGAAAAGCCCCTCCGGCTCGCGCCGAAGGGGCTTTGCTGTAAGGGGCCGCCTGCTCAGTGCAGCTTCTTGGGCAGTTCACCGATGGCCGCATCCACCAGCGTCGCCGCCTGGACCGCGGAGATGCTCTGGGTAAGCACCTGACGGGCGGCCGAAATGGCGACGTCGACGGCCAGGTCCTGAACATCCTTCGCCGCCTGGGCTTCGGCCTGGGCGATGCGCTCCATCGCCATCCGTTCGCGCCGGGCGACCGTCTCTTCCAGGTCCTTGGCTGCCTGCTCGGCCAGGCGCTTGGCCTCCGCCTTGGCGTGGGCGATGATTTCCTCGGCCTCGCGGACCGCGTCGCGCTGCTTGCGCTGATAGGCGGCCAGCATCTCCTGGGCATCCTCACGCAGCTTGCGGGCCTCGTCCAGGCGCGCCCGGATCTTGGCGGTGCGGGCGTCCAGCGCCGCGGCGACGCCGCGGGCCACCGGGCGATAGGCCATGGCCACCACCAGGAAGAACGCCACATGGACCCAGAAATGCGCGTCCATCCAGAAATGGGCGGCATGGTAGAGGCCATGGGCCGCGTGCTCGGCGTGCTCGGTCGCTTCCGCAGCGAATGCCGTCGAAATCATTGGCCGTGCTCCTTGAGGGCGGTGGCGATCGCGGTATCGAGCCTGCCCTGGTCGGTGACGCCGCCGAGCAGCCGGGCCAACGCGGCCCCGGCAACGTCGATGGCGACATCGCGCACGCCGGCCAGCGCGGCGTCCCTGGCGGCGGCGATGCGCGCCTCGCCGGCCTTGATCTGCTCACCCAGGCGGGCGCCGAGTTCGCGGTTGCGCTCCTCGGCCTGCTGGGTGATGCGATCGGCGGCATCCTTGACCAAGCTGTGGGCGTGGGCGCGCGATTCCGCCAGCGCCTTGTCATAGGCGGCGATGGCGGCCTCGGCCTCGGCCCTGAGAACCGCGGCCTTGTCGAGGTTGTCGTCGATCTTGCGCTGGCGCTCATCGAGCACGGCGCCGATCTTCGGCAGCGCCACCACCGTCATCAGGATATAAAGCGCGACGAAGGTGATCACCAGCCAGACAAGCTGGGGCGCAAATGTCGCCGGATCGAATTGGGGCATCGCCCTAGCCTCCCGAACGATGTCGAAAGTGAAAACTCCTATCGCCCGGCCGGAGCCGCGCGCCGGGGGAAACCCGGCCCGCGGAACTCGACCGCCACGAAGGAGAAGCGGATGCCTACTTGAACAGGATCATCAGCGAAACGACCAGGGCGTACAGCGCGATGGCCTCGGTCACCGCGAAGCCGATCCAGCCGTAGAGCTCGACGTTGGCTTTGGCGGCCGGATTGCGGCCGACGGTGGCGATCAGCGACGCCCACACGTTGCCGACGCCGACACCCGCGCCGATGACGCCAATGGCAGCCAGGCCGGCACCGACCAACTTCGCAGATTCGAAATCCATTTCAGTCAACTCCTTCGAGACAGAAAAACAGGCATGCGCCAAGGCCGGAAGGCCTCAATGCATGTGGATGGCATCGTGCAGGTAGATGCAGGTCAGCGCGGTGAACACGTAGGCCTGCAGCAGGGCGATACCGATTTCGAGCACGGCGACCGCGCCCAGGAAGGCGAACGGCACCACGCCGGGAACCACGAAGAACGCCCCCAGCGACACCACGAAACCGCCCAGGATGGTGAGGATGATATGCCCCGCCGTCATGTTGGCGAACAGACGGACCGACAGGCTGATCGGGCGCGACAGGTACGAGATGACCTCGATCGGCACCAGCACCACCGCCGAGGCGATCGGCGCCCCGTGGGGGAAGAACAGGCCGAGGAAACCAAGTCCGTGGCGGGCGAACCCGATGATGGTGACGCCGACGAAAACGGTCACCGCCAGGGCGAAGGTGACGATCACCTGGCTGGTGAAAGTGTAGGCGAAGGGCAGCAACCCCAGCACGTTGCCGATCATGACGAACATGAACAGGGTGAACACGAAGGGGAAATACTGGCGGCCCTCGGGGCCGACGTTGTCCCGCAGCATGTTGGCGATGAATTCGTAGAAGACCTCGGCCATCGATTGCCAGCGGCCGGGCACCAGCGCGCGCGAGCGGACCGAGAAGGTCAGGAAGGCGGTGATCAACACCACCGCCGACACCATCATCAGCGCCGAGTTGGTGAACGAGACGTTCACGCCCGCGATTTCGAGCGGGACAATCGGCTTCAGCTGGAATTGCTCGATCGGGTTGGCCACCGCTTCGTCCCTCTCAGTTGTCCTCGCCCTGTTCGCGGCGGCGCTGGGCGGCCGCGAACCCGACGGTTTCATCCATCCCCTTGGCGGCCCGGTAGGCGTTCATCACGCCGGCGCACGCGCCCAGGATCAAGAACACGACCATCAACCACGGACGGGTACCGAGCCACCTGTCGAGCCCCCAACCGAGGAAGCCGCCGACTCCGATACCCACCACAAATTCCGACGCCAGCCGCATCGCCAGCCCCAGTCCGGCCGACGTGCTGCGCCGCCCAGATCCGCGGCCGGCAACCTCTTCCTCCCTGGCGCGCGCAACGCGCAGCCTGGCATCGAGGTCGTCCAGCGACGGGGGTCTCTCCTCTTCGGCCATGGTGATAAGCCTATGGAACTCCCCCTTCCGGCGACAATGCTGCCGAAAGCGCGGGCACCATAAAGGCTGGCGACCACCCCTGTCAAGAACGGAAAGCCGCCGGCACAAGTCCTTGATGGGGATTGTTTTTTCATTCCGCCGCGGGGCTTGCGGGAAGGCGCCGGAACCTGCCGGGGCCGGGCTGAATCCCGTGCATCGCCAAGGCCTTGCGGCCCACCGGGTCTCACGCCGCACCGACGGGCATGGGTTCGCGCAGCACCTCCGCCTGGGCGAGGTCGACCGACACCAGTTGCGACACCCCCCGTTCGGCCATGGTCACCCCGTACAGCCGGTTCATCCGGGCCATGGTCATGCGATGATGGGTGACCACCAGGAAACGGGTTCCGGTCGAGGCGGCGATGGTCTCGACCAGGGTGCAGAAGCGGTCGACATTGGCGTCGTCCAACGGCGCGTCGACCTCGTCGAGCACGCAGATCGGCGCCGGATTGGTCATGAACACCGCGAACAGCAGCGCCAGGGCGGTCAGCGCCTGCTCGCCGCCCGACAGCAGCGACAGCACCTGCAGGCGCTTGCCGGGGGGCGAGGCCATGATCTCCAGCCCGGCTTCCAGCGGGTCGTCGGATTCGGTCAGGGCCAGATGGGCGCGGCCGCCGCCGAACAGGGCCACGAACAGGTCGCGGAAGTGGCGGTCGACCGCCAGGAACGAGGCTTTCAGCCGCTCGCGTCCCTCGCGGTTGAGTTCGGCGATGCCCTGGCGCAGCTTGGCGATGGCCTTGACCAGGTCGTCCTTTTCCGCCCGCATCACCGCCAGGCGCTCCTCCAGTTCGGCCACCTCCTGCTCGGCCCTGAGGTTGACCGGCCCCATCGCCTCGCGCTCGCGGGTGAGGCGGTCGAGGCGGCGTTGCAGGTCGTCCATCTCGGGCTTCTCGGCCGGCAGTTCGGCCAATGCGAGCAGCTGTTCCGGCGCGACGTCGAGCCGATCGGCGATGCGCTCGGCCACCGAGCGGCATTGCTGGTCTGCGGCGGCCACCGCCGATTCGCGGCGAATGCGCTCCTCGCGCGCGGCCTGCAGCGCCGCCTCGGCGGCGCGCGCCTGGCGGTCGGCCTCGGCCAATTGCGCTTCGGCGACGATCAGGGCATCGGCGGTGCGGCGCCGCTCGCCCTCCTGCGCCTCGATGCGCTCGAGCAATTCGGCGCGGCGCTTGGCGATGGTGCCGGGCAGGGAGGCGAGGCGCTCGATCTCGGCCGCCACCTGGAGGCGGCGGGCCTCCAGTTCGTCCACATGGGCGCGAGCGGCGGCGGCGCGACGGCGCCACGATTCGGCATCGGCGCGGATGGAATCCAGCCGGCGGCTGCGCTCGCCGGCCTCGCGGACGACGAAGTCGAGGGCCGAGCGCGCCTCCACCAGGGCCGACCGGCGTTCGGCCAGATCGGCGCGCAACAGGGCGACGCGGCCCTTGCCGTCCTCGCTTTCGGGAAAGGCGGCGACCGCGTCCCGCGCCGCCATCAGGTCGCCCCCGGCCTCCTCGAGGTCCAGCCGGGCGGATTCGCCCTGCTCGACCAGGGCCGCCAGCCGCGACTGGCCGGCGGCGAAGCGCTGGGCCAGGCGGGCGTGGTCGTCGCGGGCCTTGGCGCTCTCGGCCTCGGCCCGCTTGACCGCTTCCTTGGCGCGGCGCTCGGCCTCGGTCGCGTCCTCGACGGCGCGCGAGGCGGCGACGACCTTCGCCTCGGCCTCCTCCACCCCGGCCTCGACGTCCTGCAGGCCGGCTTCCAGTTCACGCAGCCGGTTGCGCTGGGCCAGGCGCAGCGCCATCGGGCTGGGCGCGCCGGCGCGGCCGGTATAGCCGTCCCAGCGATAAAGGTCGCCGGCGCGGGTGACCAGACGCTGGCCGGCGGCCAGGTATTGGCGCAGGCGATCGGCCGCCTCGGCATCCGTCACCACCCCGACCTGGGCCATGCGGCGGGCGAGCGCCGGCGGCGCGGTGACGAAGCGGGCCAGCGGCTCGGCTCCGGCCGGCAGCAAGGGGGCCGATTCGAGCGGCGGCAATTCAACCCAGTGCAGCGGCGCCGCGATCTCCAGCGAGGCGCCGAGGTCGTCGCCCAGGGCCGCCGCCAGCGCCGGCTCGTATCCCGACAGCGCCGACACGGAATCCAGCACCGCCGTATGCCCGCCGCCCTTGTGGCTGGACAGCACCGCGATCAGCGCCTCGGCCTCGGCGCGCAGGCGGGAGCGCGCGGCGACCGCGGCCTGCAGGGCGTCGCGGTGCGATTCCCGCGCGGCCTGCGCCTGCACCCGGGCGCGGTCGGAATCCTCGGCGGCGATGCGCGATTCCTCAAGGTATTCCAGCGCCGATTCCAACTCCATCTCGGCCCCGGTCAATTCGGCGCGGTCGATGCCCTCGGCCTCGGCCTGCATCCGCTGCGCCTCGATCTGGGTCAGCCGGTCCTGCAGCCGGTCGCGGCGGGTCTCGGCCTCGGACAGGCGGCGCAGCTGGGCGGCGCGGCCGGCGTCGGCGGCGGCGACCTCCTCCATCACCTGCGCCAGATCCCTGTCGATGGCGGCGACGGCGGCGGCCGCCGCCTCGACCGCGACCTCGGCGGCGGCGCGGGCGTCCCGCTCGCCGGCGGCGAGGGCGGTGATGACGTCCTGCTCCTCGGCCAGCCGGGCCACCGCCTGTTCGGCGTCGGCGGCGCGGGCGCGCTCGCGTTCGAAATCCGACGCAGCCTGGCCCAGACGCTGCTCGAGGTCGCGGCGCGTCTCGGCCAGCCGCCCCTCCTCCGCCTCAAGCTGCTCGCGCTCGACCATCATCCGCTGCAGGGCGCCCCCCGCCGCGGCATCGGCGGCGCGCAACGCCGGCAGGCCGGCGGCGGTCTCGGCCTGGAGGGCGGCGGTGACGGCGGCCAGGCGGGTGGCGTCGACGACCTGGCGGTCGCTCTCCTGCAACCGCGCCCGGGCGGCTTCGATCGCGGCCAGCGCCTCGGTCCAGGCCAGCGCCAGCAATTGCGCCTCGACCTTGCGGATCTGTTCGGAGACGGTGCGGTAGCGCGCCGCCTGCTTGGCCTGCTTCTGCAGGCCCTTGAGCTGCTCGTCGAGAGTCAGCATGACGTCGTCGAGGCGGGCGAGGTTGGCCTCGGCGCCCTTCAGGCGGTTCTCGGCCTCGTGGCGGCGCGAATAGAGGCCGGAAATGCCGGCCGCCTCCTCCAGCAGCGAGCGGCGCTCGGACGGCCTCGCGGCGATGATGGCGCCGATGCGGCCCTGGCTGACCAGGCCCGAGGAGCGCGCCCCGGTGGCGGCGTCGGCGAACAGCAGCTGGACGTCGCGGGCGCGGATGTCGGCGCCGTTGATGCGGTAGCTGGAGCCCTGGCCGCGCTCGATGCGGCGGCTGATCTCGAGGTCGTCGGCGGCGTTGAACGGCGCCGGTCCGACATGCCCGGAATTGTCGAGCCGGATGGTGACCTCGGCGACGTTGCGCGGCGGCCGCCCCGAGGTGCCGCCGAAGATGACGTCGTCCATCTCGCCGCCGCGCATGTGGCGGGCCGAGGTCTCGCCCATCGCCCAGCGCAGCGCCTCGATCAGGTTCGACTTGCCGCAGCCATTGGGTCCCACCACGCCGGTGGTGCCCGGCTCGATCACCAGTTCGGTGGGGTCGACGAAGGACTTGAACCCCGACAGCCGCAGCTTGCTGAACTGGATCAATTCCGCGCCCCTTCCGCGGCGGCCCCCGACGCTACTTCTTTGCGGCCCGCCAGGCTTCCTCCAAGGCGTGGTCCAGCCTCTCGTAGGATTCGAAGGCGGGATAGAGCTTGCCGTCGATGACCAGCGAGGGAGTCGAATCGATGCCGTATTTCTTGTTGCCCTCCAGGGCGCGGGCCTGGATGGCGTTGGCCAGGTCCTGGCGCTTGACGCAGGTGTCGACCTGCTCGGGGGTGATCCCGGCGATCCGCACGATGCGCTTGATCTCGTCCAGCGGCACCGGGGCGCCGACCCATTTCTCCTGGGTCTGGAACAGCAGGCCGAGGACGCCGAAATACCGGTCCTTGCCCGCGCATTGGTCGATCATCGCCGCCCCCACCGCCAGCGCCTGCGGCGGCGTCGGGAAATCGCGGTAGATCAGGCGCGCCTTGCCGGTGTCGATCCACTCCGCCTTCATGCGGGGGAACATGGTCTCGTGGAAATGAGCGCAATGCGGACAGGTCAGCGAGGCGTATTCGATGATGGTGAGCTTGGCGTCGGGGCTCCCCATCACCTGGTCGATGGGATTGAGGTCGACCGAATCGGCGGCGCCGGCCGAACCGGCGGCAAGCAGCAGGAACAGGGCAAACAACCGGATCGCAGCCTTCACCGCACCCTCCATCTCCAATCGATCACCGGCGGATATTAGGGGGTGGCCGGGCGGCGCACAAGGACGGCCGCATCACCCGATCCGCCGTCCCAGCCGTTCCAGCGCCGCCCGCAACTCCGGATCGTCCACCTGCCCCAGCGCCTTGTCCTGCCGCGGCGACGCCGCCGCCGGGGCGGGTGGGGGCGGCTTGCGCGCGCGGGCCAGGGGGCCGTGCTTCAGCGTCAGCCGCGCCACCGCCCGATAGCCGAAATAGCCGTTGATGCGTTCCAGGATCAGCGGTTGCAGATGCTGGATCTCGGTGGCGAAGGCCGACGAGGCCACCTTGATGGTCAAGGTGCCCTCGGCCCGTTCCTTCGGCGGGAAGCGGATGCCCAGCGGCATTGTATGGCTCGCCACCGCCGAGCCGACGATGGCCGGCCAGTCCACCACCAGGGCGCCGCTGGCGAAGCCATGGCGCCCGAACAGCGGCTTGGTCACCCGCTGGGCCGGCACGGCGATGGATACCAGGCCGAAGGTGCGGCGATCGGAGGCGGTCATGCCGACAGCATACCCCGGCGGCGCCGATTGCACTATCCTGGGCCGATGCCGCATGCCGATGCCGATGTCCTTCTCGCCTGGTACGACCGCAACCGCCGCACCCTGCCCTGGCGCGCCGCCCCGGGCGAGGCCGCCGATCCCTACCGCGTGTGGTTGTCCGAGGTGATGCTGCAGCAGACCACGGTGCAGGCGGTCATCCCCTACTTCAACGCCTTCGTCGCCCGCTGGCCGGACGTCGCCGGCCTTGCCGCCGCGCCGGTCGACGACGTCATGCGCGCCTGGGCCGGCCTGGGCTACTACGCCCGCGCCCGCAACCTGCACGACTGCGCCCGGGTGGTGGCCAACTGGCGCGGCGGCCGCTTCCCCGAGGACGAGGCGGATTTGCGCGAACTGCCGGGAATCGGCGGCTACACCGCGGCGGCGATCGCCGCCATCGCCTTCGGCCGGCGCGCCGTGGTGGTCGACGGCAACGTCGAGCGGGTGATGGCCCGCCTGTTCGCCGTCACCCGCCCGCTGCCCGGCGCCAAGGCCGAGCTGACGCGGCTGGCCGCCGGCCTGACCCCCGAGCGGCGCCCGGGCGACTACGCCCAGGCGGTGATGGATTTGGGAGCCGGCATCTGCACGCCCCGTTCGCCCGCCTGCGGCATCTGCCCCTGGCTGGCCGCGTGCCGCGCCCAGGCGCAGGGAATCGCCGAGACGCTGCCGGCCAAGGCGGACAAGCCGGAACGGCCGACCCGGCGCGGCATCGCCTTCTGGGTTGTGCGCAAGGACGGGGCGGTGCTGCTGCGCCGCCGTCCGCCCGAGGGCCTGCTGGGCGGCATGGTCGAGGTGCCGTCGACGCCGTGGCGGCCCGAGGCGTGGACGCTGGCCGACGCCGCCACCTTGGCGCCGCTGACGGCGGAATGGCGGCTGCTCCCCGGCCACATCCGGCACAGCTTCACCCACTTCCATCTGGAATTGGCGGTGGCGGTGGGAAGGGCTGGACCGAACGCCACTCCGCGCGGTATCTGGTGTACGCTGGACCGTCTGGGAGACCAGGCCCTGCCGACGGTCATGCGCAAGGTGGTCGGGCACGCCCTGGCCAAGGCCTATTGATGGAACGGCGCAGCGCGGAGGTTTCCCCATGACCGAGGCCACCCGGACCCTTTCGACGGCGGCGAAGATGCTCAGCCCGTGCGAACGCCTGGAACTGGTCGAGCAACTTCTCGACAGCCTGGACACTCCCGACGACACCATCGATTCCCAGTGGAAGGGCGAAGCGGAGGACCGCCTCGCCGCCTACCGGCGCGGCGAGATCAACGCGGTGCCGCTCGCCGACGTGCTGGCACGGTACGTACGCCCTTGACCGTTCGCCTGCTGGTCCCCGCACGCGCGGAACTGGACGACGCGGTCGCCTGGTACGAAGCCCAGGCACCGGGCCTGGGCGATGCGTTCCTGATCGAAGCGGTCAGGGTATTGCGCCTCGTCGAGCGCCACCCGACAGCTTGGCAAAGGATGAGCGAGAATACCCGCAGATGTCGTTTGGCCCGCTTTCCCTTCGGCATCGTCTACACCATCGACGACAGCGGAGTGCTTGTCATTGCCGTCGCCCACCTGCATCGGGCGCCGCATTACTGGCGCGACCGCCTTTTGTCCGCGGGATCGTGACGATCCGTTCGCGAAGGGCTGGACCGAACGCCACTCCGCGCGGTATCTGGTGTACGCTGGACCGTCTGGGAGACCAGGCCCTGCCGACGGTCATGCGCAAGGTGGTCGGGCACGCCCTGGCCAAGGCCTATTGACGGGACACACGCATGCGCAAGACCTTATCGTTCGCCGCCGCCGTAATGACGTTCGCGGCATATTCCCTTCCCGCGGTGGCAGAGGCGCCGGCGGGAGAACAGTTCCGCACCCCCACCCTTGCCGGCTGGCAGACGCAGCAGCCGGTCAAGCAGGGCAACATCACCATGGTGACGATGATCCCGCCGGGCGCCACCCCCCAGGACGCCACCGAGGCAGTCCGGGTCATGCGCGAGGAAGGCAGCAAGCACACCCCCAAGGAATTCGTCGACGAAGCCATCGCCACCAATCGCAAGAACTGCGAAGGCTTGCAGGTGGGGCCGATCGACGAAGCCCCGATCAACGGCTACAAGGCAGCCTCCATCCGGCTGGCCTGCACCAAGAGCGCCCACAACGGCAAGAGCGGGCTGCTGGGCATCACCGCCATCGCCGGCAAGGATGCCCTGCACGTCCAGCAATTGATCTGGTTCGGCCCGGCGGTCGGCGCCAACCAGGCGGTGCCGGTGCCCAACGACACCATCAAGGCCTGGGACGTGATGATGGGCAACACCTTCCTGTGCGATAGCCGCGACGCCAAGCATCCTTGCGCGAAGGAAGGCAAGAAATAGGTCTTAGTGCAATTCGGCGCGGATCTTCTGGCGCAGGACGTCGATGGGGACGAAGGACTCGCCCTCCTTGAAGTGCCAGAAGGTCCAGCCGTTGCAGGCCGGAGCCCCCTGAACCAGCGCGCCCACCTTGTGGATGGAACCGCGGTGGTCCTCGCTGATCAGCGTGGCGTCGGCGCGCACCTTGGCCGGCCATTGGTAGCGCGTGCCGCCGTAAAGCAGATCGCCCGGAATCAGCAGGCCGCGCTCCAGCACGTTGCCGAACGGAATGCGCGGCTCCGACCGCTTGGACGGCGTCGCCACCATCGCCGGATCGGCGATCGGCTGCACCAGGGCGATGCGGGCGCGGGCGGCCTGCAGATAGCTGGGATCGCGCTCGATGCCGATGTAGCTGCGATGCAGCCGCTTCGCCACCGCCCCGGTGGTGCCGGTGCCGAAGAAGGGGTCGAGGACCACGTCGCCGGGGCGCGTCGCCGCCATCAGCACCCGGTAGAGCAAGGCTTCCGGCTTCTGGGTCGGATGGGTCTTGCGCCCTCCCTGCTTCAGCCGTTCCGGCCCGGTGCACAGCGGCAGCACCCAATCGCTGCGCATCTGCAGGCCGTCGTTCAGCGACTTCATGGCGTCGTAATTGAAGGTGTAGCGGGATTCCGCCGATTTGGCGCACCAGATCAGGGTCTCGTGGGCATTGGTGAAGCGGGTGCCGCGGAAATTGGGCATCGGGTTGGCCTTGCGCCACACCACGTCGTTCAACATCCAGAACCCCAGGTCCTGCAGCACCGCGCCGACGCGGAAGATGTTGTGATAGCTGCCGATCACCCACAGGCTGCCGTCGTCCTTGAGTACGCGCCGCGCCGCCTTCAGCCACGACCGGGTGAAGGCGTCGTAGGCGGCGTGGTCCGAAAAGCGATCCCATTCCTCGTCGACGCCGTCGACGACGCTGTTGTTCGGGCGCAGCAGTGCGCCGCCCAACTGAAGGTTGTACGGCGGATCGGCGAACACCAGGTCGACCGAACGGGCCGGCAGGGCGTCCATGGCGGCGATGCAGTCGCCTTCAATAATCGTATCGAGTGGCATTGACATCGCGGCACTTTGAGTCAAATGCGAGCGGCCGTCAAGAACCTATTGGAATCACGCGGAATCTTTAGCGAAGACCGAAGGCGCATTGTCCCACTGGGGAATTGTCCGCCCTTTCGGCTTTAACCAGATGCGACGGAACCGTCGATCGAGGAGGAACAATCATGCCGGTCGGAACAAGGGCCAACGCCAGCAATTGGCAGGACGGGATCAACCTGATCGTGGGCTGCTGGCTGTTCATCTCGCCGTGGGTTCTGGGCTTCGCCGGCCAGCCGGCGCCGGCCTGGAACGCCTGGATTTTCGGGGCCGTCGTCGCCTTGGTGTCGCTTGCCGCACTGTCGCGCTTCACCCCGTGGGAGGAATGGCTGAACGTCGCCCTGGGGGTCTGGCTGCTGATTTCACCATGGGTGCTGGGCTTCGCCGCAACCGCGCCGCTGATGTGGAATTTCGTCATCATCGGGATCGTGGTCGGCGTCCTGGCCCTGTGGGAGGGACTGCAGAACCGCCAGCACCTGCAGGCGCCGGTGTGACCGGTCAACCCACAGCCACCGCCGCCACCGGCGCGAAACTGCGCCGGTGGTGCGGCGTCGGGCCGAACCGGCGTAGCGCCTGCAAGTGCTGGGGCGTGCCGTAGCCCGCGTTGCGGTCCCAGCCGTAGGCGGGGTGATCCGCCGCCAGCGCCGTCATCAGCGCGTCGCGATGGACCTTGGCGACCACCGAGGCGGCGGCGATCGACAGGCTCAGCCCGTCGCCGCCGACGATGCAGCGGACCCGGCAGCCGGCCAGCGGCGGCGCGCGGTTGCCGTCCACCAGCGCCCAGTCGATGGCGACGCCCAAGGCTTCCTGCGCCCGGCGCATGGCCAGGAAGGTCGCCTGAAGGATGTTGAGGCGGTCGATTTCCTCGGCCTCAGCCTGCCCGAGGCCGACCAGGGCGCAGCCGCGGACCAGCGCCGCCAGTTCTTCGCGCAGGCCGGCGGACAGCCGCTTCGAGTCGTCGAGCTTTTCCACCAGGCGCGACGGCAAGGCGCGGCGGTCGAGGCTGACCGCGGCCGCCACCACCGGGCCGGCCAGCGGTCCGCGGCCGACCTCGTCGAATCCGGCGACCACGCCGGTCAGTTCCGACTCTCTCGATAGATCCGGCATGCGCCGCTATCGTGCCGAAAGAATGTCTTTGAATTTGATGTCGTCGACAAGAATATGCTTGATTATGACATCATAGAGCGTGGAATAAAGCTGCTCCGGCGTCACCGTGTCCCGATGCGCATAAAGGTCATCGACGCTATCTGAGATTTTCTTGTGGATTTTCTTGTGTCCATTAAGGCCGGGATATTTGGCCGCACGAAGAACATTCTCCTCGAATTTAAAATGATGAATAGTGTATTTTACAATCTCTTCAAATGCAGCGTCGATCGCGGCGCGAGCGTCTGTGCCGAACAGCGTTTTCACGCGGTTCGCCAAATCAACCAGCAGCTGATGTTGTTCGTCGAGAACGGGATGCCCGACGGACATTTCGTCCGACCATTGCAGTGCGGAAGTTCCCATCTTCGACGTCCCCTTTGCTGTTGCCTGCATTGTGGCAACCTTCGCCCCATTGCGCAATCGCGGCGCCGCATGAAAAAACCCAGTCGGGCACGCGGCCCGACTGGGTTGACTTGGTCGGAGTGAGAGGATTCGAACCTCCGGCCCCCGCCTCCCGAAGACGGTGCTCTACCAGGCTGAGCTACACTCCGTCGGCCTTGAAGGCGCCCCTTATAGCGCCAACGACCATGGGCTGCAAAGGATTTTCCGCCCCCTCAGGCGAAGGTGAGCAGGGTCTCGAATCCGGCCCGCGCCAAGGCGTCGCGCACCTTGCCCTGGGCGTTCCTGATGGTGACCGGGAAGTGGCCGTCCTTGGCCGCGTCGTAGATATGGACGAACAGGCTCATGCCGGTGGAATCGACGAATTCCACGCCAGCGAGATCGATATCGCAGCCAGCGCCGCCGTTTCCGGCGATGTCCCGCATGATCTCGGGGAAGCCCGTCGCGTCGGCGAAGGTCAGCCGCCCCGACATTGCCACCACGATGCGCGTGTCGGATTTGCGGATCTCATATTTCATCGGCGCTGCCCCTCAATTGGCCGCCCGGCACGCGCGGCACGGCTGTTGGTCGGGAAGTGACGGATCATTTTATCGCGGCTTCGTCGTCATTGGCAACGGTGGCGCGGGCCAAGGGAATAAACCCCCGCCGGTTTCCCGGCGGGGGCTTCAGAAGGCGTCCACCCGAGGGTGGCGGCGATCACACCGAGTAGTACATCTGGAATTCGACCGGATGCGGGGTGTGCTCGAAGCGATAGACCTCTTCGTACTTCAGTTCGATGTAGCTCTCGATGAAGTCCTTCGAGAACACGTCGCCCTTGACCAGGAAGTCGTTATCGGCGCGGAGCGATTCGAGCGCCTCGCGCAGCGAGCCGCAGACGGTCGGAACGTTCTTCAGTTCCTCGGGCGGCAGGTCGTACAGGTTCTTGTCCATCGGATCGCCGGGATGAATCTTGTTGGCGATGCCGTCGAGGCCGGCCATCAGCATGGCGGCGAAGGCGAGATAGGGGTTCGAGCCGGGGTCGGGGAAACGGACCTCGACGCGCTTGCCCTTGGGGCTGGCGGCGTAGGGGATGCGGCACGAGGCCGAACGGTTGCGCGCCGAATAGGCCAGCAGCACCGGAGCCTCGAAGCCGGGGATCAGGCGCTTGTAGCTGTTGGTCAGCGAGTTGGTGAAGGCGTTGATCGCCTTGGCGTGCTTGATGATGCCGCCGATGTAGTAGAGCGCGCTTTCCGACAGGTCGGCATAGCCCGAACCGGCGAACAGCGGCTTGCCGGCCTTCCAGATCGACTGGTGCACGTGCATGCCCGAGCCGTTGTCGCCGTAGATCGGCTTCGGCATGAAGGTCGCGGTCTTGCCGTAGGAGGCGGCGACGTTGTGGACCACGTACTTGTAGATCTGCAGCCAGTCGGCGGATTCGACCAGCGGGCCGAACTTGCAGCCCAGCTCGGCCTGCGAGGGCGCCACCTCGTGGTGGTGCTTCTCGACCGGCAGCCCCATGTCGGCCATCACGGTCAGCATCTCGGCGCGCATGTCGACCTGGCTGTCCACCGGCGGCACCGGGAAGTAGCCGCCCTTGACGCCCGGACGGTGGCCGAGGTTGCCTTCGGGGAATTCACGGCCGGAGACGTAGGGGCCTTCCTCGGAATCGATGTGGTACATGCTGGTGTTCATCGAGCACTCGTAGCGCACCGAATCGAACACGAAGAATTCGGCCTCGGGGCCGAAGAACGACTGGTCGCCGATGCCCGACGACTTCAGGTAGGTCTCGGCGCGCTTGGCGATCGAGCGCGGATCGCGGTCGTAGAGCTGGCCGGTGGTCGGCTCGACGATATCGCAGAACAGGATCAGCTGCGACTGGGCGGCGAAGGGATCGAGGACGGCCGACGCGCAATCGGGCATCAGGATCATGTCGGATTCGTTGATGCTCTTCCATCCGGCGATCGACGAGCCGTCGAACATGACACCTTCGGTAAGCATTTCCTCGTCGACGGTCGATACGTGCTGGGCGGTGTGCTGCCACTTGCCGCGCGGATCGGTGAAGCGGAAATCGACGTATTTGACGTCGTTTTCCTTGATCAATTCAAGGACCTTCTTGACGGCATCGGACATGGGCTCGTTCCTGATGTCTGGATGTTGAGAAAGAGGCGGGCGAAGGGGCGGCCATTCTAGATGGCGTCGGCGCCCCGTTCACCGGTACGGATGCGAATCGCCTCGTCGATGGTGGAAATGAAGATTTTGCCGTCGCCGATACGCCCGGTGTGGGCGGCCTGCTGGATGGCTTCGACCGCCCGTTCGACGAGGTTGTCCTCGACGACCAGTTCGATCTTCACCTTAGGCAGGAAGTCGACGACGTATTCGGCACCGCGGTACAGCTCGGTATGGCCCTTCTGGCGGCCAAATCCCTTGACCTCGGTCACGGTCAGGCCCTGAAGGCCGGTCTCGTGCAGGGCCTCCTTCACCTCATCCAACTTGAAGGGCTTGATGATCGCTTCGATCTTTTTCATGGACGCGAGTTCCTGGGATTAAAACGTGGGATCAACGCGGCTCACCATTTAGCACGGGCCATGCCACTCCGCTACCCGGAAAACTCCCGGAACTTCGGCAATTATCGCCGAAATTTTGCCGCTTTTGCAGGCAAATGCGCCCAAACCTTGGGCAAGGACAGACGCTGGCGTTTCCCCGCGTCCCGGCGGTCGCGCCGACGCGCCGCTTATGCTAGAGGGAAGCGGTCCGTTCCGCCGTTGGAGTCCAGAGGGTGAAAACCGGCAACACCATCCTGTCGTCGTTCGGCACCACCATCTTCGAGACCATGTCGCGCCTCGCCGCCGCGGCCGGCGCGGTCAATCTCGGCCAGGGCTTCCCCGAGGGGCTGGAGCCGCCGGACCTGCTGGCCCGGCTGGGGCAGGCCGCCCTGGCGGGGCCGCACCAGTATCCGTCGATGATGGGCACGCCCGACCTGCGCCGGGCGGTGGCGGCGCACGAGCGGCGGCATTGGGGGCTGGACCTCGATTCGATGGCCGAGGTGATGGTCACCTCCGGCGCCACCGAGGCGCTGGCCGCCTGCTTCTTCGGCCTGATCGAGCCGGGCGACGAGGTGGTGCTGATCGAACCGCTCTACGACAGCTACCTGCCGATCGTGCGGCGCGCCGGCGGCATTCCCAAGCTGGTGCGCATCGCGCCGCCGGGCTGGGAGCTGCCGCGGGCGGAACTGGAGGCCGCCTTCGGCCCGCGCACAAAGCTGCTGGTGCTGAATTCGCCGACCAACCCGGCGGGCAAGGTCTACGACGCCGACGAACTCGCCTTCCTGGCCGGCCTGCTCGAGCGCTTCGACGCCCTCGCCGTGTGCGACGAGGTGTACGAGCATCTGGTCTACGACGGCCGTGCCCACATTCCGCTGGCGACCCTGCCGGGCATGCGCGGCCGCTGCCTGAAGATCGGCTCGGCCGGCAAGATCTTCTCGCTCACCGGCTGGAAGGTCGGCTGGGTGGTGGCGCCGCCCGCCCTCCTCGCCCCGGTCGCCAAGGCCCACCAGTTCCTCACCTTCACCACCCCGCCCGAGTTGCAGGCGGCGGTGGCCTGGGGCCTGGACGAGCGCCAGGACTATTACACCGGCCTGCCGGCGGTGCTGTCCGGCCGCCGCGACCGCCTGGCCGCCGGCCTGGCGCGGGCCGGCTTCGAGGTGCTGCCGGCCGGCGGCAGCTATTTCCTCACCGCCGACTTCCGCCCGCTCGGCTTCGACGGCGGCGATGCCGAATTCTGCCGCCACATCACCCAGGACGCGGGGGTCGCGGCGATCCCGGTCAGCGCCTTCTACCAGGGCGATTCGCCCGGCCATTTCGCCCGCTTCTGCTTCGCCAAGACCGATGCCGCCATCGACGAGGCGTCGGCGCGGCTGGCGCGGCATTTCGGGCGGCCGCCGCCCTCCCGCCCGAGATAACCCCCTTCGCCGGCTTTGCCGCCGCCGCGCGCGCCCCCATCTGCCGACCATGGTCGGCATCGCCACGCGCCCCAGGCTCGTCTCCCACCGGCGCCTGGCCAGGCCGGGCCGCAATTGCTGGCGGCTGGCGCGGGCCGGACGGGTCGGGGTGCTGGTCGACGCCGAGGCCTATTTCGGCGCCCTCGCCGAAATCCTGCCCCAGGCCCGCCACTCCATCCTCATCCTCGGCTGGGAGTTCGACAGCCGCTGCCGCCTGTTGCGCGACGAGCAACCACTTGCCGACCGGCCCGACCGCATCGGCCCGCTGCTCGACTGGACGGTGCGGCGGCGGCCCGATCTGCGGGCGCATGTGCTGATCTGGGACTCGGCGCTGATCTACGCCGTCAACCGCGAATTCGCCGGCCTGGTGAAGATGGATTGGCTGACCCATCCGCGGCTGCGCTTCCGCCTCGACGACAGCCATCCGCTCGGCGCCTCGCACCACCACAAGGTGGTGGTGATCGACGATGCCATCGCCTTCATCGGCGGCCTCGACGTCACCTCGCAGCGCTGGGACGGCCGCCGGCACGAGGCCCGGGACCCCCGCCGCAGCGATCCCGGCTTCCCCGCCTATCCGCCGTTCCACGACGTCATGGCGGTGGTGACCGGCGCCGCCGCCGCCGCCTTGGGCGACCTCTGCCGCGACCGCTGGCGCCGCGCCTCGGGGGAGACCCTGGCGCCGCCGCCGGTCGACGGGCCGGCGCCGTGGCCGAGCGGACTGTGCCCATTGTTCGCCGACATCGACGTCGCCCTGTCGCGCACCGCCGCGCCCTGGGACGGCGCGCGCGGCCGGCGCGAGATCGAACGGCTCTACCTCGACATGATCGCCGGCGCCCGGCGCCTGATCTTCATCGAGAACCAGTATTTCGCCGCGCGCCGCGTCGTCGACGCCCTGGCCGCCCGCCTGGCCGAACCCGACGGGCCCGAGATCGTCATCATCGGCCCCGGCCCGCCGGTCAACCTGATGGAGCGCTCGACCATGGGCGTGGCGCGGGCGCGGCTGGCCCAGCGGCTGGTCTCGGCCGATTGCGCCGGCAACCGCTTCCGCTATTACCGCGCCGCCAGCGACGGAGCCGACATCAAGATCCATTCCAAGCTGGCGGTGATCGACGACCGGGTGCTGCGGATCGGCTCGTCCAACCTCAACAACCGCTCGATGGGGCTGGACAGCGAGTGCGACGTCACCCTCGAAGCCGGCGGCGACATCGGCGCCGAGGGGGCCATCCGCCTGCTCCGCCACGACCTGCTGGGCGAGCACCTGGGGGTGGCGGCGGCCGAATTCGCCAAGGCCGAGGCTGAAGCCGGCGGCGTCCATGCCGCCATCGCCAAGCTGGCGGGCGGGCGGCGCACCCTGGTGCCGCTCGATTGCTCGGAACCGGACGAAGTGGTGGGGATCATCACCGACAGCCGCATCCCCGATCTCGACCGGCCGATGGAGTTCCTCGTCCATTTTCCGTCGGGGCCGCGCTGGCGGGCGCTGGTGGCGGCGCTGGCGGCGCTGAGCCTGGCGGCGGCGCTGTGGCGATGGGCACCGCCCGGCGTGTGGGCGGCGGCCCGCCCGTGGCTCGACGCCACCGCCGCCCTGCGCCAGCAGCCGATGGCGGCGCTGGCGGTGGCGGCGCTGTTCACCGTGGGCGGGCTGCTGCGCCTGCCGCTGGCGGCGCTGGTGCTGGCCGCCGCGGCAGCGTCGGGACCGTGGCTGGGAACGCTGGAGGCGCTGGCCGGCGCCCTGGCCAGCGCCTCGCTGCATTACCTGCTGGGGCGGGCGCTGGGACCCGGCCGCATCCGCCGCCTGGCGGGACGCAAGGCCAATCGGGTGCGCCGGGCGCTGACCCGCCAGGGCACCGCCGCCATCATCATGCTGCGGCTGATGCCGGTCGCCGCCTTCGCCGTGGTCAGCCTGGTGGCCGGCTCGATTCGCCTGCGCGTCCGCGACTTCGCCATCGGCACCCTGGTGGGCATGGCGCCGGGCATCTTCGCCGTCGGCGTGGTCGGCGACCGCATGCTGGCGGTGCTGCGCGATCCGTCGGCGGGCAACATCGCGGTGCTGGCGCTGGCCACCGGCGTGGTGGTCGCCGCCATCACCGGCCTCGCCAACCGGCTCGGCCGGATCAGCGTCCCCGGTGCCTGAGCCGTCACCTCACGCGCGAGCGCGGATCAGGCGCTGGACCATGCCGGTCGCCAGGAAAGCCAGCACCATGCCGCCGACGAACACCAGGGCCCGCGGGGCGAACACCGCCACCGCCAGCGCGGGCGCCGGACACATCCCCGCCAAGCCCCACCCCGCCCCGAACACCGCCGCCCCGGCCAGCAGCGTCAAATCGATGCCGGACGGACGGGGCGGCAGCCGGCCGCGTCGGCCGGCAAAGCCGTAGAGCGCGGCGGTGACCGCCACCGCACCGGCCATGGTGGCGCCCAGGCTTGGATCCCAATTGCCGCCGACGTCGAGGAACCCCAGCACCTTGGCGGGATCGATCATGCGGCAGAGGGTAAGGCCGGCACCGAATACGATCCCGGCCAGCAGGAAGATCAGCCGCCCGATCATGGCCGTCCCACCACGAAAACCATCGCCATGCCCGCAGCCATGAACACCGCCGTCGCCGCCAGCGACCGCGGCGACAGGCGGGCGATGCCGCACACGCCGTGACCGCTGGTGCAGCCGTTGGCGAGGCGGGCGCCGCAGCCCACCAGCAGGCCGGCCAGGGCCAGGCGCCAAGGCGGCCCCGCCACGCTGACCGGCGCCACGTCGAGGACGGCCCCGACCAGCAGCGCCCCCAGCGGCAGGCCGGCGAGGAAGAGGAGTTCGTCGCGTCCGCCGGCCAGAGCCCCCTTGATCATCCCGCTGACCCCGGCGACCCGGCCCTTGGCCAGCATCAGCCCGCCGGCGGCCAGGCCGATCAGCCCGCCTCCGGCCAGCGACAGCAGCCAGTCGCGCCCAGAAAGATCCACCATCGCCCGCGCCTTCCAGCCCTGTTTCGGAGGCTGCGGTTTACCACTCCCGCCCCGGCGTCGCCAGCGCCGCCGTCAGCCGATCACGTCGCGATAGGCATGCCAACTGGCATGGGCGAGCAGGGGGAAGCAGACCACCAGGCCGGCGAACAGGGTGACGATGCCGAACCCGACAACCACCGCGATGGTGGCCGCCCAGCCGATCATGGCGGGCCAGTTGAGCCGCACCGCCCGCACGCTCGCAGCCATCGCCGTCGCCGGCGAGACATCGCGATCGAGCAGCATCGGCATGGCGAAGACGCTGATGGAAAAGGTCGCCGCGGCGATGGCTCCGCCGCACAGGGTGCCGGCCAGCAGGAACGGCAGCGATTGCGGATCGAGCAGCACGTCGACGACGAAGCGGTCGAGCGGCGGCGGCGACCCCGAGCGGAACAGGGCGAAAATCACCATCCCGGCCATCAGCCACGCCACCAGCGCCAGGGTCAGGACCAGGCCCATGTTGGCGATCTGGCCGCCGCGGGCGCGCACACCGTCCCACACCGCGGCCAGCGAAACCGGCTCGCCCCGCTCGATGCGCCGGCTGATTTCGTAAAGGCAGATCGCCCCCAGCGGCCCGACCAGCGTGAAGCTGGAGGCGACGGGCAGCAGCAGCGAGCCAAGGTCGAACGCGACCAAGGCCAGCGCGAGCAGAGCGCCGATCGCCGCGAATACGGCGCCAAATCCCAGGCTCAGTCGCGGATGGCAGGTCATGTCCCGCCACCCGGCGGCCAGCCACGACCCCGCCTGTTCGGCGGAGATTCGCCGAATCCGTGGTGCGTCGGTCAATCCCGCCTGCATCGGCTGCGTCCTTTCGAGCAAAGCCGTGCGGCAGGCGCAGCGGCTGGTCTTCGATCCTGTAAATAGTGTTTCCGAACTTGATAAACATCAAGGCGCCCACCAAATTTGACATGCGCCGATTCGTATAACCCGGTGTCGTCATAAATTTAGCGGGGCATACGCAAAGCAGTCGCCAAAAGCATCGCCTTCCGGCGGCACGCATCATAAACTTTACCAAAGCCATACTCCTTGGCAGCGGCAGCCATGTTAATATTGGCGCAACTTTCGTTATAACGACGCCTTTCGCGACACGGGGAGACCTGGCGACATGCCGATCGGACCATACGTCGAACTGCTCAAGCTCAGGATCGGCATGATGATCGCGCTCAGTGCGGTCATGGGTTACGTCGCCATCGCCAAGACCGTCCGCATCACCGACATCGTGGCGCTGACCCTGGCCATGGTGGCGGGTTCAGCCGCCGCCTCGGTCGTCAACAACATCTGGGACCGCGACATCGACGGAGTCATGCGCCGCACGCAACGCCGGCCATTGGTCACCGGCGCCATTTCCGGCACCGGCAAGGCCCTGCTGCTGGCGGCCTTCATGCTGGCCATCGGGATCTCCATCGCCGTCGCCGCCTTCAACGTGGTGGTGGCGGTGCATCTGGGCCTCGGCGCGTTCTTCTACGGCGTCGTCTACACCATCTGGCTCAAGCGCCGGACCTGGCTCAACATCGTCATCGGCGGCGCCGCCGGCAGTTTCGCCGTGCTCGCCGGCGGCGCCGCCTGGGATCCCAACGACTGGCTGTTGCCGCTGCTGCTGGCGGTGACCCTGTTCCTGTGGACGCCCAGCCATTTCTGGGCCCTCGCCATCGTCCTGAAAGAGGATTACGCCCGCGCCCGGCTGCCGATGCTGCCGGTGCTGATCGGCGACGCCGCCACCGCCCGGGTGATCCTCGGCAACAGCATCCTGTTGGTGGCGTCCGCCGCCCTGCCCTGGGCGCTCGGTCGACTGGGAGGGGTCTACGCGGTGCTGTCGAGCATCCTCGGGCTGGCGCTGCTGTGGGCCAATTGGCAACTCGTCCGCTGCCCGGACCGCGTCTGGGCGCGCCGCAACTTCCTGGGATCGATGCAGTACCTGGCCGGCCTGTTCGCGGCCGTCGCCATCGACGTCCACGTCAAGCTGGCGACCTGATCACGCCTTGCCGTAGGTGTGGTAGAGCAGCCAGTAGACCGCAATCCCCGACGACGCCACATAGGCCCATAGGACGAAGGTCCACCGGGCCAGTCGCCGGTGGGCGTCGAAGCGTTCGGTCACGGCGCGGCGCAGCGTCACCGCGATCACCGGGACCGCCGCCACCGCCAGGATGACGTGGCTGACCAGCAGGGCGTAGTACCACGGCTTGACCGTGTCCGGCCCGGGAAACACGAAGACCGGCGCGGTCGCATGGTAGACGAGGTAGACCGCCAGGAAGAGGGCGGAAACCGCCACCGCGGCGAGCATCACCTTCCGGTGGTGGATGCGGTCGCCGGAGCGGATCAAGCCGAAACCGACCACGAGCAGCGCCAGCGACGCGGCGTTGAGCGATGCGGTCACATGCGGCAAGACTGCGGCGGCCGACATCTTAGTTGACGCGAATGATGCACTTCTTGGCGGTGAAGTCGGGAGAGACCATCGCCGGCAAGCTCTTCAGGACCTTGTTGTCCTGGTCGAGGATCGACAGCGTGTAACCTCCGCCCTCCGCCAGGGCCTTCTGCGCCGCCGGGACGGCGGCGACGTTGTCGACGACCGGCAGCGTCAGCACCGGCTTGTCGCCGGCGGACAATTGGATGGCGCCGACGGCGTGCCTGCGCTTCCCGACCACGACACAATCGGGCAACGGGGCGATGTTGGCGATCTTCGCCATCATCCCGCCTTCGATGGCGAAGCGGATTTCATTCGGGCAGGAGGTGATTCCGACGAGCGCCGCCGTGGCATCGCCGTGAGTGGTGACGCCCCATATGGTGACGCCGATTCGCCCGCCCACGAACCGCGCGGACTGGCAGACGCGGTAATGATACAGGGTGACCATGGAATTCGGGCCGACCGTGAGATCGGTACCGTTGAAGATTTCGCTGTTGATCTCGAAGGCTGGATTGGGTTCGCCGTCGTAGTCGGTCACCAGGGCGGCGGGAAGGTCCTCGGCGATTGCGGCGCCGGCCATGAACAGGCCGAGCAGTATCACCACGGCCAAGCGCAACATCGATTTCCTCCGCCGACAGCCACGTCGCCCGGACAATACCATTTGCGGCACGGTTGGCAACGCCTTGCCGCCTGGACTATCCTGACGGCGATGATCCACGATTGCTTCACTTTCTTCAACGAGTTCGAGGTGCTGCGCCTGCGCCTCACCGAGCTTTGGGACGTCGTCGACCGGTTCGTCCTGGTCGAGGCGCCGCTCACTCATTCCGGCGCGCCCAAGCCGCTCTATTTCGCCGAGGCCCGCGACCAGTTCCGCGACTTCGCCGACAAGATCGTCCATGTGGTGGTCGACGACCTGCCGGTCAGCCCCGACGCCTGGGTGCCCGAACGTTTCCAGCGCGACGCCATCGCCCGCGGCCTGGGCGACGCCGCCCCCGACGATTGGATCATCGTCTCCGACGTTGACGAAATCCCTCGCGCACCGGCGGTGGCCGACCTCCGCGCCTCGGCCCTGTCGGTGGTCGGAATGCAGATGTCGCTCAGCTATTTCAAGGTCAATTTCGTCAATGTCGCCGGTTCGGCCCATATGGTCTGGGCGGTGGCCTGCCGACGCGCCAGCATGGGTTCGCCCCAGGGTGTGCGCGAGGCCCGCGGCAGCCTGATGCGGCCGGATTTCCTGCGATCCTGCCAGGGCAAGGCGGCCACCATTCCCCATGCCGGCTGGCATCTGTCCTATCTCGGCAACGTGGACCACGTGCGCCAGAAGGTCGCGGCCTTCGCCCACCAGGAATTCAACCGGCCCGAAATCGTGGACGCCATCGACATCGAGCGATTGCTGGCGACCGGCGACGACGTCTTCGGGCGCGACTGGTGCCGTTGGCAGGTGGTGCCGCTGACCGATTATTTCCCCGCCCAAATCGTCGCCGATCCGCCGGCCTGGGCCCACCTCATTGCGCCGTGTCCGTAGAAACCCCGGCGATGTCGACCAGGGCGAAGGCGTCCGACGCGGTCAAATCGGGGCGCAGCCGCAGCAATTCCGCCACCGAGCGCCTGGTCTGGCCGACATAGTCCAGTCCTTCGGACCTGGCCTGGCGGACAACGCGGTGGACGATGCGGAGGAGGTGAGGATTGGGATCGACGATCATGATTCTGACTCCCCGGCTGCGACCTGTTCGTTATAGCTGGGGGCATGGTTCCCGGTCTTTAAGGCTTACGTCAGCGTGGACGCTGCCATCCGCATGCTTGCATTTCCCTGGGCTGGCGCGCCGGCACGAGATGGCGCTTGCCGGGGCCGATCAGGTCGGCGCGGCCCATGCGTATCAGCGCCTCGCGCAGCACCGGCCAATTGTCGGGATCGTGCCAGCGCAGGAACGCCTTGTGCAGGCGGCGCTGGGTCAGGCCCTTGGCGGTGGCGATGCCGGGGCCGTCGCGCACCACCGGCGCCAGCGGATCGAGGCCGCTGTGGTACATGGTGGTGGCCAGGGCCATCGGCGACGGCAGGAAGGTCTGCACCTGGTCCGGGCGCAACCCCCGGCGCTTCAGCCATAGCGCCAGGTTCAGCATGTCGGCGTCGGTGGTGCCGGGATGGGCGGCGATGAAATAGGGGATGAGGTAGAATTCCTTGCCGGCCTCGCGGGCGAAGCGCTCGAACATCTGGGCGAAGCGCTCGTAGAGGTCGATCCCCGGCTTCATCATCCGCGCCAGCGGCCCCGGCTCGGTGTGCTCGGGGGCGACCTTGAGATAGCCGCCGACATGGTGGGTGACCAGTTCGCGGACATAGGCGGGGCTTTCCAGCGCCAGGTCGTAGCGCACCCCCGAGGCGACCAGCACCTTCTTCACCCCCGGCACGGCGCGGGCCTTGCGGTAGAGTTCGACCAGCGGCCGATGGTCGGTGCCCAGCACCTTGCAGATGGTGGGATGGACGCAGGACAGGCGGCGGCACAGCGCGTGGGCGGCGGGCTTGGTGCAGCCCAGCCGCCACATGTTGGCGGTGGGGCCGCCGAGATCCGAGATGATGCCGGTGAAGCCCTCGGTGCGGTCGCGGATGGTCTCGATTTCGGCCAGCACCGAGGCTTCCGAGCGGCTCTGGATGACGCGCCCTTCGTGCCCGGTGATCGAGCAGAAGGTGCAACCGCCGAAGCAGCCGCGCATGACGGCGACCGAGAAACGGATCATCTCCCAGGCGGGGATGCGGGCGCCGCCATAGGCCGGATGGGGGGCGCGGGCGTAGGGCAGGGCGAAGACGCCGTCGAGTTCCGCAGTGGACAGCGGCAGCGGCGGCGGGTTGATCCACACCTCGCGGTCGCCGTGGCGCTGGACCAGGGCGCGGGCATTGTCGGGATTGCCCTCCAGATGCAGCAGCCGCGAGGCGTGGGCGTAGAGCGCCGGGTCGTCGCGCACCGCCTCAAAGGCCGGCAGGCGCAGCACGGCGGGAACGGAACCGTCGGCGGGCGGCGCGGCCACGCCCAATTCGCCGCAATCGATCGTGGCCCAGCCCTCGGGCATGCTTCGAACCAAGGCGGTGCCGCGGACGTCGTCGATCGCGGCGATCGGCGTGCCGGCGGCTAGGCGGTGGGCGATGTCGACGATGGCGCGCTCGGCGTTGCCGAACACCAGCAGGTCGGCCTTGGCGTCGACCAGGGCCGAGCGGCGCACCTTGTCCGACCAGTAATCGTAATGGGCGACGCGGCGCAGCGACGCCTCGATGCCGCCGATGATCACCGGCACCCCCTTGCAGGCCTCGCGGCAGCGCTGGGCGTAGACCAGGACGGCACGGTCCGGCCGCCTTCCCCCCTCGCCGCCGGGAGTATAGGCGTCGTCGTGGCGCAGCTTGCGGTCGGCGGTGTAGCGGTTGACCATGGAATCCATATTGCCCGCGGTCACCCCGAAGAACAGGCGGGGCCGGCCCAGCGCCTTGAACGGCTTGGCATCGGTCCATTCCGGCTGGGCGATGATGCCGACGCGGAAGCCCTGGGCCTCGAGCACCCGGCCGATCACCGCCATGCCGAAGCTGGGATGGTCGACATAGGCGTCGCCGGTGACCAGCACCACGTCGCATTCATCCCAGCCGAGCGCCTCCATCTCCGCCCGCGACATCGGCAGGAACGGCGCCGGCCCGAAACGATGGGCCCAGTGCTTGCGATAGGCGAAGAGAGACTTGGCTGCGGCCATGGCAGCCGATCATAGCAGGGAAATCCGGCCGGAACGCCCTATTTCGCCAGCGCGTGCGCCACGATCATCCGCACCCAGGCGGCACGCGACAGGCCCAGCGCATCGGCGCGTTCGTCGATCTGCGGCAGTTGCTGGCCGTCGAACCGGATGATGACGGCTTCCTTGTTCTTCTTGTGCTTCTTCTTGTGCTTTTCCTTGCCTTCGGCTTTGTCTTTCTTCTTGCCCTTGGATTTTTCGACGGGCGCCTCGATTGCCGGCGCTTCGCTCGCCACAATCGGCTCGGCGGCAGGGGCGTCCGGCGCGGAAGCCTCCGCCTTGGCTGCGGCAGCCTGGTTTTTCTTGCTGGTCATCGACGATCCTCCAAATTCAGCGTAAAACTATATCGAACCGATATCGCTTGTCAATTGTTCCTTGAGGGTGGCCGATGGGGGGAGGATCATGACCGGGAAATTCGATCGGATGCAGCCATGACTCTCGACCTCGCCATCGCCGATTTCCAGGCTGCGGAATGGCTGGTGGCCAACGGTCTCGGCGGCTATGCCTCGGGCCGCATCGCGGGGCCGCCGCAGCGCCGGCACGACGGCATCCTGGTGGCGGCGCTGGAGGGTGCGCCCGGCCGCACGGTGATGCTCGACCGCTTCGACCAGAGCGTGGCCGGAGCGCCGCTGGAATTGGCGGCCTTCCGCCTGGAGGACGGCCTGCCGGTGTGGCTGTACCGGGCCGGGGCGGTGGAAATCGAACGCCGCCTGATGATGCCGCACCGCCAGAACACCACCCTGGTGCAATGGCGCATCGTGGCGGGCGGGCCGGCGGACCTGGAGATCCGCCCGTGGCTGGACATGCGGGCCAACGACGGCTGGCTCGACCGGCCCCTGCTTACACCGCGCCGGATCGCCATCGAGGAGAACCGGGCCGAGATCGCCATGGGCACGCTGCCACCGCTGCGGCTGACCGTGATCGGAGCCGAAGCCTGCTGGCGCCTGGATTGCGGGCGCATCGTCGACGCCTTCCGCGAGACCGAGGCGGAACGCCATTATCCGCCCAATGCGGCGCTGTGGAGCCCCGGCATCCTGGCGTTCCCCTTGGGCGCCGAAGCGGTGACCATGGTGGTCACCACCGAATTGTGGGAGACGGCGCTGGCGCTCACCCCGCCCGCGGCCTTCGCCTTCGAGCACGAGCGCCGCCGCCGCCTGGTGGCCCGCGCCGATCCCAGCCTGCACGGCTTCGAGCCGTCCCTGATGGTGCTGGCGGCGGATGCCTTCCTGTTCGCGCCCGCCGGCCGCCCCGGCTTGACGGCGCGGGCGCGCGCCCTGGGCGACGACGCCCGCAGCGTCATCGCCGGCTATCCGTGGTTCATGGATTGGGGCCGCGACACCATGATCGGCCTCGAGGGGCTGACCATGGCCACCGGCCGCCTGCGCGAGTCGGGAGCCATCCTGCGCACCTTCGCCCAATATGTGCGGGACGGGCTGATACCCAACAACATCCCCGACGGCGGCGGCGAGGGCGTCTACCACGCCGCCGACGCCACCTTGTGGTTCTTCCATGCGCTCGGCCGCCATCTCGCCCATGCCGACGACCGCGAGACCCTGGCGCTGATCCTGCCGGTGCTGTCCGCCATCGCCGAACACCACCGCCGGGGCACCCGCTTCGGCATCGGCATCGATCCCGCCGACGGCCTGTTCACCCAGGGCCAGGACGGATGGATGCTGACCTGGATGGATTCCGACACGCCGCGCCGAGGCAAGGCGGTGGAGCTGAACGCCCTGTGGTACAACGCCATGCGCCTGCTGGAGGGCTGGCTGCGGGAAAGCGGCGACGCCGCCGGGGCCGAGCGGGCGGCATGGGATGCCGCGCGCTGCCGCGATTCGTTCAACCGCCGTTTCTGGTGCGCGGGCGCCGGCCATCTCTACGACATCGTCGACGGCGAGGGCGGCGACGACTGCGCCTGCCGGCCCAATCAAATCTTCGCCGTCTCCCTGCCCCATCCGGTGCTGGACCCGACGCACTGGCCGGCGGTGGTCGACGCGGTGGCGGCCCATCTGCTGACCCCGGTCGGCCTGCGTTCGCTATCGCCGGCGGCCCCGGACTACCGAGGGCGCTACGACGGCGACCTGCATTCCCGCGACGTCGCCTATCACCGCGGCACCGTGTGGCCGTGGCTGATCGGCCCGTTCGTCGACGCGCGTCTCAGGGTGCATCCGGAAGACCGGGCCGGGGCGCGGAGATTGCTGATGGGCTTGGCGGCCCATCTCGGCGAATACTGCGTCGGCACCGTCGCCGAGGTGTTCGACGGCGACGCGCCCCATATTCCGCGCGGCTGCACCGCCCAGGCGTGGAGCGTGGCGGAATGGCTGCGGGCCTGGGTGAAGACCGAGGCGTGCCTATCCTGTTAGGGCAGACACCCACTACATATAGGGTTTGCGCGGAACCGCATCGCGACCGCACATGACCCAAAGCGGACGCATCTGTCAGGTTTTATCACCAAGTTCTGTCCTCAATGAACAGGGATCGACTGGGAGGGGGCTATCGCAGTTGTCGCCGGGCGAACGGCGTGATATGGAGGGTTGGCGTTCCGCCTTTCCCTCCGTGGAGGATTCGCAAGTGAATCCGTGTTCCGTCGATCAAACGTCAGCCCAGTCGATCATCGCCGCACGCGCCACCCCGATCGGTGGTATCGTGCCAATCAATTTTATCGGGTCGGCTGACGGCGCGGAAATGCCCCAGGCCGCTCTCGGCGATTTGTTCGACGGTTGCGGCGACGATTGCGTGGTGCGCTGCGATTGCGGTGTCCGGGGCTGACGACCATTTCGGCCGTGGCGTCTTGGTAACCGTTGGCTCGACATGGCCATGCGTCTCAGCAGCTATTTCAATCACGTCGATATCGGCGACGGAACGTCGTTGCTGTATCATGGCGCCAATCTGAGCATCGACTTAGCGCGGGCGGATTACGTCACCCGCTGGATCGAGGATGAGGATTTTTCCTTTCTCTCGGCCGACGAAATCCGCCATCTTCTCGACAGAGGCCACCTCACCGACGACTCATTGGACGATGAGCTTTCGTCGTTCCGCTCCCAAGTCGCCAGCCTAGTCGGCCGCTACCGGACTCCGACCGGCCGCGGCAAGGGCGGAACCCTGTATCTCGTCCTCGACTACGCCTGCAATCTGTCGTGCAGCTATTGTTTCCAGAATTCCCTCGACAGGAAGGCCATGCCGAGCAGGATGTCGGCGGAAATCGCCGATGCCGTGCTGTCGAAGCATCTTGGGCGGCTATTTCCCGACACGCCGGCCGAGCGCATCCGCATCATCCTGTTCGGAGGCGAGCCGCTGCTTCCGGCCAACCGCGACACCGTCCTCCGCGTCCTCGATTTCGCCCGACGACATAAGATGGTGGTCTCCGCCGCGACCAACGGCACCACGCTCGACACCATGGGCGACTTGATCGGCCCAGAAAGGATCGGCAACGTTCAGATCACCCTGGACGGCGACGCCGACTTCCATGACCTCCATCGCGTTCCACGTTCGGGCAAGCCGACCTTCGAGACGATGTTCGCGGCGATCCATGCCCTAATCGAACGCCAGGCCAACGTCTTCATCCGGGTTCACGTCCACCCGGCCAATCTGGCCTCGGTGACCCGGCTGATCGACCGTTTGGATGAGAGCGGCATTCTCGGACAGAAGCAGGTCGAGCTCTATTTCAAACAAATCAACGGATTCGGCGAGGACGAAACGAATCCCGAATTCGTCGATGCCTTCCGAAGGCTGTTCCAAAGGGTGGCGGCGCGGACCGGATTTCCACCGGCGAACAATCTCGACGTCCTCAAACTGTTTTTGGTGATGACCTCGCGAGAGGAGATGGCGCAGCCCCTACGCTATTGCGGCCTTGGCGCCAAGACACGCGTCGTCGATGGCAGAGGCGACATCTACAACTGCTCGGAAGAGCAAGGAATGCCAGACCGACGGGTCGGCGCCATCATCGACGGCGACGTCCGGTATTTTCCCCTTCTGGAAAGTTATGGCGACCGGCATATTCTCAACATTCCCGAATGCCTGAATTGTTCGGCGGCAATGTTCTGCAGGGGCGGATGCGCCCGCCAGGCGCTGGTGCGCACGGGAACCATTCTGGCGCCGGATTGCCACCACAACCGGGAAATGATCGGCCAGACCCTCAAAGCCTACTTCCTCGGCGCACGCGACGGGCACCGGTTGATCATGGCCTGAACGCGCCTTTCACCCCGCCGCCGCGGCGATTACCTGATGACTGGCTGCCTCCGCCGCCTGTATTCTATGGAATTCCTTCCGCCAGTCCCGAGACGATGTCCACCTCCTTCGAATCCGTCCGCCTGCTGATCTGCGATCCGAGCCAGATGGTCCGCTCCGCCCTCAAGGGGGCGCTGTTCGCGCAGAGTTTCAGGACCATCAACGACACCGCCGGCTTCGTCAAACTCCATGACATGCTGGCGCAGGACGCCGTTGACCTGGTGGTCGCCGCCCAACAGCTCGAGCACCACGACATCGGTTACCTGGTCCAGGAGATGCGCCACCAGCGCGTCGGCACCAATCCGTTCGTGGTTATCATCATGCTGTTGTCGAATTCCGACCCCGACAACGTCCGCAAGGCCATCGACAGCGGCGCCGACGACCTGCTTCTGCTTCCGGTGGCGCCGGCGGCGCTGATGACCCGCATCAACAACATCCTGCAAAACCGCAAGCCGTTCATCGTCACCCACGACTACATCGGCCCCGATCGCCGCTCCAAGGCCCGCCCGGGCCAGCAGGCGGCGCCGATCCTGCCGGTGCCCAACCCGATCAAGGCCCGTGTCGAGGACGGCCTCGACGGCACCCGCTTCGAGCGCCATGTCAAGGACGCGGCGGCGGCGCTCAACCGCATGAAGATCGAGCGCCACGCCGTCCAGGTGGACTGGCTGGCCAGCCACATCTGTGCCGGCATCCGCGACGGCACCGACGACGGCCCCAAGGTGGCGGCCTACGCCAGCCGCCTGGCGCTCACCGCCGAAGACATCCTCGTGCGCATCAAGGGCACGCCGGCGGAAGCCCATTTCGGCACCGTCGCCGACCTGCGGGAAGCCGCCCAGATGGCCGAGGTGCAGACCAACAGGCTGAATGCCGCCGCCTTGCAGAAGCTGCACGATTTGTCGAAGGCGGTGCTGCGGCAATTGGGCGGCGGCGCCGCGGCGGCGCCGATCCGCCCGCCGGGATGAGGCCGCACCGATGCCAGCGGGCGCAATGAACGCTTCCGCGGCGGAATCCGCCACCCGGGACGGCATGGACGCGGTCCGCAAGGGCGACATGGCGCTGGCGCTGGCGTGTTTCCGCCGCGCCGCGCTGTCCGCCCCCCGGGATCCCCTGGCGCTCCGCCGCTTCGGCGCCAGCCTGTCCCAGACGGGCGCCAACGGCGAAGCCATCGGCGTCCTGATGGACGCCTTGGCGCTGTCCCCCACCGATCAGGTCACCGCCCGCCTGCTCGGCCGCGTCGCCGAAAAGGCGGTGGAATCGGACGGCGGGCTGGCGCCTGCGACCCCGCCGAGCGCGGAAATGCTGTTGGCGGTGCTCGTCCAGGGCTCCCTGGACTTGCAGCCATTCGCGCCGCTCTGCGCCGAATACCTGAAAACCCGCTCCGCCCTCGCCCCAGCCGTCACCGTCGCGGCCGGCGAAGGGGCCGCCTGGCTGCTGTCCGCTCCAGGCGGCGCCGCGCTCGGGGACCCGGTCCTGCTGGCCTATCTTTCCGGCCTGATCTCGATGGATGCCGACGTCGAAGCGCTGCTGACCGCCCTGCGCCGACGCATCGTTCTGGACAATAGGGCCGCCGTCCCCGCCGCATTCCTGGCGGCGCTGGCAAGGCAATGCCGCAACAATGAATACGTATTCTTCGAACAGGACGACGAGACGGCCGCCGTCGACGCCCTGGGCATGCGCCTGGAAGCGGCACTGCGGGACGGGCGCGGCGTCGGCGACGACGTCCTGGCCTTCGCCCTCTATCGCCCGCTGGCCAGCCTCGAAGGCCATGAGCGCCTGGGACGGGATGCCCCCATCCGGGACCCCGATGCCGCGCGCTTCGTTCGCGAGGACATCGACGCCGCGACGGAACAGGCCGCGATCATGGCGGCGCTGCCCGTGCTCACCCCGCTTGCCGGCGCGGTGACCGGAACGGTGGCGCGGCATTACGAGGAAAGGCCCTATCCCCGCTGGCTCAGCCTCACCCCGTGCGACGTCGGCACGCGCCTGCCGTTGGGCCGGGACGAACTCCGCGAGCGGGGCTGCGATATCCTGGTGGCGGGATGCGGCACCGGCCGGCAGGCCATCGCCGCGGCGACGCTGTTCGGCCCACGCGCGCGGATCCTGGCCATCGATCTCAGCCGCGCCTCGCTGGCCTATGCCGAGCGGATGACGCGGCGCTACGGGCTGGGCAATATCCGCTATGCGGTCGCCGACATTCTCGCCCTCGATCGGCTGGACATGCGATTCGACGTCATCGAGTGCACCGGCGTCCTCCACCACCTCTCCGACCCGCTGAAGGGGTGGCGCATCCTGGCATCGCTGCTGGCCCCGGACGGGATCATGTGGACGGGGCTGTACAGCAGTCGCGCGCGAACCAAGATCAACCGTTGGCGGGCATCGGCGGCGGAACGGGGAATCGGCCTGTCGGACGCGGCAATCCGGCGTTTCCGCCATGAAATGATGGCCGGGGCGCGGACGACGAACACCATCGAGCTGACGGCGGACCTGTTCAGCCTGAGCGGAATCCGCGATCTCATCTTCCACCAGCAGGAAGCCCAGTTCACGATCCGTGAAATCGGCGAATGCCTGGACCGGCTGGGACTGGAATTCGCCGGCTTCGATCTGCCGGCCGAGAAGGTGCGCCAGGTCTTCGCGGGATCGCGGTCCGACCCGCGCGATCTCGCCGCCTGGGAAGACATCGAGGACCGCAATCCCGAACTGTTCCTGGGGATGTATAATTTCTGGTGCCGAAAGCCGCGTTAGGAGATGGAGCGGAGTAACCGCTCCATTTCCGCCAAGCCCGAGCGGCGTCTGAGCCAGGGTTTCCGCGGACGCGGAAACCCAACAGAACAAACAAGGCGACGCACTTATTTTCAGGCGTCGCCTTAGGACGAAGGCGACGCCTTAGCCCAAATCCTCCCCCGCCGCCGCCTTCTCCAGCAGGGCGACGGTCTCGGCGACGCCGTAGAGCTTGATGAACGAGCCCATGCGCGGGCCCTGCTGCTGGCCGAGCAGCACCTCGTAATTGGCCTTGAACCACGCCTTGAGGTCGGCGAAGGCCGGGCGCTTGCCGGTTTCGTAGACCAGGGCCTGGATGTCCTCGGCGGTGGCGTCGGCGGGCAGTTGCTTCAGGCCCCCGGCCAGGTCGCGGAAGGCCTCGGCCTCCGCGGTGGTGGCCTTGCGGTACTGCTTGGCCGGGCGGACGAAATCGCGCCAATAGGCGGCTGCGCATTCGACCAGGCGGTCGAGGATCGGCGCCGTCTCCGGCGAGGCGCCGGGGGCGTAGCGGCGGAGGAAGCCCCACAGCACCGCCTTGTCGCCGGTGTTGCACACGCTGGCCAGGTTGAGGAGGATCGAGAAGGTCAGATGGGCGATCTCGGCCGGCGGATTGCCCGCGTGGATGTGCCAGGCGGGATTGTCCAGCCGCTTGGCCTCGTCCTCGTTCGGGTACTTGTCGAGATAGGTCAGCCAGTCGTCGACGGCGCGCGGGATCACGTCGAAATGCAGCCGCTTGGCCGCCTTCGGCTTCTGGTACATGAACAGCGCCAGGGATTCCGGCGGGGCATAGGTCAGCCACTCGTCGACCGACAGGCCGTTGCCCTTGGACTTGGAGATCTTCTGGCCGCGATCGTCGAGGAACAGCTCGTAGGTCAGGTTCATCGGCGGCCGCCCGCCGAGGATGCGGCAGATCCGGGACGACAGCTCGACCGAGGGGATCAGGTCCTTGCCGCTCATCTCGTAATCGACCTCGAGGGCGAGCCAGCGCATCGCCCAGTCGGCCTTCCATTGCATCTTGCAGGCGCCGCCGGTGACCGGGGTCTCCACCAGGCTGCCGTCCTCGTCCTTGTAGACGATGGTGCCGGTTTGGGGGCGGGTCTCCACCACCGGCACCTGCAGCACCCGTCCGGTCTTCGGGCAGACCGGCAGGAACGGCGAATAGGTCTGGCGGCGCTCGTCGCCCAGCGTGGGCAGCACCACCGCGATCACCGCGTCGTAATGGGCGAGCACGGTGAGCAGCGCCGGGTCGAAGCGGCCCGAGCGGTACCATTCGGTGGCCGACTGGAACTCGTAGTCGAAGCCGAAGCGGTCGAGGAAGGCGCGCAGGCGGGCGTTGTTGTGGGCGCCGAAGCTGTCGTGGGTGCCGAACGGATCGGGGATGCTGGTCAGCGGCTTGCCCAGATGCTGGCGCACCATGTCCTGGTTGGGGACGTTGTCCGGCACCTTCCTGAGGCCGTCCATGTCGTCGGAGAAGGCGAACAGGCGGGTCGGAATTTCGGGGGCCAGCACCTGGAAGGCGCGGCGCACCATGGTGGTCCGCACCACCTCGCCGAAGGTGCCGATATGGGGCAGGCCCGAGGGGCCGTAGCCGGTCTCGAACAGCACGAAGCCCTTGTCCGGCGCCTTGCCCTTCAGCCGCTCGTCCAGCAGCTGGCGCGCCTCCTGGAACGGCCAGGCGGTGGCGGTACGGGCGAGGTCCTTGATGTCCGGCATGGCTGTCACCTTCCGAAAAGAGGGGCGAAACCTAGGCCGGCGCCGTCACCGCGTCAACCAGCCGCAGCACCTGGTCGCGGAGCATCCGCCAGCGCGCCTGGTTCTGGGCGGTGTTGGCCAGGTGGATGATGCGCGGTCCCTCGCGGACCTCGTGCTCGATGTTGTTGTAGGTGGCGCAGGGCAGGGCCAGCAGGCGCAACACCAGCCCGCCGACGGCCAGGTCGGCCTCGGCCCATTCGGTGAAGATGTCGGCGCCGGCGGCTTCCAGCAGGCGCACCATCGCCGTCTGTTCGCGCAGCCATTCGCGGCAGGCGGCGCAGGCCGCCTGCCAGGCGCCGAGAAACGCCGCGCGCCGGTCGACGTCCGGGCCGAACACGATCACCCCGCTGTTGATCACCGAGCATTGGTTGGCGGCGAAATTCCGGTTGGCGAACAAAGTGATGGCGACGTCGGCGTCGCGCGCGAGGACATCGTCGATGGGCTTGACGATGAAGGCGTCGGCGTCGAGGAACACCATCCGGCCCGGCCCGATCCGGCGCGAGGCATCGATCATGCAGGGAATCTTCTGTTCCAGCATGTTCTCGAACATCACCGCCTGGCGGATCAGCCCCCTGGTGGCGACGCATTCCCCGAACAGTTTCAGCGCCTTCTTGCGCAAGCGCTGGCCCAGCGTGCGCCGGAAGCGGGCGTTGTAGCGCAGCGCCAGATCGACCTTGAAGGCTGCGGTCATCCCCGCCTCGATGCCGCCGGTGTCGGCGATCGCCCTGCTCCAGTCGACGACGGTGACGCCGGCCTTGGCGAAATGCGGCCGGTAGCTTTCGTCGCCCCAGTCGTAAACTATGATGCCGGCGCCGGGATAGACGGCGTTGATGCAGGCGATGTTGAGGTCCAGCATCGGGTAGTATTTGTGGTTGCCCATCAGCACGAAGGTGGCGTCAACCATGGCGCACCGTCATCCGGCGCGCTTGAAGTGCATGACCCGCCCGGACTGGGGGTCGGTGAAGAAGGCCGGACTTATGTTGTTGCTTGAGAAGTATTCATCGACGGCCTGCCGCGCCCCGTGCCAGAACGAATAGTCGTCGACGATGATGACGCCGCCATCCGACACCAAAGGATAGAGAACTTCGAGTTCGATCTTGGTTGATTCGTAAAAGTCCGTATCAAGGCGCAGGACGGAAATACGGTCGGGAACATTGTCCCTGTTGACCAGGGTGTCTTCGACCTTGCCCTTGACGAAGACGGTATCGAGGCCCTTGGCGTTGGCGGCGAACAGCCCCTGCACCGAATCCAGTTCCGCCCGGCACCAGTTGCTGGTGCCGTCCTTGCGCAGCGCGCTTTGGTAGCTGCCGTGCGCCGAACCCAGCACCGACACGTCGCGTTCCCCGGGGGCCGACATGCCCTCGAAGGTGTCGTAGAGCCAGAAGCGCCGCGCGGTCTTCGGCTCGGCCGCCTGGATGGTCTTGGCCAGCATCAGCATCGATCCGCCCTTGAAGACGCCGCATTCGACCACGTCGCCGGGGATATGGTGCTGCGTCACCCACTTCGCCGCCTGATAGTTCAGGTGCATGGCCTCCCAGGGGATCAGGGTGTTGCTGCGGCAGACCTTCAAGAATTCTACGAAATCCGCGTCAACATAGACCGGGAATTCCCCGTCCTTGATTTTGCGTAGGTCGATACTGTAGCCGAGCTTCGCGAAGCACTCGCGCGCCATTTCGTTCAATCGATTGACGATATAGTTCTTCATCGATTAACCCCCGGATCCGGGGCGAGAGAATAGCGCGGGCCACAGCCCTGCGAAAGGGCCAAAGTGGCGGGAAATCCCGGTTGACAACGGTTCCTTCCGTGGAGGAACAATCCAGCCTCCTCGACAGTTTGCGGGTTGGTTCATGATGATTGCCCCGACCCGCCGGCTATCCCTGGCCTCGATCGGAAACCCGTTGGCGGCGGCGGCTGTCCTCGCCTTCGTGGCGGCGGCTGTCGCCTACCTGTTCTATCCCGGCTACATCGATCACGGCGAGGCGGCCACCTCCGGCGCCGCGTGGCTGATGCTGAAGGGCGGGCAGGTCTACCTTCCGCTCGATTCGCCCGACCAGATCACCAGCCTCTACGGGCCGTTCACCTACCTGTGGCATGCCTGGCCGCTGGCGCTGTTCGGCGGCGGCATCGCCTCCAGCAAGCTGGGGGCGACCATCGCGGCGGTGCTGATTCCGGTGGGACTGTGGGCCATCGTCCGCCGCGACGCGATGGCGGGATGGATCATCGCCTTCGCCGCGGGGATGTTGATCATCCACCTCGCCTTTCCGGTGGTGATCCGGCCGGATTCCCTGCTGACCCTGTTGACCGCGGCGGCGACGCTGGCGGCGGTGCGGGACGGCGGGGAGCGGTGGCGAACGGTGCTGATCGGGCTGGCGGCGGGAGCGGCGGTCGCCACCAAGATTCACGGCGCCGTCTATCTGGCGCCGGTGGCGATCTACCACGTTCTCGGCGATTGGCGGCGCGCGCCGGTGCTGGCGGCAAGCGCCGTCGCCGCGGCGTTGCTGCCCTTCGCGCTGCCGCCGTTCTCCCTCGCCACCTTTCTGTCCTGGTTCGGCCCGTTCATGGCCAAGGAGAATTCCTGGGGTGACGCGCTGGGGAAGATGGGCGAGGTCCTCGCCCTCTACGCCGTGCCGCTGGTGATCTGGGCGCTTGCGGGGCGCAAGGGGTGGGCGGCGGCCGGCCTGCCGGCCTGCGTCTATGCTGGTTCCTACGGAATCGCCGTGGTGCTGATCCTGTTCCCCGCCACCAAGAACGGCGGCGGCCCGCACTACCTGATGCCGCTGCTGCCGGCCGCAATCGACCTGATCCGGCGCGGCCTGGCGGCGGGAGGGGCGCCGCTGCGGCAGCGTCTGACCGTGGCGGCGTTCGCCCTGGTGGCGCTGGGCACCGCCTGGCAATGCGAACGGCGATTTTTCAAGAAACTGGAATGGGACAAGGCCCGCGCCGTGGTCGCCGAGATCGAGCAGATCCTCGACGCCCATCCGGGCGAGCCCATGCAGATGGGCACCGGCCGCACCCCCGAGGACATCGGCGCGCAATTCAGCTTCCACTATTACAACTGGCACAATCTCCCGGTCTTCCGCGGCAATCCCTACACCATCGATGCCGGCATCGTGATGGAACTGCGCAAGCTGAACCAGCCGTTCCCGCCCGAGGCGATCGCCCGCCTGGAACATTGCCAGACCCGATTGTGGCTGATTCCCAAGGGCGGCGAGCCGTTCGACCTGGCGGGCTACTACAACCAGCAGGTCTTCCCGCCGGAGGTCCGCCAGGCGTTCCTGGCCCACCACGTCAAGGCCGAGAGCCACGCCTTCTTCGACGTCTGGCGATGCCGGCCCTGATCAGCGCCCCTCGATCCACGATTGCAGCATCAGCACGGCCCATAATTCGCCGCTCCAGTCCTTGCGCCCCGATTGGTGGTCGGCCCAGGCGGCCGCCACCGGGGCCGGGTCGACCAGCCCCTGCGCGGCCAGGCGCGCGGGCGACAGCAGGTCGCCGGCCCAGTCCCTGAGACGGCCCTTGATCCATTGGCCGACCGGCACCTCCAGCCCCTGCTTGGGGCGTTGGGCGAGGTCGGGGGGCAGCCGGCGCGCCAGGATCGCCCGCAGCACCCGCTTGCCGCCGTCCGCCCCCAGCTTGTACCCGGTGGGCAGGCTCCAGGCCAGCGCGGCCAGCCGGTGGTCGAGGAAGGGCAGCCGCGCCTCCAGGCTGGCGGCCATGGTGGTGCGGTCGGTCTTGACGCACAGATCGTCGGGCAGGTAGGTGAGTACGTCCGTCAGCATCGCCTCGGATTCAGCATCGGCCAGGGTGAAGGCGTCGTCGAAGCGGGTGGGCATTCCGGCCGCCCCCGTCACCCGTGGCGGCAGGCCGCGCCACATGCCGCGATGCAGCCCGCTCAGCGCCGCCGGCGCCGGCGCCGCCAAGGCGCGCACCAGTTTGGCCAGGCGATGGCCGGGAAGGCTGCGCCGGCGCCGCCCGACCAGCGCGCCCAGGGCGCCGGCCGCCGCGTCGAGCGGCGCGGTCGGCACCAGCCCGAGCAGAGCCGCCATGGCCCCGCGCATGGGCAAGGCGGACATGCGGCGCCAGTCGGCGGCGACCGCCGGGTGGGTGGCATAGCCGCCGAACAATTCATCGGCGCCGTCGCCCGACAGCGCCACCCGCACCTGGCGTCCGGCCAGCCTGGCCAGCAGCGCCACCGGCAGCGCCGCCGGGTCGCCGAGCGGCGCGTCGAGCAGGCCGGCGAGCGACGGCACCAGGGCCAGCGCCTCGTCCTCGCCGACCGGAAGTTCGTTGTGGTCGAGGCCGAGGATGGCGGCCACCCTTGCCGCGTGGCGGGATTCGTCCAGGCAGGATGCGGCGAAGGCGATGGTGAAGCTCTTGAGGCCGGGTGCCGTCTCCACCGCCAGGCTGGCGAGCAGCGACGAATCGATGCCGCCCGACAGGAACACCGCCACCGGCACGTCGGCGCGCAGGCGCCGCGCCACCGAGGCCGCCAGCATCGCCTCGACCTGCCGGGTCGCCTCGTCGAAATCGCCCGCGAAGGGCGGGGCGGCGGTGGCGACGGCGCGCGCCGACCAATAGGGCCGGACCCGCTCGCCGCCCGCCGCCGCCAGATCCAGCCGGCAGCCCGGCGGCAGCGCGCGAATGGCGCGGTAGGGGCTGAACGGCTGCGGGATCCAGCCCCAGCGCAGATAGGCGGCCAGCGCGTCGGGATCGAGCGTCCGATCGAACGCCGGATGCCGCGCCAGCGCGCCGAGTTCCGAGGCGAACGCCAAGGCGCCGCCGCACCAGCCCCAATAAAGCGGCTTCTCGCCGAAACGGTCGCGGGCAAGGGTGAGCGAACGCTCGCCCGCATCCCACAGGGCGAAGGCGAACATGCCGTCGAGGCGCTCCAGCGTGGCGTCGATGCCCCAGCGCGCCAGCGCCTCCAGCAGCACCTCGGTGTCGGAATGGCCGCGCCAGGTCAGCGGGCCGAGCGCCGCGCGCAAGTCCTCGGCGTTGTAGATCTCGCCGTTGAACACCAGGGTGAAGCGGCCGCAGGCCGAGACCATCGGCTGATGGCCGGCCGGCGACAGGTCGATGATCGACAGCCGGCGGAAGGCGAAGGCGACGCCCGCCGCCGGATCGGCCCACACGCCGCCATCGTCGGGGCCGCGATGCACCAGCGCCGCCGCCATCGTGCCGGCGGCGGCTTCCAACTCGGGTGCCGGCCCAGGCCAGCGGACGAATCCGGCGATACCGCACATGGCCGGGGATGTGACCGCCCGGCCGGGGAAATGTCAATGCGCGTCATCCCCGCGGCCGTTCCGGCGCCGCGTCGAAGGCGGCGGCGACGGCCTGCCACAGCGGCTTGCGGCGCAGTTCGCCGTCCAGCGGCAGGGGCCGCGGCCGGGCCGCCGCCTCGGCCGGCGACCACGGGCGGGCGGCCAGCCAGGTGTAGCGGTCGGACAGGCCCCAGCTGACCATGCCCAGGGTCTGCGGCAGGTCGAACGCGGCATCGAGGAAGCGGCGCGCCAGATCGGCCGCGGTGCGGTCGCGCGCCGCCGGGTTGTTGGGGGTGCCGGCGCCGCCGCCGCGGTCATCGACGTCGAATTCGGTGACCAGGATGCGATAGCCCATGCCGGCGACCTCGCCCAGGAAACGGCGGAAGGCGCCCTGGTCGAAGGCGGTGCCGAAGGCCTTGAGGTGGCCCTGAATGCCGAGCGCGTCGCAGGGCACGCCGCGTGCCCGCATTCCCTCCAGCAGGGTCAGCGCCGCGCGCTGGCGCAGGCTCTGCCAGGGGTCGGCGGTTTCCAGGCCGTAATCGTTGTAGACCAGCAACGCGCCCGGGTCGGCGGCGCGGGCGGCGTGGAAGGCGGTGTCGATGTAGCCGGGGCCGAAGGCCTTCAGCCAGCGGCTGGCGCGCAGGCCGTCGGCGCGGCCGTCACCCGGTTCGAGCGCCTCGTTGACCACGTCCCAGGAATGGACGCGGGTGCGGAAATGGCTTCCGACCTGGCCGATGTAGTCGGTCAGCAACCGCTCCGAGGGTTTCGCCGCGGCCAGCGCGGCATCCAGCCAGGCAGGATTGCTGACGTGCCAGACCAGGGCATGGCCGCGGAATTCCATGCCGTGGGAATCGGCGAATCCGGCCAGGCGATCGGCGGCGGAGAAGTCATAGGCGCCCTGGCGCTGCTCGACGCGGCCGCGCTTGGCCTCCCATTCCGGCACCACCACGCCGGCCTCGCGCGCCACCGTCTGGATGAAGGCGGTATCGGCGAAATGGCCGGTGGCCAGGCAGCAACCGTAAAGCAGCCCCTTGCGTTCGGCCCGGCGGCGCAGCGCCGCCTCGTCGGCCGCCAGCGCCGGCCAGGCGGCCGAGGCCAGGGCGAGGGATCCCAGGAAGGCACGGCGGGTCAACGGCATCGCAGCCTCCCGATGCGGGGGAAGCGCAAGAATACCATCCGCCGCCGCAGGGGCATGGGAGCGGACGGAGGGCGCGCCCACTCTGTTGCGCGCCGGCCCACCCCTATCGCTGCAGGAACGCGCGGGTCTCCCGCACCGCCTCGGCCAGCCCGACCTTTTGGACGGCGACGCCGTCGGGGAAGGCGCCCGCCAGCCGCGACGGCATCATCGGGTCGAGCAGCACGAACACCCCGTGGTCGCCGGCGCGGCGCACCAGCCGGCCGTAGGCCTGCTTGAGGCGCAGGCGGGCGATCATGTCGTCATAGCCCTTGCCGCCGAAATGCTTGCGCCGCGCCTTGTGCAGGATGTCGGGGCGCGGCCACGGCACCCGGTCGAAGACGATCAGCCGGAGCGAGCGGCCGGGCACGTCGACGCCGTCCCGCACCGCGTCGGTGCCGAGCAGGCAGGAATCCTCCTCGGCCCGAAAGATGTCGACCAGGGTGGCGGTGTCCATGGCATCCACATGCTGCGCCAGCAGCCCCATGCCGGCATCGTCGAGCGGCGCGGCGATGCGCTTGTGCACCGCCTTCAGGCGCGAGATGGCGGTGAACAGCCCCAGCCCGCCGCCGCCGGCGGCCAGGAACAGTTCGCGATAGGCGCTGGCGACCTGGTCCATGTCGTCCTTGCGCACGTCGGCGATCACCATCACCCGCGTCTGGCCGGGATAGTCGAACGGCGACGCCATCGCCGCGCGCACCGGCGGGTCGGGCAGGTGGACGGCGCCGGTGCGCCGCGCCGCCGCCAGCCAGTCGGCCTCGACGTCGCCGGAGCCGTCGCGCAACGTCGCCGAGGTCACCACGACGCCATGGGCCGGCTCGACCACCGCCTTGGCGAACGGCACGGTGGGGTCGACCCAGTGGCGATGCATGCCGAAATCGGCCTCGCGCCCGTCGATGCGATCAACCGCGAACCAGTCGACGTAGAGGTCGTCATCCCCTCTCCCGCCCGGCGGGAGAGGGTCATC